>Ga0334884_1000130_pt1 | contig 136947 bp, 106 predicted proteins | sample GraSluR1_MG_7_FD_207215 | JGI IMG/M metagenome (GOLD analysis project Ga0334884, IMG submission 207215) | Sludge microbial communities from methane-producing bioreactor in Wageningen University, Netherlands - Granular Sludge_12_05 R1 | ecosystem: Engineered > Bioreactor > Anaerobic >... | reverse complement strand
TCGACGTCCGCGGGGTGACCCACGTCTTCAACCTGGCGGTCCCGCAGAGCGCCGAGACCTACATCCACCGGGTGGGCCGCACCGGCCGCGCCGGAGACTCCGGGATGGCGGTCACCTTCGTCGCCCCTCGGGACGCGATGCGCTTCCGCCGCCTCCTGGCTTCCGCCAAGGTCGAGCTGCAGGTCCGCCCGGTGCCTCAGGCCGAGGATGTGCGCCGGCGCCTGCGTGAGTCCTACCACGGGACGGTGTGCCGTCGCCTGGCCGAGGGAGTCGATCCGGGATTGCGGGTCTTGGCGGAGGAACTGCTGGCCTACATGGAGCCGGCGGACGCGCTCTGCGCCCTCATGGGCGGAGACCCGGCTGCCCAGGCCGTCCTGGGGGCGGGCCTGGAGGTGCCGGTCCCCAGGGCGCCTCGTCCTGCTGCCCCGGTCGTGCGTTCGTCTGCAGCGCGCGCGGCTGCCGCCTCGCCGGCCCATCCCGGTACGCGCCAGGTCCAGGTCAACGTGGGCCGGCGCGACGGCCTGATCCTGGCCACCATGGTCCGGCTGCTGCGCAGCGCCACGGGCATGCCGGCGCGGGCCTTCGGGGCGATCACCCTCTTGCCCCACTCCTCGGTCGTCGAGGTTCGCGCCGAGGAGGCCGAGCGGGTGGCGCACCTCCTGGAGGGGCATCCCTTCGGTTCGGGCGTGCTCAAGGCTCGTTGTCTTCCGTGTGGTCCGGCCCGGGCCCATGCGCCTGCCCCGCGCCCCCGAACGCGAAACCCCCAGGCTCCCCGCAAGGTCGCGGCCCGGGGGCGAGCCTGAATCCGCTGCCTACCGTGGCATTCGGCCGCCGATCCGGGTTCGTCTGCGTCGTCAGGCGCACCTCTGCGGTGCTCACGTAGTTTCCAACTACGCTCCGCTCCTCGATGCACGCCTTCCTTGCATCCAGACCCGCCTCGACGCCCTCGGCTCTCACGCCAGGCGGCAGATTCAGGCTGAACCTCAGCACCTGGTGCGGGGGCGAGCCGGTCAGGCCAGGGCTTCGTGCACCTTGGCCAGGAGGACCTTCAGCGAGAAGGGCTTCTGCAAGAAGTGCACCCCGGTCTCCAGCACACCGTGGTGGGCGATGACGTTGGCCGTGTAGCCGGACATGTAGAGCTGCCGGGCCTCCGGGTGGATCTCGGCGATTCTCCTGGCCAGCTCGCGGCCGCTCATCCGGGGCATGACCACGTCCGTCAGCAGCAGGTGGATCGGGTCGTGGTGGTGCCGGGCCAGGTGGAGGGCCTCGGTCGGATTGTCGGCGCTCAGGACGCAGAAACCTTTCTGTTCCAGCATCTGTCGGGTGATGTCGCGGATCATCGGCTCGTCTTCGACCAGAAGGATGGTCCGGGGACCTCGGGTTGGCGGAAGCGGGCCCGGCGGCTCGGGGTCGCAGGGCGCCGGGGTCGGGAGCTCCGCGCAACGGGGGAGGTACAGCTTGAACGTCGTCCCCTGGCCCGGCTCGCTGTAGACGCTGACGAATCCGCTGTTCTGCCGGAGGATTCCGTAGACCGTCGGCAGCCCCAGGCCGGTTCCTTGCCCGGGATCCTTGGTGGTGAAGAACGGCTCGAAGATCTGCGAGAGGGTCTGGGCATCCATCCCGATGCCGTCGTCGCTGACGCTCAGCAGGACGTAGTCGCCCGCGGTGAACCCTGCGCGGACGGTGCAGTCCTCTTCTTCGAAGCAGACGCCGGCCGTCTCCAGGGTGACCCGTCCGGTGCCTCCGGTGGCATCGCGGGCGTTCAGCAGCAGGTTGGCCAGGATCTGATCCACCTGGGAGGGATCGATCCGGACGAATCCCGCTTCGGGGTCGGGCCGCCAGGACAGCTCGATGCCCTCACCCAGGATCTGGCGCAGCATGGGCATCATCGCCTCCACGGTCCGGTTGAGGTCCAGGACCCGGGGGGCGGCCGTCTGGCGGCGGGCAAAGGCCAGCAGTTGCCGGGTGAGGCGCGACGAGCGCTCGGCGGCCTCGTGGATCCTCTGCAGGTCTGCGCGAAGGGGGTCGTCGGGGCCAGCCCGCTCCAGGGCCATCTCGGCATGCCCCGCGATGACCGCCAGCATGTTGTTGAAGTCGTGGGCCACCCCTCCAGCCAGCCGGCCCACGGACTCCATCCTCTGGGCCAGCGCCAGTTGCTCGCGCAACCCGTCGCGTTCCTGTTCCCCGCGCTTCAGGTCGGTGATGTCCAGCTCGACTCCGTCCCAGGCCACCCGGCCATCCGAGAGGATCCGGGGAGCGGATTGGAAGAGGCGCCAGCGGACTTCTCCAGAGGGGTGGACGTTCCGGACCTCGGCCCGGAACGGGGTGAGGGTTTGGAGTGCGGCCTGCTCGAGGTGCTCGAGCCTGGCCCGGTCCTCTTCATGGATCTGGTTGTAGATGCGGGAGCAGTCGGCCAGGGCCTCCTCCACGGTCAGGCCATGGAGGACCTCCACGCCGGCGCTGAGGTGGCTGAAGCGGCGTCGGGTTCCGTCCCGGTGGATTTCGATCTGGTAGAACATGCCTCCCGGCAGGTTGTCGCCCAGGGCCCGGAGCCGGCGCTCGCTTTCGCGCACGGCATCTTCGGCCAGCTTGCGTTCGTGGATGTCGATGGCCATCTCGTAGCGCACCAGGCGGCCGTCCGGCCAGGGGATCGCCTTGTCGATGCACTTGTACCAGCGCTGGACGGCCTCGTTGCGGAACTCCCAGACGTAGGAACGGCCCAGGTACTCGCCCAGGATTTTGTCGTTGGTGCAGAAAGGACACGGGCTCGAGCGCTGCTGCAGGTACTCGTAGCACCGGCGCTGGTCGGGAGGGCCGAAGGACCGGATGGTGGCCCGGTTGACGAAGAGCACTTCGAAGGTGGTCGGGTCGGCCACGTAGACGGGTTCGTCGATGCCCTCGAAGATGGCCAGCAGCCCTGCATGGCCTGCAGCGGCCTGTTCCTCCGTCCACCCGGGCTCTACGGTCTTCGGCAGGCGAAACTGCGCGTCCTCCGCCATCCTCCTGCATCCTTTCCGCCGTTGCGCACCGGATTGCTGGAGTCCTCCCCACCGCCGGAAGGCCAAGCCCAGAAAGGTTCTGGGTCCGGAAGAGAGGCTCCTTCAGGAAACCGGACGACGTGCGTTCCCGGGGCCGGCCCGCCTGCCCTGAATCCGTTCAGGGGCGGGCGGCCGCGAAACCGGGTTCGAGAGACGGGCTGAAGGCTGGCTCGGCCTCGCGTGGAGCGGATGCCGTGCCGAGGGAGGGGGTGAACTGGTAGAGCGTCTCGACGGGAATCTCGACCACGTCAGTCTGCAGCCGGACCACGTCGCCGGCCAGGCCGCCCAGGAACTGCCCGGTCAAAGCGCCCGCCACCAGGCCAGGCAGGCCCGCCACGGCGGAACCCGCCCAGGCTCCGGCCAGGAGTCCTCCCACCCGCATTCCCGGATCCCACAGCGGGGATCGGGTCGCTCGGGCCACCGCCTTCTGCAGGTCCGACTGACCCCGGGCCGCGGTGGGGTGCAGTTTCTGGTCGGGCCGGACCACCACGACCCTCCCGTCCAGGAGGTCCTTGCGGGCCAGAAGCGCTCCCGTCGAGTTGGGCAGGCAGGCCTCCGGCCTCAAGAACCTCCCCAGGGTCGTGAAACGCCGGATCTTCTGCTCTTCGGGGACCACCGAGTTGAGCAGCTCCACCTGGGCGGTGAAGCACGAGTTCAACAACGTGTGGTACCACTCACCGGTCCGGTCCCGGGTGGACTGGTCCAGGGCGTTGCGGAGCAGCGACTCCTTCTGCTCGGGTGAGAGGGCCAATCGGTGCAGGAGCAGATCGTGGCCCTGTTGGCGGGAGACCTTCTGCAACTGGTCAGCCAGGGTCCCCACCTGGTAGACCACTCCGAAGTTCTTGCCCATCCCCTTCAGCAGGTCGTAGGACGTGCCCGGAGGACGAAGGGCCTCGGCCGAGACGACCAGGGCCGGGTCTGTGGCACCCTGGGCGTTGCGCACCGGCGAGTCTTGCTCGAATTCGAAGAGCACCAGGCTGTGACCGGCGACGATTTTGGGGGCGAAGGGCTCGACCGCCAGCCAGACGTCCTTCACCTTCCTGGGATCCACCACGGCCTCGGTATAGACCGGCTTCCAGGCCGTGGGGTCGGAGGATTCCTGGAACCCCCAGCGGACGTCACCCAGGCGCATGGTCCCGTCCGGGCGAGCCTCCAGCAGGACCGGATGGCGTTGCTCGGGGTTCCAGGGGAAGGCGCGCCAGCGTTGGCGATCCTCGTCGGTGACCTGGGGCTCGGCGTGGGTCCGACTGACCCGGGAGAAGTGAGGAGCCTGATGGGCGAAGGCGGCGGTCGAAATCGAAGAGATCGTCATGTTCGGAGTCTGCCTCGAATCCCTGAAAGGAAGCTAAAAGCCGACCGCGTGGCCGGGAACCTCTCCGACCCCGGGGCGCTCGGGCGGGTCCTGAGGCTCCGGGTTCAGCCCTGGGCGGCGGGAGCCGATGCCGACAAGGCTCGCAGACGCGCGGAGAGAAGCGGGTGATCGTCGGTCGGTCGGGAGGTCTCGGTTCGGTCGCCCTGGAGCCGGGTCAGGACCCGCGTCATCGCCGAGCGCGGGTATCCGGCGCGTTCCAGCATGTCCGAGCCCAACGCGTCGGCCCGGAACTCCTGCTCTCGCTGCAGGCCGGCCGTGGCCAGGGTTCCAAGTTGCTTGATGGCGGCCGCGACGGGAGGGCTTCCGGCCGCATGGGCTGCCAGGACCAGGCCGACCTCCGTGCAGATCGAGGCCAGCGTGGGATGTCGCTCCAAGAGGTGGGCCCGCTCGTGGGCGAGGATCGCCGCGGCCTCCTCTTCAGGCAGGTCCAGGACGTCCTGACCGACGTACAGGTTCTCGCCCCCGCGCACGAACGCCATCAGGGTCGGGCCGTCCAGCACCACCACCTTCGTCTGGAGCGCAGAGGGGCTGGAGCCCTCCAACCGGTCCATCAGCGCCTGACCTTTGGCCGCCAGGTCCGGTGGATTGTCCGTGGGCAGCAGGAAGCCCTCGCGGAAGCGTCGCGACTCGGCCACCTCCTGCTCCCGATTCGCTTCAGCTAGCACCCCGGGGGCGATCTGGGCCGCCAGGTCTCGGATGGCTCGGATTCCGGCCTGGGTCTCCGGGGTCTCGAAGCGTCGGAGTCCGACGTCGGCCACCGATCGTTCGCACGTTGCCAGCGCCAGGGCCACGGCCGCAGGGAGGCTGGCCAGGTGGGCCTGGGTTGAAGCGCGGAGCAGGTTTCGGAAACGGGGCACGTCGGCCGTCGTCGCGGGAGGCGAGAGGTCCACCGTGTCGGCGATCTTCCCCGCTCCATTGGGCGGCGCCGCGGTGGGGAAGCCCGGGGTCGCCGGGGCCGAGGTCGACGCGGTGACCCGGGTGGACGCGATGTTCACGGTTGGACTCTCCGATCGATTCTTCCGGTTTCGGGCGAAGGCGCCCCGGCCAGCTCGCGACGGCGCATCCGGCCCGGATTCCCTGACCCGGACACACCAGGCGATGCCTCGACGTGGCCTGGGATGGGTTCAAAGAACCGCATTCTGCGAGCCTTGGAGTCGACCCGCCAGGAACCCTCCTGAACGAAGATACTCCTGCGCCGCCGGCTGGCGTGTTGCAGGAAGGTGAACTGCAGTCGCTTTCAGTCGGCTGCGGGCGGCTTCGCCGTGCCCCACCTGCCATCCGGGTCTGGAAGGTCTCGGGGGCGGGCGGCAACGCCGGATTTCTTCCACGAGGTGAAAGCCGGCGCCGGGATTTCCCGCCGAGTCCCATTTTTCATGCATTTTTCCTTGGCCTGCGATACAATCAGGAAACCTTTGAAAGGGCGGAAAGGGGCCGGTTTCGACCATGCGCATCGACAGGAACTCCATCCCTCCGGGTCTGAACACGCGGTCCGGCGCGTTCCGGACACCTGACGCGGGCGTCTCGCCGTCCGCCGATCCGAAGGACTCGGTCGCCCTGAGCGGGTTGGACCCTGCCGCCGAGGTGAAGCGGCCGGTGGCCCCCAGCCTGGCCCGCCGGGCGGGTGCGGTGGCGCTGGCCGTTTCGGCCGGGGTGGCTGCCTTTGCCGGCTTGATCCATGTGATCAACTCGGGGGGAGGCCCGCCGCCCCCCCAGCAGCCCCCCTCCAGCATCGGCGTCGTCGTCGAGACGCCCCAGCCACCGTCCAACCTGCCATTCACTCCGGCCCAGCCCACGGCTCCCGTGGCCGAACCGACGCAACCGGCCCAGCCCACGGCTCCCGTGGCCGAACCGACACAACCGGCCCAGCCCACGGCTCCCGTGGCCGAACCGACACAACCGGCCCAGCCCACGGCTCCCGTGGCCGAACCGACGCAACCGGCCCAGCCCACGGCTCCGGTGCAGCAACCCGACCAGATCCAGGACGTCGAGGTCGACTCTTCGCTGCCCGCGAACGTGCGGGCCCTGACCCCCGAGTTCTTCGAAGACCTGGGGAATATCGGCTACAACTACAAGGGCATCGCCAAAGGCGACTTCGTCCTGACCTTCGACGACGGCCCCAACCCCAACGTGACCCCGAAGATCCTCGACACCCTCAAGGAACACGGCGTCCAGGGGGCCGTCTTCTTCGTGACGGGTCAGAACGCTCAGCGCTATCCGGACCTGGTCCGGCGCATCGTCGACGAGGGGCATGTCCTGGGAGGACACACCTGGAACCACCCCAGCCTGACCGGACTGTCCAGGGATCAGGCCCTCTCGGAGTTGACCCGCACCGACGAGGCGGTCGACAAGGTCATGGGTTACGACTACCCGTTGAACCTGGTGCGCCCGCCCTATGGCGCCACCAATGCCTCCGTCCTGGAGACCATCGGCGAGACCTATGGGGGCAACTCGGTGCTGTGGCAGGTGGACAGCGAGGACTGGAAGGTCCAGTCGGATCTGCGCCAGGGCAAGTCCACCACCTCGCTGGTCGACCGGGTGGTGGCCGGGGCCAACCAGGTGGATCGCCGGGGGACCGGTGGCGTCATCCTGATGCATGACATCCACTCCAACACGGCCAAGGATCTCGGCAAGGTCCTCGACGCCCTCCAATCCCGAGGCTATCGGATCATCTCGATCACCGACGTCGGACAGACCGACTCGGCTCCCGGGGGGCTGGCCAACCAGTAGGCGCATCCAGGAGGACGCTCGATGCACGCTCCCTCGGGGCATCCGGTCTGGAATCCCACGTCAAGGGGCCTGGAGGCCCGGCTGGAGAACGGCCTGCTGGCGCTGGCCTTCCTGGCCCCGGGAATGGTCCGGGTCCGTTTCACCCCCGGGTCGGACTTCGTCCTGCCTCGCCCCTGGGACCCCGCCCGTCCGGATGAGGACTTCGAGTCGCCCTCCCTGTCCTTCAATCCGCAGGGTGAGAGCCTGGAGATCCAGGCCGACCCCATGCGGGTGCGGCTGGACCTGGGCCGGGGGACCCTGGCCTTCTCGGACCTGGAGGGGCGCCGCTTCGCGGAGGACCTGGGCGGGTTCCGGGTCGTGGAGGTCGCTGCCGGAACGGAGGGGCTGGCCTCCGAGCATGTCGAGGGCCTGCCTCCGGGTCGGGCGCGTCGGCTGGTGCTGCTGGACAAGGCCATGCACCCGGAAGAGGGCTACCACGGTTTCGGCCAGCGCTCCCAAGGCCTGGAACGCCGGGGCAACCGCTTCACGCACTGGAACCAGGACGCCGCCTGGGGGCATAACCGAAGCGACGACAACCTCTACCAGAGCCATCCCGTCTTCCTGGCTGTCCGGCCCGGATTCGCCTGGGGGCTGTGGTTGCGATCCACCTGGTGGAGTCGTTTCGACGTGGGGAGGACCCGACCCGGGGTCCTGGAGCTGGCCACCCTGGGGGGCGAGCTGGACTACGTGCTCTTCCACGGGCCGGACCCCGCCGGGGTGGTCGAGAAGCTGACCCGCCTGACCGGGCGCCCCATGCTCCCTCCCCTGTGGAGCCTGGGTTACCATCAGTCCCGCTGGAGCTACCGCACGGCGCGGGAGGTGGAGGACCTGGTCGGCCGGTTCCGCTCGCGGAGCATCCCCCTGGATGCGGTCCACCTGGACATCGACTACATGCGGGGATATCGCTGCTTCACCTGGGATCCCGAGCGCTTTCCGGATCCCGCCGGCACGCTGGACCGACTGCGGGCTCAGGGTGTCCGGGCCGTGACCATCGTGGATCCCGGGATCAAGCACGAGCCCGCGGCAGGCTACCCCGTGGCCGACGAGATGCTGGCCCGGGGCCTGTTCTGCCGCGCTCGTCAGGGGCAGCCCTTCCAGGGGTTCTGCTGGCCCGACGCGGCCCTGTTCCCGGACTTTGCCCGGGAGGAGGTGCGCCGCTGGTGGGGCCAGCAGCATCGTTCCCTCCTGGAAGCCGGGGTCGCCGGGATCTGGCAGGACATGAACGAGCCCTCGGTCTTCGCGAGGCCCTTCAGTGAGGGGGAGGCCGGCCAGATGCGGGTTCCCCTGGACCTGATGCACGGCGACGCGGACGCTCCAGCGCCCCATGCCGAGGTCCACAACGCCTACGGACTCCTGATGTGCCGGGCCACCCGCCAGGGTCTGGAGCGCCTGCGACCGGACGAGCGCCCCTGGACCCTGACCCGCAGCGCCGGCACTGGCGTGCAGACGCTCTCCTGCACCTGGATGGGGGACAACACCTCCTGGTGGGAGCACCTGCAGATGAGCCTTCCCCAACTGGCCAGCATGGGCCTGAGCGGAGTCCCCCACGCCGGGGTCGACATCGGCGGCTTCATCGGGAACTGCACGGCCGAGCTCCTGGTCCGCTGGACGCAGGCCGGGGTCTTCTATCCCTTCATGCGCAACCATTCGGCATGGGACACCGTGCCGCAGGAGCCTTGGGCCTTCGGGCCGGAGACCGAGGCCCTGGTGCGCGAGGCGATCGCCTTGCGCTACCGCCTGCTGCCCTACCTGTTGACCCTGGCCCACCGGGCCCATCGCACCGGCGAGCCGATCCTCCGGCCCATGCTCTACGACTTCCCGGACCAGGAGGAGCTGCGCCACCTGGACGACCAGTTCATGTTCGGTCCGGCCCTGCTGGTGGCCCCGGTGGTGTGGCAGGGACACCGGCATCGGCTGGTGCACCTGCCGCCCGGGGAGTGGCTCGACTTCTGGGACGGGACCCGGCATCAGGGCCCCCTGGCGATGGCCGTGGCCGCTCCCCTGGAGAGGATCCCCCTCTTCGTCCGGGCGGGCGCGGTGCTGACCCTGGGCAACGAGCGGCTCAGCACCGACGACCCCCTGACCGAGCTGACCTTGGAGGTCTTCCCCGGAGATGTCGCCAGCGAGTGGACCTGGATCGAGGAGGGCGGTCTGTCCCCGGTCCACGGGCCGGAGGACCTGGCCGAGACCCGGGTCTCGCTCCACCCCGGAACCTTCCTGGAGGTGAAGGTCCACCCGCGCTCGGGGGGCTGGCTGCCCCACCCGCGCACGCTGCGGGTGCGCCTCCACTGCCCGGAGCGCCCCGCGAGGGTGCTGGTGGATCAGCAAGGCTGCGAGTGGACCTGGAATGATCGTTACGCCGAGGTCGGCTGGCTGGACGAGGGGCGTGCCCGGGTGGTCCGGTGTTGCTGAGCGCCGGTGGCTTCCAGGCCGTGCTGCTGGCAGCCTTCGGAGGGCCGGAATCCCCCGAGGAGGTCATGCCGTTCCTGGAGAGGGTGGTGGCCGGTCGGAACATCCCCCGTTCCCGCCTGGAGGAGGTCGCGACCCACTACCACCACTTCGGTGGGCGCAGCCCCGTCAACGACCACAACCGGGCCCTGGCGCGGGCCCTGGAGGTCGAGCTGGCCGGGGTCGGTCTGGATTGGCCGGTCTACCTGGGCAACCGCAACTGGCACCCCCATTTCGAAGAGACCCTGGTCCGCATGCGGGACGACGGCATCGGGCGCGCGTTGGCGCTCTTCACCACGCCCTACGGGTCGTACCCGGGGTGTCGGCAATACCTCGAGGACCTGGAGCGGGCCCGGGCGACGGTCGGGGAGGGGGCTCCGGAGCTGGTCCGGGTCCGCTCCTACTTCGACCATCCGGGATTCATCCAGGCGTCCATCGAGAGGACCCGGCAGGCGCTGGAGACCTTTCCTGAGGTCGAGCGCCCCGTGGCCCGGCTGGTCTTCACGGCCCACAGCCTCCCGCTGGTCATGGCCCGGACGTCGCCCTACGTGGCCCAGTTGCGCCTGGCCTGTTCCCTGGTGGCTGAAGCCTTGGGGCGTCCGGATTGGAACCTGGTCTTCCAGAGCCGCAGCGGTCCGCCTGGCCAGCCCTGGCTCGAACCCGACGTGATGGAGTTCCTCGGTGGGCTGTCGGGGGCCGAGGCGGTCCTGCTCATTCCGATCGGTTTCTTGTCCGACCATGTCGAGGTGCTGTGGGACCTGGACGTCGAGGCCTGCGCGCTCTGCCGCGACCTGGGGCTCTCCTTCCGAAGAGCCGCCACTGTCGGGGTTCATCCCGCCTTCGTCCGGGCTCTTCGCCAACTGGTGGAGGAGTCGGCGCACCCTGGCGCACCCGTGCTGAAGCTCCGGCCAGAGGCTCCCGAGCACCGGACCTGTGGTGCGGATTGCTGTCAGAGGCCACCCAGGCCCCCCAACCCGAACTGAACCTGGATCATATGCAGCCCCAGGTGGGCCTGCTAACCTGTCGGTTGAAACTCGGAGGTTCCGTCTTGAGCGATCCTCGGATCCTCGAACTCTGCCGTCTGGCAGAACGTTTTCGTGAAGGCTGCTTCGAGGTCGACACCTGCGTTGTCGGAAACGACGAGGTGGCTCGGCTGGCAGGTTCCCTGGGTGAGTTGGGGCAGATCCTGCATCAGGGCTTCGAAAAGGTCCGCCTGCTGACCCGGATCACCGAGGAGATCAACTCGGGCCTGCTCCTGGACGAAGTCCTCGATCACGTCTTCGACGGATTCCGCCCGCTGATCCCCTATGACCGGATCGGCTTGAGCCTTCTGGAGGACCACGGGCAGACGGTGCGAGTCCGCTGGGAACGTTCAGAGCTGGCAGGGCCACCCTTCCCGGAGGGCTACAAACTCACTCTGCCAGAGACCAGCCTGGGCTCCCTCCTGGATGAGAACCGTCCCCGCATCCTCAACGATCTGCGCGCCTACCTCCGGGACAGGCCCGAATCGGAGGCCACGCGCTACCTGGTGGAGGCGGGCATCCAGGCCAGCCTGACCTGCCCCCTCCGGGCCATGGGTCACCCCGTGGGCTTCCTGTTCTTCTCGAGTTGTCAGGCGGGCGTCTATCGCGAGGCGCACGTCGACCTCTTCGCCCAGATCGCCGGACAGGTCAGCATCATCCTGGAGAAGGCCCGTCTGTATCAGGAGATCGCCGAACTCAACCACCTCAAGGATCGTTTCCTGGGCGTCGCGGCCCACGATCTTCGCAGTCCCCTGGCCTTCCTCAAAGGCTACCTTGAGCTGCTGCGTGAGGGAGACATGGGCGAGTTGGCCCCGGCGCAGTTGGAGGCTGTCGAGAAGATGCGCTCGACGTGCCGGACCATGCTGGCCCTGCTCAACGATCTGCTCAGCCTCAACGCCATCGCTTCGGGCCAGGTTCGGATGAACCCCCGGCTGGAGGATCCCCGCCTTCTGCTGCAAGAGTGCGCGGCCATCGGGGTCATGCTGGCCACGCGCAAGAAGATGCACCTGGTTCTGGAGGCTCCCGACGAGCTTCCGATGGTGGTCTGCGACCGCGAGAGACTGGCCCAGGCGCTGAACAACCTGGTCTCCAACGCCGTCAAGTTCTCTCATCCGGGAACAACGGTGACGATTCGGGCCGGGGTGGCCGAACGGCACCTCTGGTTCGAGGTGGCCGACCAGGGAGTGGGGATCCCCGACCATGAGCTGGGACACCTCTTCTCCTTTCTTGAGAGGCCTTCGGTCCGCCCCACGGGCGGTGAGATGAGCACCGGCCTGGGTCTGCCCATCGTGCGTCGCATCCTGGATGCTCACGGTGGGACGATTCAAGCCTCCAGCGTGTTGGGACAAGGCTCGACCTTGACCATCCGGCTCCCCCTGGAGGGGCGTCTGCAACCCGGAGTCCGGCTGGGCTGATCTCGGATTTTCAGGCGAGGAGCGGTTCGAGGCCCACAGGTTGGTAGGGGCACGCGGGGTCCTCGCCCAGGCAGTCGCCGCTGGCCGCGTAGGCTCGCGAACGCGAGCCCCCGCAAAGGTCGCGGTAGCCGCAGCGTCCGCAACGTCCACCAAAGGCTTCGGCGCTGCGCAGGCTGCGGAAGAGGGGACTCTCCCGATAGACCTCGGAGAGCGGGGTTTCGCGCACGTTGCCGGCCACCACGGGCAGGAATCCGCTGGGCGAGACGCGCCCCTGGTAGTCCACGAAGACGATGCCCTTGCCATCCCGGGTCCGGGCCGTGTGGCTGCGCGGAGGGCTCATGCCTGGTCCCAGCCGGCGGCGCAGGTCGGTCAGCAGTTCCAGGGCCAGGGGGCTGGGGGGCGCAGCGGTTCCCGCCTGGACCTGGTGCACAACGCGTCGGAAGAAGGGGGCCTCGACCGTCCGCACCGTCAGGTCGTGGCTCGAAGCCTCGTAGAGCATCCAGCACACGGCCTCGCACTCTTCGGGTCCGGGAGCGGAAAGTTCGGTGCCCCGGCCGGTGGCGATGAGGAAGAAGACCTCCCAGACTCCGACCCCGGCCTGGAGCACTCGCTGGCAGATCGCAGGGAAGCTGCCCAGGTTCTCGGCCATCACCGTCGAGTTGATCTGGACCTTCAGGCCGGCCTTCACAGCCCGCTGCGCGCATTCCAGGGTGCGCTGGAAGGTTCCGGGCACGCCGCGAAGTCCGTCGTGGGTCTCTTCATCCGGCCCGTCCAGGGAAAGCGAGATGGCCGAAAGGCCCGAGGCCGCGAGGCGATCCACCACCGGGTCGGTCAGAAGCGGGGTGACGGCGGGAGAGAGGGCCACCGGGATGCCCCGGGAGCGGGCATGTCCCAGAAGGCTCCACAGGTCCTGGCGCTTGAGGACGTCCCCCCCGGTCATGACCAGGATCGGTGAGGGGCTGCCGAAGGCCGCGACCTGATCCAGGAGCGCCAGGCCTTCCTGATGGTCCAGTTCTCCCTCCAGGGCCTGGGGGATCGCCGAGGCCCGGCAGTGGCGGCAGGCCAGGTCGCAGGCCCGGGTGGTCTCCCAGAAGACCAGGATTGGTTTTTCGTCCAGGTTCCAGTTCAAGACCGTCTCCCTCGGCGCTTCGCTTCCGGCCGGGCGCTCGGGGCATGCTAGTCCGGACGCTGGGCGCCGCATAATGATCTGGATCAAGCCGGGCGCCCGACCCTAGACCCCTGAGACCGGTGTCGTGATATCACCCATGCCTCCATTCTTGACTGGGGGCGATCCCGGGGCCCGAAGGTCCCGCTCGAGGAGCGTCACATGTCGAATCCGATCAGCTCATCCGGCAGCGCCGGAGCCAGCGAGTACCTTCGGCTTACGGGGAACCGAGGCGCGGGCCAGCCGCCCGCAGATGCCGGGGCTGCCGCCGGTGGAACCCAGCAGGCGGCTTCCAACGCGGACGTGCTCAGCGTCGACCCCGTGGCTGCAACCGAGGAATCGGGCGGTTCCAACCTGCCCAACTTCGGTGCCTGGGATCAGTCGGCCGCCGGGAACGATCCGGTCGCCTCGGCCGGCAAGCAGGCCGATCAGGCTCAAGCCGCCACAGCCACGCAACAGGCCACCATGGGGCAGCACGAGAACGCCACCCAGCAGGCCACCGACAAGAGCCAGCAGGCCACTCAGCAGACCCAGGCCAATCAGGCTCAACAGGCCAACCAGGCGGCCAACCAGTTGAATCTCAAGAACCAGCAGGCCAAGAACCCGATGGCGGCCAACCCGATGGGAACCATGCCCGGGGCCATGCCGGGTGCGATGAACCCGGCGATGGCGCCAGGTGGAATGGTCGGGATGGGCGGCGCTCCGGGCAGCATCAGCCCGCAGCTCGGAGACATGGGCGACATGCTCAGCAGCCTGGACGTCAAGAAGGACCAGGAAGGCCAGCAGAAGCTGCAGGATGCGGCGCGCAGCGCCAACCAGACAGCCCAGAGCCAGCAGTCGGCCGGTCAGCAGAACCAGGCCCAGGCCGGTCAGCAGGCCCAGCAGGTCAAAGAGAACCTGAATGCCCAGGCGGGCCAGCAGCAGCAGGCCCAGAACCTCAACTCCCAGGCCAACCAGCAGGGACAGGTGGCCCAGGTCGAGCAGAGCCAGGCCACCCAGGCCAACCAGGCCGCCAACCAGGCTCGCCAGCAGGCCCAGGCCGAGAAGCAGAAGGCTGCCCAGGGCCAGCAGATGGAGAAGCAGGGCAAGACCACCGAGCAGACCGGCAAGACCACCGAGCAGACCGGCAAGGCCACCGAGCAGACCGGCAAGGCCACCGAGCAGTCCGGCAAGGGCACCGAGCAGGCGGGCCAGGGGATGTCGCAGGCCGGCTCGGCCATGCGTCAGACCGGGCAGTCCCTGATGAGCAACCCCTACACGGCGGCGGCTGGCGCGGCCATGGTCGCCAGTGGAACGGCCATGGAGGCCAGCGGCAAGGCCATGGAAGCCAGCGGCAAGGCCATGCAGGCCGCCGGTCAGGGCCAGCAGCAGGCCGGCCAGGGGCAACAGCAGGCCGGCAAGACCCAGCAGCAGCAGGGCAAGACCCAGGCTCAGCAGGGCCAGCAGCAGGCCCAGCAGGCCAAGAACGCCGAGCAGCAGCACAACCAGACCAACCAGCAGAAGACCCAGGAAGCCCAGAAGCACTCCGACAAGTCCGAGCAGGCCACGACCCAGAAGGATCAGCATCTCCAGGATGCCGATCAGGCCGGCCAGGAAGCCCAGCAGCGGGCCCAGGACGCCCAGGCCGGGATGCAGAACCAGAACCAGTTGTCCAACGCCGCTCAGACCAACGCCGACAACGCCACGCGCGCCTCGAGCAACGCGGACAAGATCGGTCAGGCCCAGCAGGAAGCCTTCAAGGACGGAGGCCAGCAGGCCAAGGCCGGCGGTCAGGCCGCCAGCCAGGCCAGCGAAGGCACGGCCGGCCGCGCCACGGGCCAAGGCGCCTCCCAGCAGGCCGGTCAGGCCAACGCCGGCCAGCAGACCCGGCCGGTGAACCAGGGCAAGGCCGGGCAGCAGGCCGGTCAGCAGGGCGGCCAGGGCGCCGGTCAGGGGCAGGGCAAGCCCAACCTCCTCCAGCAGATGCTGGGCGGTGAGGGCGGCCAGGGCAACCCGATGGCCCAGATGGGCACCCAGCTCGCCATGGACGGGGTCGGTCAGGTGGTCCAGGGCGCCCAGGCGATGGGCCAGGTGGCCAACATGAACAACCAGGTCGCCCAGTCCAACCAGATGCTGGGCAGCATGTCCAGCGGGGTGGACGCCTTGACGGGCGCCGGAGCGGCCCCGGTCGCTCCGCCGGTGGCTCCCGCAGCCCCGGCCGCTCCCGCCGCGCCCGCCATGGCCGCTCCGGCGACGCCGGCCGCTCCTGCCGCTCCGGCGACGCCGACGGGGATGGGCGCTGCGGCGCCGGCTGCCGCTCCCAGCCCGATGGGTGGAGCCGCACCGGCCGCTCCTGGCGGCGCCTCGCCGATGGGCGCCCCGGGCCTGGGGCTCCCCGGAATGGGGAAGGCCGCCATGCCGGGAATGGGGATGGCCACTCCGCGGACGGCCTCGCCGGCCTCCACGGCGGGTTCCACCGCCGCCAGCGGTGCCGGGATGGGCGCGGCAGCGGCTCCCACGCCGGCAGCTCCTCCCGCTTCCAGCAGCGGCGGCCAGGATGCCAGCTTCTCGGTGGCCGAGGACCGGGTGACCGTCAACCTCAACACCCTGAAGAGCTAGGAACCGGGGCGCGCGCCCCTTTTAGAAGAGGCGGGCCCTCGCGGGTCCGCCTCTTCTTGCTCTTCCCCGAGGCGATCCCGCCGCAGGCTCTGGAGGTCGATCCGATGCGCTCGGAGGCGATCCGCCCGCCTTGCGCTGGAGGGCCTCAGAGCGTGGCGATCACCCGGGTGTCCTTCTGCAGGTCGTGATAGATGGCCTCGAGCTGTTCCCGGCTGGTGGCATGCACGGTCATGACCACCGACACGTAGCGCCCCTCCCGACTGGGGCGGACCCGGATCTGCCTGGACTCCAGCCCCGGCGCGTAGCGCCGTACGATCTCGGCGACGTGCTGGGTGAAACCCTCTTCGGCCTTCCCGAAGGCCTTGATCTCGAACTCGCAGGGGAAGACCAGAGGGCTCTCCTGCGAGGGGTCGAGGGGAGGCTGGTTGGGGGTGCTCACGGGGCGCTCCTTCCGGGGGACTCCCCATGGCGCCAGGGGATCCAGCCTCGGGCGCCATGGGGGCGGGGCCTGGTCAGTGGTGATGCCCGTGCGGGCCGTGCACGTGGCCGTGGGCCAGCTCCTCGGGCGTGGCCGCCCGGATCCCGGCGATCTCGACGTCGAAGTCCAGGTCCTGTCCGGCCAGGGGGTGATTGGCGTCCAGGTGGACCTCCGTCTCAGCCACTTCCAAGATCCGGGCCACCATGTGCTGCTCTCCGCCGTGCAGTTGCACCATCATGCCGGGTTGAGGCTCGGTGTCCCCGAAGGCCTGGCGATCGACCGAGAACTTCAGGTCGGGGTTGAGCTCGCCATAGGCCTGGGAGGCAGGGACGTGGACCTTCTTCTTCCCCCCCACCGCCATGCCGTCCAGGGCCTGCTCCAGGCCCGGGATGATGTTGCCGTGACCGTGCAGATACTCCAGGGGGCCCTCGCTGGACTGGTCCAGCACCTTCCCCTTCGCGTCGGTCAGCGTGTAGTTCATCGCGACGACCTGGTCCTTGGTTACCATGCGGGTCTCCCATCTGCGGCCCGCTTCACGCGGGACTTGGGGCGCGCCTTCGGGGCAGGCCTGGGTTTTCCTGGCCTCTGCGCTGGAAGGAGGGGACTGGCCGCTGCACCGGGAAGGCCCGGCCGCGTGATCGTCCTGCTCTTCCTTCTCGCCCTTCTGGTCGCGATCAATGCTCTGTTCGTGGCCGGCGAGTTTGCGACGGTGGCGGCGCGCAAGTTCCGGGTCGAAGCGCTGGCCGATCGGGGAGACCCCGCCGCCCTGCGCCTTCTTCCCCACGTGGCCGACGCCGCGTCCCTGGACCGCTACGTGGCCGCCTGCCAGATCGGCATCACCTTGTCCAGCCTGTTGCTGGGCGCCTTGGGGCAGCGCCGCCTGGCCGCCTGGATCGGTCCGCCGATGCAGGAATGGTGGGGGCTGGAGCCGATGGCCGCGGCCTCGGTCTCGGCCACGGTGGTCCTGTTGGGGCTGACCGGATTGCAGGTGGTGTTGGGCGAGCTGGTCCCCAAGGCCGTCGCCCTGCGCCATCCCGAGCAGGTGGCCCTGGGCCTGACGCTGCCGATGAACCTTTCGCTTCGCGCCTTCTCGTGGTTCATCGCCCTTCTGAACGGATCGGGGAACCTGGTCCTGAGGCTTCTGGGAATCCCTCTGCATGCCCATCGTCACGTCCATTCTCCGGAAGAGCTCGAGCAGCTTCTGGCCCACGGAGTCCAGGCCGGGACCCTGCAGGTCGAAGAGCACCGGCGCCTCAAGCAGGCGCTGCGCTTCGGTCGGCGTCCGGTCCGCGATGTCATGGTGCCGCGCACGCGCATCACGGCCTTGGACATCGGTTGCGAGCTGGAAGAGGTTCTCAGCGTCGTGGAGGCCTCGCCCTACACCCGCTTCCCGGTCTACCAGGAAACCGAGGACACGATCCTCGGCATCCTCCACCTCAAGGACCTCTCGCTGGCCCTGGCTTTGGAGGAACGACCCGCCGACCTGCGCTCGCTCCTCCGCCCGGCCCTGGTCTTCCCCTCCTCGTTGGCGGTGGACGCCGTCCTGGAGGGGTTGCGCCGCGAGCGGTCGCACCTGGCCATCCTGGTGGACGAGTATGGGGGGACCGAGGGCATGGTCACCTTGGAGGATCTCCTCGAGGAGGTCCTGGGAGAAATCGACGACGAGTTCGACCGGGCTCGTCCGGACATGGTCCGGGTCTCGCCGGGACAGTACCTGGTGCGCGGGACCGTGCCCTTGAGTGAACTGGAGGAACTGACCGGGATGCGCTCGGAGGTTCGCGAGGTCCACACCGTCGGAGGCCTGGTGATGCACCTCCTGGGCCAGGTCCCGGAACCCGGCCAGAAGGTCCGCTGTTCCGGCTTTGAGCTGAAGGTGGAGGAGATGCGGCTGCGCCAGGTCACCCGGGTTCGGGTCCGGATGGTGGAGGGCTCGTGAGCTTCCTGGTGCTGGGCGGGATCATCCTGGCCCTGATCCTCTTCAATGCCCTCTACGTGGCGGCCGAGTTCGCGCTGCTGGCCGTCCAGCCCACCCAGTTGGAGCAGAAGGCGGGCCAGGAGCCCTGGGCAGCCCGGATGCTGGCCGTCCTGCACGACTCAGCCCGCCAGGACCACTACATCGCCGTGGCCCAGGTGGGGATCACCCTGGCCAGCCTGGGGCTGGGCATGTACAGCGAGCACGCCCTGGCGGGACTCTTCCTGCCCTACCTCGAGGCCCTGCCCCTGGGTGAGGTGGCGGCCCACGGTCTGGCCACCGGGTTTTCCCTGCTCCTGCTGACCTACCTGCACATCGTCCTGGGCGAGATGGTCCCCAAGAGCCTGGCCTTGATGCACTCCCTGGCCACGGCGCGCTTCGTCGAACTGCCGATGCGCCTGAGCGCCTTCGTTCTGGGACCCATGGTCTGGGCCCTGAACTCTCTGGGAAACTTGATTCTCCGCCTCTTGAAGCTGCCCATCTCCCAGGACCTGAGCCTGGTCTACTCACCTGAAGAGCTGCGACTGGTCTTTGCCGAGAGCCGGGAAGGAGGGGCCCTGGCCCCCGAACAGCACGAATGGCTGCAGAGCCTTCTGGGTCTGCGCGAGCGGACGGTCCGCCAGGTCATGGTGGCCCGCACCCGCGTGGTGGGCCTCTCGGTCGAGGCCACGGTCCTGGAGGGGCTGGAGCGCGTCCGCGAGGAGGGATACACCCGCTACCCCCTCTTCGAGGGCGATCTGGACCATCTGTTGGGCGTGGTCCATGTGCGGGATCTCTTCGGGGCCCTGCGCCGAGGTCAGCAGGATCGGCCGATCCGCGACCTGATGCGGGCCTGCCCCTACCTGCCCGAGAGTCTCCACCTCGACCAGGCCCTGGACCGGATGCGCGCCGAGCAGGCGCACATGGCCGTGGTGGTGGACGAGCATGGAGGCACGGCGGGGATCGTCACCCTGGAGGACCTGGTCGAGGAGGTCTTCGGCGAGGTCTTCGACGAGTTTGACGACGACGAACCCCCCCCGGTCGGGGAGTTGGGCCCGGGAGAGTGGACCGTCCAGGGGGACGTGCTGCTGGAGGACCTCTCCGAGACGGTGGGGCGTCCGCTCCTGCGCGAAGGGGTCGAGACCGTCAGCGGCCTGCTCCTGGACCTCCTGGAGCGTCCCCCCGAGGTGGGCGACCGGGTCGAATGGCAAGGAGCCACCTTCGAGGTGTCGGAGGTCGCCGACATGGTGGCCGCCCGGTGCCTGGTTCGCCTTTCGCCGGGGTCGGATTCCGAGAACCCCACGGCTTGAGGAGGTCTTCGAGCAGTCGGACTCGACCAGGAAGAGCGGGGCGGATCAGTTCAGGACATGGTTCTCGCCCAGCTCCCGGAGCCACTCGCGGACCCGCTCGGCGGCCATCTCCGGGCTCATGTCCGGAGCGGCGGGCGTTGTCTGCGCGGTGTGCCGGATCAGCTCGGCCACCGTCCGGGTCCCATCCAGGAGGCCCGCCAATCCGATCGCGCCCTGGCTGAGCCAGGCCGGCTGGTTCCAGGTCGGGTCGTGGAACTCGGCCTTGCCGTGGCCGCTGAGCAGGTCCTTCCACAGACCGGCGACCTGGGGGCCCAGCGCCGGTCGGGAATCCAGCTCGGGCCTCCAGGACGGGTCCCCGAAGCGCTCCTTGTCGTCCAGCCACGGCCCGACCGTGGGCACGACACCGTGCAGGGGCATCCCGACCCGGCGCTCCTCCGACCAGCCCGGGTGGTCGGCGGGCAGGCGCCGGGCCAGGGCTACGCCGATGGCCATCCCCTCGATGCCGTGGGCCCGGTAGGATTCCAGGTAGCGCTCGAATTCCGACGTATAGGCCTGGGGGTCCCCCGTGTAGGGAAGGTGGCGGGTGATGAAGTAGCCCAGCGGGACATCCGAGAAGTGCAGCAGCGTCAGGCCCCACCCTGAATCGGTTCCCAGCCAGGAGCGCATCCGCTCCAGGAAGGGGCGGCCAGGGATCCGAGGGTAGTTGGTGACCATCGCCAGGGTGCCCCCGAGCGCCAGGTGGGACTCCAGGCCTCCGAAGATCCGGGCCACCACGTCCTCGCCGCCCTCGCCGCCGGTCCGGTAGGCGGCCATGGTGCGGTCGGGGGTGGGCACGAAGGGCGGGTTGACGGTGACGAGATCGAAGGTCTCGCCGGCCACCGGCTCGTACAGGTTCCCTTCGCGGAACTCGACGCGCGGGTCGCACCCATTGAGGGCGGCGTTGAGCCGGGCGAAGCGCAGGGCCCGGGGGTTCAGGTCCACCCCGACCACCGACTCGGCGTGCTGCGAGGCCAGGATGGCGTGGATTCCCGAACCGGTGCACAGGTCCAACGCTCGGCCGACGGGCGTGCGCGGAGTGGTGCGGGCCAGCATGTAGCTGTCCTCGCCGAGTTCGTACACGTGGCTGGGAAACTTCACCTGGGCCATCACCCGGTCGGTGAAGACCCAGGTGCCCTGACATGGGTGCAGGTCGGCCCGGGCGATCAGCCCGTCGGGAACCGCGCTGAGCAGGCCGGCCTGCACCAGGGCTTCCACCCCCGCACCCGTCAGGGTCGCTTCGATGCGGTCCCGAGACACCTTCTGGCCCAGAAGCCACAACGCGGTCAGGTCGGCCCGGGCTGAACCTTCCAGTCGGCAGCGCCACAGGTATCCGGGGATCTCGCGGAACTGCAGGAAGGGCAGATCGGGGATCCCGAGCACCTCCAGGACGCCTTGCTCGGTGTAGTCTGCTTCCCGCAGGCGGGGTGGCAGGAAGTCCAGGAGCGTTGGTCGGGGGCCGGCACTGTCGACGCGGTGGGTGACGAGGTTCTCGAGGTGCATGCGCCTGCCTTCCGCCTGACCCGGTCCGGCCCCTGCCGCGAACCAGCCGGAAAGAGGGCAGGCGGGCCCGCGCCTGAGGAGGCGCGGGCCCGCCTGCGGGGAGGGAACCCCTCGCCGAAGGTCAGGGTTCGACGATCACCCGGTCGGTGGCCCCACGACCGAAGGTCTCGGGATGGTACATCTCCTCGGCCTTGGGCGGGGGGACCACGAAGTGGCCGGGGGTGGTGGCACGAGAGATGTAGGTGTACTCGTACACCCCTTCCCACAACAGCGAGGTGAAGGCCTCGGCCCGCTCATCCCGCAGGTTCTCGTGCTCGTACCAGGGCCCCCACCACCAGAATCCGGGCCGATTGGCCTTCTTGGTGACCTCCTCGGGCAGCTTCTCGGTCACGGCCAGCGTCGGGTTCAGCGGCTCCAGGCCCGCCGGCAGGGGGTCCACCAGGGCCACGTGGGTCCGACGGGCGGGCGCCACCATGCTGACCCGCGTCTGCACCCGGGCGCCGGCCCGGATCCGCCAGGTCCCGTCGGCGTCCCGGCGGACATCCTTGGGGTCGTCGACGGCCTGGTAGGTGCGCTGCACCGTGAAGCCGTGCTCGGCAGGCTCCATGTGCAGGTCCTTGGGGGCGTAGCGCATCCCGATCCGGTAGTAGAGCCGGCCCGGGCCCTGCTTGGTCAGCGCCAGGTCCTGGCGACCCTTGCCGGCCAGCCAGGACATCGGGATCCCGGTGTGCCTGCGCTCGGCCGAACGGCCCTGGAACCTCTGCTCTCCGGCAAAGGCCTGGCCCAACCACATGCGGGCCACGAAGTCGGGCGTGGTCTTCTCGTAGGTCTGGAAGTAGCGATCCAGGGCCAGCAGGATGAACACGTTCTCCTGGGTGTTGCCCCAGCGCCCCCGGGTGCGGTGGTCCAGGAGTCCCCGCACCAGCTTGGGGATCAGGTCGCTCTTCGGCTGATCCTGGATCAGGGCGGAGAGCAGGACCCCGTCGGTCCGGCGATCCGAGGCCAGAAGCAGGTAGTCCTGGTCGGAGTAGGAGGTGGTGAAGTGGGCTGACCCGGCCGTCTCCGCGACGCGGTTGGCCAGGTGTCGTTGGATGGAGCTCCGGGCCGAGGCCGAGCCCGGATCCCCGGAGAGGGTCGGCAGGAGCCAGCCCAGCGCCTCGAGCGAGAGGCCTTCCAGTCCGGCCTCCTGGAAGAGGGCTCGGGCCTTCGCGGGATCAGGGTCCCCCATCCGCAGGCGGACCTCCAGGGCGTAGGCGGCGATGGCCCGGCGGCACTGCGGGCTGTATTCGGCGGGGATGTGCTTCTCGACGGTCCGCAGGTAGGATTTGGAGCGGTCCAGCATGTCCTGGGGGACTTCGAAGCCCTTCTCCTTGGCCCGGACCAGGGCGTGGGCGGCGTGGACGCTGACGTAGGGGAAGTCGCGGTCGGATCGACGCCAGAAGCCGAAGCCCCCGTCGGGACGCTGCAGGTTGCGCAGGTGCTCGATGTCCCGGGCCACCGCGGCCACCATCTCCTTGGCCGAGGGCAGGCCCTCGGCCTGGAAGGCCGCCAAAACGTCCTTCAAGGCAGCCACGGCCAGGACTCGGGACGAGACCTGCTCGGCACATTCGAAGGGGTAGGCGACCAGGTAGAGGACCGCGTCGGTCAGCTCCTGCAGGGCCGTCGAGGTCGTGGTGATCTCCAGGCCTCCGAACTGGGGCCAGACGTCGCCCGGAGTCGAGACCGGCTGGATCATGGCCCCCTCGTCGATCTGGCCGTAGGTGGCGAAGGCCTCGGTGGTGGCCGGAGTCCAGACCGGCAGGCCCACCTCCGCGGCGTCGGCGAAGGCTCCGGAGGCCACCCCCACCTGGAAGGCCGCCTGGCCCGCCTGCTCGGCGGCGGCGGGGAAGCGGACCTCCACCCGGTCCCTGGCCGGCACCGTGAGCTTGCGCCCGGCCCCGTCGGTGAGCTTCAGGTTGCGGGTGCGCAGCGCCACCTGGACGTCCAGCGGTCGGTCGGTCTGGTTCTGAACCACCACGGGCAGTTCCAGGCGATCCCCGAAGTTCAGGAAGCGGGGGGCGGAAGGGCGCACCATCAGGGGCAGGCGGGCCACAACCGTGGACTCGCCCTTTCCGAAGTGCTTCTCGCCGGCCACCGCCACGGCGGTGATCCGGTAACGGGTGAGGTTGTCGGGCACCTTCAGGGTGACCTGGGCCCGGCCGTTCCGGTCGGTCGGCAGGGCCGCCTTGAACAGGGCCAGGGGGTTGAAGTCGGTGCGCATGCGGATGGCCGGCCCGGGTTCGGCGCCGCCTCCACCGCCGAAGTTGGCGGCCTCGGGCATGGCCTCGGCCATCATCATCATCGAGGGGCTCGGGGGAGGAAGGCTCATGCCGTCTTCCATGTCCAGGCCCGCGGACTTGGCGCGGACCCCGCCGCGGGGGCGCCCCGCCTCTGCGGTCAAATCGGCGCCGGAGGCCAGTTGGACGAACTCGCGCAGATGGAAGTCCTCCATCTCGGGGCTGCGGCTGGCGTAGAAGGCCTCCAGGGGGTCGGTCACCTCGTAGCCGGTCAGGGCCAGGACGGCCTCGTCGGCCACCACCACCGCCACTTCTCCTCCGGGAACCGGTCGGCCGGCGCTGTCGCGCAACTCGATCTCCAGGGTTGTCGTGCCGCCGGGTTCCAGCCCCTTGTCCCGAGGCGTGGCCGACAGCTTCAGCGAGCGCTGCAGCGGGGGCACCGAGAGGTCCAGGCTGCCGCTGGCATAGGCCGGGCGCAACGGCAGGCTCTTGTCCGGCGCGCCGCTGGCGTCGGTGCGGGGTGCGGCTCCGACCAGGTCCACCTGGACGTGCACGTTGGGGATGTAGGACTCCTGGATGGGGATCCGCAGGGTGTGGGTCCCCTTCTCGACGCGGAAGCGCTGCGAGAGGACCCGGCCGGAGCGGCGCAGGGTCAGGACGCCCTCCGCCGGAGAGAAGGGAGCCTGCACCAGGATCTCGGCGGTCTGGCCAGGGAGGTATTCCTTGCGATCCGGCACCAGTGGCACCTTCTCCTGCTCGACCCCGCGACCACGAGGCACGACGCCTCCGGCCACCCAGACGGTCATCCGGGTCTGGTTGGGGCGGCCCTTGGAATCCTGCGCCGTGGCCGTGATCTGCCAGGTCCCGCCCTGCTTGGGCTGGACCGTGATCGGGACGGGCTGGCTGGAACTCTGGAGGGTCTGCTCGTGGACGTCGAGCTCCACCTCGCGCCACTCGCCGCCTCGGGTCTGGTAGTCCAGGCGCGCCGAGCGGATGTGGATCGGGCGTCCGGCCTGGGGCTTGCCGTCCAGGTCGCAGAGCACCGCCTCCAGGCGGATCGGCTGACCCGCCTCGACGAAGGTGCGCGGGGTCTTCAGCCCGACGTAGTGCTCGGAGGGGTGGACCAGCATCCGGGAGGTGGCGGACCAGGTCTGGCGGTTGACATCCTGGACCGAGGCCGCGGCCTCGACCGAGGTGGCTGTCGGTGGCTCCACACCCAGGAAATCGATGGCCAGCCGGTGCCGGCCCGAGGAGTCGGTGCGGCCCTCCAGGGTTCGGACCGTGGTGGCTGCGCGGTCCGGCGGGAAGAACCCGTAGTCCCACCACGGCTTCCAGGTCCCGAAGGTGAATTCGTCCCAGCCCGGCGGGCTGAAGTGGCCCGGGGTGGCCGTGACGGTCCAGTTGACTTCGGCGTCAGGCAGGCCTCCCCCGGCGTAGTAGGCGGCCGACACCGTGGCCGTGGCCGAGCCCCCGACCAGGTGGACTCCGTCCGAGACCTCGGCCTGGACCTCGAATTCCGGGCGGCGGAACTCTTCGACCCCGAAGGCGTGGGTCGTGCGCATCCCGGCCAGTCCGCCCGAGCCGCCAGTGGCCTCCAGGCGCACCATCGCCTGCCCCAGGTTCATGGTGTCGGGCAGGGTCAGATGGAAGTCAAAGCCTCCCAGGGGAGTCAGGGTCGCCTGCCCCTGGGCAAGCTGGTTGCGCCGGGAGTCCAGAAGGGTCCAGCTCACCGTCCGGGCCGACTCGCCCACGCCCATCAGGTCTCCCTGGGGGCCGGCTCCGACGCGGCGGGCCCAGCCTTTCAGGTGGACGGACTCGCCGGGCCGGTACAGGCCCCGGTCGTCGAAGACGAACCAGCGCAGCGAGTCCTGCTCGGCACGCCGGGTCCAGCCCCGGCCTCCGTGGACGGCCTGGGGCAGGAAGGCCACGTCGTCTCCCAGGCGGGCCAGCAGGATGTCGTTCAGCCCGCCCTGGTGGTTCAGTTCCAGGGTGGCCGTGCCGTCCGTCCCGGTGCGGCCCTTCGTGCCGGCTCCGGTGAGCTCGAACTGCACCTCGCCCAGGGGGCGCCCGTCGACCAGTGAGCTGGCCCAGGCCACCAGGCTCTGGGAGTCGAGGAAGGCGTCGATGCCGATCCCGGTCACCTGGACCCAGGCGGCGACCGGATCGCTCCGGCGCTGGCCTTCGGGCAGGACCGTGGGCTCGACCAGGACCAGGACGTGTCCCTTGCCGTGGAGCAGGGCGGCCGAGAGGTCGATCCCCGTCTCGGCGTACTCGTCTGCGGGGGCCTTCACGGGGATCTGGCCGTCAAAAATCTTCTTCCCCGGAAGCTCGGGACGCGGGTCGCGCCAGGCCTCGCGGGCCCAGGCCACGTAGGCCGGCCAGTCCTGGGGGGTGACCTGGCGCAGTTGCACCTTCAGCGCGGGCTGGTTCACGGTGAAGACCGAGTAGGTGGGCTTGCCCTGGGGGTCGACCACCACCAGCGGGCCGCCGACCGAGTGCAGTGCGGGCCGGGCGGGGCCGACCTCGAACTTCAGGGGGACATCCTTCCCCAGGGTCTGACCGAAGACATCCCGGACCGACGAGCGCACCGTGACGGTGTAGGTGGTGCGGCCCTTGGAACGCCCCATCAGGATCAGCCGATCCCCGTGGAGGGCCGTCTTGAACCCGGGAAGCTCGGGGGTGACCTGCAGTTGCTGGTCCGGGTCGAAGGCCTCGGGATCCAGCGCGTTGCTGAACTCGATCTGCCAGGGGGACAGCGGCGGGCACTCTTCGCCCCAGCCGCAGCGATGGTCCACCACCCGCAGGGGGCCGTAGGTGTGGAAGCCGAAACTCTCGGTCGTCGTGGTCTTCAGCGGGCCCTCGGCCGAGGGCGTCCCGGGACCGAGCGTGACCTGGACGCTCGAGTCGCCGGGCAGGGGCTGGACCGTTCGTGCCACCAGGAACCGCCCGGGCTGCTGGCCGGCGATCAGTTCCTGGATGCCTGCGTCGCTGGCGATCTCGTTCTCGGTGGCCAGGCGGACGGCGTGCTCGGATTCACCCACGCGGACCTTCAGGGTGCTCAGCACGGCCTGGGGCTGGATGCGCTGGTCGAAGGCCAGGAAGAGCATGGGATGGAGGGGCTGGGACCCGCCTTGGGGGTGGCGCGAAGTCAGGCGCGGGGGCGGGGTGGTGAAGCTCCACGAGGCGGTCCGGGCCAGGGCCCCGCCGGTCTGGGACTTCGTCCCCGCCGGCACCTCGACGGTGAAGCGGGTGGCCATGGGCAGACGCTGCTCGGTGGGATCGAAGACCACCGTCCGGGTGCCGATCCAGCGCCAGGCTCCCTCAGGCTGTGGAGCCAGTTTGACCGGCACGGTCCTGGAGGCCTCGGCCTGGGAGCTGACCGCGACCATCGGCTGCGAGAAGCTCACCGAGACCTGGGGAGCCAGGGGCACCTCGCCCTCGGGAGCGCGGCGCAGCACCGCCAAAGGACCTTCGGGGGCCGTCGGGGCCCCGGTCGGGGCCGCCTCGAGGGGGGGGAACGGTTGTTGGACCGTGGCCCCGGTGCGAGGGGCGGGCAGCGACCCCTCGCGCAGCGCGAAGTCCGCCGGCTTCCCGGCCTCTGCCTGGAACTCGGGCAGGCGCGCCAGCAGGGCCTGGACCTCGGCCGGGGTCATGGGGCTGGTGGCCGGAGTCGGCAGCCGGTCCGTGGGTCCGGCCTGGGCCTGGCCCTGCGAGAGTCGCATGTTCAGGCCGGGGGAGGGAGAGGCTTGGGGGCGGTTCATGCCGGCGGGTTCCTCCGAAAAGGCGCCCTCATCCCGGGCGCATGCCCAGGCCAGCAGAACCGTGAGGAGCAGGAGCGCGACGAGTTTGAAGTTCTTCATGGTCTCCCGACTGTCGCCAACCGGCCCGGGGATCTTCTCCTCGAGACGGGCGCCAGGTGATCTCCGCACCCCGCAAGGCACGGGCCTTGCGGGAGAATTCGGAGGTCACGCCGGGGAAACCTACCCGGCCGGGCCTAAGGGAGTTCCGGCCGGAACTCCAGCACGACCGAGTTGATGCAGTAGCGCATGCCCGTGGGCGCCGGGCCGTCTTCGAAGAGGTGTCCCAGATGGCCGCCACAGCGGGCGCAGTGCACCTCGGTGCGCACCATCCCGTGGGAGGTGTCGATTCGGGTCCCGACGCTCTGGGGCGTCGCGGGCTGGAAGTAGCTGGGCCAGCCCGTCCCCGAGTCGAACTTCTCCGGCGAGCGGAACAAGAGGTTGCCGCAGCCCACGCAGTGGTAGGAGCCCTGGCCGTGATGGTCGTGGAAGGCGCCGCTGCAGGCAAGCTCGGTGCCCGCCCCGCGCAGGACGCGGTACTGCTCGGGGGAGAGCTTCTGGCGCCACTCGGTCTCGGTGCGTTGGACCGGGAAGATGGGCTCGGGCAGGTCCGAGCCGGGCAGGCAGGCGGCGCTCATGAGGCCCAGCCCTGCCAGAAGCTTCTTGAGTCGTGGTTGCACGTCGGCTTGTTCTCCATCTCACCGGTGCAACCCGATTCGCCTCGGGAAGGTTCCCCGGCAGGAATCTTCCCGAACCGGGCGCATCCCTCGTCCCGGATGTCGATTCTGCGAACCGTCCACCGAGGCCGCGTGGAGTTGAGCCCTTCGAGGGCCCTGGTCTTGAGCTTCCTGCTGTTGATCCTGGCGGGCACGGCGGCGCTGAGCTTCCCGGTGTGCTCGGTCCCCGGCCGCCAGACCTCGATGGTGGACGCCCTCTTCACGGCCACTTCGGCCGTGTGCGTGACGGGTCTGTCCAGCCTGGACACCGAGCGGCACTTCAGCCGGACCGGGCAGGTCGTCATCCTGCTCCTGATCCAGTTGGGGGGCCTGGGGATCCTCCTGTTCTCGTCCTCCCTGGTCATGGTCTTCGGCGGGCGGCTGGGGCTGCGGGGGCGCCTGCTGGTCAAGGAGCACCTCCCCGGATTGAGTCTGGCCGGTGTGGCCCGCCTGACCCGCCACGTTCTCTACTACATCTTCGGTTTCGAAGCGCTGGGGGCCCTGCTTCTGTGGCTTGCCTGGGGTCCCCGCCTGGGTGTCACCGAGGGCCTGTTCCACGCCGTCTTCCACTCGGTCTCGGCCTTCTGCAACGCCGGTTTCTCGACCTGGTCGACGGGCCTGGTGGGCTCGCGGGAGGACGTCCTGGTCAACCTGGTCGTGATGGGCCTGATCACCGTGGGCGGAGTCGGCTTCCTGGCGACCTCGGAGCTGCGCGGTCGTCTGCTGGAGCGGGATTCGCGCGGGCGGCTCTCGCCCCACACCCGGGCCGTGCTGGTCACCAGCCTGGGGCTGGTGCTGGGAGGAGCCCTGGCCATCGCCTTCTTCGAGTGGGACAATCCCCGGACCCTGGGGGCCCTGAGTGGGACGGGTCGGATCCTGGCCTCGTTCTTCCAGTCGGTCACCTGCCGGACCGCCGGCTTCAACACCGTGGATGTCTCGGCGCTTCACGACGAGACCCACCAGTTGATGATGATCCTGATGTTCGTGGGGGGGGCGCCGGGGTCCACCGCCGGCGGCATCAAGGTGACCACGTTCGCCATCCTGATGCTGGCCACGTGGGCCCAGTTGACCGGGGCGCCGGATGTGGAGATCTCCGGGCGCCGGATTGCCCCTCGCCGGATTCTGCAGGCCCTGGCGCTGACGGTAGTGGCCCTCCTCAGCGTGCTGGCGTGCACGACGATCCTCAACGTCCTGGAGGCCAAACCCTACGGCGCCCTCCTCTTCGAGACGGTTTCGGCGCTGGGGACGGTCGGCTTGAGCACGGGGATCACCCCCAGCCTCAGCCCGGCCTCCAAAGCGCTTCTCTGCGTGGCCATGTTCGCGGGGCGGGTGGGTCCCCTGACGCTGGCTTCCAGTCTGCTCTTCCGCACTTCGCGGACCTCTGGCCGACGGCCGGAAGGAGAGGTGGTCCTGGGATGAGACGGCAGTTCCTGGTGGTCGGCCTGGGGCGTTTCGGCGTCAGCCTGGCCGTGTTGTTGGAGAAGATGGGCGGCGAGGTCCTGGCCGTGGACCGCCGCGAGTCCGCGGTCATGGAGGTCGCCGACCAGGTGACCCACAGCCTGATTGCGGACACCACTGAAGAGCGGGTCGTCAAGGACCTGGGGGTGGAGCACTTCGACGAGGTGGTCTGCGCCATCGGCACCGACGTCGAAGCCAGTTTGATGACCACCCTGCTGCTGCGCGAGTTCGGGGCCCGAATCCTGGTGTCCAAGGCCAGCACCGAGCTGCACGGGCGCCTGTTGGAGAAGATCGGGGCGGACCGCGTGATCTATCCCGAGCGCGACATGGCGGCCCGTCTGGCTCGGGACTTCTTCGCGCCGCCGGGCATCGAGGAGCTGCTGGACCTGTCGGTGCAGCACAAGATGTTCCAGCTCCAGGCCCCCGTGCATTTCCACGAACGCAGCCTGGCCGACCTGCACCTGCGGGCCCGCTTCGGAATGAACATCATCGCCATCCGTCGGGGCGAGAAGACCATCGTCAGTCCCTCGGCCCAGGAGATCCTCCACGACGGCGATGGCCTGGTCGTCGTGGGAGACTACGACAGGGCCCAGGAGGCCCTGAAGAACTCGGAGTAGGGGGGGAGGCGCCTGGACCCCCGGTGGCCTGGTCGACACACGTCCGGGTTCTGGAGTCCGGGCGCGGGAAAAGGCGAAGACCCCGGGTCTCCCCGGGGCCTTCTGCGGTCCAGGAGTCCGGCGGCCGGGTTCCTACAACAGCATGCCGGCCAGGCAGGCGGTCATGGACGAGGCCAGGGCCCCGCCCAGCATGGCCCGGAAGCCGAGCTGGGCCAGGTCGGCCTGGCGGGTGGGGGCCAGGCCGCCGATGCAACCGATGTTGATCCCGATGGACGAGAAGTTGGCGAAGCCGCACAGGGCGAAGGTGGCGATCACGATGGCCTTCTCGGAGAGAAGGGCGGTCGTGCCCGAGAGGGGCGGGAGCATCTTGGTCAGCTCCGAGTAGGCCACGAACTCGTTGATCACCAGCTTCTGTCCCACCAGGCTGCCGATGGTCCCGGCCTCGGCCCAGGGCACGCCCATCAGCCAGGCCAGGGGGCTGAAGATCCAGCCCAGCACGAGCTGCATCGACAGGGCCTGCCCGAAGAAACCGCCGATCCAGCCCAGCACGCCGTTGATGGTGGCGATCAGGGCGATGAAGGCGATCAGCATGGTGCCCACCAGGAAGGCCAGGTGCATGCCGTCGGCGGCGCCCTTGGAAGCGGCCTCGATGATCGAGCTCTCGGTCTTGGCCGACTCCAGCTTGATCTCTCCGGCGGTGACCGACTCTTCGGTCTCGGGGCAGAGGATCTTGGACAACACCAGGCCGGCCGGGGCGCCCATGATCGAGGCGGCCAGCAGGTGGGGCGCCCACTGCGGGCCCAGCATGCCCACGTAGGCGAAGAGCACCGATCCCGCGATGGTGGCCATGCCGCCGGTCATGATGGCGTTGAGCTCCGAGCGGGTCATCTTCTCGAGGTAGGGGCGGATCAGAAGCGGCGCCTCGGACTGACCCACGAAGACCGTCGCCACCGCGTACAGGCTCTCGGCGCCGGAAGTGCCCATGGTCTTGACCATGAGCCTGGCCACCAGGCTGACCACGAACTGCATCAGGCCGACGTAGTAGGCGATTCCAGCCAGCGAGCCGACGAAGATGATGGCCGGCAGGACCTGGAAGGCGAAGATGAAGCCCAGGTTCAGGGCCGACCCGTCGGGAGCGACGTTGGTGACCAGCGACCCGAAGACGAAGCTCGAACCTTCCTTGGTGAACTCCAGCAACATGGTGACCAGGCCGCCCAGCCACTGGAAGACGGCCTTCCCGACATCGGTCTTCAGCACGAACAAGGCCAGGGCGAACTGCAGGCCCAGTCCCCAGGCCACGGTTCGGATGCGGATGGCCTTGCGGTTGGTGGACAGGGCGTAGGCGATGCCGAGGATGGTGAGGAGCCCGAGCAGGCCGACGAAACGTTCCATTGGGGGTGCCTTTCTTTGCGTCCCAGGACGCCTTGCGGGCGCATCACGGGCTCGTGCACTCGGGGCCCGTCCCGCCCGGCAGCGGGAATGCCCGGAGGCCGACGGCGACGCTCCGGGGGAAGGCCCTTCGCGATGGGCCGGCTGGCGCCTGCCGCGGTCGTCGGCCGATTTCGGCCTTCAGACCGGCTTGCGCCGCCGGGTGCCCATCCTCTCCAAGGCGTCGGGTTCGAGGGTGGGATCCAGGCCCAGGGCGCGGCTCCAGTGCTCCCGCGCCGCGGACTTCTTGCCGCGCAGCAGGAGCAGGTCGCCCAGCAGGAGCTCATACTCCGCGCTGTCCGGCTGGAGGCCGGCGGCCCGACGGGCGTGAACCAGGGCGCGGGAAGGGCTGTCCATGTCCTTGAGCAGGAGGGCCATCGAGTAGTGGAGCGAGGCGCTCTCGGGGTCGTTCTCCAGGGCCGCCTGGAGGTAGGCTCGGGCCTCCTCCAGCTCACCGGCCCGGTGCTGGATCTCGCCCATGGCACCCAGGGCCTCCGAGTCGTGGGGGTCGATCTCCAGGGCCGCCGCAAAGCGCTCGGCGGCCTGGGTGTCGTGCCCCAGGAAGAGCTCCAGGTTCCCCAGCAGGAGCTGGCAGTCCATCATCCCGGGTTGGAGTTCGACGGCCAGGGAGAGGTGCTTGCGGGCCTCTTCGACCTCGCCGCGTTGGGCCAGAGCCTGGCCCAGGTTGAACAGGGCATCGGGGTTCCTGGGGCTCAGGCGCAGGGCGCGGCGGAACTGCAGGATGGCCATGTCCAGGAAGCCCTGGTGCAGGTGGGCAACCCCCAGGTTCAGGTGGGAACGGGAGAAGGTCGGGTCCAGGTCCACGCACTGGCGCAGTTCCTTCAAGGCCTGCGGGCCGTCGCCCATCTGCAAGAGGATCATGCCTCGCATGTTCAGGGCATCCAGGTGGTAGGGCTTCAGGCGGAGCAGCTTGTCCAACTGGCCCAGGGCCTTGCGGTACTTGCCCAGCTCCTGGTAGGCCTCGGCCAGGGAAAGGCGCAGGTCGTGATCGTCGGGATCCAGGCGCAGACAGCCCGTCCAGACCTGGATCGCCTCCTCCATCATGCCCTGCTGGAAGAAGGCCAGCCCCAGGTAGTAGTGGGCCTCCACGCACTTGGGGGACAACTCGATGGCGTTGCGGAAACAGGCCACGGCCTGGTCCAGCAGGCCTCTCTCGGCCAGGGCGACCCCCAGGTCCAGGCGCACATCCAGGTGCTGCTGCTCCATGGCTGCCGCCCGTTGCCATTCGCGGATGGCTTCATCCAGGCGTCCCTGCTCGCGGAGCATGCGGCCCAGCTCATAGTGACCCTCAAAGGTCTGGGCCTTGCGGACCGAGTGCAGGGGGATGACCTTTGCACCAGCCACCGTCGCCACGCCCCCGGGGGACTCCCTCGACATCGCCTGGTTCCTCCGCACCCATCGGGCCTCCCTGCCGGAATCGGGCCGGGGGTCCTTCGACCGTCTCGAGTCCCGTGAAGCGGGACGGCCTCGGCTTCAGCGGGTCCCCCGAAGAAAAGGGGGTCCAGGTGGATTCGCCCCGACCTGTCGGTTCCCTGCCGCCCGAGCACAAGGCATGCTCCCTCGCGCCGGGCATCTGGCGGCCCGGGACGTGTCCGACGGAACCCGCCCGCCGATTCCTCCGCAGGAAACCGGGGGACGGCATCCAACGTTCAACCCTTCGGGGCTCTCGCCCGCCTGGGAGGGAGTCCCGAGACCTGGAGGCATGAACCGGACTGATGAAGATGCTGACGCGCGCCTGGGTGCCGTTCCTGGCCCTGGCCCTGACCCTCGGACTGACCTGGACCGCCGCCGCCGAAACCCGGTGGGAGACGGTCCCCGCCCCGGAGACCAACGGCGGTCTGGTCCTGGCTCCGCGCCTGGAGAGCGGCGCGGGTCGTCTTCAGATGGCCTGGGGATGGACCAATCCCTCCTCCAAGATCCTGGACCCCGAGTTCACCTACTCCAGCTTCAACGGGTCGGCCTGGACCCGCCCCAAGGCGCCCTACTTCGGGGACAACCTGGGCCGTCTGCGCAAGCTGGACATGGCTCGGGCCCGCCAGGCGGTGGGCGTGATCTACCAGCGAACCCTGGACCAGGACGACCGGGCCTTCGAGATCCTCTATGCCGTGTCGGGTGACGGGGGCTGGAGCTATACGCGCCCTGCCGTCGCCGACAGCTACGTGCATGAGGAGAGCGCGGGGACCGCGGTGGCCATGGCCGGCATCGGCGGGAGGAGGCCGACCTTCGCCCTGGGCTGGCTGACCGAGGGGCGGGCGGTTCGCGTCGGGGTGCTGGATCCCAACAACAACAGCGATCGCCCCCGAGCCAGCACGCTTGGGACCCACGGTTCCCGCTCCGAGCGCCTGGAACTGGCCGGAGACGGCGAGGGCGGCTTCCTCGCGGTCTGGAGCGATGGGCGCAAGCTGGAGTCCAGTCGACTCCGCCCCATCGTCGGGACGGCCGAGTCCTCCGAGACCGTCTTTGCGGGCTCGGTGGGGCGGAACTTCGTGCTCACCGACTGGTTGGGGAAGCGCCCCACCCTGGTCTTCGAGGCCGATCGCGTCCCCTCCGGGGGGGGGCCGCGTCGGCAGGTGATGCGCTGGGAAGACCGCCGCTGGCAGAAGGTGGATGTGGCGCCCCCCCCCCAGGGCGAAGCCGAGGCGCCTTCGAGCCTGGAGGCGGTCCAGGATGAGGACGGCGAGATCCACGTTCTGGCCCTGCCCCGAGCCGGGAGCCAGATCCTGTACTCGCGCACCCTGAAGGGCCGCTGGACCGAGCCGGAAACCGTCTTCTCGCTGAATTCCAGCCTGGGCGTCACGGGGTTCGATCTGGCCGTCCTCAAGGACCAGGTCTTCGCCGTGGTGGCCCAGGGCCCTCATCTGCAGGTGGCGCGCAGGACCCTCCAACCATGAAGGGGGCGGCCTGGCCTGTCCTGGTCTCGGCCTGCCTGGTTGGCGTGCGTTGCCGCTATGACGGGCAGGAGCGTCCCAGCCCCGGGGTGCGGCGCCTCTTCGAGGAGGGGCGGGCCGTGGCGGTCTGCCCCGAGGAGCTCGGGGGGCTGGGAACGCCCCGGCCGGCCGCGGGCCTGGAGGGTGGGGGAGGAGTCGAGGTCTGGCAGGGGCGGGCCCGGGTGGTCAACCGCCTGGGGGTCGACGTGACCGAAGCCTTCCAGAATGGGGCCCGGGAGGCCCTGCGTCAGGCTCGGGAGTGCGGTGCCCGGCGCGCCATCCTCAAGCAGCACAGCCCCTCGTGCGGAGTGGGCAGCGCCGGGAACTCCGACGGCACCCGGATTCCGGCCGACGGCGTGACTGCGGCCCTGCTGCGCAGCGAGGGAATCCAGGTCATCTCCGACGAGGAATTCGAGAACCCATGAAGCTTGTCATCCACTATCACGAGATCGCCCTGAAGGGCCGCAACCGCAACGTCTTCGTCCAGCGCCTGGTGCGCAACCTGCGCAGCACCTTCCAGGATCTGGGGCGGGTCTCGGTCCGGACCTTGTTCGGGCGCCTCACCGTCACCCTGGCCAGCGACGACGCCGAGGAGGTGCATCGCCGGATGGCAGGGGTCTTCGGGGTGGCCAACTACTCGCTGGTCGAGGAGGTCGCCCAGGATTTCCAGGCCATCGCCCAGGCCGCCTGGCGGCAGGTCCAGGAATCCCCGGCCCGCAGCTTCGCGGTCCGCTGTCGGCGCCCCGACAAGACCTTCCCCATGGGGTCCCTGGAGATCGAGCGCGAGGTGGGGGCCTTCATCTGGAGGGCGGCTCGCGACGAGGGCCGCGAACTGAAGGTCGATCTGACCCATCCGGAGTTGACGGTCCGCCTGGAGATCGTCAACCGCATCGCCCTGGTCAGCGGTCCGCGCTACCAGGGGCCCGGAGGGCTGCCGGTGGGGACGGCCGGCAGGATGGTGGGCCTGCTGTCCTCGGGTTTCGATTCGCCCGTGGCCTGCTGGAACCTGATGAAGAGAGGGGCGGAAGTGGTGATGTGTCATTTCCACTCCCATCCCTTCACCGACCAGGCCAGCCTGGAGAACTGTCGTCAACTGGCCGACGTCCTCACCCGCTTCCAGTATCGGACCCGGCTGTACCTGGTGGCCTTCGCTCCGGTCCAGGAGGAGATCCTCAGCCTGACCCCTTCCGAACTTCGGATGATCCTCTACCGGCGTTCGATGATCCGGATCGCCCAGGCCGTGGCTCGACGCGAGCGCGCCCAGGCCCTGTTGACGGGCGAGAGCCTGGGCCAGGTGGCCTCCCAGACCCTGACCAACCTGGCCGTCATCGACCAGGCGGCCACCGTGCCCGTCCTGCGCCCCCTGATCGGGGCCGACAAGGAGGAGATCATGGTCCGGGCCCGCCAGATCGGGACCTACGAACTTTCGGCCCAGCCCTACGAAGACTGCTGCTCGCTGATGGTGGCGCGCCATCCCGCCACCCGGGCCGAGCTCGAGGAGGTCCTGCGCATCGAGGAGGCCCTGGACCTGGCGGAGGTCGAAAACTCGGCGTTGGAGGGGGCCGAGGTGGTCGACCTGAAGTGGCGCGGCCAGGCCGGCATGCTGCGGAAGGTGATTCGGGAGCCGGTGGCGCCTCGACTTCGAGCAGACCTGTGAAACCGAGTCGTCTAGAAGTTCCCGTCCCGGCGCACCGACCGGTCGGCATGCTCGGTCAGGTAGCGGGTCAGGAATCCCGCCAACGGCCGGTGTGCCTCCAGGCCCGGGCAGCGGGCCAGGGCCTCCTCCGGCTTCCAGCCCAGGACCCGACCCGCGTGGGCCAGGACCACCGTGGCCGCCCGGAAACCTGTCTGGGACATGACCAGGAAGGGCCCCGGGTCGCGGGCAAACTCCCGGCGGGCCTGGTCCAGGTCCTGCTCGGACAGGGTCTCTGCCGCCAGGGGAAGGCGCACCACCTTCAAGTCCTCCGCGGGAGTCGGAGCCTCCTGGGGGGGGATCTCGGTGGATCGCCGGCAATCCAGGACCACTGCGGGGGCTTCCACCTGGTCCCGCATGGCCACCGGAGCGGCGGTGATCTTCCTGCCGTTGACCTCAACATCCACTCGCAAGACTTGCATGTCCTCCTGAAGGCTCGAAGCCTTCCCGCAGGGGGGCACGTCTCCTGCCGGAGGCAACCTTGAGCTCGTCCGGGTCCGCCCCGGAGCGGATCCTGGAGGCGGCAGGCCGACTCTTCGCCGAGCGGGGCTTCAGCGAGACCAGCATCCAGCGCCTGGCCGACGAGGCCCGGGTGAACCGGGCCCTGATCTTCTACTACTTCCACAGCAAGGAGGAGCTCTACCGCCGCCTGGTCGAGCAGATGTGCCAGGCGGTCGATCAGGAGTTTGCCCAGGCCGCCCTGCCCCTGGCCGATCCCGAAGCTCGGCTGCGGGCCTGGGTGACGGCTCTGTGCGTCGGGATGTCCCGCCACCCCGGGGTGCTGCGGATCCTGCTGCGTGAAGCCGTGGGTCCGGGCCACGCGCGTCTTCCCGTGGGGCAGTACCTGGAGGGCGCCGAGGGCCCCTTGCGGGAGATCCTCTCCGAAGGGGTGGCCGCGGGGGTCTTCCGCGACCTGGACCCCGCCATGACCGCCATCTCGCTGATGGGCCTGGTGATGACCTTCATCCGGCGCGGCTTCGCCTACAGGCAGGAGTTCCCGGCCGAAGTGGTGGCTGAGCATGTGTTGACCCTCACCCTGGAGGGGCTTCGCCTGCCAGCCTCCCCTGCACCTTGAGCACGTAGGCCCGAGGATCGGTCTTGCGCTCCAGTCCCCCCGCGGTCATGCTGCGGACGGTCCCGAAGACGGCTCGGGAAGGCCAGGGGCGGTCGTGCAGCCCGAAGACCCAGCCCACGCTGCCCCAGGAGACCGGGTCCCGTCCATCCAGAAGGAAGCGGTTGTTGAACCGCAGGGTCCGATCCCAGGCCTCTTCCGGGTCGCTGGTCCATTCCAGGATCTTCTTGCCCCAGTACATCCTCATGTAGTTGTGCATGTAGCCGGTATGGCGCATCTCGAGCATCGCCGCATTCCAGTAGGGGTCGTGGGTGCGGGCCTCGAGGAGCTGCTCTTCGGTGTAGAGGGCCGCTCGCGGATCGGCCCGGTGCTCCATCAGGGTCTGGCGGGCCCAGCCGGGCAGACCCTGCCAGAGGGTGGGGGCGGGGTTGTGCGCCGCGTGGTTGAAGGCCAGCTCGCGGCGCACCACCAGTTGCTCGAGGAAGGCGTTCAGCGCGTCCTGCTCGTCCGGACCCGCGGCCTCTTCGGCGCGCAGAGCCAGCCAGACCGGCGAGACCTGCCCGAAGTGCAGGTAGGGACTCATCTGCGAGACCTGGTCGGTGTGGGGGTGGTTGCGCCCGGCCTGCCAGGCCGCCAGGCCCCTCTCCAGGAACCCTTCGAAGCGACGTCGGGCCTCGTCTGGCCCGCCGATGAAGTGCCGTTCGACGGGCGCGACCGAGCGGTCCAGGCCGGTCAAGGTGGTCAGAAGACCCTCGACATCCAGCTCGGGACCCGGCTTCAGGGGAAAGGCGACCTCCTGGCGCGGCAGGGCCTTCAGGAACCTCGAGAGGTGGCGCAACAGGCGGGGGCGCAGGGTCCGCGCGGCCACCTCCGGGCGCTCGGAGGCCACCTCCACGGGCACCACCACGTCGCCTTCCACCTGCTCCACCGGACAGGTGGCCCCCTGGGCCAGGGTCTCGCGCCAGGCCCGGTGGGGTGGGAGATATCCCCGATCGCAGACCACCAGCGCCGCCCGCCGAGCGGCTCGCAGAGCGACTTCGGCCGGGTCTCCGGGCTCGATCTCGAAGCGGATCCCCCGCCGGCCCAGGTGACGCGCCGTCTCGCGCAGCCCCTCCAGCATGAAGCGGAAGTGCCGCTGATTGGCCTCGGGATAGTCGGCCGTCAGGGCGAAGACCACCCGCAGGGGAAGCGAGAGCTCATTGGCCCGGTGGACCGCGTGCTCCAGGGCCGGGTTGAAGGCCTCCCGCTGTGAACCCTGCATCCAGTACAGGACGTGTTCGCCGTCCGGGCGGCAGCGAGCCCGGTTCAAGGTCTGCAGGCGCTGCGGCTCGATGGGCGACGCGTTCACGTCGGTCCTGCGGGGTGTCGGTCGGGGGAGGGCTCCTGGAGCACACCGCGGCGGCGGAGCTCCTGCTTGACCCGGATGGTCAGGTCGGTCTGCATGGCGGGCTCCTGTCGATGGTCGTAGACGTAGGCCTTGATCCGCAGCAAGGTCCAGGGGAACTCGGCCAGATGGTCGCTGACCCGGATGGCCACCGGCTTGGAGAGGAGGGTGAACGGGCTGCACCAGGCGGCTTCCCGGCCGATGGTCTCCAGGACCCGGGGGTCTGCGCCGTGCGGCAGATACAGATCGGTGACCACCTGGCAGTCGGGGACCCCCGAGTTGGAGTTCCACACGTCACGGGAGGCCACCAGGCTGTTGGGCAGGGTGACCCGGGTGTCGTCGGGGGTGGTCAGCCGGGTGGTCAGCAGGCCGATATGGTCGATCTCTCCGTAGGCCTCGCCGATGCGGACCCGGTCGCCCAGTTGGAAGGGTTTGTCGAAGAGGACGACCATCCCGCCCACCAGGTTGCGCACCAGATCCTGCCCGCCCAGACCCAGGGCCAGGCCGAAGGTGGTCAGGGTGGCCAGCTTGACCTCCCGGGTGGGAGCCACCAGCTCCAGGCCCAGGCCCAAGGCCAGCATGAAGAGCAGGAACCGGGCGATCGAGGCCGCCCTCTTCAGGGCGAAGCGGGATCGGGGATTCCGTCGGGCCAGCCCTTCCAGGAAGGCTTCCACCAGGCGGGTGGCCCCCAGCGCTCCCCCCACCAGCGAGAGGACCAACAGGAGGTTCTTCGGGGTCAGCAGACCCAGCAGTCCGGTGTCGGCTTCCATCGGGACCTCCGTCCTCCTACAACAGGTTGAGGCGGTACAGGACCTGCCTCACTGGCGGGCGGGCCTCGGGCCGCACGCGGAATCCGGGGTGGTCGGGATCGTCCTCCAGAAGCCGCCGGCCGACCAGGTCCAGCAGGCGGGCCTGGCTGGCCGGGAGCGACATGTCGAAGACCTCGGCGTGTTCGGCAGGGGTCAGGCTGCCGTGCTGGAGGGCCGCCACCAGGGTGTAGTGGCCTTCCGAGGTCAGGTCCTCCACGGCGTCGGTCAGATCGGACTGGCCCAGGGGCTTGACGGTCAGCGTCCCCCGCTCGGCCGGCTCGATCGAGTCCAGCCAGATCTCCAGCGCGCTGCGGAAGACGCCACCCGAGCGCTCGTGGAGCGTGGAGAAGAAATGCGACTCAGGATCGTCGTGGCTGCCGGCCCCTCCGAACCATCGGCGCCGCGTCGTCTGGTGGGCGGCGCCGTCCAGGAAGCGCAGTCGCAGTCCGGACAGGCGGTGGCGGACCATGATCGCCTCGCGCAACTCGGCGGGCCCGACCGTCTCGGCGTGCAGTCGGTGGGTGAAGGTGGTCTCGAATCCGCAGGCCGCGTTCAGGAGTCTGGCAGCGTACAGGTTCAGCACGACGATCCAGAGGGTCTCGGGTTGGGTGCGCTGGATGGTCTGCAGCAGGCCCTCGATGGCCTGGAATCCACCGATCCGGCGCAGGTAGAGCCGCTCGGCCTCCTCCAGGATGACCACCTGCCGGGTCCCGCTCAGAGGCTGGGTCTGCAGCCACCCCCGCAGTCCATCCTCGCTGCAGATCCGCTCCCGCGGCTGCATCCGGACGACGGGCAGCCCCTCCAGGACCCCCTTCACGGCGCAGTTCAGCAGGCTGGTCTTGCCGCTGCCCCGGGCTCCCCGGATCATCACCGCGGTTGGTCGGCCAGCCTCCCACGAGGCTCGGGCGGCTCCGATGGCCTCCAACTCCAGGCTGCGGCCCACCAGGAAGCGGGGGTCCTCGACGGGGAGGGGGCGGAAGAGTCGCCTGTAGGTGGCCGGCAGTGTCGTTCGCGCCAGGGCCGAGCCGTCATCTCCCGGCATGGCGGGTCTCAGTTCGACCTGGGGGCGGTTCTCGGTGGCTGCCGGGACCCACCCCAGGTGGACCAGGGCCTGGTGGGATTCGTCCTTCAAGAGCTGCCAGGAGCGGCGCAACCCGGCCTCGGCCGTGGTCTGGGCCAGGGTCTCCAGGCGGTCGTGCAGGCGGCGGGTCCCCAGGCGCAGGCGGAAGTCCGCCGCCATGCGCGGGCAGCGATCCAGTACCAGGCGGACCTCCCAGATGACCTCGGTCAGCAGCCCGGCGGCCAGGGGGGAAAGGATGCTGCGCACCGGGGGCAGGGAGGCCTCCTGTCGCTCCAGGTTCAGGGCCTGGGCCTGCAGGGCCTCGCGGGCCAGGCCCACCTCCTGCTGGAAGTCTTCCGAGTCCCGGCTGTACTCCAGCAGCTCGCGGGCTCTCTGGGACTCACAACTGAGCTCTTCGAGTCGGGCCTCCAGGCTCTCCAGGGCTTCCTTCAGCCGCGGGCGGGCGGCCACCTCGAAGGCCCGCAGGAAGTCGCGGGTCGGAGCCGAGCGGAAGGGCAGGGGGCGTCGACCCGCCGTGGCCCGGACCAGGTCTTCCGGGGCCGTCTGCGCGAAGGTTCCCACCTTCCGGGTCAGGTTCTCCAGGTGGCGGGCCGACCCGGTCGGCACCGAGGCCGCGACCGCCAGCTCCTGGTCGGCTCCGTGCTCGGCGGCCACCTGAAGGATCTCGGTCAGTTCGCGCACCTCGCGCCGGCAGGCGGCGTCCTCCCGGTCCGCCACGGCGAGCAGACCCGCCAGGAGGCCTTCCAGGCCATCCCAGAGCCGTTCGATCTGGGCTTCCAGGGCCAGTTCGGTGGCGGCCACCTCCATGGCGTCGCGCAGCCGTTGTCGGGAGGTCTTTGAAGGGCCGGGTCCGATCCGGTTGGCCAGCAGCCTCCGGCGTAGCCTGGCCGGGAATCCCTCCTGCAGTTCGTGGATCAGGCGGAACAGGTCCTTCAGGGGATCCTGGGGGGCGTGCGCTCGCATCGACCGGACGGCGGCCCGGGTCATCAGGGGGGGCAGGAGGGCCCGGTCCTGGGCCAGGCAGTCCCGGCGCCAGTCTTGCAGACCCTTCAGGGCCCGCTGGTCCAGGCTGACCACCACTTCGCGGGCCTGATGGTCCAAGCGCTCCAGCAGTGCCGCCACTTGAGAACGGGCCACGTTCCGGGCGGCCAGGGGGCGCGCTTTGGGCCGTTCCCGGATCGAGCCGCCGGGGAGGCCCTCCAGGCACGAGTTCGTCCGTGGAAGCGCGTCCGGGATCCGCTCCACGGCCCGCTCCAGCGAGCGCGTCATCCGCTCCAGCGTCCACCAGATCCGTCGCCCCGGGGGAACGCGCTCCAACGAGCGCAGGGCGGGCTGGAGGCGCTCCTGGCGCAGGGCCCGGTGTTCTTCGGCGAGTTCGGGAAGCCCTACCCGGGGCATCCCGTCCGGAGGGCGGACCTGATCGGTCCGCTCGGGGAAGGCGGTCTCGAGGGCCTCGAGATCGGCGCGGGCCGCTTCGGACAGGCGCTGGAGCCCGGAGGCGAGCTCGCCCAGCAGGTCCGACCACGAGAAGGCCGGGGCGGGTTCGCCTGGAGGCGCGCCCGCCGACGGTTCTGCCGGAAACATTGCTCCCACCGCGCGCTGCATCGGCTGCCTCCCACGAATCCCGGCGGTGCCGGGCGGGAAGGCCCCGCCCTGGACGACCGGGGGTCCACCCCGGAGCAGGTGTTCCACCCCCACCGGAGGCCTTCCTCCGAGGGTCCTCGTCTCGCTGCAAGCCCTCCCGGGGCGAGGGATGGAGGTGGCCTTCTCCGAGGTCTCGGAGGATCCGGCGCGGGCATGGCCTGATGCCGGACAAAGGGTTCACCCCCCGGTCCGTCTAAGGGGGGATGCAGGCCGCCTTCCTCGCGCGGCCGGTGTTCCGGGCAGGATGCCCAGGAACTGCGCCAAATCCACGCGGGTTTCCGGTCTTCTGGCGCGCTTCACCACGCCGGACCCGGATTGTGCAGGTCTTTATGTCCCCCTGGACCAGGTCCTTCCTGTTCCTTTGCCTCGTCCTGACCCTGGTCGGAAACCCGGCCCAGGCCCAGCTTCCCACGCCGGTCCTGGTGCCCGCCTCCACCTCCGAAGCCTCGCCGGAGGTTCCCGCTCCGCCCGAGCAGATCTCCTCGCCGCGCAGGACCCTGCAGACCTTCATGGAGGCCGTGCCTCAGGCGTCGCCGCTTCGTCCGGACCTGGAGACGCAGGCCCGCTCCACCCTGGACCTGGAGGCCCTGAACCCCGTGACCCGCAACGAGCGGGGGGCGGATGTGGCCCGGCGCCTCCATTCGGTGCTTCAGGTCCTGGAGGTGACCCCCTCGGATCTGCCCGAGACCTCGCAGGAGGCGTCGCTGGTCGTCGCGCGCGCGCCTTCCGGGGAGATCACCATGACCCGCCAGCCCGACGGCTCGTGGCTTTTCAGCCGCCACACCGTGGCCGCCATCCCCTCGATCTACTCCGAACTGGTCTCGCAGGGGAGGATCTCGTCGCCGGGCCAGGACATGCCCACCATGCTGCGCAGCTCGTTCTTCGGGCTGATCGCCTGGCAGTGGCTGGCCCTGGTCCTCCTGGCCCTGTCCACGGCGGTGCTGACCCGGGTGCTGGTGGCCCTGGTGCAGCGCCTGGGCAGCCGCTGGCTTCGCCACCATCAGTTCAAGGCCGACGAGCACATGCTGCATCAGGTCGTCCGCCCCGTCGGCTGGCTGGTCGCCTGTCTGCTGTGGATGGCCGTCCTGCCGATGCTGCAGCTCCCTGAGACCGTGCTGGTGGTCCTGCTCTTCGCGACGCGCTTCCTGGCTGCCTCGGCATGGGTGCTGACGGCCTATCACAGCATCGATCTGGTCTCGCTGTATTTTTCGCGCCTTGCCGACCGGACGGATTCGAAGCTGGACGAGATGCTGGTTCCCCTGGTCCGGCGCACGCTGAAGGTGGTGATCGTGGTCCTGGGCTTGATCTTCGTGGCCCAGAACCTCAACATCAACGTCTGGAGCCTCTTCGCCGGGTTCAGCATCGTGGGTGCGGCCGTGGCCCTGGCGGGCCAGGACACGGTGAAGAACCTCTTCGGCTCGATCACCGTGCTTCTGGATCGGCCTTTCCAGGTGGGCGACTGGGTGAACATCGGCGGGGTGGACGGCACCGTCGAAGACCTGGGCTTCCGGAGCACCCGCATCCGCACCTTCTACAACTCGCTTGTCAGCCTGCCCAACGCCCAGTTGCTGACGGCCAGCGTCGACAACTACGGCCAGCGACAGTTCCGGCGCTACACGACCACCCTCTGCGTCCTGTATTCCACGCCGGTCGAGAAGCTGGAGGCATTCTGTGAGGGCATCCGGGAACTGGTCCAGCAGCATCCCTACACCCGGAAGGACTACTATCACGTCTACGTCAACGACCTGGGGGCCTCGTCCATCGACATCCTGCTGTACGTCTTCTTCGCCTGCCCCGACTGGAGCACCGAGCTGCGCGAGCGTCATCGGCTGATCCTGGACATCCTGCGCCTGGCCGCCGAGCTGGGTGTCGAGTTCGCCTTCCCCACCAGTACGGTGCATCTCTTCCAGGGGGAGAAGACCTCGGCCCGGCTTGACGGTCTGACGGCTCAGGAGATGACGGCCCACGAGGAGTTGGGGCGGCAGGCGGCCCGCCGGCTCGCGCGCGCGACCCTGTCCGACCAGATTCCTCCCCCCGTGGCCTTCCCCTCGGCACCCCGCTGAGGCAGCTTTTTCCGGTCTGCGCCCGTCACCGGCCGCTCCTGCCCCTCACGGGAGCGGTCGGGACGGGTCCAGGGTCCATCTGAAGACCTGTTTTCGATCATTTACTGAGAATCAGATATCAGTAAGGCTCTTGCCGTGAACCTGCATCGTCCTTTCACCACGTCGCTTCCCCAACTCCTGGGGATCATGCTCTCCGTCCTGGCCCTGTTGGGCGCGGCCCCGGGCTGCTCCTCGCCGCCACCACCGCAGCGCCCGGTGGTCTTGTGCTCGGTGCTGCCCCAGGCCTGGTTCGTCGAGCGCCTGGCGGGGGATCGCGTCCAGGTCGAGGTCATGATCCCGCCTGGGGCCAGTCCGGCCACCTACGAGCCCACGGTCCAGCAGATGCAGGCAGCGGCCCGGGCCTCGCTGTACATCAAGGTGGGGCATCCCGCCTTCCCCTTCGAGGCCACCTGGCTCGAGCCGCTGCTCAAGCAGGGCCAGGAGATGCGACAGGTCGATTCTTCGGCAGGCCTGGACCGCCTGGAGGGGGACCCGCATGTGTGGGTCTCTCCGGGTTGCGCCCGGATCATGGCCCGCAACATCGCCCAGGCCCTGGAAGAGTTGTTGCCCGCGGATCGCGAGGCGCTTCGGTCCAACCTCCGGGCCTTGCTGGCGGAGGTCGACTCGGTGGATCGGGAACTGCAGGAGAGCCTGGGAGGCCTGCGCGGAACCCGCTTCTACGCCTTCCATCCGGCCTGGGGCTATCTGGCCCGGGAGTATGGCCTGGAACAGGTGGCCCTCGAGGAAGAGGGGCAGGAACCCTCGGCCGGGCGCCTCTCGGAGCTCTTGGAGCAGGCCCGCCGCGACGGGGTCCGGGTGCTCTTCGTCCAGCCCCAGTTCTCGGAGGCCAGCGCCCGGATGCTGGCCGAGGACCTGGGAGCCCGGGTCCTTCCGCTGGATCCCCTGGCTCGGGACTGGCCCGCCACCATGCGCCAGGTGGCCGCAGCCTTCCGGGAATCCCGATGACCCCCCCGATCGTCGAGATGGAGGGGGTGGATCTGACCTTGCAGGGCCAGACCATCCTGCAGGACGTCCACCTGCGCGTCGAGCCGGGGGACTTCCTGGGGATCCTGGGGCCCAACGGCGGCGGCAAGTCGATGCTGGTCAAGGTGATGCTGGGACTGGTCGTTCCGGACCGCGGCAGCGTGCGCCTCTTCGGTCGGCCGCCCCACCAGACCCGGGGACGCGTGGGGTATGTCCCCCAATTCGCCGGCTTCGACCGGCAGTATCCGATCTCGGTGCTGGACACGGTGCTCCTGGGGCGCCTGGGGCGGCGGAGGTCCTTCCATTCCCTGGGGCCGGACGACAAGAACCTGGCCCGGCGCTGTCTGGAGCGCATGGGCCTGGCCGAGCTGGCCGACCGGCAGATCGGCCGGCTCTCGCTGGGACAGCTCCAGCGGGTGCTGGTGGCCCGGGCCCTGGCGGTCGAGCCCGAGATGCTGGTCCTGGACGAGCCGACGGCCAGCCTCGACCCGGGCGGCGGAGCGGATGTCTATCGGATCCTGGAGGAACTCTCCAAGGAGATGACGATCCTGTTGGTCTCGCACGATCTGGGTGTGGTCTCCACCCTGGTCTCGTCGGTGGCCTGCGTGAACCAGAAGCTCTACTACCACGGTCAGGCCAACGTCTCGCGTGAGGTCTTCGACGAAGCCTATGGCTGCCCGGTGGGCTTCGTGACCCACCAGCACACTCACCTGGTGCTGGAGGAACACAGGCATGCTTGAGGCCCTGGACTACCCCTTCTTCCAGCGCGCCCTGGCGGCCGGCCTGCTGGCCAGCCTGGCATGCGGGGTCGTGGGCACCTTCGTGGTGGTCCGCCGGCTGGCCTCGCTCTCGGGCGGGATCGCCCACGCGGCCTTCGCCGGGGTGGGGCTGGGCTATCTGTTGGGCTTCGATCCGCTGCTGGGGGCGGCGGGGGTGGCCCTCCTGGCGGGCCTGGGCCTGAGCGCCCTGTCGCGGCGGCTCCAGGCGGCCCCGGACACGCTCATGGCGGCCCTGTGGTCCCTGGGCATGGCTCTGGGGATCCTCTTCGTCTCGCTGACCCCGGGGTATGCCCCGGACCTGATGAGCTACCTCTTCGGCAGCATCCTGCTGGTCACGCCCCTGCACGTCGGCTTCCTGGGGGTCCTGGACGGGGTGATCCTGCTGGGGACCCTCGTCTTCTTCCGAGAGCTGCGCGCGGTGACCTTTGACGAGGAGTTCTCGCGTTTGATGGGCCTGCCCGTGGACGCCCTCAGCAACGGCCTGCTGGCCCTGGTCTCGCTGGCGGTGGTGGTCCTGATCCGCGTGGTGGGCGTGATCCTGGTGCTGGCGCTGCTCACCATCCCCGCCCTGGTGGCGCGCCAGTGGACCGATCGCCTGGCCCCCATGATGGCCCTGGCCACCCTGGTGGGTGCGGTCTGCACGGTGTCGGGGCTCTTCCTCTCCTACGGGCTTTCCACCACCTGGGGGCTGAACGTGCCCACCGGCCCCCTGGTGGTGCTGCTGGCGGCCCTGGTCTTCGCGCTCTCGACCCTGGCCCGGCGGGGGATCGAGCGGAGGTGAAGGCCCGTCCCCGCAAGCCTTCCCTCGTTGAGGTCGCGCCCTACCTCACCGGGGTCCAGGTCTGGTCCGGGTTGTAGGTGGTCATGGCCCGGCACTGCGTGTCGGTCTGAGGCCCCAGGTCCTTCTGCCAGACCAGGCCGTTCGTGTTGACCAGGAAGGTGGTGATCCCGCTGCGGCCGTACTCGGCCGGCCAGGCGACCACCGCGAAGCCGCCCACCATGTGGCCGTTGGCCAGGTAGCTGTAGGCGCCGCCGCGGGCGTCGGGCCCCTGCTCGGTCAGGATCCGGTAGAAGTAGCCGTGGTAGGGCCCTCCTTGCCTGGAGTATCCCTCCTGTTGCGCCTGGGCGAAGAGGGGACCCAGGGGACTGGGGTCCTCTCCCGGAGCCACAGGCCAGTACAGGCCGTCCCGCTGGCCTTCGGACGAGACGATCCGGGCCGCGTACTCGACGACCTCGTCCTGATCGACGTCCTGGCTGGAGTAGTCCAGTTGGGCTTCGACCAGGGCCATCAGGGTCTCCAGGGCAGCCAGCTCGTTGCGCCCGATCCGGCGGTTGAGCATCTCCTCGACGCCGGCTGTCGCGTCGAAGCGCCAGGCGTTCCCCGTCTTGATCAGGGGCACCGGCATCGGCCAGTTGTCGAAGCCGACGTTGACGGTCACCTGGTTCTGGCCGTGGGGCTGGTAGAAGACCCTCTCCTCGACGGCGGCCAGGAAGGCCTGGAGGGCCTGCTGGTCGGCGACCCGGTCGCCCGAGCGGACGATCGGACGGCTTCCCGGGCCCAGCACGGCGACCATGCGGTCTCCGTCTCCGGACCGGGCGGCTGCCACGAAGGCCTCCATGGCGGCCTGGGGCGTCGGCCAGGTGGGGGGACGCTGGGCGGCTCGGGCCGGCAGGACGGCCGCCAGGACCAGGAGCAGGGCCAGCGACGTGGCCAGCCGATGGAACCGAATCTCGTGTCTCATGAAGTGCCTCCTCCTAGCTAACGCCGCCGTCCGCCGAAGCCGCCCGATCGGGGCATCTGCGGCCGCTCGGCGGGTTGCGAGATCCGGGCCTCGCGACTGGAGCGGGCAGAGCGGGATTCCTGCCCCCTCTGGGCTTCCCACCGGGTCCGGCTTCCTGACCCGACGTCCAGGCCGTGCCTGGGACCCTCCAGTCGGGAGGCGTCGAAGGTGGGTCGCGGGGAGGTGTCTGCCGGACGCGGCCGGGCTGAATCCTGAGGGCGCTTCGCCTCGATCGGGTGGGTTCGCGCGTCCGGGGCGGGCTGCGGATAGCCGTTCCTGCCGTGCCACTGGTCGGGCCCGGGGCGGGTGCCGGGGGTCCAGTTCGTGTTCCCGTTGTGGATGTTGTTGTGGATGTTGTTCTGGATCTTGTTGACGTCGATATGGATGTTGTTGTTGATGTTGAACGTGTTGCCGCCCCAGACGTTCACGCGGCCGTTGTAGTAGCCGCAGAAGCCGTATCCCGGGCCCACGTAGACGCGGTGGCCGTGCCAGTCCCAGCACGATCCGTAGAACAGGTCGTCCAGGAGCGCCACCGTGCCCCAGGCCAGGGCCGTGGTGGCCACCACCCGGCCGGGGCTCCAGCCGTAGACGACGGCGGGCTCGTAGGTGGGCACGTAGATGACCTCGGGGTTCGAAGAGCCGATCAGGATGTAACCGGCGTTGTCGGTCTGCACGACGACCTCGCCGCTGCTCTTCAGCGAACCGGTGGCCTGGGCCCGGGCGCGCAGGCGCTGGACCGAGTCGTAGACGCCGTCGGTCTGGTTCACGAAGGCCTGGCCCACGGTGTTGGTCCAGTTCATGTCGTTGGCCATCGTGCCCAGCACGTCGGGCAGGCTGCACAGGGCCTTGACGCTCTGGTCCCAGGTGAAACCCTTCAGGGCCGAGGACAGACCCGACGGGTCGGCGGAGGGATGGGCCTTGACATACTGGTTGGCGGCCACGACCTGGTCGGGGTAGGTGGAGGCGACCAGGACCAGGCCCAGCAGCGAGTCGGGGTAGAGGGCGATGGGCGCCAGGGTCTGGTCCAATGCGTCGTCGGTCAGGACCTCGGCCCGGGCCGCTGCCGGGAGCAGGAGGAGGGTCAGCAGCAGGGTTGCAGCCAGGAGCCGCAACCGGTCTCTCACAGTCAACACGTGGGCCTCCTTGTCTGGGACAGGAAGGCACGGTCGACCGCGCCCCCCTGCCGTCCGGGGAAGGTTCCTGGAGGCGTCGCCGATCCCTCCAGACGACCTTCGGCAGACGTCCGAGGCCCCGACGGTGGGTCTGGCGAGCCCTCCCTCAGCCCTGCGGGGTGCGCGGCGGCATGAAGCGGGCCTCGGCGCTGGCCAGGACCCGGTCCTCCCAGAGGATCTCGGCCTCCAGGCGGAACAGGGAGGGGCGCATCGAGCGGGGGCGGGCCCGGACCATCAGGGGCACCTTCAGCGGCACCGCCTCCATGAAACGGATGTCCAGCGCCGCGGTCACCGCGTGCACGCCGTGGTGGAAGAGGCAGTGCGTCATCGCCGCGTCCAGCAGCGAGGCGATCACGCCTCCGTGCAGGATCCCCTCGTAGCCCTGGAGGCGCTCGTGGCCTCGGAAGGTGGTGTGGACCGACCCGTCCGGGCCCGCTTGGAACTCCAGGCCCAGGGACCAGGGGTTCTGGGGACCGCACAGGACGCAGCGCGGGTGCAGGCAGTTGACGATCTCCCGGGCCTGGCCGGGTGCCAGGAGGGCAGTGGATGTCGAACTCATGGGATCACCTTTCTGCGGACTCACGGGCTCCCCTGGGAGAACCCGCGGAAAGCAGGTATTGAAGGTCTTCAGTCGGGCCGGAGGCTTCTCAGGAGGCTGGCCAGCAGGAAGCCGAGGAAGGCCACGGCCACGATGGCCGACCCCGTCGGCAGGTCCCAGCGCAGCGAGGCCCAGACCCCCATGCCCACCGAGCCCAGGGCTGCGGCTGCCGAGACCAGGCAGGCCCCCGTCCAGCGTCGTGAGGCCAACAGGCCGATCATGGGCGGGAAGACCAGCATCGCGAAGACCAGCAGCACTCCGGCTGCGCGGATGGCCACGGCGATGGCTCCGCCCAGGGTCAGGAAGAACAGGAAGTTCCACGCGCCCACGCGATAACCCAGGGTCCGGGCCATCTCGGGGTCGAAGGCCACCAGTTGGAACTCTTTGGCGAAGGCCACGTGGATCGCCGCCACCACGGCGAAGGCACCGGCCAGCCAGGCGATGTCGCCGGGTGTGACGCCCAGGATGTTGCCGAAGAGCAGGTCCAGCATGTGGGTCTCGCCGTGGGGGGCGAAGGCCAGGAAGAGGACGGCCGCCGCCCCGGCCGCAGCCCATGCGGCCCCCACGATGGCCTCGCCGGGCAGACGTCGGTGGGCCGGTTCGTGCGAGAAGACTCCGACCCCCAGCAGGATGGCCAGGCCTGCCCCCAGGGCGGGCGGCCAGTGCGTCAGCGCGCTCAGGGCCACCCCGGCCGAGGCCGCCTGGGCCAGCGAGGCCCCCACGAAGACGATCCGCCGCAAGACCACGAACATGCCCAGATACGAGCAGACCAGTCCCACCAGGGCTCCCGAGGCCAGGGCCATGGTGGTGAAGTCGTCGGAGATCAGCACGCGGTCGCCTCCCCTCCGCCACCCGCGCTCTTCGGAGGGCACCCGGTGACGATTCGCCGCCCCTCGACTTCGAGGACCTTGACGGGCCGGCCGTACAGCGCCGAGAGGCGCTCGTCGTTGAGCACCTGACCCACCGGTCCCAGCGTCAACCCGCGATTCAGGATGCCCACGGTGGGGGCGTGGTTGGCCACCAGGTAGAGCAGATGGGTCACCATCACGACCGTCATGCCTTGCTCGTGCAGATCGCCGATCAGGTGCAGGGTGTCCTCCTCCGAGGCCAGGTCCATCCCCGTGGTCGGCTCGTCCAGGAGCAGGACCTCGGGCTCTCCGGCCAGGGCCCGGGCCATGAGGACCCGCTGCTTCTGCCCTCCCGACAGATCGCGCAGGGATCGGTGGCGATGTTCGGCCATCCCCACGCGCTCCAGGCAGTGAAGGGCGAAGTCCCGGTCGGAGCGGGTGGGCCGACGGCCCAGACCCATCCGGGGATAGCGCCCCATGAGGGTCACGTCCTCCACCGAGAAGGGGAAGGCCTCGTCCACCCCCTCCCGTTGCGGGACGTAACCGAAACGCGGGCGCTGTCCCCCCGGATAGAGGATCTCGCCCCGCAAGGCCCGCAGGTTGCCCAGCAGGGCGCGCAGCAGGGTGGTCTTTCCCGCCCCGTTCGGGCCGACCAGGCCGAGGTAGTCCCCTCGGACCAGGCAGAGATCCAGGTCGCTCAGGACGGTGTGCCGTCCATAGCCCAGTCGGACTCCGCGAAATTCGACCAGGGTCGCGTTCATCGGAGGGCCTCGACCAGATTCGAGACGACGTGATCCATCATCTGGACGTAGCTTTCCGTGCCTGGGACCCCGCCAGGCAGGACCGGGAGCTTGAGCACGCGTGCACCGGTCCGGCGTGCGACGGCCTGGGCCACGTTCTCGGGGAACCAGGTCTCCATCACGATGATTCGGACCTTCTTGTCCTTCATCAGGGCGCTCAGGCGGTTGAGGTGGGCGGGCGAGGGAGAGATCCCGGGCTGGGGTTCGATGTGTCCGATCACCTGCAGCCCGAAGTGGGCTGCGAAGTAGGGCCAGGTGCTGTGCCAGGTCACGACGGGGACTCCCTGGAAGGGGGCCATCTGGGCCTTCCAGCGCCGGTCGGCGGTATCCAGGGCGGTCCAATAGGAGCGATAGCCTGCGTCGTAGGTGGCTGCTCCGGCCGGGTCCAGCCGCTTGAGGAACCCGGTGACGTTGCGGGCCACGATTTTCATGTTGGTGGGGTCCATCGTGTAGTGGGGATTGCCCATGGGGTGGACATCACCCATCGTGCGGTCGACCTGGCCGCGAGGAACCTCCAGGACCCGGACGCCGCGACTCGCGTCCAGGAAGCCCGGCCCCCCCGCCATGATGCGCGAGTTCCTGGAACCGCGCAGCAGTTCGGGAACCCAGGCGACCTCCAGGTCCAGGCCGATCTGGATGAAGGCGTCCGCCTGGGCCAGCGTGCGCAGGTAGCTGGGCCGGGTCTCCACCTGGTGGGGGTTCTGGTAGCCCACGCACAGGCTCTGGACCCGGACGCGCGAACCGCCCACCCCGCGGACGGCGTCGGCCAGGTCCGGGGTGGTGGTCACGATCTCCAGGACCTCGGCCCGGACGGGGAGGGCGCTGCACAAGAGCAGGATGACGGCCAGAAAGGCTCGGCGGAAAGACATCGGGGCCTCCTCAGTACTTGTGGGCCCCGTGGGGGCCGATGGTGAGGTTCCACTGGATCTGGAACTCATCGAAGGGACGCGAGAAGTTGGGATTGTAGCGGCTGTACTGGAAGCGCAGGGCGCTCCACTCGCTGTTGAGGAACTCGAGGAGGGCGCTGGCGCGGCGCTGGCGTTCGCCCGGATGCATGGGCAGGTCGGTCTCGTCGTAGCGCACCCCTGCCCGCCAGTTCCGGTTGAGGCGGTAGTTCAAGAAGCTGTACCAGCCGTCGAAGTCCCGGGCTTCCTGCGTCGGATCCATGTGCTTCTGGCGCCCGGCCAGGTACTCGGTCTGCCACACCAGGTTGCGATAGGGGTTGTCCAGGGGACTCCACTTCAGGGTCAGGTCGGCCCCTCCGATCCGGGAGTTCTCCAGGTGATGGTTCTGGATCGTGGAGGCCGCGCCCGAGATCCCCAGCATCAGGGTGGTGTCCTGGTTCAACTCGGCCATGTTCTCGAGGCGCGCCACCCACAGGGGCTTGGTGCTTCCATCGCTGGGGAAGAGTTGAAAGGCGTGGTGCGCCTCGTCGTGCCCTTCGTCTCCGTGCTCGTGGGCATGGCCGAAGCGGCTGCCCATCTGCACCGTGGCCTTGGAATACCAGGGAACCGGGGCCAGCCACGAGAGCTCGACGCCGGGTGAGCGCAAGCCGCAGTGTCCGAAAAACTCCTCGGCGGGCAGGGGGCGGTCGATCTGGGGCAGGGCGTGGGTATGGACGGTGTTGATCCGTCCGACCTCGTTGAGGAAGAGCCCGGCCCGGGCTTGCAGGCCGCCCGGAAGGCCGGTGTAGGTCGCGTAGGCTTCCTCCACCTCGGGGGTCTCGCCGCTGTGGAATCCGATGAAGGCGTCCAGTCGGGTCTTGGGGTCCACGGGCGCCTGGAGCGCCAACTCCACCTCCTCGACGAAGAAGGTGTTCCGTTGGGCGTCCTCGGGGCGCCCTCCCTTCTGGCCCCCCAACAGGGCTGAGACCGAGATGTTGGGGTTCATGGTGGGCTGGGAGCCGGTCGCCGAGGTGTTCAGCTCGGTCTGGGCGGCGCTCGCCGGCGGCGGCTCGGGGCCCGGATCCTGAGCCTGCTCGCTTTCGGGGGCGGGAGTCGGGGTCGAGGGGGCCGCCTGGGCCGAGGGCCGCAGGAGGCCCTCCAGGGTCTGACGGAGCTGGTCGATCTGGGATTGCTGCTCTTCGAGGCGCTGGCGCAGCTCGCGGATCTGGCGATCGCGGGGATCCTCGGGCGTGGCGGGCTGAGCCAGGACGGGGGCGGCCAGGCACGTCAGGAACAGCGTGCACAGGGCCAGCGTCCGGCGCAGGGACGGGTGGGACCAGGACATGGGTCGGGACCTCCTGATGTGAATCGAGGGGAGAGAGGCGATTCAGTCCGCGGGCCCGGCCTCGGCGTCAGGGCGGCATGGAGCCGCGACCGGGGTCGGCTCGCGAGAGCCGCATGGCAGGACCCTCCGAAGGATCGGGAGGGTCGGCTCGCCGGCTGCAGTGTCAGGAGGTCGGCGGAGAGCGCCCGGGCTGGCCCATGTGAAGGAGGGAGGCCAGGGGGAGGTCCGGGAGGACGAGGCCGTCCTCCAGGATTCCGTTCGGGTCCGGGGGGGAAGCCGGCGCCGCGCAGCCGGGTGGATCGCCCAGGAGGGCGCAGAGCAGGCAGAAGCCGGACTCGGCGATGCCCTTCTCGAGGTGGGCGGGGCCGTCGTGCGGGTGGCTGGTGGCCGGGACCCGGCATCCGGGTGGGCCCTGGTGCCGGCCGGGGCCGTGGGAATGCGACGCACCCAGCCCATGGGTGGCCAGGAGGGCCAGTGCCATGAGCAGCGTCAGGACGCGGTTTCGGGTGCAGCGGGGGATCATGGGAAGACTCAAGACCTGATGCCGGATTCTAGGACAGGTGCGGGTGGGTGTCAATCATGAACCCCCGGCGGGGTGGCTTCTCCGTCCCAGCGGCGCAGAAAGACAGACAGGCTTGGAGCCGAGGCTCCAAGCCTGTCTGGTGGGGAAGCTTCCCAGAAGAGGGAGGCGCTTCTAGTTGGTGACGCGCACGTTCAGGGCGCGGCTCCGGCTGGGGTTGCGCTCGTCGGCACCCTTGTCGAATTCCACGGACTGGCCTTCGTTGAGGTTGTCGAACTGCTCGCCCAGGACGGCGGAGCTGTGGAAGAAGATGTCTTCGGTCTCGCCGGCCGGGCGGATGAATCCGAAGCCGCGGTCGCGGGCGAGCCGCTTGATTTGTCCGGTTGCCATGATTGGCCTGCCTTCCTGTCTTGCCGCAGGTGTTGAGAGTTGCGGGAGGGCGGAGCCTTCCAGCCACTGCGACGGGGCCCAGCGAAGCCCTTTGAGGGCTTCGGTTCCGTGGAGTCGTCGAGTGCTGCGGCGGAGCCGGGTGGCAGAGAGGACTGCGCGAAGAGGACTTGGCGCAACTCTACCAGATCCGGGGCGTCCTGGCAAATCATCCCTTCTGCCGGCGCGAAAAAGGACCGTTCTCATTCCTCCAGCCGGGTTGGAGGCATCCGGCGCAGGACCAGGAATCCCGCGACGCCAGCCAGCGTCGAGGCACTCAGGATGGCCAGCCGGGCGGTGTCCAGCCGGGATCCCTCTCCGAAGGCCAGGCCGGCGATGAACAAGGCCATCGTGAAGCCCACCCCGCCCAGCAGTCCGACGCCCAGGATGTGTCCCCAGGAGGTGCTGCGAGGAAGGCTGGCCAGGCCGACGCGGACCACCAGCCACGAACCCAGGACGATGCCCACGGGCTTGCCCAGCAGGAGGCCCGCCGCGATTCCCATGGCCAGGGGATCACTCAACCCGGAGCCCACCTGGGCCAAGGAGACTCCGGAGTTGGCCAGGGCGAAGACCGGCATGATGACCATGGCCACCCAGGGAGCCAGGTCGTGTTCGAGCCGATGCAGCGAGGGCTGGAGCTTCGTGCAGGCCGAGCGCAGTTCCATCACCCGATACAGCAGGTCTTCGTCGGCCAGGACGGCTCCCGTGGGATCGCCGTGCTCGTTGAGTTCCTGGGTGGTCTCCTCCAGGTGCTGTCGGAATCGGGGCAGGTTGATCCGCGACCAGGCCGGCATGGCCATGGCCAGAAGGACTCCTGCGACGGTGGCGTGGACGCCCGAATGGAAGACCGCCAGCCACAGCAGCAGGCCCAATGCGCCGTACCAGCTCAGCCAGCGGATTCCCACCCAGTTGGAGATCAGCAGGATCAGGAAGATGATTCCGGAGGCGCCCAGGGCCGAGGCCTGCAGCGAATCGGTGTAGAACACGGCGATGACCAGGACTGCGCCCAGGTCGTCGGCGATGGCCAGGGCCGCCAGGAAGACCTTCAGGCCCGTGGGGACGCGCCGTCCCAGCAGGGCCAGGATTCCCAGGGCAAAGGCGATGTCGGTGGCCATCGGAACCCCCCAACCCCGGGCCGCGTCGGTGCCTCCGGCCAGGGCCAGGTAGCACAAGGCGGGGGTCACCATGCCACCCAGGGCGGCCATGACCGGAAGAAGGGCCTTGCGCGGCGAGGAGAGTTCTCCGACCAGGAGCTCGCGCTTGATCTCCAGTCCCACCAGCAGGAAGAAGAGGGCCATCAAGCCGTCGTTGATCCAGTGGCGCAGGGAAAGGTCCAGCACGGTGGCCCCCAAGCGGAGGCTGGCATGGGTCTCCCAGGTTGTGTTGTAGCTGGCCGGCGCCAGGTTGGCCCAAAGAAGCGCGATGGCCGTGCTGGCCAGAAGCACCAGTCCACTGGAACTCTCGGTCTGGATGAACTGCTGGATGGGCCTCAGAACTCGGCGGATGGGTGGCTTGAGTTCAGTGCTGGCGATGGATCCTGCAGTCATCAATGGCGTCGGTCGGGTCGGAAATGCCCGGCTCCTTTCAGGATTGGACCGGCGTCCGGTGCGCGCCGATCTCGGTCCGGTCGTCGATTCGGCGGGGCCCCGGGGCTGGCAGGCCTCGGCTGGCCCAGGTGGCCATGGCTTCCAGCATCTCCACGCCGGTCGGCTGCCATTCGGCCTGGGCGAAGCTGTCATACCCCATCTTGCCCAGGCACAGGTAGTCGTCCAGGGCCACCGAGTAGGTGGCCTCGGCCTCCAGGGGCCGGCCGTCTACCTCGGCTGCCAGGACCCGCTGGCCGGCGGGCATGGCGGCGTCGTAGGCGAATCGCATTCCCGAGACCTGGAGAAAGGGCGTGTGGACCTGGGGCGAGAGGCTCCGGTTCGCGATGCTGTGTTCCAGGGCCGCCAGGATCTGCTGGCCGGTCAGCTCGCCCCGCATCACCTCGCTGCCGAAGGGCATCATCTCGTAGAGGTCGCGGCGTGTCAGCGGGCCGGCCTCCAGGTCGCGGCGCAGGGCGTCGGAGTTGATGAAGGCCACCTGGGTTCCCGCCGCGTGGCGCATGGAGTCCGTCACAAGGTTCCCGACCGGCGAATCGATCCTCTCGCTGCGCCCCATCCGCTCGGGCAGCTCCGTCAGGACCTTGCCCATCTCGCGTTCGGCGCGCTCTTCATAGCGGGCGACCAGGGTCGCCACTTCGGGATCGGGGGCGACGCTGGCGGGATCGACGGGGATCAGCCGGTGTTCGACTCCGACGATCGAGCGCCGTTCCAGGCTCAGGACCATCTCGCCGACCTCCTTGCCCATCGAGCCCGCCTGGACCACGTAGTTGCCATCCAGGCGTTCGGGCCCGGTGAGGCGGTCATGGCTGTGCCCGCCCAGGATGACCAGGCCCTGTCCGGGGAATTGCCGGGCCAGCTTGCGATCGTCGTCCAGTCCCATGTGTGACAGGACGACGACGACTTCGGCGCCCTCTTCCCGCATGGCCTGCAGGCTCTGGCGCAAGGCGGTGGCCTCATCCAGGAAGCGCACGCCTTCGATGCGGTCCTTGCGCTGTTCGGTGGCGGTCTGGGCCGTCAGGAGGCCTGTGACCCCCACCTTCACGCCGTCCATGTCGAAGATCTTGTGGGGTCGGGTGTTGGGGACCGGCGAGCCGTCTTCCATGACGACGTTGGCGATCACCACCGGGTGACGAGCCTGGGCCAGGCGCTCCAACATGTTGCCCACGCCCCAGTGGAAGTCGTGGTTGCCCAGGGTGGCGGCATCGTAGCCGACCTCACCCATGATCTCCATCATGGATTCCCCTCGGTCCAGGTCCGTCGCGGCCTGTCCATGCACGACGTCACCCGCATCCAGCAGAAGCGTCCGTCCAGGATCCTGCCTGCGCGCCTGGTCGACGAGGGTGGCCGTGTAGGCGCTGCCACCCAACTCGGCGGGACGCCCCAGGACGACCTCGTCGGGCAGCGGGCTGATCGCTCCGTGCACGTCGTTGGTGTGCAGGATGCGGATCCGCCGGGGTTGTGCTTCTGGCACGATCGGACCGGCGGTCTTGGTGATGTCCATTCCTGGCCTCCATCGCCCCCGCGATTCCGGCTATTTTACCATGACCCTCCCGGCTCCGCCCAGACCCGTCCGGGAATCGGGATGCCCGGGCCGGCCCCCGTGAAGGGCGGACACCGGGACTCCAGGTGCCCACGGGAACACCGGATTTCCGTCGGGGGACGATCGGATGGAAGGGGGGCGGACCCCGCGCTCAGAATCCCCGGTCCGTGAAGGTGCGTTGTTTGTTCTTCGCCTCGATTCAGGATCTGCTGGGCACTTCGGAGTGCCTCTCGGAGGTTCCGCAGGCGGCCCGGGTGGCCGATCTGCTGGACCACCTCCAGGCCCTGCACCCGGGGTTGGAGACCCGCAGGTCGGAGTTCCGGGTGGCCGTCGAAGGCGAGTTCGTGGACGAGGACCACCCGTTGACTGACGGAGCCGAGGTGGCCCTGGTCCCGCCGGTCAGCGGTGGGGGCGGCGGGCTGGTCCGTCTCTCCGCAGGGCCCATCTCGGTCGACGAGTGCCTGCAGGCCGTTCGCCGGGAGGACTGCGGCGCGGTGGTCCTCTTCCTGGGGACCGTCCGCGACCATGCCGGGGGGCGGTCCGTCCGTCTTCTGGAATACACCGCCTACGAGCGGATGGCCCGCAGCAGCCTGGAGGATCTCGCCGCCGAGGTGCGTCGGCGTTTTCCGGTGGGGGAGGTCGCTCTGTGGCATCGGACCGGACCGCTTCTGCCGGGGGAGATCTCGGTGGTGGTGGCCGTGTCCTCAGCCCATCGCGAAGAGGCCTTCGCCGCCGCGCGCTGGGCCCTGGACACGCTGAAGGAGACGGTTCCTGTCTGGAAGAAGGAGTTCGACCAGGACGGAGCCGTCTGGATCGAGGGAGATCTGCGGCGTCCCTGTTGAGCTCCCCGGGAATCGTTGTCGTGCGGAGAGCGTCCTCAAAGGAGAACCGCGTTCGATGGCCCGTGGAGATCTGCGCCGCACCCTGACCGCCAAGGTCCAGACCGGGCAGCGCCTGACCATGGAAGAAGGTCTGGCACTCTATGCCGAACCCGACCTGACCTGGCTGGGTCAACTGGCCAACCTTCGCCGCGAGCAGGCTTTCGGCAATCGGACCACCTACGTGGTCAACCTCCATCTCAACTACACCAACTTCTGCGTGGGGTCGTGCCTCTTCTGCGCCTTCGCTCGCAAGCCGGGTGAACCCGGAGGCTACGAGATGACGGTCGAGGAGATGGTGGAGCGGATCCGACCCCTGCGCGGCGTCCCGGGCGCCGAGGTCCACATCGTCGGCGGGTTGCACCCCGGGCATCCCTACCGCTTCTACCCCGACCTTCTCGAGGCCCTGCATCGCGCCGATCCCGGCCTGCACCTGAAGGCCTTCACCGCCGTGGAGATCGAGCACTTCGCCGGGCTTGCCGGGCGTCGGGTCGAGTGGGTCTTGCAGGATCTCCAAGCCCATGGCCTGGGTTCCATGCCTGGAGGGGGTGCCGAGGTCCTGGTCGAGCGCATCCATCGCAAGCTGCATCCGGCCAAGATCGCTCCGGAGCGCTGGCTGGAGATCCACGGCTGCGCCCATCGTCTGGGGATTCCCACCAGCGCCACCATGCTGGCGGGGCACATCGAGACGCCGGCCGAGCGCCTTGAGCATATGGACCGGCTGCGCCGGGCTCAGGAACGCGGCGGAGGTTTCCTGGCCTTCATTCCGCTGCGCTTCCATCCCGCCAACACCCGGCTCGCCGGGCTTCCCCTGATGAGCGACGAAGGGGTGCTTCGCGACCTGGCCATCAGCCGTCTGATGCTGGACAACATCCCTCACGTCAAGGCGTATTGGGTCATGGCGGGTCTCGAGGCCGCGGCGCGGGCCCAGTGGTTCGGAGCCGATGATCTCGACGGGACCGTCGTCGAAGAGCGGATCACCCATATGGCCGGGTGCCTCTCACCCGCAGGCCTGGCGGAGGAGACCCTGCGTGGGATGATCCTCGAGGCCGGGCGCGAGCCGGTCCGCCGAGACGCCTTGTACCGGCCCCTGGAACCGCTTCCGGTGGAGGGCGACGCCTCGTGCGCCTCTTCGTCCTAGGTTCGGGGGTCCTCGAGCCCACCCGGCGCCGCGGGGCCTCGGCCTATGCCCTGGAAGCGGGCGAGGATCTCCTGCTCTTGGAGATGGGCCCGGGAGCCCTGCGCTCCGCCCTGCTCTGCGGGCTGGATCCTCGACGGGCCCGGCACGTCTTTCTCAGCCATTTCCACCCCGATCACACGGCGGACCTGGTCGCGTTCCTCTTCGCCTGCAACTGCAGCGAAGCCTGGAGGCCGGTCGATTCGCTGCATTTCCACGGGCCTTCTGGCCTGGGCAGGTTCCTGGAGGATCTGGAGATTCCCTTTCGCTGGTTGCGCCCTCGGGGCTGGCAGCGTCGGGTCCATGAGGACGACGGCTCCTGGTTTCAGGGCCGGGAGTGGAGGGCCCGAGCCTTCCCGGTCCGCCACGGGTCGGACCCGGCCCTGGCCTGGAGGTTCGAGTCTGCCGGTCGGGTGCTGTGCTATTCGGGGGACTCGGCTGAATGCGAAGGATTGGCCGAGGCAGCGGCCGGGGCGGACCTGCTGTTGTGCGAGTGCACGGGGGATGGCGACTCGCCGCCTCTGGAAGGCCATCTGGGCCCGGAGGAGGTCGGGCGCCTGGCGACCCTGGCCGGCGCCGCGCGCGTGGTCCTGACCCATCTGGCCCCCACGACCGAAAGGACGGATCTTCCCGGGCAGGTGCAGCGGATCTGTTCATGCCCCGTGGAACGGGCCGAGGATGGCATGGTCTGGGACCTGTCTGCTGATTCGGAGCCTGGAGGACTTTCGCTTCGGGCCACGGAAGGTTGACGGGAACCGGGCCTTCGGGCTCTTGAGAAGAGCGAACCCTGCGCCCGAGGGCAATCCCCTCCTGGAAGGGTCAGATGGCTGAGAATTCTCGTCTTTGTCCGGTCTGTGCCAGGCCCCTGGAGGGGCAGGCCAAGCGCGCTGCGTGCCTTCGCTGCCAGAATCTCTACCACCCGGAATGCTGGGAAGGCCTGACCCGGTGCCTGGCCTTCGGGTGCGTCGGGACCCCCGAGGAGGCACTTCAGGACCTGGAGGAGCCCGTTCCGGCAAAGCCTTGTCCGGCCTGCAACTTCGAGAATCCGGCCAGCGCGGCCGTGTGTCTCTCGTGCGGTGCGGATCTCTTCGACAAGCCTGCCCGGGCGCTCTTCACGTCGTTTGCCGGTTGGCAGGCCGCCACTCCCGAGGTCCTGGTCCTGGAGCTGGACCGCCATTGGGAAAACGCCGTCCAACACCTCTACAACGGAGACCTGGAGGCCTGGTTCAGCGAGAGGGGTCGCCAGGACCTGGCCGAGGCGGCCCGGACGGCGCGCCGCACCCATGAGCAGCACTCGGTCGGGCTGGAGTCCTTCCTGCTGGCCAGCAGCCTGGTCGACCCGCCCCGGATGGAGGTTGCGCCGGCGACCCTGGAGCTGGAGGGCCCCGGGCCCACCTTGACCAGCGCTTTGGAGGTTCGGAACCTGGGCCGCGGCTACCTGTCGGGAAGCCTGCTGACCGAGGTCCCCTGGCTGACGCTGGAACCCGCCGAGTTCGCGGGGAACCGCACGCGGATCGCGGTCACCGCCGACCTCACCCGGATTCCCGACGGCTCGGTTCCCGGAGTGATCCGCATCCAGACTCCTGCCCAGTGCCTGGAGGTCCAGGTGACAGCCCGGCGCCTCTCGATTGCCGGAGTGCTGGAGCTGTACCGGGAGGGGCAGACCTCCAAGGCGCGGACCCTGTGCCGGAAGCTGATCGATGCCCAGGCCGCGCACGCCGATGCGGCGGTCCTGCTGGCGGCCTGCTATCTGAAGGAGGAGAATCCCACGGCAGCCGTTCAGGCCCTGCGCAACCTGTCCGGAGCCTGTCAGGAATTGCCCTCGGATCTGGTCGAAGTCGTCTTCCGTTGGTTGGGCCAGAACGACCCGGCGGCTTCTGGCGTCGAACGCGTCGAGGTCTATGAAGCGCTGATCCCTTGCGCGGAGGGCCCTCTGGCCGACGAACTCCGGCGAACCCTGGGCCAGGTCGCCATGGAGCGGGCTCGCCTGGCCGCCGAGGCTTTTCGGGACAACAACACCTCATTGTGGCAGGGGCGGACGGCGACCACCCAGGACGTGATCGAGCTGTTGCAGATCGCGGCGGCCTACGACCCCACGCTGGCCGAAGAGGCAGCCGGTCTGCAGAAGCAGCTCCGCCGGAAGGTCAGCCGGGGAAAACTGGCCTTCAACCTGACGGTCGTCCTGGTCCTCATCGCGGTGCTGGCGGCTGCCAGCGGTTCGTGGTTGTGGACCTGGAAGCAGTCCCGGGACCTCCAGCAATCCGCGGCCCAGGCCCTTCAAGCCGGCAAGTTTGAAGAGGCGATCCAGGGATATCGGATCCTGCTGGACTCCAACGTCGACAACAGGGGTTATCGATCCAACCTGGTGCGGGCGCTCTTCATGCAGTCGCGCGCAGCCGAGGAGGGCGGGGATTCCCCGCGCAGCCGGGCCGCACTCATCCAGGCCATCGACCTGTGCATCGGCCGGCCCCAGATGCAGCAGGCGGCGGCCGCCATTCTTCTGGACTGGGCCAAGGACCTGGAGACCAAGGGACAGCCGGGAGAGGCTCGTGTCCGACTGGAGCGGGCCGCCCGATTGGACGAGCAGAATCCCGAAATCCAGGCCTCGCTGCGGCGACTGGCCAGCGACACCGAGCTGTACTGGAAGGTCTACCAGGTGGCCGAAGGGCCCATGGGCAGCCACCCCGTGGAGAACTACAAGGACATGGGGGCCGTGGCGGCCGGTGTTCGTGAGCTGGTCGCCCGCGGCATGGTCCCCTACGAGTCCAGGATGATGGTCGCTTTGGCGGACCTCACAGGAGAGGGGGTCAAGGACCTTCTGGTCGCGGGAACCCACGGGGAGGGCTCGAGGGCGGAAGGCCGTTATGCCATCTATCGCGTGCAGACGTCCCGCCTGGACCCGTTGCGGACGGGGGTGGTGCGCAAGACTCCTGTGCTGGTGGACCTGCAAGCCTGGGATTTGTCCGGAACCAAGCGATTTGACGCGGTCATGACCTGGAGGCCTCTCTCGACCGAAGACCTTTTCCATACGATGCTGGTCGCCTTCAAGGGAGGTCGCTTCCTGGAGGAGGTCGTGCCTTCGGACCTGGTCGTCGACGTCGCCGACCGCAACCGGGATGGGCGGGCCGAGATCTGGATGGCCGAGCTTGTGGCCGAATCGACCGGACCGGCCGAGCGGGTCCTCTTCCATCGGCCCTTCCTGTGGAATGCGCCGGGGTTCGAGAAGGCGACCGGAGACTTCTCACAGCACTATCGGGACTACAAGGAGGGTCTGGAGCTCCAGATCGAGGAGAACCCCTATCCTCCCGCCGACCCCCGGCACGAGAAGTTTCGTCAGGACCGCCTGAAGGGCCTTGGAACGGCTGAGACGCTGCTGGATTCTCACTGAGGGAGACAACTTTCTTGTCACGAGAGCGCGAGAAGAAGGGCAGCCGACGGGTCGGCCTGGGGTCCCCGGCGATTCTGGTCCCCGCGGTGGTGGCGATGGTGCTGGTGGCCTTGCTGCTGGTGGCAGGCCTCGCCAGCGGTCAGGGCACCGTGGTTCGCCCCTCCCAGGCTCGGACGTTTGACGCCTTCGCCCAGTCCGTTCGGGACATGGAAGTCCAGCGGGTGCAGATGTACCGCGACACCCTGTACGTTACCCCCCAGGAGGGGCCGACCTATCTGGTCCAGGATGTCTCGCCCGATTTCACCATCGGCCTGTTGACCAAGTATCGGGTCCCTCTGGAGGGGATCCCTCAGCCTCGGACCCCCGGCCCGATTTTGGGGGCCGGCGTGCTGGTGGCGGTCCTGCTGCCCTATCTGTTGTTGGGTTGGCTGACCGTGATGATGGTGCGGGCTGCCGTCGGTGCCGCGGAGGTGGACCCTGAAGCGATCGAGAGCACCGCGCGCTGCCCCGAGTGTTCCCGTTCGGTGGCCCGGGAGGCGCGCTTCTGCCAGCACTGTGCCCACCCCCTGCAGGCAACCGGGCAGATCCGTCACTGTGCCGGATGCAACGGGCAGGTCTGGCGCAGCGACCGCCACTGTCGCTCGTGTGGTCGGGCTCTCCCGGCGGCTGCCTTGGAGCCCCGCCGCCCGCGAGCCGAGATCGCGGTCAACCCGGAACCCTCCGGGAGCTCCCCGGAATCTGCCGTCCCCCATGCCGCCGGCGACCCGGAGGTGCCGTCTCCTCTGCGCCGGGACCGCGGTCATCGTCCCGCCCGGCGCCCGGATTCGGGACGGGACTCCTGAACTCTCGAGGCTGGTGCGCTCCGAAGAGGCCAGGGAAATGGCCTGCAGTCCAGAAGATTCCCGGGCACGCTTGCGGCGGGTCCGCAGGCATGACTTCGAGAGGACCCTGAATCCGCGGCCGAATGCCACGGCAGGTGGCGGATTCTGGAGGACGGGCAGACCTTGACTCCCTTTCCGGAGCCGAACGCAAAGCTGGAACTCGCCCCGGACCAGGCCGAATCGTTGGCCCGCCGTCTGACCCTCCGCCTGGCCCAGGACCTCGGTCCTGAAGAGGCGATTCGCCTGCTTCCTGCTCTTGTCCGGGCTCTGACCGGCGCTCCCCCCGAGCCCGCGCAGGCCCGCTTGCGGCGGGAGGTGGTGCAGGCCGCCCGTCGTCTGGCCGACCTGGGACTGATGGCCGGCACGGCCGGCAATCTCAGCGTGCGCGAGGCCCCTTCGCACATGCTGATCACTCCGGCCGGCCTCCGCAAGGGAGAGATGCGTCCGGACGACCTGGTTCGCCTGGACATGAACGGGAACCAGCTCTCCCCGGGATTGAGGCCCTCGTCGGAGTTCCGCATGCACCTGGGCGTGTATGGCGTCCGCCCCGACGTGAATGCGGTCGTGCACACCCATCCCCCGCACGCAACGGCCTTTGCTGCCGCTGGCATTCCGTTGGATCGGCCGGTCCTGGCGGAGGCGGTCCTCCTGCTGTCCCCGAAGGTTCCGGTGGTTCCATTTGGAGCGCCGTCTTCACAGCAACTGGTCGACCATCTTCAGCCCTGGCTGGCCGATCACAACGCTTTCCTGTTGGCCAACCACGGGGCGGTCTGCCTGGGCAGGGATCTGGCTGAAGCCGTGCAGCGCACCGAGACGCTTGAGTTCCTGGCCCGGGTCCTGCTGGCCGCCCGCATGTTGGGGGGCGAGAACCTGTTGACCCACGCCGACCTGCGCAGCCTGAGGCAGACCCGCACAGAGCCCCCGGCCGATTCCCGGTGAACCCCGGGGCCCTTCCGAGAGGGGGCAGGAATGAAAGAAGCCCGCTGAATCAGCGGGCTTCCTTCATTCCAGCGAAAGGCCCCTAGCGGCGGCCAGGGCTCTGGCTGCGGAAGCAGTCCGAGCAGTAGACCGGGCGGTCCCCACGCGGGCGGAAAGGCACCTGGGTGGTCTGGCCGCAGCCATCGCACACCACTTCATGCATCTCACGGGCTCCGCCGCCGCCACCGCGGCCATAGCCACCGCCGTCGCGGTCGTTCTTGCGGGCGCGCCGGCAATCCGGGCAGCGGCGGGGGTCACTGCTGAACCCCTTGGTCGCATAGAACTCCTGCTCGCCGGTCGTGAAGACGAAAGTGGCGCCGCAATCCCCACAGGTCAGGTTTCGGTCAGTATACACTCGATTTCCTCCAAAGGTTGGTCCGCGAACTTGGAACTCGAGCATCCGAAACCTGGGGGATCCATCGCCCTTGTTACCATGGTTGCCTGCGTATTATAGGTCCGCTCGGGGGTGCGGTCAATCGTCTTCCGCACGCCGGGATCCGTTTGCCGTGGGACGGCAGTCGGGCAGGGAAGCGCCTCCAGGCCGGAAAGGGGACCTCCCGCGACCCCGACACGCCACCGCAGGCGTCCAGAGCCTGCCCCGGGGGGCTGCTCCGCCTGCCGGCCCACCCCCGGCCCATCACCCGGCTGGAAATGAAAAGACCGACTCCGGACTCGGAGTCGGCTGAGGGCCTGAGCCCACCTTCAAGATTCATTCTGGCAGGATCCCGCGCGGGTATCATCCTGCGAAGGGTCCAACCGCGGGGTAACGCAATGCTCCCAGCCAGAACAGGCTGTGGGGGACACTCGGCTATAGCTTGATTTAGTTATTGCCGCTCCAGCTCGGCACGCCTGGCCGAGTGCCGGGGCTTCCCGAGAGGACGCGGGAGGAGCGCTTTGGGATTCGGCGAAAAGCTTGGCCGCGCAAGAGCCTGCCCGGGACGGAGCCTTCGCAGTCTCCGTCGCCTGGGACGCTGGTGTGCCACCTGACGCGAGGAGCCCCGATGCATTCATCCAGGAAGACCCATCGAGTCCGGGTCGGGACAGTCGAGATGGGTGGCGGAAGTCCGGTTCGGATCCAGAGCATGACCAACACGCCGACGTCCGATGTCGAGCGGACGGTGGCTCAGATCCTCGAGCTGGTCTCGGCCGGTTCGGAGCTGGTCCGCTTCACGGTCAAGGATGAGGAGGACGCCCGAGCCGTCCCCGAGATCGCTCGCGTCCTGGCGGACCACGGCTGCCCGGTGCCCCTGGTGGGGGACTTCCACTACAACGGGCATCGTCTGCTGACGCGCCACGAGGACTGCGCCCGGACTCTGGACAAGTATCGGATCAATCCAGGAAACGTCGGGACAGCCGAGCAGCACGACGCAAACTTTCGGACCATGATCGAGGCGGCGGTCGAGCATGGCAAGGTCGTCCGCATCGGAGTGAACGGCGGTTCGCTGGACCAGGGATTGCTGGCCGACCTGATCCAGGCCGATCTCGAAGCAGGGCAGCCTCGCGGAACCCGGGGGGTCTTCCTGGACGCCATGGTCGAGAGCGCCCTGCGATCGGCTCGTCAAGCCCAGGAGTATGGCCTGCCGGCGGAGCGTATCGTGCTTTCCGCCAAGGTCAGCGAGGTCCAGGAGGTGGTCGAGGTGAACCGCGCCCTGGCCGCCCGGAGCCGATACGCCCTTCACGTGGGATTGACCGAGGCCGGGATGGGCCTCAAGGGCACGGTCGGATCGGCTCTGGCCCTGGGAATCCTTCTCTCCGAAGGGGTCGGGGACACCATCCGGGTTTCCCTCACTCCCGCCCCCGGCGAGTCGCGCTCCCGCGAAGTCGAGGTGGCCCGCGAGATCCTGCAGGGACTCGGCCTGCGCAGCTTCTATCCGCGCGTCACGGCTTGTCCGGGCTGCGGGCGGACCTCCAGCAGCCTCTTCCAGGAACTGGCCCAGGACGTTCAGGGATACCTTCAGCAGCGGATGCCGGACTGGCAGGCTGCCGGCCTGGTCGGGGTGGAGTCCATGAAGGTGGCCGTCATGGGGTGCGTGGTGAACGGCCCCGGAGAGGCTCGCGGCGCGGACATCGGCATTTCGTTGCCGGGCTCTGGCGAGACTCCTGCCGCTCCGGTGTATGCCGACGGTCAGAGGATCGAGATCCTCAAAGGCGACGATCTGGGCCCCAGATTCTTGCAGATCCTGGAGGCCTATGTCTGGCACCGCTATGCCCCCGGGTCATCGACGAACCCGCCAGTTCCGGACCTGACGGGAGCCCGCTCTTGACCTGCTCGGAGAGGATCCACACCGAGGAGCCGGGGACCCGGTTCCGAAGCCTGGATTCCTGGCAGGCCTGGGGGGGGACTTCGGGACCCAGAGGAGGACCGATGGTCCGAGTCCCGGCAGATTGTCGGGAGGAAATCCTGGAACACGGAGTCCAGGAATACCCCTGGGAGTGCTGTGGTCTTCTGCTGGGCCAGCAGGGGGCTGCGGGCGGGTCGCAGGTTCGTCGGATCTCGCGGGCCGAGAATGTCTGGCAGGTCCCGACTCGTCGCGGGGATCGCTTCCTGCTGGCTCCCCAGGACCTTCTCCGGGCTGGCCGGCGGGCGCGGCATGCCGGCCTGGAGATCCTGGGAACCTATCATTCCCATCCCGATCGCCCGGCCCGCCCCTCACACAGGGATCTGCAACACCTCGCTTTCGGCAGCCTGCACGCGATCGTCGCGGTGTGGCAGGGTGTTCCTGGTGAGGTGACCTGGTGGCGTCCAGGGGGGGGAGCCTGGGGGGACAATCGCGTCCAGGAGGTGCTTGAGCTCCTTGGCTGATCTCGGATTCCTGGTCACCCGTTCACCGCATACCAGCCCTGGTGCGCGTTTCTTCTACCTTCTGGCCCGGGCGGCCCAGGAGGCGGGACACACGGTCCGGGCCTTCTTCTACATGGATGGGGTCTATCAGTGCCTGAATGGCCAGGATGCCTCCGTGGACGAGGAGGGACCGGCCCGCTGGCTGGAGGAGTTGCTCGAGAATGGAGCCGTGATGGTGGCCAGCAATAGGTGCATGCGGAGTCGGGGATTGGAGCCCGCGGCCCTCCTCTCCGGGGTTCGGGTGGGGACCATGGAGGATCTGGCCTGGCTGACGGCCCAGGCGGATCGAGTGGTGTGTCTGTGAGCGCCGCGCGCAAGAAGATCGTCCTGACCGTGCAGAGCGTCCCGCGGGACTGGGGGGCTCTGCGGGAGGTCCTGCACACCGCCGTCGGTCTGGCTGCCGGCCCGCCTCGTCATCACGTGGTGGTGATCCTTCTGGGGGACGGCGTCGTGCATGGGCTGCGCGGCCACGACCTGCCGGGGACCACAATCTACATGAAGGCGGCTCGAGCCCATGGAGTCGAGTTCTTCGTCGAGCAGCAGGGCATGCTGCTGCGTGGCTTCTCGGAGGATCAGTTCCGGGACGAGTTCAAGGTCGTCTCGCGTGACCTGCTGCTCTGGAAGCTGGGGATGGCGGAAGTCCACCTGAGGATTTGAGCATGAACGAGAAAAGACTCTGTCTGGTCTCGCGAGAGACGGTCGTGGAGGCGCGGAACCTGCTGGAGAATGTCCCGGACACCGCAGTCCTGTTGTTGGGGCGAGCGGTGATGCTCCCAGGCAGTCTCTTCGGCGACCGGGAGGTCTTTGCCGTGATGGAGGAGATCCGCGACCTCGGCTTGGAGGGGAAGGTCTCTCCGGCGGTGAAGGCCTTGCCCGCACGGGAGATCGTGGATCTGCTGCTGCAAAGGCGGATTTTCAACCTGGGGTGATCCGGACCGCGCCTGGCTTCGGGCGCACGCTCGGGAGGCAGTGGTCATGGGTTCGTTCTTCGGTCACGGTGAGACTCGCAAGCCGCAGTCTCCAAAACGGGCTTCCAAGAGCCTGGATGAGCTGGTTCCTCCTCCGTCCCGTGAGGTGGAGGACCGGAATCGACCCATGACGGCACCGGAGGTGGACCTGAAGGGGAAGCTCCCGGCTGGGGCGGCCGATCGGCTGGCAGAGGTTCTGGAGGCGGGGGGGCGGGCGATCCTGGCCAATCCCGAGGAGGAGGAGGTCCGCTGGTTCGCGGTCCACGAGGACCACATCGAAGAGATCGGGCGCAGCCCGGTGGCCGACTACGACAACCGGCTGGCCCTCCTTGAGTCGTGTCGCGGAGGGGGCATCACCCTTCGGGACGCCCGCTATCGGATCGAGGCCTTCAAGTCCTTCAACGAGTTCGGAGACCGCCTGGTGCTGCAGTTCTTCGAGGAAGGCCGCTTCACCAGTGATGAGGCCATCGAACGACGGCAGGAGAATATCCGGCTGGTCAACCGCCTGAAGCCGGCCACCTCGCTCACGGCCCGCAATGAGCGGGACATCGCCCGGGCCATCGCCAACAACCCCCGAACACGCTCGTTCATCGACATCCTCTTGGAGGAGGGGGTCCTGACTCGTGACGAGATCGACCAGGTGCCGGCCGGCGCGGACTTCGAGCTGCGATTGTTGCAGACCCACATCTTCCCTCGAAAGGTCGCTGCCCTGGCCCTGGCCCATTATCTCGGCGTGGACTACATCGATGTCGAGGCCGCCACGTTTTCCAAGGAGGCGGCGCGTCTGCTCGAGAAGGATTGGGAGTTGGAGCGGCAGGTGGTTCCCTTCGCCCGGGATGGAGACGAACTCAGGGTGGCCATGGCGGATCCCACCGATGCCGGTCTTCTGGAGGAACTCTCCCAGTTGACCGGGTGCCGGATCCGGCCCTACTGTTCGGCGGCACAGGACATCGTAGGGATGATCCACAAAGCCCACAAGCGGGACGACTGACAGTCCCAGAAGAAGGGGATCGGAAGCCCGCCTTGGCATGGTTTCATGAAACCAATCCGTTCGTGGTGCAGCCTGAGAAGGCGTCTTCGGGACGGACCAACCAGTGGAACATCCTCAACCCGGGGGGCGTCAAGCTGGCCCGGATGCTGCATGCGCCCGACTCGCTTCTGGTCCGGGCCATGCGCGGGGTGGGCCTGGCGGCTCAATACCCTGCCCGAATCACCATCCAGGACCTGGACGGGAAGCCGCTTCTCTCCCTCCGCAAGAACTTCACCTTCGGCATGTTCCGGGCTTGGGTCTACGACCAGGACGGTCTCCTGGGAACCGTGACCGAGCAGAAGCTGGGCCTGGAGGGACGCCAATACATCCTGCGGGATGCCCGGGGAACCACGCGGGGCCTCCTGGAGGGGGACTGGCGGGCCTACAGCCTGCAGATGAAGGACGCCCGAGGATCGATCCTGGGCAAGATCAGCCGCAAGACCGACCAGGTGAACAAGGTGATCTTCAGCGACAACTCGCCCTTCTACGTGGTCCACCTGTACGTCGACCAGGAGGACCCGGCGTGGCGGCGGCTCCTGTTGGGAACCTCCGCCGCGATGGCCCTGCTTCTGCGTTGAGGGGGGCTCAGGAGGTCGGCTTGGGAGCCCGATAGCGGCTGAGGTCGATCAGGGCATAGCGGGTCACCGTGCCCCGTTTGAGCGTGATCAGGAAGCGGGCGCGGCGCTCCAGGCCACTCAGTCGGCTGCGGAAATCCTCCACCGTGCGGATCGGGTTGCCGTCGATCTGCACGATCACGTCTCCGACCTCCAGGTTGGCTTCCTGGGCTGCAGATCCGCGGGTGACGTACGAGACCAGGACGCCTTCCCTCTGGTCGAGTCGGTACTCCAGGAAGAGGGCCTGGGTGATCTGCTTGGCTCCAAAGCCGAAATCCGTGTCCACCTCGGCGGCATCCACGGGCGGCTGGATGCCCACGGTCAGGGTCCGCTCCAGGGATTGGCCCTGGCGGTGGATGCTGACCGGAACCCTGGTCTTGGGTTCCAGGCTGCTGACCATCTGGATGAACCGGTTGATGGAATCGTCGGAGTCGGCGTCCAGGTCCACCTGGTCAAAGCGGGTCAGCACGTCCCCGCTCTTCAGGCCCGCCTGGTCGGCCGGTCCTTCCTGGACCAGGTCGCTGACCAGGACCCCGCGCAGGCGGGGATGGCCCAGATAGTCCGCCATCTCGGGCGTGAAAGGCTGCAGGTAGATGCCCAGCCAGCCTCTCTGGATCCGTCCTTCGACTTCGGTCCGGGTGATCACGTCCCGGACCACGTTGGCGGGGATCGTGAATCCCTGCCCCCGGCCGATGCCGACGGAGTTGATGCCGATGACCTCGCCGTGCAGGTTGACCAGCGGGCCGCCCGAGTTGCCGGGATCGATCAGGGCATCGGTCTGGATGAAATCATTGAGAAGCGGGACCTCGCTGTCCAGTCCCGGGATGAATCGACCCTTCCCGCTGACGATGCCGAACGAGACGGTCCGGTCGAACCCGTAGGGGTTCCCGATCGCCAGGACCCACTCACCCACCCGGACCTGGTCGGAGTCCGCCAGTTGGGCGGCCGGCAGGGGGCGCCCGGCCTGGACCTGCAGGAGGGCCAGGTCCGTCTGCTGGTCGCGACGCAGGACCTGGGCTTCCAGTTTGGTCTTGTCGTCCAGGATGACGGTGATGACCTGGGCGCGGTCGATGACGTGATGGTTGGTCACGATCTTGCCGTCCGCGCTGAGGATCAAACCGGAACCCAGACCCTTGTGACGCTGCTCTCCGCGCTTGGCCAGCACCTCGATGTGGACCACCGAGCTCTTGACCCGATTGGAGGCCGAGCTGAGGTGGTCCTGGAGGTCCTCGAAGAGCTTCAGGCCGTTGGGTTCGGCGGCCGTCGGAAGGGCCAGCAGGGCCACCAGGAGGAGGGCGGAAAACACCGATTTGATGCAGGATCTGTTGTTCTTCACGGTGCAGAGGTTTCGACCCCTCTGGGGAAATCCTGCAAGCGAAAGAAAGCAGAACACCCCCGCCGAGAAGGGCGAGGGTGTGTCGGCGCGTCGAGGTGGGGGGATCAGGCCAGACGGTTGCCGCTCAGGCTGAACAGACCCGCGGCAGCCGTGGAAGGGCCGTTCAGTGAAAGATCCGGGAAACGCAGGATTTCGGGCGAGGCCTCGTCGATGACGGCGATGGGTCCCGGAGCCAGGATGGAGGCGACCTCCGTCGACCTGCTGGCGGCAGCAGGGACCTGCGGTGGGCCCGCCACGATGAATCCATCCACCTCCTCCACTCGTGCAGAACCCCCATGCGGGGGCGGGCATTCGCGAACGGGGGGGGCGGGGACCTCGAGGGGGAGGGCAGGAGGAAGAGTCGAAGTGCCGCCGCTCATCTGGACGGCGTCGCTTCCAAAACTGGATGGCGTCTCGATGGGGAGCTCGGGGCGGGCCGGGCTGGTCCGCAAGGCAGGGACCGCCGGACGAACATTCTGGGAGGCCCCGAGGCCCTGGATTTCGCTCATGATCTTCCTCCAACCAACAGGGGACGCTGAGAGCCCCCTCCAGGACTGCGCCGGACCCTTCAGGGCGCTCGGCCAGCCTTGGGGCCATGCTAGCACCGGGCAGGGGGGAGGCACAATCGGTTCCAGGCGGGGATCTCGTCAAAGGAACCATCGTTTACAGGCGGGTAACAAGGGCTCGCAGAGAGGAGGGAGTTCGAACGTGGACGGTTGGATCGACGTCGGGACCCAGGAAGAGCCGACCCGAGGCCGGGGGCTGGCGGTCTTCCTGGAGGATGGTCGCGAGGTGGCCCTCTTCAACGTGGAGGGGACGCTCCACTGCACGAACAACGTCTGCCCCCATGTCCAAGGCCCCCTGGGGGACGGGCACCTGGAGGGAGAGATCGTGACCTGCCCCTGGCATGGGTGGCAGTTCAACGTCCGCACCGGGGAATGCCTCGACCGACCGGACCGACCCGTGGCGGTCTATCCGGTTCGTCTCGAGGAGGGGAGGATTCTGGTCGATCCGGGCCGGCCTGCCCAGCCCTCAGACCCTGGAGGCGCTCTGGGCGCCTGAGGTCTCTTGGAAGCGGTTCAGCACGTAGACCGTGATGTTGTACTCTGGCCACAGCTCCTGACGGTTCGCCTGGATGGGCTCGGAGAGGCGCTCCACGGTGTGGTTCGTCAAGGCGATCTCGCCACCGGAGATGCCCTTCTGGAGCTTCCCGGACAGGTCCAGGGTGTAGTCGTAGAGGCTGCGGGTCATGCGGTAGTCCTTGAGATCCCGAGTCAGGACATGTCCGGTGTTCAGGCCGATGCGCAGGGCCAGAGGTCCGTTGAGCCGGTTGTGTCGGCGGTTGAAGCCGGGAAGGTTTTCCTGGAGCTCCACGGCGCAGCGCAGGGCCGAGTCGGCGCTGGAGAAGATGCACATGACGCCATCGCCGGCGGCATCCTTGACCTGGCCGCCCCAGCGACGAGCCAGATTCTGCACGTATTGGAAGTACTGCTGGAAGGTGTAGGTGACGGCCACCTTGTCCTGATCCTGCTTGAGCAGGGTGGAATCCACGACGTCGATGCTGACCGCGGTCACCTCCTGGCTGTCCGCAGGCCGGGCAGCCTGTTCCGAGTCGGTGGAAGCGTCCAGATCCGGGACGTGTTCGCCTTCGCGCTCCGAGAAGAAGTTGTTCAGCAGCAGATCGTGGTAGATCCGGTTGCGGATCTTGCACGAGCCGTCCTTGGCGGGCTTGATCAGGCCGATCAGCTCCAGGCGCGCCAGGCGCTGGTTGGTCATGCGGTTGAAGCGGATGCTCTCTTTGCGGATCAGGACCCGCTCCAACCAGGGGACCAGTTCGGCCTCTTCGTGCAGGCGATGGATGATGTGGTCGAGGTTGTTGTCGTCCATCATCAGATCCTGGATGGCCCGCTCGACGACCTCGGGTCCGGAAATCGGGATCTTCCACTCTTCGAAGATGGCACAGAGACGTTGGGTCAGGTAGGGCTGGCCTCCGGTCCAGTCGTGGACCACGTCGGGGATGTCCTCGTCGAAGTAGACGCCCATCCTCTCGAGCATGCCCACCAGGCGGCGGACGCCGTCGCGGGTGAGGTCGCTCATCCGGAGGGTCTTGGAGATGTTGAAGGGCGAGTTGGCCGGATTCTTGATCAGGTCCCGGGGCTGAAAGGTCCCGCAGAGCACGAAGTTGGTGAAGCGAAACTCCGGCTTGACCTGGCGATTGGAGAAGACGTACCGCACGTTCCCGAAGAAGGCATCGGACATGTCCTCGGGGACGGTACCCACCTCGTCCAGCATGATGCACAGTCGGGTGTTGCCCAACTGGGTGCTGACCGCTCGGAGGAACTGGACGAACTCCAGATGGGACTGGGGCAGGGGAGGGTGGTCCCCTCCCGGCAGCACCTGCTCGGCGATCCCCGTGGACAGGTGGGCGTACCAGGACTCCAGGGACTCTTCTCGGGCCGGCGACAGGTCGACGTAGGCGATGGCCATGCCGGCCTCAGTCAGCAGTCTTCGAACTCGAAGCAGAAGGCTGGTCTTGCCCATCTGGCGTGGAGCCAGGACCGTGACGAAGTCCCCGGCGGCGATGTGCTCGGGAAGCTTGTCGTCCTCGGGCCGCTTGATGTACACAGGCGAATTGGGGTCGAGGTTGCCGCCCCAGTGAAAGAACCTAGCCTCCATGCAGCATCATCTCTTTGTGCAGTTGGATCTCCTCGGCGACATCCATCACCTCGCGCATCAGATGGGGCAGGTGACGAGCCGCAAATTGATAACGGGAGCCCCGCTTCTCGAGGATCCCATAAAGGCAGAGGTTTTCCATCGCCTCCACCACCAACGGAGCCGGCAGTTCGATCTCGAAGTCCTCCTGCAGCCGGCGCCGGAGTTCGGGGGGAGAGGCAGTCTCATCCGGTTCCAGGGCCAGGATCAGGATCTTTTCGGTTTCGCTGGCCCGTCCCCAGAGCGTGTCCAGGTAGTCCTCCAGGTAGCTCGGGTCTGCAACAACCTCGTCGAGGTGTTCTCGCTTGACCATCCGGGTCCTTTCCCGATTCAGGACCTCGACCAGATTGGCGCAGGTTCGCTGGATCAGGTTGGGATGGCTGCTGGTGATCTCCAGGATGCGCTGGATGGAGGCTTCCCGGTCTTCCCAACGGACCTCCATCTGCTCCAGGGGTTCGGCGATCAGTCGGGCGGCATCCCGGGGTTCCAGGAACTGGACCCGCATGGTGTGGCAGAAATTGAAGAGGGCGGAGTTGGGGTCCCGCAGCCTGTGCAGCAGGGTCCGCTCGCCACAGAAGAGGAAGTGGGCCGCCTCATCCCCTTCGGCCACCCGGAAGGCCCGGAAGAGGCTCTCGGCGCCTTCCGGGTCTTCGCGCAGGACCAGGTCCACCTCGTCGAGGATGAACTGGACAGGGGCGCCCGCGTAGCCGGCTCGCAGAGCGTCCAACAATCCCCGGAAAACGGCCGGTGAGGACAGGTCGTCCTGGGCCTGCGCAGGGACGTACTCCGTCGCCAGGGTGAGCAGGAACGACGGGGCATCGTAGATGGACTGGCAGTCCAGGTAGACGACCGGACGGGGGCGGTTGCGCAGCGAGGCCAGGACCCGCTGGAGGATCGAGGTCTTCCCGATCCGCCGGGGACCCACCAGGGCCAGGCTGGAAGACTCGATGCGGTGGACGATCTCCTTGATCTCGCCCTCCCGGCCGAAGAACATCGAGGACGGGACCGGACCTTCGGTGACGAAGGGCGAGACGACGGTCAGGTCCACCTGCTCGAGGATCCGGGCCACCAACGCCTTCAAGCGCCAGCGCACCCGGAGGACTTCGCGAAGGTCGGCCTGGGTCAGGACGATGACGTCGTAGCGCAGCAGGGTCCGCAGGTGTTCGTCGATGATCTGGATGTTCTGGGCAGGGTCGCCCAGGGTCAGCAGCAGACCGAAGCGAGAGTCGGGCCCCCCCTGTTCCATGAGGGAGCGCAAGGCCTCGACGTCGCCCTGGGACAGGACCGGAACGCGGCTGACCAGGATCGGGATCCTGTTGGGGATCTTGATGCGCAGTCCATGAGTCCCAACCCGGACCCCTCGCAGGTTGCCCAGCCCGATCCCCTCGCCCGGTGTGAAACCCAGGCTGTTGCACAGGAAACCGATCAGCGTCCGGGCATTGTCCGAGAACGCCTCCGGGTCGGCCTCGGCGGATTCCTGGACGCGCCTCCAGGTGCGCTCCAGGGTCTCGACGTCCCGGGCCGAGACCAGTTCCAGCTTGCCCGAGACGGCGTGATAGGTCAGGTTCTCCTCGGGGTGCTCCTGCAAGAAGCGCAGCATGGCCCAGCGACGCACGCCGATGGGAACGCTGATCAGGTCGCTGGTGGCCACCGAGGGCTCCTGCTGGAGGGCACGTTGGATGGCTCGGGACCACTGAGGCCACTTCTCTTCCAGGCGTTCGTCAAAGGAAGCCACCCCGTCCCGCAAGGCCTCGTCGAACTCCAGCCCGAGGAAGCGCAGTGGATGCAGGTCGGCCGTGAGGCTGCGCCGATAGCCTTCGGCTCCGGTCTCGTCCAGGCGTTGGTCCTGCCAACGGTGCAAGGCGGCCAGGAAGTCTCCTTCGACATGCAGCGCTTCCAGAGGGTCGGCATAGAGCCGCAGGCACGATTTCAACGCCGTCAGGTCGGGCCACCTCGGACTCTCCAGGCGGTCGATCTGGTCGCCGGGGCCTCGGGTGCGCTCGGTCAGCATGCCCAGATGCAACCCGATGGCCAGGCTCTCGCGCAGGACCCGAACCTGACTGGCCGAGGGACGTCCCAGGGCTCGCCATCGCACATCTGTCCGGACGTGCAGTCCGCGCCGACCCAGGCGCAGGGTCTGGAGATAGGCGCGACGGTGGGCATGCAGGTCCAGGGCATCCAGGGGAAAGCCGCCGCTCAGCCGGATGAAGGCCACCCGCTCGGGGCTGGACAGGGGCAGGACCTTCACGGGGATGTCGGTCGGGATCCGCGAGAGGTGCTCGATGAACGTCCGGGCTGCCTCCGAGTCCGGATTCTCGCCGCCCTTCAACCCCACGAAGGCTGCCCGCAGGCTGGTGCCCGGCTCGTAGTCGGGGATGGCCAGCGAGGAGGCCATCGACGGCCGGGCCCGTTCGAAGAGGATGCGAATCTGGTCTCGTGCGGCTTCACCCGGGTGTAGCGCCAGGAAGGTGGTCAGCACGTCAGGCTCCGGGGATGCGTTCCCTTCCTGAAGGACCTGAAGGATTCGTCCCAGCCAGGCGGCTCGGGGGATGGTGCGTGGGACCGAGAAGAGGTCCTGCCCCACCTGCGCCAGGAGCTCTTCGGTCGCCCGGGACACCCGGTCCGGGGCACACTGCTCTCGGATGAACTCTTCCACCTCGGCGGGCGTCAACAGGACTTCACCGGGGACCGCGAAGAGCCGGCCGCGCGCCCTGGCTTCTTCGGATCGCAGATCGGATTCGACCGCGTCGAGATACTCCAACAGTTCGTTGACGCCGTTCGAGAAGCGCTGGAGTGTGTCCAGCAGCCCCAGGTACGCGTTCAGGGCCTGGCGGTCCACCGAGAGCTTCACGCGGTTCTCGTGGTAGTCCTGCAGTGCCTGGAGGCACCTCTCGACGGGCAGGTTCGAGACCTTGCGCAGCCACCGGTCGAGCAGGCCGGGCTGGTGGTGGGCCACCTCTTCAAGGGCCTTGAGCTTCTCCTCTTTCAACCTCATCTCGGCGGTCTGTCCGCTGTTGAGGGCTTCGTGAAGATCGTTCAGGCAGTGGCCGATCCGTTCAGACAGCTCGTCCAGGAAGACGCAGAAGCCCAGGTATTGCTCGCGGCCTGCGCGGAAGAAGCTGGAGAGTTCGCGGACCAGATCCTGGGAGCGCTCCTGGAGGAGTCGGGAGGTCTGTTGCTCGAGGAAGAGGACTGCGCCATCCGGCGCGTCGGAGGCCATCTGTCGGCTCAGGGACTCGTCCAGTTCGGCGAATTGTCGGGCCAGGTCCACCCCGAACCTGGGCGTCCGGGCCAGCTCCTCGGCCAGACGACGGGTCTGCCGATTCAGGTCGAAGCGCCCTTCAAAGGCCGAGTCCAGCGCATTCCGGAGCACCCGGCGGAAGCCGTTCGTCTGCAGGTGCTGGTGGTTGAGGAAACTCTCGGCGTGAGCCCGCTCTTCATCGCCGCTGGTCCCGCTGCCGGCATGGAACAGCGTGGTCCGCCAGCGGTTCACCACCTGCGCCGCCAGCCGGGCGTGGGCGGCGAGTCTCAGATCACCCCGTGGCAGGCTCAGGGTTGCCGAGCCGCAACTGAAGTAGGACACGGGATTCCCACGCAGGTCGGTGCCGCGGAAGAAGGACTCGTGGCGCCGATTCATCTCTTCGCGCAGCGCGGAGAAGTCGTCCCACATCAACAGGCCGACCTGGGCCGCCAACTGGTCGAAGAGGGGGGGCAGGGAGGTCTCTTCGGTCAGGTTGTTGCCGGCCAGGAGGAAGACCTGTTCGAAGGCAGGGCGGTCGGTCTCCCAGCGCTCTCCTGAACTGTACTCGTAGAAATAGCGGGAATCCCTGGCCATCCAGTGGTTGAGCTCGACCATCCCGGCGAAGACGTTGGCAGCGACGGCTTCGTCCCGCGGAGGGCGGGCCCCCATCAGCAGCAGGGCCGCGAACGAGCAGGGGAGCGTCGCCGAGTGTACCAGCCGGTGAATCAGGTAGGCGAAGTCGCACAGCATCCCGCTGCCCGTGCCGCCTCCCAGGCTGGAGACCATCAGCACCTGAAGGCTCCCGGGCGCCCGCTCCACGGGGTGGGCCGGATCCGCTCCGCCCAGGCGCGCCAGGGTGGCCGCGATGCGTCGCTCCAGTTCGCGGCGGTGCAGGAAGAAGGCCAGCCTTCCCAGGGGGCGGCTGCCGCGCACCCCTCGGCCCGGGTCGATGATCGGCAGATCCCCGGGCAGCCAGTCCTTCACGGGAGGATAGTCCTGGGGGCGGGCCATGACCGAGTCAAACTCGCTGGTCTCCAGGAAGAGGCTCTCGTAGGCATGCAGCCCTTCGTGCTTGAGGACTGTCCGGTCGGTGTCGATGCCCAGGCACAGAACGGGACCCGGGTGCCCTCCAGGGCCCCGACGAGCCAGGAGCTGGCTGGCGCGGCGGACGGCCTGGAAGCCCAGGCCTCCCAGGCCCACCAGCAGGTAGGCGGTGGGGCCTTCGGCTGCGCTCATCGGTCTGGGGATGACGCCGGGTTCTGGACGCGCATTCGGTTGCTGGATCACTCCGGTTCCGGATACTCGATTCGGGACCCCCCCAGGCGTGGAGGAGACGTCCTCAGAGGGGCCACTTCGGGGTCCGGGGGGAGGTTGCCTGTCTTGACCGCAGGTTCTCCCGTCGTGATGAGGAACCCGGAGGGGGGCAGCGATTCCGCCTCGCGAGGTGACCTCACTGGCTACCTACAGTTATCGGGTCCTGGACAAGAACGCACGGATTCTCGAAGGAACCATCGACGCACCGTCGGCGCTGATGGCGCGGACTCGTCTGCGCCAGGACTATGCCAGCGTCCTGTCCCTCGAGGAACGGCAGACGACGGAAGAGCTGCGGAACCTGGGCAACCGGCGGGTCTCGGGTGAGGACCTGGCCATCGCCGTCCGGCAGATCGCCACCATGATGGCGGCCGGAATCCCGTTGGCCCGGGCGCTGAGGCTGATCGCCAGTGGTGCCAGTGGCGCCCTCAAGGACGTCTTCTCCAGCATGTCGCTGCAGGTGGAGTCCGGCGTCTCGTTCTCCCACTCGATGCGGCGCCACCCGGGGGCTTTCGACGACGTCTTCATCCGGATCGTCGAGTCGGGCGAAGTCTCGGGTCGGATGGATTCGGTCCTGGGCAAGTTGGCGGACCTCCAAGAGAAGAGCGTCCGACTGCGCAAGAAGCTCATCGCCAATTTCGCCTATCCGTCGGTGCTGGGAGCCACGGCGCTGGCCACCTTGTCGGTCTTCGTCTTCTACGTGCTGCCCTTGATGCAGCCCGTCTTCCATTCACTGGGGGTCGAACTCCCGCTGGCGACCCGGATCGTTCTGGTCCTGGCCAATTCGATTCGGAACCCCTGGATCATGGGCCCGTCGTTCTTGATGGTCCTGGCCCTGGCGGTGGCCGGCATCCTGGTCTGGCGGACTCTCTCGCGCTCGCAGGAGTTCCGCTACCGCGTTCACTCGGTCGTGCTGGCGACGCCGATCGTCGGCGGACTGATCGAGAAATCCACGGTGGCCCGGGTCCTGTTCACCCTCTCCACGTTGTTGGAGTCCGGAGTCTCGTTGGGGCCTTCCCTGGCGGTGGTCGAGAAGGTGGCGGGCAACGAGGTGGTGGCCTGGCGCATGGGCCAAGCCCGCAAAGCCATGGTCGCCGGGGGTGGAGTCTACGAATCCCTGCAGTCTTCCGGAGCCTTCCCCGAGATGGTTCTGCAGATGATCCGGGCCGGCGAAGAGTCGGGAAACCTGGATACCATGATGCGCCGCGTCTCGGTGATGTATGAGGAGGAAGTCGACCTGGCCCTGGGCTCGCTGGCCACGACCCTCGAGCCGCTCATCCTCATGGGGATGGGCGTGGTCGTCGGCTTCATCACCCTGGCATCGTTCATGCCGATGGTGAAGCTGCTCTCGGAGATCTGAGCCCCGGGTCGGCGCCAGGCCCGTGCCGGGCACAGGGTTCAGTCGTTCCTGGGAAGATCCCTCAAGGCCGACTCTTCGTTGGGGTGGATGGCCAGAAGCCGGTCCAGTCCCGTCAGGCCCAAGACCCGCAGGACGGGGCGGACGTTGCAGACCAGTCGCAAGGACCCCTGGTTCTCGCGGACCCGCCGCAGGGTGCCAAGCAGCACGGCCAGCCCGCTGGAATCCAGATAACCGACTTCGTTGAGGTCCATCATCAGGTGCTTGTGTCCGGCTCGAAGGACCTCGGCCAGGTGGTTGCGCAGGACTTCAGAGGTGGCCAGTTCCAGGTTTCCGCGCACCCGGATGCGGTAGACGCCGTGGCCCGCCTCTTCGCTGGTGACTTCCAGGTTTTCCTCGGTCGGGTTGGTATCCATCAAGACCTCAAGCGGCCTGCTCGGGCCCGATGGACCTGACGCGGTCCACGCGGCCGGGCAGCCTTCCAGGATGATTTGCTCCCTCCCGCTTCGTTTCGTCCTTGAGGTTCCCCTTTAGGGAGGTCTTCCGAAATCTCCCGAGGACGTCCCCGTCACGAGATGACCTCGATTCCGGAGGCTTTCGGATCGCCCCGTCCAGCATCCGGAAGTCTGCGGGCAAGGGCTGCGGCGAAGGAAGTTCCTCAAGCTTCGACGAATTTTCGTCAAACCTGAAGTGTCGAATTCTCGCTCTCCTCGCTGCTCGCCCCGACGTAGGGGCTCTTCGGATTCGTCTGCCCGGGAGGGGCGGGTCGGTCTGGCCCTGGCCATGATGGTCCTGCTGGGGGGGCTGGCGTTCTATCTGGGGTGGGCGGGCGCCCTGCGCCAGGAGGCCGGGGCTCTGTCCCCGGGATCCCCGATTCCGCGACCTTCGAGCCTCTCGTCGGATGGATTCGAAGAGGCCTCCCCGGATCCCGAACCTCTGCCGGAGGCCGCTCCGGAACGATCGGAAGAGCAGCCTTCGCCCGACTCTGCCCCCGACAGCGCGTCTGCAGGCGGGGGGGGCGCTGCGCCGCGTGCGCTGGCGTCGATCGTGATCGACGATTGCGGACAGGACTACGAGCGGGAGCGGGGGTTCCTGGAACTGGAAGCGCCGCTGACCCTGGCGGTGCTGCCTCACCTGCCGGACTCCCGGAGGCTGGCCAGGGAGGCCGCCGGCAGGGGGCGGAGCGTCCTGCTTCACATGCCGATGGAGTCTTCGGGAGGGGCCGATCCGGGCCCGGGAGCCCTGCGGGAAGATATGGGAAACGAAGAACTGGCTGGCAGGGTCCGCGAGAACTTCCTGGCCGTTCCAGGCGTGTGCGGGGTCAACAATCACCAGGGGTCCCACGGGACCACCGATCCTCGAGTGGTGCGTGCGGTGCTGCAGGAAGCCGCTCGGCAGGGGGTCTTCGTCCTGGACAGCCGGACCACTTCGACCACGATCCTGGCCCAGGAGGCTCAAGCCATGGGCTTGAGGACGCGAAGCCGGGACCTGTTCCTGGACCACGAGGATGACGTCGACCGGATCCTGCTGGAGATCGACCGGCTGGGCGATCTGGCCCTGCGGCACGGAACTGCCGTGGCCCTGGCCCATCCCCGTCCGGCCACCCTGCAAGCCCTGCGGGTCGGCTTGCCGCGTCTGCGGGAGGCCGGCGTGACCCTGGTCGGGCTGCACGAGCTTTTCCAGTCGGCCCCGGTCGGAGGAGACCCGGAACCTTGACGCAGGTTTGGCATTCATACCCTGCACGGTGCTCGAGTTGCGCAGGCAGAAGGAGGCAGCCATGAGGAGATTCTGGTCCGCCTGGATGGCGCTCCTGTTTGGCCTTCTGTCCGCCTTGCCGGTTGCCGCCCGGGAGGCTGCGGAGCCCCAGGGCGCAGTCGGCGACCTGCCGGTCGTGGTGGTCGGGGAGGCCCGTCCGCTCAACTTGAAGGCCCTGGGGACCACGGTTCTGCTCAAGACACGCGCCACGGGGGTGGAGGACGAGTTCCTGGTGGCTGCCACGGATCCGGGCCTTCCCCGCCTGGCATCCCTCTTCGGGGCGGAATGGGCCTGGCAGGAGGGCCACCTGCTGGTCCGCCGGGGAGACCTGAAGGTGGAGCTGGGCCTGGGCCAGGAGGAGTTGCCTCCGGACGTGGGCGGAAGGCGTCTGGAGGTCCCCGCTCGACTGGTGGACGGTGCGCCCCACGTCCCGTTGTCCTGCCTGGAGGATCTCCTGGCCGTCCGGCTGACCCTGGCTGCCGACGGAAAGACCGGTTGGGTCGAGCCGCTGATCCAGAGCATCCGGCTGGAGGGGGACGCCCGACGTCCGAAGCTGGTGATCCGCAGCTCGGCCCCCCTGACCTTCAAGACCTTCAGCCTGCGTCGGCCGGATCGCTACGTGATCGACCTGGCGGGGGGCGTGCTGGATACCCCGGCTTTGCGGGTGACCCATCCCGAGTTGGGGGACATCCGCCTGGGCCAGTTCCAGTTGGGGCCGGCCATCACCCGGGTGGTCATTCCCTCCGTCCCGGGTCTGACGATCGTCGCTCCCCGTCCGGGGCCCTCTCGGGAGATCGCCTTCGAGCTGGCCATGCAGGGAATCTCCGCCCCGGCCCGGGACTTCCCCGTGCAGAAGGTCACCGCCGCCCGGGTCGAGCCCATGGCTTCCGGTCAACGGGTGGTCTTGCAGTTCAGCGGACCCGTCCAGTATGAGTGGAGCCGCCTTCTGCCTCCGGACAACCGCTTCTTCCTGGACCTCCCCCAGGCCATCCTGGTCGGTCCCAAGCAGGAGTTCCAGGTGCAGGATGGTCATCTGCGCTCGGTTCGGATTTCTCAGTTCCAGACCGAACCCGCGCCCATCACGAGGGTCGTGGTGGACCTGGAGAAGGCGGCCCAGACCCGTCTGACCGCCGGCGAGACGCCTCATAGCCTGGTCCTGGAGATCCGCCACGACACCATCGAGCCCACCATGGCCATGCTGAAAGGCTACGGGACGACGTCCTTCCCGGCGTCCGGGGGGGTGGTGTGCCTGGATCCCGGGCACGGCGGATCGGACCCGGGAGCCGTCAACCGCGCCCTGGGCCTCACCGAGAAGGAGGTGACGCTGGACCTCTGCCTGCGCCTGGCCAGAATCCTGCGGACCCGGGGATGGAACGTGGTGATGACGCGGGACGATGATCGCGATGTCTCGTGGGCGGGTTCCAGCGCGCGGGAGGAGCTGGGAGCCCGAGTGCAGATCGCCAATGACCTGGCAGCGGACGTCTTCGTCAGCGTCCACTGCAACGCGTCGGTGAACTCGGCCGTCAAGGGGACGTCCCTGCACACGTTCAAAGGCAGCGACTCCCTGTTGGCCGAGGAGCTGCACCCGACGTTGGTGGCTGCCGCGGGGCGGCCGGATCGGGGGATCCAGAAGGATCGCTTCTACGTCCTGGCTCACTCCAGGATGCCTGCGGTGCTGGTGGAGACCGCCTTCCTGAGCAACTCTGAGGAGGCGCGTCTTCTGGGGACGCCGGAGTATCGCCAGCAACTGGCAGAGGCCCTGGCGGACGGCCTGGGACGTTACGCCTCCCGCTATCTCAAGCAGACGACGGCGGGGCCGTGACGGCGGGCCGGCTACTCGACTTCGAGGCGGATCTTGACGGTGTTGATTCGCTTGCGGCCCGTCACCGTCTGCATGAAGGTCAGATCCCCCGAGCCTCGGGCAAAGCTCCCTGAAGCGTCGAAGTAGAAGACCTTGCGCCCCGTTTCGGCCGCGCTGGTTTCCGAGAGCTGGAACTTCTCGACTCCGGCCAGGGGGAAGCGGCGGCTGGTCTTGACCAGTTCGGTCTCCAGGTTCTGCTCGCCCCCGGCGGGAAACTCGATGCCGAAGAGCCCCGTGCCGAAGTCGATCTCCATGATTCCGCCCAGGCCCTGGTGGATTCGAGACTTGCGCTGCAGCTCACGATAGAGCGGAGAGGGGGGGCGGTGCAGGGCAGAAGGGTTCGTGGCTGGTTCGGCCGACAACTTGGTTCCTCCAACGAGCGGGGAGCCTGACCCGGCAGCCCACCCGGCCGGTTCGGCCTGGTGTCTGCAGCGAGGGGTGGCTCGCCTCCAAGGTTCGACCCAGGATACTCGGGGTGCCCTGGCTTGTCAAAGCGGTAGGTGTTTCCCATTTGTAACCAATGAGACCGGAGCGAGAGGGACCCGGCTTCCGCTCGTGGAACGCGACCGCGATGAGCGAACTCCCCCTCTTCGTCCAGGCCGTCCTGCTGGGGATCGTCCAGGGACTGACCGAGTTCCTGCCGGTCTCCTCCTCGGCTCACCTGGTCCTGCTGCCCACCTTGGGAGGGGGTCAGTACTTCGGCAAGTCCTTCGACGTGGCCCTTCACGGCGGAACCCTGGTGGCCTTGCTGGTGGCGATGCCCGAGGAGGCTCGAGCCTTTGTCCGCATGCTGGCCGGGCTGCTGCGAGGGCGGATCCGACCCCAGGATCCCCTGGAGCGCCTGACGCTTCTGGCGCTCTTCGGCTCCCTTCCCGCGGCTCTGGTCGGCCTGGCCCTGGAGACGCGGGTCGAGGACCTGTTGCACGGGGTTCCCCTGTTGGCTCTCACCCTGGCGGGCTTCGGTGTCCTGATGGCCGTGGTGGACCGGCGCAGCCCGCGCCACCGCGAGCTTTTCACATGCGGGCTGCGCGAGGCCTTCCTGGTCGGTCTGGCTCAGGCCCTGGCCACGGTGCCCGGGGTCTCCCGCTCCGGGGCGACCTTGACTGCGGCCCGGGCCCTGGGCCTTCCCCGGCCCGAGGCCGCCCGGCTTTCCTTCCTGTTCGCCTTCCCGGTGCTGGGCGGAGCCACCCTGCTCAAGGCCCTGAGAGGGTTTGAACTGCCGACTCCCGAGCTCATCGGGCCCCTGGCTGCGGGGGTGGCGGCCGCCGCCCTCAGTGGGACCCTGGCCCTGGGTCTGCTGCGACGCCACCTGCAGGGCGGAAGCCTCGTCCCCTTCGCCTGGTACCGGATCGCCTTGGGGGCTGGCCTGGCCTTGTGGGTGGGATGGCAGGCCCTGTAACCCGGGCGGCGAACGGGAGAACCCATGCAGCAGTACCTGGACCTGGTCTCCCTGGTGCGACGGCATGGCAGGCCGCGGGGGGACCGCACCGGCACGGGAACCTTGAGCCTCTTCGGTCACCAGATGCGTTTCGACCTGGAGCAGGGCTTCCCGGCGGTCACCACCAAGAAGCTTTTCTTCAAGTCGGTCGTTCACGAGTTGTTGTGGTTCCTCAAAGGGGACACCAACGTCGCCTATCTGCATCAGCACGGTGTTCCCATCTGGGATGAGTGGGCTGACGAGAACGGCGATCTGGGGCCCATCTATGGTGCCCAGTGGCGTTCCTGGCCCACGGCCCAGGGCGGGCGGGTCGACCAGTTGGCGGAGGTGATCCGCGAGCTGCGGACCAACCCCGAGTCCCGACGCCTGCTGGTCAGCGCCTGGAACGTCGGAGAACTGGATCGCATGGCCCTGCCCCCTTGCCACGTCCTGTTCCAGTTCTACGCCTCCGAAGGCCGTCTGTCGTGCCAGCTCTACCAGCGCAGCGCCGACGTCTTTCTGGGCGTGCCTTTCAACATCGCCTCCTATTCGCTCCTGACCTTGATGGTGGCCCAGGTGGCGGGGTTGCAGCCGGGCGAGTTCATCCACACCTTTGGAGACGTCCACCTCTACCGGAATCACCTCGAACATGCCGACGAGTTGCTGACGCGTCCGCCCTACCCCCTGCCTCGCATGGCCCTCAATCCGGAGGTCCGCCAGATCGACGATTTCCGCGCTGAGGACATCCAGTTGACGGGCTATCGCCATCATCCCCCGATTCGGGCCCCGATCGCGGTCTAGCCTGGCATGAGACTGTCACTGGTCGCCGCCATGGCTCATGGTCGGGTGATCGGCCGGGAAGGAGCCCTTCCCTGGACCCTTCCCGAGGACCTGAAGAACTTTCGTCGCCTGACCCTGGGGCGGGTGCTCGTGATGGGGCGACGGACCTTCGAGTCCCTGGGGCGCCCCCTTCCCGAGCGCCGGAACCTGGTGCTCTCCAGGCAGCCCGGCTATCACCCCCCCGGGGTCGAGGTCGTGGGAAGCCTGGAGGAGGCTCTGGCCCGGGCCCGGGCAGTCGGGGCCGAGGAGCTCATGGTGATCGGAGGGGGTTCGCTGTACGCCCAGGCTCTGCCTCGGGCCCATCGTCAGTATCTGACCCTGATCCACGAGGCGTTTCCTGGAGACGTCCTCTATCCACCCCTGGAACCGGGGGCGTGGCGCCCGGTTCATCACGAGTTCCATCCTCGTCGCCCCCCGGGCAGCCCGCATGCCTGGAGCTACCTGATCCTGGATCGATTGGAGGAGCCGATGTCGAAAGTCCTGCCCCCCGGAGTTCCTGAAGAGGCCCGGACCCGCCTCGTTGAGCTGATGGAGGAACCCCCGATCCCTGCTGCGGAGCTGGCAGAGCAGATTGGGGCCTACCTGGGTCGGATTCGCCAGGTGGTGATGCAGGGAGCTCCCCTGGATGTGTCTGCGGCCGAACGCCTGGCAACCCTCTCGCGCGACCTGATCGGCCAGATGGGCAGTTTGCCGGACGAGGCCGATCGGCGTCTGGTCCAGGCGGCCGTCCGCTACTTCGTGTTGGAGGATGATGCCGAGGGGGACCTGGTCTCGATTCTCGGGCTGGACGACGACGAGCAGGTCCTCCGGGCGGTGAGCCGGCATCTGGGAAACTGAGGATTGCGCGTCGGGCCTCTCTTTACAACCCTCCGCCCCCCCCCTATAATGGCTCAGGCGCCGGGGGGCTTTCCCTTTCTTTTTGCCCGGCGCCCTGTGAATCGGCGTGTCTGAGGCACGCGAGGTATCTGTTCCGGTGAAGATCAACGTCAGCGAGATCAAGCGCAGTCATGGGCTTTCCCAGAGGCTTCGCCTGGAGGACTGGGGTTCCGTCGCCGAGCTGGAGCTGACGGCTCCGCTGGTGGTGGACCTCAAGCTCACCAACGTCGGCAGCCGGATCCTGGTGGAGGGCAACCTCCAGACCCGGGTCCGGGTGGCCTGTTCGCGTTGTGCAGGTGACTGTGACGAGTGGCTCGATGTCCGGGTGGATGAGCAGTTCCTTCCCCAAGACAGTCCCGAATTGCCCCGGGGCGAGGACCTGGATTTTGAGCAGCTCAGCCTCTTCACCTACGAGAACGATGTGATCGAGATCGACGAGGTGATCCGTCAGAACCTCGTCGCATCCCTTCCTTGCCGGCCCCTGTGTGCAGAGGCCTGCAAGGGGTTGTGCGCCCGGTGTGGGGCCAACCTCAACGAGAAGGCCTGCGAGTGCGAGGCTGAACCCCGTCTCGATCCCCGTTGGGGGCCGTTGGCGGAGTTGCAGGACCGCGCCCAGAGCGGGACCGTCTGAGCCCGAATATCTCCCAGGAGGAGTCCGAACATGGCGAACCCCAAATACAAGACCCCCCGCTCCAAGACCCGCAAGCGCCGGTCGCACCTGCGCCTCGAGCTGCCGGCCGTGGTTTCCTGCCCGCACTGCAAGGAACCCAAGCTTCAGCACCACGTGTGCAAGAGCTGCGGACAGTACAACGGTCGCGAGATCTTCAAGCTCGAGGCCTAGGCCTGAAGACGGCGCTGGGAGGCGCCCGGGCCTGCGGAGCCGCAGGCCCGTTTCGGCATGCCTGCTTCAGGGAGGATCTCCAGTCCACGTGACGTTCCTCAACGCCCCTACCGCACTGGGAATCTGCCTCAGGGCCCGCCCGGTCTTTGACCGGGCGGGGCTCCGGTTGGCCTCATGAGCAGGCTGGCCTTCGTCTTTCCCGGTCAGGGATCCCAGTTCATCGGGATGGGGCAGGATATTGCGCGTTCCTGTCCACCGGCCAGGGAAGTCCTCGAGATGGCCGATCGGGCCGTGGGCTTCCCGCTTTCGGACCTGATGGCCAACGGGCCCTCCGAGGTGTTGCGCCAGACGGTGAACACCCAGCCTGCCGTCGTGACTCACAGCCTGGCGGTCCTGGCAGCGGTCCGCGCCCGAGGTCTGGAACCCTACGTGGTGGCTGGACACAGCGTCGGGGAGTATGCGGCGGTGGCGGCCTGCGGGGCCCTGGGGGTGGAGGATGTCCTGCGCCTGGTTCACCGTCGCGGGCAGTACATGCAGGAAGCCAGCGCCATGCAGGCCAGCGGCATGGCGGCCCTGATCGGGGCCGACGTGAAGTCTGCCGAGGCGCTGTGTGCAGCGGTCTCGAGTACCGCCCCGGTCCAGGTGGCCAACCTCAACAGTCCGGGCCAGGTGGTGATCTCCGGGGCCGAGTCGGCCCTGAACGAGGCGGTCCGCCGGGCGTCCGACTTCCGGATTCGCAAGGCCATCCGTCTGGAGGTCAGTGGGGCATTCCATTCGTGCCTGATGGAGCCGGCAGCGCGCCGGCTGGCCGAGGACCTGCGTCAGGCGCCCCTGCGGGAGCCTCGCCTTCCCCTGGTGGCCAACCGGACGGCCTTGCCCGTCAGCGAGGTGGAGGAGCTCAGACAGGTCATGTCCGAGCAGGTGGTCTCTCGCGTCTTGTGGGAAGCCTCCATCCGGCACATGCTGGACATGGGCGTCACCCATTTCCTGGAGTTGGGACCGGGAGCCGCCTTGGCGGGGATGATCAAACGCATCACGACGGAGGCCTTGGTCATGTCGATCCAGGACACCCCCTCCCTGGACAAGGCGATGCAGCAGTTCTGACCGGGTGGGCCGGGTGGGAAGGAATTCGGGACCTCCCGAATAACATTCCGCCGGCTTTCGAGGGGGGATGAGACCGGGGCTCTTCCTGTTTTGGAGGGCTTCGAGCCGGAGGAGAGGGGTGAGGATGATCGAGTTGCAGGGACAGGTCGCCCTGGTCACGGGTGCGGGCCGAGGGATCGGTCGGGCCGTGGCCCTGGAGTTGGCTCGGGCAGGAGCCGACCTGGTGCTCTGTGCGCGGACCCAGGCCCAGCTCGAGGAGGTGGCAGCCGAGATCCGGACCTTGGGTCGGCGGGCCCTGGTGGCAACGGGAGATGTCTCCCAGGTTGCCCCGGTGGAGGCCATCGTCGCCCAGGCACTCCAGGAGTTCGCTCACATCGACATCCTGGTCAACAACGCCGGGATCACGCGCGACGCGGTGCTTCTGCGCATGAAGGAAGAGGACTGGGATGAGGTCCTTCAGGTCAACCTGCGCTCGGCCTTCGTGTGCACTCGGGCCGTCTCCAAGGGAATGTTGAAGAAACGGTCGGGGCGGATCATCAACATCAGCTCGGTGATCGCCCTGATGGGCAACGCCGGGCAGGCCAACTACGCCGCATCCAAAGCCGGACTCATCGGTTTTACGCGCTCGGTAGCCCGGGAGCTTGCCTCTCGGGGCATCACGGTGAATGCCGTGGCTCCGGGTTATATCGAAACAGAAATGACGCGGGACCTTCCTCAGAAGGCCCGAGAGTGGATCCAGGAACGGATCCCGATGGGGTTCCTCGGTCAGCCCGAGGACGTCGCAAAGATGGTGCGTTTCCTGTCCGCACCCGAAACTCGCTACGTGACAGGGCAGGTCTTCAACGTGGATGGTGGAATGGTGATGTGACCCGTGGAGGTTCCGTCCCGGCCTGGTCCCGAACGTTCGGGACGCTGCGGAGGGGCCATTCAACGGGGCCATCCGGAAGGCTCCATCCCCTCCGAAGCCTTCGGGGCGGAGCGGGTTTCCTTCCCGACCATTCGCCGGTTGAATCCCAGAACAGAGCCTTCCAGGAGGTGGAACATGTCGTCGATTCAGGAAAAGGTCACCCAGATCGTCGTGGAGCAGCTCAGCGTCGAAGAGGAGCAGGTCACCCCGACCGCGTCCTTCGTCGAGCAGTTGGGAGCCGACTCGTTGGACATCGTGGAGATGGTGATGGCCCTCGAAACGGCCTTCGAAATCGAGATCCCCGACGAGGATGCCGAGAAGATCACCAACGTCCAGGAAGCCGTCGACTATCTGGAAAAGAAGCTGGCCGCTGCCTGAACCCGGTTCGGAAAGGCTGCCGTCCGCGGATGGAGCCGGGAGCGTTCCCGGCTCCATCCGTGTCCTGACCGAGATCGGCCGGCAACTGCGGATCCGGCAACTGAGCCTGGGGGTGGCGGAGTCCTGCAGCGGAGGTCTGCTGGGGGGCGCCCTGACCGACCTGCCGGGCTCTTCGGATTTTTTCCGCGGGGGAATCGTGGCCTACGCCAATCCGGTCAAGGTGGCGTTGTTGGGGGTCCGGCCCGAGACCCTGGAAGAGCACGGAGCCGTCAGCGCCCAGTGCGCGGCGGAGATGGCCTGCGGGATTCGCCAGCTCCTCGAGGTCGATGTGGCCTTGGCCCTGACCGGGGTGGCTGGACCCGGCGGAGGGACTCCCGAGAAGCCGGTGGGCCTGGTCTTCGCGGCCCTGGCCGGCCCCGGGGGGTGGGCGGTCCGGGAACTTCGCCTGGGCGGTTCCCGCGCCGGGATACGTTGGGCGGCAGTCCTGAACGTCCTGGAGTGGCTGTGCCGGGAGTTGGAACCCGGCCAGGAGGTTTCCCCCGATGCACTCATCCCGTCCTGAGAAACCCGGATCCCCGGCCAGGCGCCGTGAACTCACCTTGGAGGAGCTCCTTCAAGGCCTGGAGCAGTCCGACCGCTCGGTCCTGGCTCGAGCCATCACCCTGGTGGAGAGCGTCCGAGCCGACCACCGCCACCTGGCTCGTCTCCTGGTGGAGTCCATCCTGCCCCGGACCGGGCGAGCCGTACGGGTCGGGGTCACCGGCCCGCCAGGGGTCGGCAAGAGCACGCTGATCGAGAGCCTCGGGCTTCACCTGGTGGAGAAGGGGCACCGGGTGGCCGTGCTGGCCGTGGACCCCTCCAGTCGGCGGACAGGAGGGAGCATCCTGGGAGACAAGACCCGCATGGAGCAGCTCTCCCGGGAGGAGAAGGCCTACATCCGCCCCTCGCCGGGAGGCGCAACCCCCGGTGGGGTGGCCCGTCGCAGCCGCGAAGCCTTGTTGTTGTGCGAGGCCGCCGGGTTTGACGTGGTGATTGTCGAGACCATCGGGGTCGGACAGTCCGAGACGGCCGTGGCCGAGATGGTGGACACCTTCGTCCTGCTGGTGCTGCCCGGCTCGGGGGACGAACTGCAGGGCGTCAAGCGGGGCGTCATGGAACTGGCGGACCTGGCCGTGGTGACCAAGGCGGATGGGGACCAGCGTCGCCTGGCCGCTCGGACTCGAGCGCAGCTTCTCTCGGCCCTGCACCTGATGCCTCCCGCCACCCCCGGCTGGCGGACGCCCGTGCTGACGGTGTCCTCGTTGGAAGGCCAGGGCATGGGAAGCCTGTGGGAGGCCGTGCTGGAACATCACGAGCACCTGGCTTCCAGTGCGCTTCTGGAGGAACGCCGCTCGGAGCAGGCCGCCTATTGGCTGGATCGGGCCTTGGAGGATGGCCTGTGGGCCCGTTTCCTGGGCGACCACCGGGTGGCTCCGCGCCTGGAGGCCCTGCGCGCCGAGGTCCGCTCCGGCCGCCGCTCGCCGGAGGGGGTGGCCGAGGATCTGCTGGATCTGAACTGGAACGCGCCCCCGGCAGATCGTTCCTCTAGAGGAACTTGAAGCTCTTCACCAGGCTCTCGAAGACGGGGGCCGCTTCGGCGAAGTTCTCGGCGGGGCACAACAGTGCGACGGTCCAGTAATGACCCTGGTGGATCGCGTGGACCTGCAGGCCCTTCATCTCCCGGACACCGTCGCGATACTCGAATTCCAGGCGAAGGCTGGTCGCGGCATCCAGCTTCTCCTCTGCCTGACGGCTGATACGCCCTTCGGATCGCTTGAGGATCTGCTCATGCAGGTGCGTGACGTGCGCCTGGGTCTTCTCCGGGTCCTCGGCCCAGCTCGTCATGCCCCAGTCGGCGATGGCCGACACCGTCAGGTGGCCGTCCGGCCAGGAGGGGGTGAAGCGGACCACGGTGCCGCCGGGGAGTTCGCGGACCTGGCTCTTCTGCCCGGGGGTCCCTGAAGACGGGACCATGTCCCAGGATTTCGGGATCTCCTGGACCTTCTTCGTCCAGGTCGCCGGAGGCGCAGAGAATTCGACCTCCTGGCCGGCCAGGGTGAATTTCTCGGGCACGGTCTTCGGGGCGGAGCCGCAGGCCGGCAACAACAAGATGGCCGCCAGGGCCAGCCACAAGAGTCGGTGTGTCGTCAATGGTCGGGTCCTCTTCTGCACGCACCGGCCTTCCAGTGGGGAAGGGGCGCGGGGGATCGGGTCTTGGCCGGAGGGCCGGCAGCAGTTTAGGCTTCCGGGGGCTGGTCTCCTGCCTTGGGAACCTCTGGGGTCGGCTCCTCTTCCAGTTCGCCGGTCACGGCCTTCATCCGGCGGCCCAGTTCCTGTTTGAGGGCCTTCTTGCCGGGACGCTTCCAGCCCAGGGGATTGAGGGTTTCCACCAGGCGTCCCTGGACTTCCCGGGCCACCTGGCGCATCTCGGCGGCGGAGGGCTTCCGCCCCGTCTCGAACCAGCGCATGGTGGCGTAGCCGATGGCGATGGTCGCGGCTCCGGCCACTGAAGCCGACAGGGCCCAGCCCGGGGGACCTCCCAGCTTGCTCAACTGCTGGAAAAGGGCCCGTGCGGCCAGCCCCGCGCCGAAGCTGGCCACCACCTCGCCGGCTCGGGAGATTCCGATCTCCTGGTCGTAGATTCGGGCCAGCACCAGGACCATCGAGCCCTGCAGCAGGGTCAGGGGGACCAGGTCCAGGATCGGGACCGGGCTGAGGGCCACCAGGCAGGAGGCCACGGCGGTGCGCCGGATGGCCTGCCAGCCCAGCTTGCGCCTCAAGGGTGTCAGGGTGCGGCCCAGTTCTCCCAGCAGCCGCGGCTCGGCCGCGGCCACCTCCAGAAGCAGGCTCTCCAGTCCGGTCCCCCGCGAGGCGGAGGTGGGATGGATCTCTTCCCGGGACAGCCCCAGGACCCCGGCTGCCGAGGAGATGGCCTTCTCACGGTGGGCCCTGGGAACCAGGTCCATCTTGTTGAGGACCACCAGCATGGGTCTGCCCAGAGCCCGCAACTGTCCGTAGAGGATGCGATCCGAGGCCAGGACGCTGCGGGTGGCGTCGAAGACCACGATCAGGAAGTCTGCCTGCACGGCCGACTCCATCGCCAGATCCTTCTCCTGTTCGCCCACGTTCGCGCCGTGGTCGGCGCCCGGCGTGTCCACCAGTCGGAACAGGCCGACCTCGGCCACCTGGGCTTCGCGCGTGGTTCCCGGAACCGGCGAGACCTCCGCCTGTTGGGAGGTGCCGGCCAGCAGGGCATTGTACAGGGTGGACTTCCCGACGTTCACGGGACCCACCACGGCCACGGTGGACAGGGGTTGGACGGCTGGCCCGGCCTGGCGCTTGACCAGGTGGATCAGATCGGCCGACGCCGCCGGGCTGTTGCGCAGGACCTTGAGGAAAGCGCCCAGGGTCAGGTCCAGCTCGCGGCGCAGGTCGGCGGGAAGCCCCCGCCACACCGCGTGTGCCAACTCGCGGCTCTCATCGGGGAGGCGATCCAGCAGGGTGTCCAGTTCGCTCGTCAATTCGGCCTACGTCCTCCAGCAGCCGGCGGTCCGTCCGTCCAGCCGGTCGTCTCGTCAGTTGTGGAAGATCACCTGGTAGTGGTCCTCCAGCCGGCGCAAAGCCGGCAGGACGCGTTGCTCCAGCACGCTGGAGAGGTCGCCCGGAAGGCCGGTGCGCTGTTGCAGGGCCTGGACCAGTCCGCCCAGGTTCAACTTGCCCACCGACAGGGCGTAGACCTCCTTTTCGATGGGGTCGGTCAGACGCAGAGGGCGATAGGAGGCGCGCAGCAGGAAATCCTCCCAGTTCCGGGGATCGTACTGCAGCGGGCCGATGGTCCTCAGAGGCGTCCACTCCAGGAGTTCTCCTCGGGGGATCTCGTCCAGCGCGCGGAACTTGGGGTGGTCATAGAACGCGAAATACTCGCGTATGGCCGCCAGCTCGGAGAAGATGTGGCGATACCAGCGGGTCACGGTCCCGTAGCGGTTGGCCCAGTGGAAGTGCGAGAGAATCCGCCGTCGCGGAATCCTGGGCACCAGGGCCCGCATCTCGCGTCCCAGCCGCGCCATGAACTCGTGGCGCATCCGCCGCACATCCGGACACGAGAGCTCTTCGGTCCGGCAGGTGCATTCCTCCAGCGTCAGGCTGGTCAGGAACTCGCGATCCTCCACCTGCAGGCCGTAGCGCTCGGGGTGGTTGGCGATCGGGGTCTCGGGGAAGGGGGTCAGGAACGAGGCCGTGGTCTCGAAGAGCCCGGGAGCCAGCCGAAGCAACCGCCGGGCCAGTTTCAGGCTGTTGGCCCAGGTCTGCCGGGTCTCGAAGGGACCGCCCATGATGAAGTTGCCGTACATCGAGATGTCGTCCACCTCGGCGATGCGCCGGCACAGCTCCTCGATCTGTCCGGGCCGGAGTCGCTTCTCGTAGTATTTGAGGGTCTCGGGGTCCCCCGACTCGATGCCGATCTGCAGGCGCACCAGGCCGACCTCCTTCATCGCCTGCAAGAGCTCCGGGCGCAGGCCCAGGATGTCGACGCGGGCCTCGCAGTACCAGACGAAGTCCCGACCCGTGCGGCTTCGATAGTCCCGGAGGATCTCGCAGAACTCCAGGACCCTGGCCGGGTTGGCCACGAAGGTGTCGTCGATGATGTCGAAGGCCCGGTGGTTGTGGGCTTCCAGGTTGCGGATCACCTCATCGGCGACGCGCCGGGCCGAGCGATAGCGATAGCCTCGCCCGTGCACGGCCTGGAAGCAGAAGGTGCAGGCGTAGGGACAGCCCCGGCCGGTCGAGACGTGGAAGCGCAGCGGGTTGTCCACCAGGTTCCGGTCGGGGTCGGGAAGCGAGTCCAGGTCCTGGACCGGTTCGGGGGGCGGCCCCGCGACGAGCCGGCCTTCCTGCCGGATCAGCACTCCGGGGATGGTCGAAGGGTCGCCTGCACCGCGGCAGAAGGCTTGCGCCAGGGCCAGCATGGGGCGCTCTCCTTCACCCTTCACCACGAAGTCGAAGGCGTGGTAACGGTCCAGGTCGGCTCCCAGGCCTGAGGCCAGTGGACCTCCAGCGACCCGTCGCGCGTCCGGGAGCCACCCGGAGATCCGGTCCGCCAGGTTGGCCACCTGGAAGATGGTGTCGGACATGGTGTAGAAGCCGACCAGTCGGGGGGTCGCCTGGATGAAGAAGGCATGCAGGTCCTCCCGGGTCATCCTGAAGAGGTCCTTGGGGGTCAAGAGCCGGACCCGGAAGCCGCTCTCCTGCAGGAGCGTGGCGATGGACAGCAGGCCCAGGTTCGGCTGGCTGTGGGTCAGGTTGTAGTAGCTGTCCACATGCAGCAGGACTACGTCCAGGTTCCGGTTTCGGCTGGGGGTGGTCAACTTCCGGAGGATCTCTGGGACCTGCACCGCATACCTCTTCCTCGTGGCGCGGAGTCGTGGTGCGAGCGTCGCCACGAGAGGAAGTGTAACACGAGGGGGTCCCCCGGTGGAGACCTGGCGGAATCCAGAAAGGAGCCCCTCCAAGCCCTCCCGAAGTAGGGCCCGGCAAGGAGGCAGGACATGGAACACAGGGAGCGGGCTCTTCTCAAAGGATTGGTCCAGTTGATCTGGGCGGACGGCGAGGTCTCGGAGGAAGAACGCCTGATGCTGGGCGGGATTCTCTCGGAGTTGGGGTCCTCGGCAGCCGAGATCGAAGAGGTCGGCCGGATGATGGTCGAGCCTCCCAGTCTGGACGACCTGCGCGAGAAGGTGCCCGATGCGGGCTCCCGTCGGGAGATCATGAAGCTCCTGCTGGCCATGTCCATGGCGGACGGCCGCGTGGAGACCACCGAGATTCGTTTCCTGGACCGTCTGGCCGAGCATCTGGAGATTCCGTCGGCGGAGTTGGAGGCCCTCAAAGAGGAGGCCATCCAGGTCATGGGACGGGAGGCCTGAAGTCCCGGGGCCGCGAGGACCCGGGCGCTTGAGGGGCAGAAACGGGAGGGGGCATGGACGTCCGGAGCCTGCTGGTCCTGGGGGCCCAATACGGCGACGAGGGCAAAGGCAAGATCGTCGATCTGCTGGTCGAGAGAGCCCGCGTGGGGACGGTCGTCCGCTTCAACGGGGGAGCCAACGCCGGCCACACCATCGTGCTGGAGGATGGCCGGTTCGCCTTGCACCAGGTCCCATCGGGGATCCTTCACCCGGAGGTGATGAACCTGATCGGGGCCGGGGTGGCCCTGGACCCTCTTCGACTGGTGGAGGAGCTGCGCGACCTGCGCCGTCGCGGCGTCGAATGCACGAATCTGCGGGTCAGCGACAGGGCCCATCTGGTGATGCCCTGGCATCACGTGCTCGACGGTCACCTGGGCGGGCGTCTGGGCACCACCGCCCGCGGGATCGGACCTTGTTATGAGGACCGGGCTGCGCGCTGCGGCTTGAGGGTGGGAGACCTGGTGGATGCACGTGGGAGGGTCGACCTCAAGCACTTTGCCGCCCGCGTGCGGGAGGTCGGGACCGCCAAGAACCTCATGCTGACCCGACAGTATGGCCTGGATCCCCTGGACCTCGACGAGATCCTGACCGCCTGCACCGAGGCAGCCCAGGTCTTCGCTCCCCAGGTGGCGGACATCTCGGAGCTCCTCGAGGAACGGAATCGGGCAGGCCATCGGGTCCTGTATGAGGGCGCCCAAGGGGCCCTGCTGGATGTGGACTGGGGAACCTACCCCTACGTGACCTCCTCCTCATGCAGCCTCGGTGGATGCGCCGTGGGGGTCGGCCTGAACCCGGCTCCGGAGATGCGGATGGGGGTGCTCAAAGCCTATGCCACCCGGGTTGGGGAGGGCCCCTTCCCAGGGGAGCTGGGGGATCCGGAGCGGGTCAAGCAGCACGATGCCCGACCCGCGGGAAGCCCTCTTCCCCAGATGACTTCGGCTCAGAGGGAGGCGGCCCTGGCGGGAGACCAGGAGGCCATGGGACGCTGGCTGCGGCTGGCAGGGGCCGAGTTCGGGACGACCACCGGCCGCCCCCGCCGCACCGGCTGGTTGGACATGGTGGCCGTTCGGCACGCCGTGCAGGTCTCTGGTCTCAACGCCCTGGCGCTCACCAAGCTGGACGTGCTGGACGGCATCCCGACCCTGAAGATGGCCGTGGCCTACGAGATCCACGGCGAGCGGACCACCCGCATGCCCTCCCGGGTTCGGGATCTGGGCGTGGCCCGACCCGTCTATGAAGAGCTTCCCGGCTGGTCCTGTCTGGGCGGGGCCACGCGCTTCGAGGACCTGCCGCCTCAGGCCCAGGTCTTCGTCCAGCGTGTGGCCGAGTTGGCCGGGGCCCCCGTGCGGGTGCTCTCGGTCGGAGGCAGGCGTTCTCAGAGCCTCATGCTTCCCGAGGACCTCTGCGGCGCCCCTACCTCACCCCCCTGAAAGGGAAGGGCGCCGGGAGGGCCCTCGGGTCGCGTCGAAGGGCCGCGTGACCCCGATCATTCCCCTTTCCGGGGTGCCGGGCTAGGCTTTCGACATGCGTCACCTTCTCTTCGCCTGGATGCTGGTCGCCCTGATGGCCTGCAGTTGTCAGCGTGGTCCGGAGGTCGTGGTCTACTGCGCCCTGGATCAGGTCTACTCCGAGCCGATCCTCCGCAACTTCGAGCAGCAGACCGGGATCCGCGTGAAGCCGCGCTTCGACCTGGAGGCCACCAAGACGACGGGCCTGGTCAATCTGCTGCTTTCGGAAAAGGACCGTCCGCGCTGCGACGTGTTCTGGAACAACGAGATGCTCCAGACGGTGGTCCTGCAGAAGGCCGGGCTCCTGGAGAACTACGTCTCGCCCTCCGCCGCGACCATTCCCGCGGAGTACCGCGACCCGGAGGGAGCCTGGACGGGTTTCGCCGCCCGGATCCGGGTGATCCTGGCCCACAAACCCTCCGTCGGCCAGGAACGCCCTGATTCGCTGGCCGATCTGGGCGACCCGCGCTGGAAGGGGCGCGCCGCGATGGCCCGTCCCCTCTTCGGCACCACCCTGACCCACCTGGTTTGTCTGCGCCAGTCCCAGGGCCCCCAGGCCCTGGACTCCTTGTTGGAGTCCCTCCAGGCCAATCAGGTCCAGATCCTGGATGGCAACTCGGTGGTCAAGGACCAGGTGGCGCGGGGCGAGGTGGCCTGGGGCTACACGGACTCCGATGACGCCAACGTGGCCGTGCTGTCCGGGGCGCCCGTGGAGATGATCCTGCCCGATCAGGACGGGCCGGGGACGCTTCTGATTCCCAACACGGTGGCCTTGATCCGGGGAGGCCCCAACCCTGAGGCGGCCAGAAGACTGGTGGACTACCTGCTCTCGGTCGAGGTGGAGGAGAAGCTGGCCCGCAGCGATTCGCTGCAGATCCCGTTGCATCCCGAGGCCCAGGCGACCGAGGCCACCCCGCGTCTGGACGGCTTGCGCGTGATGCCCGTGGACCCGTCGGCCGCAGCCCTGGAGTTCGGCCCGGTGATGGGGATGCTGCGCGAGCGCTTCGTCCGCTGATCCTCCGGGTCCTGGTCCTGCTGGCCTTCCTGGCGCCGGCTCTGGCATTTCTCGGTCAGCCCGTCAGCGAGGTGGGAACCCTGGATCTCACCCGGCAGGGCGCGCTGTTGGCTCGGACCCTGGTGGTCTCCCTGGGGGCCGCCTTGGTTGCCCTCATCCTGGGGGGGGGGCTGGCCGTGTTGCTCTCCTTCCGCGATCTTCCCGGTCGGGCAGCCTGGGCAGGAGCCTTCCTGGTGCCTCTTCTGGTGCCGCCCTACCTCTGGACCCTGGCCTGGATGCGCCTGGGTCTTCCCTCCCACAGCCCGGGCCTGGCCGCCCTGGTCCTGGGCACGTGCTGGTCCCCCCTGGTGACCTGGCCGGCCCTGCTGGCCGTCAACCGCTGTCCGGACAGCCAGGCCGACGCGCTCCGTCTGACCCGGGGGGAAGCGATGCTGTGGCCCGCACTGCTGGGACCGGTGTCCCTGCCCTTCATGCTGTGCGGGGCCCTGGCGGTCTTCTGTCTGGCCACGGTGGAGTACGGGGTCCCCTCGCTGCTCCAGGTGGACACCTTCGCTTTGGAGGTCTTCACGCTGCTGAACGGATATCATGACCTCGCGGCGGCGGGTCGGGCCAGCATGGCTCCCCTGGTGCTGGTCCTGGTCCTGGCCTTCCTGGCCGCGCGCTGGTTGATGCCGCGTGTGGGGCCGCTTCTCCACCCCCAGGGGGGCGCTTGCCTGAAACTGCGTCTTCCCCCGGGGGGCCGCCTGCCCGCCTTCCTGGTGGCCTTGCTCCTGGCTCTCTGTCTGGTCGGGCTTCCCCTGGGGATTCTGTTCCGGGAGGCAGACCGGTTCCCCCTGGCTCTCTGGGAGGCCGGGCCGGACATCCTGACCAGTCTGCTGGCCTGCTCGCTGGCGGCAGGCCTGGCCCTGGTCCTGGGGGCCTGGCTGGCTGCCGGGCGCAGCCTGGCCCTGGCCGGGCTGGCCCTGGTCCTGCTGGCCTGGCCCCCTGCCTTGCTGGGTCTGGGCTGGAACGTCTGGCTGGGGGGCAGTCTGCTCCTTCTTCCCCTGGGACTGGCGGTTCGCTTCCTGCCGCTGACCCTGCTCCTCCTCCTGGTGGCCTACCGGATGGTCCCGGTCAGCATGGACGACGCGGCCCGGATGCGCCCGGGCAGCCTGCGGCACCGCTTCGTGCAGATGCACTGGCCGGTGTGGTGGGTGGGCGGCTCGCTGGTCTTTGCCCTGGCGTGCGGCGAACTGACCCTGGGCCTGCTTCTGGCTCCACCAGGGCACGCCACCCTGGCGGTTCGCGTGTTCAACCTCAATCATTACGGCCAGCCCGACCTGGTGGCCGCACTCTGCCTGGTCCAGGTGGCGATTTCCCTGAGCCCCATGCTGGCGACTTCGGCCCTGATCGCCATGCGGGAGGCTCCATGAAGCCCCTCCTGGAGGTGCTGGGGTTGGGGAGGACCTTCTCGGGTCGGGAGGTCCTGCGGGAGGTCTCCTTCCGGCTGGATTCGGGTGAGGCCGCCATCGTGGTGGGGCGGTCGGGGGCCGGCAAGACCACCCTGCTCCGTCTTCTGGCGGGTCTGGATGCGCCGGATCGAGGACAGGTCCTGGTGCGCGGGCAGGAGGGGTTGCCCCCTCCCCAGCGGGGCATGCAGATGGTCTTCCAGGACCTGGCACTCTTCCCTCATCTGACGATCCTGGAGAACGTGCGTTTCACCGCCGGCAGCGACGCAGCCGCGCGGGACTGGTTGGCCCGGGTCGGGTGGGCCGGCCGTCACGGGGACAGGCCGGATCGCCTCTCCGGGGGCGAGCGCCAGCGCGTGGCCTTGGCCCGAGCCCTGGCGGGGAAGCCTGCGATGCTGCTCCTGGACGAGCCGTTCTTGAACCTGGATCCCCCCGCCCGCCGGGAACTGCTGGCGGAGTTGGGGCGCCTGCAGTTCGAGGAAGGGTTCGCGATGCTGTACGTCACCCATCACCTGGAGGAGGCCCTGCTGGTGGGGCGGCGCCTGCTCTTCCTGGAGCATGGGGAGCTGGCCCTGGACGGCCCTCTTCCCCTGGTCCTGGAGCAGTCGGCCAACCCCGCCTTTGCACGTTTCGTGGATGGGCACGTGCATGGAGGGGCCCCGGCAGTCCCCGTGGCGGGCCGTGCGGGCCCGCGGGCGCTCCGGGTGCGGGCCGATCCCGCCGGGGAGGGGAGGATCGAAGGCCGGCTGGTGGGCGCACGAGAGTGTCTTTGGCTGGCGCGGCAGGGGGAGCTCTGGGTCCGCTTCCTGGGCCCGGCGGACCTTCAGGAGGGCCAGCCGGTGCGCTTGGAGGACGAGGGTTGAGCCGCAGCATGGCTCGCGGGCTGCTGGCCGGACTGGGCCTGGCCTGGCTGGTCTTCCTGGGTTTCCTGGTGCACCAGGAGCTCCGACGGGCCTCGGGCGACCTGCCGGATTTCGTGCGCTACCCTTACCTGGAGGCGGAGTCCTGCCGCCGCTGTCACGAGGAGACCTGCCGACAGTGGAGCGCCTCCCCCCACGCCAAGGCCCTCTCCTCGCTCCAGCCGCGCAACCTCTCCCGAGTCGAGAAGATCCGGACATGTCTTCCTTGTCACGCTCCCCAGCCGGTTCTGTTGACGGGTCTGGGGAAGCCCCCCATCCCACGCAGCGCGCGGCGCGGGGAAGGGGTGGGGTGCACCACCTGCCATCTCGGACCCGGGGGCCTGGCCTCAGCCCGCCCCGGGGCTCGGGGGGCCTGCCGACCGGTCCACCAGCCGGCCTTGTTGTCGGTGGAACTGTGCCAGTCCTGTCACAATGCCCACGGCACGGTGGACCAGTGGCGCCAGTCGGAGTGGTCTGGCCGCGGGGTCGACTGCCGAGGTTGCCACATGCCGGCCGGCGACCACTCCAGTCCAGGGGCCCACGATTCCCGGACCCTGAGTCGGGCCCTGGAGCTCTCGGCCCGCGTCGACGGCGGGGCACTGCAGGTGGTCGTCCGCAACATCGGAGCCGGTCACAACATCCCCAGCGGGCGTCGCAGCCGTTCGCTGGACCTGGTGGTCCACTTCCAGCCTTCGGGGGCCGTCGAACGCTTTCGCTTTCGCAATCCCTTCCCGGGGGAGGGAGGAGTGAACACGCAGTTGCCCTCGGGCAAGGCCCGGGTCTTGAGCTGGCCGTTGCCGTCTGGTTCCGGCAGCGCCCGGGTGCGCCTGCTCTTTCAGTTCCGTCCGGGGCAGCGGGATTCGGTGGGGACGCCGGTGCGGGAATGTCGCGTGGACTGGTAGAAGCTCCGGGGCAGCCCTCCGTCGTCCATTTCGAAGAAGAGTCGGACCCTTCCCCGACGAAGGTGGGGGCTGGCAGGCTTGAACAGATGGCTGAGTTCCAGGATCAACAGCCTCCTCCGGAGGACCCCGACCATACGGGTGGCCCGACCCCGTCGGAGACCACCAATCGGCTGATTTCGCGTTGCCTGGCCGCAGCGGCAGGCGATCTGGACGCGGAGGGCCTGCGCCAGTCCCTGACCCGGTGCACCCTGGAACTCTCTGCAGCCAAGGGCGCCTTTGCGACCCAGGTCGGCGAGGAACCCGGTCTGCTGGAGGCCCTGCCGGAGGCCATCGAGGCGGTGTTGGATGCCTTTGACGCCTACGGCGAGGTGCTGGCCGGGGCGTGTTCCTGGCTGACCCGGCCGGACCCCGCGATCCTCTCTGGGGCCGCAGAGGCCCTGGCCGTTGCCTTCCTGGACCTCAATGAGGCCCTCCTGGCCTACGAGTGGGCCTATCTGGGGCACGGCGACGAGCCGCATGCCGCCTTGAACCTGATGCAGAAGGTCCTCTCAGCCCTGCATCAGGGGACGATGGAGGATGCCCGTTTCGTCGAGATCCTGGACCAGCTCTGGGAGCATTTCGAGCAGGGCATCGAGGTCTTCGAGAAGGATTCCGACCCCGGTCGTTCGATCCGCGGAGTCCGGGCGTGCCGTGAGGCCATGGACGGCATCCAGGTCATGGACGGCTACCTGGTCGAGCACGACTTCAACCTGCTGGAGTTGGGCTTCGCTCAGTTCCGCCAGGGCTGTCTGCGGCTGGTCGAGGAGATCCAGGACAGTACCGGGGAGGCCCTGGTCCAGGCTCCCACTCCGTCGCCTCAGGTCAACTGGGTCATCCACGCGGCGCTGGCCGTCCTGGACGGGCTTGCCGTCGACCTGCTCCAGCGCGCCCAGGCCTGGTTCGAGGCCCAGCTCAGCGAGAGCTACTTCCGCTTCGAACAGTGCGCCACTGCGGCCCTGCGCGGCCCGGCCCGGGTGGCCGAGCAGGTGCCGGTGGCCCGGGAGGGCTTCGACTGGTTGAATCGGGCTTTGCCCCTGCTGCGGATGGGTGCTCGGGTACCCGACCTGCTCATGAAGGCCATCGAAAACCTGGAACAAGGCGCCGGCCTGCTCTACGAGGCCTGGATGATCCTCAACCTGTATGAGGAGGAGCAGACCAGCGTCTTCTGCTCTCGCTGCGGATCCTCCAATCACCAGACCCATTCGCTGTGCGCCTCCTGCGGGGCGGAACTCGTGCGTCGGGTCGATCAGGCCGTCGCAGTCCCGGGGCTGGTGGCTTCCAGTGTTCCGGTGCACCTGCAACGTCTGCTGGACGCCTGCGAGGCGACCGGAATGGGTCGGATGTCGCCGGAGGAGTTCTCCAGGATCCTGGTTTGGGCCGGACAGATTCTCAATGAAGCCGATCTGGGACTGACCCGTTTGCCCCCCGAGGGGAGTCTGGAACCCGAGGTGGCCGAGGCCCTTGGCGAGCTGCGCCAGGGCATGGCCGAGTTCCGGACGGCCCTCGAGGAGCTGGGTCGGTTCGTCCAGGATGGACTGCCGGTGCATGTCACCAACGGGATGCACATGCTGATCCGGGCCTGTGACCGTCTGACCGAGGTACAGGCTCGGGCCGGGGGATCCTGAGACTTCAGGGGGATCAGTTGCCTGCCGGGGCCTCCACGACCTTGCGGGCGGCGTAGTCGTAGTCGCGGATCCGCCCCTGGTTCCAGGAATCGTAGGCCGCCAGATCCAGATACCCGTTGCCCGACAGGTTGAAGAGGATCGTCCGGGCCTGACCGGCCTCGGCCGCAGCGCGGGCCTCTCGAACCGCCGCCGCGATGGCGTGGCTGGACTCGGGGGCCGGCAGGAGGGCCTCGGCGCGGGCGAAGAGCACCGCGCTGCTGAAGCACTCGCTCTGGGGAACCGCCACGGCTTCGACCTGACCGGCCTTCACCAGGGCCGAGACCAGGGGAGAGCCTCCGTGGTAGCGCAGGCCTCCGGCGTGAATCCCGGCAGGCACGAAGTCGTGCCCCAGGGTGTACATGGGCAGAAGTGGGGTCATCCCGGAGGCGTCCCCCAGATCATGGCGGTACTCGCCGCAGGTCAGGCTGGGACAGGCCAGCGGCTCCACGGCCAGCAGGCGGGCCTTGGAAAGACCTTGAAGCCGACGGTGGTAATAGGGGAAGGCCAGACCCGCGAAGTTCGAGCCTCCTCCGAAACAGCCGATCACCACGTCGGGCTCGTCCTCGGCCAGTTCCATCTGCCCGATGGCCTCCTGTCCGATGATCGTCTGATGCAGGCACACGTGGTTCAGGACGGAGCCCAGGGCATAGTTGGTTCCAGGGTCCTGCAGGGCCACTTCGACCGCTTCCGAGATGGCCATGGCCAGCGAACCCGGAGTCTCGGGACTGGCGGACAGGAAGCTGCGGCCGGCCTGGGTCCGGGTGGAGGGCGAGGCGTGCACCGAGGCGCCGAAGGTCTCCATCAGGATCCGGCGATAGGGCTTCTGGTCGAAGGAGACGCGGACCATGTACACGTCCACCTCCAGGCCCACCTGGGCGCCGGCCATCGCCAGGGCCGTGCCCCACTGGCCGGCTCCGGTCTCGGTGGTCAGCTTGCGGATGCCCGCCAGTTTGTTGTAGTAGGCCTGCGGGATGGCGCTGTTGGCCTTGTGCGACCCCGAGGCGTTGCCCCCTTCGTATTTGTAGTAGATGCGGATGTTGTCGGGCAGGCCCAGGGCCTTCTCGAAGAGGCGTGCGCGGGTCAGGGCACTGGGCCGATAGGTGCGGAGGAGGTCGATCACCGGGCCGGGGATGTCGATGAAGCGATCCTGGGACATCTCCTGCTCGAGGAGGGCTGGAGGGAAGATGGCAGCCAGTTGCTCCGGCCGCACCGGTTCTCCGTCTGGCCCGAGATAGGGAGGGAGGGGCTCGGGCAGGTCCGCGGCCACGTTGTACCAGGCCGTCGGAAGCTTCTTCTCGTCCAAGACGTATCGGTAGCGATCGCTCATGTCAGGTCCTCACTTCGAAGGGTCGCCGGGGTCCGGCGCAGGCCGGGCCGGCCCGCTGGGTGCGTCGTCCTCCTTCCCGCTGCAGGGGGGGCTGGACGCTCCAGTCGCCGCACGGGTTCCGCGTGACCTCTTCGTGTGGGGGCCATCGCGCCGTCCAGGTACGGAAGGAGCGGGGTTCGGCGGGAGGCCGAGCCGTCCTCCCGAGGCTGGAGGTCTGCCTGACGAACTCGTGGAAGGGTTTCCGGTCCATGCTGGGCTCGAGAACACCGGACTGCCGAACGGGAGGGATTGGGACGTGGAACATCGCTGGGGCCTTCGTACAAGCACGCCCGGGAAGAGACGTCGGGGGTGCCTGGCCTGCCTGGCGCTGGGCCTGGTGTTGATGGCAGGCCTGCCCGCCGTGGCCCGGCCGCTACCCCCTCCGGAGTCGAGCAACGAGCTGGTCCTGGAGGAGGGTGGGCAGCAGCACTTCCTGACCTGGGGCGGAGCCGGTCAGGCCCACCTGCTGGTCCGCGCTGATTCCCGCCTGGTGGTCGCCTTCCCCGCCGAGAATCTCGGCATCTCGTTGTGGTTCGGCCCGCAGACCCGGGTCCGGGTGGCCGCCCCACCGGTCATGCGGGCCGTGCCTCGAGGCCAGCGGCTGGAGGTGACCCTGAGTTCCCAGAACTCCACGATGGAGATCCGCGACGCCGTCCTGGATTCCATCCGCACCATCCGGGATCGCCAGACCCTGGGACCTGCAGGCGCGGAGGTCGTGCGGCGGGATCGCCGGGCCTTCGCCCGGCGCCATCCGGTGCCCGAGAACTGGGCCAGCGAACGGGTCCGCGTGGCATCCGGCCGCTGGGAAGCCGACCGGGTCAACCTGGATGGGGGAGTCTTTCGAGCCTTGCTGTTGCTTCCCCCACAGGTCCGGGTCGAACATCGGGAGGAGGGCTGGTCCCTCCGCTCAGCGGCTCCCTTCGAACTGCGCCTGGTGGCCGAGGTTCCCGCGGCGCCTCTGAGCGTGACGCCTCCTGAAGAGCTCTTCACGGCCGAGGCCCTGGCCCTGGAGGATCCCCGCTCCCGCGCGGCCATGCGGGGGCTGGCCTTCCTGGCCCCGCGCGAGAAGTTCATGGCCGGTTCCTGGAGGTTTCTCACCTATTTCGGACGCGACACGCTGCTCTCGTTGATGCTCCTGGACCCCGCGCTGACCCCGGGGGCCTATGTCCGGGGTGTGCAGTCGGTCCTGGCGCGACTCTCTCCGACGGGGCAGGTGGCGCACGAGGAGGACCTGGGCCCGTGGGCGGAGCGGCGTCGCGTGGCGGGCGAGCTGTTCGGGGTGGTCCTGCCCCGCTCCGGTCAAGCCCTGTCCCCCGAGGCGATCCGGGACCTGTACCGCCCGATTCATGACTACAAGATGGTGGACGACGACTTCCTCCTGGCACCGGCCCTGGCCCGCCTGGCAGAGCGCAGCCCCCAGACGCTGTGCGAGCTCTTTGCCGACCCTGAAGCCCTTCGCCAGGTGATGCTGAACTTCGGTCATGTCCTGGCCTCGGCCGAGCCCTATGGCCAGGAATCCTCCTGGCGTCGGACCGTGGCGCTCTACCCCGGAGAATCGGTGGGGGAGTGGCGGGACTCCAACGAGGGCCTGGGGGGCGGTCGCCATCCGATGAACGTCAACGCCGTGCTGGTGCCGGCCGCGTTGCGCGCCATCGTGGCCGTCCTGGACAGCCTGCCGGAGCCCCAGCGCGAGACGTGCCGGAAGAGCCTGCCCGGGGCCCGCGAGCGGGCAGCCGGCCTGGCGCGAGTCTGGGAGGGGGCGCGACAGGATTACCTGGTGCGTCTGGAACCCGCCCAGATCCGAGCACGCCTGTCCCGCTTCCTGGAGCAGGGGCCGCTGACGCCGTCGGAGCGGAACTTCTATCGTTCGCTTCCCGTGGAAGGCGTCCGCCTGGGGGACTTCCTGGAGGGCGCACCAGCCCTGGAGGGCGGCTTGGAGTTCCCCGCCCTGGCCCTGGACGCCGAGGGGCGGAAACTGGCCATCATGAACAGCGACGTCTCGTTTGAACTCTTCCTGGGAGAACCTTCGGCGGATCGCGTGGGAATGGCCCTTCGACTTCTGGAACTGCCCTATCCCGTGGGGTTGCGCACCGGGGTCGGTCCGGTGGTGGCCAACGCGGCCTGCAGTCCCGATCCCGGACACTGGGAGACCCTGGGCCGGGGCGCCTACCACGGCGCCGTCGTCTGGTCCTGGCAGTCCGCCATGCTCCGGGCCGGGCTGGCCCGTCTGTTGCCCCGGTTCCGCCAGCAGGATCCCGCCCTGGCGCAGCGGATGGAGACCGTCCTGGCCGATCTGGCGGCCTCGCAGGAGAGGGCCGGAGACCTGGCAGCCTCCGAGCTGTGGACTTTTGAAGTGGAATCCGGGAGCTGGCAGGCGATTCCCTTCGGAACCGGAACCGCGACCTCCGGCGACGAGTCCAACCCGGTCCAGTTGTGGAGCACCGTCCATCCGGCCCTGGTCTTGAGGGAGCGAGCCCTTCTTCGAGGAGCCCGGGCTCCGGGTCGTTGAGGGCGCCCGGGCCTCCTCGGGTTTCGAGGTTCCGAAAAGGTCTTGACGGGGAGGCGGCGCTTGCGCTAACATCCGGAATCAGATGACGGCCACGCGCCATTAGCTCAGTTGGCAGAGCAGCTGACTCTTAATCAGCGGGTCCCAGGTTCGAGTCCTGGATGGCGCACCAGAGCAGAACCTCGCTTCGGCGGGGTTCTCTTTTTTTTGCAGGTCCGCCTGGCGCAGGAATCAGAGCGGGGCGCCGGTCGGCCCGAAGGAGGCCGAGAGGTCCTTTCGGGCGCGACGGGTCTTGACGCGGACTCGCCGTGGGGTGGAAACTGAGGATTCCAACATGCCTCTCCCTTTGAAGAAACGCTGGCTCGTGGTCTTGTCCCTGGTCCTGCTGGCAGCCCTGGTGGGCTGGCGGCTTTGGACCCGCCTGGGCGATTCGGGCCGAGGAGCGGGGAGGGCTCGAGGGGCGCCCGTCGTGGCCTTTGCCGAGGTCGCTCGTCGGGATCTGGAAGAGACCTTCCAGACCGTGGGCACCGTCGAGTCGCCTCAGAAGGTCGAGTTGTCGCCCAAGGTTCCGGGGCGCATCGAAGAACTCGAGGTCCACCCGGGAGACCGCGTCCGGCAAGGGCAACTGCTGGTCCGCCTGGATCGGGCCGAGTTCCAGCAGGCCGTCGACGAGCGTCTGGCGCGTCTGGCGGAAGCCCGAGCCCGGCTGGCCCAGGCCCGTCTGACCCAGGGACCGGCGGATGCCCTGGTGGCCAGCGCCCTCCGCCAGCAAGAGGCCGCGGTCACCACGGCCGAGGCCGATGTCCAGCAGGTTCGCCAGACCTCCCAGGCCTCGATCGCGGCGGCGGCAGCCGAGCTGGACAACGCTCGGGCCCAACTGGACAACGCCCGGGCCCGCCTGGAGCGGGTGGAGGCTCTCTACCGCCAGGCCTTCACGGCGGCCCAGGATGTGGACGATGCCCGAACGCAGGCCTCCGTGGCCGAAGGCCACCTGCGCGCGGCCCAGGAGGGCCTGCGCAGTGCCCGGGCCCGGGCCACCGCTGACGTGGCGGCCGCCGAGGCCCGTCTGAAACAGGCGCGCGCAGGCCTCGAGCACGCCCGGGCCAGCACCGCCGAGAAATCCGCCTACGTCCAGAACCTCTCGGCCCTGCAGGCCGTCGTCGAGGCCTCCCAGGCCAACCTGGACTCGGCCCGCTCGCGGCTGGCCGACACCGAGCTGCTCTCACCCCTGGATGGCTATGTGACCTCGCGTCACCTCGATCCTGGGGCCCTGGCCCAACCCGGCTCTTCGGTGCTGACGCTGCAGTCCACCCGGGAGCTGTGGGTCACGGTCCCCGTTCCTGCCGAGGTTCGTCAACGCCTCGAAGAGCGGACGCCGGTGGAGGTGGAAGTGGAGGGTGGCACCCGGGTCCAGGCCCGGATCCTGCGCATCAACGCGGCGGCCGACCCCGAGAGCCGGCAGTTCGAGGTGCGGGTTCTTCTTCCCGAGGGGGCCCCGGCCCGCCCAGGCATGTTCGCCAGGGTCCACCTGCAGGTGGACCGGGTCGTGCAGGCCCTGGCCGTCCCCCGCAGCGCGCTGCGGTCCACGCCCGAGGGCGCTCGCATCGCGGTCCTGGATGCCCAGGGTCGGGTTCACCTGCGGGCCGTCCGGGTGGGACTGACCACGCCCGAGTCCGCCCAGATCCTGGAGGGTCTCCAGGAGGGCCAGAAGGTGGTCACCCTGGGCGGCGCCAACCTGGAGGATGGTCAGGAAGTCCGCCTGGAAGACACGGGGAAGGCCCGCCGGTGAGTCTGGCACGACTCTCCGTCAACCGGCCGGTGACGGTCGTCATGCGGATCCTGTCACTGGTCCTCCTGGGAGCCATCTGCCTGACGCGGCTTCCCGTCGACCTCCTGCCGAAGGTCGACCTTCCGATGGTCGCGGTGATGGTCAACTGGCCCAACGTGGCCCCGGCCGAGATCGAAGCCCAGGTCACCCGCCCGATCGAGCAGGCGGTTTCCTCGGTCTCCAACCTCTACGAGGTCAGCTCCAGCACCAGCGAGGGCAGCGCCCGGGTTCGGGTCCAGTTCACCTGGGGAACCGACGTGGCCCAGAGTGCGGTCGAAGTGCTCCAGCAGGTGGAGAGGGCCCGCCGAGGCTTCCCGACGGATCCCACCCTCCAGCCGCCGGTGGTGGTCCGTTTCGACCCCACGCAGTTGCCGATCATGATGCTGGGGGTCTCGGGCGAAGCCGACCCGGTGGCCCTGCGGACGCTTCTGGACAACCAGGTCTCGCCCATCCTGGAGTCTGCCGATGGGGTGGCTTCGGCGACCGTCTCGGGAGGCCAGGAGAGAGCCATCCTGGTCGATGTCGATCCGGTCCGCATGCGGGCTCATCAGATCTCGTTGGACCAGATCCTCTCTCGGCTGGCCCGCGAGAACCAGAACCTGCCCGCCGGGATTGCGCGGGAAGGCGATACGGAGTACACGCTGCGCAGCGTGGGGTGGCTGACCAGCCCCGAGGAGCTGCTGCGCCTTCCGGTGGGGCGATTCCAGGACCGGCTGGTCCTGCTCCAGGATGTGGCCCGGGTCCAGGACGCCCATCCCGAGACGCGGATCTACACCCGCCTGGACGGCAAGCCGGCCGTGGCCGTCACCCTGAACAAGCAGAACGACGCCAACACGGTCTCCACGGCGCAGAGCGTCCTGGAGCGGATCGGGCAGATTCACCGTCTCTTCCCCCATCTGCGCTTCCAGGTGGCCTACGACCAGTCCCAGTTCATCGAGGACTCGCTGGACGGTCTGTATCACCACGCCCTGATAGGCGGGGCCCTGGCCGTGCTGATCCTGCTGTTCTTCCTGAGGAACGTGCAGAGCACCCTGGTCGTCGCCCTGTCGATCCCGATCTCCATCGTCTCCACCTTCACGCTGCTCTACCTGTGCGGGTTCACCCTGAACACCATGTCGCTGGGTGGCCTGGCCCTGGCGACCGGCCTGATCGTCGACGACGCGGTGGTGGTCCTGGAGAACATCTTCCGCCACATCGAGCGCGACGGCTCGCCTCCCAGCGAGGCGGCGGTGACCGGGACCGACGAGATCATGACCGCGGTGGTCTCGTCGACCTTGACGATCATGATCGTCTTCCTGCCCATGCTGCTGGTGGAAGGTCGCTCTGGGCAGATGTTCTTCCAGTTCGCCCTGGTGGTGGTCTTCTCGCTGTCGATTTCGCTTCTGGATGCCACGACGGTGGTTCCCATGCTGGCCTCCAGGATGGCCTCCGCCCACGGCAACCCCCCCGTCGCCTGGCTGCGCCGCCGCTTCGAGTCCTGGAACCGTCTCCAGGAGGGTTGGGAAGAGACCTACCGGCGCGCCCTGACGTGGGCCCTGGATCACAAGGCCGCGACCCTGCTCGTCGCCTCTGCCGTCACCTGCTCCAGCTTCGCCCTGGTTCCCCTGGTGGGAACCGAGTTGATGCCGGCGACGGACAGCGGCGATTTCACGGTCACCATCCGGCTCCCCGTCGGGACCGCGCTGGATGTGACCGAGAAGACCATGCTGCGGGTCGAGCAGATGCTGTTGGACAATCCCGACGTCGAGACCGCCCTGGTGGCCATCGGCACCAACATGGGCCTGCGCGGAGCGGGCACCAGCTCCACCTCCTTCCTGGGATCGGCCACCGTCAAGCTCAAGGAGGACCGGAAGCGGTCCACCCTGGAAAACATCGCCGACCTCCGCCGCCAGGTCTCCGCTCTGCCCGGGGTTCGAGCCCAGATCCAGCCGTTTGACATGGTCAGTCGGGTCATCACCGGGCGCAGCCAGGACATGGAACTCTACCTTTTCGGTCAGGACCTGGAGGTCCTCTGGACCCAGGCTGCCCGCGTGATCGACCACATCGCGGGGATCCCGGGACTGACCAACCTGGACACCAACTGGCAGGAGGCCAATCCGGAGATCCAGTTCACGGTGGACCGGGAGAAGCTCATGCAGGTGGGCCTGGGCTTCGAGGAGGTGGCCGACACCCTGGGCACGGCGACCAAGGGATCCGTGGTCTCCTATTTCCAGGACGGCGGATATCAATACCCGATCCAGGTCCAGTTTCCGCAGGAACTCCGCAGGACGCTTCCCCGACTGTTGGAGTTGCCGGTCCACGTCCCCGGGGGCGGTGGGCGCTACCTGACGCTGGGCCAGGTCGTCACGGCCCGGTCCGACCTGGCTCCCAACCAGATCACCCGCCTGAACCGCCAACGCTACATCGCCATCACCGGGGGGGCCGAAGGCCGGCCGGCAGGAGACATCCGTCTGGACGTGGACCGGGCCCTGGAGGAGCTGGACCTGCCCGAGGGCTACTATCTGGATTGGGGGGCCAGCGTCAAACAGCAGGCCGAGGAGTTCGAAGGGATGACCGTGGCGGTCCTTCTGGCCGTGGCCCTGATCTACATGCTGCTGGCGTCCCAGTTCGAGTCGCTGATTCACCCCCTGACCGTGCTGACCTCGGTGCCCCTGGCCGCCTCGGGGGTGATCCTGGCTCTCTTCCTGAGCGGCCGCAGCTTCGGCCTGACGGCCTTCGTGGGCCTTCTGCTCCTGGTGGGCATCGTGGTCAAGAACGGCATCCTGCTGGTGGACTACACCAACCAGCTCCGTCACAGAGGGCTGCCTCGCCGCGAGGCGCTGCTGCGCGCCGGGCCCACCCGGATGAGGCCGATCCTCATGACCGCGGGCGCTTCGGTTCTGGGCATGTTGCCCCTGGCGGTCGGCATGGCTCGGGGCTCGGAGATCCAGGCTCCCATGGCCACAGCCATCGTCGGGGGGCTGATGGCCTCGACGCTGCTGACCCTCCTGGTGGTCCCTGTGGTCTACACCCTTCTCGACGAGGTGCCCGCCCGGCTGCGGCGCCTGTTCCGGCGGTCGTGAGAGGCGCCGCCGGATGGGCCGGGCTCTTTCTCGGGGTGGTGATGCTCCTGGGGGCACAACCGCTGTGGGGGGAGGGGGAGGCCTCGGGCGCCGGGCGCACGCCGCCGCTTCCGATTCGGACCTCCACCCCGCCGATTCCAACGGTGGTGACCCTCCCGCCCATCCCGGGAGGGCCACTGGTCTTGAGCCAGGAGGAGGCGGTGCGGATGGCCTTGGGGCGCCAGCCCGACCTGCGCCTTCCCGAGGCCGACCTGCGCGCGGCCCGGGGCCGGACCATCCGTGCCCGCGCGGGCCTGCTTCCCTCGATGGAGCTGCAGAGCACCCACCTGCTCCAGGATTCGTTGTCGGCGGCGGGGCACTCGAGAGAGTCCCAGGCGTCGCTGGACCTCGAGCAGCTCCTCTTCGATTTCGGGAGGACCCCTTCGGAGGTGGCTTCGGCCCGGGCTCTGGAGGGGGCCGCCGAGGCCGAGCTGGCCGTCGCCCGGGCCCAGGTCGCCACCCGGGTCCGCCTGGCCTTTCACGGCCTGGTGGCGGCTCGGGAACTGGCCGGGGTGGCTTTGTCCAACCTGGAAAACCAGAAGCGCAACCTGGCTCTGACCCGGGCTCGTTGGGAGTCGGGGTTGGGGCTTCCCGCCGACGTGGTGCGAGCCTCTTCAGCGGTGGCCACGGCCACGGTCAATCTCAACGCTGCCCGGGCTCGGGAGGCCAACCAGGGCGTGGCCCTGGCCCGTCTTCTGGGTCAGGACCCCCGACTCCGCCTCGATCCGGTCTGTGACGAACTGCCCGCCGGAGACCAGACCGACCTGGAGGTCCTGCTCCAGGAGGCCCTGCCGAGAAGACCCGAGATGCAGGCCGCCCTGAACGAGATCGACGCGGCTCGCCACGGGTTGCGGGCCGCTCTGGCCTTCAATGCCCCGGCCCTCTCGGCGCGGGCCGGAGTGGCCGCTCGGGGGCAGGACTATCCGCCCGAGTCCTGGTTCACCCGCTACGGGCTGACCCTGCGCTGGCCCCTGGTCGACTCGGGGCAGACCTCCGGGCTGGTCGAGGAGGCCCAGGCCAGCCTGGACCGGGCCCTGGCGAGGCACGACGTGGTCTGCCAGGATGTCGCCAGCGAGATCGTGGTGTCCCGGATTTCCCTGGGCGTGGCCCTGGACAGCCTCACGGCGGCCCAGGCCGCCCGAAGCGACGCCCTGGAGTCGGTGCGCATCGCCGAGGGGCGCTATGCGGCCGGACTGGGATCGTTCTTGGAGGTCCTGGACGCCCAGTCGGCCCTGCTGACGGCCTCCAATCAACTGGCGGCTGCCCGCCTGGCAGCCTGGGAAGCCCGGGCGGAGTTCGATCGGGCCATCGGGCGCGCCCTGGGGGGCTGAAGGCAGGCTCGCGCTCGTGGGCGCCGAAAGCCGGTCTCGTGCATCTGCATCGGCTCCGCGTCGAGAACTTTCGGGCCCTCCGTGAGGCCAGCCTCGTGTTGGACGAGTCCGTCACGGTCCTCTTCGGCGAGAATGACTGCGGCAAGTCCAGCCTGATCAACGCCCTGGAGGCCTGCCTGGGCCGGAATGCTCCGCCGGGGACCTTCAACTTCGTACCTTCGGATTTCCACCGCGGAACCCCTGAAGGGCCGCCGGCCGGCCGGATTCGCATCGAGGTGGGCCTGCGCGAGGAGGAGCCTCCTTCCCGATCGGATGTCGCCTGGCCGTTGCTGCGCTCGTCGGGTCTGGCGGGGGGCGATGGGCGCCTGGATTTTCTGCTGGTGGTGAACGCCACGCTGGACCCCGCGGGGATCGTCCAGACCTTCTTCGAATTCCAGGGGCCCCGTCCCCTTGGCGCCGACCCCGCCGAGCTGCTGGCCGAGGTCCGCCGGGTGGTTCCCTTCCTGCGGATCCGCTCGGGGATCCTGAGCCCGGCCCCGGCCTTGAAGGCCGAACCCCTTCCCGAGAAGGCAGCACGCCAGGAGGTGGAGTGGGCGGTGCGCCAGGCCTGGTCGGAGTTCCTGGAGGATCCCGACCGCATCACGCCGGGCCACCTGGCCCGTGCCCAAGGGGCCCTGGACGAGGTCCTGGACCAGCTCGAGGAGCGTCTGGTTCCCGGGCCGCAGTCGGGTCTGGAGCGGCGGATCGCGGCACCCCTCTCGCCCTCCGGATCCTGGCGACGCATCGCGGGTCTGCTGCGTGGCGCTGGTGCGCGAAGCCTGGCCATGCTGGCCTTCGCGGGGGCCTTCCTGCAGGCCCGGGGTCCCGAGGCCCTGGGGGAGGATTGCCACCCGGTGATCTCGGTCGAGGACCCCGAAGTCCATCTGCACCCCCTGATGTTGAATTCCTTGTGGGGGTTGATCGACCGGATTCCCGCCCAGAAGATCCTGACGACCAACTGTCCCGACCTGCTTTCCGCCATCCCACTGCGGAGTCTTCGCAGGATGGTGCGCTCGCGTCGAGGGCGGGCTCGTCTCTTCCACGTCCCCCGGGGCGCGATGAGTCTGGACGAGATGCGGCGGATTGCGTATCACCTGCGCGTTCGCCGCGGTTCAGCGCTCTTCATGCGCTATTGGCTGCTGGTGGAGGGCGAGACCGAGTTCTGGCTGCTGCCTGAGGCGGCTCGGGCCCTGGATCTCGATCTGCTGGCAGAAGGGGTCGATTTTCTGGAGTTTGCCCAGTGTGGGCTGGATTCCCTGGCAACGCTGGCCAATCACCTGGGCATCGGCTGGCACCTCCTGGCCGACGGCGACGCCGCCGGCCAGGCCTACGCCGAGAGGGCCCGCCCGCTGGCCAGGCAGGGTTGGGGAGCCGTCAGCGTCCTGCGGGCCCGGGACGTCGAGCAGTGCTTCTGGGATGGCGGATACGAGCACGTCTTCCGTCAGGCCGCCGGGCTGGGGCCCCGCCCCCGTCGCAAGGAGCGGCCTCGAGATGTGATCCGCCTGGCCGTCAAACGGCTCTCCAAGCCCGGTCTGGCCCTGGTCCTTGGTCAGGCGATGACCTCGCCGGGGGCCCCCGGAGTCCCGGAGGAGCTCGAGAGACTGCTCCGAGAGGCCGTGCTGGTGGCTCGCTGTGGTCTGGCCATGAGTCCGGATTGAGGACCTCTGCTTCAGCTCGGAGGGTAGGAACGCGGGGGCTCTCCACGAAACGGCTCGGACGCATGGTCCTCGCGGGGGATTCCCACTGCAGCCTCGGCGGATGCCGGCTTGAATTGGACTCGGGGCAGGTGTGACCCGGATGCCGCTCTTCCTGTTCGTCTCGGACCTGCACGGATCGGCGGCCCGTTATGCTGCCCTGGAACGGGAGGTGGTCCGTCTCCAGCCTCGGGCGCTCCTCCTGGGCGGGGACCTTCTGCCCCACTTCGCCTCGATCGACCCCGTCGAGTACGTCGAACGGGATTTTGCCCCCCTTTTCCGTCGACTGCGCGACCGCCTTCAGGCGGCCTTCCCCCAGGTGGGACTGGTCCTGGGCAATGACGACACCCGCCTGGCCGAAGCCCCCCTGTACAGGATCGAGCAGGAGGAGGGCTTGTGGGTCTACCTCCACCGGCGCCGCGAGCTGCTGGCCGGCTGGCCCGTCTTCGGCTACAACTGCGTTCCCCCGACGCCCTTCCAGTTGAAGGACTTTGAGCGCTTCGACGTGTCGCGCTACCTGGATCCGGGCTGCCTGGCGCCCGAGGAAGGTCTGCAGACCGTCGAGGTGCCGCTGCACGAGCTGCGCTTCGGAACCATCATGGCCGACCTGGAGGAGCTGGTCGGCGAAGAGGACCTGCAACGAGCCGTTCTCCTGATGCATTCGCCGCCCTATCGCACCGCGCTGGACCGGGCAGGCCTGGATGGGCAGAAGATCGACCTGGTCCCTTTGGAACTGAACGTCGGCAGTCTGGCGATCCGCCGTCTGGTGGAGGCTCGCCAGCCGCAGGTGGGGCTCCACGGACACATTCACGAATCGCCCCGACTCACGGGATCCTGGCGGGATCTGCTGGGGCGGACCCACCTGTTCAGCGCCGCCCACGACGGCTCCGAACTGGCCCTGGTCCTGTTCGATCCCGAGTTCCCCGAGCAGGCCGAAAGGCTTCTGGTTTCGGCTTGACGGGCGAGGTCTTCTGGGTTACTTTCGGGTGGTATGGGGGCGGCGTTCCCTGAGATGCGATTCCTCCCGAATCATATTCGGTTCCAGGGGCCCCTCTCCACCGCGGAGAGTGAGCCGCCTTCGGCGTCCGGGCCCGCTGTCTCCCTTCTCAATGTCCGATCGGGCGGCGCCCGCGCCCTGGCCAGCTCTTCCAGCAAGCCCTGTGAGCGCCATTCGCGCTGCCTGCCTCGGGCCGGCCGCGGCACGCGGCGCATCCGCCTGCACGGCCCTCCCTTCCCGGTCCGGTCCCATCTGGACCAGCGGATTGCCCTCCGGGCGCTCTAGCGCCCGCCCCGGCCCCAGCTCTTCTCTCGGGTCCCATCCCACTCCGATGGGACCCTCACGGCACCTGGAATCCCCGTTTCGTCGGGTCTTGATTCCTCGACTCCCACCGCAGCAGGCCTCGCGTCTGCCTGCACATCACGCCCCTCCCGGCAGACCGGGAAATCCATGGAGGATCTCGATGACGACCGTAGCTCAGACTCCGTTCCAGATGGCCCAGAGCCAGTTCGACCGGGTGGCCGATCTGCTCGATCTCAATCAGGCCGCGCGCGACCTGCTCCGCTTCCCGATCCGCGAGTATTCCTTCGCGATTCCGGTGCGGATGGATGACGGATCGACCCAGATTTTCCGCGGCTTCCGCGTGCAGCACAACGACGCCCGGGGGCCTGGCAAGGGGGGGGTGCGCTTCCATCCCCAGGAGACGCTGGACACGGTCCGTGGTCTGGCCATGTGGATGACCTGGAAGTGCGCCGTGGCCGACCTGCCTCTGGGCGGGGCCAAGGGGGGCGTGGTGTGCGACCCCCATCAGTTGAGCATGCGCGAGCAGGAGCAGATCTGCCGGGGATGGGTTCGCCAGATCGTCCGCAACGTCGGCGCCAACACCGACGTGCCGGCCCCCGATGTGATGACCTCGGCGCAGCACATGCTGTGGATGCTGGATGAGTTCGAGACCCTGGTGGGCTCGCGTCAGCCGGGCTTCATCACCGGCAAGCCGGTCGGAATGGGCGGCTCGCTGGCCCGGACGGAGGCCACCGGCTATGGGGTGATCTACACCCTGCGCGAGGCCCTGCGGGCGCGCTTCCGCAAGCTGGAGGGTGTCACCGCCAGCGTTCAGGGCTTCGGCAACGTCGGTCAGTACGCCGTGCAGCTCCTCACGAAGCTGGGTGGCAAGGTCCTGGCCATCTCCTGCTGGGACCAGAAGGACCGCTGCTCCTACACCTACGCCCGCTCCAGCGGCGTGGACTTCGACGAACTCAAGGGCATCACCGACCGCTTTGGCGGGATCGACCCTGACAAGGCCCGGGACCTGGGCTACGAGCGCATGGCGGGGGATGCCTGGCTGGAACAGGAAGCGGAGATCCTCATCCCCGCAGCCCTGGATCGCGAAATCCGCGAGGACAACGTCGAGAAGGTGGCCTCGTCGGTGAAGATGATCGTCGAGGGCGCCAACGGACCCACCACCCCCGGAGCCGAGGCCATGCTTCTCAAGCGAGGCATCGAGGTGGTCCCCGACCTGCTGGCCAACTCGGGCGGCGTGACCTGTTCCTACTTCGAGCAGGTCCAGAGCAACAGCAACTACTACTGGGAGCGCGACGAGGTGCTGGCCAAGCTGGAGTCCCGGATGGTCGGCGCCAGCGCCGCCGTCTTGGACCTGGCCGAGCGTCGCGGCGTGTCGCTGCGCGAGGCCGCCTACCTGATCTCGGTGGACCGCGTGGTGCGCGCCTGCCGCGACCGGGGCTGGATCCAGTGACAGGTTCTCCCACTGCGGGTGGCCCGGGGGGGGGCCACGAGACCACCGCCCCCGTCGAGCGGATCCTGGGAGACCTGCGTGAGCGGGCCAAGGAGCTGGACTGCCTGTACAAGGCCGACGAACTCCTCAGCCGCTACCAGGCCTCGCCGGAGGACGTCTTTGGAGAACTGGTGCAGTCGATCCCCCAGGGATGGCAGTTCCCTGAGGTCTGCTGTTGCCGTCTCCGGCTTTCTGGAACCGTCTACCAGACTCCGGGTTTCTACGAGACCCCCTGGATCCAGAAGGCGACGGTCCGGTCTCACGGGGAGAAGGTCGGCGACCTGCAGGTCGTCTACCTTTCTCCCCGTCCGACGGCGGACGAAGGCCCCTTCCTCCGTGAGGAGAGGCGCCTTCTGGATACCCTGGCCGAGCGTATCGGATACTCGCTGGTGCAGCGCGAGCTGCACCGAATGCGGACGGGCCTGCACGGTCCCGAATCGGGGGAGGGGAGCTGGTCGGTCATCATCCAGTTCCTGCGGACCTCCGACCCTTCGCTTCTGCGGCGGTTGGCCCAGCGGATCCTGACGCACCTGCAGTGGCATGGTCTGGCCAAGCCAGAGGACCTGGTGGACCTTCTGCCGCCTCAGGATGAGATGGTGGACGAGAACCGCCCCCTGCCGTTCCACAAGGAGAACGACCTGGCCGACCGGGCGCAGCGCAGCTTCAGCCTGGCCGCCAGCATCCTGGGGGAGAAGACCCTGCTGGGGTTGCTGCAGTCCTGGGTGGATGAGGAGCGCTCGCGCTTCCTGCTGGATACCCTGGCCAACTCGGAGGCCACCCTGGAGAGAGTCTCTTCCGCGCTGGCCCGGTTCCGTTCTCAGGGCGCCGATGAGGAGCGTCTGCCTGCTCCCATCGCGACGGCCCTGAGGGTGGGCCTGGTCAACCGCTTCCTGTCCGACCAGACCGAGTTCGTCCGGCAGAGTGCCGGGGCGGTCCGGGTCTCGGACTTCTATGCCTTGACCGAGCGCATCGTCGATCCCGAGCGCAGTCACGGCCGCGTCGGGGGCAAGACGGCCGGGCTCTTCGTGGCCTGGAACATCCTGCGCCGGGCCTCCGAAAAGCACCCCGAGCTGAAGGATATCCGGGTCCCCAACGCCTGGGTGGTTCCCTCGGACGCTCTTCTGGCCTTCCTGGAATACAACGGGTTCGGCACCCTGCACACCCTGAAATACAAGAGCACGGAGGAGATCCGTCAGGACCACCCCAACCTGATCGAGGCCTTCCGGAATTCGCCCCTGCCGCCGTCGATTCGCCGCGGGCTGGCCATGGCGCTGGATGACCTGGGGCAGGTGCCGCTGGTGGTCCGCTCCTCAAGCCTGCTGGAGGACCGTCCCGGGTCCTCGTTCGCGGGGAAGTATCGCAGCCTGTTCCTGGCCAACCAGGGCCCTCGCGAGGAACGCCTGGAGGCGCTGGAGAGGGCCATCACCGAGATCTACGCCTCGGTCTTCTCGCCGGATCCGATCGGCTACCGCGCCGAACGGGGATTGCTGGACTTCCACGAAGAGATGTCGGTCCTGATCCAGCAGGTGGTGGGGACCCGGATCGGGCGCTACCACATGCCCAGCTTTGCCGGGGTGGCCTTCAGCCGCAACGAGCTGCGCTGGTCGCCACGGATCCAGCGCGAGGATGGCCTGCTGCGCCTGGTCCCCGGGCTGGGGACCCGGGCCGTGGACCGGCTTGCCGACGACTATCCGGTCCTGCTGGCCCCGCGCCAGCCGCAGTTGCGCGTCAACCAGACCCCGGACGAGGTGATGCGCTACTCGCCGCGCCGGGTGGACCTGCTGGATCTGGAAGCCAACGACTTCTGCACCCGACCGCTGGACGAGGTCCTGCGCGAGTGTGGCAACCGCTGGCCGCTGGTGCATCGCCTGCTCTCGCGCGTGGATGAGGACATCCTGCGTCCGGTCTCGCCGCTGGAGCTCGACTTCCGAGACGGCGACTACGTCGTCACCTTCGATGGTTTGATCGCCCAGACCGACTTCGTGCGGCGAGTGGCCCTCATGCTCCAGGTCCTGGAGGAGACCCTGGGGCATCCCGTGGATCTGGAGTTCGCCCATGATGGGACCGATTTCTACCTCCTGCAATGCCGCAATCAGAGCTTCAGCGCGGATTCTGATCCGGACGTGATCCCGGCGGATCTCCCCGCCTCGCAGGTCCTGTTCTCGGCCCGCAGATACGTCTCCAACGGCCGGGCACCCGAGATCACCCACGTGGTGTACGTGGATCCGGAGGCCTATCACGCCCTGGATCCGGCTGCCATGAGAGAGGTCGGCCGGGCCGTGGGACGGCTCAACGGAATGCTCCCCCGGCGCAAGTTCGCCTTGCTGGGTCCTGGGCGCTGGGGCAGCCGAGGGGATATCCGACTGGGCGTTCCGGTCACCTATGCCGACATCAACCACGCGGCCATCATGATCGAGATCGCCCGCCAGACCGGGGACTACGTCCCGGACCTGTCTTTCGGAACCCACTTCTTCCAGGACCTGGTCGAGGCGGGGATCCGTTATCTTCCTCTCTATCCGGACGATCCCGATGTGGCCTGGCAGGGCCTCTTCTTCCAGCGATCCGACAACATCCTGGGTGAGTTGTTGCCCTCGTTCGCCTACCTGTCGGAGGTTCTGCGGGTGATCGACGTCCCCCGCCAGACCGAAGGGCAGGTTCTGCGAATCCTGTGCAATGCCGAACAGGAGCTGGCCGTCGGGGTGCTCTGTGAGCCCGGTGCCACCGGCCTGATGGTTCGGGCCGGGCGGCCGGGGCAGAACCTGGACGACTCGGAGCACTGGAAGTGGCGGATGCACATGGCCGAGCGTCTGGCGGCCAGCCTGGATGGGGCCCGAATGGGCGTCCGCGCCCTGTACGTGATTGGCGGGACCAAGAACGGGACGGCAGGACCCGGCAGCGACGTGGACCTGCTGGCCCACTTCGTCGGCACTCCCGAGCAGCGCAAGGCGCTGCTGCTCTGGTTGGGGGCCTGGAGCAGGGCCCTGGCGGCGATGAACCACCTGCGCACCGGGTATGTCTGCACCGAGCTTCTGGACGTGCATCTGGTGGATGACCAGGCTCTGGCGGCAGGCGGCGGGTTCGCCTCCAAGATCCACTCGATCGACGATCCCGCCCAGGAGCTGGAGATGGCCTCTCGCGCCTGAAGAGAAGGCAGGGGGGCTTTCGGGGGGGGGCGGCGGGGGCGCTGCCGTCCTGCCGGGGCAGGAGTCAGCGGGTGGGCCACGTCGCTGGACTCCACCGGTAGATCCGGAAGAAGAAGCTGTGCGTGGCAACCTGGATCTGGAATTCTTCCGGGTTTCCCCAGGGGGCCGGATATTCGTCCCTGCCCGGTGTTTCCGGGGACGTGGAGAGGACCAGGAGGGCATGAAGGTTCTGGTCCTCGGCGGCAGCACGGTCCGAGAGCTCGTCCAGTGTGGTCCAATCCTTGAGGTAGGCCACGAAGAAGCCCAGTCCGTCCGGGTGATGGAATTCGCCCTCCCGGATCAGACCCAGGCGGATTCCCTGGGGCAAGGCCTTGAAGAGGTTTGGCCCTTTCGCCGGCAGCTCGGCAACCGGGACCCTGGAGAGAGCCAGGAGCGGGGGGCGCTCGGATGGGGGGGGAGGCCCGGACTGAGGCAGGATGCTCGTCACAGGGACCAGTTGCGCCCGAAGAATCGAGGCAGCGGCCTGGGCGGCCGGAGTCCAGGCTGCGGCCTGCATCAGTCCCGCCAGGATCATCAGCACGACGCAGGACAGGAAGGTGGCGCGCCATCGTGCGGCCCACAGGAAGGCCAGCGTCACCAGGACAGGGGTCATGGGGGCCAGATATCGCGGATCCGGCGGCAGAAGGGTGAGGTGCAGGGTCAAGACGGTCAGCGAGGTGGCCACCAGGTCGAGGGCCGGTCGGAACCTGGCCCTCCAGGACAACAGCCCCACGGTGCCCGACGCCAGCCACGCTGCCCCCTCCCAGTAGAACGTGTTCAGGACGAAAAGATGGTCCTGGAAGCTGTTCCATCCCGCGGCCAGATTCTCCGCCAGGTTTCCCGCAACCACGGGAGCGTGCGAATACTGCTCGGGGATCAGGAATTTCCATAACTCCATTCGGGAAAAATACCAGGGCGAACAGACGAGGCCGCAGATCGCAGCGATCAGGAGCAGGCCCCGACCCGACGAGCCTTCCTCCCTCCCTCCCAGTCTCACGCTCCAGACCAGGGCCACGCCGAAGAGCACCTGGGCCATCAGGCCTTCGGCGTTGATCGGAGACGGGAACTCCAGTCCAGTGCCTCCGGACTCGGCCTTGGAAACTCCCCACCAGGTCAGCAGGACCACCAGATTGGTCAGGACCATCAGGATCAGCAGGCCGAGTTTGGAATTCCGGCTGCGGAACAGGCGGGGAAGTGCGGCCAGCACGACCGTCGGCACTCCCAGGAGCAGCACCGAATACTTGACCAGCATGCCCAACGCCAGGGCCAGGCCCAGTTGTACGCATCTCCGAGTCCGGGTCAGGGCTTCGGAATCCAGGGCCAGGGCCATCATCAATGCAAGGATGAACATCTGGGCCGGGGCCGTGCAGTAGATCCGGACGAAATGCGTCGTCCAGGTGGCGGTGGCCATTCCCAGCCCCAGGAGAATCGCTCCCCTGCGACCGGCGACCTGCCACCCCAGCCAGGCCATCGCGGCGACGGCACCTGCCACGAACAAGACCTGGGCCGTTCGCGCAACGGCCACCGTCGACGAGAAGAGCGCCATCGCGACCCCGGAGACCATGAAGGAGACGGGGGGGTAGTCTCCGGTCCCCAGGGCCAGGTGGACCCCTTCGGTGGACCGTGTGGCCAGGATCCGAAGCAGTCTCTCTGGAAGGGCCAGCAGCCACTGCTTGCAGAACAGGGCGTTGGCCAGGAAGTTCGGGGAGTGGTGGTCTGGGAAGGTCAGGCCATCTCGAGCTTCCCAGGAGATCTGAACCACCAGGCAGGCCAGCGCCAGGAAGAGGACGACCGCCAGGACCTGCCGGGACTCCAGGGTTTTCAGCACGGTTGGAGGCTGGGGCGCGGAGGTCTCCTGGACCGTCGGCTCATGGACGGGCCCCGGCCGGAGATTCCATCGGACAGGCGGATTCCATCTGGCTACTTGATGCCTGCCAGCAGGGAACGGACATGATCCTGCATGACCGTCAGCGCCGAGTCGTCATAGGTCGGCAGGCCCAAGGGCTTCAGCCAGGTCTCGAAACTCAGCTTTTCGGTTCCCTGGTTCTTCTGGATCCAGGTCTGCTGCGCTTCGGTCAAGGATGGGGTGCCGGCAGCCAGGATCGGGTGGAGGATGGCCAGCAGCTCTGCCGCCATGTCGGGATTCATGAAGCGGTCCTTCCCCTTGGCGTCCAACTCTAGGAGCGTCACGCAGGCCTCGTCCACGCTCTTCAAGCGTTTGCTGAAGCCGACTTCGCGGGCCCGGAAGGGCTTGGGGGTGGCCTTGGCCTGGATCCTGGTCAGGAGCGCGACGGCCTGGCTCAGTCTCTCGGCCGGGGTTCCCGTGCCCTTGGCCTTGGCCGGGTTCAGGCCGGCACCCTCGAAGACATCGCCCAGTTGGGACGCCACGATGCTGTCGACGCTCCTGTCCAGGCGCTTGGCGGCAAACTCGACCAGGAAACGCTGCTTCTGCTGAAGGCTCAGGCCGATCGGTTCGGGCTGACTGTTCAAGGCCATCAGGGCCAGCAGCAGGCGGGGATTCTTGAAGTCGAAGTCCTGAGCCGCCTTGAGGATGACCTTGGTCTCTTCTTCGGGGGTGAGGACTTCCAGGATCGGCCGGTCGACCGGAGGTTGAGGAGATTCTGCCTGGCCCACGGGAGATTCCGCAGGTTGAGGAGGCGGTCCCCCGGTCGGGTTGGCAGGCGGCTTGTCCGCATAGGAGTTGTAGAGGAAGAAGACGACGTTCAGGAGGACGACGACGACCAGCAGTATGGTCAGGAAGTCGAACCCCCCGGACTTCTTGGCTTCGCCCTCCGCGGGCGCCTCCGCGGAGGGGGGCGGGGACGGAGCGTCGGCAGAGGCCCCCTCGGAGGGGGGCGAAGACTCCTTGGAACCGGCCGATTCCTCGGGAGAGACAGGGGTCTTGGATTCATCGGACATCGAGTGCACCTCACCATCCCACCGGAACTGAAGAATGAGGGGACCACCTTCAGGCGGGGTCTTCCGCACAGAGCCCAGGAGAACCTCCTCGGGTGCGTCGAAGCCCGGTCAAACAGGGTTGTGCGACCCGAAGGATGGCAGGAGGGTTCCCCGACGAATGCTGGAGAGGAGGCGCAGGGCGTGAAGCGGAGCCGGTGCGGGTCTCATGGCCCGCGAGGAGGAAGGGCGCGCCTGCTGCTGATGATGATGGTGCTCCTGGTGTGGGCACAGCCGGATTCGAGCGCCAGGGCGCTGGAGGGAGAGGGGCCGTTGCGAGAGAGGTGGAGCGGATTGGCGCGTGAGGGACGTCTCTGGGAGGATCCCCGGGGACTGCAGGAACTGCTGTTTCGGGCCGCGGATGGCTTCGTGCGCCAGGAGGGGGGCGAGGTCCAGATCTGGGCGGCCGACCGGGACTGGTTCCTCGAGGAGTGGGGGAGGGACACCTTCATCGCGCTTCCCGGCCTGTTGCTGGCCACCGGTCGGCATGCCGAGGCCCAGGCCAACATCCGCGGCTTCGCCCGCTACGAGCACGAGGGGCTGATCCCCAACCGCATCGCCGACGTCTCGAAGTGGACGCCCCAGAATCCTCAGGGGGCCGAGTACAACACCTCGGACGGCCCGATGTGGTTCGTGCAGGCCGTGCGCCGCACCGCCCAGGCCAGCGGCGACGAGGCCTTCGAAGCCGAGATGGCGCCCGTGATCCGCCGGATCATGGAGAGGTACCGCACCGGCACGGGCTACCGCCGCTACAACCGCTTCAACCGCATCTGCATGGATTCCGACGGCCTGGTGGTCACGCCCGCCCAGTCCACCTGGATGGATGCCGACCCCGACGGCCTGGACAGTCCCGTCACGCCCCGCAACGGCAAGGCGGTGGAGATCAACGCTCTGTGGTATGCCAACCTGCGCTACCTGGCAGACCTGGAGCGCCGCCTGGGCCGGCAGCAGGACGCAGCGGCCTGCGAGGCGCTGGCGGACCGCGTGCGGGAGAGCTTCAACCAGAGGTTCTGGTTCGAGCCTTCCGGGGGCTGCGGGGCCCTTCGCGACGTGGTCGACGGGGACCCCTGCGGGGACGACATCCGCCCCAACATGCTGGTGGCCATCAGCGTGGGTGAGGACCTGCTTTCGCCCGAGCGCCAGCAGGCCGTGGTGCTGACCGCCACCCGGGAACTGCTGACCCCCTACGGGATGCGCACGCTCTCCGACCGCAGCCCCCGCTACTGCGAGCGCTACGACACCTCGCAGCCGCCGATCCTCAAGGATCAGGCCTACCACCAGGGCACCGCATGGCCCTGGTTGATGGGGCCCTACGACGACGCCCTGGTGCGGGTGCGGCGCGGCCAGGGCTGGCCGGAGCCTCGCATCCAGGCCGAATTGCGGGCCTTGCTGCAGCCCCTGTTGGAATACATGGTGGCGCACCCCGAGGGCACGATCCCGGAGGTCTTCGACGGAGGCCGCCCTTGCGAGGGCCTGCAGGGCTTCTCATTGGACGACCCCGCGGGCCTCACCGCGGCCCTGGCCGAGCCTTCCGACCAGGCGGCCGGCGGCACCCGCTCGCAGGCCTGGAGCGTGGCCGAGGTGCTGCGGGTCTGCGTCGAGCACGGCCTGGTTCCCGGGAGGGATGGCGCGTCCGGGGCCCCCTAGGAACGCCACCTCTTGAGTCGCGGGAACATCTCCTGCATCAGGGAGCGCGCCGCTTCGGGGGACATCTCGGGTCGGGCCGCCACCAGGTGGGGGACGCAGAACTCGATCATCTGGTCCATGGTCATCTGGCCCCGGAACTCACCCCGGTCATAGCAGTGCTTGCAGTAGTCCGGGCTGAGACTTCCGTCCCGCTCGCTGCCCAGCCACTCGTCGGTATCGCCCAGGGGCATTCCACAACTCTGACAGTGTTCCATCGCGACCTCCAGGTGGCTCGATTCTGAGATGGGTCTCGGAGTCCTCTTGAGTCCAAGCCGGGGGCGCCAGAAATGACCAAAGGCCGCCGGGCCTGAGCCTGGCGGCCTTCGTTCGTCGGTGGACCCGGGCGCGTGCCTGGCGGCCTTCGCTGGGCTGTGGGCCTGAGGTCTAGGCGACGGCCCGGTTGGCGTTGCCGGCGATGGTGTTGTAGTGCGAGGCGACCTTGGTGTGCCAGCTCTGGTCGGTGGCCCAGCCGGCCTTGTTCACGGCCGAGAGCTGGTTGCCCAGCGAGTCCTGGGCGGTGGAGCCGCCCTTGGACCGGAGGTTGGCGAAGGTCTTGGCGCCCGAGTAGATCTGGTTGACGGCGCCGTCAAAGGGGGTCTTGCCGTTGGGGTTGGAGTCATAGGCCCCGACCCCCAGCATCTTGGTCAGGCCCACGCCCAGCTTGCCGTAACCCGTCTCGTGCTTGGCGATGGCCAGCAGGGCCAGGGGGTCGACCTCGTTCTGCCGTCCGGCGGCCACGAAGTGGGAGCCCAGGCCCTGACCGGCGGCGGGGCTGCCCTCCAACTGGGTTTCGATGAACTGGGCCAGCTTCTGGTCATCCTCGGAGAGCTCGGGGGGGACCACCTGGGTCTCCGAGGCCGGGGCCGCTTCGCCCGCGGCTGCGGCCGGGGCGTCGCCCCCCACCGGGGCCGCGCCTCCCATGGGCGCTCCACCGCCGGCGGGCGCACCGCCTCCCATCGGAGCTCCGCCACCGGCCGGAGCCGCCATGGCGCCGCCTGCATCCACCGGGGCCGCCGCTCCGCCCGCGTCGGCAGGCTGGACGCCCACGTCGGGAGCCGAGGTGCTCTTGTCGCCCATCAGGCGCTGGAGATCCGAGACCAGGGTGGACAGCCTGCCCGCCGCGGCGTTGGCGGCCGCCTCGTCGCCCTTGTCCAGGGCCGCCTGCAACTCGGTCTCGGTCTGGCGGATCTCTTCCTGGAGTTTCTTGATCTCTTCCTGCTTCTTCTCGGCGTCGGTCTTGGCAGGATCCTCCGCCTTGTCCTTCTCCCCGGCCTCGTCGGGCTTGGGAGTGGTTCCATCCTCGGCCTTCTCGGAATCTTCGGTCCCCTCAGGGTCCTTCAGGGCGGCCAGGAGGGGACTGTCTTCGCCCTCCTCGGCGGCGCCTGCGGTGGCCTCGTCCGAGAGAACCGCTCCATCGGCAGGTCCCCTGGCGGGCTTCTCCGTCGACTGGCCGGCCGTCATTGCGCTGGCGGTCGGGGTCGCCTGGGCGGCGTGGACGGTCCGGTTGGTCTGCTGGTTGCTGATGGCGCGAATCGGTTCGGACATCGGAGCCTCCTGGACGAATGGGTTCCCCCTGATCTGAGGATGCTCCAATCGTTCAGATGGATTGTTGCCGGGATGTTACAGGAGTTCGCCATTATGAATAGCCTGTAAACGAAGTGTTACGGTCTTGCGTCAATGATGTCCGTTCCTGTCGCCCCCTCCCGAGCGGGAGCCGCGCGACGTGTGGGAGGGTTTCACAGGAGGCCGCCGCAGGGCTTGCGAAGCGGGGGAGTCCAACCGCCGAGCTGGAGGCTGCCGTGACCCATCCGCTGTGGTTGCCCGATCCCCTGATTGGGCGCTATCTCGAGTCCGAAGGATTGCTGGAACCGGCTTCCCGCCTGGTCTCCGAGGCTGCCCTGTACCTGGACTACTGCCTGAAGGTTGAACTGGCCCTCCTGAAGGTGCTGGCCCGCCGGGGTTTCCTCCCGGATCACCTGATCCCGGAGGCGGTCGAGGCGGCCGGCCGGGTCCGTCTGGATGATTTCTGCCAGGAGGAGTCCCGGGTCCACCACGACCTCAAGGCCCTCATCAACGTCTTCACGTCTCAGTGTCCCGAGGCCGTCCGGCCCTTTGTCCACCTGGGCGCCACCTCCTATGACATCCTGTCCAACGCGCACCTGATGCGCTTGCGCGCCGGAGTCGAAGGCCTGGTCCTCCCGGCCCTGCGCCGGTGCTGCCGGGAACTGGCACGCCTGGCGCGCCGGGAGGCGGGAACCTTGCAGATCGGGCGCACCCACGGTCAGCACGCTGAACCGCTGACCTTCGGACTGGTCTGCGCGGTGCACCTGGACCGCCTGGGAGGGGAGATCCTCGCGATCCGGAGGGCCCTGGCTGGCCTGCGCGGGAAGTTCTCGGGGGCGGTGGGTGCCTTCGTCGCTCAGGGCCTGCTCTTCGAGGACCCGGAGGACTTCGAGCGGGAGGTCCTGGCGGAGGTGGGTCTGGAGCCTGCGCGGGCCTCAACCCAGATCGTCCCTCCCGAGCCGGCCCTGGCGGTCCTGCACCACCTGACCGCGGCCTTCGGAGTGCTGGCCAACCTGGCCGACGACATGCGCCACCTGCAGCGCACCGAGATTGACGAGGTGGCCGAATTCTACGATGAGGAGGGACAGGTGGGCTCTTCGGCGATGCCTCACAAGCGCAACCCCATCACCTGGGAGAACGTCAAGAGCCTCTGGAAGACCTTCGCCCCACAGGTCATGACCTGGTATCTCGATCAGGTCTCGGAGCACCAGAGGGACCTCTCCAATTCGGCTTCAGCGCGGTTCCAGCCTCGCCTGGCGCTGGGCCTGGCCGTCGCCGGCTCGCGGGCATCTCGGGCCCTGCGCGACCTGGAAGTGCTGCGGGACACCATGGAGGCCAGGGTTCTGCAGGAGACGGGCTGGCTTTCCGGCCCCCTCCAGGTCCTGCTCTCGGCTGCGGGGGTGCCGGAGGCCCACGAGGGGGTGAGGCGGGCGGCCGTCCAGGCCCGGCGCGCCGGCCGGGACCTGCTGGAGGTCGTCGCCGAGGACCCCCGACTTGGACCAGTCCTGGCTGCCCTTCCAGCCCGGCATCGGGCTGCCCTGAAGGATCCCGGAAGCCTGACCGGACCAGCCCGAAGGCGCGCGCTGGCCCTGGCGGACCATTGGGATGGAGTCCTCTTCGGAGAGGCGCGAAATATTTTGTAGCCCCTCTTGAGATCCGTGCGTGCCTGCGTGATGATTCAACAACTTCACCAGGAGGCCAGTGCCGTGGACAGCATCCGCTACCAGTCAGCCCAGTATGGCCCACTCCAGCAGTTCAGTTCTCTGACGGTTGGCGCGGGCATGGTCGGAGGCTCCGCCGGTTGCGGCTGCGGTTTCGGCTTCCAGCTTCGCTGTGTCAACTTCCAGCTCTTCGACATCTGGAGCGCTCTGCTCGGGTTCTCGGGGGGGCCCTTCTTCGGGGGCTTCCTGGAAGGGCAGAAGCCCGGTGGAGGGCAGGTCCACACCATGGCCTACCCGTCGGATTCCGATCAGGACGTGGGGCTGCGGCCTCCGGGGCCGGGGAACGGGCTGGTGCAGACGATGCGCTACCCCTCGGACTCCGATGACGACGCGGGGTTCCTGCCTCCAGGGCCGGGGAACGGGCTGGTGCAGACGATGCGCTACCCCTCGGACTCCGATGACGATGCGGGGTTCCTGCCTCCGGGTCCGGGGAACGGGCTGGTGCAGACCATGCGCTACCCCTCGGACTCCGATGACGACGCGGGGTTCCTGCCTCCGGGGCCGGGGAACGGGTTGGTGCAGACCATGCGCTACCCCTCGGACTCCGATGACGACGTGGGATTCCTGCCTCCGGGGCCGGGGAACGGGCTGGTGCAGACGATGCGCTACCCCTCGGACTCCGATGACGACATGGGGACGCCTTTCCTGGCTTGAGCGTCCTGATCGTCACCTGGACCGGAGACAATGATTCGGTCCAACACGTCACCCGTCTGCTGACGGAGCGGGGGCAGAGCGTCCTTCGACTGGACACCGACCTCTATCCGCAGACGATCCCATTGTGGACCGAGTACCACGGCTCCAAGAGGCGTCGCTTCCTGGGGTTCCCCCAGGGCGTCGTCGACCTGGACGAGGTGAGGGCGGTCTGGTACAGGCGCTTTCGAGCTGGGACCACGCTGCCGGCGTCTCTCGGGGATACCCGGGAGGCCTGCGTCGGGGAGTCCCGGCAGACCCTGTATGGGACCATCGCGTCCCTGGGGTGCTTCCAGTTGGATCCCCTGCCCTCGGTGCGCCTGGCGGATTTCAAGGAACTCCAGACCGAACTGGCCCTGCAGGTCGGATTGGAGGTCCCTCGGACCCTCTTCAGCAACGACCCGGGGTCCGTTCGCCGCTTCTATCGGGACCTGGACGGCCAGGTCGTGACCAAGATGCAGTCCCAGTTCGCCATCGTGCGCCAGGGCCAGGAGAACGTCGTCTTCACCAGCCAGGTGGAGCCCCGGCACCTGGAGCGCCTGGAGGGGTTGCGCTTCGCGCCCATGGTCTTCCAGGAGATGGTCCCCAAGGCCCTGGAGCTCCGGGCCACCGTGGTGGGGCGACAGGTCTTCACCGCCGCGGTGCGCACCCAGGACCGGGAAGAGACCCGGGTGGACTGGAGGCGCGACGGAGCCGGCTTAGTGGATGCCTGGGAACGCTACGACCTGCCTCGGGAAACACGGGAGGCCCTGCTCCGACTGGCCGACTGTTACGGGCTGAACTACGGGGCTGCCGATTTCATCGTCACCCCCGAGGGGCGGCACGTCTTCCTGGAGATCAACGCGGCGGGGGAGTGGTTCTGGATGCAGCGGGAACCTCGGCCCGCATTGCCCATCGCCCAGGCGCTGACCGAACTGCTGATCCACCCGGAGCAGCGCCGGCCGAACCGCCTGCACGGACATCCGGGCCTGCGGGGCTGTGCCCCCTGAAGATCCGGAACCCTCTGTGCTATCCTGTCGGCATGTCCGATCTGCCCAAGGTTCCCCAGACCGGATCCCTCCTGGCTCCACCTGCCCCTGGGACGCCGCCGTTCCGTCTGGTCTGGAACCAGGAGAGGATCCTCTTGCATCGGGGCCGGGACGAGATGTGCGCCTTCGACCTGGCCGGTCGTCCCGTCTCCTGGGTCCGGGACGGGGCCGTTCATCGCCGGGGGCTTGACGGTTCGGTCTTGAAGCTGGTCCGGGCACCAGGTCGGGAGGGTTGGGAACAGTCGGTGCGTCGGCTCGATTCGGAGGAGCAGGCCGCCGAGTTGGGGCACGTGCGCGCGCTTCTGGAGGAAGGCTGGCGGCTTCTGGGACACCCGGAGCCCTTGCGCCGGGCCGTGGAACTGGACGCGACTCAGGACGCCGCGCGTTTCAAGGGTATCTGGCGCCCGATCATGATCCTGCCGCCGGATCAGTACCGATCCCTGGTGCTGCAGTTGACGGAGGGGTGCAGCTACAATCGCTGCTCGTTCTGCACCTTCTACAAACAGCGCCCCTACCGCGTGCTCTCCCAGGAGGAGTTCGCCCGGCACGTCGAGCAGGCCCTGGCCTTCATGGGGGCAGGCCTTTCCTGGCGCCGCGGCGTCTTCCTGGCGGATGCCAACGCAGCCAGCCTCCCGGACCCTCATCTGCGGGCGGCCCTGGGCTGGCTGCGCCGTCGCCTGGAGGCGCCGCGCCGGGCAGACCCCGCCTTTCAGCCCGGGCACCTGTCAGGATTCTCGTCCTTCCTGGACACCTTCAGCACGTTCCGGCGCACCCTGGGGGTCTGGCGCGATCTGGCCGGACTGGGACTGGATTCCCTGCACCTGGGGATCGAGACGGGGAGCGACCGGGTCCTGCGCGTGCTGCGCAAGCCCGGCAGCGCCGCCCAGGCGGAGGATCTGGTGGGCCTCCTCAAAGCCGCCGGGATCCGGGTCGGGGTGATCGTCATGACCGGGGTGGGTGGCCCGGCCCTGGCCGAGGAGCACGTCCAGAAGACGGCAGACCTGCTCAACCGGCTTCCCCTGGATGCGGGAGACCGGATCAGCCTCTCGGAGTTCGAACCGGATCCCCGCTCGCCCTACGTTCTGGAGGGAATGGCCAGCCTGCTGGATCGCCGGGCCTGCCGCGAGCAGAGCCGGGAGTTGCGCTCCCGACTGCGCTTCCGCGCTCATCCCCAGGGGCCGGTGGTCAGCCATTACGACGTCCGGCAGTTCGTCTACTGAGCCGACTCCTGCCAGCTCCCCCGCCTTGGAGGGGTCCTGAGAGCGGGCGGAGAACGAGGGCGGTCTACATCATTCCAGTTGGCGCACGCCAGCCGGGCTTCCAGGAGAGTGCTTATCGCCATGGCCGAAACCATGACCCAGGACAAAGTGCAGCAGTTGATCGCTGCCCTCGAACAGACCCCGACCAATCTGCACAACGGCAGTTTCCTGATCACCTGGCGCAACCCCGCCGAGCACATCCGCGCCGTCCTGCTGGTGGCCGAGGCTTTGCAGCGCCTGAACCGTGCCGGCAAGTCCGTCCGCCTCTTCGACACCGGGCTGGGCATCTCGATCTTCCGCGACAAGTCCACCCGGACCCGTTACTCGTTCCGTTCGGCCTGCAACATGCTGGGCCTCATGACCGAGGAACTCGACGAGTCCACCTCGCAGGTCTCCCATGGTGAGACCGTCCGCGAGACCGCCAGCATGATTTCCTTCCTGAGCGAGGTGATCGGCATCCGGGACGACATGTTCCTGGGTGAGGGCCACCGCTACCAGGCCGAAGTGGCCGAGTCGGTGCAGGAGAGCTTCGAAGCCGGAGTGCTGGCCCAGCGCCCCTCGGTTGTCAACCTGCAGTGCGACCTGGACCACCCCACCCAGGCCCTGGCCGACCTTCGTCACCTGATCGACTACTACGGTGGCGTCGAGAACCTGCGGGGCAAGAAGATCGCCATGACCTGGGCCTACTCGCCCTCCTATGGCAAGCCGCTCTCGGTTCCCCAGGGCATCATCGGCCTGATGAGTCGCTTTGGGATGGACGTCAGCCTGGCCTACCCCGAGGGCTACGACCTGGTGGACGAGCCGGTCCAGGCCGCACGCCGCTTCGCTGCCGAATCGGGCGGGAAGTTCGAGGTCGTGCACTCCATGGCCGAGGCCTTCCAGGGAGCGGACATCGTCTACCCCAAGAGCTGGGCTCCGATGCACGTGATGCAGAAGCGCACCGAGCTGCTGCGCGGTGGCCGCGCGGCTGAGCTCAAGGAGCTGGAGCAGGCTGCCCTGGCCGAGAACGCTCGTCACAAGGACTGGGAGTGCACCGAGGAGATGATGAAGCACACCCGGGACGGCAAGGCGCTGTACTGTCACTGCCTGCCTGCCGACATCACGGATGTGAGCTGCAAGGAAGGCGAGGTCTCGGCCTCGGTCTTCGAGCGCTACCGCCTCGACACGTATCGCGAAGCCGGCCACAAGCCCTTCGTGATTGCGGCCATGATCCTGTTGACCCGCTTCGCCGACCCGGCCGGGACCTTGCGCCACCTGGCGACGCGTGACATGCCGCGTCGACTGGCCTGAGGAACCCCTGGCGGCTGGCCCCTTGCGGGCCGGCCGCGACCTTCGGACGCCAGCCCCGGCACGAACCGCCGGGGCTGGCGCCTTTCTTTTGATCGATCACCCGGGAGGGTCTCGGTCGCGCGTCCAGCCCGTCGGGATTCCGTGGGACTCGGACTCTCTGCCTGGCCAGGTCATGGGCGCGGAGGGCCGATCGATTTTCCCCTCGGCGGAGGGGGGGGGAGTCTTCCCGGCGAACCTTCGTCCCTATTCGTTCTTTCGGGGAGGACGGCTCATGGTCCGGCGTTTCTCGCTTTGGTGCACTGGTCTGATTCTGCTGACGGCCCTGGCTTCGCTGGGGATCGCCGGGTGCGGAGGGGGCTCAGGCGGCTCGGGAGTCTCGTCCCAGGACCTCTTCGGGAACCTGACGGTCCGGGTCACCCGCGAGGAGGGGCCGACCCGGGTGCAGGTCCAGGGGGAGACCATCCTGCTGGCCACGTCCTCCAGCGCCCAGCGCCTGCTGGTCGAGCTGTATCCCTTGCCCCTGCAGACTCCGCCGACTCCGTTGATGGCCCGCAGCTTCGACCTGGTGGACGGGCGGGGGCAGGTGGTGATCGACCAGATCCCCGCTCCGGCGCGCTATCAGGTTCGCGGCTATCTGTACGAGGGGGCCAACGCGGAGTATTCCGCCTCCTTCCTGGTGGAGGACATCGAGATCCTCCCCGGAGTGGTGGCCTCGGCCTCGACCTGGCTCACCCCGCGGCCCAGCGTCTCGCCGAGCGTCTCGCCTTCGCCGAGCGTGTCGCCTTCACCCTCGCCTGGCCTGGTCTTCCCGGTGGGCTCTTCGGCTCTGCCCGGCCTCCAGCCACACGTGGCCATGCGAGGCGATGGGCGCTTCGTCGTCTCGTGGCGTCACGCAGATGGAGTCTTCGCTCAGGGGTTCAGCCCGGACGCTTCTCCCAGTCCGTTGTGGTCCGAGCAGAAGGTCTCCAGCACGGCCACCTCCTATGCGGACCCGGCTCCGGCCATCAACTCCTCAGACCTTTTTGGAGTGGCCTGGGTGCATTTCATGAGCAGCATGTCCGAGATTCGGGTTGCCTATCGGAATCTGGGGGACGGCACCGCGGCCGGGCCGGAGGCCATGTTCGGTTCGACCAGCACCGAGATCCTGTCCTCGACGGGTTTCGGGATGCCCGAGAACCAGGGCGATCCGCCGCCATCACCCGTCGTGAGCTTCCTGCGGAGGTCTGGTCCTTCGGAGACCTTCGGTCCGGTCCAGTCCTATCTGGTCCCCACGGATGACCCCACCGCTGCTTCGTCTCGCGGGGATATCCCCTCTGCCAGAGTACCTGCCCTGGACGTCGATTCCAATGGAGATTGTGCCGAGGTCTACCAGGATTCGGATGGGCAACTGAACTGCCTGGTCAGCGACAACAACAGGATGAACGTCTCCATTCCGTGGGTCGTCGCGTCTGTTGGGCCTTCTTCGGGGCCCCCTTCGGTGGCCATTCGCAACGGGCGCATCGCCGTGGCCTGGTTCGGTTTCTCGGAGAGTGGTATGACCATCTTCGTCCAGCGCTTCCAATACACGCCGGGCGCATCCATCCTGACACTGTCCCCTCTGGATTCGGAACCGATCAACCTGACCAGTGACCTTCCAGGAGATTCCCACATGGACCCCGACGTCGCCATGGACGGCGAGGGCAACTGCGTGGTGGTCTGGCGCAGCTGGGAAGATCCTTCCGCTGGCCAGATTGTGGGGCGTCCAGTGAATTCCGACGGGTCGCTCCAGGGCCGCTTTGTTGCCAGCGTCGACGATTTGGTCGAGCATGCCTGGCCCTCGGTGGGCATGGACTCGGCCGGCAACTACGTGGTGTGCTGGGGAGTCTCTAACGGCGGCCCCATCCAAGGCCGTCGCTACCCTTCCAGTTTCGCCCCGGGGGTGGGGATCTAGGGGCCCGGTCGGAAACCTCGGCCGAGCATCGTCGAGGGATTTCTTGTCCCCGCCAGGAGCAAAAGGTTGCGGTTTGCTTGAGGCAAATGAGACTTTCTGCGACACAGCGGGGGCGGAAAAGACCCGGCGAGGCGACCGAGGGGTTTCCGTCTGGGTTCCTAGGACTGCCCTCCCGGGAAGGGACGGGGCCTGAGCCTCGTCCCGGGGGCCACGGATGCGGGCCCCGGGTCGGTGGACCTGCCCAGGTCCACCTGGTGGACGCTCCAGAATGGAGAGGTGAACCATGAGACACTTCGGACTCGATGAACTCAAGGAAGTCCTTCAGCCGCGCGAAGGGCCGGCAGTGACCCTCCTGGTGCCGACCCTGGCGGGCGGGACCCATTTCCGACAGAACTCCGTGCGCTTCAAGAACCAGATCCGCTCGGCCGAGGAGGCCCTCGCCGCCCGGGGGGTGTCTGCGGCCCGGATCAAGGAGCTGATGGCCCCGGCGACCGAGATGTTGGGAGATACCCCTTTCTGGGAGAAGCAGAGCCGCGGCCTGGCGATGTTCCTGGCCCCCCGCTTCAGCCGCCATTATCGGGTTCCGCTGACGCTCCCCGAGATGGCCGTGGTCTCGGACGGGAGCTTCCATGTCAAGCCCCTGGTGCCGTTGATCGCCGAGACGGGGCGCTTCTTCCTGCTGACCCTCAGCCAGAACCGGGTCGCCTTGTATGAGGCCTTCCGCGATGGGATGACCGAGATCGAGCCGGTCGGCCTGCCCCCCAGCCTGCGCGAGTTCCTCGAGCAGCAGGGGGTGGAGGGGGGAAGACAGTTCCACACCCGCTCGCTGGGAGCCACGGACCGCGCGGGGGTCTCCCACGGCCACAACCCGGCCGACCTGGACAAGGAACGCCTGGCCGAATACTTCCGGGAGGTTGAGAACGCCGTCTGGGAGGTCCTGCGCCAGGAGCGGGTCCCCTTGCTGCTGGCCGGCGTCGAGTACCTCCATCCCATCTACCGCGAGGCCAATCGTTATACCCATCTCTTCGAGCAGGGGCTGCACGGCAACGTCGAGGGCCTGAGCGAAGCCGAGCTCTTCAGCCGGGCCTGGGAGGTGATGGAGACCCATCTGCAGCAGCAGCGCGCCGAGGCCCTGTCCCGCTTCCAGGGCAAGATGGGGACCGGCCTGACCTCGACCGAAACCGCCCAGGTGGTGCCCGCGGCATGCCAGGGTCGGGTGGACACCCTCTTCGTTCCGGTCGGGGTGCAGGTTTGGGGGCGTTACCTCCCCGAGACCTCGGAGATCGAGGTGTCCGCGACCCGGGCCAACGGTCATGTCGACCTGTTGAACCTGGCGGCGGTCCAGACCTTGTCGGCCGGCGGGAGGGTCCTGGCCCTGG
>Ga0334884_1000123_pt1 | contig 142088 bp, 132 predicted proteins | sample GraSluR1_MG_7_FD_207215 | JGI IMG/M metagenome (GOLD analysis project Ga0334884, IMG submission 207215) | Sludge microbial communities from methane-producing bioreactor in Wageningen University, Netherlands - Granular Sludge_12_05 R1 | ecosystem: Engineered > Bioreactor > Anaerobic >... | reverse complement strand
AAAACTTTTTTTATGAATCTGATAATCTGTTTCATGGTTGTTGCTACAAATTCAACCATGAGCTCCTCCTATGTGCTTTTTTTCGAGTACTTGGGAGGAGTCATTTTTCTATCGGAGATACTGTTTAAAATCTAATAAAAAAGTGCACTAAAAGAGTGTTTTTTCTATTTTGTTTAGTTTCATTTGTTCTTTTGGATATTGTTCTTGAATATTTTGTTTTAATGTGAGCATAACCAGTTTGTCGAGTAGAGCATATTAGATAAAAAAATGAGGAAAATATATGTTGAGAAGAGAAAGGTAGGGTAAATGAAAAGGTGTTGAGGAAAGAAATATAAGTTGAGTTAAGAGATGTTGAGAAAAGAAAGATAGGGTAAATGAAGAGATGTTGAGGTAAGAAATGTAAAGTAAGGAAATTTATACACCTTCAAAAAACATATAACTTCAAAAGGAATAGATTAAGACAAGTATGAAATAATGTTTTTGTTGTGCGCAAAGTTAGGGATACTTGCAAATAGAAAGAGATAAATATTATTAGAAAAAATGCTTTGGTAATATGTTAATAGGCATTGTAGGAAAACCAAATGTTGGGAAATCGACTTTTTTTAAGGCTTCGACTTTAGCGGATGTTTATATTGCGAATTTTCCGTTTGCAACAATTAAGCCCAATCATGGGGTAGGCTTTGTCAAGGTTAAATGTGTTGATGAGTTTTTTAATGTGCAATGCATGCCTAAACATGGATATTGTATTAATCATAACAGGTTTGTTCCGATTGATATGATTGATGTTGCTGGTCTTGTTCCCGGAGCTTTTGAAGGTAAGGGAATGGGTAATCAATTCTTGGATGATTTAAGGCAAGCGGATGCTTTAGTTCATATTATTGATGCTTCAGGAAGCACTAATGAGAAAGGAGAGAGTGTAGAAATTAATTCTTATGACCCTGCAAATGATATTCGATTTTTGGATACAGAGATTGATATGTGGTTTTTAGGGATTTTTAAGAAGGTTTGGAGTAGGTTTTCAAGGCAGGTTATGCAGGAACATGAGGAGATTTCTAAGGCCATTGCAAAACAGTTTACTGGGCTTGGTGCTGATGAGGATATGATTAAAGATATTGCTAATTCTTTGTCTTTGAAAGAGAAGGCTATTACTTCTTGGAGTGATGAGGATCTTAGCAGATTTGTTAAAGAAATTAGAAGGAGAACTAAGCCGATGGTAATTGCTGCAAATAAGGCAGATACACCTTGTGCAATGGAGAATATTGAGAGGCTTAGAAAAGAGTTTTCGGATTATAAGATCATTCCATGCTCAAGTGAGGCTGAACTTGCTTTAAGAGAGGCAGGGAAAAAAGGGCTTATTGAGTATATTCCCGGAGAATCAGATTTCAGGATTTTAAAAGAGGATAGTCTTGATGAAAAACAAAAGAGGGCTTTAGAGTTTATTAGAAATTCTGTTTTGAAAAGGCTTGGCTCTACAGGGGTTCAAGAGATATTAAATACTTGCGTTTTTGATGTTTTAAGATATGTTTATGTTTTTCCAGGGGGAGTTAGTAAACTTGAGGATCAATACGGAAATGTGCTTCCGGATTGCTTTTTAATGAAACCCGGCTCTACAGCTTTAGATTTTGCATATAAGGTTCATAGTGATATTGGAGATAATTTTGTAAAGGCGATTGATGTGAAAAAGAAGATGCCTGTTGGAAGAGATTTTGTGCTTTCAAATGGGGATGTTATTGAGATTATGACAAGGAAATGAAACAGTATGAGATGGCTTTAAGGTTTATTAGATTTAATAAAAAAATTATCATAATCTTTCGTGCTTTGCCTTTTTAATTTTTGAAATTTTGCGTTTTAGAGTATCTTAGAGGTTGCCATTTAAAAACTCAACTGTACTACTATTCAAATGAAAAATCTCGGCGTAAATTCCCCAAGTATCTCAGGGATAGTCGAGGTTAAACGTTATGTTAATCAGTCTAGTCAAACTTTCAGCTTTAAAAATTAACCAAAGTATGGGAATTACAGATTCATATAATTAAGCCATAAACTGACTTATCCCTACTGTTATCAGGCTAAACATTATTGAGACTACTGTTGAAACTAAGAAATAAAGAATTATTCCTCGGGATAGGCTTTTTCCTAGGGTGTATTTTCTATATACTGAATCCTCACCTTTTTCTATGGTTGATGCAAGGTAAGACATGATGATTATGACTTCTACTACATAAATACCTACTACTATTTGGAAGAAATATGTTGGAATGCCAATACTGAATATACTTTGGAACTGTCCTGCAGCACCTGGAACACTTTCGCCTCCAAGCCCTGCAGAGTTTATTGCGTTGCTTTTTTCATTTACTAGGTTGATTATGTTTGATAAAAGCCCGGTAATACCTACGACTACTCCGCCGATTACAGGTGTCAAAAAGTTCATTTGGGATTTTATGCTTGTTATGATATCGGATAATAGATCCCTAAGTCTTTCGTTGACTCTATGGATTTGTTTTAGGTATTCTGAAACGTTAAGCATTGCAATTGATGCGATTAGTGGTCCTTTGGTCACGCTTTGGGATAATACTTTCATTGAGCTTTCTATCATGTTTGAAGGGTAATACATAATAGCACCGTGTTTCCTATCAAAGATAGCTTCGTTTATCCCCATTCCAAGCCTTTTTATGTTGTCAGCTATTATTCTGAAAAATCTTCCGATTAGGTTATCGCCACCAATTGTTGCTACATTTTCTATTGCTAGTTCTGCAGGGATTCCATCTGCAAGCCTATTTCCTAATTGAAATAATGCTGAGCTAAATTGTTTTTCTAGAAGTGCTGCTTCTTCTCTTTGCTTGTTGATTGCTGAGTATTTTATGTTAAAGTAGATTGCAATTGAGAGTCCAAATGCTAGTGATATGAAAAGAGATAGTATTACTGCACCTATGCCAAAGGGACCTATGTATTGCTCAGTTTGCTGATTTAAGGTATATCCTAAAAAGTTCATTACTGAAGGGATTATTTCAATATCAAATGTTGGATCCATTGCGTGCATTATGAGCGGGCTTAAACCTATTAAGAAAAGAACCAAGAAAACACTTATGGCAGCGACCATTGGGGAAATTGAGAACTTTATTCCAGCGATGTCTATCTGCTTTTTTGGAGGTGCTGAGATTAACAGCTCTTCTTCTATCCCGCCTCCACCATAGCCTGTCGGTCTTGTTGAAAGAATTTGAACAGCCATATAAAATACTGCAAAGGGCAATAGCACATCATATACTAAAAGTATGTGATACCATTTTACCCCTTCCATAAGGCCTGCTACTAAGGGAAGCATGATGAGACTTAATATAGGAAGCACTATTCCAATCATGTTTAAGGAGTCAATTGGACCTTTAAGGTCTTGGGCAAAGTGAAGCATTTTTTCATATGTTTCATCGAGTATGAATGATAAGGCCCTGTTTAGGATTTCTATTCTTCTTGTTTCTGAGCCTTCGTAAAGGGAACTTTCAATTATTCTAAAAACCTCTATGAATTCATCATTATATCCTTTCCATCGCATTAAATAGTTGTTTAGTGAATCTTTTAGGGTTCTGAATTTCCCGGATTCTACGTCCCAAAGGATTTTTTTGAAATCTATTGATAATGGCGGGATTAGATGGTTTGCTGCAAATCTTATTGCAAGCTCAAGATTTGAGGTGTGTCTCATGTAGGTTACAATATAAAATATTGAAAGAACCATTTGGTTTGAGGATTTCATTCTCCATCTTGTTGCAAGGATTGAAGGGATTTTTTGCAAGGGGATCATTGCAAACATCCCTAATGCTAAAAAGAAAAATATCATGAAAAAATCATAATTTTCATTTAGAAAACCGACTAGGGCAATTGTGAATATTGCAAAAAGCATACCTACAAGTGGGAAGAATACTGAAAAACTTGTGGCACCTTCGGGTGTAATGTTTAGGTGACATGTTTCTATATCGTATTCAAGTTGATTTCTTGTTTTTTTGTCAGGAGCTACTTTTAAAAGATTTTCAGACAGACTGCAAAGTTTTTCATAAAATGATAGCTTTGGTTTTTCCATCTCTTTTTTAAATTCTTTGTAATCTGCTGAGATTATGTTTTCTGCATTGTCTTCAGGGCTGTTTGATATAAGAGAGGCAATTCTCTTTTTGTATTTGGCGGCTATCTCTTTTGTGTATTCATCTTGGTTCATTGTAAAAGCCCTTTTTTAAGTCAGTATAAGTTTTTTATGCCTTAGCGATGTGCAAAGATCTAAAGTGAAAATATTTTAAGACCTATTTGAAATTAAGTTTTTATTTTGAAAAAAACTAATGTTAAAAATCTGTTAGGATAAGATTTTTTTCTTCCATTTGCTTTTTTTGATTTCTTCAGTAAGCCAATCTGACCATCTTTGAAATATTTTGTCACTATCAAGTTTTCCGTGTTTTGAGAGCACGTAATCAGAGCATCTGTGAAATTCATCGTTTGCAAGAATTACAAAGTCGGCCTCTAAGAGATTGGGGTTATTTAATTTGTCTGAGATTTTCACAATTTCTTCTTTGATTTTGGCTCTAAGTATTATGTTACTCCAAAGAGCGTCCCAATTTCCAGCCCATTCTTTTACGTTTGAAGCGATTGATTTGAGAATTTCGGAATCTCCGTGAATCAAGTCATCTGAAGGCACTAATTCATCTCTTTTGGAGTCATATTTCATTATGTCTACAAATCCGTTTTCTGCTAAAGGGTCTTGCTCCCAGTTTTTTCTTACTTCAGTAATTTGGGTAATTCTTCTCCATTTGTGAAGCCCATCAGCAGATTTTATTGGGTTTGCCACAATAATTATATCTGTTGCCTTAAATGAGGTTTTTGGAACTTGAAGGTCGTTTACAACTCTATCAAAAACTCCGTAAGGACTATCCCCGTGAATTGTTCCTGCTACTACGTTTGCAAGCGCTCCCACTCTCATGGCCTCGTAAAGTGCTTTTGCTTCTGTGCTTCTTACTTCGCCTACTATGAGGCAGGAGTCTCCAAGACGAAGCGTTGTTCTTATTCCTTCGTCTGCTGGAACTTCAGAAGAGTTTTTTGTTAGAGCAGCTGCAACTTTCATTGATTGTATGTTATAGTTTAAATCCCTTAGGGAATCTGTGGGAAGCTCTAGTGTGTCTTCTATTGTGATTATTCTTAGTGTGCGCATTATCTCAGTCATCATGGAGCCTAAAAATGAGGATTTTCCAGCACTCCTTGTTCCAGCTACAAGTATTGTTCTTGCACCATCGATTAGGAAGCTAATTATGCCTGCAGCCAAAGGATTTATCATCCTTGCTTTGATGAATAAAGGGAGTGTCCATGGCTTGTCCCTATGCCTTCTAAATGCGTATGCTAATCCCGTGGGGTTTAGAGGTGCAGAAATCACGGCTACTCTTGCTCTTGAGGATTCTAATGCGATATCAGTATCTAAAATGGGGTTTGCTTCATCAAGGGGTCTTCCTGATATCATTCTTAATTTTGAAGCCCAGGATTCTGTTTCGTTTATTGTAGGTATTATGTTAGTAGTGCATTCATGGTATTGCTCATGAATTAGAAATATTGGTGTTCGTCCTTGCGGACTATTTACTACAAGGTCTTGGATTTTAATATCTCCCATTACTACTTCTATTAGTCCGAAACCTACTGTGTATCGTACTAGAATTTTTGCGATTTCGTTAATTTCTTCTTCTGTGAAGTTTAGATGTTTGTATTCTGATAGTTCTTCTATTAGACCTCTTCCTATCTGAAAGAATATTTCTCTCATTCTTTTTGGATCAACAAATTCAGATTTTTTTGGTTTGTGTTCAGAGATTATGTTCCTTGCGGTTTCAAGGATAGAGTATTTTTCTTCTGAAAGCCTGAATTCAGGCGGGATTATATGATACATTTTTTGGATTGAACTAGGTTCTTCAAAGACTGTTACTTCGGTACCATCCGGCAGTTCATAAGAATCAATTGCTAAGGCATCTTTTGGGTATGATGCCATTAGCTTTGTGTACATGAAATCAGGCTTGACACTTGGGTTTAGGATATTTCTATAGATTGTTCTATCTCCAATTTCAATTCCTGCAAGATATGGGTTTGCTGAGATTATTAGTCTTGTTTTTTTTAGTTCGCCAATTACTAAGTCAAATTTTTGGATTAATTCTTGAAGGTATATTTTTTTGTTTTCGTCTTCAGAGTTTTTTTGAAGGATTTTTAGTTCTCTTGATTGACGAAGGAGTCTTACATAAGCACCTATTGGGTCTTCTAAGAGATATTCTTGGATTATCTTTTTGAATTCTACAAAATTATCACTTATTTCTCTATAGGGGTTAGATAAATCATTTGAGATTGAAATAAATGATGTTAGTTTTTTATTTTTTTGAAATTTGATATAGAGTTTTACTAGTTCAACAAGCATTATTGTTTGATGGAAATCGTATTCGTAGTCCCTGTGCTTGTTCATTATTATTTTTGTAGAAAGTTCTGTTTCCCCTAAGGCTCTTAGTACATTTTTCATGCAGGATTTGTTGTCTTCAATTGAGGGAGAATAAGGACAATTTCGGCAATCAAATTTAAGGACTGTTTCTTCTCCTTCTCTTATTGATTCAAAGGGGCATATGTTTTCTTCCATTTTTTTTCAAATCATTTGTACTTTTTTGTAGATAGCTTTTTTAGTAGTTTTGTTATTGTGAAAAATTTGATAGTTATTTTGTATAATCTATTTTAATTTAAGACCACTTGTGTTTTTAATTAATTGATTTGTTTTTAAATTTTGTTTTTTTTAAAGAGAATATTAGGGATATTATGACTATTTTGCAATGGTTACAAAATATTATTATATGAAAGGTATAATTTTTTGAATGATGGAACAAGGAAGACAGTATAATCAGGTTTCAGGTCAGCCTGCTCAACAGGGTCAAGATAGGGATTTGTTTAAGAGTCCAGATTCAAAGGTTGCAATTTCACAGTTTTCTAAATATTCTGAAAGGCTTGATGATATTGAGAATAAAACAAGACTTATTGAGGATAGACTTAGTGTTTCATCAAAGAAGGTTGAGCTTTTAGAGCAGAACCTTATTAAGCTTGCTAAGGAAACTAATTCAAATTTAAATGAGATAAATATTAAGATTAAGGAGATTGATAATTCAATTAAGGAGCTTAATCAAAGATTTTTGCAACTTGCTGGAGAGGCTATTGGTTTTGCTAAAAAAGAGGATGTTGAAGCGATTAAGAAGTATTTAGAATTTTGGAATCCTGTTGAGTTTGTAACAAGGGAAAGTGTGGAAAAGATTTTGGAGTCAAAGCTTAAGAGACTTTGATAATCGATGAAAAAAGGTTAAGTTTATATATTTATTTTGTTTGAAAAGTATGGTGGTCTTTTAAATGGAGAATACAGTGCCAGTTGATTTTGTGCTTAAGTTAAGGAATTTGGGATATTCAAATCAGCAGATAATAGAGGCTTTGCAGGCTCAAGGGTTTAAATCACACCAAATTTATGATGCTTTAAGCCAAGCGGATATGAATGATTCTAGGGTAAGAGAGGTGCCTTTTGAGAATGGTAATTTAGATGAAAGCTCTAAACAAGCATCTATTGAGTACCCACAACAACAAGAGACTGGGTATGCTAATTATCCCCCAGGACAAGCAGGGCTTGATACGGATATGGTAGATAAAATTCAGCAGATTTCTGAACAAATTATTGAGGAGAGATGGACTGATATTGTTAATAATATGAGAAAGGTTGCTGAGTGGAAGGAGAGAACTGAGGATAGAATTAAGAATGTTGAGTTGAAACTTGGAGTTTTAACAGAACAGGTGAAATCTATTGAGGAATCGGTTCTTGATAGAATGAAACAGTATGATACACATGTTGTACAGTTTTCAAGTGATTTTAAGGCAATGGAGATGGTTTTTAAGGATGTTATACCAAAATTCACTCAAGGGATTCAAGAACTATCAAGGCTTGTAGATGAGTTTAAAGAGAAAGTTAGCCCCAGTTCGCAGAAGGGCAAGGCTGATGGAAATTCTATTGTAAGAAAGTAAAAAAAATATTAAAAATACTTTTACAATGTTCTACTATTTGTTTTGTTTGCGTTCATATATTTGATTAAGAACATAAGCGGTGCTAGGCAACATTGCAAAATTGTTTATCAATCTAGGAATGGAATTGAAATCTGCAGATATAATTACAGGATGTTCTTTTATACTATCTATGTTTCCATAACATCTTTGAGCGATTTCTTTGAGACTAAGTGGTGTTATTATTTCAACTGATAAAAATGGAATTGTATCTCTATCATCGGTAAAATAAGATGACCCTATGTTAATTTCATTGGCGTTCAATTTATATTCTTCAACCATTTCAGTGAGTATTATATTTTTAAAATAATCAGTGATATTAAAATCTTTTTTGTTATGATCTTTTGGGAATTCAGGCGTCCCACCTGAAAAAGCAATGCAATCTGCAGAAATACCCAATCCTTTTGCTCTTTTAACTAAACTTATCTTTTCTCCATTCTCTGGAAGTAATACAAAAGCGAATGCAAAATATCTGGCTAAATCATCCAAACACAGATTATAAGTAGGTAATAGCTCTTTAATTGTTTTTCCACTAGGATATTCTTTGGGCAATAATTCCGCAGGGATGGCCTTGGGAGTTGTCGCCTTGAAATCAAAGTAGCCCCCTTTTTCAGTTTTCAATGGTAAACCAACACCCTCACTAACCACCATGATTGAACCATTAAACATTCCCTTTTTTAGGCTCTGTCCGGAAAGGTATAAATATGTATACTGGCTGGAGTCTTTTTATGGTACAAAAAGAACTATCCAACCAGTACGAAGTAGAGCTACATCAGCAGATACTTAAAGTTTGCCATAAACTTGAGTTAAATCTTCATGACAATCATTACGACCCGAATATTTATACAAATTATTAACGCGTTGCGTTAGTTGTGCTTTTTATTTGTAGTAGAAAAGCACTAAGAGATTTTTGCTTTGAGCTCATCGAAAGTAAATGGCCTTCGTAGCTTAGCTTAATGGCTCTTCCTCCAAAAAGTACTTTGCATGATTGGTTGAAAAGATATGACCTTTCTTTTGTTAGAAAAATTCTCCGTCGAATATTGAGAAAGAAACAAGCAAAAATTATGGCAGTAGAGGCTAACTGGTTTTGATAGTTGGCAAAGAAGCAGGCATTACGAAAAAAGAATTGGTTTAAGCCATACTCCATACACTAAAGTGGATGTTCTCGTAGATGTAGAATCGAAGTTTGTGTATGATTTTGTTCTTCGAACAAAACGCCACCATGATGTTCTTGGCGCAGAAACAATTTTCAATCGTTTAGATTTTTTTCCAGATGTGATATTAGGAGATAAAGGTTATGATTCTGAAAATCTACACGAAATCCTATTTCAGAAAGGCATTTTATTTTATGCGCCGGTAAGAGATTTTAATGTAAAAAGACCAAAGGGCAAACATCGTAGACGATGCTTGCAACCTTATCCAAACAAGGGAATGGGAAATATTGCTGAAAGCGTGATTAGAAGTATAAAAGTTAGGCTTCGAAATTTAAAAAGTAAAAATCATTGGATGAAAAAAAGAGATTTAGCGTGGGCATATCATAACTTATAACTTAGAAAAGTTATCCAAACAAGCGAAAGCTTGTTTAATATTGCTCTTGTGAGCGATAACCCTTTCGGACAGAGCCAAAAAATGGAAAGATTTATATATTATGTACACTAATGTACTAAAAAAGGGAATTAGTTTATCAAAACCCTTTTAAAAATGGAGGTTGAATTAAAAATGAGAATTAATAGGTCTGGAAATAAATTTCTGACGATTTCTGTGTTTGCGCTACTTTTTGTCATAGTGCTGGCTTACAGTGCTAACGCACAGTATTGTCCAACAGATATGGTTAAATGTCCTGATGGTTCAATGCTTGCTAGAGATCCAAATAACAATTGCGAACCACTATGCAAAGATCCAAATTCCTGCTTTATTTTACAGATGATCTTTACTCAGTCTTATGGTTCAAATTGCCAAAGTGGAAAGTATAATCCTATTTCAGATTTCAATAATGATGGAAAGATTGATCTTTCTGATTTGGTGCTCTTTGGACAGAATTCTAGAGATAATGAATGGTGCGGTATACAATTAAATAAAGCTACAAATCCATGTTATTCAGGCAATAATGATTGCTTAAAATTACAAATACATTTCTTTCAATCTTATGGGTCTAATTGCCTAACATCTAATAAAATATATTTACCCTTTGTAGATTTTAATAAAGATGGTTCAGTTGATCTTGTAGATTTTATGACATTATCCCAAAACATTAACAATAACGATTGGTGTAAAGCCCAATACTACAGTAATACTTCAGGGTGTTTTAATAATGGCAGTGTTGGAAGTAATTGCTTTCAATTACAGATTAGATTAGCTACAAGCTACAATTCAATTTGTGGTGATTCAAATTACAACATATATGGAGACGTTGATAACGATAGAAAAGTTGCTCTTTCAGATTTTATACTTTTTGCAAAGAATATATACAATGAGGGTTGGTGTAATAATGAACTTGAGAACTCCTACAATCCTTGTGGTACAAAAATTCCTACGTGTAGTGATAAAGACAACGGCATAAACATCTACACTAAATCATATGCTGTAGGAGACAATGGTGCTTATTATCCAGACCAGTGTGAGGGCACCAATACTGTTAAAGAAGCTCATTGTGAGCTACAAAGTACAGGTGGTAGCAAACCTGTTTATACCCTTCTAAGTTGTCCCTATAATTATACTTGCAGTGATGGTGCTTGTGTTAAAGTTCCAACCCCGACTCCAACTCCTACCGTTAAGATTAATCCAGATTGCTATGATAGCGATGGAGGTTTGAACTATTACACCCTTGGAACAGTCACTAGTAATAAAAATGGTGGTCAAACAAAAACTGATCGTTGTTATTCTAGTAATTATTTAATGGAGTACTTTTGCTCTAGCTCTGGAAGTGTTAGTGCACGATATATACAATGTAACTGTGTAAATGGTGTATGTATGCGAGCGTCCCCTTTAGGGTTGGTTACAGGTGAATATTACTATGACTATGAGGAAAATAACAAAGGTTTTTTTGGAAATCTAATAAATCGAATAGGAGTGTTCTTTTCCTAAATCAAAATCTATTTTTTTATTTTTTTTAAATTTCAAAACTTATCATATTATATAAAATCACTAATAACGTTTAATCATTTATTTAAATACAAGGTAATCCCAATAATCATAAATGATAGCAATTCAAAAATATTGTTCTAAAATTGAACCTTTTGTTAGAGTAGTAGGAACATCGCATATAGCATCATCAAGCCTTGAGCAAATCAGAAATGAATTCTACGAATTTTTTTCAGATGTGATATCCGGAGATAAAGGTTATGATTCTGAAAATCTGCACGAAATCCTATTTCAGAAAGGCATTTTATTTCATGCGCCGGTAAGAGATTTTAATGTAAAAAGACCAAAGGGCAAACATCGTAGACGATGCTTGCAACCTTATCCAAACAAGGGAATGGGAAATATTGCTGAAAGCGTGATTAGAAGTATAAAAGTTAGGCTTCGAAATTTAAAAAGTAAAAATCATTGGATGAAAAAAAGAGATTTAGCGTGGGCATATCATAACTTATAACTTAGAAAAGTTATCCAAACAAGCGAAAGCTTGTTTAATATTGCTCTTGTGAGCGATAACCCTTTCGGACAGAGCCCTTTTTTAATAATTTTTCTTCTAATGCTTCTCGGTACGGTCTTAAAGGTTTAGGAACTTCATACTCTTTATCAGATACTGTTATTAAAAGGTCTTCAATATTTTCGAATACGCTAATTTTTTTTAGTGTCTCTTCGAGTTTAGAAATGTCTAATCCATTAACAATTCCATCTGTAGAAAAACATATTTGCGATAGACCATTTAAAGAAATCTCAGGATCCAAAGAATATAAATTGAGTGGTCCATTTCCATCACCCAAATCATAATTGAACTCAACAGCAGTTTTCAAGTGTCAAGATATTATTTACTTGTTTAATAAATTTTAGTTACTTTGGAGTAGAAAATGTTAAAAAGGATTCTGAACATAAGGTTTATGTTTCTTAAGCTAATATTTAATGGATTTCCCAGATTAAACTTAATTTTTCAATGGGGAAGTATCTGAATGTTTAAATGATTGACTTGGTGTAATACAATAAGATAGTGTGTTGCATGAATCGAGTGATACAAATTAATTGATTGAATATAATTTCTAAATTCTTTATTTTTTGAATTTTAATCTAGCTCACGCTATCATTTGATTACAAAGAATTGTTTTAAACAACAATTCTTGTTCGATATTTTCTGGTTTTCTGCAAAAGCAATGTTCTCCAAATCTCCTTTTAAATACAGAATACCAGATTTCTACAAGCCATCTTTGACCATATTGGACCTCTTTTTTCCAATTTTCTTCTCCAATTGTTCTAATTCGCCTTACTGTTTTGGCTCTATCGTTTAGGCCATTGCCGATAGAGCCCTTTCTAGGTTTTACGGTCAACTCAAAACCTAACCTTTTTGCATCTTCATAATTTTGATATGAATCATATGCACCATCTTCTAATACTTTAATCACATGAGCAGATTTTTGAGCTTGTTTCACGAGCTCATTTGACATATTGATATCTCCTACAGAATCTTCGGTCATAATTTGAGCAGTTGCTTGTTTTGTTTTAACATTTACTGCTACATGTAATTTAAGAAAAGGTTTTCGTTTATTATGTTTTTCTCTGATCCACTCCCCTGATTGAAACAATTTAATCCCCGTTGAATCAATGGCAATTATTTGACCTTCATCAATGTTTTTTAGACTCGATATTAAATCAAGCCCCAATTTATTGAATCTTCGGGATATTGTTGTGTAATCTGGCGATTCAGATATGGGCAACCATTGAATTAAAGCTTTAGTAAATCCGTCAATTTGACGGAAACCAATACCAAAAACTGCTTTTAAAGCTGAACAATATTGAATTAGAGAATCGGGGCATTTAAACTGTCCCCCTCTTTTTCTATGATTTAAATCCTTTATTTCAGATTTCCAGCTTTCGATAAAATCAAACGAAAGATATAAATACCCTTCATTTCGATACTTATTATTGACTTGTTTCCAATTTCGAGTCATTTTTATAATCAAACATGACTTGGAAACAAGTCATTTATATATTCATGCAACACACTTGAATAACAAAAAGATTTATAAATTCACCCTTAATTCCAAGTCTTATTCGATAATGCGAGATTTTAGTTTTGTAGAATTTAATGATTAAGGTTTTGAAAATGGCAAAGGTTAGCAATAAGACGATTAGTAAGGTTGTTAAGAAAAAATGGTTTAAGATTTATGCTCCTCAAATGCTTGGAAATGCTTTTGTAGGAGAGAGTTTTGTGGATACTCAAGAAAAGCTTTTAGGAAAGACTATAACGGCAAATCTTGGAACACTTACTAATAAGTCTAAGAATTCTTATGTTAATGTTAAACTGCTTTGTGATAAGTTGGTTGGAAAAGATGGAGCAGGAACAAATATAATTGATTATAATATGTCTTCTTCAGCAATTAAGAGAATGGTACGACTTAGAAGGGATAGACTTGATGCTTCTTTTGTTTGTGAGACAAAGGATAATAAGTTTGTAAGGGTTAAGTATATGATTATAACCGTTAGTAATGCTTCGAGTACAAAAAAGACATTGGTTCGAAATGCTGCAAGAGCACTTATTGCTAAATATGTGATGAGCATGCCTTATGAGGATTTTGCTAATAGTGTTATAGGTTTTGGAATGCAAGGAGATATGAGAAAAGCATTATCAAAGATTTATCCTATAAAGAGTGTGGATATAAGACAATTTACACTTGTTGAGAAAAAAACTTTTACAGTTGTTGAAAAAGGAGAAGGTTTTGATATTACGAAGTTACAGGCGACTCCAAAAAAGCAGATTAAGGAAGAAGAGGATACAACAACTCAGGAGAGCTAAATGTCTTATAGAAAGGTTTTTTCAGATCTTAAATTTTTTGATGATTTTTCTTTGTTAATGAAGAATTTTTCTTTTCCGGTTTCTAAGAATGATTTATTAGGTGCGGGTGCGATAAGAGTCGGCGAAGATTTTTTAGAGTTTGATGATAAAAATAAGTTGAAGAGTGTTTTATCGGTTATTGATAAGGGATTATGTCATCTTAAAAATAATGTTACTAATAAACCTGCAATATATCTTCATCAAGGACTTGGTATTCCTTTGATAGGGCATGTTGGATTTGGAATTATTGATAGGGGAACTAATGCTATTGAGGTTAAACCTGTTACAGGATGCAATCTGAAATGTGTCTTTTGTTCAGTAGACCAAGATTTAAGAAGTAGGGATTTTGTTATAGAGGAGGAATTTTTGATAAGTGAACTTGAGAAGTTATTGATTCTTAAAAGGAACAAGTGTTACATTTTTATTAATGCTCATGGTGAGCCTTTATTTTATTCGCCACTGAATAGATTGATTAGAGATTTGAAATATAATAAAAAAGTTAAAGAGGTTATTCTGATTACTAATGCCAGTTTATTATCTAAGACCAAAATAGATGAATTTTTGGAGTGTGGTTTGGACCAGATAAATGTTTCTATACATTCGCTTGATCAAAATAGGTCTAAATTATTATCAGGTGTTAAAGGATATGATTTAACAGCGATATTAGATATTATTATTTATGCAAAAAATAAAGGAATTAGGGTAGTTGTTGCACCAGTTGTTTTATTTGGCTCTAAGAAGCTTGAAAGGGCAAGTTTAGAATCGAATGAAAAAGACATGTTTGATATTGCAAGGTTTTGCAAGGAACAAAGGATTTTCTTTTCAGCTCAGAACTATTTGAGTTATAAGCTTGGGAAAAGGATTTCTAAAGAAAAAAGTTTTGAAGAGTTTTATGTTTTTTTGGATAAGATTAAAGAAATGTATGGAAATGATATTTTTAATTTGGCAATGGAAATAACTAAAGATGATGTGCTAAAAAATCCATTTAGAAAAGGAGAGATTGTTAGATTAGAAAAGAATTTTAAAGGATTTTTAGAAAGTGAATGCATTTGTGTTTTAAGAGATAGATTGATTAGCGCTTTAGGAAAAGTAAATAAGAATAATTTCAATGCAAAAATTATTAGAACCAAGGATAATATAATAAAGGGAATAATTTTATAAGAAAAAGAAAAAAAAGAAAAAAAGTTTCTTTACTTTTAGTTTGTTATCTCTACATCGCTTAGGCTTGTGCCTTTGACTTTCACTTCTGTCTTTCCTTCAAAGTCATCTGCATATGTTGCATATGAGCCTAGAACTTTGGTTGCCAAAAGTGTGTCTTTTCCTTCAGCGCCTGCAACAAGCAATTGGTACTTATTACCATTTGTGAAGAGTCTAATCATAGCTTCACCTGGGGTAAATCCATCAGCACAGTTGTCTCCACCAACACCTAGTAAGGCGGCAGCAGCACTGTTTGCGCAAGGTCCACCAACAACGATATAGTGGTCGTTTTTCACTGCATCAGCTGAGGAAAGGTCGCTATCGAGTATTGCTAATCCTACTGGAAGTGGACTTGCTCCTACTCTAATAACTTTTCCTGCAACTGCTTGTTCTCCGACACCAACAGTTAACTCGTTGCCTGATGAGGTAACGGACTTTCCTGCATAGACTTGGTATCTGACTGCGTCATCAACAATATTTACTACTGCCTTCATGCTTGATGCGGAGTAGGTAGTAACCTCTGTTCCGAAATCAGTTTTAGCTCCAGCTTTCAAAGCAACTCCGTCATAGGTCATATACGTATTACTCCAACCAGCATCATCTGCAAAATTATCGATGACTAATACAGATTCTCCACCTAGAGTTGGCTCTGTTAGGGTCAATTCCTTTTCACCAGTCTCATTAAAGGTCAATGTATACCTCTTATCTTCATCCTTATCGATATACAACTCTGCACCATCAACTAAATCAAAGTCAGGTACTGTGTCTTCACCAGGAAGGGTTTTTAGAGTTCCATTTTCATAGAATGTTAATCTCTTATCAGTGTAGGTTTTTTCATCAATCACAATCTTAACATTGCTAGCTACTGTTACATAGAACTCGCCTTTCGTTGGAGAATAACTAAATTCAACTTGGCCTGTTGAGGGTGTTGACAATTCAGTAAATCCTAACTCTAGGTAACCCAACATATTCAAAGTCTCTCCCATATAGAGCATTTTGTCTTCATCAAATATACACTCCCAGTCATCTTCATCTTCACCAGGTGCATACGCACTTATTTCAATAAGTAGCTCTGGAGAACTATAATCTCCATCTAACTCTAGTGTCTCAATTTTCCATATGTCGTATTCATCAAGGAATTCTCCTTCTTGCGTTTCTCCGCTTGTGAAACTGATTTTACCAAAGTATTCACTTGTCGATGCATCGTAACTAACTTCATCTACAACTACATCAATTGACATATCATCATCGTCATCATATAATACATCTCCATTGGTTCCTTCATCAATTGTAGCTTGGTCTACTTCAACACCATCGTTTAGTAAGGCTACTGTAATTCTTCCTGTATCGCTTCCAACATTCTCAGAGATTCTTACAACCTTTAATGTGTATCCTGGATAACCAAAGGCGTCTAGTTGTATCTCATCTCCCCTGATAACATATGCATCGGAGTTGGTCCTCCTAAGTATTAAATCTGTACCAACCAACTCGGCATATTTGGCATCTTTATCCTCACCACTCATATCTACATCTTCAGCAACTAGGTGGTATTTTGTTCCGAACAACTCAATATTATACTTGAAGTCTTCACTAGTTCCAGACCTTCTTAAAATTCTATCAACTGCATTTTTCAGCTCACTAGTTTCATCTAGATAACTATATTCGAAGGTATCGACACTTATTGCTTCTTCTACATCACAGCTTGAATCTCCTTCTCCGGCAGTGATTTCAATCACCAAATCTTCTGTAACCTTGTCATTTTTGTGGCCTTTTAAAAACGACCATTCCAAATCATCTTCATCAAAGTCAAGAAGTCTATCTTCTCCTTTCATAGGCATTTCATCAGCAGATGTTCCGTTTACAAATTTTTCGTCAAAAGCAACTGCATTTGCAACACTACCCATAGGGGTCTCTATAACAACTTGCCCTTGTCCAGAAGCACCTGTAAATGATGCTGCTACATTAACAGAACCAACGATATCAATTGCTAAAGCTTTTGAGCCTACAACAATCTTGCCGTTATATCCTGTTGAGCCTGCAAATGGTGATGGATAATCTCCTAAATCTACAGCCATTGCACTGCCTATTGTTGCGCCAAGCATTAATACGCCTGCACTAAGCGCAACTATCTTCTTCATTACTTTCATTCCTTTCATTTAAAAAAACACCTCCGTGTTAAAAAACTCTCTTCTACTTTTGTGCGTTTGGTTTGCTAGAAATCCTTGTCCATCCGGTTGCCCATTGATGAACACTAGGTAATAGGATGAAAAAACTACTATATAAATCTTTCTGATTTCTTGACGGAAAAATCTGTTTTTTTATTCACTTGACAGTGGTGTTTACGTATTTTTGAGAAGATTTGAAGAGTATATTATTGGATTTTTTTATTGGATATTTTCGAATAATTACTTTAGTAATAATATCACTTTAGTAATAATATCCAACAAATTTAAAGAATACAAGCAAAAGTTAATATAATCAACAACCTCACCCTAAAGAGCGAGGTATGTTGGTAATATGAAAGCATACGCTACGTTCAAGCGAGGTTGTAGATTTCATGAAATCCAGCATCACTTCGCATACTTTGGTCTTTCAAGCCAAAATTAGAATAGACAGATTCATGCAAGGATTAACCTCAACTATCCTAAAGATACCTCGGCATTTATGCCGAGGTTTTTCATTACAAAAAAGCGTACCAAGTTCTTGTGTTTAAACACGAGGTATGCTTTTCTATTAATGAAAAACTAGTATGCAGTACAATTGTTCAGAAAAAGATTGTGTATAAGCTACAATAACAAAATGTGGGGGCAAGGATTTGAACCCTGGTAGGCACTAAGCCAACAGGTCCTAAGCCTGTCCCGTTTGACCGCTCCGGCACCCCCACTTTGAGAAAAAAGAAAAACTAATACTTTAAATATTTATCTAATTCAAATATGAGTGTTTAGATTATTATTTGTTTTTTTGGAGAGTTGGTTATCTTTGTGCTAAGGATTTTTTACTGTTGCTTTTGGAGACATACTATGGCAGATTTTTAGTTTTAATGAAGAAAAGACATAGGTAATGATATTATATGTCCGAAGATATTTAAATAGTTATTAGATATAGTTGTATTATATTAACGAAATTATTAGGAGAATTAAATTGATGAGAAAGTAATAAAGGGTGAAAAGTATGAAGGTAGGAATTATTTCAGATACTCATTCAAACATCGCTTCTATTAAGAAGGCATGTAAGATATTTAATGAACAGAATATAAATGTAATATTGCACTGCGGAGATATTACATCAGAGGATGCATTAAGGGAGTTTAGAGATTTTAAGTTGTATTTTGTATTTGGAAATATTGATGTTAACAGAAAGGAGCTTGAAAAGATATCAACTGAAATAGGCTTTCATTGTCTAAAAGAAGAGGGTGTGATTATTTTGGACAAAAGAAGAATAGCATTAATACATGGCGATAATAAAAAGAGGCTTTTGGAAATAATTGAACAACAAGAATTTGATATTATTTTGACGGGACACACTCATAAGAAAGAAGCGTATTTTTTTGGGAAAACACTTGTAATTAATCCCGGCGCACATAATCCTATAAACACTCTTCGAGAGAATAGAACTATTGCAGTGTTAGATTTGGATAAAGCACTAACCGCTGAAAATGTCAGCTTTTTTTCAATATAGTAGTCTATTTAGTGGTTGGAGAATGTTTACAAGGAAAAAAATAGGAACAAAAGATAAGAAAAAAAGGAAGATTAGCCCCATTTTTTTATTGCCAGAGCTAATTCAGGGTGATTTTGGGCATATTTTTTTAAGGAAATTTTTGATAGGCTTGCGTCAAGTGCCTGTCTTATTGCCTTAGCTCCTTGAGTCGTTCCTTTAGGATGGCCATGACATCCACCACCAAATTGAAATACTGTGTGAACGCCAAAGATTTTGCATAGTGCAGGGATATGCCCTGGATGAAGTCCACCTGAACTTACCGCAAGCGTGGGTTTTATTTTGCTCCAGTCTTCTGTTAGAGATTCCATTTCAATCTTATCGGCCTCAATTTCATTAAATATTATTTTAACTTCGCTTTCTGAACCTTGCATTTTGCCAACGGCTGTTCCAATATGAACTAAGTCTACTCCTGCAAGTCTTGATATTTTTGCGATTACAAGCATTGAAACACCATGATGGGGATTTCTTGTGATTGCGGCATGCATTGCTCTGTGAGCATGGATTATTAGCCCTTTTGAGTTGTTTCTAAGGGTTTGAAGTGCTCCAAAACCAGTTGTTAGAATATCTACCATAATGGTTTCTCCACCTAAGGATTTGACGTAATCAAGACGTTTTAGCATCTCTAAAGATTCTGCAGTAACGTTTGCAAGGTATAGCTTTTTTTCGCCTGTTTTTTGCTCTGCTTTTCTTTTTTGTTCAAGGGTTTTTTTAATTCTTTCTCTGAATTTGTTAAATGTCATGTTTGTGAGATTTTCATCATCTTTTACTATGTCTATTCCACCAACCCATGCGTCATAGGCTACTTTTGCATGTTCGGTTGCGCTTAGACCCACTTTTGGTTTTATTATTGTTCCTACAAATGGACGATTGTATACACCTGTTATTTTTCTAATCCCTTCGATACCATGCAAGGGGCCTTTGAATGATTCTATGTACTTTTTTGGGAAGTATATGTTTTCAAGTCTTAGTGAGTTTAATAATTTCATTCCAAATATGTTTCCGGCAATTGCTGATAGGAGTTGAGGAAGATTGCCTAGTTCGAAAAGCTCAATTGGATATGCAATTTTTATTTTGTATAAATTTTTGGAGATTTTTGTTATTGAATAAACGTGAGGGGATAGTCTTTTTTGTATTGAGCTTGTTAGGGTGTAGATGTCTGTCCATGTGCCTATTGAACTTTCTGCAGCGATTTGTGAGGAAACAGATTCTATTGAGTTTGATTTTGCTTTAGAAACTAAGTAATAACAGATTAGTTCTTCTTTTTTTGGAATGTACTCTAAATCAACGTATTCGAATTTTTTCATTTAATACCACCTTTTTGTTTTTTGTATTCAAGATTAAATCTTTTAAGATAGTTTTGTATGTCTCGAAAGTAGCGTCTCTTAACTATAGCACGCCTTGATTATATATGGTGTGTCTGGGCTATAGTATATCTTGACTACCTTTGTTATTTAAGGGCTTTTGTTTATATATTTTGTGATGGATTTTTTTAATTGAAGATTTTTGGAAAAAAATATAAAGCAAAGGCTTTTCCAGCTTGAAATGGATGGGCTCGTTGTCTAGTGGCTATGATGTCGCCCTTACAAGGCGAAGGTCGCCAGTTCGAATCTGGTCGGGCCCATTTTTTAATTTTTGCTTTTGTTTTTGTCGTCTTTAATGACATTATTTAACAATAAAGGATTAAGGGTGATCTTTTTATGATGAAGGTAAATAATCTTAAACAATATGTTTCTAGAAAGATTTTGTCAAGTGATGATGCTATGAAAAAAATTTCTTTTTTTAAGGAACAGGGAAACAAAGTTGGATTATGCCATGGGGGTTTTGATTTGATCCACCCAGGACATTTCAAGCATTTTGAATCAGCAAAAAATAAATGCGATGTTTTGTTTGTTTCTATTACAGCTGATAATTTTGTGACAGATAGGAAAGGTTTTGGAAGACCAATTTATACAGAAAATTTAAGGGCTTACATGACTGCTTGTTGTGAGTTTGTGGATTTTGTTGTGATATCAAATTATAAGCTAGGGGTTGATGTTATTAATTTGTTAAAACCTAATCTTTATATTAAAGGACCTGATTTTATAAATAAAAATACCCCCGGGATTACTGCTGAGAGAGAGGCAATTTTAGGTGTTAATGGGGAAATGGCGTATACTACTGAGGATGCGATGTCTACTACGGGAATCATTGAGTACATAAAGAATGTGGTTGATAGAAAGGAAGTTCTTTTGGTAATAGATAGGGATGGTACAATAATTGAGAATAATGACTTTTTTGGAAAAAATGATAACTGGAAAGAGGAACTTAAATATAATTTAGGGGTTGTTAATGCGCTATCTACACTTCAGACTAAATACAATACTACCAATGTTGTTGTTACAAATCAAGGGGGTGTAGCTAGGAAACTATTTGATTGCAAAAGAGTGGAAGAGATTAACAAACAGATTGATTTGGATTTGAAAGGCTTGGGTATTAGGATAGATAAATGGCAGTATTGTCCTGATATTGATTCTAAGTATGCATCACTTCACCCTGAGTTTGATTTGGATAAAAGGTTTGTAAAAGATGTTACTAAAAGAAAGCCAAACACTCAAATGGTTTTGGATTCTCTAAAAGAGCTGGGAAAGGGTATTGAAAGCTTTTCAAAGGTTATAGTTTTAGGAGATAGAGAGGAAGATGGGAATCTTTCTAAAAACCTTGGTGCTAACTTTATTGATGTTAATGGAAAAGGTTATGATGAGATAATATCTCAAGCCAAGACATTTTTAGATGAATGATTATTTCATGAAAATGTTCTAAAGAAAAATTTTGAAAAATCCAATTTCTTATTTAACTCTGTTTTTTGAAAATGGTTAATTATTTAAACAGATTGTTTTTTTGAACCGTATATGTCTCACATAAATAACAAGCAAAAATATTTAGATGAGAAATATAGTTGGGATATTAGCGATATAATTAAAAGCGAGGAGGAATTTTTTGCGCTTTGTGAAGAGCTTAAATCCGATTTAGCAGTTATTGAAGGGTTTAAGAAAGATCTTTCTCCTAATATGAGTAAAGAGGAGTTTTCAAAGATTGTGAGTTTTAATGAAGAGGTTTCTAAAAAAGGAGCAAGGCTTTCGGGGTATGTTGGATTGATGTCTTCTATGGATATAAAATCACAAGAAGTGATGAAATATTCAAGGGTGTTGGAAAGGCTTGAACTTGCAATGGGAGATAAGGCAAGGTTTTTTTCTCATTGGATTATGGGACTTAAGGTTGAAGGAATTGATGTTTTAGATGATGAGAATGCAAAAAGGCTTTTTAGGAGCAACCCTTTTTTAGAGAGTAGTTTTTTACATAAAAGGGAAGCCGCTAAGCATGCTTTGTCTGAAAGAGAGGAACAAATTATTCATCGAAAAGAGATGTATGGTATTGATGTTGTTGGAGAGTTATACGATCATATTGTAAATGATTTTTCTTTTGAAATAAGGGTTAAAGAAAGGAAGAAAAAGATTTCAAATTTAAGTGAACTTACCAAATATTTTTATAGCAGAAATCGAGATGAGAGGGTGTCTGCTTATAAGAGTCTTTTGGATACTTATTCAAAACATAAGGAGAAGTTTTTTTCTATTTATTCAGCAATTATTAAGGATTTGAATGTTGATGTGTCTTTAAGAAATTTTAAAAGTCCTATTTCAGCAGTAAATTTTTCTAATGAACTTTCTGAAGAAGCGGTTAATGCTCTTATTAGTTCTTGTGAGGATAATGAGGAGATTTTTAGGGAATTTTTCAGACTTAAGAAAAGAATATTAGGTATAAGCGATTTTGGAAGAGAGGATGTTTACGCTCCTTTAGGTTTAGAAAGAAATCAAAAAAGGTTTAGTTATGCTCAGTCAAAAAAGATTATTATGGATAGTTTTGAGGGATTTTGTAAGGATTTTAAGAGAAAGGCAACAGAGATTATTGATTCAAGGCATGTTGATGTTTACCCAAAAGAGAATAAACGTTCAGGTGCTTTTTGTGCGCCTATTTCTCCAGATATAAGGCCTTATGTTCTAATGAATTTTACAGGTACAAGAAATGATGTTTCAACACTTGCGCATGAGTTAGGTCATGGGATACATGCGATCTACTCGTCTAAGTTGCCTATGAGTGTATATAACGCTTCTATTCCCCTTTGTGAGACTGCTTCTGTCCTTTGCGAAACAATTGTTGCTCAAAGGTTGTTTGATAGTCTTACAGATGTTGAGAAGATCTCGTTTTTAGGGGAAAGGATTATGAATAGTTATGCAACTATTTGCAGACAAAATAGGTTTATTATTTTTGAGATTAAGGCACATGATCTTATTACAAATAACAATGTTGGAGAAGAGGAGTTATCAGAGCTTTATTACTCAAATATTTCTAAGCTTTTTGGTGATTCTTTGAAGGTTTCAAAAGATTTTAGATGGGAATGGTGCTATATCCCACATATTATCCACTCCCCGTTTTATTGTTATTCTTATAGTTTTGGGAATCTTTTGTCATTGTCAATTTATAATCGATATAAGAAAGAAGGGTCAAGGATTGTTGATGATGTTTTGAGGATTCTATCCAGTGGCTCAAGCGAGAATCCTGAAAAACTTTTGATGTCTTGTGGATATGATGTTACTAAAAAGGAGTTTTGGGATAATGGATTTAGTACAATTAATGAGTGGGTTTCAAAGTTAAGATTGCTTGCTCAAAAGAGTGGATTATGATTTTTATAATTTTAGTTTTGTTTATTGTATGAGGAATTTTTTTTAATAAAAGTGTGTTTAGCTTATGTTTTTTTTAGATTTTTTTATGTGGGATGTGTTCTTGTGTGAATTGATTTCGTGAATTCGACATTTGTATAATTTGCTTTTGAAACCAAAAGTTTGAAGAGACGGATTTGTTAAACGATTAACCTCAACTGTCCTAAAGATACCTCTGAATTTATGCTGAGGTTTTTCAGTTATTGGATATTTGTTTTTTGTTAATGTGATTATTTTTAAGGGTTTAACAACTTTAAAGTCACAAAGAAAGATTTATTAAAAGGTTTCTAAAAGGTTCTATTTATAATATTTGAAAGGGTTCTAAAATGAAGCAATCATCAGATAAGGGTTTTAGTAATAAAATTAACAAGCTTGGGATTGGTAAGAAAAAGAAGCTCAATAAGGATCTTTCTTTGGTTGAACTTGTGATGTATGGAGTAGGGGTTATGATTGGAGCTGGGATTTATGTTTTGATAGGTAAGGCTTCTGGGATTGCAGGATATAGTGTTTGGCTTTCTTTTATACTTGCCTCAGTGATTGCAGGGCTTAGTGGGCTTAGTTATGCTGAGATGAGTTCTATGTTTTCTTCAAGTTCTGCGGAGTATGAGTATTGTGAAAATAGTTTTAATAAGAAGTGGATTGCAAAGACAATTGGTGTTCTTAAGCTTGCAACTTTGATTATAGGAATGAGTGCTGTAAGCCTTGGTTTTGGGGGGTATATGAGCAGGCTTTTAGGTCTTTCTTCGGTGATCTGGGGATTTGTTCTTTTGACAGGAGTATTTTTGCTTAATTTGTTTAGGATTAGGTTTTTAAGTAAGCTTAATAATTGGATTGTTTTAGTTACTATTCTGGGTCTTTTTGCGATTATTGTTTCAGGGGTTTTTCATATTCAATCAACTGAGCATTTTTTTGAGTTTAAGGAAGGATTTACTCCGGTGTTTGCTGGTGCAGCGCTTATTTTCTTTGCATTTTTAGGTTTTGAAGATCTAGTGAGTTTGGGAGAGGAATCTAAGTCTGCTAAGAAAAACATGCCTAAGGCTTTGGTGCTATCACTTGTGATTGTAGCGATAATTTATATGCTTGTTTCCTTTGTTTCTGTTGGAGTTTTAGAACCAAAAGAGCTTGCAAGTTCTGATTCTCCAATGAGTGAGGTTGCAAATGTTACTATGGGAAAAATGGGTGGGTTTGTTACAAGTATTATTGCTCTGATTACTACTTCTTCTACAGTTTTGATTATGTTTTTGTCTTTTACAAGAATGGCTTATGGGATTTCAAAAAAGAAGGTTATTCCAAAGATTTTTCAGGTTTTAAATAATAATAGTGTACCTGTTTTTGCAGCGGTTTTAGGTTATATTCTTTGCGTTTTGATTGTTTTTACAGGAGATATATCCAGTGTTGCAGGGATTACTGATTTTGGCGCACTTTCGATTTTTGCAAGTGTTAATCTTGCAAATATATTCTTGAGGTATAAAAAACCAAATCTCAAGAGAGGTTTTAAGACACCTCTTAATGTGGGAAAATTCCCAGTAGTGAGTGCGCTTGGGTTAGTAAGTGCTGTTTGGATGATTTTACATTTGGAAGTTATTGTGATTTTTGCAGGAATGGGAATTGTTTTGGGAATAATTTTTTTATTTGTGATTATTGACAAGATTTTGAAAATGAAGGTTTTAAATTCCAAGAGTTAGGGGTTTGTGTATGAATTTAATGGGCGTAAAGTGAGAATTGAATGGGAATCTTTAGGTAAGAAAAAAGAGTTTTTGATAAGTGCTTTTTTTAGTTTAATTTTTCGGGGTTGAGATTGGTTACTAATATTATTACTATTTTATTGTTATCATTGTTATTGGCTCTGTAGAAATGCTCTTATTCTGTAGAACATTTTAATAACACTTCTTATTGCTCTTTCGATGTTATAAGCCAATATCTTCAATAACATTTCTATCTTTTGTGTTTTGAAATTTCTGGCTCTAAGTTTTGAGCCATATTTTCTCTTTAGCGAAGAGAAAATAGTTTCAGTTATATTTCGTTGCGTGTATAATCCATATTCAAAATTGCGCTTTGCCAGTTTTCTATACCATCCTTTCGTCTTATTTAACGGTAAATCTTTATTTTTTAAGCTAATCAGGCTTTGCTTGCCAGATTCGAATATTGCTTTATGATTCTTGTCAGAATCATATCCTTTGTCAGCGACAAAATACTCAAAATCCAATTGTTTGACTTTGTTATACATTGGCAAAAAATCTACACAATCATGCCGACGTTTTTTCCTGATTTTTGGTACTAAAATAATTCGATTGAAAATGTCACTTATAGCGTTTAAATTCACAAATCCCTTGACAGGTTCTTCTCGATCAATTCTCTTACAATAATGACTTGATGCATGGTCAAGTTCCATGCCTGTGCTGTCTACTCCTAAGAAATTGCCTTGTTTTGGGAATAACTCTTTTGTTAAGAACACAAGCTTCTCTAGCAGTTTTGCTTGCAATCTTTTAGCTACTTTCTGTAACGTTGTGAAATGCGGGATTCTTTTTAGCGAAATATATTCCGGAATCTTCGAATCATAAAGCGACTCTACAAACTTGCGGTAATCGCAATTTGTGTGTTCTTTTGCAACCAAAAGAAACAAATGCTGAAGGTTTGTGAATATACGATTTGAATATTTACTGTTGTAAACTGGAATTGTCCCAAAAACGCACAATTCGGCTACTATTTTCGAAAACTTTTTGAACTTGTACTGAATTACACTCATTGTAAATGGCACCTCGTTTTGTCGTCGCAATTGGACAAATTATCGACGATGAGGTGCTATTTATACCTTTCTAAATGAAAGGGTTTCTACAGAGCCATTGTTATTATTAATTATTATCAATTTGTTTTTGGCGAGTGCTATTTGAGTTAATGAGTTGGTATTTTTGCATGTTTTTTTATTGATAGGATTTTTAGGTATAAGTAATAAGGAAAGGATTTAGAATAAGATTCACAACTAGAATTCTTGAATTAATAAATTCAATCGTTCACAACAGATTTTATGGTGTTTATGCCTTAAAAAGTCATTTATTTAGTTTTGCATCTTTTTTAGGTTTGAGAGGATTTTTTCATTGGAGTCCCATTCCAGAGCTTGTTCTAATACTTCAACAATGTTTGTTACAGGTATTAGTTTTACTTTTGATAGTCTTTCTTTTGGAACAACAATATCTTGAAGGTTTGATTTTGGAACTATTATGTTTTTAACCCCTGTATCAATTGCAGCGTCTACTTTTGCTGAAACCCCACCTACTGGGAGAACTTCTCCTCTCACTGAGAGGCTTCCCGTCATTGCGAAGTTTTGTTTTACTGGGATTTTTTTAAGGGCTGAGATTATTGCTGTTGCTACTGCTACACTTGCAGAATCGCCTTCTACTCCTTCGTAGGTTTGAAGGAACTGGATATAGACATCATACTTATCGTTTATGTCTTCGCCAAAGAATTTTTTTATGATTGCAGATACGTTTTTTACTGCTTCTTTGGCTATTTCGCCTAATTTTCCAGTTGCGATAAACTCGTTCTTTTTTCCACCAGGTGTTATCTCTGCTTCGATTGGTAAGAGTATCCCTGAGAAAACTGGGGATGAACCCATTACTGCAAGACCATTTACCCTTCCTATTCTTATTCCGTTTGTTACTATTACTTCGTATTCTTTTTTTCTTAAGACATAACTATCAGCTATTTGTTGTTCAAGGGTTCTTGCGATTTGTTTTGCTCTGACTACGTGGTCCCTATCTACTAGGTTGGCTTTGTTTTCGAGGGCTAAGTCGCCTGCTGCGCGGACTATTCCACCAAGGTCTCTAAGTAAGAGACTTAGATGTCCTTTTCTATTTGAGCGTCTTTTTGCTTCAAGGATTATTTCTTCTACTGCTTCTTTTGTGAAGTGTGGTATTTTTCCATCTCTTGATACTTCTTGGGCGATGAATTGAGCGATTTTAAATCTATTCTCTGGAGTGTCTTGGAAGGTATCTTTCATGTATACTTCATATCCATATCCTCTTATTCTAGACCTTAGGGCGGGATGCATGTTCTTTATGGTATCTATGTTTCCTGCAGCGAGAAGAATAAATTTGCAGGGTACTGGTTCGGTCCTAACCATAGCTCCTGCACTTCTTTCGCTTTGACCTGTTATTGGAAATTGCCCCTCCTGAAGCGCTGTTAAAAGGTCTTGTTGGGTATGTGCTTTTAGTGTTGCAATTTCATCTATGAATAATACGCCCATGTTGGCTTTGTGTATCATTCCTGCTACTACTCTCATGTGTGCAGGGGTTCCTAATCCCCCACTTTGGAATGGGTCATGTAATACGTCGCCAAGCAAGGCTCCTGCATGAGCACCAGTTGCATCGTAAAATTGGCTTTTGTCTTTGTTGAAGTTATCAACTATTATGTATGGTGTGTTTTGGGATGCTGTTTTTCTTTGACCTAGATTAATAAAAAGCATGAATGCGCCTAATAAAAACCATGAGCCGATAAGAGTTGCAGCGCCCATTATATCGCCGTATTGAGCTCTTATAAGCCAAGGCGCGACTATTGATACCACTAATAAAAGAATGATTATAAAGCCACTATTTTTTAGGCTGTTTTGGAGTGATAGGTTTGCTACTGATATTAGTTCTCTTCCTTTGCCTGCTGGAACAGATCTTATTAAAGGCTGGTTTTCATCGTGTGGGTTTGGATAAGAGAGCACATCAACAAGGTTCTCTTTTGGTAAAAGCTTTGCTAGGGCCATCCCAAGCATGCTTTTTCCTGTACCAGGCTCACCAATTAATAGGACATGCCTTCTTTGGGTAGCGGCTTTTTTTATTATTTCTACTGCACCTTCCTGACCGATTACTTGGTCTATTAGGTCAGTTGGTACTTTTATTTCTGATGTGTTGTTGTAGTGAAAAGCAGAAGGTTCTTTATTTGTTTGAATATTCGTTGCTTGAGTGGACTCTATTTTAATCTGTTGAGAAGCATTTTCTTTTTTAGGCTCTTCTTTTTTAGGCTCTTCTTTCTTAGGTTTTTGATTTTTTGTAGTAGGCATGGGATTATAAGCATTACAAGGTAATATAAAAGTTTTTCCTAATGGATTTTTATTGATGGATTTTGGAGGATTTTTTGTATTTTTTAGGAAGTTGATTAATAGATAATTTTATAAATGAGTCTTTTTTTCTTTTTGGAAGGGTTGATATTTTTGGCTCCGTAGCTCAGTAGGTGGAGCGCACGACTGTTAATCGTGAGGTCGGCAGTTCGAGGCTGCCCGGAGCCGCTTTTTTACTTGTCATGTGTAGATAAGGAGTGAACGACCTTAAGTCTCGCCACACCCTTCTCGTCGACAACTAGAACTTTCTTGTGTTTTTTTAGCTTTTCTTATACGAGTAGACCCGAGCAATCGCCTGATTTACTGCCATGTTTTTAAAATAGCTCTCGGAGTTTATATATCTTGTCCTTATTTTATGCAAAAACTCGCCACCTTTTAGAGGTGTACCCATTTTTGTACCCAAATCTGACTACTATTCTTTATCCCTACTCTAGATAAATAATCACAACCTTATAGTTACTGATGAAGACAAAAACCGTTGTAATCAGGATAACTGAAGAGCAGGATCAGGTTCTATTAGCAAGAACAAGGTCTGCAGGATTTCAACAGAAGTCAGATTATGTTCGGTTTAGTTTGTTCATGAAGATTCCTGTTGAGGAAAAAATAGATGCGATATATCAGAAGGTTGTGAAAAATGGATGAGTCATTTGAGATGCTAAGGGGAGAAAGAAGGAGTTTCTTTTGTCCGAATAAGCTCTGGAAAGAATTAATCAAAAAGACAAATGACTGCATCTCTGTATCGCAATATATTAGGATGGCAATCATTGAAAAGATGATTAAGGAAAATCCAGAGAATGAGGATTACATAAAAGACCTCATGAAATACTAAAATTTTTATTCTAGTTCTATTTTTTTAGTTTAATGAAAGATTTAATTAACAGTACTATTGAAGATATAAGAATATTTTTATTTATCATATTCATGCTTATGATTTTAGGTGCTTTCTTTGCTGGAATAAGAGAAAGTACTGATAATGAACAAACAAAAGAGATGGTTGATAAGGTTGAACAAAGTGCAGTTGATTCTTTCACAATAATAATTTGGGGTATAGGTATTATTGGAACTATCGGTACAATTGTTTTGATTGCCTCATTTCTAAGAGATCAAGGGATAATCTAAATTAAATCCCAACATATTCTTCAATCTCGTGACTTCTTTTTCTTATTGTTATTTCAAGCACTCCGATAGCATTAGCTACTATTCTCTGTGGAACTTTCTCTTTGCATTCTTTAGATGCAAGGTATAGTGCAGCTGCCACTATTGTTTTTGGATTCTTTCCTGTAATGTATCTGCTTCCTTTCAGTCTCATAACTATATTAACTGCTTTAGTTACTGACTTTTGGCTTAATCCTATTTTGGATGCAAAACGTGGTATCAAATCCAAAGGGTCGCATATATTTACCTTTAGCTTAAGCTCCTTTACTAAAATCCTATGAGCCCTCATCATCCTTTTTTCAGTCATATCTGTGAAGGCAACAATCTCAAGAGGAGTTTTAGGTAAGCAGTGCATACTACAAGCAGTGTAGATGCTTCCATATACAAAGCTTGAATTATCCCTCCCAATATTTAGCCCTTTATCTACAGCACTCTTGAAGATTAGCTTTGCTTCTTTGATAACATATTCAGGAAGTTTAAGCTGAGAGGCAATATTGTTTATGCGAATATTAGCCTGATTGATATTCTTCTCCCTAGTTGAATATATCCAACTGTTCTTTACAATCTTCCCATCCATACCTAGTCCACCAGCATGGCTTATGCTAGGATAATGTGCTGTACTTTTCACAAATTCCGAAACAACTGGTTTCTCAAATGGAGATTCATCTAGGATAAGCCCACAGTTTCTACATGATGATTCCCCTGTGTGGCTATGCCATGAAATATCTACTGATCCGCATTCAGGACATCTGCTCATTCTTCTTCCCCCTTTGTGAAGTAGAGAATCACTGGCATGATCTCTTTTTCTGCTAGTTGTTTTACCCTTTCCATGATCTTGCTTTCGCTTAGGCATAGTTCCATGATGTAAAATACATCTATTGCAGTTGTGTCAAATAAGTCTTTTATAGGTTTCTTTATATCGATCCTTCTACGTTTATCATTGTAAAAGACTTTGCCTTTTACTTGGATTATCTTGTCCGTTGTTTTGATAGGTAAATTATTTATGAGCATTGGTTTTGGGCACCCCACAGCTTTTACTTTCAAAAAAGAAAAATGTTTTTTGCGAACTTGTCGCACATGAAACTTAATTAACAGTCACGTTTCATCTTAGTAAGTGTGTTAGGTATGACAGCGTGGACTCTAGTAAGATCGCTCAAGAAAACTGTTTTTTGCCACTTGTATGTCATTTTTAGTCCCTTCTAGTAGTAGTAAAGTCGCCATCATTTATAAAGGTATACGGTTTTTAAACCTGCATTCTTTCGGATCCGCTCTGAATATAGCCTAATAATCAGACCGCAATCAGAGCGGAATATTCGCAATATTCCGACGACACACACTATTTTCAGAGCGGAAAATCCCGCACATATAACTTACTTCTTTTTATTATTATTTCGTTTGGATTTCTCTTTTTGCAGTTCGCTGATCAGTGCTGGGACATCTTTTCTCAGCTTGATCGTTGTGAGGGGCAGATTTGCTTCATACTGCCTTTTGAAGTTGCTATCTGTCAAGAAGACAACAACTCTGTTTTTGTATTTTAGATAAAGATCATCAAATTTCTTAATGAAGTCTTTCTTGGTTTTCTTCTTATAGTTGCTACCAGTCTCAACTTCAATCGCTACAGGCTTGCAACCTTTGATCGTTACAACTAGGTCAGGCTCTTTTGTCAATCCTGTCTTGACATCATCAGTTATCTTTAGCATCTCTTGTTTTATCTGATCAACCAAGAAAGTGTGTTCCAATGATTCTATGTTATTTTTCTTGATGAAAAATTCCACGTGGGTTGTTGAATCTATTGGAACCATCCTTTTAGATTCGTATCCATTATTTATCAGATAGTTCTGTTCATCTCTGTCAAGTTCTGATGCAAGAAATACATTCTTAGTAATATCAAGATTGATGTTCACATCTTCTCTTTTGTCATCTTCCTTTTTTGTTTCCACTACTTTCTCATTAGGGTTGGTTGTTATGATCTTATGCTCTTCAGGAGATGCCACAACCTCTAGCTCTTGATGGTCATTATCCATGATTAATATGCCCCTTCCTTGTGTTGCAGTCAGCAGATACTCTTTCTCCATCTGTGAAAGGTGGAAGGTTTTCATGACTGACTCAATTACAGATGGCTTTTGCCTTAGCAGAAAGGAATAGGAAGAGTTTGCTAAGACTGCATGACCTGCCTTTGAATTTACTAGGTCAGCTACATCTTGTGTAATTAACAGAAGCCCAAGATTATATTTTCTGCAGGTCTTTACAATCTCGAAGATATAGGATGCTTCCTCCGTTTTCCCTAATAAAGACCAAGCTTCATCTATTATCAATAGCTTTTTTCTTCTTGTCCTTTTCATCTGCATATATACAAAGTCAAGGATAAGGAACATAACCAAAGGTTTGACTTGCTTTGGCATATCTCCGATATTGAAACAGACAAAGCCTTTATTGAAACTGATTGAGCTTGGTTTGTTAAGGAAGCTGAACACCCCACTTGTGTACATATAGAGCCTATTAAGCAGAGCTCTGTAAGTAATCTTTTCCATCTGTGAGGCTTTTTTATCCATCTGTTCTAAGATTTTGTAAAGATCTCCTAGAATAGGTGGTTTTTTGCTGTCATTATCCTTATTATCTGCATTGATGCCTTTTCTTGAATATGTCTCGTTTATCGCTTTGTCAAGGATAGCTCTTTGTATTTCAGTAAGATCTCCGAACATGATCTTGAACATATCCATCAAAGTTAGCCTTTTTTCTATATAATCGTGTCCCATCAGGTCAAGAGGATTTATTATGGTGGATGAATCTTTGCTTATTGTTATTAGTTCTCCATTGCAGTGTTTTGTAAGTCCAATATATTCTGCTTGTGGGTCAATAATCAAAACATCAGTGTCATTTAGCAATTGTCTGCTGATTAGAAGCTTTGTAAAATAGGACTTTCCTGAGCCAGATGTTGCAAGTACCACTCCGTTTGCGTTTGACAACCCAAATATATCTTTGATAAAAGGCACTTTGTTCTTGTTTAGCCCAAGCATTACCCCTTCATTTTCCTGCGTTAAGAAAGGGCTGGAAAAGGGAAAGAAAGCAGAGAGTGCATCTGTTGTAACATTTCTTTTTATCTCGAGCTTATCGTTAGCAAGAGGCATCATCGCCTGAAATCCAACAGTCTGCCTGAATATAGGAACAGAAGGAATAATCATGATTGAGTTTAGTTCTGCCTCGACTTTCTTTGTTAATAAGTCTAGTTCTTCTTTTGTTTTACCTTTGCATCCTATGTATAGGCTGACATTGAAAAGTTTCTGCGTTCCTTTCTGCATAGCCTCTAAAACCTTCAAAGTATCTTGATATTTTATCTCTAAAGAAGGATTGATTGAGTTTTTTAGCTTCTCAGCATATAGATCCGCTCTTTGCTTTTGAAGTTCTCTATTAAGCATTATCATCATAGATTCTATGCTAAAAGGCTCGATGTGGATACTAATGTCAAAGTCATCGTTGGAGCTGATGATTTTATCTAAGAATCCTTCCTCTACAGTTCTCGGGTATCCTACTGCTGAGATAATTCTGTACTGCTTATCATTTACCTGTAAAGAATTGACATTATCTTTTACAGAGTCAGGAGCTATAAGCTTTAAGACACTTGACTTTTCTGCTTCTCTCACAAGGTTATTATCATTAAAGAAAGTGTGAATATTGTTTAATATCTTGCTTTCATTTATCCTGCTAGCTTTTATGCCAACACTTTTCAATCTCTCAATGCAGACATCTGATTGTATTTTAAGGTCTGATTTCTCAGGGATGATTAGATAGAATTTTCTATCTCTCATCTGGTTTTCTTCAATAGTTTTATGCATGAAAGAGGAGAAGTCTGCCAATAATTTCTTGTTAGTAGTTCTTTTCTCTAAAGCTTTTAGGTAAGAGTCGATGTTAAGGCTTTTTGTTGAGACAACTATCTGTATTGAAAAATCTAAAGAGTTTAGAAACTTCTGAAATCCATAGATAATTGTGTCTTTCTCTTCTTTTGTCTTTATGCTGAAGTTTATCGGAGTTACTTCAATTACAGCTAACTTTTTATCTGTCTGTATAGTTGATTCAATCACTTTCTTTACTGGAATCAAGGTTTGCATTGCAGGGGAATTTACAGTAATTGTTCTTAGCTTTGTAAATGCCATGAATCTCTTGATCCATGTTGCCATATCAAAGAAGATGAACAGGATTCCGATAAAAGCCGGGATCAAAGCAATGACAAACTTTGCAGTTGCACTTATTGGAAGCTTGATAATTACAACTAATATTAATAAGAATAAAGAAGCCCACGCTAGTTGAGAAAAGGTCAGACCGAAGATTATCTTTTCCTTGTGTTGTAATTGTTGAGGAATCTCATAACTCATACAGACAAAGAGCCTGTGATGATATAAAGCAGGATGTCGGAGAAAATATTTAATTTAACTTGTAAGACCTTTGTCTTTCAAATATTTTTCAAATTCTATGTCATTTAACACACTATCATAATTATCTTTTCTGATCTCCATTATGTTAGTGTCTTTTGTAACTCTTTGAATAAATTCTTTAAAATCAACGTTTGATGAAATCAATCTATTTATTGTGTCCCAATCAAGTGCATCTCTTCTTTTTGCAGGAAATAATAGCTCGCTTTCATATATATTGCTCGGATCTAATCTAATAATCCCTATTCCAAATGCATTGTTTAATCTTCGCAGTTCATCAATAAAATCAGAGTCTTCGTTGATTTTTAATGAAACAAGATAACCTTCATGTGCCCAACTTGAATTGGATACTGCTTGAAAATAACATTGTCTTAAATTAGCCCAATTTAGTTCTTTTTTAAGTTCATAAGAAAATAATCTTGTTGAGCTTAAAGATAGTGTTTTTTGTAATTCTAAAGCATTTCTATCGAGATCTTTTTCAAAAGGGAAATATACTCCAACTATATCGGGATGAAGCCATTCATTAAACCCACTTCTTCTCTTTGTAGAATTTTCATGAAAAATCGTCTTTAAATGAGCTTTAAAATGTTGATTAGCATTAGCAAATTTCACAAGTAAAGGATGTAAGTCTCTCTCAGAAAACTTAGTAATAGATTCTCCTTCTTCTTCTGTTTCAGGCTCGATGGGAGCATCAAATTTGTATTTAACTAGATAAAATTTTGCAGGTCTGCTACTATGCTGATAAAAAATGGTTTTTGGATCATCCCTTATACTAATATAGAGCTGAGCACTGATTGTATTCCAAGGAGTTTTGCCTGTTGTAGAAAGTTGTTCTGTTAATCCCTCTTCTTTTGCAATAGACCATATCTCAAGAGCACTTAATGGTTGCTTCTTGTCCATTAATACCTGTTCTGCTAGTTTAAGATATGTTAGTTTGCTCATAAGGACAAAAGATACCATTCCGCTAATAAAGATTTCGGTTTTTGCTACATAAACATAGCTATATATTTCACAGCTTCAGCAACTTTTTCTCCTCCATCTCCTACAGCACTTTTTGAGATTGAGTGCCATGCTAATACTATGAATAGAAGATTTACTATGCTAAAGCAGGATATCATTACAAGAATCTTAATATTTTCAAACAAAGGAATCTGTGTCATCATTGAACTTGCCAAGATTATTATTGCATCTAGGAATGTTATGAATATGTTGTATCCAAGAAAGTTTAGGATAAGCTTTCCATAACTTTTCAATGGGGGAATAAACCAGCAAAAAATCCCTATCGGAGCAAAGATTACTCCAAATGCTACTACCATATATCTTATTACTAAAAAGAGAGCAGTAAATAGAAGAGTAAGTCCATATAGCCAAACAAATAAGAACTCCAGTCCAATATTCACTATATTATCTGCTGTGATAAGAAAAAAGTGTGGATCAGACATAGATAAGACTGCTGAAGACATTATTGCTCCAAGTTCAAGTATTAATCCGTAAAGATAGAAAGAACCTTGAACTAAGGTTATCATTATAACGGTATTTTTTAGCCATTCTTTAGCCATATGTCTTCTTATAGGATTCATTCCTGCAAACATGAATTGGAAACCAGAATAAATGAAAAGGATGCCATAAAATAGACTAATACAATAAACAATTATAGCCCATATGCTGTAGAAAATATCTATTGATGGAGGATTCTCGAGCATATTTCTTATTAGAGAAAGTAAAGGTTGCAGAGGGGCGTTTAACAGATCCAGAAAGAATTCATACAGCTTTTGGGGGATACAGGAGGCTAGATTTGTCAAACCGCACTCCTCTGCATAAACAGAAGGTATTGTTAATAATCCTAAGATCCAAGATAGCTTTTTCATACTATCTTCAAGTTTAAGATAATATATGGCAGGATGTCGGAGGATAGATAGTATATGATACTTAATTCAATTTTCTTAAATCAAATCTTTTCAGTTTCTTAATCTCCTTGATGTTTAATTTGTATTTTGCATTAGAATTAATTATAATATCTTTTTCAAAAAAATCAACTTTAAATCCAAATATTTTTCTGCTATAAAAAACAATCCCGCTAAGATATTGAGAATCTGGTTCTTCTACAGATAATCCGTTTTGTTTTCTTTGAAAACTTTGTGATAGTATATTTCCTGTTTTATTATTAATAACGAGTTGGTATTGTCCTTGACCTAAAAATGAATCTTCTATTTGATGTTTCATATAACCAGCGTAAGAAATATTGATAAAAAGAACAACAGGTTTCTTCTCTTTAATAGCACATTCTTTAATTTGACGAATTATTTTATCTTTTATTTTTCCTTTCGATTTATTATCTAATTCTCTTGCTATTCCATCGCAAGGAATTGTGTTTCTAGGAGTATATATTTCAAAATAGATATCTCTTTTTTCAAGGTTTATTTTTGAATCTAAGCGTAAATTGGAGTTTTTTATCTTTGGATTAAATAAGGGATTATAGTTACTGAAAAAAGCATTAATCTCTATTTCAGAAACTGTGTCAATAAATTGTTCAACATTTAGTAAACCTTCAAATGTTCCATTAAATCCCTTTAAGGTTTTGGTTTTATTGAATAATTTGTTCAAGTACCAGAAAAAGAAATTTCCTTGAAAAAAAGTACTACAATACATCATACCCCATAAAAACTTGTCTGTGTCTTTTCTTTGATTGATTGCACTTAATGCTTCCCTATCTTGTTTGGATAGTCTATTCTTGTAATCAATTAATAAATTATAAAAGGGACTTTTCTTTTTCTTTTTTAATGAATTTATGATTTTTGATTTTAAAACATTTAATTCAGAGAACTCTTTAAATAAAATATCTATTTTTTTCATTTAAATTTAAGAATATCTTGATTTTATATGTTTTTCCAATACTTCCTAATCACTTTATATAAAATTATGTTAATAAAAATAAACACAATTATCTTATACAGCAAATTCCAGCTACTGCTAGCTTCGAATCTTTTTATATCTTCAACAGGAATCGGTTTTATATCCGCATCACAGCTTTTAGAATATGAGTTAAAGAAATCCTGAAATTCTAAAGAGCAGTCGTCTTTCTCATCTGTAATCAAAAGCCCGCTATCATAAAATATGCCTCTGCTTGATGTGAAGTTGTTAGGAGTTGCATATAGCTGAATATAATCGTAAGAATCGATAAACCTTGCATAATATGAATATCTATCTCTATTAAAATAATCATCTCCAATATTTAACTGCAAGTTTCCATCGTATTCTGAAAGATTTCCCCAATAGCTTCCTGAATATTCATAGATGTATTTGAAGCTAGGCTCAGAGGGATTGTCATAAGAAGCAATAGAGAAATCTTTTGATAGAGACAGAGCATCTGTGTCATAATTTGTGTAATCATAATCACAATCCCAGCAATATCTTACGCATCTTCCATCTCTTCTTCTGCAACAATATCTGTCCCATTCATAATATCTTTCTCTTATTGTGACACTAAAGTCAACCTGAACCTTAAATTCAGAGTCCCTGCTTATAGAAAAATAACTATTAAAGTTATCAGAAAGCTTTCTTTCATTAGAATATATTCCAAGATTAGAAGATCTGCTGTTTAGATCATAATATATCCTGCACGTAGCCCCATCTCTTTTATTATTGTTGTAATAGGTTGGAGGGACATAATAGCTGTAGTCATAATCTCCTCTGAACTGAAACATCTCTGCTGTAAGCTTTCCATCATCAAGTATGGATGGATAGATATATGGGACTTCAAGCCAAGCATTTCTTATATTTCCCTGATTGTATGTTTGAATGGGATCTATGTCAATGGCATCATTATAATCCCTTATTGCATCATGGTCTGGGGATGCATCACTTGTATAGAGTAGATTTGGGATAAGGCTCTCATTTATACTTTGAAGTTCGATGCAATCTTCCTTCAAAGAGCCTGAGAAATAGTTGCAGTCAAAAGCATAAGCTAAAGGAATGAGAAAAAGCATAGCTAGGGCTAGGATTAAGAGTTTCATACTTCTTCTAAGCCTGTAATAATAAAATAGAGAATCTCGGATTTTGCAATAATAAAAAAAATAAGGCTGAATTATCAGCCCACTAAAAAGTTCACGATCAGCGGTGCAATCCATATAACGATTAGACCAACAATGATATAGGTTGCCATAGCCTTTGCCTGTTCTCTTTTTGCTTGGTCGCCTCCACTCATAATGAAGGTTATCCCTGCAAATAACAAGAACAGCACAGCGATGGCAGTCGCTGCATATTTGATGAAGTTGTAAATCTTCATCACAGGCTCTAAGATGCCATCGAAAGTCGCCTTGTCTTCATCGCTTAGGTCTTGGTCGAAGTCCACCGCTAACGCTATTGTTGGTAATGCTAGCAACACCAACAAAAACACAGCAATTGCTTTGTTCATCTGGAAGTACCTCCTTGCAGTTTTAGGTAGTCTTCAACACTGCCATACTTCCATTCTATGAAGGTACGGCAAGCATTACAGAGAATTGCTTCCCTTGTTTCTAGGTTTTTTTCACATATCAGGCATTTCACTTAAGACCACCTAAAAACAATAAGGATGGCATAATTAAAGGCAGTATTTCGGAGAATGTGATACAGTTTAGGTTTAAGCTTATACCCTGCGGGTTGATAGTTATACTCTAAAGTAGAAATATTTAAAAAGGACATCTAGTTTTATAATTTAACATGACAAAAATATTAATATCTTCAATATATGATCATAATTCAATAATGCTTTGTGCAACTAAGTTTTCTATTGAAGAAATATACTTAATCATAGATAAGAATCCTGACGAGATTCAGCAAAATGCTATTAAAATTGTAAAGGACTCATTAGGATCAGTAGTTAGGATTCATGAACGTAAAGCTGAGGTTTATGATATTATTGAAACTGCAAAGTTAACTGTAGATATTCTTGATAGGTTACCTGAGGGTATGGAAACTTATGTTAATGTAACTGCGGGAAGGAAAACTCAGACTTTGGGGCTTTCTTATGGAGCATATGCAAGAATTGGAAAAGTGCATAATATAATATATGTGACAAAAGAAACGAAGGAAATAATCTATCTTCCAAAATTGAACTATGAAATAACTGATACGCAAAGACAAATGCTTGAATTAATTTCAGAGAAAAAACTGACTTCGACATTCCAAATTAGTGAAAAAGTTTCTACTTCAACAGCTATGGCATATAGAAATTTTGAAACTTTAAAAAATAAAGGAATGATTATTCAGTCTAAGGAAGGAATTAAACTTACAGATTATGGGAGGTTGGTATTATTATGATTCAGTTTATTGTTAGAGTCGGATTTGCAGTAATTATATTTATTTTTGGACTTCTATTATGGGTAAGTGGAGAGTTTGCCAATGCAATTTCTGTACATGGCTTGGGTAGATTTTTTGGTGGCTTGATAGCTATGGGAGTTGGAGCAGTTATTGCATTTTTAAAAGGAGATTAAGATGATAGAAATTATATTATTAATAATTGGGCTTATTGCAGGTGGCATTGCAGGATATTTTATCGGCAAATCAAAAGTTTTTCAAAGTGCAGATTTGACTTCTCAAATGGGAACAATTCAAAATCTTACTACTCAAATTGCTGAAATGAAAGGTAAATTTGAAGCTGTTGAAAAATCAAGAGAAGATATTGAAAAAGCAAGAGAAAAGTATAACGATGAGAAAGAAAAAAGATTCAAGGAGTTTATAGAGAATAATCAAAAATTATTCAAAGAACTTAAGGAAGGTTCTGATAAATCTGATAAGGCTAAAGAAGAGAAAATTCAAACATTAATGAAGACTAATGAAAAATTCTTGAATGAACAAAAGGAAAGCACTGAAAAGTTCCTCAAAGAGCAAGGGCTGTCAAGAGAAGAGATCGAAAAGAAACGAGATGCTCAAGTTCAAGATATGAAAAATATGGTGACTAAATTCACACAAGTTATTTCTGGAACACAACAAAGAGGAGCAGTCGGAGAAGTCATGCTTTTAGAAGCATTAAAAAATTCTATAAAAGCAGGTGTTGTAAAAAAAGATTTAAAAATTGGCTCAAAGAATGTAGAATTTGCATGGGACTTAGGGGATGGAAAATACATACCAATTGATTCTAAATTACCTGATGTTTTTGAAGTTTATAATGAATATTTAGAAGCTTCAGATTCAGATAAAACTTCATTGAGAAAGAAAATCAGAGATAAAGTAAAGAAAAATATTTCTGAAATTCAAAAATATCAAAACCAAAACAATACTATCGATAACTGTATTCTTGTATTACCCACAGGAATAATTGAAGCTTGTCCTGAAATAGTTGGTGATGGTCATGATTGCCAAGTATTTGTTTGTACCTACACAGATGTCTTTCCAATCACACATATATTGCAAGAACAGTATGCAAGAATGAAAGAAGAAGGAGATGTTGGTACTTATAAAAAAATGGTTGAACAACTATTTGGTATCTTAGATAAAATTATGAAAAGTACTGAAACTATCGATAGAGCATTAACAACATTAACAAATGCTAATAATAATATTAAAGAGGAAGTAGGTAAAGGCAAGAGGGTTTAAGTATGCAGACATTAACAGACTATCATGCAAAGTATTATGCACATGAATTGACCAAAAGAAGTGCTTCTGATAGTTTGGAAAAGTTTTCAAGAACATTGGCTGATGCTAAAGTTGACCTTAATCCTCATCAAGTTGAAGCTGCACTATTTGCTTTCAAATCTCCTCTTTCAAAGGGAGCCATCTTAGCTGATGAAGTTGGTCTTGGAAAGACAATTGAGGCAGGAATATTGCTTTCTCAGAAGTGGGCTGAAGGTAAAAGAAAGATATTGATTATTTGTCCATCAAGCCTTCGTAAACAATGGAATCAGGAACTTCTTGACAAGTTCTATTTACCGTCTTCAATAGTTGAAAGTAGCGATTTTAAGAATATTACTGCATTTGAAAGTAATCCTTTTGACAGAAAAAATATTGTAATCTGTTCATATCACTTTGCTAAAAATAAAGAGGACTTCATTAAACTTGTTTCATGGGATTTGGTTGTAATTGATGAAGCTCATAAATTAAGAAATGTTTACAAGAACACCAATAAAATATCTCATTCAATTAAAAGAGCAATTGGTGATGCACCTAAAGTATTGCTTACTGCAACTCCTCTTCAAAACTCGTTACTTGAACTGTATGGTCTTGTAAGTTTTATTGATGAATATACTTTTGGTGACTTCTCAAGTTTCAAATCTCAATTTGTACGATTGGGAGAAGAGGAAGCACCTAATTTTTCTGATTTGAAAGAAAGACTTACAACAATTTGCAAAAGAACATTAAGAAGGCAAGTTTTAGAATATATCAAATATACAAATAGAATACCTCTCACGCAGGAGTTTAATCCATCTGATAAAGAGCATGAGCTTTATGAAAAAGTTTCTGCATATCTTCAAAAAGATAAAAACTATGCATTACCTCCTGCTCAGAAACATTTAATGACCTTGATCCTTAGAAGATTACTTGCATCCTCAACTTTTGCAATCGCAGGAACACTAAGGGGATTAATTAGTAAGCTAAATACTGCTTTAGAGACAGGCACATTAAAACAGACTTCTGAATACATAAAAAATAGTTTCTCTGACATGGATGAGATATCAGAAGAATTAGAAGAAACAGAAGATGCAAATGAACCACTAACAGAATCAGAAAAGGCTGAAATCAAAGAAGAGATCAAAGAATTAAAAACATTCAGTGAACTTGCAGATTCAATAAAAGTTAATGCAAAAGGAGAAGAACTTCTTACTGCTTTAGACAAAGGATTTTCTAAATTAAATGAATTAAAAGCACCAAAAAAAGCTCTGATTTTTACAGAATTCACACGAACTCAACAATACGTTTATGAGCTATTATCAAAATCAAAATACTCTGGAGAAGTAGTCTTATTTAATGGTTCAAATAACGATGAGAACTCAAATAGGATATATCATGAATGGTTAGAAAAAAATAAGGATACAGACAAGATTTCTGGATCTAAATCTTCTGATAAAAGAGCTGCAATTATTGAATATTTCCAAGATACAGCATCCATCATGGTAGCAACAGAAGCAGCTGCAGAAGGTATAAACCTCCAATTCTGTTCACTGGTTGTAAATTATGACTTGCCATGGAATCCACAAAGAATAGAACAAAGGATTGGAAGATGCCACAGATACGGACAAAACTATGATGTTGTAGTCGTTAATTTTCTAAACAAAAAAAATGAAGCAGATCAAAGAGTTTATGAGTTATTAGATAAGAAATTCCAATTATTCGATGGAGTCTTTGGAGCAAGTGATGAAGTTCTTGGAGCAATAGAATCAGGAATAAACTTTGAACAAAGAATTAGTCAAATATATCAAGAATGCAGAACATCAGCTGAGATAAAGAACTCATTCGATAAACTTCAGCAAGAACTTGAAGATCAAATTTCTCAATCAATAAATAATGCCAAAAAGAAACTTCTTGAAAACTTTGATGAAGAAGTTCATGAAAAACTTAAAGTCAATCTAAACATAAGCAAAGAGTATATCAATAAATTTGAAAGGATACTCTGGAAACTAACCAAACACGAGTTATCACAATACGCATCATTCTCTGATGAAAAATATTCATTCACAGTAAAACAAAATCCATTCTCAAAGAAGATAGGATCATACAAACTAGGAAAAGAGTTGAATGGACATAATCACATTTACAGAATAGGCTGTGAATTAGCACAGAACCTTATAGAATCTGCTAAAAAGAAAAAACTAAGCAATGCATTAGTCGAGTTTGATTATTCTAATCATCCAGGAAGAATAAGTGTTCTCAGCGAATTAATAGGAAAAGAAGGAGACTTAGTATTGTGGAAATTAAAATTAAAATCCTTTGACGAGGAAGAATATCTAATCTTTACTGCTTCAACAGATAAAGGGAAAATCCTTTCCAAAGAACAATGCGAAAAACTATTTGATATCGCAGGAAAACAAATATCAAACGGAGAACTCAACAATGTTGAAGCAATAGAAACAGAATATGAAACTATAAAAAAATCAATCGTTCACGATCTTACTGAGAAAAATACTTTTTATTTTGACGAGGAAATGAACAAATTAGGCAAATGGGGAGATGATAAGAAAACAACCCTAAGACAAACCTTAAAAGACCTTGATGACAAAATAAAGATATTAAAAAAGGAAGTAAGACTAACAGGAAGTCTTCAAGACAAGCTTAAAGCACAAAAGGAAATAAGAAGCCTTGATGCAAAAAGAGATCAAGCTTGGAAGGAATACGAAGACAAAAAGAAAGAGATCGACAATCAAGTTGACAAATTAATCGACAGAATCCAAGCAAAAATGGAGCAGAAAGTCGAGACAGAAAAACTCTTTGCAATCAGATGGAGAGTAAAATAATGGAGGATCAAGATGGCTGAAATAGAAAAAGTAGATATGAAATCAAAAAACATAAAATCTGAACAAGTAGAAAGACTAAAGACGATTTTTCCTGAAATAATGGCAGATGGAAAAATAAACTTTGAACAGCTCAAAGCAACACTTGGAGAAGAAATAGAAGACTCCAAAGAAAGATTTGGAATGACCTGGGCTGGAAAGAGCAAATGCTTCAGAATAATACAAGACCCATCCACTGGAACTCTTAAGCCATCAAGAGAAGAATCAGTAAACTTTGACACAACAGAAAATCTCTTCATCGAAGGAGATAATCTTGAAGTCCTCAAACTCCTCCAAAAATCCTATTATGAAAAAATAAAGATGATCTACATCGATCCTCCATACAACACAGGTAATGATTTTGTTTACAATGATAAATTTGGTCAACAATTAGACGAATATTTGAAAATAACTGGTCAGACTGATGAATCAGGAAAGAAACTTTCTACAAACACAGATTCAAGTGGTAGGTTTCATAGTAGCTGGATGAATATGATGTATCCAAGAATTTTCTTAGCAAGAAATCTATTAAAAGAAGATGGAGTCATTTTTATATCGATAGATGATTCTGAATATGATAATCTCAAAAAAATATGTGAAGAAATATTTGGCGAAGAAAATTATATTGGAACTTTTGTTTGGCGTAAAAAAGTAGGAGCAGGAGCAGATTCTAAATATTTTTTTAGACAACATGAGGAAATATTATTATTTGCAAAGAATATTAATAACATTGAAGGTTTATACCAACCCTTGAATGATGATCAAAAGAAAGAATATTCTAATCCAGATAATGATTCCCGAGGAGATTGGGCTCCGACAGACTTAGGTGCTCCAGCACATGATAAAGACCCAAGAAGAATATATGAAGTAGTATCTCCAAAAGGAGCAAAACACAAAAAATGCTGGGCATACACAAAAGAAAATTTTGAAAAATTAGTTCAAGATAATTTAGTTTATTGGGGAAGAGATGGAACCTCAATGCCTAAAAGAAAGAGATTTCTAAATGATAAACAAGGTTTAACACCAAGATCATGGATTGATTTTTGCCTAACATCGGATGGAAAAAAGGATTTACTTAATTTAGATTTCAAATTATTTGATTATCCTAAACCCGTCCAATTAGTAAAACATTTTTTAACAATCGGTGCAGATAAAGATTCTATTATCTTGGACTTTTTTGCAGGATCAGGTACAACTGCACAGGCAGTTTTAGATTTGAATAAAGAAGATCAAGGCAATAGAAGATTTATTTGTATTCAATTGCCAGAACCCACTAATGAAAAATCAGAGGGATTTAAGGAAGGTTACAAAAACATTTCAGACATATCTAAAGAAAGAATTAGAAGAGTAATCAAACAAGGATCTACTGAATCTCAACAACAAAAACTATCTAATGACAAGAAACTTGATCTTGGGTTTAGAGTGTTTAAGCTTGATAGGTCTAACTTCAAGAAGTGGGATAATCAGACTTCAGAGTTGCAGACTTCTTTGAGTGAACACGTTGAGCAGATTAAGTCAAATGCTAATCCTGAAGATGTGTTATATGAAATCTTGATCAAGGATGGTTTTGAATTAACTACTAAGATCAATAAAGTTCAAGTTAAAGGCAAGGATGTTTACTCAATTGAGAATAATCTTCTTTTGATTTGCCTTGATGATAAATTAGACTTGGACTTGTTCAAAGAGATGAAGAAGCTTAATCCTCATCTTGTGATTGTTCTTGACAAAGGATTCAAGGATAATGATCAGCTAAAGACAAATGCAGTTCAAACTTTAGGAAAGAACTCTGATGAAGAGTACATTTTGAGGTCGATATAAATGTACTTTCCAAATAAATACGAAGATCATAATTCATCATTAGAGCGATTTACCGATAAATTTAATGAAATTTCAAAAGCAAATAACATGAATTTGGTAATTGAACTTAATGAAGATGAAAATTTTATTGATGATGCTATAATAAAAGATGAGCTTACAAATAAACAAATAAATTTTGATTGGGAAAAAAGAGTTAAATACTATGAAAATTGTGGTTTTCCATTCAAAACCTTTGGACAATTTGAAAGAAAAATAAAAAAAAATATCAGTTTATCTGTTCAGTGTTGTAAATCTGAGCTATGTTTTTGTATTGCATGGCATGATGATTTCAAAAATGAAACTGTTAAAAAAATAGGTTCAATAACAGAATCAGGAAGCAAAGAATTTACAGGAAAAAGATTTACTGAAGATTTTTTAGAGATAAAATATGATGAAATGATATTATTTATAAAAATATTAAGGAATGCATTTGACAATTCGTATTTTGATAAAAGATCATTTGAGGTATCACGATGACATTAAAACTAAAATTCGATTCAAACTTACAGTTTCAGTTAGATGCTATCAATAGTGTTGTGAACCTCTTTGAAGGTCAGCCTATGGAAGATAGTCTTTTCAAACAAGCTTTTGAGAAAAAGACAAGTGAGCTTCACGAGTTTGCATATACAGGAAATAATTTAGTCTTGGCAGAAGAAGATATTCTTGAGAATCTTAAGCAGATCCAAGACTCCAATGATCTAGAAATTGCAAAGAAATTAGAGGGCATGAATTTTTCTGTTGAGATGGAGACTGGGACAGGTAAGACTTATGTTTATCTTAGAAGTATATTCGAACTAAATAAGAAGTATGGCTTCAAGAAATTTGTCATTGTAGTGCCAAGCATTGCCATCAAGGAAGGAGTTTTGAAGAGCATAACTATTATGAAAAAGCATTTTCAAGATTTGTACAATAAGACTCCTTTTGACCATTATGTATATGATCCTAAGAATATCAATAACATTTCAAGTTTTGCTAAGAACAATAATGTTCAGATCCTAATAATAAATATTGATGCATTCAGGAAAACTGTCGAAAATGTTTCTGACGAATCGAAAGCAAACATCATTCACAGGAGAAGAGATCAGCTTCAAGGTAGGAAACCTATTGAGTACATTCAAGCAGTAAGACCTATTTTGATTATTGATGAACCTCAGAGTGTTGATAATACTCCAAAAGCCCAAGATGCTATAAAAACATTGAAGCCATTATGTACGTTAAGATATTCTGCCACACATCGAAATGTCTATAACCTAACTTACAGCCTCAATGCTATCAAAGCATATGATCAAAGACTTGTAAAAAAAATTCAAGTTACTTCTGTCGTTGAAGAGATTACAGGAAATAATGCTTATGCCAAACTTATTAAAACTGACAATAAAAATGGCATTAAAGCAAAGATATCTATTCACATTTTAGAAAAAGGAATGGTGAAAGAAAAAACTATCCAAGTTAAAGATGGATCTGATCTATTCGAACTTTCAAATGAGCATGAAGTCTATAAGAATGGATATATTGTTAGAGTCATTGATTGCACACCAGGAGAAGAATATGTTGAATTCGTCAATGGATTAAGAGTTGATATGAAACAAGAGATTGGTGGCAATAATGATGATGTCCAAAAAGCTCAGATTAGAACTACAGTACAGCAACATTTAGATACTGAGAATCGTTTAAGATCAGAAGGAATCAAAGTTTTATCATTATTCTTTATTGATAGAGTTGCTAATTATAGATTCTATGATGATGACAATGAAGCATCAAAAGGAAAGTTTGCTAAATGGTTTGAAGAAGCATTCCTTGACTTGATTAATAGACCACAATATGCAGAGCTAAAAAAAGCATCTTACAACAACTTAGAAAGTTTTGGAGTTGACAAAATCCATGATGGTTATTTTGCTCAAGATAAGAAAGGAACATGGAAAGACACATCAGGAACAACTGTAGATGATGATAGTGTCTATGACAAGATAATGAAGAATAAGGAGCAGTTACTTAGTTTTGAAGAGCCTTTAAGATTTATTTTCAGTCATTCTGCCCTTAAGGAAGGATGGGATAATCCTAATGTATTTCAAATTTGTACATTGAATGAAACTAAATCTTCTTTCAAGAAAAGACAAGAGATTGGAAGAGGATTAAGACTTCCTGTAAATCAGAAAGGAGAACGTATCAAGGTTGAATGGATAAACAAACTCACTGTTGTTGCAAATGAAAGCTATGAACAGTTCTGTAAAACCCTCCAATCTGAATATGAAGACGATGGAATCGAATTTGGAAAAGTAACTACAGTTGTCTTTAAGCATTTAGAACATATTAAATATGGTGGAAATGAAAAGATAGGCAGTGAAGGATCTGAAGAATTATTCAATAGTCTTGTAACCAGTGGTTATCTAAATTCTGAAGGACATATTACAGATAAGTTTAATCCTGATGACAAAGAGTTTACACTTGAATTAGATGAGAAATTTGAGAAGTTCAGACCTAAAGTTGTTGATATCTTAAAGAGCCACATGATTACTTCAAGAATCGATAATACAAGAGCTAGGAGAGAAAGAAAGCTTAACAAACAAGTATTTCTTAGTCCTGAATTTAAAGAACTTTGGAAGAGGATTTCACAAAAAACAACTTATTCTGTAGAGTACTCAACTGAAGACTTAATTAGGAATGTTGTTTCAAGATTTAGAACTTATCCAAAGATTAAACCTGCAAAGATTCACATAGAAAAAGCAACAGTTGATATTGAGCAGAAAGGTGTTGGGGGAACATTAACAAGAGCAGAATCACAAGATATAGAGTCTTTTTCATATGTCCCTGATGTTTTATCAATTTTAGATAAGGAATTGGAATTTAAGATAACAAGACACGCTCTTGCTCAAATGATCTTAAAGAGTGATAGGATGGAGGAGCTTAAGATTAATCCTCAAGAGTTTATCAGACAGATGATTTCTGTAGTAAAGGCTGAACTCAATAAACTTATTGTATATGGTATCAAGTATGAAAAGATTGATGACAGCTATTATGAGATGTATCAATTTGAAAAAGAGGACTTAAAAGAATACTTTGTCAATAGAGCAGTAGAGTGTCAAAAACATATTTACGATGTTGTTGAATATGACTCAGAAATTGAAAGAAACTTTGCTCAAGTTCTTAATGAAAGAACTGACATAAAACTGTTTGTTAAGTTACCTGCATGGTTTAAGATACAGACTCCTCTTGGAACTTACAATCCTGATTGGGCTATTGTAAAAGAAGATGAAAACAAACAAGAGAAACTGTACTTAATAAAAGAAACTAAAGGCACTATGGAATATACTCAACTTAGAAACTCTGAAGAACAGAAAATTTTCTGTGGTAAGAAACACTTTGAAGCATTGGATTCAGGGGTTGAGTTTGGAGTTGCAGTATATGGAAGACAGGTTTAAGCATAATGAAGTTACCCAAGACTATAAATCAAATCTATGAGGAAATAAAGGACTTTGATTTAGTTTTAACTTCTGATGCTGCATTAGCAACTGCTTTGAATAAGAGCATAACTAAAGCTCAAATAGGGAAACTTGCATATACTCCTAATGAGTTGGCTTCTAAATATGCTTCAAGAATCTTTTCTCAAGGATTGATGAACAAGGCAGATATTGTTTTAACTATCTCAAAACAATTAAACAAAAATATCAAGTCCGTTCATAATTCAATTGAGAAGATTGAAGAGATTGAAAAGAATACCGATGAAGTCCAAAAGCACCTTAATAAGGAAGATTTGCTTGTTTATGCTCTTTACAAAGATTTGCCTACAAAACACAGGTCGCTATTTTTTTTCAATAAAAAATATCTGCCTCAGAAAGTTGCAGTCATAGAGCCCCAGTTTTTTAATAATTTGGATCAGAAAACAATCCCTGAACAATACACATCCATTACTATACTAACTGAAAGTCAGAGCAGTTTTGATAATTTCCATATATTTAGTTCTCAAGAAAGTGCAATAAAAAAGATGCTAAATCTCATCACAAAAGAGAATGAGGATGATATAGCGATTGTTCTTAATACTCCAGATTCAATATTAAATGTAATAAAATCACAATTATACGACAAAGGGATAAACATTCAAATAAAAGATTATCTCGACGAGAATCTCAATGTAAGAGCTTACTTTAATTTTATTTCAACTTCATTGCATAATGATGAGGCTACAGTAAAAGAACTGATGCCATTCTTAGAACTGTTCAATATCTCTGTTGATTACAAATACAATAACTTCATTCTATCAAAATATGTAAATAATATCTCTAAGGATACAAAACTAAAACAAATATTTGAATTCTTAAATTCCATACATGATAAAACATATGGAGACGTGCTGTTTCAATTTAAAGAATTGGAACTCCCAATAGAACTAAGAGATTTGCTTTACAAATTACAATTATACGATGCTAAGATAACACATGATAATTTCTATGATTTATTCTACTACATTAATAATTTTCAGATTGAGCTTAACAACTCCAAAAAAGGAGTTTTACTTGCCGACTGTAAAGCAAGTGTAAATATAGATAAGCCTGTATGTTTATATCTTAATCCTGATTCATCATGGACAAGACAAGTCAAATCAACTGACTATATTGATAAAGAGAAAGAAGAAAAAAGTAATCTCTTAAAGTTTCAAATATTAATGAATCAAGGGGAACAAAGATTATATTTTGTTCCGTTAATAAAAGATAATCAAAAGAATATCCCTTGCTTCCATTTTACACAAATATTCCAAAGAGAAATCAACGATTTCACTGATGATTTGTTTAATGCAACAAAACATGATACAAAAAAGGTTTTAGATGAACCTGTTATTGATTTCATAAAAACAGATATTTTTAAACTCAAATCATTCTCTCAAAGTTCATTAAATGCTTTTTTTGAATGTCCTAAAAAATTTGAATTTTCAAGAATAGCTCCAAAAGAGGAACAAACATATTTTATGAAAGGGACTCTTCTTCATGCTTACGCTGAATTTTATGTTTCATATAAAGAATTCTGTTTAGAAAAAAGAGACGAGTTCTTTGCAAACATCTTACTTGAAGAATACATGAATATGGTCGAAAACATCAATCAAGAACTTGAAAAGACAATATTCTTGATAGGTATAAAAAACATCAGAACATACATTGACACTTTTGAAATTGACAATAATCATAATATTCCAAAGATAGACTCATCTAAAGCAGAAAGCAACTGTATTAGTTTAAAGTTAAATAAACCTATTAACAGCAAAAACACAGAAGTAGAATTTGATAATGAAACAACTAAACTTAAAGGATTTATTGATTTAGTAATCGATTCAGTCAGAGTAATAGATTATAAATCTTCAAAAGAGATGAAAACTATTGGAAAAGTTATTACAAAAGCAAATCTTGAACTAATTAAAGATGAAGCTGATTTTCAACCACTTGTTTATTTATTGGAATTATCAAAACACACACCTGACAAAATCCTGTCATTTTTCTATTATTTCTTCTTGCAAAACTTAGGTGATGTAGTCAATGGTAATGATGCAATCGAATCTAATATTGTAGAACTTAAATATTATCCAATGACCTTTCATGAATTTATCACATCTGATGATGGACTTGCAATAATTTGTGAAAAAAGTAAGCGAAAAGATATGTTGACTTTGTTTAATGCAGATACAATCAAAGAAGTATGTAAAACACATCCTCTAAAGAACTCATTTGAATATGATATAGAAAATGAATCTTATAAACAGTTAGAAGCACAAGCCATAGCAATTAAAGACACTAAAAAGAATCGAGAGATTGTAGAAGATTTCTTCAAAGAAATTTACAGATTAAGAAACGGAAAATCATCATATAAATTTGCATTATTCTTTAAAGAAGATTTGGAAGACTTTGAAAAATTTGTAGTGGAACAGCATAACTTAGTTCAAAAATACAGTGCAGAAGGTTATCCAAGAAAGCCAATCTCAAAAGAAACCTGTAAAAATTGCCAATTTAAAGACCTCTGTTTTGGGAGAGAAGAACAATGAAACCTGCTCTGAAAACTCTTAAAGCATTCTATGCTAAATTAGTAAACCATAACAATGATAGATTTAGAAGTTTTGAACATTGTTATCTATTTTTCCAAAAGATGAATCGAGAAAAATCTTTCAACAATAATAAAGATTTATCGATGCTTCACTTAGGATTTTATCTGGCGAGTTGGGGAATGTATAGAGGATCAAGTTTCTTGCTTCAAAAAGATTATAAAATATATGAACCAATCATTAAGATAATTCTAAAATCAGAATATATTGATCTTTGGGATATTGAAAATAAAATCTCATCTAAAAACATTGAACTATTTGTAGAAAAATCTTGGGAACTTCACACCGAACTTCTTAAAGAATTAAAGCTATCTCGACAAGAGTATCATACCTATTCTGATAAAAGTGTGAAGAATGAAATCTCAAGCATTTTAACAACTAAAATAATTATGGGAACATTAGGTTGCCTTCCTGCATATGATAGATTCTTTATGAGTGGAATATCAATCTATAATAAAGAAAATGAGCCTAAACTTGTAAAAACATTCTCAAAAAACTCAATCAGAAAGCTGTTCGAATTTATGATTCAAAACAAAGAGGAATTAAAAGACATTCAAACAGATATTAAAGAAAAAACTAAAGTCAAGTATCCTTTAATGAAATTAATTGATTCGTATTTCTGGCTTATCGGATTTGAAGGTGGAAGCTAAATGGTACATAATCCAAAACAAGAAGAAGTCATAAAAAAGATAGATGGGATTTATGTAGTTGATGCTGGAGCAGGGACAGGTAAAACATATTCTATAACTAAAAGATATCTTGAGATAATAAAAAAAGAAGGGATAACTACAAGAGATATATTACTGCTTACATTTACTAAAAATGCAGCAGAAAATATGAAAGAAAAAATTATGAATAAGCTTATTGAAACAGATCCTTCAATAAATGTTCTTGATGCCAATATATCAACATTTCACGCATTTTGTAAGCAAATACTTAATCAAGGTTGTGAAAATTCACCGTCGTATTTAGATATAAAATATTCGCTTAATAGTAATTTCTCACTATCAGAAAATGAGATTCTTGAAAAGAACTTCTTTAGAAAACTTTACAATGCATTCAGAAAAAGAAATCCTCATTATAGTCAAGAATACAAAATAATAAGGGGAAGATACTTTGAAATTCTATCCTTAATAAGAAAGCTATTATCAAAAGGAATATTTCCTAAAAAAGAAGGCTGGTTACTTGAGGGAGAAACACTTCTAAAAGGAAATCAGACACTATTTGATGAACTTATAGCAAAAGTTAATATTCCTGAAGAAGGTGCTAAAGGACCTAAGCAATCTAAATATCTTGCTAAATTCAAAAGCAAGAAAAATAATAAGACTTATTTTGACATTCCCGATAATATTGAACAAGATAAAATTCTAAATATAGACTCTATCAATCAAGCATTTAATGATAACCGAGATTCTTGGATTAACTTTATTCATGACATTTATTTCAATTATATTGAACATTCAATTAGGGAAAACAGACTAACTTTTGATTTTCTCACTATGTTTGCATTCTTAGAACTTTATTACAACAAAGATACAAGAATAAGAAATTCCTTTGATTATGTAATGATTGATGAGTTTCAAGACACTAATGAAATGCAATTCATGTTATCATTACTCTTAATGAAGAAAAATAATCTTTGTGTGGTGGGTGACTGGAAACAAGGAATATATGGATTCAGAAATGCAGCTATTGAAAACATAATAGAATTTCAAGATAAAATTAAATACTATAAAGAACTTTTAAACAAAGATGAAGTTAGAATAAATTTTGATGTTGAATCAATAAAACAAGAGTTTGACATTAACTTCAGAAGTTCTCAGAATATCCTTGATTTTTCGAATAACGCATTATATGCTAAAGGTTCAGCAGAAGAAGAAATAAACAGAGAACAATTGGATTCAAACATTGTAAAACTTAAAGCAAATTTTGAACTAAATGATGTCTCTGAAATAAAATTTTATGAAACTAATGAAAAAGACCAGGAAGCTCAATTTATCCTTCAAAAGATTCAAGAATTAATTAATTCAGAAAAACAAATAAAAGAATATGCTCCAGATGGTACATCAAATCAAAGAAAAATTACCTTGAAAGATATTGCAGTTATTTCAAGAACAAGAACTTTTGGTCTTCATCTTCAAGAGCTAGGAATAAAATATGGGATACCTGTCAATTATGAAGGAGGAATAGAACTCTTTAAGACAAAAGAATCAATATTACTTTTAGCAGTACTTCGAATTTTAGCAAACAAAAATGATAAAAAAGGATGGATTACTCTTTTAGATCATTATAATTATTCGTTAGGAGACAAAAGGAAAGTACTAAAACATAAAGATTATCCTGATAAGATAATTAAATTTAGGAACGAATTATTCAAATACAAAAAGAACATACTGTATCTTATAAGTAATGTCTTTAATTTCTTTAAGATAAATAATAATTTCTCTAATGCAATTATTCAAAACATAGGATCAGTATTTTCAAATAATGTTATTTCACTTGAAAATCTCATTTATTTCATAGAGGACAACATTGCATTTGATGAAACGTACAACATAGATATTAATACCCGTGAAAATGCAGTAACTGTTCAAACAATTCATGGATCAAAAGGATTAGAGTATCCAATTGTATTTATAGCTAATTGTAATGAAAAACAATTCCCCTCAAATAATTCAGATAAGGACATCTTAAGCTTTGACGATATTTTAGGAATAAGATGCGCAAAAGAATACAACTCCAAGAATGGATATACAGCAATATTTGACAGTTGGAAGACAGATGTTCTAAAGAGTGCAATATTCACAGAATATGATGAAGAAAGAAGACTTCTTTTTGTTGCAATTACAAGAGCTAAACAATTTATTTATTTCACAGCATCAAAACCAAGCATCTTTTTTAAAGAAATGCTTGAACTTACAAACAGTCAATCAGAAAAGATTAACGAAATAGAGATTACTAATTCAGAACTTTCAAACTCTAATGCAGAGATAGATATTGAAATAGGAGATTATCAAAAAAAAGCTCTTCTTTTATCTGCTCACGATTTAATGAAGTACACTCCTGACGAACATGGTAAAGGTAAAGAATTTGGAGAAAAAATACATTTTATTGCAGAAAGACTTGCATTAGGAGAAGACATTGAAGAAACAATTCCTGAAAAAGAATTCATCAAAGACTTCTTAGACAAACTCAAAGCTAAAGAACTCAAGCCAGAAGTTGAATGTGCATTACCTATTAATAACACTCTTGTAAGAGGAATAATTGATTTAGTTGCTATATTTGAAGACCGAATAGAAATCATAGACTACAAGACTGACGTATCAAAACTAAATCATGAGGAATATAGAAAACAACTGTCAATCTATTATTATGCAGTTGAAGAGTTCTATAAACTGCCAGTAATCTGTAAAATATTTTATGTATCTCAAAAAGAAATCTCTCAAATTGAACCAATAAGCAGAGATGCATTAACTAAATTGGTTGGGGAATTATCATGAAATTCATCAAGGCATTATTTGGAAAAAAAGATAAAAAAGAAGAGACAAAATCAGGGATAGGAGAATTTGATAAGTGCCCTTACTGTAAAGAAAAACTTGATAAAATACCAACAAGAAAATCTAAATGTCCTCATTGCAACGAATATATGTATAGCAGAACAAGACCATCTGATAGAAAGAAAGTCTTAGTAACAGAAGAGCAAAAAGATGATATTGAATTGGAATGGAGCAAACATTATGAAGCTCAAGAAGAAAACAGTTTAATGGAAAATGACGATTTTTCCTCAGCTAAAAAAGACCTCACAAAACAATTCGGTAGAGAACCATCTCTAAATGATGTGAAATGGAGAGTATATAATCAAAGAATACTCGAATATGCTTCTAAAAGACAATGGGGACTATACAGGAACAATAAACTTGACATGGCAGTTTTACTACAAAAAGAAAATAAGTTAAAACAAGCTTTGATGACTATGTTTGAAGTATTGTATCTTGATGTTAATGGTGGTCGGAATTATGGCTTTACTGGTGAACAATTAGAAGAACTGGGGATCAAAGAATTCGATCCTAAATCTGCTTTTCTTGCTTCAGGAGTTATAAGTCCTGTACAAGATATAATTACTGAATTGAAATTAAGTATGAAGGAGGCTAAAGAATTATTTATCCAGACAAATAATAAAATGAAGCCTTCTAAAAATATGCCTGTTACTGAAGAGAAAGCATGGGAAAAAATACAAAAAGAAATATCGATTCGAGAAGCCAACAATAAAAAAATAGAAGAATTTGATCCTGAAGATACTAAATCAATTATCAATGAAATTAAATCCTCAAATAAAGAAACATTATCCTCCATTGTCTATAAATTTCGTGATCAATATAAGAATAAATCTTCAATAGTTCCAAATAAAAATAAAATCGAGAGAGTAATTGAAGAGCTTCTAATAACGAATGAAGAAACAAAAAGACTGGGACGATCACTCTTATTGTTTTACTTGAAAAAAAATAAAGAATTATTCTTACCTCTTACGAAAAAATATATGCAAAACAACAGAAAATATTTTGAGAAATGTCCGGAAGAACATACAATAGGAGAAATTGGGAAAATAGATTCTGACTTAGTTAAGGATTACATACCTGTAATGATTAAGGAATTAAAGAGTAACTCTGAGTGGAATACAAGAAGATTCATTGCATTTAATTTAGGAGCAATAGGATCTAAGAATCCTGAAACGGTTAAAGAAGTCATACCTATAATGATTGAGTACATCAAAAATCCAATAGAAATTACAAAACGAAAACCTACAAGAGTCGAAACAAAAGGAATAGTTATTGAAATGAACCTATCTGCAGAAGGTATGCTTGGAGTAGACCAAACTCAATGGTTAAAAGATGCGTACATAGATGCTTTAGGAATGATAGCTCAAGGAGATAAAGACCTAATCAAACCATATAAAGCCTTATTTGAAAAGATTGCTAAAAAAGATAAAAGCGAATATTCAAGAAAGAAAGCAAATGATGTATTAACAAAACTTTAATCTTTTCTTAGCTTCTTGACAATATTTCTCATCCAATTCACATCCTATCCATTTCCTGCCTAATTCTTTACAAGCAACAGCAGTGCTTCCAACGCCCATAAATGGATCAAGTACTACATCGCCTTCATTAGAAGAAACTTCAATCAGCTTCTTTAATATTGACAAAGGTTTCTGAGTAGGATGCACAGCTTTGTTATTAACTTTTAACCTTTCTTTGCTTTGAAGAGAAGATGTAATAAAAATATTCTTCATCTCATTCTGTTTTGAAAAGTTAAAAGTAACTTCAGGCATTTTAACTTTATCATTTATGGCATAAACTATATACTCATTAGCAAAAAGGAAGTTTGTCTTGCTTAATCTAGGAGCTGGATTGGTCTTAGACCAGACTAATAGATTTCTAAAATAGCAATTCTCTTCAAAGAACTTCATATATATTGGAATCTGGCGAGTAGCACAGAAAACATATATTTGTCCATTTGGCTTAAGAACTCTTCTAAGTTCTTTTAGTACGGGAATTGGATCAAAACCAAAGTCCCAATCTCCAAAGTTCTTGGTTACATTTAGGTCTTTAAACTTTAAGTTTGTCTTCTGAGAAACATTGTAAGGTGGATCAGTGACAACTAGATCAACAAAATTGTCAGGGATTGTTTTTAGGTACTCCAAGCAATCCATACATTCAATCTTATTTAGCTTAACCATACAAGCCAAAAGCTTGTCATTTATTAAGGATAAATTTCGGAATATGTAATACGAAAAGATTTATATACGGTTAGTTTAATATAAGATTTTGAGCTATAAAAAGAGGTAAAATGAATACTACAATAGTTAAAAACTTTCTTCAAATAGGCATTGAGAACGGTGTTAGTAGTGCTATTGTTTGGTTTTTACTTATTCTGTTTGGAATATTTTTACAAAATAGATTTAATCTTATTAATAGGGCAAGAAAATTGCTTGCAAGACTTTTGAATAAACAAGTTGTAATGGACTTACTGTTCTTATATGAGGGAAATAATACTTTTAGCGACGTAAAAAATAAGATAAAAAATGTATTGTCTAGTGAAAAATGTTTTGAGGTTCTGAAAGAAAGCAAGATTAGACTAGACATTTCTTACAGCGTTTTTTTACTTACTATAATTCAAAATCAAAAAGATGAAATAAGTATCGAGTTAAAAAGGTCTAGTTGCGGAATAAGGGATATAGTTTCTAAGGTAGAGAATTTCCTTGCCGTATTAGATAAGATTGCCGAGTCAAATATGTTTGGTAAATTTAAAAGTGGGGAAATCAATCTAGAGTTACCTTATAATTGGGATTATATCAGTATCCGAAGTCCAAAAGGATTTAAAATAAAAGATTACATTATTAATTTAGAAAAGAACGACGGATTTAAATCCAATATTAAAATCATTTCTGATAAGATTAATATGCCAATTAGAACCAAAGATGAAATTATGCCTCTTCTTCAGAGGTTTCTTTAATCTCGCTCTTATCAAGTAGTCCTAAAGAATTTTTAATTGTATTGTAGGTTGTAAATAATTCTGCATTTTTCACCTCTGGAGAATTACTGCTGATTCTACAATCAATTGCAACAAATAATGATACAATTGTCTCATTATCAAATTCATATTCAACATTATATGATGTAATGTTCTTTTTGTCAATCCCATCAACTTTATGTACTTCTGTACCAAAGTACGCTTTCTTTTTACAACGCCCTTTGCAGTTCTCCCAACAACCCCAAATATTAGAAAGCTCAGGTATTGTATCAATTTTAGTCATATCAAAATATATTTTTTCATAATCAACAAGTTTTGCTTTTTTAAATCTTCTAATGAAACTATGTGCAATTCTTTTATTAGAAAATATAAAAATTTCGTTCGTATTAAAATCAATAATTACATCAAACTTGTGGATCTCTTGATATTCATTAACTCTTTTTGTACCTTTAGTTATTTGCTCTGTAACTTCTTTTGATACATTTCCAAATGTTTCCTCAATATCATCTAGAAAGAATCGTATTGGATGACTGATTGTATCTGAATAATGTGTAGCTTTGTAAAAAACTCTATTATTTTTGTCATCAAAATTATGAAAAACTAATAATGAGCGAGAGTCTCCAATTTCATCAACTAAATCTAAGTCTGCAAAACTTTTCTGCTCTTTTGAATTAAGCCCTTTCTTAATTTTATCAATTTCAGGGTTTATCAATTTGAATACACATAGTGAAGCACTCATAAAGGTAGTAATACTTTATTGTTTATAAACTATCCTGTCCTTGATCCGCATCTAAATCTACCTCTTCCCAACCACGATATTTGTATTTTATCGCAAGTAAAGCCCCAACATTCGATCTTTTTGCAACAGCCTTCATTCTATCCAACTGCTCTTTAACATAGCCACGAAAATAGAATTTAGGGGCTTTTGTAGCCTTCACTTCAACAAGATAAACCTTGCCCTCTCGAAACAATACACAATCGCAGACAGCATCAGCTCCAGAACCTGAACCAGCAACCCTTTCACAATGCCAGCCTTTTGAAATCTGCATCTTTACGTATTCATTCTCATACCTTTTATTATAGACGAGGCTCATAGATTGCCACCTCCTGCTTCATTCCAATCATAGTCAGTCTTGCTAGCTCAAGCTGTTTTTCGATGATCTCTTTTTGAAGTACTAGCGTTTCTTTGTCTACAGAAACTTCAACCTTTGGTATTGCTTGCATTCCAAGTGATGATTTTGGATAAGCATAAGCTACATGGCTTGCCTCCCTCAAATCCTCACGAGTAAGTTCAGTATATACCTGAGTTGTTTCAATATCCTCATGCCCTAAGAAATCTCGGACATCCTCTATTTTCATCCCCGCTCTTCTAAGGTTGGTTCCGCAGACGTGCCTGAAGCTATGCATGTGGAACTTATATCTAGGAGTTCCGTTCTTTTGGTAATAATCAACCTCAACTAAGTCAGCCCTTCCTAATGATTCCCATAGTTTCTGCTGGAATCTTCTGATCAATCTTTTTGGAGGAGACCTTTCTCCATATCTATTATCATCTGGCAATACATACTCTTGGTCAGGATTCATAATTCTCCATCCTTTCCATAAAGGAAGAAACATTTCATTTATCGGAACTATTCTATCTTTCCCATAGCCTGACTTATACCTTCTTGTATTCTTTGCATCAATTACCTTAATCTCTCCGTTCTGGAGGTCAACATCAGCCCATTTTAACCTTACTATCTCTCCTATACGTAAGCCCTGAAAACAGCTTGAGAAGATGATAAAACCAAGCCTTACATCATCAACATAAGCTAGAAGTTTTAGAAGCTGTTGTTTTGCTGGAACATAAGGTAGCTTATTTTTGCCACAAGTCCCTTCTCTTTCAGATTGGTTTAGATTTTTTGGATTCATCGGCATTTTTATCACCTCACTATGTATCTTTCGATCATGCTTTTTACATGAAACATAAACTCGGTTTCTGTGGGAGTAAGTTTCTTGAAAGGTTTGGTGTTACTTAGGGCTTCCCTTAATCCTATTGTTCCTTCCCTAAGCTTTCTTGCTACATCGCCTGTTGAATTGCAGGCAAGAAACCATTTGTAGCAAGTTGATGGATTGTACTTTTTTTCAATCAAGAACTCATAGACCTTCAATTCTTCCTTTGTTAAGGTCATCCCTTTTCTACGCTTCTTTGGATAATACCATCTTTCAAGTTTTCCAAGCATCACTGATAAAGTGCTGTCTTCAAACTTGCCTACATCTTTTTCCAGCCCTTCCTTGAGCTTTCTTATCTTGTCATAAACTGTTTCTTTCATTTCTAATAACCTCCAGTTTGTGACAGTAAATTTAGGCATCTCGGATTATCGTATCAATCGCATTTTTTCAAGAAAATTCTAGAATTGCCGTCGAGTTATGACGTTTTGGGGGTGTTATATGAATGAAAATTTCCGAACTAAAAGAAGGAATGGAGAATATTGAAATTTATGCTTCAGTTCAAGATGCAAAAGCAATTGGGAAGATAATTTTTTTAAAGTTAAGAGATGACAGCGGGCTTGTCCAACTCACTTGCATTGAAGGAAGTGATATACCTTTTGATGGCATTAAATCTATAAAAAAGGAGTTTTATGTAAGAGTAAAAGGGGATGTAAGAGCTTCTAAAAATGAAGGGAGTATTGAAATCATTCCAAAACATATTATAGTTGTTTCTGAAAGTTCAGGTGATTTACCATTCAAGATAAATAATGAATTTGAGAAGGTTTCTCAGGATAAAAGGTTAGATTGGCGCTCTTTGGATTTGCGAAGCTTAAGATTACAATCTATTTTCAAGATACAATCAGCGATTGTGGAAGGTATTACACAAGAGTTATTTTCTAAAGGATTTCGAATTTCATTTACGCCTTGTTTACTGAATACTGCATCAGAATCAGGTTCTGAGGTGTTCCCAGTCATATATTTTGACAAAGAGGCATTTCTCAGACAAGACCCACAGCTACATAGGCAACTTACTATTGCTGGTGGAGCCAAAAAGATATTTGATCTGGGTCCAGCTTGGAGAGCAGAAAAATCACATACAAAGTACCATCTATGTGAGCACAGGGTTTGTGCGGTAGAATGCGCAGATATTGAAGATGAACGTGACATTATGAGAGTCGAAGAATCTTTGATAGTCTCAGCAATTAATAAAGTTAATCAAACTTGCAAAGATGAATTAGAAAGACTAAATATAAGCATTTGTGTTCCTAAAACACCCTTTCCAGAGTTAACTTTCCCTGAAATATTTTCGATTTTGAAAGAAAGTGGAAAGGAAACTTTCGACAGCGAAGATTTAGATAAAGAAGCAGAGCAAATTTTAGCTAAATATGTTAAGGATAAATATAACTCAGATTTTTATTTTGTTAACAGATTTGCTTTCTCGATAAAGCCATTTTATGTAATGAGAATAGATGATAATCCTATACGGGCAAGATCTGTGGATTTGTATTATAAGGATCTAGAGTTGAGTTCTGGCGGACAACGAGAGCACAGATATGAGTATTTGATGAGAAACATTGAAGAAAAGGGTGTTAAAATTTCTGAGGTTGAATGGTTTGTGAAATTCTTTAAGTATGGTGTTGCGCCTCATGGGGGATTTGCTTTAGGAATAGAAAGATTAACACTCGCACTTACTAAAAGTGAAAATATTAGAGATTGTGTACTGTTTCCAAGAGATCCAGAGAGGTTAAATCCATGAGAATAGATGAACAAACTATTGAAATTTTGTCCAATATTTCTAAATTGAAACTAAGTGCTGATGAACAGAATAATATGATAGTTGATCTTAAAGGCATTCTTAATGCTTTTATAGCAATACAAGAAATTGATGTTCATAATTTGGAAAGTGCCATATTGCCCATTCACTTTGAGAACTGTATTAGGAATGATGAAGCCAGAGTTTTTGAAGAAGATGCTACATCAACAGCAATATATATTATCGATAATTTTATAATCGGTCCGAGGACTTTAGAATGATTATAGAACACATAAATAACGTTAATTGTGAGAAAATAGACTTAACATCGTTTGCTAAATCTGTTATTGATGAGATAAAGGATATAAACTCGAAGATTTACTGTTTCAATTGTGTTTGCGAGGATTCTGCACTAAAGGATGTCCAGATAGTGAGTAAACGCAAAAAATTGGAAAAAGGAACCCTTGCAGGGTTAATAATTTCTGTAAAAGATAACATTTGCGTTAAAGATGTTGAGACTACAGCAGGTTCAAAAATCCTTTCAGGATATAAGCCAGTATTCAATGCAACGGTTGTTGAAAAGCTCAAAATGGAAGGAGCGATAATAGTAGGAAAAACTTCTATGGACGAGTTTGGATTTGGGGGCTTTAATATAAATACAGGAGTAGATTTTAAGGTCCCTTTAAATCCAATAGACCTCAAAAGAAGTACAGGAGGTTCTAGTGGAGGAAGTGGAGCAGTAACAAAAGTAGTTGATTTTGCTCATGTTTCGATTGCTGAAAGTACAGGTGGTTCTATTGAATGTCCAGCATCATTTTGCGGGGATGTTGGTTTTTGTCCAACATATGGTAGGATAAGCAGGTTTGGTCTTATTTCATATGCCAATTCATTAGACAAAATTGGTATATTGTCAAAAGATGTGGAGGATATAATCCCTGTTTTTAATGCAGTTGCAGGTAAGGACAATAAAGATCCTACTTGCATAACTGATACAATTAAACTAAAAAAAGCAATAGCAAAAAAAAAATTTAAAATTGGTATAATTAGTGAGTCATTTGATGACTATATTGCCGATTACATTAAAGAACATCTAAGGGTACTAATAAATCTAATCCAGAAGAAGCATGAAATTTTTGAAGTCTCTTTACCTTTCACTTTTAAGTACGGAGTGCCAACATATTACATAATTGCTACAAGCGAAGCATCAACAAATCTTTCCAAATTCTGTGGGTTAAGATATGGAATTCAGGCAGATCCAAAGACTAAGACATTTTCCAATTTTTTTTCAGAAATAAGGTCTGAGAATTTGGGAAAAGAAGCAAAACGCAGGATTTTACTTGGAACCTATGCTAGAATGGCAGGTTATAGAGATGAATATTATCTCAAAGCAACAAAAGTAAGGCGACTTATAATAGATGAATATAAAGAGGCTTTCAAAAAGTATGATGTTTTAATTTCTCCAACCACCCCAATGTGTGCACCATTATTTTCAGAAATATCGAAGATGGATGTTGTGGAACAATATTTGTTTGATCAATTAACAGTTGGTCCAAATCTCGCTGGTTTACCTCATGCATCAATCCCTTTTGCAAAATTCGGTGAAATGCCTTTAGGACTAATGGTTGTTTCAGATCACTATAAAGAACAGGAACTCATTGATTTTCTGTTTGAAATTGAGAAGGTTGGTAAGGAGAATGGAATTTAATCAAGAGGTAATAATAGGTTTGGAAACACATATTGAAGTAGATACATTATCTAAATTATTTTGCTGTTGCCCACGTACTGGGATAGACACTCCTAATTCCAGAGTATGTCCTATTTGTCTTGGTCATCCTGGAGCGAGACCTTTTTTAAATGGCAAAGTCTTGGCCGCTGCAGTTAAATTAGCTTTAGCGATTGATGGTCAAATTACAGAAAAAGTTGTGTTTTCCAGAAAAAACTACTTTTATCCTGATATGGCAAAGAATTTTCAAATAACTCAATTTGAAAGTCCACTGTCACAGAAGGGATCTGTGAAATTAAATTCCGGTAAGTTAGTTAAAATAAGAAGACTTCATATTGAGGAAGACCCTGCGTCTTTAGTCTATCCGAAAACTATGAGAGATTCTCAATATGTTTTAATTGACTATAACAGATCAGGTATCCCACTTATTGAATTGGTAACTGAACCAAGTATTAATTCTCCAAGAGAAGCAAGAGAATATATGAACAAGCTGATGTCCATTTTAAGTTACCTTAAGATTTTTGATGTGAATTCCTGTGTCATCAAAAGTGATGCTAATATATCTATAAGAGATAGTGATTATACACGTGTTGAAATCAAGAATATAAGCGGAATTAAGGAGATTGAAAAAGCCCTTTCTTACGAGCTGATGAGACAGCGATCTTTGATACGCAGAGGAATTAAGATTGTTAAAGAAACTAGAGGCTGGAACAAAGTAGGAAAAACGACTTTTAGCCAGCGAACGAAGGAAAGCGAAGAAGATTATGGGTATATTTCAGAGCCTGATCTTCCCGAGATAGTTATCACACCAGAATATATACGGAAGAATAAGGATGAAATTCCTGAATTACCAGCACAAAAGCAAGTAAGATTTGTTGAAAAGTATAAACTTAATGAGGATGATTCGTTCGTATTGACTAAGGAACCTGAGATTGCAGATTTATTTGAGAACGTCGCAAAGGTGATTGATTCAAATATCGCTGCTAACTGGATAAGAGGTGAGGTTTTGCGCGTTCTGAATTATAACAAAAAAAGATTGAATGATTCTTACTTATCTGCTGAGAGAATAATAGATTTACTGAAGTTATTATGTGAAAATAAGATCTCTAAAAATATGGCTCAAAATTTTTTGGAAAGAATGATTACTGAGAATTTTTCTCTCAGAGATTACATTTTGAACAATAATATTTCGCAGATTTCGGATGACAAGATATTGACAGATATTGCAAAAAAGGTGCTAAATGAGGAAAAAATTGCATTAGAAGATTATTTGAGTGGTAAGGAAAAAGCGCTTGATTATATCATTGGAAAATGTATGGCACTTTCAAAGAGTAAGGCCGACCCAATAAAGATCAACAAGATACTATTGACTCTAATAAGAACGCGTTAACTGCTAAGATTCTAATAGGACATATAATAAATACTCTATCTTGGGTGAGTTAGTAAACAAATTTCTATTGTTGATTAATTGTATTTTGAGTGTTTTTTTGGTTCTCTATGCGAAAAGATAATTTTCTATTTCCCAATCAGTAACTATTAGCTGATTGTAGTTTTGCCATTCCTTTTCTTTTAGATCAATGTATCGTTTAAAATAGCTTTCTCCAAGCATGTTTAACATTAGTTGACTTTGCTTAAAGCAGGCAATTGATTCAAATAGCGATGTTGGAAGAGTAGTTATTCCTTTTTTTGATAAATCTAATGCGTTTTCTTTGAAGACATTAGTGTTAGTATCTTTCATAATGTCTAGTTTTTTATCAATTCCTTCCAAACCTACATGCAAAAGAGCTGCAAAAGCAAGATAGGGAGAACATAAACCATCAGGACTTCTTATTTCAGCATGTGTATGATGATTAGCAACTATTGAAGATATTGGCACTCTGATTAAGGCGGAACGATTGCCTACGCCCCAACAAATATATACAGGTGCTTCGTGATCAGGAACAAGCCTTTTGTAAGAGTTGATACAAGGATTTAGTATCAATGCCATTTCTTTAGCAAAGAAAAGTTGAGCCTGAATAAAATTCCTTGCTAGATTCGAAAGATGTAATTGATCAATAGGATTGTAAAACAAAGAGTTTCCTGACAAATCTTCTAAACTGAAGTGTATATGCATTCCACTGCCTGCACATCTAGAGAATGGTTTTGGCATAAAAGTTGCCAACAGACTATGTTTTTGTGCTACAGTTCTAATAACTTCTTTCATTATCATTATTCTATCTGCAGTTATCAAAGGGTCACCATATTCTAAACCTATTTCATGTTGCCCCGTTCCTACCTCATGGTGTGCCTTATCAACAGGCAGTCCAATAGATTTTAAATTATTTAGTATTTCCAAACGAATTTCATTTGACTTGTCTTTAACTTGATGATCTAAGTATGAACCATTGTAATCGAAGGAAGGTGGAACAATCTTATCTCCCTTTTTTTCTACAAGAAAAAATTCAATTTCTGGTCCTACTTTCAAATTGAACCCTTTTACTCTTGCTTTATCTAGGGTTTGTTTAAGAATAGTTCGAGGTGAACAGCTATGAAGTAGGTTTTCTTTGCTATACACATCACAAAATACTCTCTTAACTAGAGCACCCGATTCATTTTGTAGAATAAAGTTGTTATTAAGGTTAGGTTTCAGGTAAATGTCACTATCATATATCTCTTTAAATCCTTTCACTGAAGAACCATCAAACCATATTCCTGAGTTTTTAGATTTTTCAAAGGAATCTGTTGTTAGTTGTATAACTTTAGGATTACCCAGAATATCACAAAATTCTAGTTCAACAAATTGAAATCCATTATTAAATTCTTCATTAATCTCATTGCCATAATTATTGATTAATTCTTCTTTATCGCTTATTTCATTCATTTTTCACACCTTTGGTAACTTAAAAAGATAATAACCGATACTTTATTAATATTTTGTCTAAAAAAGTTAACAAATTACAGTTTATAACCGAAAAAAATATATATTTGATAGCTTAATCATATATTTTGAGTAATAATGAAAGCAAATGAAAAGTTGGAACTTGATGAATTAGATCGGAAAATAATAAGATATCTTCTGCAAAATGCAAAGGCATCTTTTAGAAAGATTTCAAGAGCTTTAAGGATAACCTCAGTTACAGCTCTTAATAGAATAAAAAAACTTGAAGAAAAAGGAATAATTATAGGCTATTCAGTTAAGCTTGATATGGAAAAAGCAGGTTTTGATGTTAATGCAATAATAAAACTTCGCATTTCAAAAGGAAAGTTATTTGAAGTTGAAAAAAAGATTGCGATACATAAAAGAGTTGTTGCTGTATATGATGTCACTGGTGATTTTGATTGCATTATAATAGGTAAGTTTAAATCCAGAAAGGAACTGGATGTGTTTCTGAAAGATACTCAAACCTATGACTTTATCGAGAGAACTGAAACTATTCTCATTCTTAATGTAATAAAAGAGGATAATATTGCCGATATATAAACCTTACAAATGTTTGATAATCTGCTTGATTGGCTTGGTTCTCATATCAATGCAATGCCAGAATGATCTATGAATTTCTTATTAAAGAGTTGATTTTAAGATTGAAAACTTCTTACTGAACAGCAAGTTAACAAATGATTTGCAAAGTTTCTGAATACCTTTCAATAAGAAATATACGACTATTAAAAAAATAAAGAAAGATTTACTTCTTTTCCATTTTGCCATGGGCGTTATTGAAGAATTTTTCTACTGAAAAATCGTTTGGATTTAGACCTTCGCCATTTCCAGATATTGGTTTGTCTGCTGGTCTTTGATTGCTAGCTTGTATTTTTTTTTGTATTTCAGGCTTTAGGCTTTGGTTTTGTTCAAGACGTTTGAGCCGTTCATCAACCTCTTGCATGTTTTTGTCATTTTGCTCTGCGTATTTTGTTAGAAAATCAGAGAATGTTTTTAGTGTTTTTTCAAGGGATTCTATTTTGTTTAATACCTCTTTATTGTCCCCATCACAACTGCATTCTTTGTGGTTGCAATTGCATTCTTGTTCTTTTTTCTTGGTTTCACCACAGACTACTGATACTTCGCCTTCTGTTTTTACCATGTTTTGCTCTTCAATCATTTTGTGGGCTTCTTCATAGTTTTTAGCAATACCCCTATCAACCAAATCTTTTGCGAGTTTTGTAGCGTCTTGTAATCTTGATACATCAAACATTTATACCACCTTATTTTGTGTTGGTTTGTTGTTATTTCTAATTATATAAATAACTTTTGCTTTGGTATGCACTCTTTTGGTTTAAACTAGACTGTTTTTTAAGGTTGAATTTTTTAATGGTATTTTTTAGTGTATAATAATGAGTTTTTGTTTGTTGATGGGTGTTAGGAGTTAATTAGATGTTTTGGATATGTAAAAGGATTTTACAAAAGCAGTCGTTAATTCTGTAATAGTTACTTCTGTGGCCACTACTTCTACAGTCGTTACTTGTGAGTTTATAGAATTTGTTTTATGCTAAAGGCTTAATGAAGAAAGAAAGGTTTTTAGTTGAATTGTCTAATGGATTAATAAAGAGAGAACATAAATAAGAGAAAATGAAGGGATTATAGTATGATTAATTCAAATGAGTTGTTGAGATTGCTTTATAAAAGACTTGAATGTGAAAGAAGTGAGGAAAAAGCGTTGGTGTATCAACGATTTTTTAAGACGGGTAAAGGCGAATATGGGGAAGGGGATGTTTTTTTAGGTTTGAGTGTTCCAAAACAAAGAGAGATTGCTAAGGAGTATAAGGATTTGGATTTTGAGTCTTTAGGTGTTTTGATGGATAGTAAGATTCATGAGCATCGACTTTGTGCTCTTTTGATTTTGGTTGAGAATTTTGAGAGATGCTATAGATTAAAGGATGATTTTGGAAAGGAAAGGATTTGCCAATTTTATCTTAATAAGGTTAAAGGGATTAATAATTGGGATTTGGTAGATTTGTCAGCACCAAAGATTTTAGGATGTTATTTTTATGAGTTGGATAGAAGGATTCTTTTTGAGTTTGCAAGGGATAGTAATCTCTGGCTTAGGAGGATTGCTGTTGTGTCAAGCTTTTATTTTATTAAAAAGGGAGATTATGGTTTTACTCTTGAGGTTTGTGAGATGCTTTTAGGGGATAAGCAGGATTTAATACATAAGGCTTGTGGGTGGATGCTTAGGGAGATTGGTAAGAGGGATGTTTTTGTTTTGAAGGGCTTTTTGGATAGGCATTTTAGGGTTATGCCAAGGACTATGCTTAGATATTCTATTGAAAGATTAAGTGATATAGAGAAGGGCTTTTATATGAAGAGGTAGATGAACTTTAGATGTTTTTGCGAGGGTTATTAGGATTTAAGGTTTTTTTTGGAGTTAGTTAATTATTCTTTAAAAATTTGCACTTGGAATTTATAGAATTCTATTTCTTTTGTGTTTTGCCATTCTAGTTTGGGTAGTCCTGCTTTTTTGCAGAGGTTTGATAGGAATTCTTCTTTTGAAAATCCCCACTCAGTTGCTACTTGAGGAAGAAACAATGCCGAGCTAAGTCCCTTTTTAAGAAGTATTCCATCGATGCCAAGGGTTATTGATGATAATAGCTCTTCTTTTGTTTTGGCAATTATTTTTTCAAATGGGGATAGATAGGAGATTTCGATTTTTATTTGGTCTAGTTCGCTTTTTGTGAGTGGAGGAAATCTTGGGTCGTTGAATGCTGCGGATATGCTGGCTTTTTTTGTTGCGTCAATGATTGAGTAGATTGGCTCAATAAAGCCAATGCATCCTCTTAATTCATTGTTTTTTGAAAGGGTTACAAATAGACATCCTTTTTCTTTTAGAAATTGGTTTTGTTCGGATTGAGAATCTATTGTTTGGGTTTTCCCAGTTAGTATTTTAGTTATCTGGAACCTAGCTATCTTTATAAGTTGCTCTCCTTGTTTGGTTGATAGCTTATTTAACATTTGAAAGTTCTTTTTTGAATTTTGAGAAATTATCTTTTATTTTTTCTGCAGCCATTTTTAGGGCTTCTTTAGGAGAGATATCTTTTGTTTTTAGTATAAATTCTGGTTTTCCTGTTAGTGGGTGATCAATTGAGTAGGTTGCTATTTCAACGCCTTGGATTGAGTAGAGGGTGTCTACTAAAATGTTTGAGAAAGTGTGATCCATTTCTGGTAGAACAAATCTCATTTTAGTTTTTGTTTCTTCGATTATGTCTATTTTCATTTTTATCAGGTTTTATTTGATTTTATCGTCAAACTTGTTGTTGTTGATTTCTTGTATTGCTTTGTCAGCAATCATGCCCTCAACATAGACTCCCATGGATCTACAGGTGCCTGCTACTTCTTTTACCTTTTCTTTTAAGGTTGTGCCTAAAAGGGCGTCGCTTTTCATTTTTGCGATTTTTGCTAATTGCTCTATTGTTAAATCGGCGACTTTATCTTTTATAGGATTGCCTGCACCTTTTGGTATCCCAGCTTCTTTTTTGATTAACTCTGCACAGGGAGGAGTTCCTACTGAGATTGTGTATGCTTTTGTTTGGTCATCTACTTCAACTTTTACAGGAACTTGCATTCCTTTAAATTCAGCAGTTTTTTTGTTTATATCTAAAACAACTTGACCTATATTGACTCCAAGTGGACCTAAGGCCGGACCTAACGGAGGAGCGGCTGTTGCTTTTCCGCCTTCAATTAAAACTTCAACACTTTTTTTTGCCATAATGAAAACACCTTGATTATGAATGATAAATGGAATTTAGATTGATTTATAAATCTTTTTGTTATTGGTTTAAAAGACGTTTAGTAGTTTGGTTCTTCATCGTTAAAGAATTCATTTTCATCAACAAAGAATACATCGTTTCGTTCTTGGGATGGTGGTTTTATGGATTTTTTGTGAGGATGTTTGTTTTCATCAAGGGTTTCTTTTTGTTCTAAATTTGCTGTGTTTTGGGTGTTTTGATTTTTGTTTGTTTCTTTGTGTGAGGGTTGATTGGAAGGGATTGTTGTGGTTTTTTCTTTATTTGGGCTTTTTGTTTTTGCTTTTTTGTTTTGATTTGTTTTTATGGGTTTTAGTTGTTGAGTGTTTGTCTGTTTTTGTATTTTTGGTTCGAATTGGGTTATGTATTTTTGGTAATCTTCTCTTAGCTCTTCAAGGTCTGAGATATCTTTTTCTGATAGGTGGTTGTGGATTTTTTCGGCTATAGTTGTTGCTAACTGGTAAGCAAGTTTTGCTTTGTATATGTTCTTTTTTTCTAGCATGAGATAGAATATATCTATTGAGTTTTGGAGCTTTTTTTGTTGTGTTGTTATGATGAATTCTTTTTGTTTTTGTTCGTTTAGATTCCTTGTTATTATGAATGGGATTGCGAAGAAGAGGGCGTATAGTCCAAGTAGGATTATCCAAAAGTCTATGGGGTTTTTTTGGGCAAATGCTTTTAAGTTTGAGGTTTTTTCAGATTTATTTACGCATACTGATTTTAAGGGGTCGCATGCAAGGGTTTGGCAGTCTTTATCTGTTTTGCATTTTTGACCTAACTTGCAAGGCTCACATAATTCTCCTGCACAGTCAATGTCTGTTTCATCGTAGTCAAGGATTGAGTTTTGGCAGTGTGTTTGAAATTGGTGGTCACAGTTGATTGTTTCTATTAGAATATATTCTGAACCACATTTATTTACGTCATAGCATAATCTTATTTTGGTACCGTTCTCAAAGCATTGTGAGTAGTTCATGCAAACGCTTCTGTATCTGCAATCGGGAGTGGGAAGTGTTTGGGCAGATATTGAACTAACTAAAGCGAATGCTAGTGATAGTGCCAAAAATAATACAAACCTTTTCCTCATGAGAGCTTTATAGAATAAGATTCTTTAAAAAGCTTTTGATGTGGCAAGGGGCTTTAACAGATTCTCTTATAATTGTTTTGATTTCATGATGGACGAAAAATCTCGAATATGCACGAGATGCCCCGGCATTTAGGCTGAGGTTTTTCATTTGATAATCAAAATAGTGATAAAGAATATGTCTATTAATTAAAATTAAATTAAATTAAAAAATATTAATCCTTTTTTTGCCAAGAGAATGATCGTATCCTTGGACTATATCCATAGCCACAGCTTGAGCATATTCCTGTTTTTCTGTGATAAGAACGATTTCCGCAACGTCTGCATCTTATGTGAGATGCTTTTTTGTTTCTTCTTCCTTGTGAAGGGGTTCCTTTTGCCATTATGTCATCAGCTCAAAAATTAAAAGAAAATCTATTTCTCAGCTAAGGATATTACAGTGATTGTATCTCCTCTTATGAAAACGTTTCCTATTTTTCTTTTTGTTTCTCCGTCCATTCTTTCTTCTGCATCAGTTAGAGAAACGTTAATGTGAATATCAAATGCGCTTAGCACACCAATGTATTGTCGATTGTTCTTTAAATCAACGATTATTCTTTTGTTTCTTGCAGCATTTAAAGCATCTAGCGGTCTTGCTTGGTCCATATTAAAAACACCCCAAATAAAATAAGTTAGTTTGGTGGTGTAAGTGTTTGTTTATAAATTTAACTGATGGTCTATTGTTTGAACAAAGAATGTTCTATCTGATTGGAGAGAGCCACGATTTTTACGAAAATTCTCAGTTTTTTGGAAAAATAGTTGTTAAAATGCAGGATAAATATTAAGATGTTGCTATTTTACAGGATTTGACTGGAAAACGCTTAAGTAGAGAGATAGGTTTATATGGTTATAGGCGCGAATGCAAGATGGTATTAAATGAGTTTGATGGTCTGGATTTTTTTGTGGATTCTCTTTTTGGTAGCGATAGCTTTGTTAGGCAATATAATGATCTGATATTTAGGGATGAGATTAAGGGAGTGATACCTAGGATTTTTGATGATTTGAGGGGGAATGTTAGTTTTAATGATTTGCTTTTTAATGCGTATTGCGATTTTGGGAATGATGCTATTTTTGATGAGGCACTTGAAAAGTTTGGGAGTGATTATTCTTTTGATGAAGAGGTTGTTGGGGAGTTAAAGGAAGATAAATTTGATTTTAAAGAACAGGATAGGATTACTAATAAGAGCCAGTTGATGAGGCCTAAAAGGCTTTTGGGTTTTTATGCTAATGCAAGGGAAACAAATAGGCTTTATTCTGAGATTAAGGACTTTAGAGAGGAAGAGATTATTTCTACTTTGAAAGAGATAAGGGATAAAGGGTTAAGCAGACCTTATCAGCTAAATCTGGATATGATTAGGAATATGTATGGGCAGTTTGAGAAGGCTAAGGTTGTTCTTGATTATATTGGGAAATCAATGAGTGGGAATAGTAAAGATTTTAACGATCTTAGGAAGAAGGCAGATTTTATATCCGATGAACTTTTAAAAAGGGATAGGGATTTTATAACTAAGGATTCGTTTGATATTGAAGATTATCTTGATTCTAATGATGGGATTGAGAATGTTGAAAGGATTTTAAGATACAAAAAAGAAAATGCTAGCATCGATAATTCTTTTTATAATCCTAAGAGAATTAAGGGGCTTGATTTTTTAGATTTTGTTGTGGATGATGAAATTTCTATAGTTAGGGAAAACGATAGAGAAGAAGCAATAGAAATTGCTAAGAGCTTTATAGACCATAATAACTATTTAGATCTGGATTATGCTATGCTGATAAATAGCGTTATATCGGATTTAACCTCAATTGCTACAGGTAAGATGTCTACTGGTAATCGTTTGCTAAAGTGTATTTCTTTACACACTGCATATGAAACTGCTTTATCTTTTGGTGGAGATAATGGACTTAATGAATTAAAGGATATTTTGTTCAAAATTGAGAATCTTAAGAGAAAAGAACTTTCAGAGAAATTTCCTTTTTTTGATTTTGATGAGAACAAAGTTTCTGAATTAAATACATTGATAGAAGATATAGGGGAAGGTAAAAGTTTTGAAGAGCTAAAAAAGAGCTATGATGATAATACTGCATATTTATACAGTATACTGCCTTCTCTTATTGAGACGTATGGGAATTTTTATGAAGAGAATTTGGATTTAGTTTGTGAGATTTATAAAAAATTCGAAAGATTAGGATTTGACAAGTTGTCAAGAATTCCAAAGGATTTTGAGAGAATCAAGCATACATTTGGGCTTTTAAATTCTTATAGTTTGGTCTGTCATAAGATTTCTGCGAATGAGGATAATTATGATGGCATTTTTGGAACAATTTATCGTGATATTGATAGGATGAAAGAGAGGATTTTGGGAAGCGCTAAGGAGAGTGAGGGTAATATTTCTGGAGATGATGGGGAAAATAAAATCGAAGAAGAGACTAATTTGAGAGTAGTTGATAAGGTTAAACTTGAAAGGGTTTATGACATTTCTAGATATAAATGTAGGGATATTGGACAATATGTTAAGGATGTTAGTAAGGTTTTGAAGGAGAAGCTAGGGGATGAATTTCCTGACAAGATTTCGGATATTTTTGATGTGAAAATATATGCTAAGGATGATGACCCTAATAAGATTTCTGGAGAGGATAGATTGAAATCTGTAGAGGATAGGCTTAATGTGATTTTTAATCAGTATTTTAGCTTCCCCAGAGAAGGAAAGAATCCTGATTATGAGATTTTGCCTTTGATAGATGAGACGTTTAGCCATTTTTCTGAAAATAATAAGAAGGACAGGCACTTTGTTAAGGAGCTAAAGAACGCGGTTAAGGCAAGGGATATTTCTGTTCTTTCATATGATTCTTTAATGAAGATTCAAAATGAGTTTTTTGGAGAGTATAGGGTTCCTGCGTTTGGGGGGCACGATTTTACTTTAAGCCTATTTATGAATAAAAATGAATTAGATAGAGCAAATAAGGAACTATCAGATGTTCTTAAAATAGATAAGAACGCTGATTATGAGGGGTTTTATAATGAAAGGGGAGATGTTGCAAAGAGGAAAATAGAAGGGCTTTTTTGTGGCGATTATTACAAGGGCACTAAGGGAAAAACTACGGAAGAAGAGGGTTTAGAAGCAAAAGCAAAGGAGATTGGCAGATTATTTACTGATCCTAAAGATTTTTATAATTTAGAAATTAAGATTAAATCTTTAATATAGTTTGTTAAAAAGAACCATTCTTCATCACATAATTATACGCTGTGTCTAACAGTTTTATTTGCTCTGTTAACGAATTAGTAGCAATAGATTCCCTTTTGTAGAACGCGACACAACTTTTCCACATCTTGATACAATCTTGTTCAATTTGAAAATTGTTCTTTTCAATTTGTTGCAGATTCCAGATAAAGCTTCCGGCCAATTGAATAAATTTGTTTGCCTTTGATTGTGACACTCTCCAAAGCAATATTTCATCGATGTCTGAAACCATGGAATTGATAATTCCTAATTCTTGTCGTGTTGAATTGTTTCTCAAAAAATCATTAAGTTTTGTTATCTTATCAGCGATTTCAGCTTGTTTTGAATCTATAACATCATCGGTTTGAATTTCCTTTTCTAACCGTGCTAAGTAACTAGGAAAGGAGTCCTTTAGGTGCGAGTTTGTTCCATTGTATTGACTCTTGATTGAAGCTTTATTAGTAGGATTTGCTTTAATGAACTGATCTAAAAGATTTTCTATTTGACTTTTTAAAGTTGCGAAGCTTGATGTGATTTTGTTCGCTTTATTGTTTACAGTTGCAAGTAAATTTGCAAGACCACTTATCCTTTTATTCAAGTTATCTTCGGATTCGATGAATGATTTTAACTCTAATAATCTGGTTCTCATCTTCTCCAAAATGGGTCTTGCAGCAGAACTATTTACATTTCTTGCCTGGACCAAAAGATGTAACAACTGACGGAGGTTTTCTATTAAGTCTCTTTCTTTTTGGTTTTTTTGAATATTTTGATTCATTAAAGCATCTAAATCAGTAAGGTATTTTGCTTCATTTGTCGTATCATTCATTTCCTCTCTGAAATGCTTTTTGAATTTAGACATTCCTGCACTTCCCATATGCCCAAGGCCTGCTGCGCCCTTTCTAAAGGGATCGCCAAAGGCGGATTCACCAAACAACCAATTTGTGCCCCAGACGATTATTACTATTACAAGCATCCAAAACCAAAATATCCCTGCAGTTGTGCCAAAGGCAACAAGTTCAACTACTGAAGGAACTAAAGGGGTTACAAACATTGCAAGCAAGGTAAAACCTATTGTAAAAACGGTCTTTGAGGTTTCAACACCTGATAAACCTCTTTCACGTGCCTTAGAAAATGGAGGGACTATTCCAAAAATAATATCAAGTATAGGATATACTATCATAAACACCAAAACCAAAAGCCACCAAGGTGCAAGGACTGTAGTAATCTTACCTTGTATATAAATTGGAAACGGAACCTGAACCTTGAATGCCGAAGCTAGTTGAGAATTGAATTTTTGGCTTCCAAAGCCAAAGGTTGTAGTAGTCTGAAGATTGTCCCAACCACTTGTTTGAGAAAGTGCAAAATAGGGTAGCATTAAAGCTAAAAGAACTAAAAGTATGCATAAATACCTAAACTTCATTTGCTTTCCACCAAAACTAAATCAACACTTTGAAAATTGTATATAAATAACTTTCGTTTTAAAACCTATATCTATGTTCCCTTTTATCAAACATGGTCATCATAAGCCAAAGGAATATAACAACAATCAGTATATAAATCCACCATTTAACAATAAGCACACCTGTTGATATTGCATGCAAAAGATTTGGTATTAAAGGTGAAGCGAACATAGAAAGCAACGTAAGACCAAGTGAAAAAACAATCTTTGCATTATCATTTGGGCTTTTTGAAAAAGGCGGGACCATGCCAACTAAGATTTCAAGCAAAGGAAAAACCACCATAAACACAAGTAACAACAGCCACCAAGGAGTTCCTAGTAAAACAAGCCTTCCAGAGCTATAAACTGGGAAGGGCACTGACACAGAAATAAGGCCTTTAGAATCCGAGGAAATCCCATTAAAACCACCGGTTTGTGCTACACCAAAGGATATTACTACAATAAAAAAAATAGTAGCAAGGATTATTAACCTTTTCATTTACATATAACCTCCTTTATGGAGAAGACCATTGAGTATATTTGGAAGCTTTTTTGTGATAAACCAAACAGAAAGTATAAGTACAACTATTAGAAATACCCCGTACTCTAATTCTATTGCTGCGAAAAACAAAGCACTTAATACCATTAATAGTTTTGTCATCATCAAAACAAGCAAGCTTATAGCAACAGAAGCGATTGTAATACTCCTTTTTGCCTCGTTGAATTTGGGAAGCATCATAAATAACGCTCTTATTATGTTCATAAGGGCATAGACTGCAAATATCAAAACAAATAAAGGTATACTAATCACTACAAAACGACCTGCTGAAAGATATATAAAGGGGATCTCAAAGCTTATTGCTTTTAAAGCGCCTAGGATTGAATTATTTATCTCAGAAAAGACATTCTTTTTTCTTGAATATGAGGCCACTGACTGGGCTAATGTTAATTCTAGGATCAACAAAGACAAGATTATGGCGAGGGATAAAATCTTAGTTTTTTTAATCATAGCTTAGGATCAGTTAATAACTTGAATCGCTTTATTTAAATAACTTTCTTTAAAGAGAATTTAATTAATCACTTTATTAAAAACGTTTTTAAGAGAAAAGGTTGTTTGGAATGGACTTATTTCATTTGAGGGAGGATTTAATTCATCAATTTTTTTTTGTGAAGTGTGAATCAGATGAGAAATATCATCAAGTTTAGATTCTTGTATCTTTGAAATGCAAAGATTATAATTATTTATTGAATTTTCTTTCCAAGCTGGTTCCTTTGATAGATTGTATATATTTTGAGCTACCTTACCTGCATGATGATAAAAATATGCACAACTAGTTGGTTTAAAGCTTGTGAGTAATCTTGCTGCAGAAACATAGCAATCATAAGCTTTTTTTGCCCAATCTAACTCTTTTGTAGACTCAAAAAGAATTTGTGCAAGTTCTGCTGTGATGCCCAAACTAAAGCCACAGTGGCGGGTATCAAGTGATTCAGAAATTTCTGAAGATGACATTTGAGCGTTATAGGATTTTAGTACCCAATTGATGTCTTTTGTTAAAGAATATAATTCTTTTGCAATCTTTGAGGCAAAACCATACATATGAAAGGAGTGAAATCTATCAAGGTTTTCAGAGATTTTAGCACTTGATATTGCGGTGTTGTAGTAGTTTATTGCCCATTTTGACTCATTTGTTTGAACAAATAACTTATCTGCGGCTTTTGCAGCATGAGATAAAAAATGGGATTTGGTTTTTTCTTTAAGGGAACTATCTTGTTTTATATCGCTAAATTCAATATTAGAAGCACCGTCTATATTAAACCAATATACTTTTTCTAATAATGGAATGAGTTTTTCAGATGAATTAAGCCCAAACAATTTTATGTAGCAATCGGAGTTAATTATATGCGATGCAACTTTGGTTAGACATTTTGTAGAAATAGGATTTAGATCTGATACAGACTCATTATTAGTAATAAAATCAAGAACAAATTTCATGCATTCTATTCCACTACCGCTTGTGATGCAATCATAATTATCTAAAAGTAATTTTTCAATATTATTTGGAAACTGTTCCATGATTGAGCGATATTTTAGTGATTTTTATAATTTGTCTAAGAAATTTTCACAATATTAGAATATTTATGCACTTTTTTAAGGAAAAAACAAAAAAAGGGTAAAAAACAGATTTAGTTTTTGGTTATTGATATGATTGAACTTATTGCTACAACTGCTGTTGCAGGTGCAACAAATATAACCATTAACCCAAAAAAGTTTTGGATTGCAGAGCCTAATAGTGGAATTACTGAAAATACTGAGCCTAAAGCATTAAATGTTACAATAAATGCGATACTTGCGATTAAGAATTTTTCAGTTTCTTTAGTTGTTACATTAAATAGTCCTACAACAAGACCTAAAAGTGCCAAAATCCAAGCCGATACTGAGTTAATCTGCCCAAAAAATGCGATGAATAATGATAGAAGAAATCCTATCACAAACGCCAATCCACCATAGTTTATTTTCATATTTTTCACCCCGATAGTATTAAAGACTAGTATGTTAATTTATGTAATGTATATAAAAAATTTGCTATTTGTGGGTTGTGGATTTTTTTAACTGGTCAAGTTATGTGGGTTTTTTAGATGATTTAGGTTAGATATACTTTAAAACATGATATAAAGCCATAAAATTTTCGAAACTTGAGAGTTTGGGCATATAAATGATAGTTGTTTAAGCAACCTTTATGTTTGCTAAAATGCTTTTGGGGCTGTTGTTTGGCACAGTTATTGGAATTATTACAGGCCTAATTCCAGGGCTTCATGTGAATACTATTTGTGTTGTAGCACTGGCAATTTCTGATAAGATTTTGGGTTTTTTTGGAAAGATTGAGTTTGCCTGCTTTATTATAGCAATGTCAATTACGAACTCTTTTACTAATGCTATACCCGCAATATTTCTAGGTGCACCTTCGGGTGAATCGGAGTCTTTGATAATTCTTCCAGGGCATAAAATGCTTTTGGAAGGAAAGGGTAATGAGGCTTTAAATCTTACAGTTTTGGGAAGTATTTTATCTCTTTTGACATCGGTTTTGCTTACTCCTGTTTTGATTTTTTTATTTGTCTTTATTAATTCTGTTATCAAGAAATATATCGGCTATGTTATTTTAGGGTTTGTGCTTTTTGTTACATTAAAAGGAAATTCTAAGTTAAAGAATCTTTCGTTCTTTTTTTTATCGGGGATATTGGGGATTTTTTCGTTGGGGACGAATAATAGTAATACACTTCTTCCTTTGCTTTCAGGTCTTTTTGGGATTAGTTCAATGGTACTTTCTTTAAGCCAGAATGTTTCAATTCCAAAGCAAGAAAATGTTGGGAATATGGATATTAAAAAAGGAATGATATTTAAGGCTGTTATAGGTGCGTCACTAGTAGCGTCGGTAGCGGCGTTTCTTCCAGGTTTTGGAGGGGCACAATCAGCTATTCTTGCACAAACTTTTCTTGGGGATATGGGTAGTGAGGGTTTTTTGGTGCTAACTGGGGGGATTAATACTGCTAATATGGTGATTTCACTTGATACTTTTTATTCTATTGGAAAAGCAAGAAACGGTGCAATTGTTGCAATAACTTCTTTTTTTGAGAGTATTACTTTAAAGCAAATGCTTATCTTTATTTTTACATCGCTTGCAATAGGCGGGCTTTCAGGGGCGTTGTCAGTTTTTCTCTCAAAGAAATTCTCCGAGTTTATTACTAGGATTAATTATCGGATGATTCTGATTTCTATTATTGTGTTTCTAATTGGTCTTACTTTTGCAACCTCAGGGTTTGTTGGACTAATTATTTTGGTTAGCTCTAGCGCTTTAGGGATTTGCGCCTCGCTTTTGACTGTTGGAAAGAATAATCTTATGGGTTGTTTGATATTGCCTGTTTTAATCTATTTTTTATGGTAGATATTTTTGGAAAGGATTGAAGTAGTGAGAACTAAAGGAGAATTTTTTAGGTTTTGTTTTTTTAGGTTTTTATGGCAAATATGTTTATCCAATCTTCCTTCTTGTGATCAATCGTGATTTTTTCTATCTTAAATCCTTGGGAGCTAATAAGCTCTTTTATTTCTTGCTGAGAGTAAAAGGAGTAGAATTTTGAAAAGCCTTTGTATTCTTTTTTTTTTACAAATCTTTCGCCTATACCTGATTTAACTGAGATGGAGAGCAATCCTTTAGGTTTTAGTACTTTAAAGAACTGATTTAATGCGATTTTAGCCTCGGTTTTGGGGAGGTGCAAAAAAGAAGCACATGCCCAGATACCATCAAATTGCTCTTTTTGAAATGTTAGATCTCTCATGTCCATTTCTAAAAAATGTGCGTTGGGGACATTTTTCAAAGCGATTTCTAAAAGATTTTTGGAGAGGTCTATTCCTATTGGATTTAGTCCTTGCTCTAAGAAGTATTTTACATCCCTTCCCGTACCACACCCCACATCTAAAATATTTTTACCATTCAGATTTTTTATGAATTCATCTATTAATTGTTTTATTGGGGTTATATCAAGATGTGTGCTTGCATATTCTTGGGCAGTTTTATCATATGAGGTTATGGTTTTTTTTATTATGTTTTGTCTTTGCATTTGAAAAACCATTTATGTTTTTGGTTTTGCTAATTTAAAAATATTTTATGATATTGGTTATAAGTTTGACTGCAAGGTTTGCTCAGGCGTAAGGGTGGTTATTATAGGGGTTTTTAGCACTAAAATGGTATGCTCATATTGAGATACTAATCCATCTGATGCTTCTACTAATGGTTTGTATTCATCTATAGAATTTGACCTTAACAGGTCGCCAAGTGCTAATGCGACCATGGCTTTTGAGAATTTTTTTTCAAGCCACCTGCGTGCAAAAGGCATTTTGTTATAGCTTTTTATTTGCTCTCCTATTTTTTTTGTTATTGGATTTCTTGTGTTTTTTATTTCTATTTCTATGAAAACATTTGCAATTCCCTGTTCTGTTACTCTGCCACCCCCCGTGGTTGCAAATGGCTCCATGGCTATTACCTGACCTTCTATTAGTTCTGATGAGTCGTTTGTATTATAGTTTGGGATGCTTGGATGTGTGTGTAGTGTATAGATATCCATGGTGTGTCCTGATAGGTTTTTTATTGGGTTAAAGCCCTTTTTTGAGATTGCATTTTCTATTGCACTGCCAACTGATGAGATTTTAGCACCTATCATAACAGCTTTAAAGCCTGCTTCAAAGCCCTCTTTTGAGGCTAGCAAAAGCTCTTTATTTTTACCACTTAAATCGATTGTTATTGCTGTGTCTCCTATCGCTCCGTTTACCATCGCTCCAACATCTAGTTTTATTATATCTTCTCCAATCAGGGTATTGTCGTCTATTGCAGGACAGAAATGAGCAGCGGTGTTGTTTAGTGAAATTTGTGCAGGGAAAGCTATTTGCCCTCCTTCTTTTATGATTCTTTCTTCAATTAAATCAAGTATTTCTCTTATGATTGCACCTTTTTTGATTAGGGATACGCCATAGTCCCTTGCGATTGCTGCAATCTTGCCTGCCATTAGCCAGTCTTTGTATTGTTTGTTAGTTTCCATTGGATTCGCCTTTTTACTAAACTAGATATTATTTTGTTAAGCTGTTTATTTGCTAGTTCTTCGCCTATTAGAATGTCAGTCAGTTTATAAATTTTAGGTTGGAAGGTTGAAAAAATCCAGAAAAAATGAAAATGTTTTTAAAAATGAAATACTACCTGTTCTAATTGAATGGTAATTTTTCCTTTGAATAAGAAGAGCTTTAAGCTTGTAGGTGTGATATCCCATTTAGGGATTATTACAGATCTGGAGAGAGGGTTTAGGTTGGAAGGCTCTGTTGATAAGGCTGTTGTTAGTGTTAAGGAGCTTTGCGAGTTTTGCGTTGAGAATGATATTGAGTTTTGCTCTTTGTTTTTATTTGGAAAGGTTTATCCTGAAGAATACGAAAAGCAGAAATTTATTAGAGAAATGGCTTGTCTTTTGCTTAATGATGAATTCTTTTCAAATATAAGAATAAGTGTAATGGGGAGATGGGCAGAGCTCTCAGAGATTTCAAATGATGTTAATGCACTGCTTTCAAAGGAGAAAAAGGAGACGAAATTGACACTTTCACTTTTCCTTAATTATTCGCAAAGAGAGGAGATTGTTGATGTTATTAGGGTGATTACAAAAAAGATAGAGCTTGGAAAGATAAGCCCTGAAGAGGTTACAAGATACGTGGTTGATGAGCATATTCAACCGGATGTGCCTGATCTTTCAGTGGTTTTGTTTTTTAATACTGATGGCTTTGGAGATTTTGTTGGGTTTAAGTTATCTACTGCGATTTTTGGTTTGAGCGAAAAAAGCTTTATTGAGGTTAGAAGGCAAGATATTTTTGAGGCTATTAAAAAGACTGGATATGCTTTGATAAAGCATTGAAATCCCTTTTAGCCTTTCTAACAATAGAATTTGGATTAATAAAATTTTGACATTCCTTTGTTTTGAGGAGGTTTTCAATCTACTGTGAAAAGGGTGTTATCATGGACATCAAAAAGCTTTATTCTTGCTCCTGCATCAAGCCAGCCATGGGCGTAATTGATTGCAGCAAAGGCGTTGATATAGTCTTGTTTTTCAAAGAAATGAAGGGCATCGGAGTAGTAGCATTTTGCCATGTTTAAGAAATCTTTTGCTTCTTTTATGCGGGAGCCATCCATTTTTGAGCTTTCTACCATCTCAATAGCTTTTGTTGTTATTGAAAAGTATTTTTGGAGCTTTTTTTTGGTGATTATATTCATTAAGTTTGGGTTTTGTTCTTTTTTCATTTTAGTAAGTGTTAGGGATATTTTTTTGTTTAAGTATTTAGTGTTTTAGATTTGTTTTTAGGGTTTTTATCGTTTGTTTTATTGTATATTGTATTAAAGTTTTGCTCCATTACTTTTTAACGCCTTTTAATAGTGTGCAATTATATTTAAATAATTTTTAGGGTGACTTAAGAGATTAGATAAACCAAGAAGAATTCTTTTACGACAAAATAGTTATATGAGATGTTTTCAAATCTCGGTTTTGCAATTTTGAATGCATCTTCTTTGCATACATAAACAACACCTTCTTGCAAGTTGCCTGCAAAGAATTCCTTTTGTCTGTTAAGTATATTTTCTTCTTGTTCTTTTGTCGTTCTTGAAAGACGCACATCTGAAATTTTAAGATTGTTTTCAATTGCGATTATTGTGAATTCTTTGTGTATTGGTGTGTTTATGTTGATATTAATTAAAGCTAACTCGCTATTTGTTTTGGCTACAAATTGCCATATCGGGTCCTCTAATATATTTTTGTATTTATGTTTTACAGATGTAAGTTTTGATACTTCGTTAAATATTGATGATAGTTCATATATGTGTAAGATTAGAAAAATGATTAAAAATATACAAACTAGATTTTGAATGTTAGGAGTTTTAACCTTTGAAAAAGTATAGAAAATGAAAATAATGATTAGATAATAAAGTGGCCATAAAAACCTCGCACTCGCAGCGAATTGCGTTAAAATAATCAAGAAACTGGGGATTTCATATTCTAGTATGAGATTGTTATTAAAGCGTATTTGGTTTGATAAAGAAAATATTGCCAAAAGAACTACTGCAAGAGCTAAATGAAATTTTTTATAAAAAATCTTTTGGAGTATTCTTTTTCTAAGTGAGATTATAAGTGTAATTGCCAATCCTAATAATACACTTATCCCTAAATAATTAAACACCTCACTATTTGATGAAAATATTGGAAAAGAATTAAAAAATCTTGAATAGTAAAGGGGATTAAATAAAGAGTTTATATCGTTTGCACAGGTTCCAAATTCATTAATTCCAGATGAAATACTAGCTTGCCCTATTCCTATGAAGTACCCTGAAAAGAACATGATAAGAATTTGTAAAAATATAATTGGGGTTAATATAATAGACATTTTTAGGATATTATTTTTTTTGAGTTGTGAGATAAAATAGAAGATAAATACAATAAATACCATTACGTATAGGTATAAATGTATGAGAAGTGCTGTTGAAATTAGCAGTGTCCAGTATAAAATATCTTTTTTTTCTTTCTTTTTTAAAAAAAGGTAAAAGGATGCGATTATTAAGAAATGTGCCAGTAGTGCAAGATGACCGCATAAGTAACGTTGTGCAAGTATTGGACTTAGTATGAAAAAAAGGGATGAAGGTATTAGAAAATTCATTTTTGTTGAGTATAGCTTTAATAACTTAAATGAGAAATGCCCCATTAGGATGTAACATGTTAGAATCCAAATGCCAAAGTATTGGAATGGAGTTGGTAGTATTTTATTGAAAGGTTTTAAAATGATGGCAAGTAGGGGGATTGAATCTGTGAATACTACGCTTGTTTGGGGGTATCCAATTGATACTATTTTTCCAATTGGAAACTGTAATCCTTCTTGTCTGTATGCAAGCCAACCGTAATAGTAGTGTTTAATATCACCATCTCCTAAATTGCCCTGCAAAAGCCAGTCGACATAATTGGGGTTTAAAAGTGAGATATTGAATATGGATAGAAAAATAATTGTTCCTAGAATTATACCAGTCCAAGGGATTATCTTATTTAGAACAGGAGTATTTTTTGAGAATGATACTGCTAAAAAAATTAAAATAGATAAAAAGAATACTATTAATGTTTGAAGGATAGAAAAATATTTTGCTCTGAAAATTAAGTAAAAAGTTACAAAAAGCGATAAGCATATTGAAGATAACAAAACTCTTTTCAAAAAAGCCTTTTTTGAAGGAGTATTCTTGTTGGTAGAAGCGTTTGGAACAAATTCTTTTGGGATTATATTATTATCACCTTTTGAACAGTTTGCAAATGAACTATATGAATCTAACCAACAAGTTATTTGAATCAGTGGGTATTTTAAATATGTGAAAATGGACATTTTTTAGTTGCGATTCTTAAAATATTTAAGCTTTTCTTGAGCAAGGTATATTTGACTTTTTGTAAGGATTAGTATTCTTGGGTTTTTATGTATGTGATTAAGTGGATTGCATCGTATTGGCAAGGAACTTAAGGAACTAGGTATACCACGTCGAATTTTCCAACAATAAAATGACGATGAGAAGTGTTAAATAGGTTTTTTGTTTTATTGTACAGCTCACGAGTACTTAAGTAAGCTACACCTCGTTGGAGATCACCATTTAAATATTCGTTTTTTCGCTTGAGAATATGTATATCCTGTTCAAGCGTAGTTCTTGCTAAACGAACATTGGAAATTTTCAGATTATATTTAATTGCGACTATTGTAAATTCTTGATAATCAGGCAAATTATCAGTCAAGTCAATTAGAGATAGTTCGCTATTTGCTTTGGATACCTCCTCCCAGAAGGTCATTTTAAGGTATAGATTATTGTACGTGTGTTCTTTTAAACTGTATTGTGTAACCTCTTGATAAATTGATGAGAGTTCATATGTTTGAAATATCAATAGGATTAAAATTATTATTGCGAATAATGAATTTTTTTTCAATTTTGCAAATGTTATGAAGATAAAAAGAAATACTAAATAGTATAAAGGCCATAGGAATCTGGCCGTTGCAACAAATTGTGTTAAGAATGTAAAAAAGTTAGGAATGTTATATTCAAATAATATATTTCTATTTAACCTTATTTTGTTTGATAAGGAAAAGAAGCCTAATATTAATGATGAAAATATTAACCAAAAATTTTTGAAAAAGAGTCTTTTAAATGTTCTTGTGAAAAAAGAGAGGGTTATTGCGATTAAAAGCCCTACGATTATTCCTAACCCTAAGTAGTTAAAAACATAAATATCTGGGGTTTTAATTGGCAACATCATCGATTTTAATACTCTTGAATAGTTTAGTGGATTTATTAAAGAGTTTAGATTACTACTACAAAGACCAAATTCATTACCTCCTGAAGCTATCCCTGAGTTTGTTGTTCCTATGAAATATCCGGAGATATAAATTAAAAAGAATTGACATATTGATATTAGGACTAAATAACATAATATTTTGAAGAGATTATTTTTTTTTATGATCGTAATTGAGTAAAATAGGAATATGAAAAAAATCAGGGCGTATAGATATAGGTGAGTTAATAATGATGAAGAAAGTAACAAGAACCATTTTAAAAGGTCTTTTTTTTCTTTCTTTTTTAAAAAAAGATAAAAGGATGCTATTATTAAAAAATGTGCCATTAAAGCGATATGACTACAAATAAATCTTTGGGTCATAATAGGACTTAGTATGAAAAAAAGGGATGAAGGTATTAAATAATATATTTTTTGAGAATATAGTGCTAATAGTTTAAATGAGAAATGCCCCATTAGCATGTAACATATTAGAATCCAAATGCCAAAGTATTGGAATGGAGTTGGTAGTATTTTATTGAAAGGTTTTAAAATGATGGCAAGTAGGGGGATTGAATCTGTGAATACTACGCTTGTTTGGGGGTATCCAATTGATACTATTTTTCCAATTGGAAACTGTAATCCTTCTTGTCTGTATGCAAGCCAACCGTAGTAGTGAAATTTTGTGTCACCACTACCTACGTCTTCCAATAATAGCCAGTCATCGTAGGAAGGGTTTATAATTGTGATGTTAAATATAGATAGAAATACAAGTCCTCCAAGGATTAAGCCTGTTAATTGAGGCAATTTTTTAAGGAGAGGATTATTTTTTTTAAGTATTAGGTAAAAAAACAATGCGATTGATAGAGATAGTGTGATTGTTGTTTGGAATGTTGTGAAGTTTTTGGCTCTAAAAACTAAATAGAATGAGAGGAATAAAATTAAATAAATGAACAATAGATATATGTAATTTTCATTTATCTTTTTAGTAATGAAGGATATTTTTGAGAGGGGCAGATTTGGAAGATCTGAATTTTTTGTTGAGATTGTTTTATGCCAATCATTTTTTTGATTTTCGTTTGAGGTGTAACTAGATTTGTTAGAAGAATCAGGATTGTTTTTATGTTTATTTAAAAAAATGGGAGGATTCATGGGATTTTTTGCAGGTATCAAAAGTTTATAAGCTTTTCTTGGGTGCACATTATCTAAATAATTTATGAAGTAGTTAATGGAGAGAAGTTAATGATTACAGGTAGATATGAACAAAGGGCATTTTCAAGGCAGTTTTTATTTTAGAAACGTTTTTAAATAAGATTGGTTCTCCGTTTTAGATAAGCATAAGCGTTTGGTTTATGAATTTATTTTTTGTAAGTATTATGATTTTTGAGTAGGTGTTTTTTATGAAAGGGATAATCTCAAGTTTTAGAAGAAGCAAGCACAGAACTAGTGAGAATCAGATGATTGTTAAAGTGGCAGGTATTGAGGATAAGGATTCTGCTGAAAAGCTTGTGGGAAGGAGTTTGGTTTGGAAAACTTCAGGGCAAAAGGATAAAAAAATTGCAGGTAAAATTTCTGCAGTTCATGGTTCTAAGGGCTTTGTCAGGGCAATTTTTGAAAAAGGTATGCCTGGACAAGCGCTGAGAGGAGAAGTTGATATTTCTGATAAATGATTTTATTATATTTTGGTATTTGTTTTTGGATCTTTTAGATTGATTTGTAGAGTGTCAGGATAGATGATTTTGTTTTGTTTGCAGGGGGAGTAATTTTTCTTTTATGTTTTCTAGCTCTTTTGAAGATAGGGAGTATACGTTTGTATTAAGGATTTTTGAGGATAAACCTATTTCTATGATTAGCTTTTCAGCCTGTTTTTTTGTGGAATATTCTAGATTATTTAGATTTGATAAATCAATTATGGCATCTCTTAGGGCGTTTTTGGCTTTTTTTGTGCGCTGAGAAAGAAGTTTTTGGAGTATATAATTTATGCTGGTATCGTTTTGATAGGTTTTGGATTCTAAGTTTTTGGAGTTTGAGTTTTTGGAATTAATGTTTTTGGATAATAATAAGTTACTTTTAAGGGAGGCTTTTTTTGTTAGTTTTATTAGGCAAGAGTCAGATTTGGGAATGGGATTAAATGATTCTTTAGGGATATTTAACAGGTGTGTTATGTTAAAAAATGATTCAAAATATATGCTTTTTTTTATTTTTTTGTAAAATCCTAATGGGATTATAAAAAAGCCAATTTGAAATCCTGGCATTGTGCTTAGTGCTTTTAGTGTTGGCTCGCATATTTTGTAAGGGAGACTTGAGAATACTAAGTCAAATGAGAAGGTGAGAGGAAACTTTGAAGTTGAATTATAAGATAAGCCTGAAGATGATTTAATAGAGTATGAGTTTCTTAGGGGTTTGGATTTTTGGTTTTGGATTTTTGATTTTAGAGTTTTTAGGTATTTTAATGCATCATTGTATTCAATGGTTACATTTTTTGGAAGGAAAGATAATGCGATTGAAAGGGTTTTATCGATTTCAACTGCGACTACTTCTTTTGAGAGTAAAGCAAGCTCTTTTGTTATGGCTCCAGTACCTGGACCTATTTCTAGTATTGAATTGAAATAAGGAGCTTTTTTAGATTGAGAGTTGATTTTGATTGCTTTGATTATGTCTTTGATTATTTTTGTGTTTATTAGGAAGTTTTGATCGTGCTCTTTTTTGGGAGTTATTTTTATTTTTTTCATGTAAACATCTACTGTTTAGTTTTTGATTGGATTTTTTATTAGGTGTTTAACTAAATATTTAACTAGATATTTAATTGGGCATTTGACTAAATATTTGATGGTTTTTTATTGAATTTCTTATTGTTTGGGCAATGCTTATTTTTAAATATTTGTTAAGTGCACCAAAAATAGGATTTGACTTGAATAGATTTTGAGCATAATTTTAAATATAATGATTACATTTGGCTTTGAGGTTGAAATATGTTTATTGGACTCTTGAGTGATTGGGTCTTTAATTATTTAGTGTATTTTGCAGGGATAAGTTTTTTGGTAGCATTATGATTTTGTGATTTAGAATATTTATATTTTGGTGTGTTTTTTATTAGAATTTAAATTGAATGAGATGGTGAGAGATGTTGGATAAAAAAGAGTTTAATAATTCAAGCAAAAAGGAAGTATCGGATGGAAAAGAAGTTATCCTGAAAGAAAAAAATCGTGCTAATAATAATTTTAAAAGAATTATTGTTACAAGCGCTCTTCCGTATGTTAATAATATTCCTCATATTGGAAATATGGTTTGTGTTATTAGTGCTGATTGCTATGCAAGGTATCTTAAAAGCAAAGGGGAGAATGTAGTTAGTGTTTTGGGAACTGATGAACATGGAACAACTACGGAGATTAAGGCAATAGAAGAAGGAGTTAGTCCTAAGGAGATTACTGATAAATATTTTAAGATTCATAAAAAGATTTATGATTTTTTTCTTTGTGAACCTGATTGTTTTGGAAGAACTTCTTCAAAAGAGAACCACGAAATAACTAAAGAACTTTTTGGAAGGCTTGATAATAATGGATATATTAGCGAGGATTCTATAAGCCAGTTTTATTGTGAGAGATGCGATAGGTTTTTGGCGGATAGATTTGTTATTGGCACTTGTGGGTTTTGCGGTTATGAAAAGGCAAGGGGAGACCAATGTGAGAGCTGTGGTAAGCTTTTGGATGTTGAGGATTTAAGGGATGTAAAATGTTCGATATGTAATGCCCAAGTTGTTTTAAGGGAGAGCAAGCATCTTTTTTTGGAGCTTCCAAAACTTTCTTTGGAGTTACAAAAATTCGTTGATGAAAGAAAATCAAAGTGGAGTGTTAATGCTCTTACGATGACAAATAGCTGGATATCAGGCGGGCTTAAAAAAAGGTGTATTACAAGGGACCTTAAGTGGGGGATTCCTGTTCCAAAGCAAGGATTTGAGGGTAAGGTTTTCTATTCATGGTTTGATGCTCCGATTGGTTACATCGGGATTACTGCAGAGAATAGAAAGGAGTGGAGAGATTGGTGGAAATCTGATGATACTAGACTTGTTCAGTTTATGGGAAAAGACAATATTCCGTTTCATACTATTTTGTTTCCTGCAATTTTAATGGGCGCAAGGGATGGATATGTTTTGCTGGATAGTATTTCTGTTAATGAGTATCTTAATTATGAGGATGGCAAGATTTCTAAATCTGAAAAGAGAGGAATTTTTGGTGATGATGCAATAGAGATTGGGCTAAGGGCAGATGTATGGAGATACTATCTTATTATCAACAGGCCTGAGAAAACTGATACGGTTTTTATATGGCAAGATTTTATGGAGAAGGTTAATAATGAGCTTGTAGCTACTTTAGGAAATCTTGTAAATAGGGTTTTGACTTTTGTTAAGAGCAAGTATGGTTCAGTGTGCCCTGAAGGGATTTTGGAGAGTTCCGATGAGATTTTTTTGGATAAGATAAAAATGCAGGTTAAAGAGATAGAAAGGGATTTGGATTTGATTGAGATTAAATCTGCACTTAAAGGGGTTATGGGGGTTGCAAGGCTTGCTAACCAATATATGCAGGAGAATAAACCATGGCAAAATTCTAAGCAAAGAGCGGATGCTTGCGTTTGTGTGCTTTTGAATGTCATCAAGGATTTGGGTGTTTTATGTGAACCTTTTATGCCAGGGGTTTCAAAGGATATTTTTGCCCAGCTTAATATTGAATATCAAAACTGGAATAATCTTTTTGAGTTATCCATTAGGCATGGACATGAAATTGGAACGCCAAGTGCTTTGTTTGAAAAGCTTGATGATAAAAGGATTGATGAATTGAAAAGAAGATATTCAGGAAGACAAAAGGAAATTGTGATTGAAAAGAAGAAAATTAGGGCAGAGGGTAGAGCAAAGGAGATTGATGTTAAAAGGGATTTCTCTGATCTTGATTTGAGGGTTGGAATTGTAAAAGAAGCGATAAGCCATCCTAATGCAGATAAGCTTTTGATTATGAAAGTTGATGTTGGGGAAAAACAAATTCAGCTTGTTGCAGGACTTAAGAAGTTCTATTCGCCTGAGGAGATTGTAGGTAAAAGGATTATAGTTGTTAATAATTTGAAACATGCTAATTTAAGGGGCTTTGAAAGTGAAGGGATGCTTTTAGCTGGTGGACCTTCTGAGGATTTGCAAGATGATGAGAAGATTTCAAAAGGTTTTCATGGGATTTTGTATACAGATAAAAGCCCTCCTGGAACTAAGATTGTCATTACTGGAGGAAATGCAAATGGCGAACCTATAAAAGAACTAACTATTGATGAGTTTTATTCAAATTACAAAATCGTGGTTAAGGGTGGAAAGGCATTTTATAATGGAAAAGTTTTAAAAGCTGAAGATGAAGAGGTTATGTGTGATAGGGTTAAGAATGGTTTGGTGAGGTAGGTTTTTTTGAGCGAGAAGGCGAAAACGGTTTTTAGAAATCTTCCTTTTGCCCTTATTATTAGGGATGGATGGGGGATTAGTAGGAGAAAAGAAGGTAACGCAATTTTTCATGCTAGTACGCCTTTTGCTGATTATCTATTTGAGAAATGTCCAACTTCTATTGTTCAAACATCAGGGTTTGCTGTGGGACTTCCTAAGGGATATCAGGGAAATAGTGAGGTTGGGCACATTACGATTGGTGCTGGAAGGATTCATTATCAATCGCTTCAACGAATTAATAGTGCAATTGAAAATAGAAGTTTTTTTGATAATGAGGTTATTAAAGGAGCTTTTGGAAATGCTAAGAAAAATAATGCAAAGGTTCATTTGATGGGGCTTTTGCAAGACCAAGGAGTGCATGCCCATATAGATCATCTTTTTGCGCTTTTGGATTTTGCAAAAAAAGAAAATTTTAGAGATGTGATAATCCATATTTTCACTGACGGCAGAGATACTGCGCCAAAATCTGCTCTTTCTTTTTTAAAGAGGCTTGAATTAAAGATTAAAGAGATTGGGATTGGCAAGATTGGAATGATTTGTGGCAGATTTTATGCAATGGATAGGGATAATCGCTGGGAGCGAATTGTTTTGGCTTATAAAGGGCTTGTGGATTGTGAGGCGCCTGCTTTTCCAAACGCATGTAAGGCAATTAAGGATGCTTATTCTAAAGGTGAGACAGATGAGTTTATTATGCCAAGGATTGTTAATGGGTTTGAGGGCATTAAGGATAAGGATAGTGTGATTTTTTATAATTATAGGTATGATAGGGCAAGAGAACTTACTACAGTATTTATGGAAAGGGAATTTAACGAGTTTCCAAGAACTATGCGTAAAGGACTTTACTATGCATGTTTTACGAAATATTATGATACGCTAAAAGCCCCTGTTGCTTTTGAGCCTATTTCAATGAATAATCTTTTAGGTCAGGTTATTTCTAAAAACGGCTTAAGACAATTAAGAATTGCAGAGACTGAAAAGTATGCTCATGTTACTTTCTTTTTTAACGGACAATCAGATGTTATAAGTACTCTTGAATCTCATAGACTGATTGCAAGTCCTAAAGTTACTACTTATGATTTGAAACCTGAGATGAGTGCTTATTTGGTTTGTGATGAGATACTGGCTTCAATTAAGAGAAATGAATTTGATGTTTATATTATAAATTTTGCAAATCCTGATATGGTTGGGCACACCGGAGTATTCAATGCAGCGGTAATGGCTTGTGAGGTTGTAGATGAGTGTGTGAGAAAGGTGTGCGATGCGATTTTAGATAAGAATGGTTGTTGTCTTGTTGGAGCCGATCATGGGAATGCTGAAGAGATGATTGATGATAAATTAAAAGAGGTTATCACATCGCATACTCTAAATCCTGTTTATTATCATTTAGTTTCTAAGGATAAAAAACTTATGGGCAAAAGGCTTATTAATGGTGGTCTTTGTGATATTGCGCCCACTATTCTTGATTTGATAGGAGTTGAGATTCCTAAGGATATGACGGGAATTAGTCTTTTGGAGGGGAGAGAATGAGGCTTATTGAGTTTATTAAAAAGTTTTTTAGAGATTATAAAGAAAAAAGAACTACTAGATTTGATTATGAACAGAAGTTTGCACCTGATAGTAAGAAATGAAATTAAATGAAAATAGAACGAAAACTTTCTTTTGTGGTTTGCTATGTTGAAGTGTTCAAGATTTCATTTTAGGCTAATTATTTGTTTAAACATTTTTTAATCTCTTCAAAGATTTCTTTAAGTGTTTTAGTTGATACTATATGTTTTCTTTTTGAATTGTAGTGATAGCCAAATTCGCTATCTAAAAACTCTTCTCCTTTGAAGATAACACGATTCTTGTATCTTGGTCTAAAGTGGAAATGAACATAAGGCTTTGGATTTTCTTCTTGGTATGCATTATTCATAAGACAGCTCCAGTTAAACATTGTAGCTCCGAATGCATTCTTAAGAGCAGACTCAAGTATTTTTACAATGTTTTCATGAAAATCTTGCCATTCTTCAGAAGTAAGACTAGATAAGTTAGCGCAATCTCTTTTAAGGAGAACTACACATCTTCCCAAATATGCTTGTTCATTAATAAGAATGGCTTTCCAAGATTTGGTTTCCAAGATCACAAATTCTTTATCCATAATTCCAAAAAGCTAATTCTTATTTAAATAATTTCGCTAAAAGAAAACAAGTACGGCAAACATAAATTTTTATAAGAAACTATTTTACAGAACTGAAGATGTACATTTAAAGATAAAATAAACTTAAAGATAAAATAAAAAAAGCTATTTTTTGGGCATGTACTGTCTCATGTACTCCGCAACATCTTTTGCGCCCCATATCTCAACGTCCAGCTTGTTGTAGTAATCCATAGGATCTTTTCCCAAACTTGCCAGCGCAAAAAACAATGATGGTAAGATAGTTCCTAAATCCTTGAGATAGAAATCTTCAGTATTTTGTTTGTGGAATTCAGTCGAGATATCACCGTTTATGTTGCCGTTTCCCTTAACGTATTCTAAAGCTGCCCAAGCAAGATGATTGCCATGTAGAAAATGCATCATCTCAGGACCACTTAAATCATTGAATGCCGACTCTAAAAGATTCAAAACATCCCTTTCTGAATAATTTACCTTTCCATTTACTCCTGCTAGATAACTGCTGATAGACTTCGGAACGGACAACGCAGCTAGTTCGTTACTCATTTTTGTAATTTCAGGAAGATCTTCATATTTTTTGAAATTTGAATTGAAAACTTTATCTTTTTCTCTAGCAGTATCTGGAATTCCTAACTCTTTTTTGGATTCCTCAGACAGGTCCCCAACTAGGACGTATAATTCTGAGCCATTGAAAGTGTACTTTCGGGCTCCATTAGTTAAACCGTTTCCACTATTAGATAATACCTCTTCGAGGGGTTTGCCTCCTAAAGAAACAAGTTCAATAGTTTTTCCAGTTGGTATATCTCCTCTAAATGCATAGGACTCTGGATGTTTTTGTTGTTCTTCTAACCCTCGATACCATATATCATGACTTGCTGAAGCAGGTATTTCAACGTATTTCAGTAGAAAGTTGTAAAAATCGCTACCACTACTGGGTGCGCTTGACACTTTGTCAACAGGATATTCTCTTATCATTTTATCACCTTTTGATTTTTATAAATTTTTGTATATAATCAACTACTAATAGCAAATTAAGGGAGTTAAGTTATATTTAAGGGTATTTTTAAGCATTTTTGCTTTTAGTTTATTAGTGACTACTTTTTTGTATTAAAACAACCTGCGTCCCATTAAAAATCGGACCATTCTTTCAAAACAATGATTCTTTTAAGAATATCAAAGAATAATTTACATATATATTTTTTATCTCTCGCAACTTTTTCGGTGTTATTGTTATTCGTTGAGTGAACATATTTATTTTTTAATTGAACGAGGCATAACAGAGTATCCTTTTGATAAAAATTCATCTAGTGTTTCAGACTTTAAAATATCAATTACAAATTGTGCTACAATTTTCTTAAGACGTTCTTGACAATTAGACTGAGGAATTACTCCGTTAGGACAATGAAACCAAGTCCCATAACGATCATATTTAACAATATCACTAGGAAGTTCTTGGGACAGCAATTTGTCTAAGATTAGAAGATTGTTTGGGTCAGAAGTATCTTTATTAGCTTTTACAAATCGATTAGAGTATATCTCATCACCCACCCATCCATGAATTTCACTATATGGATAATCATCTTTAGGAGATATAGTTCCGCCAATATCGATTTGATTGTATTTTTTATTGAAAAAATTTAAGCAAATATGATATTTAGCAAATTCATCCTCTCGATCTGCGAAAAAGTCCCCTGCTCCAAATTGTTGTATTTTCTGTTCAAGCAAATTGGTTATATAGGATATCTTATTTTGAGTCATATTTTAATAGTGAAATGTAAATAATAAATAGATTTGTATTAAAAAAGTTGTTTTTACCCAACTTTGACAGTTAAATATTAAAGTGTTCTTAGTTTGTTTGGATTTATGACAAAACAAACAAAACTAAGAACAAACACCATAAATCAACCTCACCCTGAATGGCGAGGCCTGTTGGTAATGTAAAAGCATACGCTGTATTAACGCGAGGTTGTTGATTACAAAAAAGCGTACTGAGTCCTCTTGTTGAAACACGAGATATGCTTTACTATTGACCAAAGTGTGCGACTGAGAAGAATTTTATGAAATCGATGAAAAAAAGAGTGATTTATTCTAATTTTGGTCCCATAAATGAGCTAATTTGCCTCCAAAATGAGACAAAAACATAAAAAAATAATGATTTTTTTAAGAAATTAGAGCAACTGACAATTGAATATTCTTGATGAAATAATTAGCAAACTGTCAAACGTGGGATACAACAATCATTTCATAAGAACTATTTTACAACATAAGAACTATTTTACACAATTACAAATGTGCAATTGAAGATGAGCAATAATAGTAAGAATATTAATATTTAGAATATTTTTTAACTGTATCTTCAAGGTTACAAATCTGTGGCAGTACTACTTCTTTGATAGTCTGCTTTTTTGAATCATCAAAAAGGGCGAATTGAGTAACAAAAATCCCTAGCCCCACGCAGGCAATTCCTAGAATAAGTGACATACCCATTGCATTGACAACCCCAAATGAATACTCCTCAGGAGCATGAGCCCTAGGGTTTGTAATTAAAGAACTTATGTAAGAGTAAGTTGTAGAAGTGTTGTGAAATAAATAAACTCCTATGGCTCCTAAAGCAAGTCCACCAAATACTTCGGCAAATCTTTTTTTTCTTGAAGACTTTAAGGCAATTTTAAGTTGGTCTTCGATTCCCTTAAGCTCTCCATGCAGTTTTATGAATTCTTCTTGAGTGCACTCTTCAAGAAAGTTGTTGACTTGGTCTTGGGTGTAAACGGAATAAAGTGCCTTTAGGGTATTTCGTCCTATATCCTCTATCTTAGTATTATATTTCATTTGAATTTACCATAGGAGTTAATAATTTTATAGGGAGTACTATAATATTTTTAAATTTATTGTCTTATAATCTTACTAATAACTTTATATAGTTTGGTTGATAGATATTTTTCATGAATTAATGCAAAAAAGCCCGGAAGGTTTTGGATGAATTAAGTAAGTTGATTTTTGAAAGCGATTCAAACATAAGGCCTGATTATGTCGTTGGATTTTATAGGCTTTGGACAAGGCTTCCTGCAATTGAGAATGTTTTGATAAAAAAAGGTTTTCTCGAACCAATTAGAGATTGATGAAGAACAAATCCCTCTTTTAGAGGAATGCAAAAAGGATTTTGAATGGTCATATTGTGCTTTTTATTATTAGGAAATGTGAATGTTTTTCAAAAACAAATATTTATAAATAAATCGGGATTCCCAGATATCAGCCAATGAGTGTTGATGGCACTTGCCGGAGCGAGGCTTAGATCTTTCTTTGGCAATACTGTGATTTTTTTTAGGGTATCTTGTTGGCAATATTTAGGATTGTAAAAATAATGAAAGGTGTAAATTATGGCTGAAATACCAAAAGAAGTTGTCGAAAAGGCATATGAGGCTATTGAAATAGCAAGAAGTACTGGTAAGATTAAGAAAGGCACTAACGAGGCTACAAAGGCAATTGAAAGAGGAGTTGCAAAGATGGTTGTTTATGCAGCGAACACAAGCCCTAAAGAAGTGATAATGCATATTCCAATGCTTTGTAAGGAGAAAGGAATTCTTTGTGTTGAGGTTCCAAGTAGAGAAGAACTCGGTGCTTCAACAGGGATACCTGTTGCTACTGCAGCAGTAGCAATTGTTAATGAGGGAGAAGCAAAATCGGTTCTCAAATTCATAAAAGATAGTCTTGAGCCAAAAGAAGAACCTAAAAAAGAAGAGAAAAAAACTGAAGAGAAGGAAGAAAATAGTGCTCCAAAAGAAGAGCCTAAATCAGAGTAAAGGGTGTAAAAATGGCTAATCCGAGAAATGATAAAGGACAAGGACCTTCACAAAAATCCCAAAGCGTAGGGGGTTCAGGGGTTAATTTTACCCAAGGGTTTCCTGCAAGGGTTGAGGAGGTTATTGGAAGAACAGGGGTAAGAGGAGACGTTATTCAGGTAAGATGCAAGATTTTAGCTGGATATGACCAAAATAAGATTATTAGAAGAAATGTTGTAGGGCCAGTTCAGATAGGAGATATATTGATGCTTAGAGAAACTGAGATTGAAGCAAGGCCACTTAACCAGAGGAGAAAATAGGTGATTTGAGATGAAATGTACATTCTGTGAAAAGACTATTACTCCTGGAACAGGTAAGATTTATGTTCTTAAAAGTGGTAAAACTTATAGGTTTTGCACGTTAAAATGCCAAAAGAATATGCTTAAGCTTAAAAGAAAGGCAAGGGAACAAAAGTGGGTTTCTAAGTCTGATGAAGCAAAGGCAAAATTGAAGAAATAGAGGTGAATTTTAATGGCACTAGAAAGGACACTTGTATTAATTAAACCTGATGGAGTGAAAAGAGCTATAGTTGGAAATATAATTACTAGATTTGAAAATGCTGGCTTAAAGATTACAGGACTTAAGATGATTTGGGTATCTCCAAATATGGCTAAAGAGCACTATCAGGAGCATGTTAAAAAGGAATTTTATGTTGGCCTTGAGCAATTCATTACTGAAGGTCCGGTTGTTGCTATGGTACTTGAGGGTATTGAATGCATTGAGGTTGTAAGAAAGATTGTTGGTTCAACTGAGCCAAAGAGTGCTCAACCTGGGACAATTCGTGGAGATTTTGGGCATATCTCTTATAGTTATGCGGATGCGAAGCACATTGCTGTTAAGAATCTTATTCATGCATCTTCAAATTCTAAGGATGCAGAAAGAGAGATTGCACTATGGTTTGCTCCTGAACAAGTCCACAAATACAATAGCATTTATGAACAAATATTATAAAGAGGATGTTAAATATGGCAGAAAAATTATCAGATAAGGTTACAAAACTTGCAAGGGAACCCACAAATATTAGAAATATTGCAATATGTGCTCATATTGATCATGGAAAGACTACTTTTTCAGATAATCTTTTAGCAGGCGCTGGAATGATGTCAGAAGAGCTTGCTGGAAAGGTTTGCGCACTTGATTTTCATGATGATGAAAAGGAAAGAGGAATTACTATTGATTCTGCAGCAGTTTCTATGATTCATAAGGTAAATGAGAAGGATTTTTTGATTAATCTAATTGATACCCCAGGGCATGTGGATTTTGGGGGTAATGTAACAAGGGCAATGAGAGCTGTTGATGGAAGCATTGTTTTGGTTTGCGCAGTTGAAGGGATTATGCCTCAGACTGAGACTGTTTTAAGACAGTCTTTAAGAGAGAAGGTTAAACCAATACTTTTTATCAATAAGGTTGATAGGCTTATAAAGGAACTTAAATTGACTCCTGAGAAAATGCAGGAGAGATTTGTTAGGGTTATTGCAGAGGTAAATAAGTTTATCAGGTCTATTTGCCCTGAGGAATTTAAGGACCAGTGGGTTGTTAAGGTTGAGGATGGGTCAGTTTGTTTTGGATCTGCGTTTCATAATTGGGCGCTTTCGCTTCCATATATGAAGAACACAGGGATGTCTTTTAAGGATATTATTTCAGCATATGAGGAAAACGAAACTGAAGCGTCTAAAAAGCTTGCAAAAAGCGCTCCATTACATAAGGTTGTTTTGAATTCTGTTGTTAAGCATTTGCCTAATCCAAAGGAAGCACAAGGTTATAGGATTCCTAAAATATGGCATGGAGATTTGGATACCCCACAAGGACAGGCTTTAAAAAACTGCGACCCTAAGGGAGCTTTTGCAATGGTGATTACTAAGATTGTTATTGATCCTAATGCAGGAGAGATTTGTACTGGAAGGATTTTTTCAGGAACTGCAAAGAAAGGTGAAACGATATATATTGCAGGAAGAAAAGAGCAATCAAGGCTTCAACAGATCTATATTTACAAGGGTGCCAAAAAGGATATTATTGAAGAGGTTGAGTGTGGTAATATTATTGGTATAGGAGGTGTAAAGACCTATGCAGGGGATACTATTACAACAGATCCAGAACTTGAACCTTTTGAGCAGATTAAACATATTTTTGATCCAGTGATTACTAAGGCAATTGAAGCGAAAAGCCCAGCTGACCTTCCAAAGCTTGTGGAGGTTTTAAGACAGGTGCAAAAGGAAGATCCTTCTATTGCAATTGTTATTAATGAAGAAACTGGAGAGTATTTGATGTCAGGGATGGGAGAGCTTCATTTAGAGATTATTGAGAATAGGATTATCAAAGAGAAAAATCTCAATGTTAAGACTTCACCACCAATCGTTGTTTATAGAGAAACTATTACAAAAAAATCACAGGAGTTTGAGGGAAAGTCACCAAATAAGCACAACAAGCTATATTTTGTTGTTGAACCTTTAGAACCTAAGATTTTGGAGTTAATTAAGCTTGGTGAGATTACTGATATGAGGGTTAAGAAGAAAGAAGATACTCTTTGGGGTGCTTTAGAGAAAGCAGGAATGGATGCAAAGGAAGCAAGAAAGGTAAGGGATGTTTTTAAGGGAAATCTTTTGGTTGATGGAACAAGAGGTATTGTTCACATTGGAGAGATTATAGAGATGGTAATGGATATGTTTGAGGATGTTATGAATGCAAGCCCTCTTGCTAGGGAACCTGCGTATGGAGTTAAGGTTACTTTACTTGATGCAAAGCTTCACGAGGATTCTATCCACAGAGGACCAGCCCAGCTATATCCTGCTGTTAGAGAGGGTATTAGAGGAGCGATTATGACTGCAGGTCCAATGCTTTTAGAGCCACTCCAGATTTTAAGATTTGAAGCTCCTGATCAATATGTTGGAGAGGTTTCTAAACTTATTGCAAATAAGAGAGGACAGCTTTTGGATATGGTACAAGAAGGGGTTCATGCAACGATAATAGGAAAGCTTCCTGTTGCTGAGATGTTTGGGCTTTCAAGTGAATTGAGATCAGCTACTGGTGGAAGAGGGTCATTCTCACTTGTTGATCAGGCTTTTGAGGTCCTACCTTATGAGTTCCAGGATAAGATAAGAGAACAGATCAGAAGCAGAAAAGGGCTTAAGCCTTTGTCTGAAGAAAGCTTTGTTGAGACTCAGTGAAGATAATAAAAAGTTATTTTTTATTTTTTTATATTTAGTGTACTCGATTGTTTCTTGATTTCGTGAATCCGTCATTCGCATACTTTTGTCTTAAAGCCGAAAGTTTGAAGATAGGAATTTACCAAAGGCTTAAGCTAGAGTATCGGTGAGGTCCGCAGTGCATTTATGCTTAAAAGTTTTTCATTTTTATGAATAATGAAGAGTCTTTTGGCATGTTTAGAATATATGTTGTTTTTTCATATCTAAGCAAGGATACATATCTTCGATACATATTTTCAAATGTTATTAAATGAATATCTTATCAATAAATTAATAAATCAAAAATAAAAACCAATTGGTAAGACTACTAGATAAAATTACTACTAGATAAAATTGATTTCATGAAATCCAGTTCATTCGCATACTTTGGTCAATAGAAAAGCATACCTCGTGTTTCAACACGAGGACTCGGTACGCTTTTTTGTAATCAACAACCTCGCTGAATGCAGCGCATGCTTTTATATTACCAACATACCTCGCTCTTTAGGGTGAGGTTGTTGATTTTTCAAGCCAAAGTAAGAATAGACGGCTTCATGGACGAAAAACCTCGACTATTCACGAGATACCTCGGCATTTATGCCGAGGTTTTTCATTTGAATAACAATTAATAAGAATATATAAATGATAGTGGTGGTGGCAGTAGCTGATTAGTATGTTTTTTTTTAATCATATGGACCCGTAGCCTAGTTTGGATAGGGCGACAGCCTCCTAAGCTGTAGGTCCGGGGTTCGAATCCCCGCGGGTCCGCTTTTTTATAAATTTTCTATTCAAGTAAAAGAGTAGAAAAGATTTTTTTAAAGAAGAAAATTTATACGATGCATAAGCTATAAAATTGCCTTTATGTGAGTAAATATACGCAATTTAAGGACTTTATATTCTAAGAGCACATAAAGGGTTTAAGAAATGTTTAATATATACCAATAAAGAACCCAAATGGTTTTGCGCTATTATTTTGAATAAAGGAAAATATGTATTTAGAGAAATTTTTTAATCTAATAAGAATCTTTTAAGTATGTATTCTGAAAGATAGCTTATTCTTTCATGTGCTAGATTTGAGTAGTTAGTTATTATGCAAGATTCAATTATTCCCTGAGCTTTTTGAGAGCTTAAGTTTTTTAGCGAATGAGTTTTAAGTTGCTCACAGCAGATGTTACATAAGTCATTTAATTTTTTTATGTCATCTTTGGCTTTTTTTGAAAGCTCATTTCCTAAAACTAAATGGGTTTCATTAAGCCCTTCTTCAAAGTAGCCTCCGTATAAAGATATATTTTTAGGAGAATATAATGAATTTACTATTTTTTTCCTTTCTTCTTTATCAAAGTGAGAAATACTAGGTGGTGGAGAATTTAGAACTTTTTCAATACAAGACTGTCTTGAGTTATTATCATCTAAACAGTCTTTTTCACACCAAAAAAATATGTCTGAAAAGTAATCGTCGTGGTCAACCAAAAAAACACCTTTTTTTTTCCTTGAGTTGATTGTTTTTTTGCTTTTTCCTTTTTTAAATTATTAGGTGTTACCAAATATATTTTAAAGAAGGCTTTTTTTGCTTATAAGTTAGAAATTTATTTAAATGGCTTATTTATCCATAACGTTTATGAAGATTTTAAAGATTGGCTTTGGGAAAAACCCAAATATAGGATTGTACGTTTTTGCCTCAACAAAGTTTTGTTTGGTACCAAAAACTATAAGGGATAACGATTTAAAGCAGATTGAAGATACTTTGGGCGTTAAAGCGTATAAGGTAAGTATTGCAGGAACAGAGCTTTTAGGGGTTTTTTGTTCAGGAAATTCAAGCGTGTTGATGGTACCAGAGATTGCTTTTGAATCAGAAATAAGAGATATTGAAAAGATTTGCAAGGAAAATGGAGTCAGACTTTATGTTTTAGAAAGTGAAAAGACTGCTTTGGGAAATCTTGTAAAGGCTAATGATAAGGGGATTGTTTTAAGTAGTCAGTTTTCTAAAAGTGAGATTGATGCGATAGAGTCTGTATTTGCGCTTAGGTCTATATCTTTGGATGTTTCAGAAAGCCTTACTATTGGGTCAGGGCTTGTAATTAATAATAGTAAAGGGATTGTTCATAATAATATGGATGATAAAGATCTTGAGAGTGTTAAGAATGTTTTGGGTATTCAAGCAATAAGAGGAACTATTAATTTTGGACAAGCTTATGTGAGTAGTGGACTTGTTATGAATGATTATGGATTTATCATTGGCGATTTGTCAAGTGGTGTAGAGATTATGGATGTTGATGAGTTTTTGAATAGTGAATGATTTTGATTTCATGAAATCCTCGTTCATTTGCATACTTTGATCTTTTGGGTCAGAGTAAGAAGAGAGGGGCTCACTAAACGATTAACAAAGAGAAATTCAAGTAAGGAAAAACCTTTAACTATCTGCAAGGCACTTAGGGCGTTTATGCTTTAAGGTTTTTTTTTTGGAAGTTTATTTTAGGAGAATTGTGTTAAAATGAAAGGAATTGAAAGAGATTTGGATTTGAAACGCCAAGAGTACGCAGAGCTTATTAATCAAGTTATGGGACTTCAAAATGAATATAATAATGTTCATAACCAAATACAGGATACTTTGGTTTCAATTGAGGCAGTTAAGGCATTTGATGAGCTTAAAGATGAGGAAAGGTCACAAAGTCTTGTGTCTTTGGCACCAGGGATTTATGTTAAAGCAGATATTTGTAAGGGCAATAAACTTTTTTTAAATGTTGGTGCTAAGAGTATTGTTGTTAAAAGACCAAGCGAGACTATAAAACTTTTAGAGGCTAAAAGACAGGAACTTTTGGAGTATGCTTCAAATGTTAAGATTGCAATTAACCAAAGTGCGATAAGGATTGAAGAGTTGAAAAGTGAGCTTGATAATCATGAGTAAAAGGGGTTTTGTGGTGGTTTTAAATGTTTGAGTTTTTCAAAAAGAAGCTAAAAGGGGCAATTGATAAGATAACAAAGAAGGTTAGTGATGAGGGGGGTTTGGATACAGATTCTTTTGAGAAAGTAGTTTTGGATTCTAAAAACCCACAAGAAATAGCGATTCAACCACAGTCTTTTGATGACCTTTTAAAAGATAAAGATTCTTATGAGAGTAATGTAAAACAGGATGAAACTGAGGTTGAGGAAGATAGTACTGATAATGTTTTGGATGTTAAAGATTTAAATGATGAAGTTATTATTAAGGAAGATGAGAAAGATATTGATATTAAAAAATCAGATGATAAGCCTGAAGAATTGGGAAAGGAAAAAAAGAAAGGATTTTTTGGCAAACTTTTCCAAAAGATTTCTACTACTAAGATTAATGAGACTAAATTTGATGAGATTTTTTGGGAGATTGAATTAACTCTTCTTGAGAATAATGTTGCATATCTTGTTATTGATAAGATAAAGGAAGATTTAAAGGTTAGGCTACTTGATAAAGAGGTATCAAGATCAGATATAAAGAGTATTATTTTTGAAGGACTTAGGGATTCTATTTATTCGGTTTTGCTTGAGCCATTTGATTTGGTTAAAAGGATTTTGGATTCTAAGAAAAGACCTTTTGTGATTTTGTTTGTTGGTATTAATGGAAGTGGCAAGACTACAACTCTTGCAAAGGTTGGAAGTATGTTAAAAGATAGTGGGCTAGGTTGTGTTATTGCTGCAAGTGATACTTTTAGGGCTGCTGCAATTCAACAGCTTGAGGAGCATGCGAATAATCTTTCTATTAAGATGATTAAGCATGATTATGGCTCTGATTCTTCGGCAGTTGCTTTTGATGCGATAAGGCATGCAGAGTCTAAGGGGGTCGATGTGGTTTTAATCGATTCTGCAGGAAGGCTTCATTCAAATTCTAATTTAATGGATGAGCTTAAAAAGCTTTCAAGGGTTACAAAGCCTGATTTAAAGATTTTTGTTGGCGAGAGCATCACAGGAAATGATTGTATTGAGCAGGCTGAGAAGTTTAATGATGCAATAGGATTAGATGCAATTATTTTGACTAAGGCAGATATTGATGAGAAGGGAGGAACTGCAATTTCTATAAGCCATGTTATTAAAAAACCAATTTTATTTTTGGGAAAGGGACAAAATTATAAGGATTTGGAGAAATTTAATCCTGAAAAAGTTGTTGAATCTATTTTTGGTTAGTTAGGTCTGTTGATTATGGATTTTATTTTGCAAGGTAGTTAATGGAAGGGTATCCTTTGAGGGCTAATATGTACCAAGGTCTTTCGATGTAGTATACTGTTTTGTTGGTTTTAATATAGCTTTTTATTGTATTTTTTATGTCCTGAGTGCTTTCGCAAGCTCTAAACGAGTAGACTATGTCTGAATAAGTGTATACTGAAATGTCTGGAGTCTTTGAAGGGGTGTTTGAGAGCACCATTGTTTCTTTGGCGTTTGTTATTGAGATTGTTTTATTTGTGTCCAAGAAGAGTATATTTATTGCAGGTGGTTCTCCTAAAAAACCATGAAGTTTGTAAAAGCCGGCTTGGGTTAGGTAGTATTCAAGCTCATAATAAAATGTTTCTTGTGTGTATACCTGTATTCTTGTCGTGTTTGGTTTTTGGATATGGATTGAATAAAAAAGCATTGCAAAGGCAATGGAGAATACAATTATTAGAGATATGAAAATAAATATTGTTTTTAGCTTCATAAATGGATAAAAATGCAAGGATATATAAAAAGCTTTTTTAAAATTGAATAGTGAAATAGGAATTGCGAAATTGGTGGGATTTGATTTATAAGGGTTTTTTCAGAGTGAGTATATGTGGGGGTTTATTAAGTAACATTGAACTTTGAATTGATTCTATTTGTTAAATTCATGATGAATTGACTGAGGGTTAGCGCAATGATTTTTCAATGAATGAAAACATCTAAAAGGGTTGAAAATCCAGTATAGGCAAGGATAATGAACAAGATTATTATGATGAGTTAGGTCCAATTTCTTTTAATCTTTCTTGATTAGTAATATATCTTGATGCAATTTCCTCAAGACCTTTTTTTGAATGAATGTCAGTGATGCCAGAAAATAATAAATCTGCACCTTCTAAAATTGGTTTAATATTAGGATTTTTTATTGCATATTCTGGCATTGTATTTTTATGAATAATTCCATTGGTTTTAATGGCGTTATCAATTCTGTGAACAAGAGAATTCATTTGTTTATCTCTTTCTTGTTTATCACCAGAAGGCATATAATGTAAAATTATTTGATGGGTTTGGTATGCAGGAAAAGTATGCATACCACCGATATTATCAGTAGGAAAAGGACGTTTTACATCAGTTCTAAATCCAATAACATATTTTCCAAATAATTTTGCATAAGAAGCCTCAACTACTACTCCTTCATCAATAGGTTCATCGAAGTTTACAACAACGACATCACTTCTTGGAATAAAAATGCCCATATCAAGAAGATAAATTATATTCTGAAATGCAGAGTTGATTTGATCTTGTTGAAGTTTTCCTAAAAGAGCTTTTGTTAAATTTCCAAATTCAAAACCATCTCTTTGAGGAAAATTTGCTTTGTAACCAAGTCCTTCTAATCCTTCAACTAATTGAGAATTGAAATGCGTTTCTCTGCCATTAAATAATGTAGCAGCAGGGTATATTATGATTTTTTTTGTCATAGAATAAAGAAATCTCATTAGTGATATAAATTTATCTGTGATTGTGTTAAATCAACAACCTCGCCCTAAAGGGCGAGGTATGTTGGTAATATAAAAGCATGCGCTAAATTCGGCGAGGTTGTTGATTACAAAAAAGCGTACTGAGTCCTCGTGTTGAAACACGAGATATCCTTTTCTATCAATGAAAAACCTCGAAATAAATGCCAAGTTATCTTGCGAATAGTTAAGGTCAATCGTTGCGTTAATCTGTCTCTTTTGATTTTGCTCTGAAAATGAAGGTATACTACTAAAAGGATTTCACTACATAAATTTATTTAAAGAACTCTAGCTTATTTTGATAAAGTATGCCCTGTTTTAGTTCAACAGGCCTAAACTCATCTATTATGAGCGTTGCGTTAAGCCATGCTGATAGCTCTTCTGGGTTTCCGATTGTTGCTGAAAGGGATATGAATTGCGCAGTTGGGCAGATATCTTTTAGAAGAGTTATTACTACTTCAGTTGTTGGACCCCTTGATACATCGTTTAGTAGGTGTATTTCATCGATTACAAATACTCCTACATCAGTTATCCAAGGAGTTTTATGCCGAAGAAGTGAATCAAGTTTTTCAGGTGTTAAAAGGATTAAGTCGTATGTTGCAAGGATTGAATCGTTTGAGTCAAAGTCTCCGGTTGATTGGGCGATTTTTATTATTTTTTCATATTTTTTTTTGAAGTCTTTGAATTTTTCGTTTGCAAGGGCTTTTAGTGGAAGAACATATACTGCCTTTTGGTTTGATTTAAGTATTTTTTCAAGCATTGCAAGCTCTGCAATGAGTGTCTTTCCTGAAGCGGTTGGCGTGCAGATTAATAGGTTTGTCCCTTCTAAAAGCCCAGCGTTTATGGCTTTTAACTGAGCGGGCCTTAGGTTTGTTATTCCTTGGCTTTTCAATATTTCAAAAAGATTAGGGCTTATTTTTTGATTAAGGATTTCTATTGAATTGTTCATTTTTATTCTTCTTGGATTTGTTCAGCCCTTTGTTTTTCAATTAGAATTTCTGCGATATCACAGGGTAATGAGGCAATGTCATCTTCTCTGAAAGGGCCTATCATTTCTCCAGAGTTATCTACGAACTGAGGAACGGGAAGCTTAAATCTTACTAGCAAAAGCCCTTTTTTGCATTCGGTTTTTGTTGGCTCTTCTTTTTTAGATTCTAATATCGAGATGTCAGGCTTTTCAAATACAAAAAGCTTATCTAAAACTGCTCTTTTATAGCTTGAGTAAAATTCTTCTAATGCGTTATATAGTACTTTTTCTTCGGAAAGCATAAGCCTTAGGTCTGTACCCTTTTGGCCTGTTCTAACAGATAGAAATGCTAGGTCTGTTATTTTTTGCGCTCTTTTTTCAAGTATGTCTTTTACAAGGTTTTTTATGTTTGTTATCTCTTTTAGCTTTTTTTGCCTTTCAACTGAGAATATTAGGTCGTCAGTTTTGAATTGTGTTAGAGATTTTTGCTTTTCTTTAAGATATCCTAAGAGGTCCTCAAAAAAGCTTGAGTCTATCTCTTGGAGCTCTCCAGATTTTTTCTCTTTTAATAAGAGATTATAGAGTGTTTCGAATGTGATGTTTATTTTGGTTTTTTCTTCCATTAGGATTATAGTATAGTTGTTTTGTTTATAATGTTTTTTGAATTAGAGAGATTAATTTAACAGATATTTAACAGATTAAATTTTATTAAAAATATTAATTACAAACAGAAGAGTTTTTTTCTTCCTACATCTTTTTTTGTTTTATTTCATCTAAAAGCATTTTTGTGAAATCACTTAGTAAAACGCTTCCCATCACTTTGTTTTCGTATGTATTTCGAATATTAACCATTTTGTTTTTTTGCTCTTCTTCACCTACGATTAATAGATATTTTATCCGTTGAAGATGGCTTTCTCTAATCTTTTTTCCTATTGTTTCAGAGCGAATATCTTTTTCAACCCTTATTTTGTTGTTGAAAAGCTCAGTATAGACTTTTTCTGCATAATCATTAAAGCTTTCTGAAACAGAGATTACTTTAACCTGAGTTGGGGCAAGCCACATTGGGAATTTGCCTGCAAAATGCTCTGTTATTATTCCGATAAATCTTTCAAGGCTTCCATAAATAACGCGGTGTATCATTATAGGTCTATGATTTTCGGTCCCATCTTCTCCCATGTATTTTAAATCAAACCTTTCAGGCATTGAAAAGTCTACTTGCACCGTAGCGCATTGCCAGGTTCGTTTAAGGGAATCAAATACGTGGAAATCTATCTTTGGACCGTAGAACGCTCCGTCCCCCTCGTTTATTTTATAAGGGGTTTTTAATTTATCCAATGCATTCATAAGAGCTTTTGTTGCTTTATCCCAAGCTTCATCGCTTCCTATTGAGTTTTTTGGCCTTGTAGAAACCTCTACTTTATATTCAAAACCAAAGGTTTTATAGAATTTGTCCACTAAATTTATTACTCCTATTACTTCGTTTTCTAGCTGAGTGGGTGTTACAAATAGATGAGCATCGTCTTGGTTAAAGCACCTTACTCTAAAAAGCCCATTTAAAACCCCGCTTAGTTCGTGTCTATGGACTAGCCCTACCTCTGCAATTCTTAGTGGGAATTCTTTATATGAATGTTTTTTTCCTGAATAAACTAAGATTCCTCCAGGGCAGTTCATTGGCTTTACTGCGTAATCAGCATCATCAATTTTAGTAAAATACATATTGTTTTTGTAATGATCCCAATGACCTGATTTTTCCCAAAGGGCTCTTGAAAGTATTATTGGGGTTTTTATTTCCTGATATCCTGCAATTCTATGTTCTTCTCTCCAAAACTCCATTAAGGCATTCCAAAGCAATACTCCTTTGGGCAAAAAAAAGGGAAATCCTGGCCCTTCTTCTTTTATGTCGAAAAGCTCCATTTCTATGCCTATTTTTTTGTGATCCCTTTTTTTTGCCTCTTCTATAAGTGCGAGGTATTCTTTTAAGAGCTTTTCTTCAGGAAAAGATATCCCATAAATTCTTGTAAGCATTGGATTTGCACAATCTCCCTTCCAATATGCGCCTGCAAGTTTTGTGAGTTTTATGGCTTTAACAAAGCCTGTTGAGGGCAGGTGAGGTCCCCTACATATTTCGACATAGTCTCCTTGGGTGTATATTGAGATTTTTTTGTCTTCAATTTCGTTTAGGATCTCAAGTTTGTATTTTTCTTCTTTAAAGAGCTTTGAAAGCTCTTTTTTGTCAAGATGTTGATGGATAATTTCTAGGTTTTCTGAGACTATTTTTTGCATCTCTTTTTCGATTTTTAAGAAATCTTCTTCACTAATTTTAAGGTTGTCAAAATCATAATAGAATCCTTCTTCAATTGATGGTCCTATTGCTGGGAGTGCATTGGGATAAAGCCTTTTTACTGCTTGAGCGAGTATGTGAGATGAGGTGTGCCAAAATGCCTTTTTAGCCAAGGGGTCGTTGAAATCTAAGAAGATTAGGGTACCATCTTGTTCAAGTGGTTTTTTTAGGTCTATTAGTTCATTGTTAAATTTTGCGCATATGAATTTTTTTGAGAATTTTTCTCCTATGCCCATTGCAATTTCTATTGGGCTTATTCCTTTTGGGTATTTCTTGATTGAATCATCTGGGAATTTTATTGATATCATTTTTATGCCTCCGGTTTTTGTATCTTTTTTTGTTTTTTTATTGGGTTTTTATTAAATAGTTTTTGTTGAAATCTCGTTTTGTATTATCTGTGTTATTTGCATTAAATTTAGATTATTTATTTTTGTTTCCTTTGTTTATTTTATTTACTTTATTTATTTTATTTATTTTTAGGTTTATTGCTTTTTGTTTAAATAGCTATCGCAATAAGAAATATAAGGACAAGACATCCTACTCGGTGCCATTATCGCGCATTTTGAGTAGGTATTAAGTCAAGCGAATTAGTTTGTGCTTAATTGAGAAGAAAACGTGTGTGTATTTGTGAAACGCTTATATACACTTTGTTATTTAGATCAAGGTTAAATTGTATCATTTTTAGGTTGTTTGTTAATGGAATTTATAAATTTTTTGTATGAGCGTATGATATTTTTTAGAAGGCGTTTAGGGGCTTTTTTAAAGTGACTTTAAAGTGACTTTTTAAAATTCTAGTAATTATCTAAGGATTTATCAAAAGATTTAAAAAGAATAAAGAGAAATGGATTATGTAAGCGATGTAAAGAAGTTCAAATTAATTTGATTGGCATGTTGGAGTTGCGTTTTAAGATGTTTATTTTTATTGATTGAGTTTATTTATGGTTTTCAGATAAGGTGGTAATATGAAAAAAAAGGGAAGGGATATTGGACCAATGGCGTTTGTGGTGATTGGTGGTATTGTTGGAGCTTCATCGATTATATTTAATTTGATTACAGGCACTTGGAAGTTTACACTTTTTATAATTGCAGGGTTTGCTTTGATGATATATGGATTTGTAAGAAATAGGGAAAACTAAAGTTTGTGCTGTTTTTCTTTTTTTGCTTTTGGCAAGAGATATGTTGTTTTGCCTTCGGAGCCACCAGCGATTTTTTCTGTGGAGATAAAATTGTCTTTTTCTAGTTTTTTAATTATTCTCTGAAATGTTTTGTAGGTCCCTTGACCACCTGATTCTGAAAAGAGTTTGTATGCGTCTCCTATTTTAATTTTTGTGTTTTCTTTGATTATCTCCATTATTTTTTTGTCAGAGTCTGTTAATGAATCTATTGGTTTTAGAAAAAATTGCTTTCTTAAATCTATTGCAGTTAATATGTCATTTTCTTCAACTATTCTACTTGATCTTTTTTCAGCGATATTACCTGCTTGAAGCAAAAGAAATAATGCATATCTTATATCTTCTTGCAAGAATGTTTTTTCAGATACTATTTTGATTGCGTTATCATTCCAAACTCCCTGATTGAATGCAAGTTCAATTCTTCTTTTTATTATTCCCAGTACTTCGCTAGGGGTATATTTTCTGAATTCTAAGATATCAAGGTTAAGTCTTGAGCTTATTCGCATGTCAAGATTTATGCTCCATTCTTTAAAATTTGTTACAAGAAGTATTGTCTTTTTGTATATTTCTTCTAAAACGTAGTAAAGATAGTCTGTATCTTCGCATCTGTCAACTTCATCAAAGACAAATACTGCACTTGATTTGTTTATTATTTTTTTTGCTACTTCAAATAATTCTTCAGTGTTTTTGTTGTGAGTGAATTGGTAACCTATCTGCTTACAGATTTCATTCATTATTTTAAATGATGTGTTTTTCTGCCAACAATTTATGTATATTGGATAGATATCATCTGTTTTTTCTGATAATTCTTCTATTATCTTTTTTACAGCAAGACTTTTTCCTATTCCTGCCCCGCCAAATATGAGAAGATTTCTTCCATTTCTTTGCATGAACAAAGGTTTTATACAATCTGCTATGTAGTGCTGTTCGTTTTCACGATAGGGTATTTCTTTAGGTGTATAGTCAAATTCTAATGCTATTGGATTTTTGAATATACTTTCATCGCTTTTTAGGATATCATCAAATAAGCTCATATTAAAATCAAAGTTTTTTTTTGGGTTTAAAAATCTTTTTGATTTTGCAACTCCATTTTTTGCATATTTTGAGTTTATAACCAAAACTTTAAAGCCAAAGTATGAGAATGAGCTGGATTTTATGAAATGAAAAACCTTGGCGTAACTTCCAAAATATCTCGCAAATAGTTGAGGTTAAATGTTGAGGTTAAATGTTGAGGTTAAATGTTGAGGTTAAATGTTATGTGAATCCATATCTTCAAACTTTAGAACCCAAGACCAAGCCTAAAGACCAAAGTATGAGAATGAGCTGGATTTTAGGAAAACGATAAATGAGAGGGATGATTTTCACTAAAACACAATGTTTATAAAAAATTTAGATTTTTCATTTGGATAAATAGAACATAAAGGTGAGATAATGAAATATGTGTATTCCTTTGATGAAGGAAATAAGGGTATGAGAGAGATTTTAGGTGGGAAAGGAGCTAATTTGTCAGAGATGGTTAGTTTAGGGATTAATGTTCCTTTTGGATTTACAATTGGAACTCAGGCTTGTAGTAGATTTTATGAAGATGGAAAGGTAATCTCTAAAGAAATTAAAAAGGAAATTGAAGAAAAGCTTAATGAAGTAGAGCAAAAAGCTGGAAAAAAACTTGGAGACCCTAGTGACCCTTTGCTTGTTTCTGTGAGGTCTGGTGCGGCTGTTTCAATGCCTGGCATGATGGATACTATTCTAAATTTAGGGCTTAATGATGAGTCTGTTGAAGGGTTATCTAAAAAGACTCAAAATGAAAGGTTTGCATATGATTCTTATAGAAGATTTATTCATATGTTTTCAGATGTTGTGATGAAAGTAGAACATTTTAGGTTTGAAAAAATCCTAGAGGAGATTAAAGATAAGAATAATGCAAAATACGATTCTGAGCTTGATTCAAATATGCTTAAAGAGGTTGTTTTAAGGTATAAAGAGCTTGTGAAAAAAGAGGCAGGTCGTTTATTTCCACAAGACCCTAAAGAACAATTATATATGGCAATTGGTGCAGTGTTTGAGTCTTGGAACAATCAAAGAGCAATTGAGTATAGAAGAATTAATTCTATCAAGGCTTTGATCGGAACTGCTGTTACTGTTCAGATGATGGTGTTTGGTAATATGGGCAATAGTTCAGGGACAGGTGTTTGCTTTACAAGGGACCCATCAACAGGTGAAAAGAGATTCTTTGGGGAATATCTTACTAACGCACAAGGAGAAGATGTGGTTGCAGGGATAAGAACGCCAAAACCGATTACTGAACTTGAAAAGGAAATGCCCAAGGTGTATGAAGAACTTTGTAGTATCAAGGACCGTTTAGAAACACACTACAAGGATATGCAAGATATTGAGTTTACAATTCAAGAAGGCAGGCTTTTTATGCTTCAGACTAGAAATGGAAAGAGAACTTCACAAGCTGAAGTAAGGATTGCAATTGATCTGTTTGAAGAGGGAATAATTGATAAAAAGACTGCAGTTTTGAGGGTTAATCCAAAGTCAATCAATCAATTACTTCATAGAAAATTGGATCCTTTAGATAAGGAAAAAAATCAGGTAATAGCAACAGGACTTCCTGCATCGCCAGGTGCGGGGGTTGGAAAGCTTGTATTTGATCCTAAAGAGGCTGCGGAGTTAAAAGAGAAAGGAGAAAAGGTGATTTTAGCAAGGATGGAAACTAGTCCTGAGGATATAATTGGGATGAATGCTTCTGAAGGGATTTTAACTCAAAGAGGTGGAATGACTTCTCATGCTGCAGTTGTTGCAAGAGGTATGGGAAAGTGCGCTGTTGTTGGATGCTCAAGCTTAAATATTGATGAGGAAAAAGAGATTATTGAGATTAGTGGAACAAAGATTTTGAAGGGTGAATATATAACACTTGACGGATCAACAGGAGAGGTTTTTAAGGGAAAGATAAATACTGTTGAACCAGAGATATCAGGATATTTTGCAAAGATTATGAGTTTTGCAGATGAGTTTAGAAAACTTGGGGTTAGGACTAATGCTGATACTCCAAAGGATGCAAAGAAAGCAAGGGAATATGGGGCAGAAGGGATTGGTCTTTGCAGAACTGAGCATATGTTTTTTGATGGTGAAAGGATTAAGTCTATGAGAAAAATGATTCTTTCTGAAAGTCTTGAAGAAAGGGAATCAGCATTATCTGAACTTTTGCCAATGCAACGCCAAGATTTTGTTGAGCTTTATGAAGCTATGAAAGGATATCCTGTGACAATTAGGCTTTTAGACCCTCCTCTTCATGAGTTTTTGCCACCTGAATCTGAGGTTGAAAAGACTGCTAAAGAGTTTGGAATTGATAAAGAAAAGCTTAGGGAAAAGATGCATAGTCTTAAAGAAACAAACCCGATGCTTGGTCATAGGGGATGTAGGCTTTGTATCACTTATCCTGAGATTTGTGTGATGCAGACAAAAGCAATAATTGAAGCAGCGTGCATTGTTAAGGATAAAGGATTGGATGTTGAGCCTGAGATTATGGTTCCTTTGGTTGCTGATGTAAGGGAGCTTATCTTACTAAAAAAGATTATTATAGATACTGCTGATAAAGTTATTAAAGAAAAGGGCGTTAATCTTAAGTATAAAATAGGAACGATGATAGAGGTCCCAAGAGCTGCGCTAACTGCTGATGAGATTGCAAAAGAGGCTGAGTTTTTCTCTTTTGGAACAAATGATTTAACACAGATGAGTTTTGGTTTTTCAAGGGATGATATAGGCAAGTTTTTGCCTGAATATCTCAAAAAAGATGTTTTAGAGTCTGACCCTTTTCAAACTATTGACCAAACAGGTGTGGGCAAGCTTATTAAGATGACGGTTGAACTAGGAAGGGCTAGTCGCAAGGATTTAAAGATTGGTATATGCGGCGAGCAGGGAGGAGAACCGGATTCAGTTGAGTTTTGCCATAAATCAGGCTTGAACTATGTTAGCTGCTCGCCGTTTAGGGTTCCTGTTGCAAGGCTTGCAAGCGCACATGCAGCTTTAAAGGATTAAGTTTTTTTTTATTTTATAATTTCTTTTCTAAGAATTATTTTTCTTTTTTTGGTAAAATTTAAGAGATTAGAGATGCGCAATGTTCCTTATGTGCGATGTTAAAATAGACCAGAAATGAGAGAAAGAATAAGATTATTGTTTTGTTTTTTTAATTGCTAATGATTTTTTTTTTACTTGTTATTTCTTATTATTTTTTTAATCGCTAAATTAAATGAAGGTTCTTTAAAAAGCTATATTGAGTTTGCGGGATTTAGTATTGAAATGTACCAACTTTCATCAAGAATTTCTATTCCGTCAGTATCGTGTACTTTGTAATGCAATTTAATAATATGATTTCCAAAAGGCCATAAAGGAATGGACTTTTGGAATTGAGGTATGTTAATATCATACAGAATTCTTATTGATGCGTATTTTTCTGAGAGAAACTGCTCGAAAAGGTATTTTATTTCTCTGGAAGTATAACTTGACAACTCAGGGATATCAAAAGCTTGAGAAAAACAGGAATCTATTGTTTCTTTTGCGTTATCTTTGACTTCAAATATAAGAGCGCATTTTTCAGATGCATGAGGGGAATTGTGAGTGTGAGTGTGAGTGTGATTGTGAGTGTGATTGTAAATGTTTGCGATGATTTGCTCACACACTAGGGTTGCTATTTTGTATTCTGAAAAAGTGGTGTCTTTAAATAAATTCTCTTCTTTGAGGATACGGCCTAAGTTAAGCTCAACTGTTTTGTTGAAGTCTGTATAGTCATACTTGCTTAGTTTTTTAATGCATTCTTCTGCCATTGTAATCAATCCTCATTTTTTTCTAGGTTTTTTAGTAGGGGCAGTTTAGGTTAATAAGGCTTTTGAAACATTGGTATATATTCAAAATCATGACGGTTTAAGGATAGAGTTTAAAGTAGAATACAAAAGAAGTAGAATACAAAAAAGTGATGATTTTTCAGAAACATTTGTATTCGGAATCAGACACAAATCAGAATAATGTAAGAATTAAAAATAAAAAAACAAAATATAGAATAAAAGGATTTATCTTCTTTTTCTTCCTCTTGCCATCTTGGCTTGAGCGACATCTCCGTCTTTATCTATAAAATAGAGGAATCCAGTTTCCTTTTTAACTCCTGGCTTTGCAACAACTTCTGCCCTTCCTCTTTTTACATTCTTTCCTCTAGCCATTGGCACTCTGGCAACGTCGCCGTTCTTGTTTACAAAATATAAAAATCCTTTTTCTTTCTTTACTCCTACTCTAGCTACTTTCTTTGCCATTGTCTATTTTCCCCTCTTTTTTAGTTTATGTGGACTATTATTCCAAGCCCCTAGACCAATCTTTAGAAGATATATTATATAAACTTTTTGTTTTTATTGACTAAAAGAGCTTTTGAAGTGACCTATTTTTGGGGTTTTTGCTCTTTTTTTGAGAATATCACATCTGCTTTTCCTGAGAACTCACCAATTCTTTCAATTATTGGCTGTACTATGTAGGGCATGAAATGTTCGTAAAAGAGTTGTTTTAAAGGCATGAATTCTTTAATTCTATAGCCTTGTGGAACTTTTTCTATTAGACCTAAGTTTTTTATCCTTCTCATCTGGCGCAGTATGTTTGAAGGAGTGATTCCGTTTATTTCAAGCTCAGTTTTTTCCCTTATGTGATATACATAATCTTCTACTTCTTTTATGCTTAGATGATTTTTTATTGCGCTATTTTCTATAAAACACATTAGAATATCTACAACAACATCTCGTGAGTCGCCGGGTTGTAAAAGACCATATGATAGGCAAAGCCGTTTTGATATTTCTCTTTCATCAAGGTTTTTTGGCTTTTCATACTTTCGTAATGTTACTTGGGATAATGCTCTTTCGCGGACCATTTGAGTATTTTATTTGGAGTGTGCTATAAATAGTTTTCTAATGCGCATTGTTAAATAATTTTAGTATTATTTATTTTTTAGGCTTTTGCTCGTTTCTTGCGGAGTAGAATAAGAACTCCTGAGCATATCCTGCATAATGCCCGAAGTACTCTTTGAAAAATGAGGTTATAAATTCTTTTGACTTTATTTCATTTTTAAAATAAAGCCTTTCGGTCTCTCTTTTTATCCATACATCAACAGGAAAGGCGTCATAGAACTTTAGGGAGAACAAACAAATGCACTCAGATACTTTATCGCCTATGCCGTTAAAAGACATTAGTATTTTTTTTGCATCAGAATAGTCAGTTTTTTTTATTTTGTCTAAAAGCTCTTTTGTTGCAATCTGAGAGCATTGATAGATATATTTTGAGCGAAAGCCTGCACTTGATTGTTTTATCAATTCTAAATCCGAGATTTGTTTAGGAAGTGGGAATAAAAATAACTGTTTGTCTTTAAATGTTACAGGATTTCCAAAAGATTTAGAAATAGACAATATGTTTTTTTTGATTTTTGGGACATTTGAAGCCGAGCTACAGATAAAACTAATCATGCATTGAAATAGCTCTTGGTTTATGATTCTTAAACCTAAAGAGCGATGTATTGCAGACTCTATTATTTTATCTTTTGAGATTTCTTTGAGCATGTTTTTGTAATCTAGATCCAAAGAAAAGAAATTGATTAGGAATTCTTCAGTAATGTTTCCATCAAAGTAAAGATGTTGCCCTTGTTGTTTTATTATAAAAAAGTTTGAGCCATCAACTACAAAAAAGAAGCCATCTTCTTCAAAGTAGTTAAAGAACTGGCCACATTCAAGGGTTTTTCTAAGGTCAAATAAAGGTGCTTTTATTTTTCTCATTTTTTGGAAATGATTTTCAATGAACTTGTTTTGTTATTTAACCATTATGTTTTTGGTAAACTATATAAAAATAGGGGATATTACCCTTATTTACGGGACGCAAAGCCAACTCCGAGCAATCGAGGAAAGTCCGCCCACCTAAAAAAAGGCGCTTTTAATCTTTAAAAGATTTCGAAAGGGATGGCAACTGCACAGAAACAAAACCACCTAAAAACTTGTTATGATGCTTGCGAAGAAGATGGTGACATCTTTGAGACTAACCAGCAGAACATTTGGTTTTTAGGAAAGGATGAAAAGGCAGTCCCGCCTGGTGCAAGGCCTTTAGCGCCGCTTAGTCGAATGTTGGCAAATCCATCCTTTGCTTTAGGGCAAAATAGGGGATTTCACAAAAGGCGGCTTATTTGCGTCCCTTTTTTTTCTTTGAGATAATTTAAGGGTCTAAATAAGAGTATTACTTGCAAAATGCAAAAGCTTTAAATAAAAAAGAAATTTCAACATCAATATGGCAACTAGAAGGACATTTATGCCCTCTTCGGGGGGAGGAATTATCAGGTATGGAGATGGCTATAAATCTATGTTTAGCATAAAGCCAGGATATCTTGTGGTGCTTATAGCTATTATAGTCGGAGTTATTTTGATATTTCAGATGTATGGAGCAAGGCTTTTGGGCTTAGTTTAGATTAAGGTGGTTTTCGATGTATGGCAATATTAATCCTAGACAGATGAAGCAGGCCATGAAGAGGCTTGGAATAAATGAACAGCAAATTGAGGCTAAAAGGGTCATTATTGAACTGGAAGGATCAAGGCTTGTTATTGATGAACCATCAGTTTCCAAGATTAACATGATGGGTCAAGAGGTCTATCAGATTTCTGGAGAGGAAAGGACCGAACAGCTTGATGTGGCTCCTGAAATCTCTGAAGAGGATATTAATACTGTTATGGATTCTTGTGGTTGTGAGTATGATACGGCAAAGGAAGCTATTTTGAGCTCAAATGGCGATCTTGCAAAAGCTATTCTTGATATTAATAGCAATGATTCACAATAAGAGCTAAGTTGTTTTTTGTATTTGTTTTATTTATGGGTTATCATCTTTTTGAGGTGTTAAGAGACATTTACACCGCTGTTTAAGCATAATGTTTTTAAATGTTAAAGATATTGTGATTAGGGTATGCCTCCCAAAATCCCTGAAAAGCACCATGTTTCTTTGTTATCTGCAAAGCAAAATATTAAGGTTGCAGACCATATGATGAATGTTACTTATCCTTTGGTTATGGACCCAAAGCTTTTCCCTACAATTATAGAGAATATTTTTTTGGGTTATACCAACGCGTTAGCAGCAATTTTATATTATGAGAGATATTATAAGAGGATTCCCCCTTTTAATGATAGTTTTGATTCAAAGCTTATGTTTTATGAAACTTATGTTAAGGAACAATACAAGTTTAATAATCATTATTCAAAGACTATGAATAATTTAAGAGAACTTATGATTGCTCATAAGAAAAGTCCGGTTGAGTTTAGCAGGAAAGGAAAATTTGTTATTTGTAATGATGAATACTCTCTTAAGACCTTGGATATTGATACTGTGAAATCTTATATAAGGGAGTGTAAGGTCTTTATTTCAGAGATTGATAAGATAATCGCCAAGGAGGTAAAGATATATTAATGAACAAGGTGTTATTTTTTGTGATTTCATGAAATCCAGCATCACTTCGCATACTTTGGTCTTTAGACTTGGTCTTTGGGCCTGAAGTTTGAAGAGAAGAATTCACATAACATTTAACCTCAACTATCCACAGATACCTAGAGCATTTGTTCCGAGGTTTTTCATTTTTATGAAATCTTTAATGGTTTTTGAATACTTTGATATTTTAACCTAATATAAGAATAGTATAAGAAGAAACGAATTAAGAAAGAAAGTTTCATAAAACGACTAACCTTTAACTATCTAATAAGATACCCTTAAGCGTTTATGCTTAAAGAAGGTTTTTCATGTTTATGTATAAAGGTGATATTTGATGATTGAAACGCTTAATGATGCGTATACTGAGATTAAGAGAGCTGATCATATTGTTTATGTTAGTTTGAAGTACACAAGGACCGCAGATGTTATTAGGAATGTTGTTGAAAGACTTATAGATGCAAATACCCTAATGATTAGTTCTCTTGTAAAGAAGTTAGCGAGTGAAGGTAAGATTGTTGATTCGGATTATTCTTTATCAGATCATATAAAGATACTAAAGGATAATTTTTCAGATGATAATATTATAATGGAGATGCTTGAATTCAACAACTATCTTCGTAAGCTTAGCAGAGCTGAATTTACTGGAGAGAATGAGTATAGAAGACATGTGATGATGAAGGCGATTGTTGATGGAATTTTACAACAGATAGATATTGAGAAAATTACACAATATTATGACCAGGTAAAATCTTATTTTTTTCATATAAGAAACATGATTTTACCACCTGAAAATTAAGAGTGCAAAATGAAAGAAAGTACTGTAAATACTCTGCTTAGGAAAGGATGGAGTGAAGAAGAGATCAATGATTATTTTACTAGGTTGTATAGAAAAGAGGATCGTTTACAAAACAAAAGGTTATCTAGGATTGTATTTTTTGGAAATGTAGTGATGATTTTGTTTCTAGCTCTCATGATGGGAGTGCTTACACTTGTTTTTACAGGTTTTCAATGGTCTGTTTTGTCATTGGGAGTAATTATTTTTTTCTCTTCTTTTATCACTTATAGAAATAAGGGTATAATTTCTGAGTTATTCTTTAAAAAAAGAGTGTTTTTGCTTAATGCTTCTATTTCTTTTTTTTTAGCTGTGATTGCACTTTTATTTAGTTATTTTTTTTATGATTTGTTTTTGGCGAGTATCGATGGTGGACCGGGTTATTTTCCGTTGATTGAGTATTGTATTGTATCTTTTGCAGTAGTGCTTACAACTTGGCTTTTTTTAATAATGTTTGAAGAGAAATGATGAAAAATCTAATTTTTTGGTGGTTTGAAAGCACAAACTTTTTAAAAGAAGGGTTAATTCTTCTTAGCACAATATTGAAATGGAGGATTAAATATGGAAACGTTATGTTCATCATGTAAAACGAATGTTAGTAATCTTAATGGGACAGTAGAGTTCTTGTGCCCTGAATGTGGAAAATCAACCATTATTAGGTGTGTTGATTGCAGAAAGAAGGCTGTTAAATATACATGTCCTGAATGTGGATTTGTAGGCCCTAATTAAATAGGTCAATTTTGGTTTTTTTAGTATTTAAGTCTTTTAGAGAGTTGAGAAATATGGCAGATGTTGTTATAACTATGAAAATTATGGAATCTTCGCCTGAGGTTGATTTGGGGAAGCTTGATGAGAATGTAAAGAATTTGATTACAGAATATGCAGGAAGTGGAGCTTATAAAAGTTCTATTGAGCCTATTGCTTTTGGCTTAAATGCATTAATCGTTTCTTTTGTAATGGATGAAAAGCTTGGTGGAACTGATCATTTAGAGGAAGAGATTTCTAAAATTGAAGGAGTTGAATCTGTTAGTGTTACGGATGTAAGGAGAGCTATTGGCTAAGTGATTTTAGCGTTTTTTCTATTTCTTTTAATGAAGCGTTTGTTTTTATTGCTGTACTTAGGAAATGTGTTTTAGTGCAAATGTAGTTTTTATTTTGTAATGAGGAAATGATTTCATTTGTGTTTGGTGCTGAAATTTTTAGTTTTTTGCATATTGAGTGTATATCGTAATAAAAAGGATATTCGTTTGGTTCAAATAGGACTCGATTTATAAAGTTTAATAATTTTTGATCGTTATATTCTTTTGCCAAATCATGCATTTTTTGTAAAAGCAATGTGTTGTTTAATTGACCAAGCCAAAGCGGACCTGCAGTTTGATGATCTTTATTTTGGTTTGAGTTATCTACGAAAAATTCAAGTGAAATGGGGTTAAAATGTAGATATTTATGAAGATTTAAAATCTCATCACACTCTTTTTTTGATTTTTGGGATTTGAAATAAATCCTCATGTAGTGGTCTTTTGAGTAGGATAAAACAGGTATTAATGCTAGGTCGTATTTCATTGCGATTTTTTGAACTGCAGAGATTAGGATTCTAATACCTGTTTCATACATTAATTCATTGCGTATTGGTTTTGAGCCATATCTTCTAAGACAAACTTTTGGGTATGAGCCACAAAGAGAGGAGGTATCTGTTGCTGTAATCGCTAAAATTCCATCAGATTTTAATTTTCTAACAGCAGATTCTATAAAGTAGATTGGGCTCCCAAAAGGGTCTATATCAATGTAATCAAATGAGATTTTTTGAATGTTAAAAAAGTGGTTTGCATCAAGGTTTGATATTTCAGCAAATTTTTTAATTTTGTTTAGTAAAAGATTTTTTTTTGTTAATTTGGATGCATTTGGGTTTATGTCATTAAAATAAACTTTTGATATGGTTTTACTTGGGGTTTCGTTTATTATTCTTATTCCTCTTATGCCACTTCCTTCTAAAGGAAGCGCGATATTTGCGTTATTAAATCCTATTGAAGATATTAAAAGAACTGCTATGTCTCTGTTATGTTTCATTAAGGGGTTATAAAATACAGGCATCTTTTTTGAGACTATTTCTTCTATAAATCCGTAAAAACTTGATTTTCCTTCTGTGATTATTTTAGACATTATTTACATAAGTGTATAATTTGGGTTTTTAAATATATGGTATTAAAAGTTAAGGATTCTTTTTGGTTTTTTTTAAAAATAGATTTTTAGGTTATATAATCTTAATTAGTACATGATCTAAATAGAAACAATATATATCCTTCAATATCGCTTTATAAATAATTCCGTTAGTCAACTTATGCGCTTTATCTAGCAATGTATACTATATTTTTTCATTCTTAGCGAAATCAACAACCTCGCCCTAAAGGCCGAGATATGTTGGTGATTTAAAAGCATGCGCAGTATTAAAGCGAGGTTGTTGATTACAAGGTTGTTAATTACAAAAAAGCGTACCAAGTCCTCGTGTTTAAACACAAGATATCCTTTTCTATCAATAAATTGATTAAGAATATATAATGTAGACGAAAATATATTTGCAGAAAAAAATAATAATTATGATAAATCTAGTACTTATTAAAAGATATGATATTCTTTTATTATACTCATTAAAGCGTCATAATCTTGATTGATCATTTTTCTTCTTTCTTCTTCGTTTACTTGGGGTATTGGATTAATATCGTATCCCCAAACTTTTATTTTTTTTGGAGTTTTACAAAGACCTTGTATTTCTTCGGTCCACTCTTTAATCTCTACTTCATATTTTCGACCATAAACAATATATGTACCTTTGATTTTAGATGAGAATTTATTTGTTTCCATTTCTTTTTAACTTGCTTATTTTTTTAAAATGATAATTTTTAGGTTTAGAAGATATAGCCAATTTTTAAGGTTTTCTTTTTAAAATATTTGATTACAATGCTTTTTAGGATAAGCTTTATAAAATAGGGATTACTCTCTTAAAAGCTAATGGTAGATGTATGCAAAGGTAGAAGCCCTATATGTTCTGTTGTTGGGCATGTGGACCATGGAAAGTCAAGTATATTAGATAGGATTAGAAATTCAAGAATAGTTGATAAAGAGGCAGGGGGGATTACACAAGCAATAGGCGCCTCAATTGTTCCTTTTGAAACTATCTGCAAGAATTGTATGCCTGTTTTGGGAAAGCTTGATAATAAAATAAAGGTGCCAGGCATTTTATTTATTGACACTCCAGGTCATGCGGCATTTACAAATTTAAGAAAAAGAGGAGGAAATCTTTCTGATATTGCAATTTTGGTGGTTGATATTAATGAAGGGTTTAAGCCTCAAACAATTGAATCTGTAAAGATTCTTAAGATGTATAAAACTCCTTTTATTATTGCAGCAAATAAAATTGATAAGATTTCAGGGTATTCTAAGAAGGATAATTCGGTTATAAAATCAATATCAATGCAAAAAGAGGATGTTTTGCAAAGAGTTGAGAATGGGATTTATAGTATTGTAGGTCAACTCTATGAGCTTGGGATTAATTCTGAAAGGTTTGATAGAGTAAGCGATTATACAAAGCAGATTGCTATTGTTCCATGTTCTGCTTTAACTGGAGAGGGAATAGCTGAGATTTTAATGCTCATATCAGGACTTGCACAAAAGTTTTTGGAGTGCGATTTGAGTTTTAGTGTAGATAACCTAGCTAAGGGGACTATTCTTGAGGTGATGGAGGTTAAAGGTCTAGGGGTTACAATAGATGTAATTTTATTTGACGGTACATTGAAGGTAGGAGATACAATTTGCTTAGGAGGACTTAATGGACCAATTGTTACAAAGGTTAAGGCTCTTCTTATGCCTTCACCTTTAAGTGAGATAAGAGATAAAAAGGGAGTATTCAAATCTGTTAAGAATGCTGTTGCAGCCACAGGTGTTAAGATTTCTGCTCCTCTTTTAGATGAAGCGATGGCAGGCACTCCGGTATTTGCATCTGAAAATACTTTAGAAGATATTGAGAGAAAAAAAAGACAAGTGTTAAAAGAGATTGATACTGTATATATTGAGACTCAAAAGAGCGGGGTAATTGTTAAAGCGGATAGTCTTGGAAGCCTTGAAGCACTTGTAACTTTGCTCAAGGAAGAAAAAGTTCCAATAAGAAAGGCAAGTGTAGGGGATATTACTAAAAATGACTTTTTGGAAGCTGAAGGGATGATTTCAGAAAAGCCAGAATTTGTGGTAATTTTGGGTTTTAATGTTGGATTTAAATGTAACCAAGAAGATTTTAAGAAAATCAAAGTGATTAATAATGAAGTGATTTATAGGATAATCGAAGAATACAAAAAATGGTCTGATGAGATTAAAAAACTTGAAGAACTAAAAAAGCTAGGAGAGCTTACATCACCATGTAAAATTAAGTATCTGCCAAATCATACATTCAGGCAATCTAATCCAGCGATAATAGGTGTTGAAATAATGCTAGGAACCCTAAAAGTTGGAGCGAGACTAATGAAAGAAAATGGAAATCTGGCAGGGATTGTAAAAGGGATTCAAATTGAGAGTGAAAGTCTAAAATCTGCAGATGCAAAAAGTAATGTTGCAGTTTCTATAAATGATGTGTGCTGTGGAAGACAGATTAATGAAGGAGAGATTTATTATAGTGCCATGAATGAAGAAGAGTTTAAAAAATTGAAGAACGCAAAAGAGTTGTTAAGCCCTGCCCAAATTGAAGTATTAAAAGAGATAGCTATAATTATGAGAAAGAGTAATGAGATGTGGGGAGTATAAATTTTTTCAAAATGAAAGGAGAAATTCTTAATTCAAGAAAGGCAAATGATTTATTAGAAATTATTGCTAATCAGTTAGGCTCTGATAAAAAGGAATTAAAATCTATGTTTGCAGAATATGTATTCTTGCTTCTTGGAGAAGGAAAAGTATATCTTGCAAGAAAGGAAGCATTCTCAATAGAACTTGATGAATTGAGAATAAATTCAATAGGCGTATATCTTGGAACGATAGAAGAAAGCGGATTTAGATATTCAATAGAAGGCGCCCAAAAACTTTCTTTATTCTCAACTAAAAACATTCTTTTGTTAAATGAGGAACAAGCAAAACTCTGGATGAAAGGAGAAGATATTACGGGAGATTTTTCTAAATACGATTTATATGTAATATTGAAGTATGAAGATTTTATATTAGGATGTGGAAAAAACTCAAACAAAAAAAAGAGGTTAATAAATTTTACACCTAAAGAAAGAAGGATAACAACTGATATGCCTTTCTTGGCCTAAAAATACTTTTTCATTTATTAAATAGTTATTACAAATTGATAATTGATATTAATCAAGAATGTAAATATTATTTGCATTAAAAAAATTACCCTGATCAACCCCTGAGGCATTAATCTTTGCCCCTTTTGTACATGGAAATTCACTATTAATTGTTATAACCTTCTCCATTTCAATACCGATAGTGATATAACTTTTCTCTCCATCATAATAATATCTTTTAACAACACCAAAAACCTCATCATGTTGCTCTTCAGAAAACGTGGTTATAACAAATAAACAAATTATTCCTCCAATAGATATAAAAAAACATATCTTTAAAAGAGTTTTTTCAAGCATAAAATTATTTTAGACCAGAATAAATTAATAGATTGTGATAAAAAAACCGTAAAAATTACAACATGATAAATAACCTTTTCATATATATCAAGAAGTTTACTTTTTTGATGATATTCTTTTGTAATTGGTCTTTTCAAACGTTAAGCCTAAAGACAAAATTATACAAAATGAACTGGATTTCATGAAATGAAAAAACTCTGCATAAATAACGAGGTATCTTGCGAACAGTCGAGGTTAATCCTTGCATTAACCCCTCTATTCAAACTTTTTGCCTCAAGAATAAACCTCAAGACCAAAGAATGCGAAGTAATGCTGGATTTCATGAAATCAACAATCTCGCCCTAAAGGGCGAGGCATGTTGGTAATATAAAAGCATCAGCTGTATTAAAACGAGGTTGTTGATTACAAAAAAGTGTACCGAGTCCTCGTGTTGAAACACGAGGTATGCTTTTCTATTAACCAAAGTATGCAAAATGACAGATTCATGAAATCAAAGTATACAAAAGGGGCTAGATTTCACAAAAACAAAAATAACAGGAATTTTAAGACGAGATATTTATAAACAAAAAACCCTAAATTATTACGAAAGTTTTAAATATTAAAGCGAAATCACCAAAACCATCATAATACACGAGGAATCATAAGAATGGAATTACAAAATGTTGAAATTAAAGCATTTAACAGGTGGAGTACAAACGGCATAGAACTGACAGATGAAGGCCTAAAAAGATACGTAAATTTAAGCCCTAAACTGGTGCCTAAGACAGGTGCAAAATACTCAGGACAAAGATTTTATAAATCAAGAACTTTCATCGTCGAGAGACTTATAAACAAAATAATGGTCGCAGGCCATAGAGCTAAAAAACATAAAATCACTTCAGGATTTATGACTGGAAAAGGAGTAACAGCATATAAAATTGTAGAAGATGCATTAAGCATAATTGAAAGAAAAACAGGAGCAAACCCAATTGCAGTGTTTGTAAAAGCACTTGAAAACGGTGCGACAAGAGAAGAGATTGTTAATATAGAATATGGTGGGGCTAGATACACAAAAGCAGTAGATTGCGCCCCTCAAAGAAGGGTTGATTTAGTTTTAAGATTCTTCATTCAAGGTGCTTATGCGAAATCTTTTAACTCAAAAAAAGGAATTAGAGACGCATTAGCAGATGAGATTTTAGCAGCATATAATCTAAGTCAAAACTCATTTGCAGTATCTAAAAAGCTTGAGCTTGAAAGACAAGCAGATGCTTCAAGATAAAACCTTTTATATCATTATTATTTTTTCTTTTTGAATTTAACCGCGTTTTTAAACAGATGGCTTTATTTGTTTAATTTGTCGTTTAAATAGGTTTTTGGAATAATTCTTTTAAATATACTTTAGTATTTGTAAAAGATTAAATAGAAAGTGATTAATTTTTGCAAGATGGTATCTGAAAATAAACCTCTAAAAGTCTATGTTGCTGGAAAATTTGAAAAAAAGCTTATTGTTTTAAATTTGTATGAAAGGCTCAAAAGTATGGGTCACGAGATTTCTTATGATTGGACGAACCATATTGAGATTAAGCCATACTCCGAAAATGTTAGGCTTGCAACTACCTACTCAGATTCTGAGTTAGAAGGCATATCAAACAGCGATGTTTTCATTTATCTTTCCGATAATGAGGGAACTACGCTTAAGATGGAAGTAGGCGCAGCAATTATGGCCAAGATGATTACAGGAAGTCCAAAACAAATATACATTGTGGGAGAATATAACGATAAGTCACCTTGGTTTATGAATGAAAAGTTTGTTAAGCGACTTGATAATATTGATGATGTTATAAAAGATATTGAAAGATATGCAGATGCTTCAAGATAAAACCTTTCATATCATTATTATTTTTTCTTTTTGAATTTAACCGCGTTTTTTGGCCTAGAAATTTAGTTGTCTAATTTTTCTTTTTAGAAATCATCAGCTATACATGAAGGGTAACTAACGCATACTTTAATTTACTACCTATCCTTTTGAGAAAACCAGGCTTTTCGTAATCTTTTGTGACCTTACCTTCTTTATATTCTAATCCATAAGGTTTTAAGATCATAGAAATGTCTTTTTCAAGTGTTTCTGAACTGTATGTTTTTGTAAGTTCAAAAAGGCATTTTTGGAAATGAACAGGATAATAATCAAAGCAACCCTCTTTTGCAAGTGTTCTCAAGTTTTTTAAAGATTCTTTATATTCCTTAGTTCGCTTTATCTTAATAGGCTTTGATAATATTCTTAGATATTTGTTATTTAGAAGTTCTAATGAGTTTTGAGCATCTTTAATGAATGTTTTATCACTAATCTCTTCAATAAGAGACTCTGATTCGGATAATAAATCTCCAAAAATTAGTAAATCATCTTTATCTTTATATCTTTTCATTCTTTGAATATTATCTTTTAGATAACTCTTGTTAATGTATTGTGATAAATTGTATATGGTTTCATCAATGCCTAGTTTTAAATCGTTATTCAAATCTGTTAATTCGTGGCATAATTTTTGAGAATCTTTATATTTGGCGAGTTTAAGATTTGTATTGATTTGTTGTATTAATTTCTCAGTTTTCAATTTTACCGATAAATTGAATACTTCATCTTCAGATACAAAACATCCTTTGCGAAGGGATTTGTTTTTTGAAGGACTTAGGGAGTTATATTTTTCTAAATCAGATATGTGAAATCTTATTTTATAATCCTTGCCTTGAGACATCTTTAATCCTATATGGAGATTACACATATCATCTAAAAAATCGTATTGATCAATTTCTATTTTGGGATTTTTGTGATTAAAATGAGAACTTGAAATAGAGTTAATAATATCTTCAATGTTAGATAGTCCTTCTCTTTCTTCAAACTCTTTTATTTGGGATTTGATGTTCATACTAACAGATAATTAGGAGAGTTTATAAATGTTTTTTTGTCAGATGTTGGAGCTTTTAAATTGTTGAGAGCTCTGATGAAATCTTTACTTTTTTTAATTTAATATAAAAGCTTTTAAAAAGAAATAACAATATATTAAAAATAATAGTACTCTTTGAAAAATGGTAAGGGTTAATTTGATTTCACCTAATAAACTCTCAGACCAGCATCTTATTGCTGAATACGATGAGATTTTAATGCTTTTAGGATATGTTAAAAGGTTTCCTGCGCCCATAGGGATTCCAAAAAAATACACTTTGGGTGAAGGACATATGAAGTTCTTTAAGGATAAATTATTGTATCTTAAAAAAAGGCATGAGAGTATAAAAAGTGAGATGAAAAAGAGAGATTTTAAGACAAACATTACGATTGATCTTTTGGATTTTCCTAAAGAACTTGTTAATGACTGGGCACCTGATAATGATGCTATTAAGAAGATAAAAGAAAGGCTTGTTTTTAAACTTAAACTAAAACCTTGGTATTATCGCTATTATGGGGAGAATAAAAATCCTGAATTTTTTTTGGCGCTAATGGATTAGATATTAAAACAAATATTTTCGGTGTTTGTTCGTTTTTATTTTCTTATCTTAATCACTTTTGCATTGCTGAATTTAATATTTTCTGTTGGTGTGATTTTTATAATTGTGTTTTCTGAGCCACCGCTTGTATAAATAAATTCTTTTTCCATTACCTTTGGATCAACTAAAAAGAATGCATCAAAGCCAAACGAAGGAACCCCGCCACAGGGATAGCCTGTTTTTTCTAGGATCTCATTAGGTGTTGCTATATTCGGCCTTTGAATTCCAAGATTCTTTGCAATAGTGGATGTACTAACTCTATCTGTTCCAATTACAGTGCAAACCATAATCCTTTTGTTTGAGTCAACAAGGCAGATATTTTTCACAATATCGCTTGGAGAAAGATTCATCGTTTTAGCGGTATCTTCAACTGAATGACAAGATGTTTCAAATGAAAAATATTCACACTCTATCCTATTTTCAGCGATATATTTCTTTAGCTTTTCTTCAAATTCTTTCATTTTAAGTTTATCATCTAAATATTAGTTATTGTCTTTACCTAAGCGTATTTAAATATTTGCACCTAAAGACATTTGTTAATCATCAAAAGGTTAGTTATTGCTTGTTAATTCAGATATATATTTTTCTGCAGAACCTTTAATATCATTTGATTGATATAATCCTCTTCCGATGATTGCGTGAAAATCTAAATTTCCTATTGAGTCTAAAGTCTCCTTTATTTTGCCACCTTGAGCAACAAATCCCGGAGAATAAAATATTGGGTTGATATGACTATATGGTGCTAAAATTTCTTTTATTTGCTTTATTATGCTAGAGTTGTTTCCTGGCACTACAAAGTTATTTACTCCTGATTCTGCTGCAAGCTCATAAATTCTTAGAGCATCTGATTTGCTTATGAATCCGCCTTCTTCTTTTAGATATGCAGGATGCGTCATTATCCCACCAATTATTGGAATCAGCCCTTCGTTTTTTGCTTCGTATACCCAAGCTCTTAATGTTTCAGGTCCAGACATTGGAAAGTATATGACTGAATCGACTCCTGCCTCTTTACATACACGACAAAAGCCTTTGGCAGTTGCAGGGATATCAGTTCCTCCCTTTTGATGATCGTAAATAATTGGTTTATCTGAATACTTTCTTATTGTTTCAACTATATGTGGAAGGCCATATTTAAGAGCTAATATAAATCCTATTTTATATCCCCCAACACCAGACACATCTGTTGTTTGTTTAACTATATTTTCAAGCTCATCTATTCCTGAAACATCGCATGCAGGAATAACACTTCTATTTTCGGGAATTAAGACTTCGTTTGTTTTGTCCATTTTTTTTGCCTCTTTTGTTCCATAAACTGATAAATAGTTTTCAAATTGCAATAATTTTTCTGAAGGGAAAATATTTTTGTTTTGTATATAATCGATTATTTCCCTGCTATTTACAATTGGATATACCGGTACTTTTGAATCCATTGAAAATTCTTTGATAGCGTTTTTACCAAAGAGATCTAGTTCCATCCTATCAACTGCAATCAGGATTGCTGTGATATCTGGGTCTTCGCTAATTCTTTCAAGGAAATTTATGCTTTCATATTTTGTATCGCCTGTAGTGAAAACATCATCAAGGATTACTATCTTTGCATTTGGAGGTATTTTGCTTCCTAATAGATACGCTTTTTGAATATCAGATTTAGAAGGATTGATTAGACCTGATGCTTCGCCATGGTCTTTTGCTTCTTTTCTATCAAACGCGTAGCCTACATCTTTGCCCATTTTTGATAGTGCTATTGAAGTAGCAAGTGCAAGTGGAATTCCTTTATAAGATGGGCCAAATAAAATATCGCATTCTATATTGTTATCAATTATTGCTTTAGCATAGGCTTCACCTAATCTAGAAATCAAAGAGCCTTTGTTGAACTCTCCAGTGTTTACAAAGTATGGAGATTGTCTTTTGCTTTTCAGATTGAATTCGCCAAGCTTTAAAGAGTTTGATAGAATTAAGAAGTCAATGAATTCTTTTTTGTAGTTTTCCATTAAGGCATCTTAAGGCTTATTTTGGCGTTGATTTATTTATTTATCGGTTTTGAAATAGCTGTTTTTGAAAGGCTTTATAAATCCAAAATATTTCGTGTTTTAGTATGAAAGAAATTGAGGTTAAGATTCTAAATATTGATGGCCGTTTAGTGGAAGCAAAGCTAAAAGCACTAGGAGCAAAAATGATTTTTGACGGAGTTGTAGATACTCATTTTTTTGATTTTGAGAATAAAAAGCTTGGCAAAAAAGGGGTTCTTGCAAGAGTAAGGAGGATGGGTGATAAGACTTACTTTACTGTTAAAAAAAAGATTTCTGATGAGCTGGCAAAAATCAGAGAAGAGTACGAATGTGAGGTTTCTGATTTTAACGAGTTGATTTGTGCATTCTCACTTTTAGGTCTTAAAGAGAGATATTCTTTTAAGAAAAAAAGGACTAGTTATGTTTTAGATGGTGTTCATTTTGAGCTTGACAAGTTTTTGAGTGTTTATGATTTTGTTCCTGAATTTTTGGAAATAGAAGCAAAGGATATTGACACAATATATAGGTATGCCTCACTCTTGGGATTTAGAAAAGAGGATTGTAAGCCCTATAGCATTGCTGACATCGTGAAAGAAATTAAAGCAAAAGAAAATGGGATTTAAGCTTATAGCTTTTGATATGGATGGTGTTTTATTTAAGGATGTTAAATTCTGGATTGAGTTACACAAAAGATTTGGAACTTATGAGGAAGGCGTTATTCTTACAAAAAGGCTTTTACATACTGATTATGATAGTCTAATTAGAGAGGTAGTGCAAAGACTTTGGATTGGAAAGGATGCCCAAAGGTATTTTGAGTTGATTGATTCTTTAGAATATATTAACGGAGCTAAAGAAACTATCAAGACCCTGCATGATGAAGGTTTTAAAACTGCAATTATTACTGCATCGAGTATTGATGCGGCTAAAAGGATACAAAAAGAAAATCATATTGATTTTGTGTGGGGCAACGAATTGATTGTTAGGGATGGAAAGATTTCAGGGGAATATATTTCTAGGATAGGTGTGGGAAGAGAGAAAAAAGCAATTGCACTTAAAGAGATATGCAATGCTCTTTTGATTGATACAAAAGAGGCAGTTTTTGTTGGTGATAGTGAAGGGGATATTGAGGCATTTGGAGAAGTAGGGCTTGCAATTGCTTTTCAACCCAAAAGTGAGCTTTTAAAGGAATTTTGTGATGTGATTATTGAACATGATGATTTAAGAGAGATATTGAAGTTTATATATTAAATGATAGCCCAAAGATGATGAGCTTGAACATACTTTAAAAAAGAAAAAAAGGTCAATTAACCAATTTTTAGTTACATTATTCATATTAAAGGAATTTTAAATGGGTTTTTAAGGGGGATATGAACCATTTGAATATATAGAAATTTATCAACAGAAAACTATTTATTTGAAAAGAGCTATGTTATTTTTGGTGCTCATTGTTGAATACCTGCGTTTTGATAGGGCTAAACAAAACTCGTTGGGCTTTCATCCTATCTATTGAGCCGGAAAGCAACAATCGTGTGAATAAAGGTGTCATAATAGCACGCTTGGGAGCACCACTATATTTTTCTTACACCTATCTTGTATTCTCTTGATTTGATTTCATGCTCTTCAAATTCAAAGCCTGAGAAGTCTAGATTATCGCCTGTTAAAACCTTTTTTGCACCGACTTTTTCTTTGATATCTTCAAGCCAAGGGTCTATTAGGCTTAAAGAGTATTGTGTTTTTGATTGAATTAATAATTCAACCCTGTCTGCTTTGTTTAAACCCATCTTTTTCCTAATGCTTTGTATCCTTCTTGAAACCTCTCTTGAAACACCTTCAGATTCTAGCTCTTTTCCAATGGTCTTATTAAGAAATACGATGCCTTTTGAAAACTCGCTTAGCTCGTATTCCTTATCTAATATGTGTTCAAATTTGAGATGCTCTGGAAGTATTTCGTATTTTTCCCCATCAATAGACATTATATATTTTCCCTCTGACTTTATGTGAGAGACTACTGTTTCAGGGGCTGTTGTTATGAGAGCTGCGATTATTTTTGCACTGTTTTGCTTGAAAGTAGATCCTAGTTTGTTGTTATCAGCAACTGCCTTTATGCTGTGCTTTTCGAATTTAGGTGTAAGTAAGATCTGCTTAATGTTGCCCTGAGATTTTATTATATCTGACATATTATTTATTGCACTAATATAGATTTTTTCTTCAGTTTCTATTACTGCCTCTTTTAAAGGCCAACGTATCCCATAGCCAATCTTATCTCTAATTGAGAGTATATTTTGCACTATTTCAAGCGCTTTTAAAAGCTCGGTTTCAAGTTGGGGATTTATTAGTCTATTTTCATATGAAGGCCAATTGTATTCAAATATTGATTCCTGATTTAAACAAAATGCTTCTTTTAGTTCAAGATAAATTTTTTCGCATACAAAAGGTGCAAAGACTGAAAATAACTTACTTGTTTCAAATAAAGTGTGATACAAAACATATATTGATACTTTTTTATCTGATTCATCGCTTGAATTTAATTTTTCCCTTACAAGCTGAACATATGTCCTTGAAAGCTCTAAAAAGAGTTTTTCTATTTCAATAACTGCAAGATTTACTTCATATTTGTCTAAAAGTATTGTTACATCTCGTATTGTTGAATTAAGCCTTGAGATTATGTATTTTTCTACCAAGCTAAAGGATTCCTCTACTTCGCTATAACTAATCTTAAAGGGATTTATTTTTGAAAGTGTTGCTTGTCCTATCAAGAGATTTTTCAGGTTCCATAGTATTGAAAGGTTTGAATATTTTACCTTTAAGTCATCAAAGTTATAATTAAAATCTAACCCTGGGTTTGTGCATGCTAATGAAAAGTATCTAAATGCATCAGCGCCATATTTATCAATTATTTCATCTGGGCTTATGTAATTTCCAAGGCTTTTAGACATTTTTCGACCTTGGGCATCGTTGACAAAACCGTGCATATAGACATTTAGGAATGGGCTTTTATCAAATGCAACTGTACTTGTAACCATCAATAGATTAAACCAGCCTCTTATTTGATCTTTTCCTTCCGCAATGAAGTCTGCAGGGAAATATTTCTCGAAGAGATCAAGTCTTGTAGGAAAATCAAGGCAATTCCATGATGCTGTGCCTGCATCTACCCAGACATCTAAGATATCAGGTATTCTCTTCATTTTTGCATTGCACTTAGGGCATGTTAATTTTACCTCATCAATTCTTGGTATGTGAAGGTCTGAAAGCTGTTGACCATATTCTTTTACAAGTTCTTCATATGAACCAATTACTTTTATATTATCACATTGCTCGCATCTCCAGATTGGAACAGGTGTACCCCAAAACCTTTGTCTTGTAATGGTGTTATCTTTAAGATTTTCAAGCCAAGAATCAAACCATCTTGTTCCTGCCCATTGTGGAACCCAGTTTACACTTTTATTTAGTGTGCGCATTCTTTCTTTTAGGTTTTCTATTCCAAAGAACCACTGCGTAGTTTTTCTATAAACTACAGGGGATTCACATCTCCAGCAATGAGCATAATCGTGTTCAACTGGGGTTTTTTCAACTAGTGCACTTTCTTTTTCAAGTGTATCAATGAATTTGTCATCATCCTTTTTAGCAACTAAGCCTGCAAAAATTCCCATAGATTTTTGAAACTCTCCTTTTGTGTCTATTTCGTTATATGGAGGAATGTTATTTTCTTTTCCAACCTCGTAATCTTCAGGGCCACACCCAGGAGCCATGTGAACAAGCCCTGAACCTGCAGATAAATCTACGTATTTTGAAGACAATACAACGCTATGAACATTTGGATGTAGTTTTTTTAGTTCTTGGTATTCGCTAATGTATTTTGCAAAGGGATGTGTGTATTCTACGCCTTTTAGATCTGAACCTTTAAACTCTTTAAGTTCTTTGAATTCTTTCCCTGCAACCATGTGGATTAATCCACCAGCTAGACCCTTTGCTACTATCCATATTTCATCTTCGACTTGTGCTTCTATGTAGTCAAGGTCTGGGTGAACCATAACCCCTAAGTTAAATGGAATAGTCCAAGGAGTTGTAGTCCAAATTATTAGAAATTTGTTTTGAGTTCCTTTTACTTTTAGTTTTACAAATATGGATGTGTCAGTTACGTTTTTATAAACAAGCTCGTGTTTTGCAAGCGCAGTTTCACAGCTTGCACACCAAGTCATTGTTTTTTCTCCTTCGTATAGTAGACCTTTATCAAATGCTTTTTTTATAAGCCACCATTCTCCTGAGATGTATTCTTTTTGGATTGTTGCATAAGCATTTTCAAAATCCATCCAAACTCCAAGCCTTTTAAAATCCTCGTTCATTTTTTCTAAGGATTCTAATGAGAATTTTTTACACTCTTCAATAAATTTTGAAACGCCAAACTTCTTTATTTCTTCTTTGTCTTTTAGATTAAGTTTTTTTGAAACGCGATTCTCAGTAGGAAGGCCGTGCATGTCATATCCTGCCCGATCCCAGACATCAAATCCTTTCATTCGCTTGTAACGCAATACACAGTCTTTAAGTGATTTATTCCATGCAGTGCCTACGTGAATGTTTCCTGAGGTGTAAGGAGGGCCATCTAAAAAGTAGAATTTCTCTTTATCTTTATTTTTTTGTTTGAGTTTTTGATGGGTTTGTTTCTTTTCCCAAAAATCAAGTATTTCTTCTTCTATTTTTATTGGATTATAGCTTTCAGCCATGATTATAACACTTCCCCTCGTGATTTTTTAAAAGTTAATTTTAAAGTTAATTAAAAATAATTTTTTACTTATAGCTATACAAATGAGCTATTTTATGATGTTTAGGGAATATGGAGGTTATTTAAAGCTTTTTATTTTATAGAGAAATTCTTTAGAGAAATTCTTTAAAGTGTCACAAAAAGCTTATTAAATAAGGATTATTTTAAGTTAGATATGGATGAAGATATTAACAAATGTGTTAATGAAAGAAAGGATAAAGAAAATATCACTTTTGGTATGTTGCCAAAGGATTTAGTTGCCGATGTTGAAGGTAACCTTTCAAGGATTAGCACAGGAATAATGATTTTTGATAAACTTTTGGAGGGTGGATTTGAAAGGGATACGGTATCTATGATTTATGGGGCTGCAAGTAGTGGTAAGACTACTCTTTGCATGATTGCAAGTGATTTTATTTCAAGACTTGGAAAAAAGATTATATATATTGATACTGAAGGGGGGTTTTCTATAGATAGGTTTAGACAGATAAGCCCTGATTATCTAAATTCTTTAAAGAATATTAATTTTTTAAAGGTTAATAATTTTGATGAGCAACATAAGGTAATTGAAGGACTTTATGATTGTGTTAATAAGTCTATTTCGCTTGTTGTGATTGATACGATTTCCATGTTATATCGTCTAGAAATAGGAAAAAGTAAAGATGTATATGAGGTTAATAGAAAACTTGGAAGAGAGATAATTATTTGTTCAAACATTGCAAGAAAGAACAATATTCCAGTTATCATTACTAATCAGGTTTATGCTGATATTGATGAGGTTGGCAGGAATAAAATGGTTGGAGGCGACCTTTTAAGGTATGGATGTAAATGCCTCTTAGAATTAATTAAGCCTGATAATGCATCTGCCGGACAAAGGATTGCAGTATTAAGAAAACATAGAAGTATAGAAGAAGATAAAAAAATAAAATTTAAGATAACCAGTAACGGGATTGAATAGAATCCCTTTAAGGTGTTTTACTCACTAAAGTCATCAAGGGTATAAGGCATTTCTGATTCGTTTTTGATCTTTTTGTTTGCTAAGAGATATTCTCTTGCAAGCATATAAAATAAAAGTCCTAAACTTTTTTTGCCTTTGTTGTTGCAAGGAATTACTAAATCAACATTGTTTATTGTGTTGTTTGTATCACATAAAGCGACAATTGGAATCCCTATTTTTATTGCATCGTTTACAGCGTTTCTATCTGGCCAAGGGTCGCATACAATCATTACTTTAGCTTCCATGAAATTATCCAGCTTTGAGTTTGTAAGAATTCCTGGCGGATATCTTTCTGCTAAGACTTTTGAACCTATTACTTTTGCAAAGAGCTTTATTGCCCTCCAATCAGATTCTCTTCTTCCACAAACCAATATATCCTTTGGTTCATAATGAGATATGAATTTTGCAGCAGTTAATATCCTTTTATCTATTGCACTTACGTTAAACACAGAAAGCCCATCGCTTCTTGTTTTATAGATAAAATTCTCAAGATATTTAGTTTTGAATTTTGTTCCGATATGGATTCCACTCTTTAAATATACATCTGAAGATGTTAATAGTAGTTCGTCTTCTCCCATTTTTTTTATTCCTCTTGTTTTTTAATGCCTTTGAAAACCGCTGAAGAGAACCAAAAATACACTAACAGATCAGAATCAACCTGCTAGATTATCGCCTCAGCAGTATATTGCAGGTCCCTTGGTAGGCCAACCCTTGCAACAAGGCTTATATTCAAGGTGTATTGGTAATCAATTTTTAAAGCTTTTCTTTTTTAATTTTGAATTTTGGTTTTTTCTCTTAAAAACTTAAAATAAATCGTATTTTGGATCTTTTAAGATACAAGATTTCCAAATGCTTCTTTTAAAAGCGTTCTTAAATCTGCATCACACCAAAATTTATGTTTAACACCTTGGATGAAAAAGGTAATTTCACATTTTGAATTGCTGATATTGTTACTGTCATAGTAGGTTTTGTAATTGGCATTTATTTTTGAGATTGTTGTTTTGTTAGCTTCAAAATTCGCTAAGTCTTCTTTGAGAATATCGTTTTTGTCTATGTTTGTATATCTCATGTAAAAGTTTGAGGATGCATTCATTTGCTCTTTTATTTGGACTAGATACCCTTTGCCTTCAGCTTTGGCTTTTAGTCTTGCTTTGTTTACTTCTTCATTAACAATTTTTAGTGGCACTTTTGCAAATACTACACTTTTATCGTATATTAAAAGATTGTAAGTATCATAAGCTAAACCAAGCATTTTGCTCTTTTTTATATTGGGTATAATATATTTGGGTTTTTCCAATTTTAAATCACCTTTTTAGCAACTAAAAGTAGTCAGTATATAAATTTTTAGAAAGGCGTTCCAATATTGATTTGTGAAGGATTAAGAAAAAGGATAAAAAAACAAAAAATTAATTTTACATTTAAGTAAGTTTTTCGGTGCTAGACTCATTAAAAATCTTCGCTATCTTCATAGGATTTTTCTTCTTGGGAGTCATCGGAGTCACTAGCTTCTTCTTCAGAATAATCATCTGAAGTAGTATCTTCTTGGCTTTCTGAACTAGAATCTCCTGAAGAGCTACCGACAACTTCTCCAAATCCTACTTTCTTAAGGACTTTTGTTACTTTAATCCTAACACTATCCCCTTTACTTACGTTTGGAATAAATATTACAAAGCCATTAACCTTTGCAATTCCATCCCCTTTTTCTCCATTCCCCTCTATGGTTACATCTATTTCTTCACCAACTCTTACAGGAGCAAACCTATCAGGTCCCCTGTTAAAACCGTATTTTTCGTTTTGCATATTTCAATTCACCTAAAACTAAAAGACGCGAATAAGCGCGCCTATTTAGGATAAATCTACAATAAATATTTAAAATTATCTAAAAAAGTTAAGAATATTCACTTTTTTGGGTGGGGTTCTTATCTGTTTGTAGGATTAAATATCTGAAATCTTGTCTGTTTCAACCACAAAACCTGCTTCTCCTTCGGGTAGATTAGGACTGTCAATTAGTTTTGCTACTCTTGTGTTTTTCTTGCCTTTCCTTAGATACATTCTAAAGGTGCTTGCGTGTGCTACAATGTGTCCTCCTATTGCAGCGGTTGGATCACCAAAGAATGTATCTGGTCTTGCCATTACCTGATTTGTTACATTTACACAAATGTTGTAGGTATCAGCGAGTTTTAGTAATATATGCATATGCCGATTTAGTTTCTGTTGTCTATCAGCTAGGGTGCCTCGCCCTACAAATTCTGCTCTGAAATGAGCTGTTAGTGAATCAACTACTACCAGTTTCACATCTAGCTTTTGCTTTGTAATTAGATCTTCTATTTTTTCTGCTAAAAGCATCTGATGGTCTGAGTTGTAAGCCCTTGCGACTTTGATGTGCTGAAGAGCTTGTGTTGGATCAAGCCCTGCTCCTTTTGCATATTGAGCTATTCTTTCAGGTCTAAAGGTGTTTTCTGTATCTATATAGACTGCATAACAACCAGGATTTTGTTTTTGAACTCTTACACATAAAAGATGAGCAATCTGGGTTTTGCCTGAACCAAACTCTCCAAAACATTCAGTTATGGCGCCCGATTCGAACCCGCCCCCTAAAAGCTCGTTTAAAGCCTTGCACCCAATGTCTATTTTCATAACACGGGAGCGTTTTTCTAAGAGAATATCTCCTGATTCAAAACCCATTTCAAGCTTGTTTCTTGCAGCGGAGATGATTCTTCTTGCTACACTGTCTCCTAGAGCGGTTGCATCCATTATTTCATCAGGGCTTGCAACTGCAATACTCATCATAGTATCATAGCCTGCTGAAATCAATTTATCAGCAGTAGCTGAGCCAACACCTGGTAATGAAAGGATATCATCAACTGATACATCAGTATCCTCAAGAGATTGTGGTTTTACTTCAGAATTATTTGTATCACAAGATTTTGAGCCTTGTACTTTTGGCTCTTTATTTTTGTCTGCTTTTTCAATTTTCTCTTCTTTTTCTTTTGCCATAAATATCACCTTTAATAATCTTTTTTTGTTTTATGCAACAATTAAGAGTAAACAAAGTATTTGTTCTAATAACAAATGAAATGGTGTTGTTTAAAAAACTTTCATAATATTTTTTGTGATTTTTCCTTTTTGAAACACTCAAAATTAAGCTTAATTTTGAAGTTAATGGTAATATTGAGTTGTAATTGATTATATGTGATTCTTTTATATATCTTTGTTAAGGAGTTGTCCAGTTGTCCTATGTAAAAAAGTTAGGGTTAAAGGATTTTTTTAAATACTATTTTTCATTAAACTCTTAAAATTACGAGCCATATAACGATTAATATGATTAGCATTGTTATAAATAGTAATGTTTCTTTAAGGCTTGATGTTTTGATTGTTCCTTTGATTTTTATTGGAAATGGCCAAAAAAGGGATACTCCAGCAGGGGTTAAAGAGTCTAGTATTATATGAGATATTATTCCAAATGAAAAACTGATTAATACTAGGGAGATGAAGGGTTGTTTTTGAAAGATAAGGCTTAGTAATGAGAGGATTAGGGGAATCATTAAGGAATGAAAAAGTCCTCTATGTCTGAAGTTTATTTTTGTTAATATGATAGGGATTTTGAGTTTTTTGTTTATGTAAGAGTTTGCAATATCTATGTCTGGGAAGATTGAACCGATGATATAAAAAAGGAAATAAATCGGTGAGAATAAGGGGTTAAAAAATTCTTGTAGTAAAGAGCTGTTATTAAGTACTGGAGCTATAAGGATTGCTAAGGTTAATAATAGGATTGAGAATAATAAGTGGGTGTATAGTTTCATTTTATGATTGGTAAGGCTTTTATTATAAAATGTTATGGATAATTATTTTATTTATAAAATAGGTTTTTTATTAGTTTTTGTGATTGAACCAGTAATTTATATTAATCATCTAATGGGCTTTTGATATTGGTAATGTTTTTTTTTGATACTTTGGTATAAATCAGGGTTGTGCTAATATCTGAGTGCCCTAGCAATTCCTTGATATAACGAATATCAGTTCCATTTTCTAAAAGATGGGTTGCAAAGGAATGCCTTAAAGTGTGTGGGGATACCTTTTTTTTTATTCCTGCTTTTATTCTTGTGTTTTCTACTATTTTTTCAATTGTTCTAATTGTATATTTCTTTTTTCTGTTTGATAAGAACACATATCCTTCTTTTTTGATGTATAATGAATTGAGCGCTTTCTTAATTTTTGGCGAAAGCATTACTATTCGATCTTTTTTTCCTTTAGCCCTTTTGATATGGATTATGTTTCTTTGGAAATCTATGTCTTGCCATTTTAGATTTATTAGCTCACTGACCCGCATACCCGTTCCATAAGCCATTTGGATAACCAATCGATGGATTAGGTTTGTTGTTGCTAAAATCATGTCTTTTATTTCTTTTTTGGATAAAACAACTGGAAGTTTTTTCTCTCTTTTTAGGTTTGGGATGTTAATGTTATCTTTGGAATTCATTGTTTTTAGGTAAAATTTTATTGCAAATCCTGCATTTCTTATTGTTTCGTCTGCATGGTTTGTATTGATTAAATTAAGAAGATATTCTCTTGGATTTAAGTTGGATTTAAGGAATTTATCGATATGATATATGTAATTTGAAAGTGTGTTTTTAGAAAATCCTTTTAGTTTAGCTTCATTCTCGATTTTGATTTTCCAATCGGCGTTATTTGAGCTTTTTTCCATTGGATAAGTTTTATACTCGATTTATTTAAGTTTTTTTTGTTCGCAAAACCCAAAATATTTCGAGTTTAATCAATTAAAAGCACGATAAATAGGTGTTCAACGAAATTTTTTTGTCATCAAAGGATCAATTTAGGTAAAAAAGAACGGCCAATACCTCGCGAAATTGGAGAACAGGCATTTTGCATTCTAAAGCTCCACTCTCTGGAAAGACAAAA
>Ga0334884_1000121_pt1 | contig 142262 bp, 133 predicted proteins | sample GraSluR1_MG_7_FD_207215 | JGI IMG/M metagenome (GOLD analysis project Ga0334884, IMG submission 207215) | Sludge microbial communities from methane-producing bioreactor in Wageningen University, Netherlands - Granular Sludge_12_05 R1 | ecosystem: Engineered > Bioreactor > Anaerobic >... | reverse complement strand
TCCATCCCTTATATTATGGCACATTACCAAAAAATACTCAATAGCAAAATGGTAAATTTGACAAAAAAATAAGCCCTTTTCGGGCTTCCTAAGGCTTTTTCTTTTATGCAACTGTCAAAGACCCGAGCATCTGCCCCAATATGCTCTCCCGGATCTGCAGGAAAGCCAGGAGCTCTTTGACATCTTTAAAGACGCGGACGGACTGGACCGGGTCAGGATCAACGATCTGGACCAGAGGCAGCTCAGAACCGATGAGGGAAAAAACCTGCTGCTGGTAGCCCGGCAATTGTTCCATGATTTCAATTCGATTTTTTGATGGTGCGAATAGTTTCCATTTGCGCTTCGGGACAAAAGGCATTATGATGGATTAAAGTTATATACAGGTAAACCAGGCTTAAAAATTAGCCCGCTTCTTTAAATAGTCGGAGTCCTGTTAGTAAAACAGATGACTGGTTCCAATCCCGGCCTTCTTTCGGCGGCGGGTGGAAACTATTTTGCAGTTTCCGCACCAAAAAGGGTTAATTTGTCTGTGTTTCATCCGATTTCGATATCATAGTATTAATAGGGTGTTCTGAAGATGTCATCGGGAGATCGGGGCCTGCCGGAACGGGAATAAAACCAAGGTTGGGAACCAGTTGAACCGCGATGACTGCCTCCGGGGATAAAACCCCGGTCTATTGCAAAAAGATTAACATTCCCTTGTCCCCCCTGAAAGGGTAACCTTTCCTGGGGCATCCGGCTCAGGAAGGTCCCAGGGTTGTTTTTAGATGCAAGTGCAGGTGATTAATATGGCTTTAGGCGAACCATTGAACAGATTGTATGATACCGAAAGCTTCAGATTCTTCAATAGCACCGATCGCAGCGGTATGACCTTTGACCAGGTATATAGCCGGATCGTTGAGTTCATCAGGAAGGATACTCAGAATGAGTATGTCCTGGGAGTGGGGAGCGATTCCCATGAATACCGGGACTACATCTGTTTCGTCACCGCGGTGCATATCCACCGGGTAGGCAAGGGAGCCTGGTACTGCATACGAAAACATATCATCCCCCGAGTAAAAATGTCCCTGTTCGAAAAGATATCCATGGAAAGCCATTTGACCTACCTGACGGCGGAAAAAATCATCAAAGACGAACTGGAAGAATTCCTGGATGTCTCCCAAAAAGGATTCAAATTCGAAGTCCACCTGGACATCGGTGAGAGAGGAAAGACCAGAGCCCTTATTCCCGCCATGACCGGCTACATGAAAAACCTGGGCCTGGTCGATATTGTCATCAAGCCCAACGCCTACGTGGCCTCCACCTGCGCCGACCGCAACACCAAAGTCCTTTAGCAAGGACGGTTCTTCTGGTTACATTCTTTTAAAATGATACCCTGCTCCGCAAGGCAGGTGGTTTTCTCTCCTGGGCAGTATCAGCAACCGGGTGCTGCATCAGGCCGGTTGTGCAGTTATACTCTATTAAGCATAATGCCTGGCGGGAAGAGAGGCAGCAAGAGGGGAATCATCCCCAATTATATTTTGTCTCCTCTAAGAGCTCAAAATAATATATAATCTGTAATTAGAAGCACATATACATATACTGCCAGTATTGAGTTCTATTAGGCACGGAGAACAGGAGAAATTCATGAAACCGAGAAAAGTTTTCTTTGTTATAGCGGCGGTCTTTGCTGTGTGGCTAGTGGTTACCGCCTATTTTCATTACCAGCATCTTATAACTATCAAGTCCTGCAATGTTTATGAAAAGCTGGAGTTTGGGGATCAGACTCTGTATATTACCGAAATCCGCTGGGACAGCTACATGAGAGATGTAAGCAATTACCCGGAAGGCGAAGGCCCCTGGTATTGGAACTGGTATGTGGATTCTAAACTATCGCCCAACCTATCCCTGGCCATTTACCGGCTGTGCGACTTTTACAGCCGCCCCTATATAAAAACCCAGGATACCGGCATGTTGACCGTCAAAGGCATAAGGATCGGCGACATCTCCCAAGCGGCTGATGTCAATGAATTCAACCGCTACCTGATATTCATCCACGACTGCAATAAAACCGTGTACAAAGGGGAAGTCAAGGGGGCACTGGGAGAAATTGGCCAATCCAACGTCCTGCATTTCTATCGTCAGGTATACGACGTGCCCAAAGACAGCGGTGTAGTAGGATTAACCATCTATGACACCGGCAACAAGATTACCCGCACCATAGGGATATACCCGAAATGGAATACCCATCGCTACAGTTTCTTCGAGAAGAAGCCCTATTACCATATGTTCGAGCCTGAAACCACTCTAAACAAGTTCGCGGAGCAGATCAAGAAAAAAGACCGGACTGCTGCCCAGCAGTATATATTGGAAGACAGGAGAGATACATTTCCTTGGGCCAGAGTGGAACACACCCTGTGGAAAACAGCTCCTCCCCATATTTATGCCTGTTATGAAGGCAGCTACGGCAATTACGAAAATGTCTATTCCTGCCAGGTAGAATATACCGCCGGCAAAGGAGAAGAATCAGAGATAGTTGCTCGGCAAGCCTTGTATCTGGTCCTGCGGGATGCAGTCTGGCAGATCATCGACGCCGGCGAATTGACCAAATAAGAGGACCGGCCTCATATCGCCGATGGATTCCCGTTGGTTTATGCACAATTTCAGGCAACTATGGCTCCTGCTCTGAGGTATAATCAACATATCAGGAAGGGGGAGGTCTTATCATGTGTGACACCATGGTGGCTCTTGGCGCCGCCACCCGGGACGGGAGCGTGCTGTTTGCCAAGAACAGTGACCGCCAGCCCCGGGAGCCGCATATTATAGTACGCATCCCTCGCCGGGAGCACCCGGCCGGAGAAACAGTACGATGCACTTATATTCCAATCGAGCAAAGCCAGCTGACCTACGAAGTCATGCTACTGAAACCGGCTTGGATCTGGGGCTGTGAGATGGGCTGCAACGAGCATGGACTGAATATAGGCAACGAAGCCGTTTTTACCCTGGAGAAATACGCCCGGAGCGGCTTGACCGGCATGGACATGATCCGCCTGGCCCTGGAGCGATGCCGGAGCAGCCTGGAGGCACTGGATCTCATCACCGGCTTGCTTCAGGAATACGGGCAGGGTGGCAACTGCGGGTATCACAAACAATTCTATTACCACAATTCCTTTCTCATCGCTGACCCGGAATCAGCCTGGGTGCTGGAAACGGCAGGTGAATACTGGGCAGCCGAAAGAGTAAAAGACGTGCGCAGCATTTCCAACCGCCTCTCTATCGGCAAATCCTTTGAAAAAGCTCATCCCCGCCTTATCCAGCATGCCATGGAGCGAAAATGGTGCAAATCAGAAGATGATTTTGATTTTGCCCGCTGTTACAGTGACAGCCTGTTCACCTATTTCAGCGGCTCCAAATACCGGCAGGAATTCAGCCAGTCGGCTTTGGAAAAGAACCGGGGACAAATCGATCTTACGCTGATGACCGGCATTCTACGCTCCCACCACCCGGGCCTGGAAGGCAGAGAACTTCGCCGACCCTGCCTGAAAAGCATTTGCATGCATGGAGGCGGTATTATCGGGGACCACACCACCGGCAGTTATGCGGCCTCCCTGAGCAAAGAGCAGTGCACCTACTGGGTGACCGGCAGCCCCACCCCCTGTATCAGTGTTTTCAAACCTCTGTGGCTGACCGAACATGAAGGAATTCCCTTCAGAGAAAATGATGAAGATAAAGCCCTGGCCTTCTGGCAGCAACGGGCCGAATTCTATCGTATGATAGTACAGCAGCAGATACCTGATATATCCTCCTATATAGAGGCCCGAAATCAGTTGGAAGAGGAATGGATTCAGCGGGTGGAAAGCATGGGTAAAGGCAGCCGGGAGCAGATACAGGAAGTCATGGAAGCCGCCTGGAGCCAGGAAGAAGAACTGATATCCCGGTATATGGAGGAGGGACGATCCTGCCCCCCGCGGCTTCAGGGCAGCCCCATTTTCCGCCGTACTTGGAAAAGATGAAGAGCGGAACCATCCCCGGGTTTTATCTTGCCCGGGATTTGAGTAAGATTAAAGTTTAGCCGGTCGTTTTCATTAACATGAGGAAGGTGAACAAATATGCAGCGTGTGATAGTTGCTCCGGATTCATTTAAAGAAAGCCTGAATGCCAGCCAGGCAGCCGAGCGGATAACTGAAGGGATAATAAAAAACCATCCTTCCGCCCAGGTTATTCAGGTCCCCCTGTCCGATGGCGGTGAGGGAATGACCGAATCTATTATTGCGGCTGCCGGAGGCCGTCTGATCGAAGCCCGGGTTACCGGCCCCCTGGGCAACAAAATTTCGGCCTGTTACGGGATACTGGATGAGCAGCACACCGCGGTAATTGAGATGGCTGCTGCCTCCGGTCTGCTCCTGGTGCCCCGCAAGCAAAGAAACCCGCTCACAACCACCACCCGCGGGACTGGCGAGTTGATCAAGGCCGCTCTGGATGAAGGATGCCAGAAAATGATCATCGGCATAGGAGGCAGCGCCACCAGTGACGGAGGGGCCGGCATGGCCCAGGCCTTGGGCGTCAAATTGCTGGATCGGCAGGGAGAAGAGATCGGTCCCGGAGCAGGAGGCCTGCTGAACCTGCATAAAATAGACATATCAGATCTGGATCCCCGCCTGGCCCACACTGAGATAAAGGTGGCCTGTGATGTACAGAACCCATTATACGGCTTGACTGGAGCTGCTTATGTATACGGCCCCCAGAAAGGGGCGCGCCTGGAAATGATACCCCTGATGGACCAGGCCCTGGTCAACCTGGCCGAGACCATTACCCGGGATCTGCATTTAAAGGTGCATGATGTCCCCGGGTCCGGGGCCGCCGGAGGTCTGGGGGCCGGGATGATCGCCTTTGCCGGAGGAACACTGTGTTCCGGTGTTCAACTGGTATTTGAGATATTGGGCTTCGAAAAAATGTTAGCCGCCGGGGCCGACCTGGTAATTACCGGAGAGGGCAGTATAAACGCCCAGAGCATGTACGGCAAAGTGCCGGTGGGAGTAGGCCGTCTGGCTAAAAAATACCACCTGCCGGTCCTGGCCATTGTCGGGCAAATCGGACCGGGAGTCGATAGAATATACGAAACCGGTATAGACGCCATTATGAGCATGGCCCCCGGCCCCATCAGCATGAAGGAGTCCATCGCTCGAGCCGGGGAGCTCCTGACCGATGCCACCGTCCGTGCTCTGAGGATGATCAACCTGCTCCGGCCCTAGAAGATCAGAGCAAACAAGGGGACGGTTCTTTTGTTTGCTTGTATACAAGTAAAATAGGAAAGAGTCAGGCTGTGTTTGACGGGAAACAGAGGGGACAGTCTCCCGGTTTCGCTAGCGCGCAACAGAAGGAACAGTCCCCCGGTTGCCCCGGTGGTGCCAAGGAGTTTTTATATGGAAGAGTTTATTAAACAATTGTTTGGTTTATTAACAATAGAATGGACGGTGCTTTTGACGGCGCTTATGCCGGTTATTGAGGTGCGGGGGGCAATTCCGGTTGGTATATCTCTGGGGTTGTCGCCGCTTAATACTGCGTTTATAAGTGTTGTCGGCAGTATGATCCCCATGCCGGTTGTCTTTTTTAGTATTCGGCCGGTTTTTACCTATTTAAAGGGAACCAGGTTATTTAGGAATATGGTGAATAGGATTATCAGGCGTTCTCTGGGCAAGAGCGGTAAGGTACAGAAGTACGGGGTCTGGGGACTGGCTTTATTTGTTGCGGTTCCGCTGCCCGGGACCGGGGTTTGGACGGGAGCTATCATCGCAGCTCTGCTGGATATCCGTTTTAAGCGGGCGTTTGCGGCTATACTGCTGGGGGATGTTATTGCAGCGGTGGCAATAATGTTGGTGAGTACTGGGATCGTTAGGGTGGTGAGTTAAGTCAAGCTGCGCTTGAAATAGCCATTTTCGAGAACGGCAGGCAGTGAAGCGGGATTTTAAGGCTAAGGTCAGGAGACACGCCTACCTTTGGGAAGCCTGGTGGCAGTAATGCCCCCATTACAGACGGGAAACAGAGGCGACGGTCCCTGGTTTTCCAGGGGTTCCAGTGTTTGGTCGGAGGAGGTGCGGTTGGTCTGGAAGGGTTGATTGTGGCGGCGGGGCGATCGGAGCGGATGGAGGGGCGGTATAAGATGGCCCTGGAGCTGGGTGGCCGTACGGTTATTGAGAATACGGTGGCGGGGATGGCTGCGGTTTGTTCGCGGGTGATCGTGGTTAGTGGCTATAATGCCAATATACTGCAGGGGATTTTGCAGAATAACAAAAGGGTAGAAATAGTTCATAATCCCAACTATAATAATGGTATGTACTCATCGGTACTGACCGGTTTGAAACATATCAGCTCCAGTCGTTTTTTCTTCTCACCCGGAGATTATCCTCTCATTACAGCAGATGTTTATCAAGCTATGATGGCTGTACATGCTGATATTTTGATACCTTCCTATAAGGGTCAGCCGGGGCACCCGGTACTGTTCAGCCGCCGGACGGCGGAAAAGATACTGGCTGATAACAGCTGTACCAACCTGCGGGAATTCATTGCAACTCAAGATCCGGTATTTCTGGAAGTAGGATGTCCAGCCATTCTCATGGATATGGATACGGTGGAAGACTATTGGCGACTCAAGGCGATGGCCGAGAAAAGCTGCCAGGAGGGGATGGGTCATGGAGCGTATTAGTCGGGCAATCAAACGTCTGGACTTCGACGAAAAAATAGATGGCAGTGCCCGGTATTGTGCAGATATCAAACCTGAGGGCATGCTGTACGCCAGAACCCTGCGTTCAGAAAAAGCTCGGGCCAGAATACTGGCAGTTAAGATTCCTCCTTTGCCGGAGGGTTATTTTATTGTGGACCATCATGACATTCCGGGAAAGAATATTGTCCCTATAGTACTGGAAGACCAGCCTTTTCTGGCGGCTGAGCGGGTAAATTATATTGGTGAGCCGATCATGCTGGTGGTAGGAACGGATCGGCAGGTACTGGAGGAAATACTGGCTGGGGTACAGGTGAGCTATGAAGAAAGACCACCGGTTTTGACCTTGGAGGAAGCAGTTGCTCCCCAGCAGGAATATATTTATGGTGATAAGCCCTATTTCGTAGAATACCGAACTTCCCGGGGCAGCCTGGAGGAAGCCCGGGCCGGGGCCAGCCTGGTGGTAGAGGACGAGTTCCGCACCGGTTACCAGGAGCAGGCCTATCTGGAGACCCAGTCGGTGCTGGCGGTTTATGCTGAGGAGCGGGTAACTGTGTATGGTTCCATGCAGTGTCCCTATTACATAAAGGAAGCCCTGGTTCAGGCACTGGGTTGGTCGGAAGAGCGGGTGCGGGTGGTACAGCTGCCGACCGGGGGCGGCTTCGGCGGCAAGGAGGAATATCCCTCCCTGGTGGCGGTGCATGCGGCTCTGGGGGCGGTTAAGAGCGGTCGGCCGGTACAGCTGGTGCTGGAGCGTTCGGAAGATATGGCGGCTACCAGTAAAAGGCATCCGGCCGTGATCAGGATAAAAAGCTATATTGATGATAAACAGCGGATAATCGGGCGGGAGATCGACATCAGTATTGATGCCGGGGCTTATGCCGGGCTGTCCAGCGTGGTCCTGCAGCGGATGACCTTTTCCGCCGGCGGGGTATATAATATCGAGAATATTCAGGTGCACTCCCGGGCTTATGCTACCAATCAGGTGGTCTGCGGCGCTTTTCGGGGTTTCGGCGGTCCCCAGGCTTTTTTCGCCATGGAAATGCATATGGCCAATATCGCCCGGAAGCTGGGGGTGGATTCTCTGGATTTAAAACGAAAGCATTTCTTCCACCGGGGGGACAGGTCCTCTACCGGGGGGCTGTTCCAACATGATATAAAACTGGATGAGATAGTTAGCGAAATAGAGCAGATGTCGGCTTACCGGGAGAAAAAGGCCCGGGGCCGGGAAGGTGGGGATAAACTGCGGGGTATCGGTTGTGCGGTGTTTTTCCATGGATGTGGTTTTACCGGGGCGGGGGAGAGGGACCTGCTGAAATCCAAAGTGCGTTTGAAAAAATATCCGGATGGTACGGTGGAAATATTTGTTGCCAGCACGGAAATGGGGCAGGGAGTGCTGACTACTCTGCGCAAGATTGTAGCGGCGGAGCTGGAACTGCCGCTGCAGAATGTGATACATCACTACCCGGATACCGATTCTTGTCCGGATTCGGGGCCCACGGTGGCTTCCCGCACGGTGATGATCGTGGGAAGGCTGCTGCAGGATTGCGCCCGGGAGATAAAGGAGCGCTGGTCGGAAGATGAAGTTGATCTGCTGCGGGAATATGTTTATCCGGATAACCTGTACTGGGACAATGAGTGTTTGCGGGGCAATGCTTACCCGGCATATTCCTGGGGAGCTAATGTGGTGGAGGTCAAGATCGACCCGCTGAGTTTTGAGCTGGATGTGACCGGAGTCTGGGCGGTTTTTGATGTGGGTACTCCTATCGATGAGAAAATAGTACGGGGTCAGATCGAAGGCGGAATAGTGCAGGGACTGGGTTACGGGGGGATGGAAGTTATGCGGGCTCAGCAGGGCCGGCTTCAGCAGACTAACTTAACCACCTATATGGTGCCTACTGCTCTGGACTTCCCCCCGGTGGAGAGCAAACTGATCTATAATCCTTTCGAAGAGGGGCCTTTTGGAGCCCGGGGGCTGGGGGAACTGACCCTGGTTGGAGCAGCGCCAGCCCTGGCCCAGGCGGTAGAGGATGCTATAGGCTGCCAGCTGCAGCAGATACCCATTACACCGGAATATATTATGGAGCTGATGCTGGATGATCAGGACGATTAGTTTTAGAATCAACGGGCAGGAGGTTCAGCTGCAGACCCACCCTCTGCGGAGACTGCTGGATGTACTGAGGGATGATCTGGAACTCAGCGGCAGCAAGGAAGGCTGCGGGGAAGGGGAATGCGGAGCTTGCAGTGTTCTGCTGGACGGCCGGCTGGTCAATTCTTGCCTGCTGCCGGTGGCCCTGGCGGAAGGCAGGGATGTGGTTACCATAGAAGGATACCGGCAGACAGAGAGGTTTGCCCTGCTCAGAAATTGTTTTGAAGCGGCGGGCAGTGTACAATGTGGTTTTTGCACTCCCGGGATGATCATGGCGGCGGAAGCCCTGCTGCGGGAGAATCCGCATCCCGAACCGGGTGATATCCGTACTGCCCTGTCCGGGAATTTATGCCGCTGCACTGGTTACAGCATGATTGTGCAGGCAGTGCTGCTGGCGGCCAGAGAGGGGGAAGGGCTATGGTAAAGGCCTGCCGTCCCCGGAGTTTAATGGAAGCCCTGGAAATTAGGGATGGGGGTGAAGATAGCATATTGCTGGCCGGAGGCACTGACCTGATGGTGCAGCACCGGCGGGGGAGCGGGGTACTCCCGGATTTGCCTGAAAAAACCATGTTTATCGGGCACCTGTCGGAATTACAGGAAGTGAGTGTGGAGGGGGAAGGCATCAGTATCGGGGCCGCGTGTACTCTGGCCCGGCTGCTGGGGGAACCGAATTTGCCGGATTATATCAAAGTCCCTCTGGCTCAGATGGCTTCACCGGCCGTACGCAATGTGGCTACAATAGGGGGGAATATCTGCAATTCCTCTCCTGCCGGCGATACCCTGCCCATGCTCTATGCCCTGGAGGCCCGGCTGCTGATCCAATCCCGCCGTGCTTCCCATAGTATGGCCGTGGAAGATTTTATCACTGCTCCCGGGCAAAACCGGCTGCAGCCCAATGAGATATTAACCCAGGTGCAGATCCCGGCTGCCGTTTTTGATAATTATTATTACCGCAAGATAGGGGCCCGCAAGGCTAATGCTGTCTCCAAACTCTCCTTTTTCGCCCTGTCCCGGCGGGAGGGGCAGCAGATACAAGAGCTTAGAATAGCCCTGGGAGCAGTTGCTCCCACTGTGATCAGGAGTCGGGAGGGAGAGAGTCTGCTGGCCGGGCTGAACCCGGAGGAGATAATTCCGGTGCTGCCCGAGGTCTGGGCCTGTTACCAGAGCCTGATCCGGCCTATTGATGATGTTCGTTCCAGCCGGGAGTACCGCAGACGGGTGGCTTTGGCCCTGCTGGAAAACTACCTGAGGAGCTTGGGGGAAGGGTTTTTATAGTATACTCGCGCCTGGTTTTAGGATCAGGGTAAGGAAGCTCGGCCTGTTTGTATATATCTGATTAAGGAGTGGTGCTATCGATGAAAAAAAATGTCTTTACCATAATTTTTTGGGGATCGCTGTGGGGACTGGCCGAGGCTACCCTGGGCTTCATACTGCACCTGCTGGCGGTGGCTCTGCCGGGAGTGCCGGGCTTTTTTATGTTTCCTGTTGCTTTTTATTTTATGAAGAAGGTTTACGATGCTACCGGCAAGGCATCATCGGTTTTCTACATATCCCTGGTAGCCGCCTCCATCAAAATGGCAGATTTCCTGCTGCCCTTGGCCGATCCTATCCGGATCGTCAATCCGGCCTTGTCCATCGTCCTGGAGGGGCTGGCAGTAGGGCTGGTATTTTATTATTGTGCCGGCCATCGGGTATCACTGGCCTATGTCCATACTCTGTTGATGGGGGTGTTGTGGCGGACCCTGTTCCTGGGGCACCTGTTCATCATATCCTTGTATGGCCTGCCTGCGGCCCTGGTTACCGATGGGATAGCCTATACCCTGAGATTCCTGTTGTTGGAGAGTTTCGTCAACAGCCTGTTGATATATGCCTGCCTGCGCCTGGATCGGAATAAGCCGGTTTTCTCCGTGAAGCCGGCCTTCTCCTGCGGAGCGCTGGCAACAGCCATCGGAGCCCAGCTCCTCCTCTAGCAAACAAGGGGACGGTTCTTTTGTTTGCTTGTATACAAATGAAATATGGGGCTGTTAAGGGAAAACATGGCTAAGGTTAGGGGAATCACCTGTTGGGTAGTGTGGTGACAGGAATGTCCCCTTGCAGCGCAGGTACATTCCCCTGGTTTTTCAGGGGTTTACAGATATATAGATAGAGGAAGAGTTTCAAAATTAAGAGAGGAAAAGGGAGTTATGATATACATAATCAGCGGAGGTATAGATTCGGGTAAGACCAGCGGTATGATAGAGCTGTATCGAAGATCAGCACCGGGGTCAGGAGATGGGCTGGTTACCCGCAAGATATATGCGAAACCGAAGCCAGGGATGGCGTTGGAAGGCAGCAAAAGGGATTCCGATGATTTTATCGGCTATGAGCTGTTGCGGCTGAGTACCGGAGAAAGCCAGGTATTGCTGCTGTTAGCCAGCAAATATAACGGGGAGTTTCAGGATTCTTTTACCTTCGGTCGTTTCGTATTTTCCCAGGAGGGATTTCGCTTCGGTAAGGCTGTCATACAGGAACTGCTGGATAATGAGAATATCCAGGATATTTACCTGGATGAGGTGGGGCCAGTGGAACTGCAGGGCAAGGGCTTCTGCAGTATACTGCGTAAGGCGATGAAAAGCGATAAAAACCTCTATTTGACCGTGCGTGACCAGTGCCTGGAGGAGCTCCTGGAGAAGTTCGGCGATCGCCGAAGCCAGGTTCTCTTGTTTCCCTGGGGTTAAAAGCAAACAAGAGGACGGACGGTTTTTGGCTTGTTGTATGCAAGCAAAAGTATGAGGCTGTCAAGCTCCCCTTGACAGAAAAAGAGGAGACAGGCTCTGAGTCGTCCCATTTTCACTCTAGGTGAACCGTAAAGGGATTATTTCCATCCGGTTCAACCAAAAGTGTGGAAAAAATTAACAGGATATTTTAGCTGAATGTAGAAGTTATTACCTGTTGATGAAAAAATGGGAAGGGGCATAAACTGGAAAATGAAACCCACAGGCAATCTCATAATCTTGAGCGGACCTTCATGTGTTGGAAAGGGACCGCTGTGTAATGCTGTACAGAAATTCTACCCGGAGTTGTATGGGAATCTGTATCGCTTGGTATTGTACAACAGTCGTGACAGAAGACCAGGCGAGAGGGAGGGTGTAGACTACTATTTCCGTACCCGGGAAGAGATGGAGGCTATGAAAGACCTGGACAATTTTGTTCTAATGGAGGTAAGGGGGGATCTGCAGGGTCTGGATACCGGGCAACTGCTGCAGGTTCTGAAAGATGGACAGGATGTTCTTTTTGAAGGGAACCCTTTTATTCCCCGGGCTTTGTGGGATCTACCCCAAATGTCCGAGGTTCCAATGATGAAGGTGTTTTTATCCCCTGTTTCGCGAGCTGAGATACTATGGCTGAAGTCGCAAAACGCGGATATCCACGGTACCGTAGTTGATGCCATGCGCCGCAAGCTGCTGCGCCGGACTCAGCGGCAAAAAGGGATTATATCCATGAAGGATCTGGAGAATATCAGGCAACGCAGCCAAAGTGCTCCGGTTGAGCTTAGTCTGGCTTGGCACTTTGACTGGGTGATATCCAATCACGACGGAGAGGACAGCGAGAACTGGACAGCCTTTGAATATCCGGTGGGAGATGCGTTTAGCACGCTGCAAGCTTTTGTCTCCATCCTGCAGGGACAAGAACCATCCTGCCGGGGTGAACGCTGGGAAGCAGACCTGTGGCCGGAATAGGATATTGACCTGGGAATGGGGAGCGGACTCGCGCATCCCGGGTTGGTTGGAGTACATCAGTTCCAGCCGTATTCGCCTTTGAATTCTACGAAACGTACTCCCCCCAGAGGGGCTTTGCTGATTTGTTTATTATCATTTTTGGTAAGCAAGAACAGCTCCTGGCTGTGTTTAGGGCCAATGGGAATCACCATTTTCCCGCCGGGTTTCAGCTGTTCCAGCAGCCGGTCCGGAATTTTGGCGGCTGCTGCGGTTACCATGATACGGTCATAAGGGGCATATTCCTCCCAACCTTCGCTGCCGTCTCCCACCCGGAAATAAATATTATCATATCCCAGGGTTAGGAGCCTTTTTCTGGCTTTTTGCACTAACTCCGAAATCCGTTCCACCGTGTATACTTCTCCGGCGAATCGGGCCAGCAATGCGGTCTGGTAACCAGAGCCGGTACCTATCTCCAGCACCCGGCAGCCCGGCTCAAGGTCCAGTTCCATGGTCATATACAGCACCAGGGTGGGCTGGGAAATGGTTTGATCGAAACCTATAGGCAAGGGATGATCCTGCTGAGCCAGGTCCTGGTATTCGGGATCTACGAAGAGACTCCGATCCAGTTGCTGGAAATATTTATACAGTTCTTCTCTCATCTGTTCCTCCTTGGATGTTCGGGGGGGGGCTTCATCTGTCCATATTTTATGTGCTGACGGAATAAATCTTATGGAAACCTGTTCTGATTATTGCGCGGAAGGGTGGTTGGGCCAATAGCAGTAAACAACAACAAGGATTGGTAAAATGGATTACTGTCCTAAGAACAGGTTTAATGTAATTATACCAGATAAAGAGCAGGGAGACCTACCCCCTGCTTTTCTATAAGCTATATAACCTGTCCCCTTGGCTTTGGCGTTATATCTGCTCCAATTCGGTAAGGGGGGCGAAACGATAGCCTTCGCTTTGGATGTCCTTGATAACTCGATCCAGGATCTGGGTATTGGTGGCAGAAACCGCATGCAGAAGCATGATCTGCCCGTTATGAGTGCCCTGCATGATTTTCTGATAGGAGGACTCCGGATCGGGCTGCTGGTCTACCAACCAATCCTGGTAGGCGAAGCTCCAGAATATCGTTTTATAGCCTAATTCTTTGGTCATCTGCAGGCTTTTTTCACTGTATTCGCCCCGGGGTGGGCGAAAGAAATTAGGCATTCGGGTTCCTATCAAAGCCTGAAAGGAGTCTTCCACTGCAGTGAATTCCTGTTTGAATGCTTCAGGGTTGCCGGTTTTTGCAGGCATTGATGGGTGGGTCTGACTGTGATTGCCAACGATATGTCCTTCGGCCACCATGCGTTTGACCAGCTCCGGGTTCCCGGTAACATAAGGGCCGGTCACAAAGAAAGCAGCCTTAACCTGGTTAGCCTTCAAAATGTCCAGGATCTGTGGAGTGTACCCATTCTCGTAACCTTCATCAAAGGTAAGGAAAATCACCTTTTCTTTACTGCCCACATAGTAAGCGTCATAATCAGCCAGGGAAAAGCCCAGATCGGTATTTGTGCGGGGAGTTTTGTGCTCCTGGTTGCGAACATAATACCAGCTCAAGGTCTTATTCTCGGCACTGAGCGAGCTGGAAGGCTCTTCCCTATTCACCGGGGTTTCATCCTCTGCCAGGGCCGGGGTTTCCGTCTCCGGCTGGACTGTTTCCCGTATCGGAAGAGCAGTTTCCTCCGCCTCGCTGACTGCGGCTGGTTTACCACAGCCTGAGGTGAAGCAGGCAACAATTATGATAACGATGAATAATAAACAGGTCAATTTCTTCATAAGCGGTGGTGTCCTTTCTTGTCCAAATTTCAAGTTATTCCGGGTAACTATAGTTTATACTCTTTTACCTGCTTTTATCTTACCTAAAATTTGAAAAAACGACAAAGCCGTCGAGGGGCACATTAAATATGCCTTGATCAGGAATGCTAATCAATACAGCAGTTGCCAGTGCTGCTCTCTTTAACCGGAGGGTGGAAAAAAGAAAGGAGTGATGGCTTACGGATAGGAAACGAGCGGAAGAAATATTGGATTCGCTGGGAGTTATCGAGGTGGTTCATCGTAATTCTCCGGTATGGCTTAATGGCTTGGATGAGGATATGGCTGACATAGAATACCTGGACAGCCTGGTTAATGCCAGAGTACCGCTGTCGGAACTACGAGAAAAATGACCAATCAGGAATCTCAGCACTCTCAATTATACGTCTTCGACATCCCAAGGTTTGAAACCCCGGCCATATACCTCCACGGTGTCAGTGATGGTGATAAAGGCCTCGGGGTCCAGGCGAAATATCAATTCTTTCAAATGCGGAATTTGGGTTTTCCCGGTGGTGACCATGATGATGTCCTCTGCCTGACCGGTATAGGCACCTTTGCCGCTTAGAAAGGTACAGCCCCGATTCATTCGATGCATAATGGCGTGGGCGATATCGTTGGATTTTTTGGAAACTATAATAACCGTCTTCTTGGAGATGAAGCCGGAAGTGACGCTGTCGATCATCTTGGAGCTGATGAACATGGTCAGAGCCGAATAAAGGGTTAGCTGAATATTGCTGGTAATCAGGGCGGCAGCCAGTACCAGAGCATTAGTGACAAAAAACGTGGTGCCGAAATTAACCCCCCAAATCCGGTGAAAAATTCCGGCGATTATATCCAGTCCTCCGGTAGAACCACGGTATATCAAGGCCAACCCTACGCCCACCCCGTTTAAGGCTCCACCCAGCAGCGCGGAGAGCAGGATGTCATCAACCGCCAGCTGAAAATCCAGAGGGGCCAGCAGGGCCAGGAAACCAGACAGGCTTATCATGCCCACGAAGCTGTAGATGGTGAACCGGCGGCTGGCCAGAAAAAAGCCGGCTATAAAAACCGGGATGTTTAAAGCTATGTACCACAGCCAGATGGGGAACCCGGTCATAAAATGCAGGATGATGGCAACGCCGCTTAAACCACCGGTCAGCAAGCGGGCCGGCACCACAATGAATTGAATAGCAGCAGCTATTATCAAAGATGCCAGGACTATGACGGCCATATCCTTAAAAGAGATTCGTTCCAGAGCTAATAATTTTGGCATATAATACTCCTTGCCAATTTAATGAATAACCATTGTTAGTATTTTATCATCTACAGCATAATATGTAAGTGGCAAACAAAACAAGGGAGGGGACGGACACAGAAACTGCAAGAGAGCCAGCATTGCGGATTTATGCCAGCTCTCTTACGTCGGAGATTGGTAAGGGTACATTTAGTACCTCCTTGTGGATTCATTACCCTGAAGTTTCAACCTCAAGTTCCTGCCGATTTTTTTTAGATTCCGCCAGGGCGAATGGTACTCACGTCCCTGCTTTCCTGCTAAAATGTTTTCTTTGGGAACCTGTGCTTAGCTCCGGGTAACTGTCAGGATTTCCAGTATTCCCTTCTTCCCCGGAAATTTCTCCTTTCTGATTCAGGCTTGATTCTTATTTGAGCTATTTCAGAGTTTCTGCCGCATCGCTGAACTTTCATCCATTGACCCGGTGATTATCTGCCAAAATTCGCGTTTGTAAGAACCTTCCTGCTCCATCAAGACGGGCCCCCGGGTTTCCAGTTCCACTTTCATCCCGTATATATCACCCCTTCGGATTGCGATTTATCGTTTGCGCTCAGGCCTGTTTTAGAGGTCTTTTCGGACAGCCCTGTTGCTGTCGTAAAAATTCCTGCTAATTCACCTTTGCGAGAACCAATCCCAATACTTAGGGTGATGTCAGGATATAAGCTTTACCTTAGATCCTGGTATTTATATTCTATGCAGGGCCTCGTTAATTGTCAATAAATTATCAGAAGATTTTGACTTTAGTGATTGTTTTCTTTTTCTTAAATAAGAGCCGTTTTTGACAGGGCGGATGCCCATAGATTAAAATAAACGAAAGGGTGCCAGGTTACACCTGAACATCTCCTTTTTTTCCGCATTGATTATGAGCGCACTCCTATGCCCGGCAACGGTTGCCTATGGATTCCAGAAGATAAATTGCCCGACTCCCTTGGCTTTTAGTACCATTCCATACGAATCATTCATCCTGTCTGGCCGGTCAGATCCAAACCGGAATCTGTTTATAATAATTCCGCTGTTCAACTACATAATATCAGGCAATTTGAAAATATTAAAAATAGCTGCTGGTAATACAACCGGGAGGTGTCAGTTTTGATCGACGGAAAACTTCTTAGAGCGATTATTATGCTGTTTCTTCTGGCCGTGTCAGGCTTCTATTGGCCCGGGACGGCTGCTGCCCAGGAAAGACCGCTGGTGTACGTTCTGAGGGTTGACGGTACGGTAACAGCAGGGACGGCTGGCTATCTGATGAGAGGGATAGGAGAAGCCGATAGTCGGGCGGATGCGGTAATAATACTGCTGGATACTCCCGGTGGGCTGGTAACTGCCACCCTGGATATAATACAGCTTATGGAAGCGGCTGAGATTCCGGTTATTACCATGGTTCATCCTCGCGGAGCCATAGCGGCTTCGGCGGGAACCTTTATTTTGGTGGCCGGAGACGCTGCGGTTATGGCCCCGGGCACTACCTGCGGGGCAGCTATGCCGGTTACAGTTGGCACTATTGGGCAGGAACCCCAGGCTGCGGATCAAAAGACCATCAATTTCCTGGCTGGTCATATGAAGAGTATTGCCCGGGAAAAGGGGAGACCGGAGGATGTTGCTGAACGCTTTGTAACCGAGAATCTCACTCTGACTGCCGAGGAGGCTAGGGAGTTGGGCATTATTGATTTAATTACCGGTGATATGAGCGAGATGCTGGAACAGCTGCACGGTCGGGAGGTGGCCACCGGTAGCGGGCCAGTGGTCTTTAATACTGCCAATGCCAAAATAGAAGAGCTGTCCTTAAATTTTAGCGAAAAACTGGTCAACATACTAAGCGACCCTGCCTTGGCAGGTTTGTTTATTATGTTGGGAATGTATGGTTTGATTATAGGGTTTTCCTCGCCGGGGTACTTCCTGCCCGAAGTGCTGGGGGCGATCCTGCTGGTAACCGGACTGTACGGCGCCGGACTGTTTCAGGTCAATGTGGCTGCGGTTCTGCTCATCGTACTGGGAGTGGGCATGCTGATAGCGGAAGCCTTTACTCCTACCTATGGAGTGCTGGGAACCGGAGGGGTAGTGGGAATCGTATTGGGTATGGTATTGTTTCCCTCTGAGCCGCTGATGCCTGCTGCCTGGTTTGTGAAACTCAAGGTGCTGGCCATTGGAACCGGAGTTATCAGTGCAGTTCTGGTAATAGTAATACTGATGGGCATTCTGCGTTTGCGCCGGCTGAAGCCGATGCAGGATGAGAGGGAGTTTTTCAACACCGAGGTCTACGTAATAAATGATCTGGACCCCCAGGGGCAGGTTAAGATCCGCGGGGAAATATGGAGCGCCCGGTCCAGGGGCGGGGAAGTGATAAAAACTGGTCAGAAAGTAAGGGTGGCAGAACGCCAGGGAATCATGCTGATTGTGGAGTCGGAAGCAGAAATAAGTGAAAAACAGGAGGGATAACATATGGAAATTATTGGCGCATTGGTAAACTGGCTGGGCATTATCCTGCTGGCGGTTATCGTTTTGTCCTCCAGCATCAAGGTTATTCCGGAATATGAGAGAGCAGTTTTGTTTCGCCTGGGCAGGATGGTAGGGGTGAAAGGGCCGGGGCTGTTTTTTATCATTCCTATAATTGACAGGATTATTCGAACTTCCCTGAGGATTGTGGTGGTAGACATTCCCCCTCAGGAGGTTATAACCCGGGACAACGTGACTACCAGGGTCAATGCGGTGCTGTATTATCGGGTAGTATCCCCTGAGCGGGCTATTGTGAATGTGGAGAGATTCCCCGAGGCTACCAACCAGCTGGCGCAGACTACCCTGCGCAGCGTGGTGGGAACTGCTGAGCTGGATGAGCTGTTGTCCCAGCGGGAAAAACTGAACCAGACTATTCAGAATATAGTGGATGAGGCCACCGATCCCTGGGGAATCAAGGTGACTGCGGTAGAAATAAAGGATGTGGTGCTGCCCAACGAGATGCAGCAGGCCATTGCCCGGCAGGCCCAAGCGGAGAGGGATCGGCGCGCAGCTATCATACAGGCTGAAGGTGAACGGCAGGCAGCCGAGCAGCTGGCCCGGGCTTCTGAAATATTGACCGGGGTTGAGGGCGGGCTGACTCTTCGCCTGCTGCGTTCTCTTTCCGAGGTATCCAATTCCCCTAATACTACTATATTATTCCCGCTGCCCATGGAACTGGGTAAATTGTTGAGCAATATCCGGAAATAACAAAGAGTCAAGGGAAGGCTTCCCCTGACTCTCTGGATCTGGTATTATTTGGAGCCGGGCTCCAGGACCAGCCGATATTCCTTTTTATCCTGTTCGACCTTGCTGCTATAACCTTGGTTCTGGGCCAGGCGGAGTACGTTTTCCTTGGAAACTTCACTCTCCAGCAGCACGACAATGGTTTCAGCCGGGTTTTTCTCCATTGCGCTCTTGGTTTTTACTACCGGTATGGGACAGGAAAGACCTCTGACGTCAATTTCTACTGACAATTGCTAAACCTCCTTTTTATAAAACCCGGTTACTCCAAGTTGATTTCCCTTCGGAATACTTCCGGTAACCGGGCAATAATTTCACTGATTCTGGTGGCCGGGGTGGTTTTTCCCCTGGCTCCCGCCAGCCGGTTGGCCCGGGCACTGATTTCCAAGGCTGATGAAATATCCAGGCCTTTGTAAATCAGGGCTGCACACATCCCGGTGATGGTGTCACCGGTGCCTCCAATACACTCTAATGCCGGCACATCCGGTCCTGCGATGGAGGCCAGGATGCCTTCTTCATTGGCAACAAAGTCTGATTCTCCCTTGACCAGCATATAACGGGCGGCACCCTGATTTTTGTATGCTTCGGCAATTAGTTCCGGGATGGATCGGACATCACAGGTTTCAAACAGGTGCTTGTCTATATAGGCAGGATGTATTGCTTCAGCATCGGCCAGGAATGCGATTTCAGATAAATCGGGAGTAAATACATCAAATTCCGAAGCCAGCCCGACGGCTTTAGCGGCATACATCGATGCTGCATCGGCAATCAATACCGGCCTGGTTTCCAAAGCCTTTACTTGTTCACATAACTGGTGCATCAATTCCAGATCCGGCATCCAGTAGTGAAGAGCCAGCACCTTTGGCTTGAGCCGGGGCAGATGATCAATTAAGTATTGATATATCAGCCGACTGCCGTCTCCCCGGCCTATGTCTCCGGCTATGACTGCCCGGGGGGCTACCATCCGGAAATGATCGCTTACGGCCAGAGCCGCACTAATCATAGCTGCGGTTCCTTGAGTGGAGGGGATCTGATGTTCATTGAGCTTTAATTCCGTTCCTTCTCTCTGCACCTGCCCGTCCAATAGAGAGAAATTGGGCAGGGGTATTATACCTGCTATTATCAGCATCAAATCCCATCTCCTTTCTTCCAGATTTCCAGGGCTCCTTCAACCGCTCGATCCAGCATCAGGGCACAAAGGGTATGGCCCACATCCCGGGGGCGGGGAATCTCATCCAGGCGTTTCCCCAGCATGGCTATATGCAGGTAAGGAATGTCTGGACAGCCCCCGCCTGAAGTATTTACTATTAATCCGCTGCCAGTTTCATAGGTTAGTTTCATATTTCCTGCTTTGACCATGGTATGTTCCGGATATTCGAAAACCTGAACGATATCCAGCAGTTGAGTACTTCCTTCCAGGCAGACTACCTCTTTATATGGCACCGCCTGCAAAGTTCTCTCTATGGCTGGCTGTTCTATCAGGTTGATTTCTAGGGCTATATCACAGCCTTTACGCAATTGCGGAGGAGGAGCAACCAGGGCACAGGCATATCCGGACCTTTTTACCAGCTTTTCCGACCTAATTGCCTCTTCTACTGTATCAAAGAGTACCAGCCCTTTGTTCCGCTTGTCCTGCAAGGCCTTGTTATCCGGCTCGGTTCTGGCCTTCTTCTTCGACCATAACAATATGCTGCACCTCCTTCCTCCAAGTCTAACAGCAGGTGTTTTCTTTAGTCTAGCTGTTCACTCATGAAGAAGCCAATGGCACAAACAAAAATCAGTCCAATAATAACGATAGTGGGTCCATATATTCCTGGGCCGGCTGGGCTGGAAGCCATCAGCCAGTTGTGACTTACTGCAGCTCCGGCAACTAAACCAAGAATGCTGATGCCGGCATCCGTATCTCCTTCTGCAGCCAGAACCGTCTGCCGCAGGGGACAGCCCCCCATCAGGGTACAGCCCAATCCGCAGAGAACCATACCCATAAAATTCCACAGGGCATTGCTATGGGCTACCGGCTGCCCTTCAAAGCCAATATTAACGGCTCCGATAAGGAAATTAACCAACAGGGCGCCAACAAAGAAGGCGGCGATGCCGCTGAACAAATAAGAATCCTTGACCAGAGAGAGGTCACGCCACCCGCCTACAAAGCACATCCTGGTTTTCTGAGCCAGAAACCCAATGGTCAAGCCTACTACCAAGGCAATTGACATGGGAGCGTACATGGAACCTGGTCCGCTTTCACTGTTAAATATGAATTCAGGCTGCGTGATGGCTAGTATTAACAGGACAACCATAAGAACTGGCATAATATAACCTGCTATGGGATAGGTGGAGTTGGTGCGTCCCAGATTGAAGCCGCGTTTTAGGAAATATATGCCTATGAAAGCTCCCACCACAATCCCGGCAATGGCATACAGGGCATTAAGGTCTCCTCCGGCCAGTCTCAGTACCGCACGAACCGGACAGCCCAGGAAAACCAGGGCGCCGATCATGACGAACATGCCCAGCAAGAAGCGAACCAGAGGATTGGAGCCTCCCCGCGCGCGGAATTCCCCAAAAGAAAGAGCGGAGATGAAGGCTCCCAGGCACAAACCTATTATTTCCGGCCGCAGGTACTGTACTACCTCGGCCCGGTGAAATCCTAGCGCGCCAGTGATGTCCCGGTAGAAACAGGCTACACAGATACCCATGTTGCCCGGGTTGCCCAGTTTGGTCATGTAAGCGGCCAGGGCGCCAAAAACCAGACCGGCAACAATAATCAGGTATTTTTGATTTTTCAACTCTTTAACCTCCTATCATATTGTCGAAAAATAAAAAAATATTGCTAAAAATCCCTCCCCTCATAACCAGTGCAAACAATAAAATGAGGCGCGAAAAAATGTTCCCCGTTTCCATAAACGCTCAAGTTCAACAAAATAGGTACCGGGTTCTGCTTCCCGCCTCGTTACAGCGATGGGTTGAAACTGCTCCAAGTTTCTTCCGATGCTTTAAAATTCGACACAGGGAGGTAAAAACCTTCAGAGTAATACAATATATAACAGAATATTATATAAAATTGTAAAAGGATGGGCGGATTCAGGCTGTTGTGACCGACTGAGAGCATGGCTGGTAAATATTAAGCAGGATTGTGAACGGGGGTGGTCGAAGCGAACTGGGAATAGATTACCATTGGTGGAAAAAGTGGTCCCACTGTAGATCTGACAAGTATTTTGAATACTGTATGCATGGCGTATAATAGATTGAACTTTTGCGTCGAAAATAATAGACTTTATATATCAGTCAAGAAAGGGGAAATGAATATGTCCTGGGAGATCAAAGTCGAGAGAACCAATAGTCCGAAGGCTAGGCCGGATCAGAATAGTCTGGGCTTCGGTGATTACTTTACCGATCATATGTTTATTATGGATTACACAGAAGGCAAGGGGTGGCATGATCCGCGCATAGTGCCGTATGCGCCGCTGTCGCTGGATCCTGCTACCATGGTGCTGCATTATGGGCAGGCGATATTTGAGGGTTTAAAGGCTTACAAGACGAAGGATGGTAGGATTCTCTTGTTCAGACCGCACAAAAATATGGAAAGGGCCAACATTTCCAATTCACGGCTGTGCATTCCTCCTCTTGACGTTGATTTTGCGGTAGAAGCGATAAAGGCAGTGGTGAGAGAAGATCAGGATTGGATTCCAGAAGCGGAGGGAACTTCTCTTTATATAAGACCATTTATTATATCAACTGATCCTTATCTGGGGGTAAGACCTTCTTATACATATAAGTTTATTATCATATTGTCCCCGGTGGGCGCCTACTATCCCGAAGGAATAGATCCGGTCAAGATCTATGTTGAAAGTAATTATGTCCGGGCAGTTAAGGGTGGAATGGGTTATACCAAGACTCCGGGCAATTATGCAGCCAGTTTGATTGCCCAGGTGGAGGCCAAGAATAGGGGATATACTCAGGTTCTTTGGCTGGACGGGGTAGAAAAGAAGTACATTGAAGAAGTTGGTACTATGAATGTGTTCTTCAAGATTGATGGAGAGATTGTTACTCCGGCAGTTGAAGGAAGCATCCTGGCCGGGATAACCCGGGATTCAACTATTGAGCTGCTCAAGAGTTGGGGAGTTCCTACTACTGAACGACAGATTTCCATTCAGGAACTGTATGATGCCAATGCCGGCGGCAAGTTGGAAGAAGCCTTTGGAACCGGTACTGCGGCGGTTATTTCTCCAATTGGGGAATTGAACTGGGACGGTAACGTCATTTCCATTAATGATGGGAAAATCGGCGAATATGCCGCCAGAATTTACGACACCATGACCGGCATGCAGTATGGAAAGCTGGAAGACAAGTTCGGCTGGATAGAGGAAGTATAGAACAGAAAGGGTTCAAATATAATAAATCACAAACAGGTTGGGTAATTTGACTGCCCAACCTGTTTTTTTGGTTGTCTTTGGGGAGGAATATACATAGAACCGATCCAGCCGGCAGTTGTCCAGCCGGCCCCATCTGCAAGAAGAACAAACCGCTTCTATGACCTTAATTCGAGTCTAATTGTCTTTGTAAATGATGGTTCCTACATGTTCGCCTCTCAGAGCCCGGGTGATGTTACCTTCCACCGTGCCATTGATTATCTGAATTTCCCGGGTATTTTCCGAGTGTAGCATCGATATCAGCACCATGGGTTCCACCACTAGGTCTTCCAGGTCTCTTTCCATAAGTTCCCTGGCTCCGATCCGGGGAATAAATTCTGCCTCGGGGTCGATTTTGGGATTATCGGTGTACAAACCGTTAACATCTTTGATAAACAGGCATTGTTTGGCCCCGGTAACTTCCGATAGAAGGAAAGCCCCCACATCAGTCCGATTGGGAGGGAGTCGACCTTCTTCCGGAGGATGTTCCCAGAATCCATATGGCGGCATACCGTGTATTACAGGAATACAGCCCTGATTCAGGTAGGCGGCCAGCTTGGGAATATCGTCATGCCCAATTTTAATGCCTCCGTGTGGATTGAGCAGGGTGGAAATCATCAGAGCATTCTGTTCCGAAACACTCTGTCCCAGAGTGGCAATAATACCCGTAGGCATCCCCAGTTCCATAGCTATGGCGTAAACGTGGCGGGAGCGAGTGCCGCCGCCGGTGGAGATCACCATCCGGTGCTCCAGCTTATTCTCAACTATTTCCTTAATAATAGGGAGTACGGCCCGGGCACCCATATCGGTTATGCTCTGACCGCCGATTTTCAGGATGCTGACGTCTGGCAGAGCTTTAAACTGCGGCCCATATTCCAGGGATTTAAGAAAGCTTTTGCCTACCAGCGATTCACCCATCAACTTGCTCTTGATATGCAGTCTTTTACTGTCGCGTTCACGAATCAGGGGCATTAAGCAACTACCTCTTCTTTCTTGGATTTGGGCTAATCATCATCACCATTATCTTTTTCCCGGGTGAGGTATACTATTTCCCCCTCAATTCTGCCGGCTATTTGTTCCAACTCAGATTTGCGAATGTGATTAACGTTGATCCTAAGATCGGTTCCTACCGTACCAACAACGGCAAAACGGGGCTTCTTCTCACCCTCACCTACCTGATTGCGTTCTCTGACGAAGAGTATGGGAGTTGACATAAACTTATCCTCCTTCATGCATTATTCTACAATCATAGTTCCATGCACCCCCATTATAACAAAATTCCCACCCCCATCAAAGGGGACGGCCTGACCAAACAAGGGGACGGTTCTTTTGTTTGCTTGTATACAAGCAAACAAAAGAACCGTCCCCTTGTTTGGTCAGGCCGTCCCCTGGTTTTCTTACTTAGATCGAGGTGGCATATCCTACCATCCACAACAGTTCTTCATCTTCCAGGCCCAATTGCAGCACGATGACAATATCGTTGTACAACCACATGCTTAGCAGGTCCAAATCGCCGCTTAGCACTGCGCTTTCCCACTGATCCGGATCATCTATATATTGCTCATCATACCAGACGGGATAAAAATCAGCATCACCGTATTTAGTACTCAGTACTTGCTCCAGCTGCCAATATTCACTCCACAGGTTGTTCTGGTTCAACGAACTGGTATCCAGATAATAATATGCTGCGGACAAGTGGTTTTCCAGGAATACGTAGGCTAGGGATGCATCATAATTCTCTACCCGGATATTATTGTAGATCAGCAAATAGGATTCATTATCTTCATAAGCAGTAAAAGGAAGATTTCCTTCCGAAGCTTTTACTTGGTCCGGACTGGCTCCCCAGGTGGTGTTGCGGAAATGGAAGGGCTTATTCATGCTGTTGTTATTGGACGTTGTAATGGTAATGGTCTGGGTTGAGGCCTCCCACTGCACCTGAGCTCCCAGGGATTCACTGACAAAACGCAGGGGGACCAGGGTTCGACCATTGACCACCCGGGCTGGGACTTCGATTTGATAGGGCTGATTGTCTATATATGCTGTAGTCTGCCCTATGGTCAAACGGATCTGTTTTGCCCCTGCCAGGGCGGTTACGGTTCGGGTTTCTCCGTTCCAGAGCACCTCGGCCCCCAAAGCCTCGAAGATAGCCCGCAACGGCACTAGGGTGCGTCCATTTTCAATAATCGGCTCCACATCGAAGGACAACCTGCTGCCATCCACCAGCACCGCAGGAGCCGCCCAGGCGGAGGGGGCCCAGCCCAGGCAAAGGACGCTGATAATTAGCAGTACAACTAATCTCTTCATGCTGAAACATCTCCTCTCGTTTTAAAAGATCAGGGATATAAACCCCATTACTTCATGGCAGGTTGAAAGTAGCTATACCTCTAGATATTTTAGAATAAAGGCATATATGAAAGCGGTTTCTTTTAAACTCTCATATCTTCCATCGGTACCGGAATGCCCGCTGGACATGCTGGTTTTCAACAGGATGATATTATCGTCAGTTTTATATTCCCGCAGTTTGGCAGTCCATTTGGCCGGCCCCCAGTAGGGGATTCGTGGATCATTAAACCCAGCTGTAACCAGCATGTGAGGGTATTCCTGGTTGCTCACATTATCATAGGGCGAATAACTTCTGATATAATCATAATAACTTCGATAAGCTGGGTTGCCCCACTCTCTGAATTGAAAGGAACGCCCCGGATTTGAGGAGTCGGTAAGGATATTCAAAATATCTACGGCCGGAACCTGGGCTACTGCGACCTGGAATAGATCCGGGCGCATATTGACCACTGCTCCCACCAGCAATCCTCCCGCACTTCCGCCGGATATGGCCAGATTATTGGAACTGGTGTAGCCCTGGTCTATGAGAAATTCGGCACAGGCTATAAAATCGGTAAAACTGTTCTTTTTTCTCAGCAGAGCTCCGTCATAATGCCAGTTGCTCCCCTTCTCACCTCCGCCGCGTACATGGGCAATGGCATAAATCACTCCTCGGTTGAGCAAGGGAATGAGGTCAGAGTCAAATAGCAGTGCCCGACTGATGCCGTATGCCCCATAACCCTCCATTATCACAGGATTAGAACCATCCCTGACCATACCCTTTTTATACAACAGGGTGAGGGGAACCAGCGTTCCGTCTTCGGTCTTGGCGTAGAGTTGTTCGCAGGCATACTGTGAGGGGTCATATCCATCGACCTGCAACTGGTCTATCAGTTCTGACTCCTGCTTTTGAATATTGTAACAGTAAAGTGAGTCCGGGGTGACGGGCGATGTATAATAATAGCTAAAGGCGTTATCGTCGAAATAGCTGTAGTCCAGGGTAACCTCAAATGAAGTTTCGGGTAATTTCAGGTAATGAGTCTCTCCGGTATTCCATTTGACAATCCTTATTTTCTGCAATCCGTCATGCAGTTCCTGAACTACCAGATAGTCCCGGCAGACCAGAAAATCAAGGATTGAGACATCTTCCCGTCTGGGCAGCAGGTTCTTCCAACTACCAGGCAGAGGTGAGTCCTCGGGGGCTTTGACCAGCCTCAGGTTTGGACTGCTGTCACTGGTCAGTATTATGAACGAGTCGGGTATGTGCTGGACTCGGTAAAAGATACCGAACCAGCGAGGAAGAACAACCCGGGGTTCTGCTTCGGGCTCCTTGGACAGGCACAGTACTTCCGAAGCATATATGCCCACGCAGTTGATCAGCAGGTATTCATGATCGTTGCTGATCTCGGTGGTTATATAGAAGTTATTATCGGTTTCTTCGTATATCAATTCATCCTCGGCGAATGAGGTTTCCAAGCGGTGGCGATATAAGTAGCGGGGATATCCATCCCGGTCCAAGCGAGTATAAATCAGAGTCTCATTTAACCAGTATACATTACCAGATATTTCCGTAAGCACCTCGGGCAGGGTCTGTCCGGTGTTGAGATCTTTAATATACAGGACGTATTTTTCATCTCCGCTATAATCAAGGGTGTAGGCAAGTTTGGAATGATCCTGGCTGATATCTATAGCTCCCAGCTGAAGAGCAGGATTGTTTCCGGTGATTAAATTGTAATTTAACAAGATCTCCTCCGCAGCATCTGGTGAATCCTTTTTACGGCAGATGAGGGGAAAATTTTGTCCGGATTCCATACGAGTATAATATATGTACTGGTCAATGGTGACAGGGGGAGAAATATAGTTTTGCTGCATGTGTTGCAGCATTTCGGAATAGATGTCGTTCTGGAGCTGCTGCGAGTCAGCCATAATGAGTTCGCTGTATCTGTTTTCCGCTTCCAGGTGAGCCTTTACATCTGGATCATCCTGATTTCTGAGCCAGCTGTAATTATCTATCCTGGTATCCCCATGCTTGGTTATTTTCTCCGGAACCTTTTTCAGGGCAGGAGGAGCGATGGTCCCATTGACATCAGCAACTGCAGCTGCCGGAGCCGGCAGCAAGATGGCTAGACATAACACCAGAGAAACAAGGACTGAAATAGACTTTCGCAAAGCTTAACCCCTTCCTTCAGTTATTTTCCGCATGACCATATATTACCATAAATAGACAGCATAGCCTAGATACCAAACAAGGGGACGGTTCTTTTGTTTGCTTGTATACAAGCAAACAAAAGAACCGTCCCCTTGTTTGGTACGGGGTTAATCAGTATATGCTATTTTGATGTTGGCTTTATATTCTATTATCCTGTTGTCCTGACAATCTGCGGTCCAATTATACACTTCCACTCCGGTGATATTGTCCATGCTTTTGGAAGCCTCGGTCACTGCATTTTCTATGGCATGCTGCCAGCTCTTCTTTGACTCACCCACAAATTCAGCAACTTTTACCTGCACTATATAACCTCCTTTTCGTAATTCATATAAATAGTGTGCTTTTTTTGCTTTCATTTTATACAAAAGCAGCAAACAAGAAACCACGTATGATCGATAAACGAATACTGGAAGGGGATGGGCACCTGGGGCAGAGGAATGGAGACCCATCTCACCGAGAGACTGGTGACAGGAATCTCCCCCATGACGAGAATGCCCCCTTACGGCATAGGAATTCCTGGAGGATAATAGCTTGCACACAAGCAAACAAAAGGACCGTCCCCTTGTTTGTCTTACTAATACGGGTATAATAAGAGAAGTCGGTATTCTTATGTATTTATCTCTGTGCCGGCCAGATGAAAGGTGAGGGAAATAATGAACAACAATGATGAGCAGATCAAATCATTTATAAAAGAAAAATATGGCCAGATTGCCTTGGCTAACGCGGGCGGATGTGGCTGTGGAACCGGGAGTTCCTGCTGCGGAAGCAAGCCTGACGCAGCCTTGACCCTGGGTTATTCTCAGGAAGACCTGGAAATGATGCCGCATGGTTCCAACATGGGTCTGGGTTGCGGAAATCCCCAGGCTATCGCTGGCTTGAAGGAGGGTGAAACGGTACTGGACTTAGGCAGCGGAGGCGGATTCGATTGCTTTCTGGCCAGAAAAGCAGTGGGGGAATCGGGAAGGGTGATTGGGGTGGATATGACCAGGGAGATGGTTGAGAAAGCCACTGGACTGGCAGCAGCAATGGGTTACATTAATCTTGAGTTCCGCCTGGGGGAGATTGAGAATATTCCGATGGAAGATAACTCGGTGGATGTGATAATATCTAATTGTGTGATTAATCTTTCCCCTGACAAGCCCCGGGTTTTTAAAGAGGCATTCAGGATATTGAAGCCTGGCGGAAGACTGGCCATTTCTGATATTGTTGCTATCGCCCCTATGCCGGAAGCTATGAAAAACGATCTGGCGCTGCATGCAGCTTGCATTGCCGGGGCCGAGTTGATAGAGAATATCGAAAGCATGCTGAAGGATGCCGGATTTAAAGGGATTCGTATTATTCCTATGGACCGGAGCAGAGAATCTATCCGGGATTGGTCGCCGGGAAACGATGTTCAGGATTATGTGCTCTCAGCCAGTATTGAAGCCAACAAGCTGTAAATACTAATGGATAGATTAGGATAAAACGTAATTGCTGCCCGCTAATTGTCGAGGAGTACATTGGAGGATAAACAAATGATAGGGAAAGTTGAGGCAGTAAATGTTTCGGAAAAACGAGGAGAAAAGAAAAAGACCGTTCAAGAGATTAACCTTAGAGCAGGTTATGGCATCGAGGAGGACGCCCATGCCGGAGATTGGCATCGGCAGGTGAGTCTGCTTTCATTATCTAGCTTTGAGAAAATGCGAAAACTGGGAGCAGATGTTGTCTATGGAGATTTTGCTGAGAATATCAGTGTGGCAGGGATAGATGTGTTTAAATTGCCAATAGGTACCAGGATAAAAGTAGGAGAAGCCCTGCTGGAGGTTACCCAGATAGGCAAGACCTGCCATGATATGGGCTGCGCAATTAAAAAACAGGTAGGTACCTGTGTTATGCCCCATGAAGGCATCTTTGCCCAGGTGCTGGAATCTGGCCGGGTGCAAGCAGGAGATGCAGTTGAGGTAATGAAATAGGAAGGTTTCCCATTATACAAGTTATTGGTAATTTTAGTGCCAGCTGATTTTTCCCGGCCAGGCCAGCATACCCCAAGGAACGGGTAGGGGCTGCCCGGCCGCAGTTGGCATCCATCCCAGGGAATATATAGACTTGCTTTAGTTGTCGGAATCGTAGAAGTCATACCCGGCAATTTCCAGAGTTTCACCCCGGTCCGACATGGCTCCGCTGAAGGAAATGTCTTCTTCGGCGGGACGGGTGAAGTTATCCCGGGTCTTACGGGCACACTGTATGCACTGAGTGGTATTGAGCACTCTTTCCAGCCTTTCAGGCTCAATGGGGCTGCCGCAAATGGAGCATATGCCGTATTGCCCGTTTTCATAGCGGTTAAGGGCATCGTTGAGTTTCTGCAGTTCCAATTCCATCATTTCCAGCAGTCCGGCATCTTTTTCCCGCTCATACAATTCACTAGCCACATCAGCTGGATGCTGGTCATACATGGATAATTCATCAGTTGATTCTGTTATAGGTATCATTAACTGGTCCTTTTTTCGGGCGATTACCTGCTGAAGTTTTCTTTGCTTATCCAGCAGTCTGCTTTTAGTATCCAAATCCTAACACCTCTGATATATATTTAATGATGGCCATGGAATGGCAACCTGCTTTCATTGTTCCCCAAAATAATCCCGAAAATGTAAACAGGAAACGGTAAAACAAAGCTGTACATTCTGGTTATTTCTAATAATTGGTTGCGCTGATTCCTGGAAAGCATTACCCATACTGCCTGGCAGCAGTTGCCAGGGCATTTAACTCAGGTGAAGGCGACAGCATTGAAGTACTGCAGTATCTGATACCCTTGCTGGCCTGCGCCAACAGACAAAAGAACCGTCCATGCTTTTTCCTGGAGAAGGAGTTGGGAGGTGGGGCGCGAAATACTAGGGGAAAGAATTTTCGAGAGGGGTGCTTGCATGAAAAATGTTAAAGTTTTAGGCATTTCGGGCAGTCCCCGACACGCCAATACCGAGACCTTGGTGAACGAGGCCCTGAAGGCCGCCCGGGAAGTGGGACCGGTGGATACTGAACTGATTTCATTGGCTGGTATGGAAATAAATCCCTGCGACGGCTGTAATAAATGTTACGGTTATTCTAAGGGAGCTTCCTGGGATCGCTTGTGTTACAAGTACGATGACGACGTGACTATGATATATAAGAAAATACGTGATGCAGACGGGATTATTATAGGTTCACCGGTTTATGCCGGTGACATAACGGCTAAACTAAAAGCGCTGATGGAGAGGGGGGCCTGTTTCTGCCATTACTCGGCATCTCCGGTGGCAGGCAGCATTCGCAATAAGATGGTGGGAGGAATCGTGGTTGCTTTTGAAAGGCGCGGAGGACAGGAGGGATCTCTGCAGAGTATCTGGAGATGGGCTACCGGTATCATGTTTTCCTATGTGGTAGGGGCGGTCCCTTTTCCGGATGATCCGCCGCCGCAGGCTTCAGCCTTTGGAGGGTTGGCGGACACTTGTGATTCTTCTGCCGGTCTGGGAAAATACGGAGCCATGCCCGAGACCACCCGGACCCAACCCCCCAGCAGCGGAATTTATAACCTGCGTTCGGTCAGAAATTTGGCAAAAAATGTAAGCCTGGGATCTCTTTTGATCAACCGGGGAACTATATCCCTGCAGTCTGAGGGTATAACTGTGCCACCTCTGCCATTAACTGCTTTTCCGGAAAAAATCCTGCAGCCTGATTCCTATTTGAAGCAAGTCAGGGAGGGCAGGCAAGTACCGGAATATCAAATTATTCTTGAATGAGCGGAGGGGAGCTTGTATGTCCGCTTGGCAAATTCCTTAAGATCACGTCATCATCAGATGATTGGTCAGGTTTCCGGATGGTGAAATATGATCCGCAAGAAAGGCCGGTCAACTACCGTATGATGCCGGCAGTAGTGTATAATAACCCTTATAGGAGGTGGTCCTCAATAATATGGAGTGGGAATTTTTCAAAAAGAACCAGGATGAAATAAAAAATATTAAAAATGAAACAGTTAAAGAATTTTTCCACCAATCATCCAGCTGGCAGAAAAAAGCGGTCAAGTATATTAACGACCCGGATGAGGCCAGAATCCTGCTTAATGAGGCGGTGAAAAAAGCATCTCTTAATAAAACTGGTCCCTTGCATGACATCTGGGATTCTCTGCAAACCCTGTTTAGTTTGATAAGAGATTGGATATCAGGTGATTATCGGGGCATACCGTTTAAAGCCATGTTGCTGGTGATGGCAGGAATAGTATACTTTGTTGCACCTATTGATATAATACCGGAGTTTATCGTTGGACTAGGCTTGCTGGATGATGCGGTGATTTTGGGCTGGATAATTGCTCAAATAGGCAAAGAGTTGGATGATTACCGGGCCTGGAAAAGGGGAGCCAAGGTTATAGATATCGAAGCCACAAGGAAATAATAGGCTGCCTAATGACCTTCTGACTGCATAAGTCATGACCAAGGCTCTGAGGCGGGCAGTCTGTTCTTAGGGGCGGGGACCTCTTCTTCCCTTTAATAGTTGTAAGCGGCGAGAAGTTACTCGCCGTTAATGTTTTTACTGCAGAACTATAATATAATGATAGGCAGGAGTATGTGATTGGATTAAGACCAAAAATATATGAGGAGGGAATATCATTGAGTCACGAAAGAGTTGCGGTGGATTATAAAGTTTTGGTAAGGGATCTGGAAGCGGGGCTGGATGCTTTTGCCGGAGATTTTCCTCTGGAGAGTTTTAGCCAGGGTGACTACAAACAGTACCCGGTTATAACTCTTCTGGCCTGCAGTGATTCTCGGGTGCCGGGGAACATGGTGGGAAGCATGTTCAACCGGGTATTTACTATTGAGAATATCGGCAATCAGGTTAAAACTGGGGAGGGTTCAATTCTCTATGGTCTGCTGCATTTAGGAACTCCCTTCATGATTGTGTCCGGACATAGTGACTGCGGAGCTATCAAGGCTGCCAGTTCTGATTTTTCAGGGGAACCGGAGGCCCTGAGAAAGGAGCTGGAAACCGTCAAGGATTCCCTAACCCGGGGAACCGCAGCTTTGAGCGGCAGCCTGTCCGCTGGGGATCAGCTGAAGTATTCACAGCTGGCTGAACTTAACGTAGATGTACAGATAGAATATCTCTTGAGCAACGCTGAAGTCAAGGCACTGGTGGACAAAAAACAGCTGTATATTTTAGGTACTATGCTGGATATCCATGATGTATACGGCGGCGGATATGCCAGAACATATTTAAGCAATGTGAATGGCGAGAAAGATCCGGAAATTATCAAAGGCCTAGATGATCTCGGTTCTCTGGTGAAAAGAGCCAAAAGATTGATTTAAGTATTTGTTTGTGATTGATTTGGAGGAAAACTGATAGTGGACTTTTCATGGCAGGAAATTGCTTTTGCCTTTTTTGGAGGGTTGGGCCTCTTTTTATTTGGCCTGCGATTTATGTCGGAGGCATTGCAGGCGGTTGCGGGCAATCGGATGCGGACCATTCTGGAACAGGGCACCCGTACTCCCCTGCGGGGAGTTCTTACCGGAGCTCTAGCCACAGCCTTGATCCAGAGCAGCAGTGCTGCCACAGTACTGACGGTGGGACTGGTTAATGCCCGCTTACTGACTCTGCGGCAGGCTATTGGTGTGGTGATGGGGGCTAACATAGGTACTACCCTGACTGCTTACCTGATTGGTTTCAATTTAAAGGACTATGCCCTGCCAATTCTGGGCATTGGCGCCCTTATCTTTTTGTTTTTCAAAGATAGAAGGGCCAAGCTTATCGGTCAGGCTATCTTTGGCTTCGGTGTACTATTCTTCGGGCTTACTATCATGGGCCAGGGAATGAAACCTCTAAAGGATCTGCCTTATTTTCTGAACCTGATGATCAATGTGGAAAACCACGCGGAACTGGGCGTACTGATAGGTATGGTTTTCACTTTTATTGTACAGAGCAGTAGTGCCACCATCGGTGTTCTCCAGGAACTGGCTTATCAGGGGGCAGTGACCTATAAGCAGGCGGTTCCCATCCTATTTGGAGACAACATTGGAACTACCGTTACTGCTCTCCTGGCAGCCATGGGAGCCAGTGTGGCAGCCCGGCGGACAGCCCTTACCCATTTTATTTTTAACGCTCTGGGGACTCTGATTTTTCTGCCCTTGTTCCTTATGGGGATATTCGAGAAAATAGTAATTCTATTTACCAACTATTTATTCATACTATTGCCGGGATTCGAGGGAAGCTGGGAGACTCTGAATATCAAACTGCAGATAGCCCAGACCCATGCGGTGTTTAACCTCAGCAATACCATCGTTCAGCTGCCCATGGTAGCCTTGCTGGCCTTTATTGTTACCAAGCTGATTCCGGACTCCAAAGAGGAGGAACTGCAGAGCGTTCGGTATATAGACAAGCGCTTCCTGAACAACCCGGCTTTTGCCCTTACTCAGGCAACCCGGGAAACCCTGCGCATGGGGCAGTTGGCCCGGGAAGCTTTCAGCAACGCCATCGAATACTTTAATACCCGCGAACATAACCTCTATCAGAGATCAATGGTCCTGGAAGAGACTATTGACGATTTGGAAAGGGAGATTACTGATTATATTGTTCTGGCTTCGCAAAAAAGCCTTACTCCGGAGGATTCCCAGCATGCTTATGTAATATTGCAAGCCCTGAATGACATAGAGAGAATTGGTGATCATTGCGAGAATATCATCGAACAGGCTGAATACGCATTAAAAAATGGAGTTACTTTTTCCGGGGAAGCCCAGGTGGAGTTGCAAAATGTTATAGACATTGCCGATGAAACCCTGGCAATGGCCATGCAGTTATTTGAGAGCAAGGATAAGACTGTTGCTCACCAGGTGATACAGAATGAGATAATGATAGATCATCTTCAGGCTGAATACCGCAAAGCCCATATCCGCAGGCTGAACGAAGGTGTATGCAATGGCAATAATGGAGCTGTTTTTCTGGATATGCTTTCCAACCTCGAGAGAATTGGCGATCACTGCAACAATATAGCCCACTACATATTGGATGAAGCATAGGTCTGGGGAATGTAGAGGAACTCCTTGGAATAGGTGGCCAAGCCAATGCCAGGGTATCCCAGTATTCCTCAAATTAAGGACAGTAATAAGAGGGGGGGGTTCTTCTGTTTAATAAGCACAGGCTTATGTGATAGAAGAACCTTAACTTGTACTGGAGACTTTTTTAGGGCTGATATTCCTGATCAGGTTTTTTCTATTAATCGCTTTAATATTTTGGATATTGGATAAAAAGGCCAATAATAGAGAGGATGATTCTAATCTGCTGGAGAAATAATATAATAAGATAACGGGAGCAAGCCTGAGAATTTTAAAAAATGGGGGCCAAAAATGATAGTATTTATAGCCATTGATGATACCGATAGCATCAGTGAGGGATCTACCGGGAAAACTGCCAACGGTTTGAGACGATTGGTGGAAGAAAAAGCCTGGGGAACCACCGCTCCGGTGACTCGCCACCAGTTGCTGGTGCATCCTGACATCCCCTATACCTCTCACAACAGCGCTATGTGTTTTAAAGCAGATATTGCACTTGAGGCCTGGGATGATTTGATATCCGGAGCCGGGCAGTTTTTGAAGGACGCCAGCGTAGCCGGTTCAGACCCCGGATTATGCATAGCTCGAGAAGACATAACCAATCCATCCGAGTTTTGTGCTTTTGGTTATCGGGCCAAGAAGGAGATCGTCAGGAAAGAGGAGGCTTATCTTCTGGCCCAACGTCTGGCTATCCACTTGTCTGAACATGGCGGCACCGGAGATGGAGTAATAGGAGCGCTGGCAGGAGCAGCCCTGAGGATGTCCGGTAATGATGGGCGATTTCAGGGTCGAACCAAGCTCAAAGAGGCCGGAGAGAAAATGAGCGTAGCAGCGATTAAGAGCTCCAGTGACATAGAGGTGGTAGAGGGCATCGAGGGCTATATACTGCAGGACAGCGAAGAGATAATACTGGGTGAAGTAATCAAAACAGTATTGCTGAAAAATAAACGCAAGCTGCTGGTTTTCATGAACCAGGATGGCTTCTGGCAAACCTGCAGCAAACAACAACTGCGCCAATACTAACAGAACAGAAAACAAGGGGACGGCTCTTTTGTTTGCTTGTGCACAAGCAAACAAAAGAGCCGTCCCCTTGTTTTCTGTTAGTATTCGCCTTTGAGGAATCTGCGGGTTCTGGTGTCCTGGGGATCATGGAAGAGGTTTCTGGTGGGTCCCTGTTCGATTATGCGGCCGTCCCACATCAGGAATGTTTCTTTGGCCAGTTTTCGAGTCTGAAAAATCTTGTGAGTTACCAGTATGATAGTAATTGAATGTTCCTCGTTTATGCGCTTGACATAGTTTTCTATATCAACCGAACTGGTAGGGTCGATATTGGAAGTGGGTTCATCCAGAAACAGGACCCGGGGATTCACAGCCAGAGCGCGAGCGATAGCCACTTTTTGTTTTTCTCCCCCGGAAAGGTTGTTGGCCGGGTGATTCATAAAGTCTAACATACCCAGCAGGGCCAGAGATTCCTGCACTCTGATTTTGGTCTCCCGTTCCGATATTTTTCTGGCTCTAAGTCCATATGCGACATTGTAGTATACCGACCCTTCAAACATGTACGAAGATTGAGTAACCATGGCCATCTGTCTTCTCAAGCGCAGCAGCTGAGATTTGGACCAGTTGATCTGTTCGCCAAAAACCTCCAGCTGTCCGGCCGTGTTAAAAGTCAGAAGCGATAGTATGCGCAAGAGGGTGGTTTTTCCTGATCCATTAGGCCCCATGATGGCATAGATATGTCCGGGAGATATTTCTAGCTGCTCAACATTAAGAACCCGGCGTTCTCCATATGTCTTGCTTAGATTAGATAATCTGAATAGTGCTGTCATCTTTAAAGGACCTCTTTTCAAGTTTCAATATGATGAGCATAATCAAAAAGGCCAGGAGCAGAAGGATAATGCCGATCCCCAGGGCACGGCTGTCGTTCCCCATCCGGGTCTCCAGCACGATGGAGGTGGTCAAAACCCGGGTTTTTCCCTGTATATTTCCTCCTACCATCATTACCGCTCCTACTTCTGCGATTAATCGCCCCAGGGCAGTGGTAAGGGCTGCGATAATGCCGATACGGGCTTCCCTGATAATGGTAAGTATGGCCCCGGTGCGGGTTGCCCCCAGCATGGCAGCGGTATCATAGACTTCCTGTCGCAGGGCCATAACCGCCCGTGCAGTCAGGCCGCAGACCAGAGGGAATCCTAACAGCACCTGGGCGACTACCATAGCGGTAGGGGTAAATAGGAGCTGGAACTCACCCAGGGGTCCCCGGTTGCTCAGGAAGAGGAACACGATTAATCCGGCCAATACCGGCGGAAGTCCCATGAGGGTATAGGTCAGGTTCAAAAGGGTTTTTCTTCCCCAAAAACTCTTTAGAGCCAGCAAGGTGCCGGCCGGAATCCCCAGAACAGCGGCGACAAAAAGGGCGGACAGAGATACCTGCAGCGACAATAGAGTGATTTTTATCAGCTCCGGGTCCAGGGACAATATAAGTCCTATTCCTTCTTTTATTCCTTGTAAGATAACTTCCATAGCCAATGCCTGCTTCTTCAAAATTCGAAGCAGGGATGAAATGTTCCAAAAGTGATTTCATCTCCTGCTTCAACATAATCTTGCTAAAAAATCATGTTATTTGGCATCAGGGATAAAAAGTGATTGACCATACTTATCTTTGCCAAATTCTTCTATCAAAGCCTGGGTTTCATCGCTGACCAGCCATTGGATAAAGGCTGTTGCCCCGGCATAGTTTATGTTGGGATATTTTTCCGGATTGACTGCAATAACTCCATAGGGGTTGAACAGTATTTTGTCTCCCTCAACCATGGACTGGAGTGAATAGTTGTCCTGGTTGGCCAGATAAGTAGCCCGATCAATTAGGGTATATCCCTGCATTTCGTCAGCCATCCGATAGGTATCAGCCATACCCTGTCCTACTGAGTTGTACCAATCTCCGGCAGGTTCTATTTCCGCTGCCTTCCAAACTGCCAATTCCTTTTTATGGGTTCCTGAATCATCTCCCCGGGAAAGGAAAATAGATGTGGTTTCGGATATCTTGGTCAGTGCTGCAGCAGCATCGCTGCTGCCCTTGATGCCGGCTGGATCGGCAGCGGGTCCGATAATAAGAAAATCGTTGTACATTACATCGTGGCGGTCAACTCCATAACCATCGGCAACAAACTGGTCCTCAGCCGCACGGGAATGAACCAGGAGTACATCTGCATCTCCGGATTCCCCCATGCTCATTGCTGCACCAGAGCCAACAGCTATAACTTCTACCTGGTATCCGGTTTTTTGTTTAAAGTCGGGCAGTATGGCATCCAACAGGCCTGAATCCTGAGTGCTGGTAGTAGTTGCCAGTGTCAACTGCGGATTTTCAGGTGCTTCTACACTATCGCCGGCTTGCCCCTGAGGTTCTTCTGTCTGTTGGCCGCATCCGGAAAAAGCGAAAACCGAAGCTATCAGCATAAATACCAGCATTAAGGAGAGAAGTTTCTTGTTTGAGACTATTTTAAACATATATACCTCCCAATATTTAATATAAGCAAAAATATGAATAGCAGCCTTTATCGCCATAAAAAAGGCCATAAAACTGCTAGCAAAGTATCATAGGCATCTTCTCCTTTCCGGAAGGGAGGCATGCTGGTTTCCCGGCAAACCCTATCGGTCTATTATCCATGGATTCATACTTTAGGATTAGTAGACTCGGAGAGTCAAGTATTAACTTATCCTTTATTATTCGGGAATTGAACTATGTTGTCAAGCTAAGAGGGATTAAGCCCCCGGGACAGGTTCACTAATCTGCTTCATGATATGGTGAAATTAGCGGAGTTTGAGAACCGGTTCTCCGGTTTGAAACAAAAAAAGTCCCGTCATCTCATAAAAGTGACGGGTCGTTTTAAGATAATACGAAGGATTAAAATGTTAGGAAACGAAACAGAACATAACAAGTATTAATAGTTAATATTCTGTATGGTTATAACTATATATTAATTTGCGCTTTAAGTCAACAATAAGTATGGGCAGTTTTGTTACATTAACAACGACGCGAAAAGATGTTTCCTGCTTACTTAAGGGGGGAGGTTTCCTTTCCCAGTGTGGGGGCAGCGGTAAAAATAACACTGTATGAGGTGAAAATTCACCCCGGTTAAAAGAACTGGGGTCAGCACCAATGAGCTTAGTTAACTCATATTCTGTGTCTGACCCCGGGGAGATTTTTCTTATCTTAATGATGCTGTACGGTCTCGTTGACTTGTCTGAATCAGTTTGCAGCTGCAAAAGGTAATTATACCGGCTCCGGCTGTTCCGGCTGCTTGGAGCCGGGGAAGAGGATTCGGAATATACTGCCCAGTCCCAGGGATAGTATGAACATGCCCAGTATCCAGCCACCATAGGGTATTTTTACTGCCAGCAGCAGTACCAGTAAAATTACCAGTACCAGCCAGATATCATGAGCGCTGTAATTTATGCGTGGCTTCAGAAGCTCGGTCAAATACTGGGCTGCCACCAGGATGCTTAAATACAGGGCTATACTATAGACAGCCAGGACCAGGAAACCGGCTGGAATGCCTATCACCGTTACCAGCAGCAAGATGGTCAGCAGGGGAGTGGCCAGAAGCAAAAGCAATCCTATGCCAGTACTGCCCAGGGGGTTATTCCTGGCTGGTTGGGTAAGCTGTTGCCAGAAGCCCGGGCGCCATAATCCAAGCACTCCCCAGACTATTAACAGACCGGCTAGTTTTATCAGCAGTGAGCCTATCATACTCCCATAAGAAACGGTTGTTGGGGGAGCAGATGGCTTAATCGATTCCGTCCAGTGCTCTTCTCCGCCGATAAGTGTACCCGGCGCGATTACTGCTTTATTAAAGCTCCGGTAAAGGAGATCACCGCCAATCTCAGCCCCGGCTAATTCCAGCTGGCCGACGTCAAAGAGTTCAACGTCTTGGCCGATGGTGCCGGACAGGTACATGGTCTGCATGCTGCCCTTCAAGTTTCGCTGCACATTACCTTCCAGGGAGCATGAATTGCTCAAAACCAGCATGTCCCTCTCCATGACTGCCTGGCGGTTAAAATCAAGGAACTGACAGAATATGGTGGAAGAACCGCTGGTAACGCCTTGCAGCCTGACATTTTGGGCCGCCAGACGCAAATCTCCCTGAACATTGCCAGCGACGGTGATGCTTTGAGCGGCGGCGATGATGTCCCCCTTTACTTCTCCGGTAATGGAAATATTGTTGCCGGCTGCGTAAACATCTCCGTCCACTATACCATCAATTCGTACTCTGTCTCCGGCCAAGAGGAGGGGGCCTTCAATTACCTGCCCGGCCGGCACATAATCCACTGGCGCAGCCTGCAGGCCGGCAGAAGGCATCAGCAGCCAGATGACCAGGATCAATATCAGCTTGCCCCGGTAGTTGTTCATTATATTACCTCCCTCATCATAATTCACTATTTGTTGGCGCAGCAGAATTTGGAATAATAATAATGTATTATATCTAAAGTATAGAACTTTTGCGGTAAAATAGACAGTAAAACGAGGCGTAAAAAGATCTCCCCGGGCTTTATTTTAGCTGAGGGGTCCTGTTAAATAGACAGCATAAAAATGGGGGAAAGAAAGATGTGCGGACGTTTTTCCATCCTGGACGACCTGGATAAGATTTGCGAGCGTTTCAATTGTTATTCCCAGCAGCGGGACTTTGAACCCCGGTATAATGTGGCTCCCAGCCAGGAAGTCCCGGTGGTGATCTGCCACCGGGGCCGGACAATATTGAAGAATATGCGCTGGGGTCTGATCCCCCACTGGGCCAGGGAGGGGAAGACAGGCAACCGGTTGATCAATGCCCGGATAGAAACCATAAGGGAGAAGCCGTCCTTTAGAAGTTCATTTCGTCATAAACGTTGTATTATACCGGCTAATGGCTATTATGAGTGGCAGAAAACCGGCGGCGGCGAAAAACTGCCTTATCGAATAATGCTGGAAAGCCGGGAGTTATTTGCTATGGCCGGACTGTGGGATCAATGGGTGGATGAAAATGGCCGGGCCTGGTTTAGTTTTGCTATCGTAACTACTGATGCGGCAGAGGCGGTCCAAACCATTCATAATCGTATGCCTTTCATTTTGCAAGAAGAGCAGGAACAATTGTGGCTGCAGGGAGCCCCGGACGCTGATCTGCTTCAGATGCTGGAACCGGCCCGGAGGCTGATTGCCTATCGGGTTTCGCGGCTGGTAAATTCTCCCGCCCATGACGTGCCGGCCTGTATAGAAGAGCTGGGGTAAACAGACCGGGAGTCAGGCGGCCTCTCCATGCCCAGCGGCCTGGCCTGACTCCGTATAATACCTGGAAAATCAATCAGCGGTGGATATCTGTTTGATTTGCTGCAGGGAGGAACCGTCATTCACTCTGATTTGCTCATTGGATATGGTATAGATATTCCCAGCGATGACAAGTATCCGGCGAATGTTCTTATTGCTGTCATACCAGTAATCTCCCGCCTTCAAGTAATCATCCGCGCTCAGGTGAGTCAGCCGTCCTTTATAATCCAGACCCTTTTCCGAGATAGAATAGATGTATGCACCCTGGAATTCAAAGGCTCCGTAATAACTGCTGCCGCTGCTGTTGTCTGCGGTATATACTGTGGCCGGAAAAGCCAGCAGGTCTTTATGGAGTAAGAAGGCCAGGTGATTGTCAGCTGCCTCCGAGTAACTGCCGGCAGTGCCTATTATTTCCTGGTCTACTTCCCGGGGATTATTCACATCACTAACATCAAACATGGCGGCTTTGATTCCCGCCTGAATAACTCCCCCGGATTTGGTTAACGTGGTATCATAGCCCAAGCCTATAACATAATGATCCCGATAAGGATGCAGGTAGCTGCTGAAGCCGGGGATTTTTAATTTTCCCAGCACCGATGGATTCCGGGGATTCAGGTCTATGACAAAAAAGGGATCCAGCTGTCTGAAGGTAACCAGATACAGGCGGTCCTGCAGGAAGCGGGCGGAATATATTCTCTCTCCGGGGGCGATATCGTTAACAGAACTGACCACATCCAGGTCCTGATTCAAAATGTATACGGCATTCCGGGAGTTGGTACTGGACCACTGGTTGGTGGTGGCGGCCACCCGGAAATGTCCGTTGTATTCATCCATGGAGAACTGGTTGAGCAGGGTTCCCGCAACCTGTCCCCGGGCACTGTATTTAACCCTGTCTCCCAGAGCGAATTTGAAAAGCAGGGTTGTCTCCCGGGGTTCCTGGTAGTTATGGTAATAATCAGCAGGGTTGTACTCCACTGCGGTAACATACAGGTTTTCAGCCGAACAATAGATGCTGCTGCCTCCGCTAAGATAGGTCTCCAGAGCAAACTTATCAAGGCTGCTGCCCATATTTATCCGGGCTATATGCAAATACGAATTATGAATTATATTGGGGAAATACCTGATTTCGCTGTAAGTTTTTTCTATCCGGCTCCCATTGATATAATATACCGGCTGATAGGGGGAATAGACGTACTGGCTGCTGATTAAATATACGGCATCTCCAATCTTGCGGGAAGCGATATAATTGCCTTCTATTTTATAGGTATCCAGTTTAATCGGACTGCTCTTGCTGCTGGTATCGTAAGTGTTTATGACCAGACCGTCCTGATAGGGGTAAGGGGGAGTCACTTTTAGATCCGCCCCAGCCTCGTTGTCGTAGAGATAAGGGGAGGCGCTGTGATCCCGGCTGATTACCAACAGACGGTTATTAGCGATAAAAATATCCTGGGGGCTTTCATTCAGGGAGATGCGTGCTTGCAGGGACAATTCAGCGGCGGGATAGGCTTTGACAATAAGGATATCATGGTTTCTGACCGCGTAAAGGTACTCGCCGTCGGTTTTGACAATATCAGCCTCATCTACTCCTTCCACCTGAACATTGCTGCCGGAATAGTCAGTGGAAGCTTCTGCGCTCGGGACTGAGGAAGCAGTTTCTTTGCTGGCTTCCTGCAGCATGTCCGGGAAAAATCCGGCATCTGCTCTGGTCCAATATTCATCTGGGTTGGACTGGCTCAGCAGTTCCTGCATGTTATCCCGGGTATTGATCCGGGGCAGTTCCAGCAGAGTATTCCCGGTATTTTCCATCAAACGCTTAATTTCTGCTTCACTCTGCCCCTGGCTGAAGATATGGGCGATTCTTCGGGAAGCGTCCCAGTTGACATTACAGCCCAGGTAGATGGAGATATAACGTAACGGGATCATCAGTCGGTTGTTAACCAGGACCGCTGCGGTATCCATTTTCTCGATCTTATCGGGATGAATCAGCACCTCCTGTTTGCCAACCGTAAGGGTTAGAGTGCTGGATTCTCGGCTAACCACTACCTGCAGCTGTGCTTCATCCCATTCCACAGATGCTCCCAGGGCTTGGGCGAAAAACCGGGCCGGAACCAGAGTGCGGTTATTACTATCAATAAAAGGCTGCTGGTCTGGAAAAATCAACTGTTCCCCGTCTATAAAAATAGCAAGATCTTTCTCCATAGCCAACCTGGCCTGGCCCAGGGGCAGGGCGGCTATAAAAACTATGGCCATCATTACCGTCAGAGCGATGAGGCGGCGATATGTCACAGTACCCACTTCCTTTCCTGCTTAAATGTGCTAACAACCATAATACACCTGAGATACGGTCCGTCTTGCACCGGAGGGAAGATTTTTTGAATAGTCGCGGGTGGATACTCTGCCGGGAGGATAATGGAATCATTGATGGAATCCAGCCATGCTGCATGAAGCAAGAAGGCCAGAGGGTTCTAATATCCTGTTCGCCAGAGAAAATGATAACATCCATTCGGGCCCCGGGACACAATATCCTGGGAAAGGTGGAAAACAATAAGCTGATTGAGGTATATTGAAAGCAATGGCACGTCATTGGCCAAAGAAGGTAAGGAGGTAAAAAGAGTGAAAAACTTTACTTATCACAATCCTACCAAGATATATTTCGGCAAGGATACCATCAATAACATCGGCCGTGAAATGAGTGAAAACGGTATAAGCAAGGCACTGCTGGTCTGCGGCCGCCAATCAATCTTCTCTACCGGGGTATATGACCGGGTAATGGACTCGCTGGAGGAATGGACTATTGATTCTGTGCTGTTTCGCGGGGTTCAATCCAATCCGATTTTGAGCAAAGTGCAGGAAGGCATTGACCTGGCTGGTCAGGAGGGGGTGGATGCCATCCTGGCTGTAGGGGGGGGGAGTGTTTTCGATTCAGCCAAGGCTATCGCAGCAGGGGTAAAGCACCCTGGTCCAGTCTGGGATTTGTTCAGCGGGCAGGCCAGGATCAATGAGGCTCTGCCTGTATTCGGAGTATTGACCTTATCTGCTACTGGTTCTGAGATGAATGGCAATGCAGTAATTACCAGGACCGAGGAGAAAAAGAAGTGGGGGATGGGGTCCCGACATTTGTATCCCCGAGTATCTATTATAGATCCCCAGTTCCAGGCTCATCTTTCGGAGCAGGATACGGTGAATGGTGCGGTGGATATCTTGAGCCATGTTTTCGAGCTCTATTTCGACGGCACTAAAAACGTGGAATTGATGCAGGAATACTCCGAGGCTATTATCAGAACGGTTATGAAGTGTATAAGGATATTGCTGCATAATCCGGCTGATTATGAGGCTCGTGCCCAGATAGCCTGGGCGGCCACCCTGGCCCTGAATAATTCCAATGGTACCGGGAGAAGCGGAGGTGACTGGGCCGCCCATGATATAGAGCACAGCCTGAGTGCCTTTTACAACGTAGCCCACGGGGCGGGTCTGGCGGTGGTAACTCCAGCCTGGATGCGCTATGTATACCAGGAAGATCTGGACACCTTTGTTCGCTTCGGGGAAAAGATTTTTGGCATTACCAGCGGGGCGGCGGAGGAGAAAGCCGGGCAGGGAATAAAGCAGTTAAGGCAATTTTTGGGTGAAATCGGGGCTCCCCTTACCCTCAAAGAACTGGGGGTTAAATACGATGATCTGGAGGAAATGGCAGAAAATGCGGTTCAGCAAAGACCACTGGGCAGGCTGAAAAAACTGCAGAAGCAGGATGTGCTGGCTATATATCAATTGGCCTGGGATCATCATTGAACCAGAAGGTCATTAGTTTAACCAGGAGGTTCTTCTGAAAACAATTGGGAGTAGGGTCTCACAGTTTGCTAACCTGCGATATTACATTGTTGGGTTGTAACAGAAGGACCATCTCCTTAATATACTAGAAGGAATATGCTAAGGGATGTCAAATATTAGAATCAGGAAGGGTAATGTGTAGATTTTTTATGCATAAGGGCATTCGGGTTGGAGAATGCAGCGTAGGGTTAGCACACATGTTGCCTGACCCTGCCTTTGGGGTGAGTATTTATGCGCCAGGAGGTGATAAGCCACTGGTATATGGTGTGTTGCCCCGGAAAACTCAAGAAATTGGAGGTATAAGGTATGATGTATGATGGAAGTGGCGCCTTCTGGGCAGCGATGGGAGTCTTAAGCTTCATGTGGTTTATCGTATTTGCGGTTTTCTATGTGCTGAAATCCCTGGGCATCAGCGCTCTGGCTGCCAACCGGGGACTGGAAAATCCCTGGCTGGGCTGGGTGCCGATAGCTGATCTTTATGTGCTAGGAATGCTGGTAGGGAGTATGGAGCTGTTTGGAAAGCGGCTGGACAATCTGGAGATTATATTGCCGGTTAGTATGCTGGCAGGATTTCTCCTGGTATGGATACCTTTTATCGGACAGCTGGCATGGTTAGCGATTACGGTGTTCTTTGTTATCTTTACTTATAGACTGTTTGAAATGTACACCGACAATGCTATGATATACACGGCGGTTTCCGTTCTTCTGTGCCTGTTTCCGGTGTTCCTGTTTATTATTCGCAATAATCAGCCCTTGTTTCAACCACCCAAATCAGGAAATAACTAGCATAATAAGGGCAGTGAGCCGCGGGGACAGGTTCTCTGCTCTATCTGCATGGAGATCTTGGGGAGGGACCTGTCCCTGAGGTTTATGAATGGCGGGGAGGTATATCCATGATCAGCTACAGTTTTGAAATACTTACAACGGTGCAGATGAAGGGTCACAAGATCGAAAAGACCAGGGACTATGAAGTTAAAGTGCTGGTCAGGAAGGATGAAAAGACCATCTTTAACGATGTGGTCAAGGTAAGAAAGAATGTCCAGGGGGTATATCCTGATACCGGTCTGATTAATAAGAAGATCAAGTCGGCAGCGACTAAAAAGGAGCTTTTGGATAAACTGAAAACATACGTTAAGAATGCCCGCTGATTACAACTGTAACCGGTCCGGGCTGATGCCGTAGATAGAGAGTCCGCCTGTTTTAATGACGAGTTCCGGCTGAAGAACCCAAGGGCCAATGGATGGATTAGGCCAGGCAGAGGGGTGGCAGAAACGGGCTAATACAATTGATCAGGATGTTAAGCAAGAGCCTTTGGCAAGTTTGCCAAAGGTCTTTTTTTTTGCCAAAGTGCGGCTTTGGACACAATGCAGTTGTTCAAAACCCGACTGGTACTATTGCCAAATAATGCGGCTGCTGAGGCCGGGTTCTGGAGCGAAAGGGCAGAAAAACTTGAGTTGTCGGGCTCTGAGATTCCTGGCACAGAAATTGCTAATGATATATGTCAGGTGCTAATGAAAGGGGGGATCCGGGTTCCGAGGTGACAAGGAAGGAATGGCTGGTTGTATGGGTTTAGAATATTTTAGGGGGAGGCAGAAACAATGGAAATAAAAAAGGTTGGGGTTCTAGGTGCAGGCACCATGGGGGCAGGGATTGCCCAGGTGAGCATCGAGGCTGGTTTCCCGGTAGTCCTGGTGGATATAGATGAGGCTGTACTGGCCAAAGCCATAAAAGGATTGGATAAAGCCTGGCAGAAAGCCCTTGACAAAGGCAGGCTGAGTGCAGACGAAAAACAGCAATGGCAGACATTGCTGAACACCAGCTCGGACTTACAAGGATTTGCTGATTGTGATGTGGTTATAGAAGCTATAGTGGAGAATATGGATATCAAGAAAAAAGTCTTTCAGCAGCTGGACTCCATTTGTCCCGAAAATACCATACTGGCTTCCAATACCTCTGCATTGAGCATAACTGAGATAGCTTCATCGACTAAAAGAGCGGACAGAATTGTAGGCATGCATTTCTTTAATCCGGTGCCGGTTATGAAACTGGTGGAGGTTATCCCGGGAGCAGACAGCAGCCAAGAAGCGGTTGAAACAGTAATGGAACTATGCGGAAAAATCAAGAAGGAAGCAGTCCAGGCTAAAGAAGTGCCTGGATTTATAGTCAATCGGCTGCTGGTGCCCTACCTTAATGAAGCTGCTTTTGCTTATCAGGAAGGGGTAGCCAGTGCGGAAGAAATAGACAAGGCCATGAAACTGGGGGCTAATATGCCGATAGGCCCGCTGGCTCTTTGTGACATGGTGGGGATTGATGTGCTGCTGTCGGTATGTGAATATTACTGGCGTGAATTCGGAGATTCCAAATATCGTCCCTCTCTGGCCCTGAAATCAAAATGTCGGGCCGGGCACCTGGGCATCAAGACCGGCAAGGGGTTTTATGATTACACCAAGTAAAAGGGGAGGTTTTTATGAAACTAACAACCCTGCTGTTTGAAAAAGAAGACGGTCTCGGTACTATTACTTTGAACCGGCCTGAGTCATTGAACGGCTTGAATGATGAACTGCTGAAGGAACTATCGCGCTTGATGGATGAGATAGCTGCCGACCAGGAGATTAAGGCGGTGATCCTGACGGGAGGCCCCAGGGTTTTCGCAGCCGGAGGAGACATAGCCTATATTGCTTCCCTGGACGCCATGGGAGCGGCAGAATTTGTGGCTTTGGCCCAGGATGCAGTAGACAAGATTGATAAGCTGGAGAAGCCGGTCATTGCTGCCATAAATGGTCTGGCCCTGGGCGGCGGTTGTGAGCTGATCCTGGCCGCAGATATCAAACTGGCTTCGGAAAGCGCGATATTCGGCCTGCCGGAGATAAATCTGGGCATTATTCCCGGAGCCGGGGGCACTCAGAGGTTAAGCCGGGCGGTAGGACCGGCTTGGGCCAAATATCTGATTTATACCGGGGAAAACATCGATGCTCAGAGGGCAGCCGGTATCGGTCTGGTAAACGCGGTATTCCCCCGGGATCAGTTGATGGAAGAGGCGCAAAAACTGGGCAAAAAACTGGCAGCCAAGGCTCCGATAGCCCTGGGAGCGGCTAAAAAATGCATCAATTATGGGAGTGGAGTGGATCTGAATTCAGGTTTGCAATATGAGCAAAAGACCTGGGCACTGCTTTTTGCTACCCAGGATCAGAAGGAAGGCTTTCAGGCCTTTTTAGAGAAGAGAAAAGCGAAATTTACCGGACGCTAATTTTGCCATGGGTGAGCTTGCTATCTGTCGCAAGCTGAAAAGGAGGAGTTTACATGGATTTCAGGTTGAGTGAAGAACAAGAGATGATACGGAAAATGGCCCGTGATTTTGCCGATAATGAGGTGCTGCCCTATTGTCAGCAGTGGGATGAAGAACACGTATTCCCCTGGGATACAGTAAATAAACTGCAGGAACTGGGTCTGATGACCTGTGGAGTGCCGGCGGAATACGGCGGACCTGGGATTGATCATTTAGGACAATGCATTGTTGCTGAAGAAATAAGCCGCGGTGATGCTGGATTGGCTACCACTCTGGCGGCCAGTACTCTGCTGGGACCGGACCCGGTGTATATCGCGGCCACCGACGAACAAAAGAAGTGGTGGTATGGACAGATGATGGAAGGTGCCATTACTGCATTTTGTCTGACTGAACCTGGAGCCGGATCTGATGCGGGAGGATTGTCCACCCGCTGTGTAAAAGATGGGGATGACTATATTCTCAACGGCACTAAACAGTTTATTAGTAATGGCGGGGTGGCTAATCTATATACAGTATTCGCTACCCTGGATAAAAAACTGGGGTATAAGGGTATGTGCAGTTTTATGGTGGATCGCAGCACCCCTGGAATCAGCGTGAGCAAACCGGAAAACAAAATGGGAATCAGAAGTTCCAATACCACCCAGGTTATTTTTGAAGATGTGCGGGTACCGGCCGGCAATCTGCTGGGCAAAGAAGGTGAAGGCTTCAAAATTGCCATGAAAACCCTGGATATCTCCCGGGCGGTGGTGGGAGCCATGGCGGTAGGGATAGCCCAAGGGGCATTTGAGTGTGCGGTACAATATGCCAAGGAGAGGCAGCAGTTCGGCAAGCCTATCGCCAGTTTCCAGGCTATACAATTCATACTGGCCGAGATGTCGGTAATGGTTGAAACGGCACGGCTGCTGTACCAGAAAGCTGCCAACAACCAGGATATGGGACTGCCCTATACCCGGGAAGCTTCCCTGGCAAAATACTGGGGCGGCGAGGCGGCCATGAAGGTCAGCCTGAATGCGGTGCAGGTACATGGCGGTTATGGATATACCAAAGAATATATGGTGGAAAAATATATGCGCGATGCCAAGATATTTCAGATATTTGAAGGAACCGCTGAGGTGCAGCGTCTGGTCATCGCTGGTGATGTTCTTCGTGGTTAAGCCTGAGAAAGAACCGGACAGGTTCGGTGAAGGCGGAGCCAGGAAATAGACCCCCTTATAAATAGTATGACGGAGGGCCTCAAGAGGCCCTCCGTCATACCAGCCTTTTGGTCGAGCCAAGTACCGGCCGGCCCGGGCTGATCAATTTTCAATAATGAAGGAGGAGTATTCATGTTTAACGGCGAGTATAAAGAAAAATTTCGCACACCCGAAGAAGCGGTCAAGGTAATCAAGTCTGGAGATTGGGTAGACTACATGTACTTTAACGGGTATCCCAAAGCCCTGGATAAAGCCCTGGCCAAGAGAAAGGATGAACTATACGGGGTGCATGTTCGCAGCGGCATTTCCCTGCCCCCCTTCCCGGAGGTGCCCATCAGCGATCCAAGCATGGAGCACTTCCAATGGGACAGCTGGCACTACAGTGCCTGGGATGCCCGGTTGGCCGACCAGGGAATCTGCAGTTTTTCCCCTCTGCTCTACCATGAAGTGCCCGGGTATTATCGCAACCGGGAGGTAGAAGTGGATGTAGCCATGCTGCGGGTGTGCCCCATGGATAGATATGGCTATTTTAACCTGGGTATAAATGCATCCCACTGTGAAGCGGTAATAGAGAATGCCGCCATTACTATAGTGGAAGAAAATGAATCAATGCCTTATGTTTATGGCGGCAACGGCCACCAGATTCATATATCGGAGATAGACTTAATTGTGCGAGGCGAGAATGAGCCTATGGCCAATGCCCCTATCCTGGAAGCCAGCGAAGCGGAAAAGAGGATTGCTGAACATATTATGGAAGATATTCATGACGGCTGCTGCATCCAGCTGGGGATCGGGGGTCTGCCCAATTACCTGGGCAAACAGATTGCCGCCGCCGGCTTAAAAGACCTGAGCGTGCATACCGAAATGATGGCCGATGCCTATGTGGAAATGTGGAAAAACGGCTGTATTACTGGCCGTAGAAAAGAAATTGACCGGAAACGGATAGTCTGTACTTTTGCTCTGGGCTCTCCGGAACTATATGAATTTATGGATCGGAATCCCATGATCGCATGTTATTCGGTAGATTACACCAATGATCCTGGTGTAATTGCCCAAATTTCCAATGTGATATCCATTAACGGCTGTCTGGAAGTGGATTTCTACGGCCAGGTTACCTCTGAGATGCAGGGGCCGCGGCAAATTACGGGCACCGGAGGGCAATGGGATTTTGTTCTGGGTGCCTATCATTCCCCGGGTGGGAAGAGCTTCTTATGCACCGCTTCCACCTTTAAGGACAAAAACGGCAATCTGCAATCCAAGATCAAGCCGCTGCTGACCCCGGGAGCCGCCTGTACTGTTTCCCGCCAGCTGACTCATTACGTGGTAACTGAATATGGCAAAGCCTTATTGAAATGCCAGTCCATATGGAAGCGTGCCGAAAGATTAATTGAAATTGCTCATCCAGATTTCCGGGATGAACTTATCAAAGAAGCTGATAAAATGGGCTTTTGGAAAAGAAGCAATAAGATTCAACCATAAGCTGTACTTGGGTATCACAGAAAGAAACTAAGGTAGGACTGGGGAAACCCTGTCCAGCCATGAACAGGTTTGCCTGCTGGACAACTGGCTGCTTAACCAATAGTATCAGCATCTGTGAGCCGGAATGACAGAACCAGGGAGAATCTGATAATATGGGATTATTAGGATCAAACTGGTTTAAGGGGGAGAATACAAGGTGAGTTACTGGCAGGAATATCGCAGCAAACTGGTTCCCGCGGCGGAAGCGGTCAAATTAATCAAATCAGGTGATTGGATTGACTACGGATCAATGAACGGTCAGGTAGTCAGCTTGGATAAAGCCCTGGCTGACAGGAAAGATGAACTGGAAGATATCAAGGTCTGGATTCTTCTAAATAGCTTTCCCGCTCGGATATTGGAGGTTGATTCCGACGGAGACATATTTACCTGGAACAGCTGGCATCTCTCCGGCCGGGATCGCAATCTCATGAAGAACGGGAGGCCGGTTTATTATTCTCCTATTCGCTATTCCGAGCTGCCCCGGTATGTCAGGGAACATATTGAACCTCTGGCGGTGTCTATGATGCAGGTCTGTCCCATGGATGAACATGGATTTTTTAACTTCGGACCCCAGGGGTCTCATATGCGGGCAGTCTGCCAACGAGCTCGGGTGGTCATGGTAGAGGTTAACCAGAATATGCCCCGCTGCCTGGGGGGATATGAAGAAGCGGTACATATATCCGAGGTGGACTATGTTATTGAAGGGGAAACCCCCCCCTGGTGCAGATCCCCGAGGGGGTATCCTCCCCAGTGGATGAGCAAGCAGCCGCCTATATAATTGAGGAGATGCGAGACGAGTGCTGCATTCAGCTGGGGATCGGCGGAATGCCTAACGCGGTCGGGAAAATGATTGCAGCAAATTTGCAATGAAGGGCAAATCAGTATGGCAGAGGGCCGAGGGACTGATTGATCTGGCTCATCCTCAAGTAAGGGAGGAATTGGTAAAAAATGCGGAGAAACAGGGTATCTGGAGAAAAAGCAATAAGCAGGTTTAATTCCTACTAATCAGTAATCAGGAGTCAGGCTTAACTCGATTTTAGCTTCTTTAGCCGAGTTAAGCCTGACTCCTTTTATGTTATAATTCTAATTATCAACCAACCCTCATCGAACCCCTGGAGCCCACGGGCCGGTCTGCTCAAACCGAAAACCGGTTAATGGTCCGGGGGGGAGTAAAAGAGAATTTCATGCTTGCATCTGCGGGGGGGAGAGCTGGAATTGGAGATAGGAAGGATACTGGAGGCTTTGTTTACTGAGAATCAGTTCATGGCGGCCATGATTGTTGACCATAGCGGCAGGATTGTGTCAGTCAGTGAGACTTACTTGAATGTGCTCAACCTGAGCCGGGAAGAGGTGATCGGCCGTCCCGCCAAAGAGATAACACCCCACACCCGGGTAATGACCGTACTGAAAAGCGGCAAAGCAATTGTCGGGTACAACTGGCGCATCAACGATTATAACATGATTGCATCTACTATACCCATTATTCAGGAAGGCCAGGTGGTAGGAGCCTTCGCTTACAGTGTGTTCATGGATATCTGGAATGCCCAGGACACCATAGAAAACCTGATAACCGAACTGAATATGTACAAAGACGAAGTGGATAATTTATACAAGGCCAAATACCATTTTGATGATATCGTGGGAAAAAATGAAGAATTCCGAAAGATAATGAAATTTGCCCGCCAGGTAGCCCAGCATATTAACAGTACGGTTCTTTTATGCGGTGAAAGCGGTACCGGCAAGGAGTTGTTTGCCCAAGCTATACATAACCAATCCAGCCGCAGCCGATTCCCATTTCTGCGGATAAACTGTGCCGCTATTCCTGAGAGTCTGCTGGAAGCGGAGTTGTTCGGCTATGAAGAGGGAGCCTTCACTGGAGCCAAAAAAGGCGGAAAACCGGGTAAATTTGAATTGGCCAGCGGTGGCACCATATTTCTGGATGAGATTGGTGAGATGAGCATGAGCATGCAGAGCAAACTGCTGATAGCACTGCAGGAGCAGGAGATAGAACGTCTGGGCGGCAGCTATCCTATAAGGGTCAATGTAAGGCTTATAGCGGCTACCAACCGGAACCTGGAAGAGATGATCGAAAGCGCTGTTTTCCGGGAGGACCTGTATTATCGCCTGAATGTGGTACGGATGGATATACCGCCTTTGAGAAAAAGGCCGGGAGATATCCCGCTGCTGTGCCAGCACATTATGTCCCGCCTTAATTGCCGTCTCAATACCGGGATCAGGGAAATTTCCGGCAGCGCCCTGGAGATGCTCAGCAGCTACGCCTGGCCCGGCAATGTGCGGGAACTGGAAAACGTGCTGGAGAGAGCCATTATCCTGGCCGATATGGAGAAAACCAAGAGGCTGGATGTACGGCATTTTCTATTTATCAAAAAACGGATGGATCTTTACCGGGCCTCCCATGAACAACAGAGTCTGAAACATGCGGTCAGGGAGTTCGAACGTGACCTGATTGAGAAGGCCATGCAGGATGCCGGGGATGATCGGGTTAAAGCCGCCGAACTCCTGGGGATAGATCTTTCTACTCTTTATCGTAAATTGAAGAAATATGGTTATCCGGCTTAGCCTGCTGCCATACAGCTTCCAGTGGCGGCAACCGTCGCCGACCAGCTGGATGATTATTGGAATTCTGTTCCGGCGGCGGGCCCAAGGGTTTTAGTTTTTATCGCTGGATGGGAGCAAAAGAAACAGTAGTAATTATCAAGGAAAATTGTTATTTGGTTGAAATTTCCTTTAAGATTGAATGCTAAGATTAGCCTAACAGGTGATCATAAATTGTACCTTCATGGGAGGCAGGTAAATACCTGCCCATTTTTTTGGCTTTCCCCGGGGAAACTAATTGCTGCCCAGGTAAATAGATGGATTATTAAGAAATCTTGATATCATCTTGACAGTGATTTCAAAAAAATGATGCATACTATTGAGGAATTAACAAATAAGGAGGATGGTTATCTATGCTTAGAAGCAAGGGTTGGAAATTGGCAGCCATTGTGCTGGCAGCAGTGTTCATAGCTGGGGTTGCCGGGATTGCCTGGCCGGTCCTGGCAGAAACTGCCGGCACTGCACCGGACAAGATTATGCCTCCCGGGCATCATGGCGGAGGCGGCGATGGGCTGGATAAAGCATTGGAGAATGGTGATATCACTCAAGCCCAATATGATGCCATGACAGCATTAAGGGAAAGGATGCCTGAATTAAAGGATCAGTTGGCCGATTTGAGTCCCGAGGAAAGGCACACGGCTATGAAAGAAGCCCGGGCAGAGGTTCTGCAGGAATTGCTGGATGAAGGCACTATCAGCCAGGAATTATACGATGAACTGAGCAGCGGAAAAAGTATGGGTATTGAACCACGCGGTTTCCAAGCCGATACGGATTGCCAGCCAGCACCGGAAAGGAAGGAAATGAGCCAGGCAGAATATAATGCGATGAAGGTCTTGCGGGAAAAAATGGCTGGATTAAAGGATGAATTGGCTGATTTCACCGGGGAGGAAAGGCAAACGGCTATGAAAGAGGCCCAGGAGGAAATCCTTCAGGAGCTGCTGGATGACGGAACCATTACTCAGGAAATCTATAATAATATGACCGCCGGTCTTGATAGGCAACCGAACCCCGGAAGACATGAAGCTGGGGAAGGTTTCGGCGGAAGGCAGGGCGGCATGAGAAATTGCCCGGCCGAATAGCTTAGCGCAGCGGGGCAAAAACAGGAACTACCCAAGCAGGGGGTATTTCTTCTCTCTTGGCCGAAAGGGCAGGTACATCAAGTGCCTGCCCTTTCTTCAGTGCGCCCGGTGTCAACTGGGGAATATCTTGTTGCCATCCTGCATCACCCTGCCTGCTGATTGTTAAGAAAAATTGATATTTATTTCAAATTGTATTGATGATTAACTGCTAATATTTGTTAGTAAACCCATGCCCAATTTAAGTTGACATTTACAGGCTGGACAAAAGATTACAACCGGAGCTGAACCGGGTGGACAGAATTAAGGGTCAGTAACATGATAATACGGGCAAGATCATCAGGGAGGTGAAGCGGAATGCCGTGCCGGGGGAAAAAGCTGCCGGGTAAAGGAAAGGTGATGAGCAGGTCGTATATATCGAAAAAGGGAGAGGGAAGAATTGCTCAAGAAATTGTATAGCAGTAAACGAATGAGAATAGCCATGGTGCTGATATTGCTGTCCATGGCAGCGATTTACTATTATTATAAAACATCTGCAGTAGCTGAGCAGGAAACAGTATATCGGGAGGTGCAGGTGACCCGGGGCAATATAACCGTAGAACTGGTGGCTGACGGGAGTGCTGATTTAGAGGTTACCAACCTGGCTTTTCAGGTAGTGGGAAAACTGCAGGAGATATTAGTCGAGCCGGGACAGACCGTCAAGGCCGGAGAGGTACTGGCCAGATTGGATGGAACCGATTATGAAAATAAGCTGACCCGTGCCGGGCAGGATTACGAGTTGAACAAGATCAGCGGTCAGCGGCAGTTGGATGAACTGAAATATCAGCTGGATAAGCTGGAATACGAATACAACGCCATGGCGCAGATCGCTGATTGTTATACCGAGAAGGAAATGAGAGACAAGGAACAGGAATTCAAAAACGCCAGAGCAGCTTATGAAGCTCAGGCGGCCAGCTATGAGATTAGCCTGGCCAGTGCCGCAACGGACCTGAAGACCGCCCAGGATGAATTAAATAATACCGTTCTGATTTCTCCCCAGGATGCTCAGGTTCTGGCGGTAAACTTCAGCCAAGGCGAAACTGTACCCGAGAATGAAACCTGCATAATTCTCCTGGATGATTGCAAGATCAAAGCAGTGGCCTCGGTGTCGGAGATAGATACTGCCGGGATATACCCAGGGCAGCAGGTAGAAGCTGTTTTCGATGCTTGTGAAGATCAGGTCTTTAGTGGCCAGGTTATATTTATTGACTCGGTACCGGTCAAAGATAGCAGCGGATTGGTCAGCTACGATACCTGGATCGAACTGGAGGGAGGCCGGGAGCAGATCAAAACCGGCATGACCTGTACCATAACTTTTATCACCAAGCGGGTGGAAGATGTGCTTTATATACCCGTCAAAGCAGTGAGCATCGCAGACGGCCGGCAGATAGTACAGGTTAAAAGCCAGGACGGCACTGTCAGTGAAAGGAATATCAGTACCGGATTTACCGATGGAACCAGTGTGGAGGTTATTGAAGGCCTGCAGGCCGGGGAAATAGTACTGGTAACGGCAACCTCCGCTCCGGCAGCTGCAAACAGCAATAATAACAACGATATGAGAAATAATGGTTTTATGCCTGGGCCGGGAATGGGAATGGGGATGTGATGAGGTGAGCCTGTTAGAGATTATTCGTTCGGTACTCATTAGCATTTCCACTAATAAATTACGGGTTTTCCTGACTTCGCTGGGGATTATTGTCGGAGCCTTCACTGTTATTTTGGTAATAGGAATTGGCAAAGGCAGCGAAGCCTCGGTGGCCGAGCAATTCGGACGTCTTAATGCCGGTACCATTCTGGTTTCTCCCGGGAGAGAACAGGGTGGTCCCGGAGCTAATGTGCAAACCGACAAACTTGACCGGGATGACTTGGAATTAATCCAGGCATGTCCTGCGGTGGACAGCGCTACCATGACTATAAGCGGAGGAGGAACTATCAGTTATTACAATACTTCCTATTCCACCATGGTGGCAGGTGCGATGGCTGACTACCTGCTGCTGAACAACCTGGAATTGGAATACGGTACTAACATAAGCGATGAAGACAGTGATAAACGCCATAAAGTAGTTATTATTGGATCGGATATAGCAGAGATGTTCTTCGGAGAAAGTTCCAGCCTGGGCCAATCTATCAATATCAATGGCAAGAAATATGAAGTAATAGGGGTACTTAAATACCTAGGGGATACTACAGGAGGTTTCAGCCCGGATGAATCGGTAATAGTACCCTATACGGTGGCCGAAAAATATGTGCTCGGGGGCCGGACCAGGCCTACCATTACTGCGCTGGCGGCAGATATGGAAAGTGTCGGCACGGCTATCGAAGAAATTACTGCGGCATTGACTGTAAACCATGCCGACACCATAGACAATTTTCAAATTCGCGACGCGGGCAGTATGCTGGAGGCAGCTCAGGCGACCTCGAAAACCATGACCACCTTGCTGGTTTCAGTTGCGGCCATCGTTCTCCTGGTAGCCGGGATAGGGATTATGAATGTCATGTTTGTCTCGGTAAAGGAGCGTACCAGAGAGATCGGTATATTAAAAGCTCTGGGAGCCAGGAAAAGAGATATATTGCTGCAGTTCTTATTTGAAGCGGTATTGATAAGCACGGTGGGCGGTATGATTGGAGGGATATTAAGTTATATAGTGGTTCCTTTCCTGGGATTTTTTGAAGTTACTATTTTGCCCAGCTTGAACGGGGCCATGCTGGCGGTAGCCTTTTCCGCCGTCACCGGCACCTTTTTTGGTTATTATCCGGCCGCCAAGGCTGCGGCTCTAAAACCCATTGAAGCGCTGAGACAGGAGTAGGCGAGCATAAACATAATATAGGGAGGTAGGCAAGTTGAAAAAGATTGGTTTTATTTTGGTTCTGGGGTTGTTTTTAGTTACGGCCGGCTGCGCCGGGGGGAATCAGGCCGATAAGGGAGACGATGGATCGATCCCGGACGGTTCTGCCTCAAGAGCAGAGCAGAAGATACCTGAAGTTGATCCGGACCTGGTGGGAGTGGTGAAAAGCATAGTGGGGAATGAAGTGGTACTGGCTCTGGCTGAGATGCCGGAAATGCCGGAAATGCCGGAAATGCAAGCATCTCCGGATGCGGCGGCTCCCCAAGGAAATAATACCGGGGGACCGCCGGAAGGCGGTGCTCGCCCGGAGGCAGGCCAGCGGCCATCCATGGAGGACATGAGTGACGAAGAACGTCAGGCTATGATGGAAGCCAGGCAGCAAGGCGGAGAGGGAGCAAGGCCGGATAATATGGAACCGACGGCGGAGATGGAAATAAGCTATACTGGGGAAGAAGTAACTTTGACCATCCCGGTGGGAATAAGTATTGCATCTCGGGGAGGAGCCGGGGAAGGCTTAGAGCTTAGCGACCTCCAAAAGGGGGATATTCTCAGTATATGGTATAAAGATGGCACCAGCGGCGCAAGTGCAGTCATAGAATCTATAAAATTAGTGGGCCAAACAAGTGAGAGCGGCAGCTATGAATGATGGTCAGGCATTAATTTTAATGAAAGATATCAGCAAAAGATATAAAATGGGAGATAACGAAGTAGCAGCCTTGGAAAATGTAAACCTGGCCGTGAGCCCGGGAGAGTTCCTGGCCATCCTGGGACCTTCTGGTTCGGGAAAAAGCACCCTGATGAACATAATGGGCTGCATAGATACCGCTGATTCAGGAGAATATCTGCTGGCGGGACAAAATGTGGAGAAGCTTGATGATGATGAACTGTCTTTGATCCGAAATAAAGAAGTAGGGTTTATATTCCAGCAGTTTAACCTGCTGCCCCGCTACCAGGCGATACAGAATGTAGAACTGCCCCTGTTGCTCCGGGGGATGCCGCGAGATCAGGCTCGGGAGAAGGGTGAATGCATGCTGGAACGAGTGGGGCTTAAGGAGCGGGCTGAGCACCGGCCATCGGAGTTATCGGGAGGTCAGCAGCAGCGGGTAGCTATCGCCCGGGCTCTGGTCGGTGATCCATCGATACTGCTGGCTGATGAGCCCACCGGCAACCTGGATACCAAATCCGGAGAAGAAATAATGGGAATAATGCAAGAATTGAATTCCCAGGGTCATACGGTGATACTTATAACCCATGACCTGGAAGTCGCTCGTATGGCCAAAAGGGTAGTGCGGATGCTTGATGGAAGACTAAAGGCGGAGGAAAAGTATGAGTTATCAGCTACTGGTGGTGGAAGATGAGGAACAACTGAGGAAGATGGTCTGCGAACACTTTGCTTCCGAAGGGTATATTACCCTGGAGGCTGCCGATGGAGAGGAAGCCCTGGATATTTGGCAGCAGTGCCGTCCGGATCTGGTTATCCTGGATGTTATGCTGCCGGTCAGGTCGGGAATTGAGGTTTTACAAACCATTCGCAGAGAGGATAATACTCCGGTCATTATGCTTACCGCCCGGGTAGAAGAGATTGATAAGTTGCTGGGACTGGAGATGGGAGCCGACGATTATATTACCAAGCCCTTTTCTCCCCGGGAACTGAGCGCCCGGGTCAAGGCAGTGATGAGGCGCAGCAATAACAGTCTTCCGGACAAACACCTGCTCTCCCTGGGCAGCCTGAAAGTAGATATTCATCGTATGGAGGCATACTATAACGGGCATTTGATCAGCTTGACCGGCACCGAATTCAGGATCCTGTTGATTTTCATAGAAAATCCCGGACAGGTTTTTTCCCGCTTGCAGATTCTGGAACGCATTTACGGTGATATCTATGAAGGATACGAAAGGACTATAGACACTCATATAAATAACCTGCGTCGTAAAATGGAGGCTTTGTCAGTAGAAAACATATCCATCAAGACCGTATACGGAGTTGGCTATAAACTGCTTCAGGAAGGAAAATAGGATGCACAAAACGGGTATTACCAGCCGGATTACCATAATTATAATCCTAGTAGCGATTCTTTCTGCGGGCTTGACCGGAATTCTGGCCTATGCGATAACCAAGCAGCAATTCAGCCGCTATGTTGACTTGGGGACTTCATCCATGGGAGAAAGTATAGCCCTGGAGGTGAGTTCGTACTACGATGCCAACGGCGATTTTAACGGCCTGCAGCAGTACTTGCAGAGCCGCACCTATTTCCCCGAGGACCGGAAAGGGCCTGGAGGTCTGCCGGAACACAGGCCCTTCTGGAGGGATGAAGTGCTGGTGCTGGACCATGACCACCGGGTAGCAGCTTCCAGCAGAAGCGAGCTGCTGGGATCATATCTCAGCTTGAACCGGGAAGAATTCACGGTATTTCCGGTACTATCAGAGAGTCAGGAAATAGCCTGGGTATATATTTTTAATCCCCTGAAAAGAGGAGTAATCAGTATGGAAAATCAGTTCCTGGATAGCATAGCCAGTCAGACTGCCAATGCTATTCTGATTACTATAGCTTTGGCTTTGATCATAGGAGTTGTGCTGGCCCGGGGGATCACTCGTCCTATAAATTCCCTGTCCCAGGCCATCCACAACCTGGCCCGGGGCGATCTGGAAAGCCGGGTAGAACTCAAAGGAGACCGGGAATTTATTCAGCTATCGGAAGACTTCAATTATATGGCCCAGCAGCTATATGAACATGAGCAGAGCAGAAACTCTTTGGTAGCCAATATCGCCCATGAACTGCGTACCCCGCTAAGTATACTTCGGGGACAACTGGAGGCCCTGCAGACAGGCAGCATGGACCTGACTGATCAGGTCAAATCCAGTCTGGTCGATGAGATCATCAGGCTGACCCGCCTGGTAAAGGAATTGGAAACTGTGGGTCTGGCAGAAAGCGGGGCTTTAAGGCTGAATATACAGCGAATTAGCACCGCCGAAGTGCTGGAGAGAATTCTTCCCCTGAGGCTGGTGATGGAAGAAGAAGGGATTGAATTCAAGGTGGAGATGGATGAACCGGGGTGGATACACGCAGATATTAATCGCCTGACTCAGATACTCATCAACCTTTTAAGCAATGCCATGCAGCATACCTCACGTGAAAATGGAGTCATTGCCTTCAAAATAAATCGGAGCGGAGAGCAGATCCAATTCAGTGTTGCCGATAACGGACCGGGCATACCGGAGAGAGACCTGCCCTACATCTTTGACCGTTTCTATCGGACCGATGAAGCCCGCAGCAGAAGAGAGGGAGGCAGCGGTCTGGGTTTAGCCATTGCTAGAAGTTATGTGCGTGCTCATGGAGGCACCATTTGGGTTCAGAGCGAAGAAGGAAAAGGTAGTGAGTTTTATTTTACCCTGCCTTACAACCAGGCGGATTTAAAATCTGAGGACAATTAATAGATTTCCTTCCAGGCCAGGCAGTCGATTGGTTTAAGTATATAATTAAACCCATCGACTGCCTGGCCCTTAATTGTTTTGCATATTATGCAAGGAGATTACCTTTTTTTGTAGAATTAATATATTTTATAGGAATGAATACCAGAGAGGAGATGTAAAGATGAGAAAAGTAGTTGGACTGGCGGTAGTATTATTTTTGCTGCTGTCAGGGTGGGCACTGGCCGGATGCGGTGGCGGATCAGATAAGGAGCAAGACCCGACCGGGGTCACGGACAATAAAGGGGCCGAAAATGCCGGTAGCAAAGAGAGCAGCTTGAAGGATATATTCAGCCGGAGTTCCAAGATTGAATCCATGACCTTTGAATGGGAAATGACCGGATTCGATATAGCATCTACCGGCACCCAGTACATGCAGGGTTCCAACATTCGAATGGATATGGAGGTTGCAGGAAGTGGCTCTGCCACTATGCTTTATTTAGGGGATAAGAATGAAGCCTGGATGATATACCATGATACTAATACGGCCATGAAACTAGGCGACTATGACGCAGATGCCGAGGCGGTCAATCCCCTGGAGGTGCTGGAGGAATATGAGCAGAACGACGAGTATATTGAGGAAAATATCAATATAGTAGGGCATGAAACTATTGATGGGAAGAAATGCGTGGTTATAGAAACCGAGGATGAAGGAAGCTACACCAAAATGTGGGTTTGGGAAGAATACGGTTTCCCTCTCAAAATGGAAATTACCAGTGAAGGACATCAGATCAACTATCAATATAAGAAGGTAAGTTTTGATCGGATACCTGATTCCATGTTTGAAATTCCGGCCGGGGTTCAGATAATCGACATGCAGATGCCGGATCTGGAAAGTCTCCAGAATATGGGTCAGTAGTTAAGAGAGCATTGTAAAAGCCTCCGTTTTGCAACGGAGGCTCAGAAAGTCAGCACCTTGCCAGAGCGAGCAAAAAAGGTTAAGAGCAAGGCAACTGGAAAGCCCGTGATTGAGGCGTACAGGTGGTACGCTAATTGAACGGGTTTTTCGAGTTAACGCAGCTATTGGCCTTTTTTGACGGTCTGGGCCTCTGTTTTACAACGGAGGCCCAGAAAGTCAGCACCTTGCCAGAGCGAGCAAAAAAGGTTAAGAGCAAGGCAACTGGAAAGCCCGTGATTGAGGCGTACAGATGGTACGCTGATTGAACGGGTTTTTCGAGTTAACGCAGCTATTGGCCTTTTTTGACGGTCTGGGCCTCTGTTTTACAACGGAGGCTTTTATTTTTACCCATGGCCAGTTAACAGGTATATCAAACATGCCCTCCCTCATAATTCATATAGTAGAAGGATTTTAATGCCTCTGGGGCAGAAAGGCATAAGGGGGAGATACTTTGGGGAAGAAGCTGGGAACGATACTGGCCATTATGCTTATTACCGCAGTGGGAGGGTGTGTAGATATCGGTACGGATAAGGCGGAGACGGAGACGGAGATAAGGGTTAGGGTCGGTGAAATAGCTCCTTCTATTTTGCATGCACCGCAATATCTTGCCATTAATCAGGATATCTTTGCCAGAGAAGGTCTGGCGGTTGAAATAATTGCCGCCCAAAATGCCGGGGAATTAATTGCTGCTCTTCGGGAAGGGCGGGCAGATATAGGCCTGGCTGAGGCCGAGATTATTATGCAAAATTATCCAGCTGAACCGGAAGATGGCCTGCTGAGTTTTTCCCAGCTGACCCAGCGGGAGGGATCATTTCTGTTGGGAGCAGAGCCCGAGGCTGAATTTCAATGGGAAGACTTAAAAGGCAAGACGGTGTTGATGGAGCGTTCAGGCGGAAGGCAGGAGATGATGCTTGATTATATTCTGAAGCAGCATGGACTTGACCCGGCTGAAGAAGTGACAGTTATCGCCGACTTGGATGCAGCTGAGGTGTTCCTGGCCGGAGGAGGGGATTATGTAATTCTGGAAGAACCCTCTGTCAGCTGGCTGGAAAAAAGCCAGGCTGGTTATCCGGTGGCTTCACTGGGTACAGCTGTCGGGGATATAGCGGGTAAAGTATATTTTACCTCCAGGAGTGTGCTGCAAGAAAGACCTGATATGATTCAGAAGTTCAGCAATGCAGTATACCAGGCCCAGAGGTGGATGGATCGTCATTCTCCGGACGAAACCGCTCGGGCTATTGCTCCCTTTTTTGCCGGTATAGCCAAGGACGATCTGGCAAGAGGGTTAGGGCGCTGCCAGCAGCAGAACACCTGGCGAACTACCGCCGTTATGGATGAGGAATCATTTGACCTGCTGCAGGAGATCCTTTTCGTTTCGGGTCAACTGGACGGCAGGGTGGAATCATCCGGGTTTATGGACAGTTATTTTGCCCGGAAAGCGGTAGTATCCAGCGAGAAGAATCATTATCGCTGACGCTGATCAAGAAGTTTGCGCAGATAAAACCTTTGTCCTTCAAAATCTAGTTCTATCAGCTGGCCATCTTTTATAAGGCGTTCTATTACATCCCAATCCCGGCCAGCCTTTTTTAACAGTTTCTTTACCGCATCTGCCCTCATGGGGTGAACTGAGGCAGTACTGAGCAGATCCTTTTCAAGGTCAGCGGTATAGGTGAAGGTATCATCCTCTGGGCCGATAAGGTATTCAACTTCTGCTATATAGCGACGGTATATCTGGTAAGCGCTGTAAAGTGAAATTTCATCCGGGGGGGTCACCCTGCGGTCAGCCGGAGGCCGGGTGGGAATGGATATATATGCAACCGAGGGCTGAAGCCGAGCGATAAAACGGGCTGTATCCTCAAGGATGGCTGCCTGATCATTTATTCCTCTTACCAGCATGGTCTCAGTGCATAATATTCCCTGATAATGTAAAGCAAAGTCAATAATACCTTCCAAAATAAGGGGAAGGGAGAGGCCCCGGTGGGGATGGTCGATTCGCCGCCAGGTTGGCTCATGAATACTGTCGATTTTGACTGACACCCAGTCAACTCGGGCCAGTTCGTTCCTAAGCTCCGGCATCCAGAGCAGGGAGGCATTAGTAATTATGGCTATGGGAATATTAAAGGGTTTCAGTAAATCAATCTCCCGCCCCAGGTTTACATCCAGGGTAGGTTCGCCATTGGGAACAAAAGATAAATAGTCTATAGGCTCCCCGGCAGCAACTGCCCGTTCAACTTGCTCCTTGACTGCGTCCCGGATTACTTCCGGTTGGTAGAAAGTCTGCCGTTCGATCTGAACTTTGCTGGAATGTCCCTGCTGGCAATAAACACAGGAATAGCTGCATATTTTAGGCGGAATATTGTTTATTCCTAGGCTGCGGCCGAGCCTGCGAGATGGTACGGGGCCAAAAGTAAGCATGGGCAACCTCCTTATTTAGTAGTCTTCGGGAGACAGTTGATTTACTAGTCAGTCATCGCTTCCGATTCCTACCCAGTATATATGCCAATTTCTTCTTACATTATAGCAGAGTAGCCCGCAACATTTACTGATAGAAAAATTCTTAACCTGATAAAAGTATTTACAAGACACCCCGGGGCAGGTACTATTATATACAAAGAACTTCGAGGTGATGCTTAATGACTATCAGTGCCCTATTTGTCACTGCGTTTGTCATTGGCCTGTCTGGAGCTATGATGCCCGGGCCGTTGTTGACCGTGACCATATCCGAAAGTATGAAGAGGGGATTTATAGCTGGTCCTTTAATAATTTTGGGCCATGGGGCACTGGAATTGGCCCTTATAGCAGCCCTGGTGGCAGGCCTGTCGGTGTATTTAACCAGCGCCCTGGTGAGCAGCACCATTGCTCTGCTGGGAGGATCATTTCTTATCTACCTGGGCTTGACTATGAGCAGGGAGGCACTTAAAGGGAATATTTCCCTGGCCGCTTTGGAACAACAAAAGGAAGGCGAAATTCAAGGCGGATTGCACCCGATTGCAGCCGGAGTGGTTATCAGTCTGGCCAATCCCTACTGGAGTATATGGTGGGCTACTGTGGGCCTTACCTATCTTACCCTATCTCTGGAAAGCGGCAGGATGGGATTGGCATCATTTTTCTCCGGACATATACTGGCTGATCTGGCCTGGTATACCCTGGTTGCTGCGCTGGTGGCCGGGGGCCGGAGATTCATGAGTCCCCGGCTGTACAAATATATCATAGCAGTTTGCGGAATCTTTTTGCTGGTGCTGGGACTGTATTTTATTTACAGCGGTTATTCCGGTTATTTGAGATAATACAGGCCATCAGCCTCTTCCACCTGACTCCATTCTATCAGACGCTGGAGATGGACGAAAACAGCCATCTTTTCGAACATTTTATACAGCCGTGTAAACTCCTTGATCTGACCGTAAAATATAAGCAGGTCGGTGATTTGATCCAGGCTCAGGGGATTTTTCAGGTTTTCCAACAGGCGTTCTTCTTTCCGATATACTATATCAAGATAATTCTGCAGCCGTTTCTGAATATCATCCTGGATAATTCCCCGGTGGGAAGTGATAATAACTGCGGGGTTGATTTCCATACATAATTTAATGGAAGCTAGGTAATCATCCAAATCGCTGCACAGGTGCCCGTACCAGGGGCCAAAGCTGCTCAGGTCGATGTCGGAGCTGAATAATACCTGCTCATCAATCAGGAAACAGCAATGCCCGGGAGTATGCCCGGGAGCATGAATAACCTGCACCTTGGTTTGGCCAAAATCAAGCACTTCTCCGCCCTTCAATTCCCGGTGGACCGGAGAGGGCCTGGCTCCAGACCAATTGTAAAACATTTGGCCCAGTTCTTCCTCGTTGAAGTAATGGAAGCCATAAAAATTGGCAAACACTTCTTCAGATCTGATGGCTGGTGCATCCAGAGCGTGAGCCCATATTTCAGCCTCCGTGAATCTATGATTATTCATTATATGGTCTTCGTGGAAATGGGAGTTGAGAATGATGTCGATGGGATGGGTCATAAAATAATCAATGTTTTCCCGGCCGCAGGCAGTGTCTATCAATACTCTGACCTGATCATCGATAAATAGGCTGTGAGCATAGGGAAAACGGGCTCGATCAGGGGCTTCAATGAATTTGACCCGCTTATTGACTACCGGAACCATATCACACCTCCGTTTGCATATTGCACATTATATCTATGAGACGGGACTCCATTCCCAACAGGTCGGGGGAGGCGAGACTCCGTTCCGGACCCAGATCTATTTTCATATCGTGCATAATATGAGCCGGACGAGGAGAAAGAATAATTATTCTATCCGCCAGATACAGCGCCTCTTTTAAATCGTGGGTTACCGCAATGAGAGTAAAAGGATTTTCCCGCCAGAGATGGTAAATATCAGACATTATACTGGCTTTTACCCTGAGATCCAGGGAAGAAAAAGCTTCATCCAGGATCAATAAATCAGGTTGGGTTATCAATGCCCGGGCCAGGTTTACCCGCTGCCTCATTCCACCGCTTAACTGGGAGGGCAGATAATCTTCAAAACCGGTCAGACGAAGTCTGTCCAAAATCCCGCTGAAGTCTCCATTTTGCTTAACAAACAACAGGTTGTTTTTAACACTGCGCCAGGGAATCAATCTGGGTTCTTGAAAGACATATCCGATTTTTTGATTAAAGCTGTCTATACATCCGCTGCTGGGCATCTCCAAACCGGCTACTAATCTTAAAAAAGTAGTCTTGCCTGCTCCGGAAGGACCAAGCAAAACCAGTCGTTGTCCCCGGCGAATATTGAGATTCCAGTTATCCAGAACGGTAAGGGAGCCATAGGCTTTAGTTAGGTGGTTCACTAACAGGCAATTGTCCATCGAGCCGACACCCTCCCTAATCCAGTTTTGATCAGACGTTCAGTTACAATGCCTAGTAGCACAGCAATCAGGGTCAATGCCCAAACTCCAGGAAAGTCTATATTCATGCGCATGCGAAGTATCTCTACGCCCAGGCCGCTGCCTCCGCTCAAATATTCGGCCACCAGTATTACTTTCCAGGCCTGTCCGATGCTGACATCTAGTATGGCAATGATAAAAGGCAGCAGGGACCCCAGGTAGATATCTTTGAATATCCTGATAGCCGGAACCCGATACAGGCGGGCCATTTCCAGCAAATTCTTATCCAGGTTGCGCACCCCGGATACCGTAGTCAAGATAGAGATGGGCAGAAGGGAAAGGAAGGCAATGAAAACAGGCCCTTTCCAACCTATACCCCAGGCAAATATAACCAGTGAAAGCCAGGAGATAACCGGCACTGCCTGTATAACCATGATAACAGGCCGGAACATGTCGTAAAGGGTATCCGATAAACCCATAAATAAGCCCACCGGCATACCAATCAGCATTACCAGCAGGAGAGAAAGAAAAACTTTCCAGGCGGTTTCCCAGACCGCCAGCAGTATGCGGCTGGAAAAAAGCAAGTCTGCCAGCAGAGCCAGGGTTTCAGATGGAGCCGGAATTATACTCTTGTTAACCATCATCGCCAGGGCCTGCCAGACGGCCAGAAATATGATAATTCCCAACAAACCGTGAAATAATGATCTCATTATCGGGCAAAGAATCCTGAATCAGGAATCCTTTTTACTCCCTCCGGATAAGTATCCTGCATAGCCTGTAGGAAAGAGATGGTTTCTGCTTCTGCATCTGCAGCGGTAATATATTCAAACTTGATCCGCTGCAGGGCGGTTTTCATCACGGCCGGAGGCAGCGGCAATATTTCGGCACTGGCCTGAACAGCAAAATCCGGGTTGTTATTGGCCCAGGCAGTAGAGTCATCCAGCAGGGCCGCAATTTTTTGAGCCTCCTCGGGATAATTGCTCAGGAAATCCTTTTGCACAAACAGTCCGGCGATGGGAATGCCCAGATCGGTACCGCTTATTTCCGACCAGTATTCCTGAAAATCCAGCACCACTCTGCCGCTGCCGGAGGCCAAGGCCAAGCTGACATAAGGCTCGGGCAATGCTGCATAATCAATTTTGCCCTCCTTAAACAGAGCTACTATTTCCTGGGGGGGGGCATAAGCAAAACTAACCTCTTCATCGGGGATGATATTATCTTTGGCCAACGCATATCTGCTCAATACATCAACCGTTTGTCCTTTGGCAGTAGGAGTATAAAGGGTCTGTCCGATCAAGGAGCTCCAATCCTGGAAATCCGCCTTATCGGCAGCCAGCAGATAAAAGACTTTCCATTCGTGAACCCCCATCATTACAATATCTATCCCGCTGGCATACATATTAACCCCATTGGTTATGGGCAGCACGGCAAATTCAACCTCACCTGCCGAAAGCAAGCCCACCGCTTCATCTATGGTATTCCAGTACTGTACATTGACCTTAATGTCTCCCTCAATAACTCCGCTGTCAATACCGACCACCGGTATAACCGCCGGACCCTGAGGGTTGATCAAATCTACTGTTTCAACCGCCGGCAAAGCTGAAGATTGATCCTGGTTATTTGCCGAACATCCGGCCAGTGATAATAATAGGCAAAGAGTAAGAGCCCATATCATCACTTTATGTCGGTTCATCATTACCTAACGCCCCTTTATTTTCTAAATTAATACCTAAAATATACCATAATTTGTCCTGAGATGAAATGCCAGGAGAAAGGTTCCATTAGCATTAAACCTGCCTCCTGGCATAAAAAGAGGTGCCCTGCAGCACCTTCTTTGCTATTTAGCCCATATAATAATATCTGCGAGCACAATTTGGATTCGCCAGGCTCAAAAGAATAAGGTTGCACTCTGCGAGCACTACAATTTGGATTCGCCAGGCTCAAAAAGAATAAGGTTGCACTCTGCGAGCACTACAATTTGGCTTCGCTCAAAAGAATAAGGTTGCACTCTGCGAGCACTACAATTTGGCTTTGCTGGCTCAAAAGAATAAGGTTGAAACTGCGGAGCAGTTTCAACCGACTACAACGAAGTGGGATTATAACTTTCCGCCTCGTTATATTATTATCCGCTGGTCAGCTGTTGCTTGACCTGAGAGATTTCTTGCTGAGTGGCATCGCTGGCTGGCTTGTACCAACCATGTTGATTGGCCAGCTGGTAAAGCTGATATTGGAATTGTTCATCTCCGTTTCGGATTTGCTGCAAAGTTTGCCTTAATTGCTGGTTGGAGCTTTCGGTAATGCATTTCGCATAGGTGGAAATACTGCTGTTGGTCTGGGACAGAATGTCATTTACCATTTCTTTATCCTGAAGATGTCTCAAGTCTACTCCTCCTATCCTAAGAATGTCATTAATTTTTCGGCGGTCTGCTGGCAGGCTTTGGCAGATTGCTGAAACATCTGTCTGCACTGCTGATCCTGTACCTCGGAAGCATAAAAATCAAATTTCTTCTGCATAGTTTGATGGGACCCGATTAAATGCCTCAAATTTTGAAGTTCCAGATGATTCAAGGTCATTTCAATTGCTCCTTTCTCTATTTGCTTTTGTGCTAACAACAATTATAGCTTGTGCATTTCGGGGCTATTTATACCACTGAAGCAGGAAATAATAATTACATGAGGAGGAAAGAGCTGGAAAAATACTTGAAAATATTCGCAAATAATGCCCGATTAAAGTCCTTATTAATATATAATTATGGTAATATTATGTATATAAGATAGAATATTTTCATAGTTTGCGGGAGGAACAAAATGGAAATATTGGAGCTTTCCGAACAGCTAATAAATAATAAACTGGGCCGCAACATCTATGATGATACCGGGCGTTTATTACTCCCCAAAGGTACGGTGCTGCAAGAAGCTCATATCAATCAGCTGCTTAATTTGGGATACAGTAAAATTCTGGTCGGCAGTGATGATGAGCAGTCAGAGGAAGTCTATGAGCCTGAAGGAGAAAAACTGGCCCAGAAACGGCTGGGACAGGCCTTCGCGGTTGCGGTTGACAGCCTGAGAGATTTAATGGCCAAGGTGGCCAACGGGCATCCGGCCGTAGCGGGAGAAGTTGAAGAAACCATGGAGATGCTTTTCCCCAGTGTCAAGGAAACCAATAACATTATGCTGACTCTGCGGGATTTACGGCGTAAAGACGAGTATACCCTGCAGCATTCGGTTTCCGTCAGTGTTCTTGCCACTAAGCTCGGACAGCTGATGAGACTGCCCGGCCATGATCTGAGAATGTTAGGCACCGCTGGAATACTGCATGATATTGGAAAGTGTAAAATTCCGCTGGCTATATTGAACAAGAACGGCAGTTTAAGTGAACAGGAATTCAGAGAAATGCAAAAACACCCGGTTTACGGGTATCAGATAGTAAAAGACATGAATTTGAAAGATCCCAGAATAATGCTGGCAGTATTGCAGCATCACGAACATCAAGACGGCAGGGGATATCCATTGAAATTGTCGGGAGGCAAGATACATTTGTTCTCAAAAATCATTGCAGTGGCAGACGTATTTGATGCTATGACCTCCGAGCGGCCTTACCGGGGAAAAATGGACCTGTTCAACGCTATGAACGAGATCTTCGCCAGCAGTGCAAGTCATCTTAACCCGGAAGTGGTCAACAAACTCAGAACCTATATTTTAAGCATCTGCCCGGGGGCTTCGGCTCTATTGAACAACGGTGATGTGGCCAGAATTATTCTGATGAACAGTGATGAACCCAGCCGTCCTCTGATACAATCAGGCCATGAATTTATTGATTTAAGAGAACAACGGGACCTCTGGGTAAGGGATATCGTGATTTAAATCAAAGGGACGGGAAATTGGTTCCTGCCGCAGGGAACTTGAAAGATGAAAAAACACTGATTAAGCTTAGCCTGAGGAAGCATCCCCTGGACTTACTTTCAGGTTTTCTTTAATTTCCTGACTGGCATCTTTAACTACCCGGTCGCCTTCTTTCAGCCCGCTTTCTATTTCCACCTGGTTCCCATCACTGAGTCCGGTTTTGACTTCCTTAATCTTTATTCTATTATCTTCGATGATCATCACTTGTTTCTTGCCCTCCGCAGTTTGGCGTACACTCTCAATCGGAAGAGTTAGGACATCTGTCAGGTGTCGGGTCTGTATGGCTACCCGCACCTCGTAGCCGGGTTTAAGATTGGCCTGGTCATCCAGGCTGATGATTACCGGTACCCGTCTCTGGGTTACTCCCAGAGCCGATATTTTCTCCTCAGCCCGGGGATAAATACGGGAGACGGTTCCTTCCAGAGTTCGATCGCCGATCACCACTGCCGTAATTAATACCTTCTGTCCCACTTGTATATCCGCCAGGTCATCACTTAAAATGTCTGCCTTGATCTCCAGATTATGATCGGCGGCTATGGTTGCCAGCAACATACCTGCTGCTACTGGCTGTCCCTCTTTGACTGGCAGGCTCAGGATAACACCCTGGATAGGGCTGTAAACCTGCAGTTCTTTTTCCAGGTTCTGAAGTTCGCCCAGTGAATCCTGCAAACCGCTAATCTGGGATTGAACTGTGACCAGGTAAGATTCCTGTTCATTTAAAGCTGCCTGAGCAGTATCCAGGAGCAACAGTGCCTGCTCGTATTCCATTTGACTGATGGCCCCCTGATTGAACAGCTCTTCGCTGCGGATGGCATTGGAACGGGCGTCTGCCAACTGAAGCTCTATTCGTTTTACGCCGGCTGAGGCTGCAGCGGCTGATGACTGGGCCTGGGCCAGCATGGATTTGTTTTCGCTTAACTGCAGCTGCAGTTCAGGATTCTCCATCTGTATTATAAGCTGGTCCTTTTCCGTCATTTGTCCGATCTGGACATTGATAATCTTTATACGGGCGTTCTGAATCGCATATAAATCATGGTCGGTTGCCGCCTGCACCAGAGCAGTATCTTCCACTGCAACGGTAATGGAATCAGAACGGGCTTGAACCGACTCAATTTCGATACCCCCCTGACTCTGCCAGAAGACAGCAGCTGCTATTAACGCAGCAAGGGCGACGATGATGTACAAAAGCCGCTTATCCTTCATGATGATGTCCTCCCCTTAATCAATATTCTTGGATAATTCAATGATATCAAGCTTTTTTATACCCCGGCTGGCAGCCCATTGTCCCAGCAACACAAATACCACTCCCCCCAAAGCGGCCATAGCATAGCTGGATGGGTAAATAACTACCGGCATATACCACATATCAAATTCTACTGAACTGAAATACAATTCAGCCAACATCTTGCCTGCAGGCAGACCCAGCAGTACAGCTGGAATTGCCTGGGGTATGGTTTCCTTCCACATAATGCCGGCTACCTCCTGTCGGGTAAAACCAATGGTCAGCAGGGCTGCCAACTCTCTTTTACGTTCATTAAAACTCATAATTACCGAATTGTAAATGATAACAAATCCAAGTACTACCGCAAACATAATCATAATGCTTACCATGTAGATCATGCTGTCCATCATGCTCAGGATATTATCCCGCTCCTTGTTCCGGCTTACGATGGAATTAATCCCGGTCATATCTGCCAGGTGCTTTTCAATATTTTCCGTCTGGCTGCTGTCGGTCTGCATGAGAGCTCCGTTTACCAGCCTGGCTTCATTCAGGATCCGGTTGGCCTGAGTCAGGGTGATATATGATTCATTGCCCAGGAGCTGATAATTGATGGAGGTTATCTTGACCTGGGCATACCGGGCCGGCCCTAAACCCAGCAGGGTTTCAAGCTGAACTGTATCTCCAACCTTCAGCCCCAGTCTTTCAGCAGATCTCCGACTTAATATGATGCCGTCATCGGGGATGGGGATGAACTGACCGTTTTCCCGGGTGGGACGTTTCAGGGTATTGGCCGGATCGATGCCGATGAGTACATCTTCTTCACTGTGGCCCAGGTAGTGGACTCTAACCGGCAGGGAGAAAAAGCCTTCAATATGCTCTACTCCGTTCAGACGCGCAATGTTAAGCAGTTCTGAGTCTTTTACCGGCTGGCTGAAAGTAAGCAGGTAGTCATAAGAAGATTCTTTATTAAAGTGCTGGTCCATCATGTAATCTACCGCATCATTGGTAAACATGGATAAGATAAGCAAGGCAACTGCCGATACTATTCCAAAGATGCTAACCAGCAGGCGGAAACGATTACGGCTGATGGTACGGAAAGCCATCTTCCAGGAAGAAGAGAGTCGGGTCCAAAACCAGGCCCAATTTTCCAGCAGTGATCGGCTGCTCCGAGAAGGAGGCAGGGGTCGCATGGACTCGGCCGGACTGATTTCCAGCACCGGCCGTGAGGCCGAAAAGCCGGCCAGAGCTCCTACTCCCAGGCTGAGCAGAATACTGTTAAGGATTACCTGGTAGTTGAGACCTCCTATAGCCTGGGGCAGGTTGAAAAACATAGCATATAGATCAGAAAAATAAGAGGCCATGTAGACACCGGACCCTATACCAATAGCAGCTCCGATTGCGCATATCAGGATGGCGTAAGTGCTGAAATGAAGAATGATCTGGGTATTGTCGAAGCCCAGAGCCTTTAGGATGCCGATCTGGGTTCTCTGGGTTTTTATCATTCTGCGCAATATTACGAATTGTACTGCGGCAGCTACCGTGAGAAATATCATGGGCAGGAAGCCGGATATTGCATCCAAACCGGTTAATTCCGCATCCAGAGCAGCATGACTGAGCTGATCCTGACGGGGGAAACTGGCCAGGTTGCCATAGGGGGAAAGAATATCCTTGATGGACTGGACGGCTGTATCAACATCGGCCCCCGGGACAAATTGGACCAGAACCTGGTTTAGCTGCCCGGGCAGGTTAAATAATTGCTGAGCCTGATTAAGGGGTATCATCATAATGCCGAAGGTTTCGTTGTCCGGCATCATATTGGCGGCATCTTTCATAATATACGTGAATTCGGGGCCCGTGGCAGTCCCGACTACCTTAACCGGGTATTTCCGGTTTTCGGCTACAATATCTATCGATTCTCCCCAGCTAAGCCGGTTGGCCTCAAAATAAGCAGGATTAACCATCACTTCCATTCCGCCGCTAGCAGGATAGGAGGAAAAAAGTCGGCCTCCCATAAGCTGAATGCTGTTAACTTCTCTGTCCAGAGGCAGGCGGTAGGAAGTGATGCGCACCGTCGCGCGTTCCTGATTATCTTTTAATACCGGGATATCTTTCTGGATGCGGCCAGTTGCCAGCTTAACTCCAGGGACCTTTTCCACCTGTTTTAGAATGGACTCCGGAGCTCTGACTATATAAAAATAATGGTCGGCAAAATTGTTGTCCTGGTAAAAGCTGTGCTGGGATTGACTAAGGTTGAAGAAGGCCGTGGTTATACCGATGTAGAGGGAAATGCCCACCGCAATGATAACTGCCATACCCAGAAACTGGCCCAGGCTGCCCTTGATAATGTGCTGTAATCTGCGGTTGAGTACCTTCATTACCATTCAATCCTTTCCGGTGGGACCGGGGACTCATTTATAATTATGTCGGCGACACTGCCGCTTCTCATCCGGACCATCCGGTCCGCCATGGCGCCGATAGCGGTATTGTGAGTAACCAGTATGACGGTGCTGCCCATGGTTTGCCGGGCTTGTTTAAGCAGTTCCAGGATGCTGATACCAGTCTGATAATCCAGAGCACCGGTAGGTTCATCACACAATAAGAGGGTAGGATTCTTGACTATAGCTCGGGCAATGGAAACTCTTTGTTGCTCACCGCCGCTGAGCTGGGAGGGGAAATGGTCGCCTCGGTCAGCCAGGCCGACCTGATCCAGCACCTCCCTGTTATCCAGGGGCTTGGATACCAGGCTGGCTGCCAGGGCTACATTCTCCCGGGCTGTAAGGTCGGATACCAGGTTGTAGAATTGGAACACGAAACCTATTTCCCGTCGGCGGAAAAGAGTCAAATCGCGATCACTGGCATGGCTCAGGTTACGGTCCAGGAAGAATATATCTCCCGTGCTGGGTTTATCCATTCCCCCGATCAGGTTGAGCAGGGTACTTTTGCCTGAGCCGCTGGGCCCCAGGATGACCAATATTTCACCTTGATAAATATCCAGGTTGGTTTCCTTCAGGGCTTCAACCTTGATTTCACCCAGCACATAAGTTTTGGTAACGTTTTGTAACTGCATTAATATCGATTTATCCATATAAATACTACTCCGTTTTTACGGGCCTGGGAAATCAACGGCATTTAAGTATAGTTTAACATATGTGTTTGGTGTTGTTGGGGCATTTTATCAGCTGCTTCAAGACCTGGCTTAAACTAAAGCTCTTCATGAGATAGACTGCGGTCAGGAGGCGGTATCAGGCGAGCCACCAGCAAACTTAGCAGCCCCAGCACAGCAGCCGCTATAAATACTGCCTGGTATCCCAGAGCCGCCCATAATAGACCGCCCAGCAGGGGAACTGTCATAGATACCGCGTGGTCCAGGGTTATCCCCATGGATATGCTGGGAGCTATGTCCCCGACCGCATCCGCGATGCGGTTAAGATAAGTAATCCGGGCCATGGTAATGGCGAAAAGCACCTGGTCGGTTACAAAACAGGCCATAATGATTATCACCGCTATGGAATCCGGAAACAGGGTCTGGGCAAAAGCATAGAGCAAACATAGGGTAGTAACCAGTATGGCATCCGCAGATAAAACCGTACGCTCTCCCCAGGCGTCTATGGCCCGCCCCAGCAAAGGACGAAAGAGCAGACCGATCAAGGTGGCGATTATACCCAGCAGGGCGAAAGTACCGACTCCGCAGCTAAATAGCTGAATCAATACCCAGGGGGCAAAGGTCAAAAACACCTGTTTGCGAGCCCCGAAAATCATGTTGATAATATAAAAAAGGCTGTAACGGCGTTTAAACAGCAGTTTTCGTTCCGGGCGTTTCACCGGCACCGGTTTTATCAGATAGAGCAGCAGGGCAGCAATGAAGGTACAGCCACCCGCCAACCCGAATATCACCGGGAAAGAAAAATTGTAGAAGGAAACCCCTGAGTATACCAGGATCATACCGGCCAACAGCCCCACGGCCTCCAGTGCGCCCAGGTCTCCCATCAGTTTGCCTTCCTTGCCTTTGTCCGCCAGACGCAGGGCGATGGAAGACTTTACTACCATATATACATGGGCTCCGGTACTCCATATCAGCATCCATATTACCACCGCGGTCATACCTGGTGCCAGCCAGCCCTGGCCCCACAAGGATAAGGCCAGTAGAAGGGCGGCCAGAGCGGCGATCCTGGTGTCAGCCAGGAACATGAAGAGAGAAAATATAAAAGCACAAAGGAAACCCGGCAGCTCACGGGGGAACTCCAGGGCTCCCCGGGCGACTTCATTTATGTTATGAACCTGTGAGAGGTAATTATTAAACGATGGTTCATACAAACCCGAATAAAGGCCAAATAAACAGCCTGCAGCGGCAAATAGAACCAGCGGAGTGAATATTAGTCTTCTAAAACTGGACATAGGGGGGGGTTCTCCTTTTTAATATATTGCCTTAATCATTGTATACCCTGAGAAGACAGCTGGAAAGTTAAAAAGAAGCAGAGGGAAAATTTAAAGAAAAAAATCTGAATAAACCCCGGCGTTTATCGACCCAGGATTCGATTATAGTATTAGGCTCGGCTCAGCCTGGGGTGCGGCTCCGCCACCGGAGTGTTCACAAAAGTCCAGGAACGAAGCCTTCCCTCAATTAAAACTTATTTATGGCAGTTAAAACCGGGTCCCACAGGGGGCTGAAGGGAGGCGCATAAGCCAAGTCCATGTTAATTAAATCATCTATTCTGCAGTTGAGAGTGAGGGCCGCCGCAATAGTATCTATACGTTTGCCAGAGCCCGGATAACCAACTATTTGGCCTCCGAGCAACCGGCGGCTGTGAGTTTCAACCAGGATCTTGACACGAATACGCCCGGATTCAGGGAAAAAGGGCACCATGGTTCTGGACTTAATGGTCCGGGTAATAAAATCAATGCCCAGGTTCCGGCATTCCTGTTCACACAAGCCGGTGCGAGAAATCTCCAGCTCCATGATCCTGCTTATGCCGGTTCCCAGTACCCCTTTGAAGAAAGTGCTGCCCCCGGCCGCATTTTCGCCTGCGATACGGCCCTGTTTATTGGCTGTAGTTCCCATGGGCAGATATACCTCCCGATCGGAGATTATATGATGGACGGTAGCGCAGTCACCGGCTGCATAGATTCCGGGCAGGTTGGTTGCCATCTGCCTATTTACTCTTATGGCATTGCCGGCTCCCAGCTCTATGCCTGCGCGCCCGGCTATTTCACTGTTGGGCAGCACCCCTATGGAAAGGATGACTATATCAGCCGGGAAAGAATTATCGCCTACCACTACTTCTCGGACCCTATCATCACCTCTGAAAGCGGTAACCGCTGAATCAGTGAGGACTTCGATCCCCTGGGATTCCATATAAGAGGCTACCACCTGGGCCATATCCTGATCCATAACCGGGAGGATCTGAGGAGATTTTTCTATCATCCGGACCTGGCAGCCATGAGCCCTTAGGTTTTCCACCATTTCCAGGCCGATATAACCTGCTCCTATGACCACCGCCCGGGTTGATTGGTATTCCTGGAGATAAGCCTTGATGGCCTGGCTATCCTGTATATCTCTGAGGGTGAAAATACCCCGGAGATTAATTCCGTCCAGAGAGGGGATTACCGCTCTGGCTCCGGTAGCTATGATCAGGCAGTCATATTCTTCAGTAAAGAGTTCATGGGTAGTTAAGTCTTCCAGGATGATTAGGCCCACATCAGGCTTGATCTCCAGGGCTCTGGTCATGGTGTGCACCTTGGTGCCCTGCTGGGCGAAGTGCTCTGTAGTTCGGGCTATCAAGTCGTTGGGGGACTTAACTATACCACCTATATAGTAGGGTAAGCCGCAGGATGAATAGGAGATATATGCATTGTCGGTAAACACCTTGATATCCAGCTCAGGATTGATTCGCCGGGCTTTAGCGGCTGCACTCATTCCTGCAGCTACCCCCCCGATTATTCTGAGTCTTTTCATTGCCACTCCTCCTCAAAAAAAATCAGGATTCTACTGAATAATGTTAATAATAATAGATGTTCTGCATAGAGTTTTAATAATCCTACCCATGTAAGCTGATAAAAACCGTAGTTTCCTGCCGTTATAATTAAGGAACGGACGGATATTCGCTGGTTTATATGCTGCTGGTTCTTGTTAATCTTGCTGAAAAATAGTAAAATGCACTATATTGCAGGTCAAGCATGGACAGGATTCGGGAGAGGAGGGACTTCTATTGGCTAAGATAAGATTGTATGCAGATAACTGCTGTGATCTGGAACCGGAAGTTATGAAACAACTGGGGATAAGCTCCATTGCTTTAAAAGTAAACATCAAGGGCCAGAGCTATCGTGACAGAGTAGATTTGTCCCCGTCGCAATTCTACCAATTGATTAAAGAACCAGGAGTTATGCCTACCACTTCACAGGTTAATCCGGCTGAATTCGAGGAAGAATTCAGAAATATCCTGCAGGAGGAAGACTGCGAGATAATCTATGCAGCCTTTTCTTCCGGGTTGAGCGGAACCTATCAATCCGCCTGTATAGCGCGTGATATGGTAGATCCGGCCCGCATAACGGTAATAGATACGAAAAGCGCTTCTTTAGGATATGGATTAACTTTGGTCCGAGCAGCCCGGGCCATTGACGATGGTTTGAGTAAGGACCAGGTTATTGCCGAGATAAAAGATAACCTGGCCAAAATGGAACATGTCTTTATTGTGGGAGACTTTGAGATGCTGAAAAGAGGCGGGCGGGTTAGTGCAACTTCAGCATTTATCGGATCGCTGTTAAGTATCAAAGTTATAGCTGAAATCAAGGATGGCACAATTCATCCGGTGGAAAAGACAAAAGGGCTGAAAAAAGCCAAAAAAAGGCTGCTGGAAGTAATGGCCCAACGAGGCGATAATCTGCCCGGGCAGCTGATAGGGATCAGTCATTCCAATGACTATGAAGGTGCGATTCTGATCAAGGATATGATCGCTGAAAGATTTGGCTGCGACAAGTTTATGATTACCGAAATAGGTGCGGTGATAGGAGCCCACGTAGGCGCCGGTACTTACTCGGTATTCTTCCTCGGCCAATAACAGAAAACAAGGGGACGGTTCTTTTGTTTGCTGGAAGCAAACAAAAGAACCGTCCCCTTGTTTTCTGGGGTTTTAGTAGTTTAGGATTTGGTGGTAGAGAGCGATATAATCGTCGATCATGCGGTCCTGGCTGAACTTGCCTTCTACCCATTGGCGGCAGAAATGGCGATCCAGATTTGGGATCTGGGGTAAAACCCTGCATGCTTGCTCCACATCTGGGACCAGAAATCCGCTTTTTCCGTCATCGATTACTTCCGGCATGGAGCCTTTATTAAAAGCTACTACCGGGGTTCCGCAGGCCATAGCTTCTATAACGCTCAAACCAAAGGGTTCATGGAAGTGGATAGGGTGGATCAAGGCCAAGGCATTGCCCATAAGCTGGTTGCGTTGGGCCGGGTTGGCTACTCCATAATAGATTATCTGTTCTCCATCAATAAATGGTGCCACCCGGGTATTATAGTATTCCCGGTCTTGGATTATCCCTGCTATTACGAGCCTGATACCGGATTGTCGGGATATTTCAATGGCTTCTGCAGTGCCCTTGTCCGCATGTATCCGTCCAAAATATAAAAGGTAGTCTCCGGCCTGCTCCTGGAAGTCAAATAGCTTCAGGTCAATGCCGTGATAGATGGTTCTGGCATAATGCAATTCTTCACTGCGATCAGCATTGCTGATGGACACGTAGTAGTTGCAGTCATTGTATTCCCGGTAGACAGGTATAATCTTGGGAGAAGAAAATCCATGAATGGTGGTTACTGTTGGAGTATCTACTAAACGGGTAAATACCAGGGGTAAAAAATCATAGTTATTGTGGATAATATCAAATTTTTCGGCTTGTTCAAATAAATGGGCAATATGCAGGGCTTCCCAAACTTTTGGATCTATTTCCGGGTTTTCTTCGTAGGGGACCGGGCAAATGGATGCCAGTTGGGCCCGGGTTAAGGAGTCTCCGGTGGCAAATAGGGTTACATCCAGGCCCCTTTGAACCAATCCTTCCGCCAGCATGGATACTACCAGTTCCCAGGGGCCGTAATTTCGAGGCGGGGTCCTCCAGGCGATAGGAGATAATAAGGCTATTTTCATTGATCATGCTCCTTTTCCCTATAATCCTGTTCACTTGGGCAGCAGGCAAACTTTTTTGGGACCGTCCTTACAGGTATATTATAGGCTTTAACAACTATAATATACCATTTATCAGGAGTACCTGCTCCAGGGGAGCTGCAGGTCTGCGGGTTTATTCTCCTCTGATTTGTTGCTGGATTTGTGTTAAAATGAATCAAAAAAGGGGTATCTGAATGCGGATTAGAGTTAGTGAGCTGATGAATTCCCATATGCTTTTTATGCAATGCCGGCATACTATTGCTGAGGCTGCCCGCCTTTTTGCGGAGAATGAAATTGCACTGGCCCTGCCGGTTCTAGACGAAGAGCATAATTTAATGGGTTTTATAAATCAGAAACAACTGATGGCAGCTCTGGCCCAGGGTATGCTGCCTTCGGACTTAATCGCCCAGCTGGTTAATCCGGTTTTTGAAAGCCTGGATTATGACGATTACCTGCCCCTTATTCTAAAGGATAAATTCGAGTATATTCCGATTTTCAAAAATGGTGAACTGGCGGGGATGCTCTATTATGAAGAGGTATATCATGCCATAGCAGAGAGGCTGTATGAGAAGCAGTTGGATACAGAAGCCAGTATAGATGCGGTCTATAATCCGGTAATATCCATCGATAACCAGTACCGTATCGGTATTTTTAACAAAGCGGCAGCTAAACTTATGGGCATGTCGGCGGATGAGGTAAGGGGTTCCGATGCCCGGGATATACTGGCCGGTACCGGGGTACTGGAATCATTCATCAGCGGGTCTCATGCTCCGCTGCCCGCCAACAAACTGGTTATAGCGGGAAGAAGTTTTTTGCCTTACCGCACTGATGTTAACCGGAATGATCGGACCATAGGAGCCATCCTGGTTTTGAGAGAAATATCGGAATTTGAGGAACTAGTAAAAGAATCCGAGTACACCAAGAAACTGAACCGGGAGCTGGATGCAATTATTGAGTCTTCCTTTGATGGTTTATATGTTACTGATGGACATGCCAACACCCTAATGTTGAACAAAGGTTTCGAACGAATTACTGGCATAATGGGATTTGAGTGTATAGGAAGAAATATGACCGACCTGGTCAAGGAAGGGGTATTCTCCCGTTCAGGTACCCTGCTGGCTCTGCAAAAAAGAGAGCGGGTCACCATTACTATCGTCCCTCGCAGCGGCAAAGAGGCGCTTATCACCAGCAATCCTATTTTTGATGAAAAGGGTGATATTGTCATGGTGGTGACCAATGTTCGGGATATCACCGAGCTGAATGAACTTCAGCGGAGGCTGGAACAGGTGGAAGGGCTGCGGGAGTTTTATAAGACCGAGCTGCAGCACCTGAAGATGCAAAGTTCCCAAAAGATGGTGGTCAAATCCCAAAAGATGAAGGAACTGCTGAATATGGTAATGAGGGTAGCCAGGGTGGATTCTACTGTACTTATACAGGGCGAATCTGGGGTGGGAAAAGAACTGATAGCGGAAATAATCCATCAAAGCAGCAGCCGAAAGGAAGGGCCTTTTATCAAAGTCAACTGCGGGGCTATTCCCGAAAATCTGCTGGAATCTGAATTGTTCGGGTATGAAGAAGGGGCTTTTACCGGGGCCAGAAAAGCAGGCAAAATAGGACTATTTGAACTGTCCCATAACGGCATACTATTCCTGGACGAGATAGGTGAACTTCCCCTGGGCTTGCAGGTAAAACTACTGCGGGTGCTGCAAAATAAAGAGATAATAAGGGTGGGCGGGAGCAAACCATTTAAAGTGGATACCCGGATACTGGCCGGAACCAACCAGGATCTAATGGATATGGTCAACAAGCAAAAATTCCGTCTGGATCTTTATTATCGCTTAAATGTTATACCGGTAACGGTGCCCCCGTTAAGGGAGCGTAATGAGGATACTACGGTGCTGGCCAATTATTTTCTGGCTTTGTTTAACCAGAAGTACGGTATGAACAAACGATTCCATAAGGAAGTTATTGATTGTTTTGTGGAATACAATTGGCCAGGTAATGTCAGGGAGTTGGAAAACCTGATCGAACGGCTGGTAGTCACCAGTAATGATACCATTGTCAAAACCATTGATCTCCCGGCAGCCATGAGCAGGGTATTCATGGAAAAAGATACGGAGAAAGGCCTGTGGCCATTAAAACAGGCAGTGGAAAATGCCGAAAGACAGCTGCTGGAAAAAGCATTCAACCGCTATAAAACAACCTACCAAATTGCTCAGGTGCTGGAAGTCAACCAATCCACGGTGGTCAGAAAAGCAGCAAAATATGGTATAAGACCTAGAAATTAATACCAGACTTTTAGAAAGATTGACGGCAGGCAGGGGGTGCCTGCCGTCAGGGGGAATAATATTCTCAGGTTTCCAGCTGAACCTGTCGTGGTGAGTGGTATGACAGGTTAAACAGCTGGAAATTCTTTATTTTTATGAGGGTTATTTTTGACGCAACTGTGATAGATAGCTATTTACCGATAGTTATCCCATCATTTTTTACAAATATCCTTCTTCAGGCAGATCAATACAGCTGGTGTCAGGTCTCTGCATGGCTTTCAGGGTTGAATGGACTTCGGGAACCACGTTCATTACAAAGAACTTGGAAGTGGCTATTTTGCTCTTGTAGAAGTTGGCATCGTAGTGGTCTTCCCCTACTTCCGCCAGCTTCTGGGCAGCTAGTATGCCTTGCTCAAGCATCATCTTGCCGCAGATCACTTTTGAGGCCGCATGCAGCATTCGGGTGGCATACAGCTGTTTCATTTGCTTGTTATTGACAGACCAGTCAGCATTCAGATCCATAATGGCCTGGAAGGAGGTGAAGGCTTCGCCCAGTGTATCAAATTCAGCCTCGAATCCTGGAGTCTTTTTGGCGATTAAGTCGGCAATTTCACTCATCCATAATTTGAACGGTTCGCCGCCCTTCATGGTAAACTTCCGTCCGGTGAAGTCCTGCCCATGCATGAAGTTGGTGCCTTCCCAGATGGAATAGATTTTGCAATCCCTGGCCAGAGAGGCTGGGGCATATTCTTCCATGAAGCCGTAGCCGCCGTGTACCTGCATGGCTTCCGCACACATTATCCATGCCATATCGGATATAAAGGCCTTGGCCAGCGGATTTTGAATCATAAAGAAGTCTTCGGCCAGTTCCCTTTCTTCCTCGGTGGGAGCTTCTTTGGATAGGTCTATATAGTAGTAGGATGAATAGACCAACGCCCGGCAGGCTTCCATCATGGACTTCTGCAGCATCAGCATGCGGCGGACGTCTTCATGCTCGATGATCCGGACTTTCGGACCCTTGGGATCAGTGGACTTGGCGCTCTGCACGCGAACCTTGGCATAATCCAGGGCTGAGTAGTAGGCAGCACCAAATGCGCCCAAAGAGAATATACCGGTGTTGATACGCTCTTCGTTCATCATCTGGAACATCTGGGCCATACCTTTGGCGCGGGGGCCTTCAGGATCAGGTCCGATCATCCAGCCATAGCATTCGTTGTTTTCGCCAAAGGCTAGGGCGCAGGTAGCAGAACCGTGGATGCCCAGCTTGTGTTCAATACCGGTGGTGGTTACGTCATTCCATTTACCCACAGAGCCATCTTCGTTGACCCAGAATTTGGGAACAACCAAGCAACAAATGCCGGCAGTGCCATCTGCGGCGTCGGGGTGTTTAGCCAGTACCAGATGGATGATGTTCTCGACTCCATCCCAATCGCCAGTAGTGATAAAACACTTCTGGCCTTTAATCTTCCATAGGCCAGGGGTGTCGGTGGGGAAGCACTTGGTAAGAATGGAGCCCACATCGGAACCAGCGCCCGGCTCGGTTAGACACATGGAGCCGCCCCATTCGCCGGAGTACATCTTGGGCAGGAAACGTTCCTGCAACTCGGGCTGGAGATTATACTGCAGTACGGTGGTAGCACCCTGAGTAAGGCACCAGAGCATTACTATCGCCGGGGATGCGGCAGTCTGCATTTCCAGAATCGGAGCATACCAATACAGAGGCATGCGGCCTTCCACCTGGCGGTCGCCAAAACCGGGGCCCATACCGGCTTCAATAACTGTGTTATATACAGTTTTGAAGCTGTCAGGGCTGATAACTGCCCTTTCATTACCGCCCACATGTTTCATCCCAATTTCATCGGAGTCTTTGTTGGCCGGACAGATTACATCACGGCAGATTTTGAAATTAACATCGCAGATAGCATCAAAGTCGTCGGGTCCATAGTAATCTTTGTAAGCATCCAGGGACAAGACCTTGTCGATGTTAAGCCATTCTTTTATCTGGAACTTAATGTCTCGGGTTTGATACAAGAAATTATTATGCGGCATTAGAAATTCCTCCTCCTATTTTTTCTTTATATTAACAATGCAAGGACTGCTTTGTTGAACGGGTTGGCTAGATTCCGATCAGGGTGGCCATCCGTATTAGCCAACTTGAAGCAGCAACCGAAGATACAGGTTTCATTATATCTTCACCACGCTGTTAGAGCATTTCAAATATGGTGGTACAGCCCATCCCTCCTCCTATGCAAAGAGTGGCCAATCCGGTTTTAAGATTGCGCTTCTGCATTTCATAGAGCAGGGTTACGATGATCCGGGCTCCTGAGCAGCCAATGGGATGTCCCAGGGCGATAGCCCCTCCATTCACATTGACTTTCTCCATCTTGTCCGCCCATCCGCAGTCTCTGGCTACTGCCAGGGACTGAGAAGCAAAGGCTTCATTGGCTTCGATTAGGTCAATATCATCTATGGTCATACCAGCTTTAGCCAGAGCCTTCTTGGTTGCAGGTATGGGTCCTATTCCCATTACGGAAGGATCTACTCCGCCGGAAGCATAGCTGATGATTTTGGCCATGGGTTTGATGCCCAGTTCATCAGCTTTTTCTTTGGACATGACGATCATAGCGGCTGCACCGTCATTTATTCCAGAGGATGATCCGGCGGTAACAGTTCCACCTTTTTTGAAGGCTGGAGCCAGTTTAGCCATTTGCTCGCGAGTTGCCATGCGGGGATGTTCATCGGTGTCAAATATGGTTTCGCCTTTCCTGGTTTTAATAACTACCGGGACTATCTCATCTTTGAACTTGCCTGCAGCAATGGCCTCGGCTGTTCTGACCTGACTGGTATAACCGAAATCGTCCTGTGCTTCACGGGTCAAACCATATTGCTCTACCACATTTTCAGCAGTAATGCCCATATGATAGCCATTAAATATTTCCCACAGTCCGTCATAAACCATGCCATCTATGAGATCTCCTTTTACCATGTTCATCCTGTAACCCCAGCGGGCATTGGGCAGGTAATAGGAATGAGCGCTCATATTCTCCATTCCTCCGGCCAGGATAACTTCCGCATCTCCAGCCTTGATAATCTGAGCGGCCAGTTGAACCGCTCTCATCCCTGAAGCGCATACTTTGTTTATGGTAAAGGCAGTCGTTTCTTTGGGTATACCCGCATGTATCATGGACTGTCGGGCTACATTCTGGCCCAGTCCGCCCTGCAGAACACAGCCAAAGATTACCTCTTCAATCTGTTCCGGCTGGATTCCAGCCCTCTTCATAGCTTCCACCATAACAAGTCTGCCCAGCTCTATGGTTTTGGTATCTTTCAGAGTGCCTCCGAATGTACCTATTGGTGTACGGCACAGACCGGCAACAACTACTTCTTTTGACACTATTTGTCCACCTCTCTTTCTCAATAATAAAACATAACCCCTGTTTGGCTGAATGATGGTCTGAAAGGCATCCTTTCAGCCAGAAAAACACACTATCCCCCCTTTAAAAGTATTTATTTTTCTAGTGAAATCAACTACTCCCGAGCATACATCATGACATTAACCTTGGCATAAAAAAACCTGCGGCTAAACCGGTGCAGAGTTTCATCTGCTGGGTATAACTAATTCAATATGTTGGGTTGGTTATGGTTGTATAAGGAGCAGCTATCTATATTCTCTAAAAAAGAAACATGCAATATACATGCCAGCTTGTGGCAATTGGAATGGCCGTAAAAATGGGGTTTTGGCCAGTATTCTGGCCTGATCTAAAAAGATAAATGCATAAAAGCATTAAGATTAAATGCACAAACGCATTATGCCCAAAACGGTGCTTTTGTATGAGGATTTGAATAGATCAACGGTAAAATATACAAAGAATTAATGCGATAGTGCATTGAAAAAAGGTTGGGATTAAGTGTATTTTAATTATACTTGAAATTTCCTGGGAATAATACAGCAAATTTCCATAATGCATGGCTCCGGAATCATTTTATAGGGACTTTCATTTGCATGGATTTTAAGGTACCCTGAGATTATAAAAAAGTCAGGAGCTGGAATATTGTTCCCACTACGAGATAGCACCCCCAGCAGATCTTTTCCGGTTATAACTGTGGCAATAATAATCATCAATCTGCTGATATTTATACTGGAATTAGCTGCCGGGCCTCAACTTATAACTGAGTTCGTTTACGTATTCGGATTAGTGCCGGCTTATATCAACGAGAATACATCACTGACCGGGTATTACCCACTGCTGACTTCCATGTTTTTACACGGAGGCTGGATGCACCTGGTGGGCAACATGTGGATCTTATGGTTGTTCGGCGACAATGTTGAAGATCATATGGGATCAGCCCGCTATCTGTTGTTTTACCTGATATGCGGTGTAGCTGCGGGACTTTCTCATTTTGCCATCAACCCCCTGTCTGATATCCCGGTAGTTGGAGCTTCAGGCGCAGTGGCCGGGGTAATGGGGGCCTATTTTTTGATGTTTAAACACGCCAAGATCCTTACCTTTATACCGCCCATTTTTTTATTAAACCTGCCCGCCTGGATTTACCTCGGTTTTTGGGGTTTGAGTCAGCTTTACTGCGGTACTGCCGATATTATTTCCGCCAATACCTGCGGGTCCATTGCGTTTTGGGCTCATATAGGGGGGTTTGCAGCCGGTATGGTTTTGTACCGCCTGTTTCTGCGCGATGAACCCGGCTCCGTGTAAGTCGTCCGGGATAGATCCCTCTAGACCTCCGATGTTCATGATCGCTCATTAACCTTTTGTAACAAGCGTTCGATATGATCGTTGGCCAGCCTGCTGTTGTCGTCGCTGTTCTGTAGAAAGTAGATGGTGTTTTCTATCCTTTCCTGACTGGCTTTGATTTCGTCCCAGTGCCGCTCATCTTCGTACAAGTTCATACAGTCTTGCAGGTCGTTGGCCCGGCCGGTTTCCAGATAATGTTTAAAAATGCTCAGGGTATTAATATCCTGATAATCACTATGAATGAGCGATTTGTTGATGATATTATTGTATATCCTTAAATTTTTCTGGGCATTTTTCAACTTGGATTCGGTGATCTCGATATCAATATGACAGCGATCCAGAAAATCGGCCTTGTGATCCTGCCAATGTTCCAGAATTTCTTTATACCGGTCACAGGCTTTTTCGTATTCGCGATACTGAAGCAGATAAATTTTCATCTGGTGGTTGAAACTGCTGGTCTTATCATCCTCGCCCTTTCTTTTCCGGAGCATTTTCAAGCTGTTAAAGGGAATCAAATTACTGTTGGATGTACGCTCCACCTGGTGGTTCTGAGGCTTGGTAGGCAGAATGTCCGGCTCCTGGGGCCATAGGTCTTCAATATTTACGATATTATAGCGAAGTTCCAGCAGCTTGTTTAAATAGTTGCTGTGCCTATTGATCTTTTCGCTTTCCGTCAAAGCAATGATGCACATATTGATATCCTTTATAAGGTCCTCCTGGTTTTTATAGGTCTTTTTAGCGTTCTTCCGGATCTTCTGATATTCCAGTACTTCACGATTTACCGGTTCGAGGAATTCCAGGGCCATAATGGCCGCAAAGTCCTGAGCAGTGATCTGCCGGATTCTGGAGGGAACATCCCGGTTCAAATAGAATCTGGTGTTGCTGAAAGGATAATAATAGGGTCCGGTAACCGAGACATATTCATTGGTAAGCAGGGTTTCAAGGTCTTTATTGATTTGCAGCTCTTCATCCAGTAATTCCAGCCACTGGCAGCACGGGGACAATGCGTCCTCTTCCGACTGGGACGCTGTCTTCAGCTGCCGATAGGTATCCAAGCTGATGGTCAGATGGGAATTGTAATAATAAAACAGGACCTCCTCCGGGGTATATTGCAGCAAAAGGGAAAGATCGGGAAAATTTGCCTGGTCCTTATTAAGAAAGGTAAAAAACATATGGAACCTCCTTATATGAATTAGCATTTAATAATTTCTATATATTTCCAGTAATTCCTTCTTTTTATAGAAAAAAAGAAATCAGCCCATACTGGCTTTAATTTACCCTAGCAGGTGGATTATAATGAAATGAGTTAGTTCGCCCAGGGAAAAAATAATAAAATATCCTTTTTCAGGGTGAACTGCTTAGATTAAAGACTACAGGGGGATATCCTATGGAAATCAGATTGCCATGGTTTGTTGAAGAATTAAGAGAGAAGGATCCGGAATTCTTTCCGGTAGTTAAGAGGGTAGTGGAGTCGGTCCTGGAGACCCGCGCCCTGGATGCCAAAACCACTTACCTGGTGGTTCTGGCTCTGGATGCAGCCAAAAATGCCGAGCAGGGAGTAAAGGTGCTGGCGCAACAGGCTCGCACAGCCGGAGCTACGGAAGAAGAGATAAGGGAAGTGCTGCGTCTGGCCTATTATGTGAGTGGAATGGATGTTATCAAAACATCCCTTAAGGCCTTCGAATAAAGGAAAGAAAAGGAGAGTTTGGCGATGTTTGAAGCCCTGCTTTTTGATTTGGATGGGACTCTATTGAATATAGATATGGATGAGTTTTTACCCCGTTATTTTGCTCGCATGACGTCCAGGGCCCAGGAGATGGGTTTTAAGCAGGCAGAGCGCCTGGTGCAGCAAATATGGCTCTCGACTGAGAAAATGATTGTCAATACTGATCCGGACAAAACCAACGAAGAGGTATTTTTTGAAGATTTTTATCGGGATTGGCCCTATTCACCGCAAGAATTCAACCTATTTTTTGAAACTTTCTACCGGGAGGAATTTCCCCGTTTGCAGCAATACTGTCAGCCCTTTCCCGGGGTAAGCAGGATGATGGAAAGCCTCTTTGAGCGCCGGTATAAGATTGTTATTGCTACCAATTCAGTATTCCCGTTAACCGCTATTCAAAACCGGCTGGAGTGGGCCGGAGTGGGACACTTTGATTATGAATTGGTTACTTCTTATGAAAATATGCATTACTGTAAGCCTCAACCTGGATATTTTCAGGAGATATGCGATGTTATCGGAGTTAAAGCAGAAAACTGCCTGATGGTGGGCAATGACACCGGCGAAGATCTGGTGGCCGGAAAGATCGGGATGAAAACCTTTCTGGTTAAGGACATGCTGATTGATAAAGGAGTCGGTCTGAAGGCTGATTGGCAGGGTCAACTGCCGCAGTTGTATGATTTTCTGAAAAAAATTTAAAAATGGAATAAAATTAGCCTGCCCCGGGGGAGATTAATAGTAATATTTTTTACTCGGGTGGGGTGGTTATGGGCCGAAAAGGCAAAAAGAAAAAGCCGCTTACGGAGAAGGATTTAATGAAGATGGAGATTGCCAGGGAATTGGGCATCTGGGAGCAGATTGAGCAGCACGGCTGGGAATCTTTGAGCAATGCCGCCTGTGGAAGGATAGGGGGCATAATGAGCAAGCGGCTTAAGGAAAGGCGAGCAAAGGAATAACGAACATGATAAATATCCCCGGCTATGGCCACATAGACCGGGGATTATTTTTTGCGGGCAAAGGCACATGGATTCCATCGGCTGTAAGTGCGGGGGTTGAAATGAAGCCGAATGCCAGCGAGTATCTCTCCTGGCTCTGAGCATATATAGCTCTCCGGTCCGAAGTTCTTGTTAATAAAGGCCGGGATTGGTTTATAATTATACTTGTAGAAAAAAATGTATTAGTGGTTGGTGAAGAAAGTTGAAAGAGATAGAAAGAGTAAGGGAGTATTTAAAGGAGAAAAACCCGGCTATCCGCATTATTGAATTTGAACAGGATACCAGCACCTCCTGGCTGGCGGCTCAGGCTCTGGGTACGGAGGTAGGGCAAATCGCCAAGTCCATGCTGTTTAAGAGCAAAAAGGATGATTATGTGCTGGTTGTATCTACCGGTGATGTGAGGATTGATGCTAAAGCAGTAAAGGATCTGGTGGGGGCCAGGGTGCGTATGGCCAATGAAACCGAGGTTCAGGAGATCACCGGGTTTCCGGTGGGCGGAGTATGTCCTTTTGCCTTGAAAAATCCAGTGCCGGTATATCTGGATGAAAGTCTGAAAAGATATGAGGTTGTATATGCGGCAGCCGGTACAGGCAATACTGCGGTTCCGGTTACTTATCAGCAGCTGATGGAAATAACCCAAGGAAGGGCCTGCCGGGTATCAGAGTAGTTCAGGTTGACAAGGAGAATGCGTATGGAACCTGGTTTTGTACATTTACATAATCACACCGAGTTCAGCCTGCTGGATGGGGCCTGCAGAATAAAGGACATTGTAGCCCGTACGGCTGAACTGGGTATGCCGGCCTGTGCCATTACTGATCATGGAGTTCTGTATGGGGTTATAGATTTCTATCGGGAGGCTCGCAAACAGGGTATAAAGCCCATTATTGGCTGTGAGGTGTATGTTGCTCCCCGAAGCCGGTTGGATAAGGAGCCCAGGATAGATGACAATATGTATCATCTGGTCTTGCTCTGCCAAAACCAGGAAGGTTATCAAAACCTGGTGCAGCTGGTCAGCAGGTCTTTCCTGGAAGGCTTCTATTATAAACCCCGGGTTGATCGGGAGCTGCTGATGCGTTACAGTGCGGGATTGATTGCTCTATCGGGATGCATAGCTGGGGAAGTGCCCCAGGCTATATTGTCTGGAGAATATATCAAGGCCAGGAATATAGCTCTGGAGTATGATAAGATATTTGGCCGGGGTAATTATTACCTGGAATTGCATGACCATGGGATGCCTGAGGAGAAAAAGGTTGGTACCGACTTGATCAGGATAAGTGCTGAGACCGGGATACCCCTGGTAGCCAGCAATGATGTGCATTATACTCATCAGAAGGACGCGGCTCATCACGATGTGTTGTTGTGTATACAGACGGGAACAGTGGTAAGTGAAGAACAGCGCATGCGCTTTCCGCCTGGCAGTGCGTTTTATCTGAAGAGTCCGGATGAGATGTACCGGCTTTTTCCTGAACAGCCGGAAGCCCTGGCCAACACGCTGTTGATAGCGGATAGATGCCAGGTGGATTTTGAATTCGGGGCTTTTCATTTGCCTCATTTTAAAGTTGAGGCGGGACATACTGCCGAGGAATACTTAAGCAAACTGGTAGCAGTAAAGACCCGGGAGAAATTCCCGGAGCCTGATCCGGCAGTGGATGAACGGATTGCCTTTGAACTGCAGGTAATAAACGATATGGGTTTTGCTGCCTATTTCCTGATAGTCCAGGACCTGATCAACTGGGCCCGTACCAATAACATTGCGGTGGGACCAGGACGGGGATCGGCGGCCGGCAGTCTGGTATCTTACGTGCTGGGGATAACCGCCATTAACCCACTGCAATATGGTTTGCTGTTTGAGCGCTTTCTCAACCCGGAACGGGTCAGCATGCCGGATATAGATATTGATTTCTGCTTTGAGAAACGGGAGCAGGTTATCGAATACATTATTGAAAAATACGGTGCTGACCGGGTGGCGCAAATCATCACTTTTGGAACCATGGCGGCTCGGGCGGCTATTCGGGATGTGGGCCGAGCCATGGATATCCCTTACGGAGAAGTGGATATAATTGCCAAAATGGTTCCCGCCGAACTAGGAGTTACCCTGGATCGGGCCTTAACCATGGCACCGGCTTTGATTGATTTGTATAACAGCGATTATACCGCCCGGAAAATAATCGATACCGCCCGGGCGCTGGAAGGCATGCCCCGCCATGCCTCTGTACATGCCGCCGGGGTGGTTATTGGCCAGGAAAGTCTCAGCAGTCTGCTGCCTCTGCAGAGAACCAGTGACGGGCATATAGTGACCCAGTTTGCCAAGGAAACAGTTGAGGATATCGGGCTGTTAAAGATGGATATCCTGGGATTGAGAACATTGACCGTGATATACCGCGCCGTAGATATTATCCAGAAGACCCGGGGGGAGCGGATAGAGGTCGACAATATTGACCTGGGCGACCCAAATGTGTACCGGCTCTTGTCCCAAGGAGATACTATAGGAGTATTCCAGCTGGAGAGCAATGGGCTGCGCCGAATACTGAAAGATATGGTGCCCAGCTGTTTCGAAGACTTGATAGCAATAATTGCCCTTTATCGTCCTGGTCCGCTGGGCAGTGGCATGGTAGAAGATTTTATCAACTGCAAACACGGTCGTCAGGAGATCGAATACATACATCCCATGCTGAAGGACATACTGCAAGAAACTTATGGAGTGGTGCTGTACCAGGAGCAGGTTATGCAGATGGCGGGGATGTGCGCTAATTTTACCATGGGTGAGGCCGACGTTTTACGCCGGGCCATGGGGAAGAAAAAGCCGGAAGAACTAATGGCCCAAAGGGATAAATTTGTCCAGGGGGCGGCCGGCAATAATATAGACCAGACTACTGCGGCCCGGCTATTTGATATCATGGAGAGTTTTGCCGGATATGGCTTCAACAAGAGCCATTCCGCGGCTTATGCTCTGATATCCTACCAGACTGCTTATTTGAAAACCTATTTTCCGGTGGAATATATGTGTGCTTTCCTGAGCAGTGTAATAGACAGTCAGGAGAAGGTAGTATTCTATTTGAAGGAATGCCAGGGAATGGGAATAAAGGTGCTTCCGCCGGATATTAATGAGAGCTTCGAGAATTTTACGGTTAGTGGTGATTGCATACGCTTTGGGCTGGGAGCTATCAAAAATGTGGGACTGGGTGCGGTGAGCAGTATTGTGCATGCTCGAAAAAACGGGCCATTTCGTTCCCTGTTTGATTTTTGCCAGCAGGTTGACATGGGGCAGATCAACAAAAGAATACTGGAAAACCTGATCCTGGCAGGCTGCTTTGATACTTTGGGGATAAGCCGTAAAGAGGCCCTGTCCATGATGGAAGAATGTGCAGAATTATCTGTTAAGATTAAACAGTGTGAATCCAGCAGCCAGATGTCATTGTTTGGTGAACTTATGGATATGGTGGAGGAACCCCGGCCGTCTATCCGGGGAGAGTTTCCTCTGCTGGAAAAGCTTAAACGGGAAAAGGATGTACTGGGCTTTTACGTATCAGCCAGCCCCATGGAAGAATACCGGGATATAATGCCGCTGTTAAGCGGTCAGAAGATAAGCGATCTGGAAGCTGCAGATGATGAGAGTTATGTCAGATTAGCCGGAATGATAGTGGATATGAGCCGGCGAGTCAGCAGAAAGGGTGATGCTTATGCCCGATTTTACCTGGAAGATGGCAGCGACAGGATAGAAGTAATAGTATTTCCGCGGGCTTTGAAAAAGAACATGGAATTTCTAAATACGGATGGAGGGGTATTAATAGAAGGTTTTTATGACACCCGGGATGAGCAGCCCAAGATTTCTTTGCAACAGGTTCGTCCCATCCCCGAGGTAATTAAAGAAATGCATATTCGGATTTCTGAGGATAACGGAGATGCGTTTCGACTCCAGCTTTTGCATCTACTGCAGCAATACCCTGGTCCGGTGGAAGTCTTTTTGCATCTTCCCGGACGCAGGACCATGCTCTTGCAGGAAAAGTACTATGTCCGGGCTGACAAAGAGTTGAAAGACAGAATGGCTGATCTTTGCGGCAATAAGAATGTATGGTTTATTTGACCGGAGCGGGGAAAGAATACCTAGCCCAAGGAAAACAGGCTTCGGGAAAATAAGATATTGACGCTGGCAGCCCTTAAAGGATCAGACAGGAGGTTATATGCATGAATGGCGAATATTTCGGACAAGACTATATTGTGGTCAGAGCGCTGGAAAACGGTGTTACCATCATAGGTCTGACCAGGGGAAGAGACACCAAGCTTCATCATACCGAAAAACTGGATAAAGGCGAAATAATGTTTCTGCAGTTCACTGAACATACTTCGGCAATAAAAATCAGGGGATATGCGGAGATAGTGCATCGGTATGGAACCAGCACCAGCGGGAATCAAAGCGGAAAGACCAAATCCTGACCAGCAGGGCAGAGCCTCCCGGCCTGAATGCAGCCGGACACGGCATCCGCCAGTGCCGGCAGGACCAAAGGAGGAAAATCATTGCAGAAGCTGGCAGTACTAACCAGTGGCGGAGATGCGTCAGGTATGAATGCAGCCATACGAGCGGTGGTAAGGTCTGCTATATATCTTAGGATGCAGGTTTATGGCATTTATCAGGGTTTTGAAGGCTTAATAGCCGGTAATTTAAGCGAAATGACTCCTGGTTCGGTAGCGGACATAATACACCGGGGCGGAACCATACTTCAGACTTCCCGCTCCAGTTTGTTTATGGAGGAGAAGGGAATGGAGCAGGCCCGGAAAAATCTGGATGCCCAAGGGATCGAACATCTGGTAGTAATCGGAGGAAACGGAAGTCTGAGGGGCGGCTACGAGATATCGCGCATGGGAGTTAACGTTATCGGGATACCGGCCACTATCGACAATGATGTGGTCTATACCAGGTCAATTGGTTTCGACACCGCTATAAATACCGTATTGATGGCTATAAACCATATCCGGGATACAGCCAGCAGTCATGGCCGGGTATTCATAATAGAGGTTATGGGCCGTCACTGCGGCGAAATTGCCCTGGCGGCAGGAGTTGCCGGGGGAGCAGAATCGATATTGGTGCCGGAGATAGAGACTGATTTTGAACAGATAATCTTCAAAATTCAAGCCGGCATCAGCCGGGGAAAACTGCACAGCATAATCATCGTGGCCGAGGGAGTTTATCCAGTAATGGAGCTGCAGGACTATATCGTGAAGAAAACCGGGCAGGACACCAGGATAACCATCCTGGGCCATATCCAGAGGGGAGGCACACCCAGCGCAGTAGACCGGATACTGGCTTCGCAGATGGGAAAGACAGCGGTGGACTGTATAGCGGAAGGACAGAAAAACGTCATGGTAGCCGGCCAGGAAGAGAGGATTCTTACTGTACCCTTGGGAGAAGTGATAAACGGAACCAAGACTCCAGAGCTTAAAATGTTTGAACTGGCCCGTATCTTGTCTATATAGGCAGGAGCAGGCCATTGATATTCCATATATTGGGCAGGAGGTGAAGGCGGCTTGAGAAAAACCAAAATAATATGTACCATTGGACCGGCCAGTGAAGATGTGGAGATATTGACCCGGCTGATAAAAAATGGAATGAATGTAGCCCGGCTGAATTTTTCCCACGGTCTGCACCAGGAACACCAGAAGAGGATAGAAAACATAAGAGAAGCAGCTAGGATAACCGACCATCCGGTAGCAATTATGCTGGATACCAAAGGGCCGGAAATCAGGACCGGAACCCTCAGTCAGGGCAGGATATTTCTCCAGGGGGGCCAGGAATTCATATTGACCAATCGCGACGTGCCCGGTGATGAAAGAGCGGTGCAGATATCTTATACTGCTCTGCCCCGGGAAGTAAACCCGGGAGACTCTATTCTGCTTTCAGATGGTCTGATAAATCTGCAGGTAAAAGAATGCAGCGAAAGTGATATTATTTGTCAGGTAATCAATGGAGGAGAACTAGGGGAGAGAAAAGGAGTCAATGTGCCCGGGGTAAGGATACAGCTGCCTTTTTTAAGTGAGAAAGATCGGCAGGATATAAATTTTGGCATAGAGCAAAGGGTGGATATCATTGCCGCTTCTTTTGTAAGGAAAGCTGAAGATATACTGGAGATCAGACGAATACTGGAAGAAAAAGATACCGACATCTTTATTATAGCCAAGATAGAGAGTCAGGAAGGCGTAGACAACCTGGAGGATATTACTAAAGTAGCGGATGGAGTAATGGTAGCCCGGGGAGATCTGGGGGTGGAGATACCGGTGGAAGAGGTGCCTCTGGTGCAAAAGGCTATCATCGAAAAGTGTGCTCAAATAGGTAAAGTAGTAATAATCGCCACTCAGATGCTGGACTCCATGATAGTGAACCCTCGCCCCACCCGGGCCGAAGTATCCGATGTTGCCAATGCCATATTCGATGGAGCTGATGCTATTATGTTGTCGGGCGAAACAGCGGCCGGCAAATATCCGGTGGAGGTAGTGGAGACTATGGCCCGTATCGCAGGAAGAGCAGAAGAAGTGCTGCCTTATCAGGAACTGCTGAGAAAAAAACGGCTGCAGGGAAGCCTGACAGTCACTGATGCTATCAGTTATGCTACCTGTGCCACTGCCATGAATTTAGGTGCTTCAGCTATTCTTACCGCAACCCGCTCCGGTTATACCGCCAGGATGGTAGCGAAATACCGTCCCCAGGCCAAGATTGTAGCTTCTACTCCCCATGAAGAGGTTTTAAGGAAACTGGCCCTGGTCTGGGGGGTATATCCGGTTTTAATCAAAGACGCTGAAGGGACCGACGCCCTCCTGGATGAGTCCATCAATGCGGCCCTGGAAAAAGGCTGTATAAACAAGGGCGAACTGATAGTACTCACCGCCGGTGTTCCGACCGGCTTGAGCGGAGAAACCAACCTGCTTAAGGTGCATATCGTGGGGGATATCCTGGTTCAGGGCATGGGTATCGGCAGCGAAGCTCCCAGCGGAAGAGCCAAGATAGTACTGAATGAGGCCGATCTGAATAAGGTGGAAGAGGGAGATATAATAATTACTACCCATGCGGACAGCTATCTGGCGCCCTGGCTGGGCCGCATTAAAGCCCTGGTAGCGGAAGAAGGGGGCCTAACTTCCAATGCTGCTATTATGGGATTAAACGCCGATATTCCAGTTATTGTGGGCGCAGTCGGAGCCAGTACCATATTGAAAGACGGCATGCTGGTTACCATTGATACTCCCCGGGGGAAGGTGTATAAGGGGTTGACCAAGGTGCTGTAAGTCCCAGAGCGTCAAAAACGACGAATCTCTGCGTCATTGCACCAAAGCCACTCAATCAACGTACGACGGGTACGTCTCAATCGCGGCTTTTGAGCAATTCCTTGACTTTCGCCTTTTTTGCTCGCTCTGCCCGAGCGTCAAAAACGACGAATCTCTGCGTCATTGCACCAAAGCCACTCAATCAACTATACGGGGACATTCCTTGCCGAAGGGACGGTGTGTCCCCATACCATAGCTCGTCTCAATCGCGGCTTTTGAGCAATTCCTTGACTTTCGCCTTTTTTGCTCGCTCTGCCCGAGCGTCAAAAACGACGAATCTCTGCGTCATTGCACCAAAGCCACTCAATCAACTATACGGGGACATTCCTTGCCGAAGGGACGGTGTGTCCCCATACCATAGCTCGTCTCAATCGCGGCTTTTGAGCAATTCCTTGGCTTTCGCCTTTTTTGCTCGCTGGATAAAAACTAAAGGGGACAGTTATTGATGAACTGTCCCCTCTAAATTTTCCAAATGTCTTTGGTATTGCACTCAGAGCCCAAACTGGCAGCATGAGTTTTGAGTGGTTCAGGCTGTTAATGGCCCCAGTATGCTCTACCGACATTTTTTAACTGAATAAGGGTTTATTTATTCTTCCAAACGGGTTTGCGTTTTTCTATGAAAGCACCCATTCCTTCCGATTTGTCTTCGGTTGCACAGCTATTGCCGAACATATCGGATTCAATTGACATGCCGGTATCCAGATCACACTGCATACCCACTCCAATAGCATGTTTGGAATATGCTACTGCCAGCGGAGCCTGTTTGATGATCTTTTTAGCCAATTTCTTGGCTTCGTCCATCAATTGATCGGCTGGATAAACATGGTTTACCAGACCGATACGATAAGCTTCATCAGCCTTGATGATGTTGGCAGTATAGGTAAGTTCTTTGGCCCGGCCTTCACCTATCAGCCGCGGCAGTCTTTGGGTACCGCCGAAACCGGGAATGATGCCCAGGCCTACCTCGGGTTGTCCGAATACTGCGGTTTCTGATGCCAATCTGATATCGCAGGCCATAGCCAGTTCACATCCACCACCTAGCGCAAAACCATTGACGGCTGCTATTACCGGTTTCTCGATACGTTCCAGTTTGCGCATTACATATTCCCCATAAGCCGAGAACTTACGGCATCCGGGCTGATCCATCTCATACATCCATACAATATCAGCACCGGCAACAAAGGACTTGTCACCTGCGCCGGTTACGATTATCACTCGTACTTCCGCATCAGCATCCAGTTCATCAACAGCCTGTGCCATTTCTTTTAAGACATCTGCATTTATAGCGTTCAGAGCTTTGGGACGGTTTATATACATTAAAGCTATACCGTCTTCTTTTTCAATAATAAGATTCTCGTATGCCAACACATTTCCCCCTTTCGCGGGTTATACTTGGACTATCGGTATATTAGGAGAGTTTACTTGCTGTAGTCATAGAATCCTTTGCCGGTCTTCATTCCCAGCCACCCAGCTCTAACCAGCTGTTTTAAGGGAGGTGCAGGACGATACTTGGGATCGCCGGTTTCAGCATATAAGGTGTTGCATACTGCCAGAGCAATATCAACACCGACCAGGTCGCACAGGGTCAAGGGGCCCATAGGCCATCCAGCCCCCAGCTTCATAGCTGTATCAATATCTTCTGTACTTGCCAGTCCTTCATACTGAATGAAGGCAGCTTCGTTCATGCCCGGGAGGAGAATCCGGTTGACTACAAATCCGGGACCTTCTTTGACTTTAATCGGAGTTTTTTTGATTTCTTTGGCAAATTCCACAACTGCATTAAGAGTATCCTCGGATGTCTGTACCGCCGGGATAACTTCTATGAGCTTCATGACATTTGCGGGATTGAAGAAATGTACGCCTATAACTTTGTCGGAACGTTTGGTTATGGCAGCGATTTCGGTGATGGAAAGAGATGATGTGTTGGTGGCCAGGATTACGTCCGGACCCATCAAAGCATCCAGTTTGGTGTATATTTCCTTCTTGAGGTTCATGTTTTCGGGCACAACTTCAATGATAAGTTCTGCATCCTTCAGATCATCAAAATTAACAGTTCCTTTGATTTTTCCAAGAACAGCATCTGCGGTACCAGGAGCAGCTTTGCCCTTTTCTTCGGATTTAAGAATCTGTTTTTGGATACGGCCCAATGCGTTGTCTATAAATTTCTGGTCTATGTCATAGAGGATAACTTCTTTGCCTGCAGCTGCAGTTGCCCAGGCAATACCCAGACCCATAGTACCAGCACCCAATAAACCTACTTTATTAAATCCCATTTAATAAATACCCCCTCAAATTATTCTTTTCTGTAGTACTCTAAAAACCATATTCAGACGCTAAAACTACGCCAGTACATTCCCCCCTTCATAAAATTGAATACCCCTTTTAATTGAATACCCCTATTATTTGATGCTAATCCACTCCCATATTCATTTATGCAATAAATGTACCACCTGCAGCTTAAATGCTTGTAGGGTGCTGTATTGCGCGTTTAAAGCCCTAAAACCCCCTGAACGGCAACATGGATAATTGTCTATTGCCGGCTACAGAATATATGCAAAAAGGCTTAGAGACCGATTACACAAGCAGTTGTCCCGTAATAGGACACTGTCGCAGAAGTGGGACGATTACAGATCGATATTGTACTTGCTCATTTTTCTATAGAGAGCAGAACGGTGTATTTTTAGGTATTGAGCGGCTTTGCTTTTATTGCCGGAGGAATTCTCCAGAGCGAGAATTATGGCCTCTTTTTCCCGTTCCTGCAGATGTTTTTCCAGGGAATTCTGAGCTGCAGGGAAAGCTGCATCCCCTTTGGAAGACCGTATGACCTCGGGTATATGCTCCGGGGTAATGGTATCGTGTTCGCAGAAATTGATAGCCCGTTCCAGAATGTTTTCCAGTTCCCTGACATTACCAGGCCAGTTGTAAGTCTGGAAATTACTCATAACATCAGGACGGATGGCATTCACGCTGGTGCCCAGCTGCTCATTCAGACGACGCAGGAGAACCCGGCACAATATCACCAGGTCATCTTTGCGTTCCCGCAGTGGGGGGAGATTGAGTACTACTACGTTCAAACGGTAATAAAGGTCTTCCCGAAATTTATGTTCCTTTACCAGCCGGTAAAGATTCTTATTGGTAGCAGCTATTACCCGGACATTAATGCGGGTGGAACGAATGCCTCCCACCCTTTCCAGCTCCCTTTCCTGCAAAACCCTTAGTAGTTTACCCTGCATAGCAACGGACATATCCGCAATTTCATCCAGGAAAATTGTACCATTATCGGCAAGTTCGAATTTACCGGGCTTACCTTCTTTTCGGGCTCCAGTGAACGCTCCTTCGGCATAACCGAATAGCTCGGACTCCAGCAGAGTTTCCGGTACTGCCGCACAGTTTACCTTGATAAACGGACCTTTGCGTCTCGAGCTGAGATTATGGATTGAATGAGCAAAAACCTCTTTGCCGGTACCACTTTCCCCGGTTATTAAAACGGTTGAAGTAGTTCGGGAGGCTTTGGCGGCTAATTTCTTTTGCTTGATCAGATCTTTGTTATTCCCGGCTATATCATCCAGAGAGTACCTGGCACTACCGCTTGCGGCTTCTTCTTGAAGATCCATCGGATTCGAATGCAGAGTAGAAAAGGTGCTCTTCACTATTACTCCCACGGTTCGATTATTTCTGGTTATGGGTAAATAGACCAGATCCAGGGTCTTGCCGCTGGTGGAAATAGTCCGGCCAAAGAGAGGACGCGCTTCGTCTATGGAATGACGAAGGTTGGAATGGGGGATAAGCGAGGTCAGATTTTCCTTCAAGTCTTCTTTGGAACGGCATTTAAAGTATTTGTAACAGACCTCATTAGCCCAGATAAATCGAGTATGCTCATCGAATACGGCTATTCCTTCATAGGGACTCTGCAAAAGGGAGTTTAACTGGTCATCCTCAAAGCTGTCTGTAACTCGAAAGATGGCATAGCATACAAAGGAATTGGGGCTTACCTCCAGCAGTCCTTTGCGGATAATTACTTCGTTTCCCTTGATAAAGGCCTTTTCCTGCAGGTAAAGCTCACGTTGGCTGATCATATTATGAAAATCCAGGCCGGGTTTCAATAGATCCACATGTTTGCCTAGAATAAAACTGGCATCAATATGAAAAATCTTTTCTGCGCTCTCGTTCATAAAAACAACATTTTGGAATGTATCAGTGATCAAGATGCCCTCATTAACATTATGTAGAATGGGATTCATAATCAAATCCAATGATGATATATCTTTCTTATAGGACATTATTACCCCCCCATTAATGAAATTTTATCATATAAGCCGGGTTAAGTGAGGGTAAATTAAGTTCTGACTAGGATAAAAAAAGATCCCGGTCAGATAATCTCTGATCCGGGATGATTGACTGTTTAAGACTGCAGTCTCTGGGTGACTGTCTCCAGCTTAAGCTTTTGCATGATGCGGTTGAGAGTTGTCGAATCCAGGTTTCCAGTGGGATCCAACGATTGCTGTTCCTGAAATTCCTTGATGAACTGGGAAGATTCCTGTCCCTCTTCCAGACCCAGGGCAGCCAGCATGGCATCGATTTCTGCCTTCTCGCTGTTGTCTATTATCATAATTTCGCTATGTTGAGATGAACCTGTCCCGATCGATGACGACTGTGTATCGGCCAAACTGGTTAAACCTTCTTCCCCAGGGGCAGCTTTATTCGCTTCATCCGGATGGGAACCATTGTTTTCAATCTGCTGATGTGCCAATATCGCAGCAGTACCGCCGTTGTGATCGGTTATTACTTTGAAACAACTTGTGAAGGCCAGCGTATATCCGCTTACAAGAGCGGCTGAGGCGATAAAAACTAAAAGGATAAAATGCTCTTTCTTCATTCCTACTAACCTCCTAAATTTAACTAAACATATTGTACAATAATCCTAAATATTTTGCAATACAAAATAATATAGGACTAAAGACACATTTTGCGTGAAGACAAGGGGCTGTTTTGCGCTTTACCGGCATGTTTTAGTGAACCGGGGGGTTGAAAAAACCTATCGCCTGACCAGCAGGAAGATAACCTGGGCCAGGACCCCACTGGGAACGGTGGGGGTTTCTGTTCTGTGGGTTTCAAATGCGTTGAGACTGAGAATCTTCAAACCAGAATGGAAAGTGATGTTAGAACATGTTAATATTAGACCATTCTTTAAATGCTTTTCTCCGGGGAACGTGGAGCAAGGGAGTGATGGATATGAAGATATCATTAAAGGAAGAAATGCAGACGCTTTTGATTCCTTTGTATGGCAGAGCGATGATGAGTAAGAAAGGCGTGTTCAAGGATTACGATGCCGAACTTGCCGTTACACAAATAGACTACGACTTTTCCAGACTTCATATTCAAGCCAAAACGCAGATCATGCTCTCAATCCGCGGAGCGCTAATAGATGACTTCACCAAAGAATATCTCAGAGAGCATTCAGACAGCACCGTAATCTACCTCGGCTGCGGACTGGATTCGAGAGCAAGGCGGCTTGGCTTTCCGGCCAAGTTATGGTACGACCTGGATTTTCCTGAGGTCATCCATATAAAGAAACAGCTTTACCAGGAAACAAAGAACTATAAATATATCTCATCGTCCGTAACCGACTGGAATTGGCTGGACAGTGTTGAATGTAACAACAGTCCTGTGCTTGTTATTGCGGAGGGATTGTTGATGTACCTTTGTGAGCCGGACATCAAAAGGCTTTTTTTAACAATGCGTGACAGATTCCCGGATACCACCCTGATTTTTGACGCGTATTCGTGTTTAACCGCGAAACAAGCCAAACATCACCCCTCTCTTAAAAAGACGGGAGCAACCCTTCAGTGGGGAGTAGATTCACCCCAGGCGCTGGAATCTTTTGGGATGGGAATAACCCACCTGAAAACCATGTATCTCACCGATGACAGCGCGACCGAACCCTTGCCTAAAGGTTACCGCATTATGTTTAGATTGATGGGCAGATTCAAAGCTGTCCAGGAAGCCCATCGAATATTTGTAATGAAACTTGTAAGAGTGCCGATGTGAATATTATTGCTGATATTTCTTTCATAAAATCATGCAGCAGTTTAACGCTGCTGCGGATATCTTACGGTTCCAGATGTCCGTAGCCGATCAGCAGCTTGCTTTGGTGCCGGCTCTTTTCTAAGCAGTGACATTCCAGCGGAGTTATATATATTCCATTTTGAAGGCAGATTTTTCTAAATGGTTCATCAAAATGCCTTTCTGTCAAGGGTTGCTTTATCAAACAGGTTTATTCAAGAAAAACCAGAATACAGATGAATATGTCGGGAAAGCTGTTCCCTGGCCAAATACCGGCGTGATTCAAGAATTGTCAAAATCCTCTGACACAGCAGTGCCTGTTCGTGCAAAGCTTGTAGTTATTGCAGAACTGCTAAAATAGCTCCTTAAGGCTTTGGCAGCACAAAGCGTTACTAGATATTACAAGTTTTTTACCTATAACGAAAGAATTCTTTCCAGTCTGTTCCAATCCTTGATTTCTATGGTTCGCTGCTCGAAAGAGATGATCCCTTCTGTCTCCAGGGCTCTTAATTCCCGGGAAAGAGAGGTCCGGGAAACATTCATGTACTCGGCCCAGGCTTTTTTGGAGAAGGGCAGGGTTACCAGATTGCAATTATTCGCGTCGTCAGCATGTTTTTTATAATGAATTAAAAATCCGGCAATTTTCTCTTGGATCGAGTCCAGACAAAGGATGCCGATTTTATGCTTCAAAATCAGCGTGGAGTTTGAGGCCGCTTCCAAAAAATTCGACATAAAATCTCTATCCCGGGCAAATAAGGCTAAAAGCTCATTCTTCATAAAAAAGAGAATTTTGCATGGCTTGCCTGCGGCGACAGTGTCTGGATAATGCTCCAAGCGGGAAAAAACCGAAGACTCGCCAATTAAATCAGGGCTTTTCTTCCGTTCAATGATAACCACTTTTCCGGTGGGAAAAAGCTTTTGTACATCAACGGTTCCTGACAAAATAATTCCCATTTTATCAGCAGCTTGCAGTGGTGAAAAGATAACTTCATTTTCTTTATAGGATTCAATTTTGTAATTGGTCTTGGCCAGAAGCTGTTGAATTTCCTCCGGGGATTTGTTTTTAAACAAACTGCATTTTGGCAGCAAGGACAAGAGATTGTTCATTCAGATATTCCTTTCAAGAAAAAACAGTATCAAGGGATACTGTTTTATTAAAAGTATTGTAATACAATCAAAACGAAAAGTAAATGAAAATGATTTTCATTACCGAGAAATGGGGGGTGGCGGAGATGGCAGCCAAGGAGAAAGAATTTGGAAACACACTCCAGACAGGTGGGTATAGGCTTACCAACCAGCGTCAAGCGGTGCTGGAGGTTATTTCGCAAAACCGGGAAAAACACTTGAGCACGGAGGAAATATTCGGCGAGGTAAAAAAGAAATACCCCCAAATCGGGCTGGCAACTGTCTACCGGGCGGTACAGCTATTTGAAGAAATAGGGCTTGTGCAGCGTATTTCCCTGGATGACGGACGAATGAGATACCAGATGGCGGACCCGGAGGAAAAGCATGGGCATCATCATCTTATTTGCGAAATCTGCGGCGAAGTATTCGATTTTCAGGAAGACATGCTGGAGCTTTTGGAAGAGAATGTCTTTCTGGAAAAGGGGTTTACGGTAACCAACCATAGTGTAAAGGTTTTCGGTATCTGCAAAAACTGTTCAAACCAAAAAAAGCAATAAAGGAGGCCATAAAGTGTACAGCGTAGGGATCGATATCGGATATTCGTCCATCAAAGTAACCTTGATGAACGGCGAGCATGAAGTCAAATACCATAAATATCTGCTCCATAAAGGGAGGGTTAAAGAGAATCTAAAAAGTACAATTGCAGATCTGCTGGCAAATTACCCGGCGGAGGAAATAAAATACGGCTCTGTCACCGGCAGCGGGAGCAAATTTTTGACCAAAACCGGTGAAGCTAAATTTGTCAATGAAGTGGCGGCCCTGGTGGAGGGCGGCGCCGCGAGCAATGAAAAAATCGGATCGATCATTGAGATCGGCGGCGAGAGCGCCAAATATATCACCGGGATAAACGAGCGCGATAAATCGCAGCTGGAGATCGCGATGAATTCCAACTGCTCCGCCGGTACCGGCGCGTTTTTGGAAGAACAAATGTCCCGGCTGAAGCTGAGGCTGGAGGATTATTCAATTTGTGCGGCCCGCGCCCAATCCATACCGAGAATAGCCGGGAGATGCAGCGTATTTGCCAAGACCGATATTACCCACCACCAGCAGGAAGGGGTCCCGGTGGAGGATATCCTGCTGGGGCTTGCTTATGCCACGATCAGGAATTATAAAAGCGCGGTGATGAAAAAGCTCCCCCTGCAAAAGCCAATTTTATTGGTCGGCGGGGTAGCCCATAATCAAGGGATCATTACCGCTTTGCAAGACGTGCTGAATTTGGCTGAGGAGGAATTAATCATCCCCCTTCGCTTCGACAGCATGGGAGCCCTGGGAGCGGCGGTCATTGCGAAAAAGGATAAGCTTAAAATTGATTTGCCAAAACTATTAAACAGCCTGGACCAACTGGAAGCAGCTTATGGAGAAGCGGATGACGGGGTTGCATTGCCGCAATTGACAGCTTTTGGCGAAGATGACAGCCTGGGCAAGCATATCTGCAAATCCATAGCTAATTATCAAAGCGCTATAGACTGCTACCTGGGTGTTGATGTCGGCTCCACCAGCACCAACCTGGTTCTGATAAATGCGGAAAATGAAATCATCTCCTATAAGTATTTGAGAACCCTGGGAAATCCTGTGGAAGCAGTAAGAACAGGCCTGCAGGAATTACAGGAAGAGCTGGGAGACCGGGTCAAGGTGATTGGAGCGGGTGTCACGGGTTCCGGCCGGTATATGATCGGCGAGTTGATCGGCGCCGATGTCATCAAAGATGAGATCACGGCCCAGGCTAGAGCGGCGGTCGCTATAGACGATAGGGTCGACACCATATTTGAAATCGGCGGACAGGATTCCAAATATATCAGCCTTGAAGACGGGATTGTCACGGATTTTCAAATGAACAAGATCTGTGCGGCCGGAACCGGCTCTTTTATTGAGGAACAGGCCAACAAGTTCAACATACCTATTATGGACTTTGGGGATATGGCCCTTGACGGTGCAACCCCGGTTAACCTGGGTGAGCGATGCACCGTTTTTATTGAAACCAGCATAGCGGCCTGCTTGTCCCGGGGAGCCAAGCTGGAGGATATTGCGGCGGGGCTGTGCTATTCCATTGCCAAAAACTACCTGGGCCGGGTTGTGGGGCAAAAGAGAATAGGCCGTAAGGTCTTTTTCCAGGGGGGGCTGGCCTACAACCAGGGTGTGGTCAACGCCTTCCGGGCTCTTACCGGAAAAGACATCGCCGTCCCGCCGTATTTCAGCGTAACCGGCGCTTACGGCGCGGCGCTGCTGACGAAAGAAGAAATGGGCTGCGAAAATACCGGGTTCAAGGGATTCGTCCTGGAAAGCCAGGAGCAGTTTATGGAACGGCGGAAAGGAAATAAAGCCAAGGCCGACCACAAATCGATATTTGATGAAAGGGTGAGGGAATTAATCTTTGCAGGATATGACGGTTCGATAGAAAGCGGCAAGAAAACGGTGGGTATGCCGAGGGCCTTATTTACCTACGGGATGTTTGCCATGTTCAATGCCATTTTTAAAGAACTGGGCTTCAATGTAATCTTGTCCGGCCCCAGCAGTGAAGAAACCGTCCGCATGGGCCAGCAGTACGCTTTGGATGAAACCTGCTTTCCGGTTAAGCTGATTACCGGTCATATGGCCGAACTGGTAGAGAAAAAGGCGGATTACATCTTCTTCCCCGATTTGTTTACGGTAGACCATCCCGGCTCCGTGAGCAGGCAAAACTACGGCTGCGCTTATATGCAGCTGGCCTTCAAGCTTATGAAGCAGGCCATGGAATTGGATGAAAAAGGAATAGAACTGCTGGCTCCCACCATAGCCTTCAGCCTGGGTAGTGAATTCATGATGCAAAGCTTTGGAAATCTGGGCCAACAACTGGGTAAAACTCCGGAACAGATTGCCGCGGCCTTGCAAAAAGGAATGGCCGCTTTCCACAGTTTTGAAGAAAGAATCGCTGAAAACGGGAAACAGGTCATTAAGGAACTAAGACCGGATGAAAAAGCCTTTGTGCTTGTTTCCAAAATCTATGGTGTGGCCGATCCGGTGTTGAACATGGGAATACCGGCGAAACTTATGGACATGGGATACAAGGTTCTGCCCTTCTACGATTTGCCGGAAGGGGATACCTCCCCAGAACACCCCAATATGTTCTGGCCTTTCGGGCAGCATATCCTGGAACCGGCGCAGCTTGTCAAAGAGCATCCCAACCTATACGCCATCCTGCTGACCCATCACGGCTGCGGCCCGGACTCGATGCTATCGCATTACTTCAGAGAAGAAATGGACGGCAAGCCGTATTTGCACATCGAGGTGGATGAGCATTCCTCCGGAGTGGGGGTTATTACCAGGGTGGAGGCTTTTATCAACAGCCTGCAAAAGGTCGGGGTTAAAGAAGCGGATGCCATGGAAATCTACGCCGGCAGGATCATTCATAAATATGTCAATATTAAGCAAAGTTTATTGGAATTAACGGCCAAGGCGGTAATTTACCTGCCCTATCTGTATCCTTATTCGGAAATTTTCAAGGAGATGCTGATTAAAAAGGGGCTAAAGGCCAGAGTCCTGCCTGCAAGCAGCAGGTCTTCCGTCGATATAGGCCGGAAATTTACCATAACCGAGGAGTATTTTTCTTTAACGGCCCTGCTGGGGGATGTTTTTAAGGAGCTATATGAATTGCCGAAGGTTGAGCAAGACAGTATTGCCTTTTTAATTCCGCAAAACGAAGGAACGGAAACAGACGGGCAGTATAACCGCTTGCTGAGGACGAAACTGGATGAAGAAGGCTTCGGGAATGTTGATGTGGTAGCGCCTTTTATGGAGGACGCGCTGTACAGGGATGAAGAGGATGTAAGGCTGATCTGTTTAGGCTTGCTGGCGGGAGACCTGATCAGGATTGCGCCGAAAAGATATAGGAAAAAACAATTGATTAAAATAATCAGCCTAATTAAAACCCGGCGGCTTTCCCTGAAGAACCTACTGGATATCGCCCAAGAGATTTATGAGCAAATAAAGATTACCAAAGCAAATAAAAGAGTTTTGGCGGTGGGAGAAGTCACGGTTTTGTTCAATGATTTCCTGAATAACTTTACTTTCAGCAAGCTTGAGGATCAAGGGCACCGGGTTATCTACAGTCCTTGGAGCGAGGTCATGTGGATGCTGTGGAAAGACTTGGGGGAACAAAATAAGGATAAAAATACGCCCCTGTTCCGGAAAAGACTGGGCAAATTCAAATATGATATCGCCGCCATAGCAGCGGGTTTGGCGGAGGAGAGCCCTTTTGCCAGGGATTTGGACAGTCTGGCGGCCAGGGCCAACCAAACCGTGGGATACTATGCCGGCGCCCACGGGAGATACCGGGAAGCCAAATTATTAGACGATTTAGAGGGTATCGACGGAATTATTACGGTTGCCTCCATGTATGAGAATACGGCCATTGTTTTGAATGTATTGCACAAGGGCTTCGCCAGGGAAGCTTTGAAGCCGGTGCTTAATCTGAGCTTTGACGGCAACCGGAATGAAAACGATGAAACCAAGATTGAATCCTTTATGTATTATCTATAGGGCGAGATGCTGTTTTATAAAATATTTTGCCTTACGATCAAACAAAAAACAAATGAGAATGAGCTTCATCACTGTAAAAACAGCCAATCGGCATTGAATCAAAGAAAAAAATATTGACGAAAGGGTTTGAACGCCATGAATTATAAAAAAAGATGCGAAAATGAACATTTGATGGGCCACAAGCGTGGGTGCAGCCCACATCGGCGTGGTCCCAGCAGTTTTTCCCTGCATGATCCGGTGCTGATCTTTGGCGAGCTTAAACTTAAAGAGGGTGATTTATTTCTTGATTTGGGCTGCGGGGTGGGAGATTATTCCCTGCAGGCCGCCAAAATCATAGGAGTTTCCGGTGTGGTATATGCGCTGGACATTCAGGAAAATTTGCTTGACGGCCTGGCCGAAGAAGCAGCTTCTCAAGGACTGAACAATATCCGGACCAGGGTTTCCAATATTGACAGCCCCCTGGCAATTGGAGACGGCTGTATTGATGTTGCTTTTATTGCCACCGTACTTCACTTATTTAATCTGAATGAAGACGGGAAAATCTTGTTTAACGAAATCCGCCGGGTTCTAAAACCCGAGGGGCGTTTGGCAATTATTGAATGCAAAAAAGAAGACTTGCCTTTCGGCCCGCCCATTCATTTGCGCCATTCACCGGAAGAACTGGAAGCTGCGGTAACTCCGTATGGGTTTGAAAGATTGAGTTATGTTGATCTTGGCTGCAATTATATGATCCAATTTAAGATTAAATTAAACGCGAGATTTTCGAGCAGGAGATTGTTGCCAAGGAAGGTTTGATGTCGACTATAAACTAGGCATGGAGTTGGATTAGCTCAGCAAAGAATAAGGATTTTTATAAGCAGATATTAACATATGAGTTATATAGTCTACTGTGACCGCTCGAAGCGGTATAATGATCAGGCAGGTGTTTTTCACTGGTTATGCTTCATGGAGCAGTTTACCTCCAAGCCCTTTTCTTTCAAGTAATCTGCTCCCCAATCATACATTTCCTCTAAAATAGGTTTTATGCTTCTTCCGAAGCTGGATAGTGAGTATTCCACTTTAGGGGGGACGACAGGATATACCTTGCGAATTAATAAGCCATCCGCCTCCAACTCTCTGAGTTGCTGGGTGAGCATCTTGGGTGTCGCATGGGGTATCAGGCTGTGCAGTTCAGTAAAACGCAAAGTTTGATTGGTCAAATGCCACAATATCAAAGATTTGTATTTTCCGCCGATCAGGTTAAGGGTGGCTTGGACCGGGCAATTATATCCGTTGGAATCATATTTCATAGGGCTAAATCCTTTCACACTATCTTTTTGGATACTATATTACAATAAAGTGCATTCTTGTTATAGTGAAAATAATTGTTAAAATGATACCGTGAGATATTAAAAATTTCAACCGTATTCAAGCAGCAAGGAGGCACAATGAGCATAAATAAAGAAAATTTTGACATTACTGGCATGACTTGCTCGGCGTGCTCGGCGCGGGTAGAAAAAGCGGTCTCGAAGTTGGAGGGAGTAAAAGAAGTCAGCGTAAATCTGCTTAAGAATAGCATGTCGGTAATTTACGATGAAGGCGTCGTGGATGACGGACGAATTGTAGAAGCCGTAGAGCATATCGGTTATGGAGTTGTCCCCAAGGCAGGTGCCGCAAAAGAACAAAACGATAAACCGCTGGACAATATAGAGCAAGAATTGATGCGACTTCGGGTCAGGCTTATAGTCTCCATGGTTTTTTCCCTTCCGTTGTTCTATATTGCTATGGGTGATATGTTCCGCTGGCCGCTTCCCGGCTTTTTGTTGGGCATGGAGAATGCGCTGATTTTTGCTTTTACCCAATTCTTGTTATTGCTTCCGGTGTTGTTGGTCAATTATAAGTATTACCAGGTGGGATACAAAACGCTGTTCCAGGGTTCTCCCAATATGGATTCGCTGATTGCCATCGGTTCCAGTGCCGCAACTGTATATGGCATTATGGCCATATACCAAATTGGGTATGGTCTGGGTCACGGTGATATTCAGACAGTGCATCAGTATGCAATGAATCTGTATTTTGAATCCGCAGCTATCATACTAACGCTCATAACCCTGGGTAAATACTTTGAAACTCGGGCCAAGGGCAGAACCTCGGAGGCTATTGCCAAAATCATGAATCTGGCTCCCAAGACGGCCATAGTGCTGCGCAACGGTGTTGAGGAAACGATTCCGGTAGAAGAGGTATTATCAGATGATATCGTAATTGTAAAAGCTGGAGATACCATCCCGGTAGATGGTGTTATTACAGACGGTTATTCTTCTGTGGATGAATCCGCCATAACCGGTGAGAGTATGCCGGTCGGTAAAGCCGCAGGGGACCGGGCTATAGGCGGCACCGTCAACCAATCAGGCTATCTTAGAATGCGCGCTACGGCAGTTGGGGATAACACTACCCTGGCACATATTATAAGGCTTGTGGATGAAGCCACTAGCTCAAAAGCACCGATTGCGAAACTGGCGGACAGGATCAGCGGCGTTTTTGTCCCGGCGGTAATTGTCATTGCTTTGGCGGCAACTATCATATGGCTGGCCTTAGGGCAGAGCTTTGAGTTTGCGCTCTCAATGGGCATAGCCGTATTGGTAATTTCCTGCCCCTGCGCATTGGGGCTCGCTACTCCCACAGCCATTATGGTGGGTACAGGCAAAGGCGCAGAAAACGGTATTTTAATCAAATCCGCCGAAGCATTGGAAGCAGCTCATAGCATTAATACGGTGGTATTGGATAAGACGGGCACCATTACTGAGGGAAAACCTGCCGTAACAGACATTATAAGCGATAGGGCCGATAAAACCGAGTTGCTGACTGTAGCGGCTTCCCTGGAAAAGATGTCGGGACATCCGTTTGCGGAGGCGATATTGGCTGAAGCTGAAAATGGCATAATATTAAAAGAGGTGGAGGACTTTTCATTAATACCGGGACAAGGTATTACTGGAGTAATGGAGGGAAAATCCTGTTATGCCGGGAACAGGAAGTTAATGAAAACTGCAGGTGTTGAGATAGGAGATTTCGCGGGCAGGGAGGAATCACTGGCCGCTTCTGGAAAAACACCGCTATATTTTGCCCGGGAGAAAAAACTATTGGGCATAATAGCCGTAGCGGATGTTGTTAAAGCAACCAGCAAACAGGCTATAGCTGAACTATCTGCCATGGGGATCGAGGCAATCATGATTACCGGAGATAACGCTGGAACCGCTGAGGCTATTCGCCAGCAGGTGGGAATAAAGAATGTGATTGCCGAAGTTCTGCCCCAGGACAAGGAACGGGAAATACGAACTTTGCAGCAAAGCAATAAGAAGGTAGCTATGGTTGGCGACGGTATTAACGACGCGCCCGCACTTGCCCGGGCGGATGTGGGCATTGCCATAGGGGCGGGAACTGATATAGCCATTGAGTCTGCCGATATTGTCCTGATGAAAAGCGATTTGCTGGATGTGGCAACCGCAATACAGCTTAGCCGGGCTACCATGCGCAATATTCGCCAGAACCTATTCTGGGCGTTTTTCTACAATACCATTGGCATACCTATAGCGGCGGGTTTGTTTTATGGACTATGGGGGTGGCGTCTTAATCCCATGATTGCCGCGGCCGCTATGAGCCTCAGTTCAGTTTCCGTGGTTTCCAATGCGTTGAGGCTGAAGCTGTTCAAGCCAAAATGGCAAAAGGGGGGTAATTCCGATTCCGATACCAAGTCGCAATCCAAATTATCAGGAGGAGATGAAATGAAAAAAACTGTAAGGATTGAAGGCATGTCTTGCCAGCACTGCTCAATGGCCGTTAAGAAAACACTGGAAAACCTGGATGGCGTAACGACGGTAACAGTTGATTTGGAAGGGAAAGAGGCTACCATAGATATGTCTGATACTGTATCGGATGATACTCTTATCAAGGCGGTGGAAAATGCCGGATACGAGGTTATTGAAATCCAATGATCAGTACAAGTCATATTCTATGCCTGGAGGACAAGACGAAACAAGGCATTGGTGATTGAATTCCTCATCATGGTAGATGGAAAGAAACGGCCCGACAGTTTCTCCTATTGTTAGCATATTTTCACCACCCAATGGTATTAGAACATGTTCTGATTGGAGTATAGGGTTTCCAGTTAGGGTAAAGTCAAGTGATATTTAATTTCTAGTCATTCATTCCGGAACATCTTCTCATTATTATGTTCAGGTTATTTCACTCCTCATGAAGGATTCGGAGATAGAAACGAGATAGGCAAAAACATTTCAGAAAAACAAAAAGAGGGCTTCGGCCCCCTATTTTACTTTGGTGCCAGAGGTGGGACTCGAACCCACACGCCTCGCGGCACACGATTTTGAGTCGCGCTCGTCTGCCAATTCCGACACTCTGGCTTAGCATCTAATATAAACGCAAATTTTATTATAGTTATCCCTTCGGTGCTTGTCAAGGTGCAGATGGTTTATTTGTTGTTAAATCGGCCATAATGTCATCCGTTGGATTCTTGACTTTGCCTGGTATGAGAACTATTTTGAATCTCCGGGCATAAATTCTGCAATGTCTGGAGAAGCAGGATATAACCAGCCGGACATAAGAAGGGAGGGGAGCCGGGGCGGCTTTTTGTTGGTGGGAAAAGCTATGCAGGGCTGTGTATTGTCTGACGGGAATTGTTATAATGATGGATAGACAAGAAAATTGCAAAAGGATGGACTGTATGAATAAGATAATGCTGATAGACGGAAATAGCCTTCTTTACCGGGCATTTTATGCTCTGCCGCTGCTGCAGACCAGCCAGGGGGTTTTTACCAATGGTGTTTATGGGTTTTTTACTATGTTCAACCGGATCCTGGCGGAAGAAAAACCCACACATATAGCTGTGGCTTTTGATAAAAGCCGGGAGACTTTTCGCCAGGAACTATATGCTGATTATAAGGGGAACCGTTCCGCCCCGCCGGATGAGCTGAAAGGACAGTTTCAGCTGCTGCGGGAAGTATTGCAGCTACGTAACATCCCCTATCTGGAAGTGGACGGATATGAAGCGGATGACATTATTGGGTCCCTGTGCCAAAGGGCTGAGGAAAATGGCATGGAGACGGTGATAATAACCGGCGATGGTGATACTTTGCAGTTGGTCACGGATAATATCAGCGTGATCATGACTCGTAAAGGGATCAGCGAAATTGAGAAATACGATCCGGCCAGAGTTAAGGAAAAATGGGAAGTGGAACCGGAGCAGATGAAGGATATCAAAGGATTGATGGGGGATTCCTCGGATAATATACCGGGAGTGCCCGGGGTGGGAGCTAAGACGGCTATCAAGCTGATTAAGGAGTTTGGGGGTCTGGAAAATCTTTACCGGAACCTGGATCAGGTCAAGGGAAAGAAGCTGGTAGAAAAACTAACCGAAAACCGTAATCTGGCTTTTTTAAGCCGGGAGTTGGGCACTATAGCCACTAACCTGGAACTGGGCAAGGATATGGAAGAATTTCGGATACAGGAAGCAGACCATGAGGCTCTGAAGAGGATCTATAAAGAGCTGGAGTTTAACAATTTTCTTAAAGACCTGGAGGCCAGCCGAAGCGATAAGAAAAAAGAAGCTCTGGAGGAACCACAGCCAGAGTTGATAGAAATAACCGATCCCGACACTCTGGAGGAATTGACCGGAAGGGCGGAAGAGAAAGGGATATCCCTGATGGTGCAGAGTGATGGGAACCATCCCATGTGGGCGGGTTTGGAAGTCTTTTACTTCGAACTGGGAGGACAGGTCTTTGGTTTGGATGTCCGGAAGGGGCAGGGAGATAGGATTAAATGGTTAAAGCCCTGGCTGGAAGCAGACGGTATTAAAAAATATGTCCATAACGCAAAATTCGTGCAGGTTATGCTCATGGGGCAAGGTATTGAACTGCGGGGTATTGGCGGAGACACCATGCTTATGGCCTATGTCATCGATCCGGCTTTTGAGGGAGCAGAATTATCCCTTACCATGTACCGCTACCTGAACCTTAACGCTGATCGCAGCAATTACGCTTTGCTGGTCAGCAGGATTAAAGAGCTTTTTTATGAACTGGAGAATCGAGCTGCTGCGGAACTGAAATTACTGTATGAACAGGTGGAACTTCCTTTGTCCAACGTCCTGGCCCATATGGAATATACGGGAATAAAAGTGGAAAGAGAAATTCTTCTGGATATATCTCAGGAGATGGCTGAAAGGATAGCCGGGGATGAGAGGAAGATATATGAATTGGCGGGCAGTGAATTTAATATCAATTCTCCCAAGCAAATGGGGAAAATCTTGTTTGAGGATCTGGGATTAAGGGTGATAAAAAAGACTAAAACCGGTTATGCTACCGGGGCTGAGGTGCTGGAAGAGCTCTATGAGGATCATGATATTATACCCTTGATACTGGACTATCGTCAGCTGACCAAATTAAAATCAACTTATGCCGATGCTCTGCAGGGATTCATTCATCCACACAGCGGCCGGATACATACCATATTCAAACAGGCCCAGACTGCTACCGGGCGTCTGTCCAGCATAGAACCTAACCTGCAGAACATACCTATCCGCATGGAGGAAGGGCGGCGCATCAGAAGGGCTTTCACCGCCGGAGATGATGAACATCTTATTCTGTCGGCGGATTATTCCCAGATCGATCTGCGCTCATTGGCTCACATAAGCGGAGACCAGAACCTGATAAATACATTTATCGAAGGTATTGATATCCACCGGCGAACTGCGGCGGAGATATTCGGGGTGTCCCTGGAAGATGTGACTCCTGAATTACGCTACCGGGCTAAAGCAGTTAACTTTGGCATAATATACGGAATCAGTGATTTTGGGCTGGCCCGTGATACCGGTGTCAGCCGCAAAGAGGCCAGGATGTACATAGATAATTACCTGGACAGCTATCCCGGAGTAAGGCAATATATGGAGGAAATCGTGGAGTATGGCCGGGAACACGGGTATGTAGAGACCATACTCCAGCGCCGCCGTTACCTGCCGGATCTCAACTCCAGCAACAAAGTGCTGCAGTCCCTGGCCCGGCGTATGGCTTTGAATACTCCTATCCAGGGTACTTCAGCGGATATCATTAAGCTGGCCATGATTGATGTGCATAGGGAGATTATGGCTCGGGGATTGAGCAGCCGATTGCTGCTGCAGGTGCATGATGATCTGGTTTTGGAAGTCCCCCGTCCGGAACTGGATGAGATGGGACGGCTGCTGAGTGATTGCATGGAGAATGCTTTCGAATTGAAGGTTCCTCTAGTGGTATCACTGAAGAGGGGAACTAACTGGTATGACATGCAGGATTATAATTTTTCCAGGGAATAAATAATCACAGCCAGCTGTAAGGGAGGTTATTATGCCTGAATTGCCGGAAGTTGAGACCATAAAACGATCACTGGCAGTTAACGAAGGAGTCCTGATCGTTGATACTCAAGTGGTCAGGCCCGATATTATTAAGAGCAAGGAATTCGAAGCGGAAGCTGTGCATGGAATGACAATAAAGAAGATCAGCCGCCGGGGCAAGTACCTGGTCATATCCCTGGCTGGAAGTGATCATCACATTCTAATCCATCTGGGCATGAGCGGGCGTTTTTATGTTTTGGAAGATAGGGAAGAGGCCACCGAAAAACATATACATTTTCTTATCTATCTGGATAACGGAAGAAAGATGATATTCCAGGATCCGCGCCGATTTGGCGGAATATGGTTTTTGCAGAATCCTGAAGATATTTTGTCCCGGCTGGGCAAGGAGCCCCTGGAAAGAGACTTTAGTGCTGCTTATCTGCAGTCTGTGGCCAAAGATCGGCGCATAGCCATAAAGAGCCTGATCCTGGATCAGAAGATAGTAGCCGGGATTGGCAATATCTATGCTGACGAGGCTCTGTTTCTAGCCCGGATAAAACCGGATCGCCCCGCGGGTTCTTTAAGCCAGGAGGAAATAATGCGATTGAGCCGGGCCATCAAACAAGTGCTTCGACAGGGTATTGAAAAAAGGGGCACTACTTTCCGGGACTATAGAGACGGAAACAATGCCCGGGGTGAATTTCAGGCTCACCTGAAAGCCTATGGCCGGGAAGGAGAAGCATGCTTGATATGCGGCAGCCTCATCCAGCGGGAACGAATAGGGGGAAGAAGCAGCCATTACTGCCGATCGTGCCAGAAATAGCACCTGCCCGTAACACTTTAATACTTTTATCCATATAGTAGAGATATATTATACTACTTAGCGGATAGGAGTGACTCCTTTGGAGTTGTTAACCTCGGTTCTGTTTGGCCTGGCAGTCAGTGCCGACGGATTTGCGGCCGGTGTAGCTTACGGAGCAAGAAATATCAAAATTCCGGTATTATCTTTGCTGGTTATAACCCTGGCGTCAGGCCTGGCAGTTACTTTGTCCATGCTGTGCGGGCAGGGACTGGCCGGGGTTTTAAGTCCCAAAATGGCCGCCAGAATAGGCTCCCTGGCCATCATTGGAATCGGGTGTTATTTCTTGTTGCAGGGCTGCGGTGACAAGATCAATGAGTTGGAAACCGATGCCCAGCAGCCTCTGGTTAGTTTCTCTATCAAACCCATGGGAATAATTATTCAGATATTAAAGGAACCTGCCCGGGCTGATTTTGATTGTTCCGGAATTATCAGCATCCGGGAGGCTTTTTTTCTGGGCCTGGCTTTGGCCCTGGATGCCATGGGAGCCGGATTTGGAGTAGCTATGACCGGATTAAATATTTTATATACTGTACTGGCGGTCATTGTGTTAAAATTTATACTGGTGTACCTGGGACTCCTGGTAGGAGCTGTTTTTCATCAAAGCTGCCTGAAAAGCCTTTCAGCAGTAATATCCGGTCTCATTTTTATAATAATAGGTATTAGTGAGTTAATTTAGAAGTTGGTGATCCCAGATGAAGATTATTGGACTTACAGGTGGTATAGCCAGTGGGAAAAGTGCTGCGGCCCGCATCTTGAAGGAACTGGGAGCTATTATTATTGATGCTGATGAGGTAGCCCGCCATGCAGTTGAAGCAGGCAAGCCGGCCTGGCATGATATAGTTGCTTTCTTCGGACGCGAGATACTAAATTCGGATGACAGCATAAACCGGGAAAAATTGGGTCTGCAGGTCTTTAGTCAACCGGATTATTTAAAAAAACTCAATGAGATGACTCATCCTCGGATTATGGACGAGATCAGGAGCAGAATAAAAAACGCAGCCCGGGAACACCCGGACGGGATATTGATTCTGGAGGTGCCCCTGCTCTATGAGACGGGTATGGAAAGCTTGTGCGACCTGGTATGGGTGGTGTGGGTAGATCACGAAACCCAGATTCGGCGTCTGATGTTAAGAGATGGCATCAGCCGGGAGAATGCCGTGCTTAGAATCCAATCGCAGATGTTGTTGGATGAAAAGGCCCAGCGCGCAGACCTGGTGATTGACAACAATGGCAGTCCAGAAAAAATGAAACAGTTTTTAATAGATAATTATTATCGTATTGTAAAGAGTTTCTGAGTAATATATAGTAGGATTTAACTTCTTATTTGAATTCCGAGACGGCCTGCAAAGAAATACCTTTCGGGTTCTACCGTCATTCTCAAAGTCAGGAGATTTATGCTTGAAACGGAAAGAAAAAAAGCGATTTTCTGGATTAATGTGGATAATCATACTAGTATTCCTGGGGATAGTGATTGCCTTCCCCAAATGGATCACAGTCTTTTATCCTGAACCGCATCGTGACCTGGTTTTTTCCTGTGCCTATGAGCATCAGGTAGATCCGTATTTGGTTTTTTCCATTATTAGGGCTGAGAGCAAGTTTGAATCCTTGGCGGTATCACCCGTGGGGGCCAAAGGGCTTATGCAGATAATGCCCGATACTGCTCTTTGGATTGCCTCCCAGCGCGGGATGGAGGACTTCGATACCTCTACACTGCATCAACCTGAAGTCAATATCCAGTTTGGATGCTGGTACCTGGCTGATTTAAGCAATGAGTTCCAACAACTGCCCTTGGTCATCGCTGCTTATAATGCCGGCCGGGGTACGGTAAATGGATGGATTCAAAGCGGTCAATGGGATGGGGCTATGGAGAGACTGGAGGATATACCTTTTATTGAAACCAGGGAATACGTGCAAAATGTGATGCGAAATTATGAAGCTTACCGGGCTATCTATACCAGAAACCAATAAAGACCAACCAAGCTGCCAAGGGGCTTTTTTTTTGCCCGCCTCAACCAATTAAAGCTAAAAAAGGAATAAAAAGGAGGGTTGTCTAATATATTTTTTCAGGAGGCTTATGAGAGGAGAATTCATCTTTGAATACCTTATTGAGGAGAAAACCACTTCTGATAGCTATTGCGGGGCTATTGCTCTTGATAGGCGGAATGGTATATATGAATAACCGGGCCGCCTATACCGCTAATCTTGATAAGCGTATATTCAACCTGGCCCTGGTGGGAAACATCGATACCTTGGAACCTGCTCTGCTGGATAGCCATGAGGAGAGGATTCTGGCTGCTGCTATTTATGAGGGACTGGTTTACTATGATGAAACCAGCAAGAGCATTAAACCTTTATTGGTCAGCGATTGGAAGTATTCATCAGATGGCAGGACTCTGACTCTAAACCTCAAGCGGAATATCAAATTCCATAACGGCAAGAGCATTCAGGCTTCGGATGTCAAGGCATCCTGGGAAAAAAGCTTCTCCACCACCCGGGATTGGTCTAGTATAAGTCTGTTTCTATCTATACAGGGCAGCCAGGAAAGATTGGATGGTAAAACCGCAGATATCAGCGGAATCCAGGCAGTTAATTCCGGCACCATAAAATTAGAGTTCAAACAGCCCAATGCGGCCTTTATATTCATGCTTGCCAACCCGATATTCTGGGTTTACGATACGACAGATAAGACTGAGCCGGCTTCTGGCAGCGGACCTTACCAACTCCGGGAATCCAAGGAGAATCAAGAATTTCTGCTGTTAAGAAATGACAGCTATCACCGGGGGGCCCCCGGGCTGGGAGGAATAAAAGCCCAGGTTTACTCTGAAGGACAGGAGGCTCTGGCTGCTTATCAATCCGGGAACATAGATTACCTGGATTCCATCCCTTTAAACCAATTGAAGGATATAAAAGGGAACGATCAGTATAAGAAGCTGCTGATAGATAAACCGGTTTTCAATGTTTATGTACTGGGTTTCAATATAAATCAGGAACCTTTCGCAGGCAATTACCAGCTGCGGAGGGCATTAAACTATGCGGTAGACAGAAACCTTATCATTAATGAAGTTATGGGGGGAGCATATCGGGCGAGCAGTTGCATTGTTCCCCTGGGGATGGCCGGATACCAGCAGGATATGAGAGGATACAGCTATGATCCCCAGAAAGCCCAGGAGCTGCTGGAGGAGGCCGGATATCCTCTGGGCCAAGGTCTGCCCTCGTTAACTTTAACTTATAATGAGGATGAAGGTCATCGCCGGGTTGTAGAATCAATCGCAGCGCAGTTAGCTGAATTGGGCATAAAGGTCCAGCTACAGGCTGTGGAATGGGATTATTATAAGAAGCAGCTGAGCAGCATGAATCTGAGCATTTTCAGATTAGAGTGGATGGCTGATTATCCTGATCCGGACAGTTTTTTATACAGCATGTTTCACAGCAGTGAAGCGGGGATGGGCAATTACTTTGGCTACCATAATTCTCAGGTGGATAAAATCCTCGATGCTTCCCGGGAAGAGGTGAAAAGCCAGCAGGAAAGGATAAAACTACTGAACCGGGCCGAGCAGATCATCATAGATGATGCCCCCTGCCTGTTTTTGTTTCAGAGTACGGCCGCCAGTCTCAACGGACAGAACACTTCCAAACTGAAGGTTGACGGCATGCATGCCATAGATTGGTATGAAGTGAAACTATTGCCTCCGGTCCTGGATCAGGATGACAAAAGCAGCCCGGCTGATGAAAGGGTTTAGGGCCAGAGCCGATGATGATTCTGAAGCAGCCAGGATAAAAAATATTTACCGGCACATTTGCCGTTAAGCCATTGAAGTAAATCCGTGAAGATTAAAATATCTGTCCTGTCCCCAGCATATAATACAACAGGAGATGGTTGAGTTTAACCACTGGGAGGGCATTTCTATGGATAAAAAAGCTGATTCAGAATTGAAGGTACTGGCCAGTCAACTGGAAGGAGAGGTCTGTAAAGAGCTGCGGCCGGTGAAAAAATATTATCAATTAATGATATTTGCCGGAGTATTCAGCCCCGAAGCCAGAATAAACCGCTACCCGGTACCTGACCCTAAAACTGCCCTGATAATAATAGATATTGTTCTTTCAGAATTCAGGCAGACGGGTAACGACGACTGCCTGTTTTCACTGCAGTACAAGGAGGACTTGGACGAAGAGTGGAGAGATTGGAAGGATAACCGGGGGTATACGGTCTGTGAATATGAAATCAACGAGAATTTTATTATGATTTCCCCGGAATAAGGTTTGGCTAATTGGGGTCATTTCTGCCGGGAAAAAGGATCGTAAAGAGCCATGGCAAAATTATCTTTGAGCAGGGGGAATTTGATATTAAAAATGCTGCCTTTTTCAGTAGTATCAACTTCCAGCTGTGCCCCATGCCGTTCCACAATACTGCAACAAACAGCCAGTCCCAGACCAGTACCTTTTTCCTTGGTAGTAACAAAGGGTTTGCCTAGTTTATTGCGGATCGAAGGGTCTATACCGCTGCCCTGATCCTGGATGGACAGGATAATACTATCATGGTTTTTACCGGTACGGATGGTCAAAGTCCCCGGCGAGGTCATGGATTCCAGTCCATTACGGGCCAGGTTGAAAATAAGCTGCCGGATCTGCCTGAAATCAAGTGGTATAACCGGTACCTCATCAAGTACCATCTGTATAACATGGTCATGCTTTTTTGCTTCGGCCGACAGGATAAGATAAGAATTCTCCATGATTCGATTAAGGTTTTCGGGTTTCAGGTCCGTATGCACCTTTCCCAGAGAGAGAAAGTCGGTGATGATGGAGTTAGCCCGGTCTATTTCTTCAATCATCAGGTCATAGTATTCCTTATTACCGGTAGAATCATTAGCTTCATTTTCATTTAATAACTGCAAAAAACCTCGGACAGTAGTCATGGGATTTCTTACCTCATGTCCCATCGCTGCCGCGATTTGACCCATTATACGGGACTGGTCCAGCTGGGCTATTGTTCTTTGCATTTCCCGGTGTTCAGTTAAGTCGGTGAGTACTCCAAGCAAACCTATGGGGTTAGCTTCATTGTCATATACGATGGCTTCATGGATCAATAGTTCCGCTTTTCTGCCATCCGGGAATTCCATTACCCGATCATAACTCAGGCTGCCGCTGTCAATCAGAGGCCGAGCTGAATAATGCAGTGCTTCCGCCTGTTCCTGCTTGTACATAGCGAGATGCTGGTTACCTATAAGCTCTTCCTTGGCCTGACCCAATAGTTCTGCATAGGCCCGGTTGCACTCGATCAGTCTCCCCTTTGGGTCCAGGTAGTATACTGGGTTGGGGATGGTCTCCATAAGAAACTGTTGAAAATGAAGCTGCTTATCGAGCTGCTCACTATCGTTCAGAGCCTGCTGGCAGTTGATTGAATCGGTAATATCACGGGCTGAAGCCTGGATCAGCGATGGAGTGAGATAATGGCAGATCCATAACAGAGTACGTATTTTATTCTGACCATCTTTGGAACGGGTTTGAAAGGTGGTTTCTGCTTCAGTACCTGTTAAACCAGATAATTTTTCATTAACAGGCTTATGCAGCGGTAAAGGAATAAAATCCATAAAGGAAAGCTTCTGTTCAGCGCAGTCTTCAACAATGAAAAATCGATTGAAGGCCGGATTACTGTATTGTAATTTCCCATCCAACTGGAAGCAGCATACCAGATCTCTTTGCAGATCCATGGTCTCCTGGTAGGAAGATGGCATAGCGGCATGAGAAGAGCCTGAATATAAATTATAATTAATTTCAGCTGCGGGATAATGATTTTCCCCGGCAAGTTTCGCCACTGCTAACCCTCCTGGCAAGTTGTATATAATATGCTTACGAATAATTGGTGTACCCATTATTCGACATCTATATATAATATATTACTCTTTACTACAAAAAAAGACAAATAATTTTGGATTATATTATTGATGATCAGAAATCAGTTCGCAGTCAACAGACTGATTGGCCAAGGGAAGATGACACTGGTATTATATAATTAATCCTCGTAGTTAAGGGAGCAATATGCCATGAATTTTAGCAAATATCAAGGTATAGCTGTATGGCAGGGTATCAGGGAGATGCCATGGAATCGTCCATTTAAGATGAGGGTCTGCCTTTACATCGCAGATGGTTTGCTCATCGATACGGGACCATCCAGCCTGGGCTATCAATCTAAAGAGTTTTTTCTGCATAACCCGATTGAGCAGATAATCCTGACCCATATACATGAAGACCATAGCGGAATGGCTGCATGGCTGCAAAAAAGGCTGGATGTTCCATTGTACCTTCATGAAGCATCTCTGGCGGCAGCTGGGACGGGGGCAGAACTACCCCCCTATCGGGTGGAGATATGGGGCGAAAGGCCGGCGTTCAGTGCCCTGCCCATTCCCGAACAGATTTCAACCGGCAGATATCATTTCCAGGTTATTGACACCCCGGGGCATTATGTGCATCATAAGGCCTTCCTGGAAAGGGAGCAGGGATGGCTTTTTTCAGGTGACTTACTGGTTAATCTCAGGCCCCGAAGTGTATTTGCGGAGGAGGATGCCAATGATATGATCAATTCGTTGCAGAAACTAGACCGACTGGATTTTAAGACCATTTTTTGTGCTCACACCGGGATATTTCAAGACGGCAGGAGTCTGTTGCGCCAGAAATTGGATTATCTACTGGAATTGCGGAATAAAGTATTAAGCCTGCGGGGGCGAGGCTGGGACGATCATCAGATAGACCGGCACATATTCCCTGAAGAGGATAAGGTCGGTCTCTTGACCAATGGGGACTTTTCCTCCTATTACCTGATTAACACCCTGTGACGGAGCCATTTTGTTTGACAATAGATTAGTTGTGACCGGTTTGTGATTCGCAGATGATATTATCTTATTAAACAAGGCGATTTTAAGTATAATATTGAGGGGGTTGGGACTGTGGACCTCGAAAACAAGAGATTTTCCGGGAAGAATCGTTCAGCAGACTTTATTATCAAATTAGAGTCAATGGAGAATGCTACATTTAAGGGATATATAGAAAATATACAATCCGGGCAAATTCAGAATTTCAGGAGTTTTATGGAGATGATCGCTTTAATACAGCAGAAGCTGGATGAGAACAATTTTCCCCAGAGCACCACGGTGATGCGTTCATGGAAAACGGATCAGTAGCAAGCTGCTGCATATATTTGGACCTGAAGCCTGGGAACCATTTAGGTTATTTAACTACAGGAGGTAATTCGATTTGGATAGAAGGAAAACCACAGCAAGAATAGCGGTATTAATGATAGCCATGATAATATCAGTATTCTGCCTATGCAGCACCGTTGCGGCTGCTCCGCGTTATTTGCCCGGTGAAACTAATGATAATCCGCTTATGGCCCAGCCAGGACGGGGAGAAAATACTCAGCCCCAGGATCAGAGTGATCTTTTTCCCGGGGAAGAAAGTGAACCGGAAACCGGAGGATTATCTCTGGAGGGTATAATAGTTCCTGACGAACCACTTATGGGTGAACCGCTGGGTTCGGTTTTAGAAGAGCAAGAGCAACCGCTGCTTCCCCAAACAGGCGCCAAGACTTGCGATACAGTTACAGGCAGTCTGCTAATCTTTGCTGGAGTAATCATAAGTCAGATAAGGAAAAGGCGGGCTTATTGTGACCTATGCTGATCGGTTAGGGAAAGTCGGAGCATCTCTGCAGCATAGGCTTGGGTTACTGCCATATCAAGATGACCGGGGATTCCCTGAGAAAAATTCAGGATTCCCTGTTGGTCTTGTTCCTTTATAATACCTTTTGAGATCAGATACCTTACCATATCATGTTCACACAACCTGCCCGCCAGATATTGCTTTAACCGTTTTTTCCACAGGGGGTGATACTCATCCCAGGGTATCCGGACGGAGCTAAGTATTATCCACATTACCTCAGGCAGGTGAGCCACCAATTCTCGAAGCCAGCAATCCCTGTCTCCCATTTCAGAACCAGGGGGATTATCGATTAACACGTTTTCATACCCCTTGATGGTGAAGATTATATTTCCTATTCTATGACTGCAATAGTATCTAATATCATCAGCCAGAAAAGCTGGCAGCCATTTCAGAACCCGGGCCGCTGACATACCGGTCAGACTGTATAATGACTCCATAGAAATGATATCTCTATCCCCGGGAAGTTCTGTAAGGGCATGATCGATCACCCTGCGCCAGTTTATTCCGGGTTTCTCAGTCAGGCCTGCTGCCAGACGATTGAGAAAACTGCAGCCGGTGCCGTAAAAGGTTATATTATCCGAATTAATAAATAAGCCCGGATTGATTTTCTCCCAGTATATGCCATAGGCTATGTCAAAAGCTGGGGAGTTGAAATCTTCATATAGAACCAGGGCTTCATGCAGACGCAGCAATTCCTGAGCAGAGTCCCAGCCTGGAGGACAATTCAGTTCCAGAACTATACTGTCCGGCTTCAGACCTTCTGAAGCAAGTATCTCCTGTTGCTGTTCTCCAATAGCCCGCTGAGCTTCATCATCCAGGCCGTAAAAAACCAGGGCTGGAGGGCAATTCCTTGTTATCCTGGATATTTCCGATCGCAGGATTTCTGCACTATTAATCACATCCCCGAATTTCTGCCGGGCGGTTTCTGTAAAGTATTCCAAACGGTATTCGGGCATTATCAGCATAAATCTGTTGTCCTCCTTTTGGTTAGAGATGCTTATTTAACTTATTCAGGAGACATAGCAAGTGTTAACCAGCCGGCGGAGTATTTCATCCCGCTTAACCTAGTGCAGCATAGTCCTTTGAAGTAAAAAAGTCCTTCCGAAGAAGGAATTAAAGAAAAAGAATAGAATAATAGCATTAAGATACTCGTTATCGAGAACCTCCTGCAACTGCCCGTGCTGCTCTAGGGGAGAGAGGATCGGAAGGCACTGGTTGGATGCAGGAGGTTATCACGTATTTAATCATTATTGATCAATAAGAAGGTGGGAACGAATTTATTAATTATGCCTTCATACTGTAGGCACAATTTATACCAGCAGAACATATATTATTATACAGGCAATGGGGTCCGGGAAATAATCCCGGCCCCTTTTTTATTAGGAGGACAACACATGTGTGGTATAGCTGGTTGGATTAGCTGGGATGAAGATCTTAGCGAGGCAGACTGTATAATGGAAAGGATGTCATACAGCATGCATCACCGCGGTCCGGATGCCAAAGGGGTCTGGACATCCCGACACGCTGCCCTGGGTCATCGCAGATTGATAATAGTTGACCCTGAAGGGGGAAAGCAGCCTATGGTCAAGATCCATAGTGATGCAGCCTTTGTCATCACTTATAATGGTGAACTTTACAATACCCTGGAACTAAGAAGAGAGCTGGAAAAAAAAGGACATGTTTTTAACAGCCGCAGTTCGGATACCGAGGCGCTGTTGTATGCCTTTATTGAATGGGGGCCAGCTTGTGTCCTGCGGTTAAATGGCATCTATGCTTTTGGTATATGGAATAGCAAAGAGCAATCTTTGTTCCTGGCCCGTGATCGTATGGGAGTTAAGCCGCTTTTTTACTGTTCAGGCGCTAGAAATCTGCTTTTTGCCTCTGAACCTAAAGCAATACTGATTCATCCTTCGATAAAAGCCGAGGTTGACCGGGAAGGACTGGCGGAAATACTATTTATGGGACCATCCCGAACTCCGGGGCAAGGAGTGTTTAAAGGCATTCGAGAACTTGAGCCTGGCTCCTGGCTGTTATATAACTCCGATGGTATAGTGAGAAAAAAATATTGGGGTTTAAAGAGTTTCAGTCACCATGACAGCCTGAATGATACTGCAGAATGCCTGAAAGAATTGTTCTGCCACAGCGTAGAAAAGCAGTTAATAGCTGATAGGCCAATATGTACTATGCTTTCCGGAGGATTGGATTCCAGTGCTATTACCGCAGTTGCGGCTGGAATTTACCGCGGCAGTAATGGAGAGGGAATAAGTACTTTCTCAGTGGACTATGCTGATAATGCCAGCTTTTACTCACCCAACCAGTTCGAGACCAGCTCGGATAACCCCTGGATTGAACAGGTAGCTAATTACCTGGGTACCAGGCATAATTCTGTTGTACTGGACAATCGGGAACTGACAGCAGCCCTGGAGCCGGCCCTGTTGGCCAGCGATTTACCTGATATGACCGATATCAATTCTTCATTGTACCTATTTTGCCGGGAAATTAAAAAATATGCTGCAGTAGCCTTATCGGGGGAGTGTGCTGATGAAATACTGGGAGGCTACCCATGGTTCCACGATGCAGAAGTTATAAAAACCCCGGCTTTCCCCTGGATAAGGATGCTGCCGGAACGCTGCCGTTTTTTGTCAGCCGGACTGCAGCGGCATTTGGCCGGAGAAGAGTATGTAAGGGAAAAGTACCGGGAGGCTTTAAAAGAAGTGCCTGCTCTGGAGGGTGAGACTGAATGGGAAGCCAGGATGAGGGAAATATCTTACCTCAACATTACTCGCTTTATGCAGACCCTTCTGGATCGCAAAGACCGGATGAGCATGGCCAATGGTCTAGAGGTCAGAGTACCCTTTGCAGATCATGATTTGGTCCAATATATCTGGAACATCCCCTGGCAGATGAAAAACCATGAGGGCAGGGCCAAAGGTATACTGAGAAAAGCATTAACTGGATTACTTCCAGCCCCGGTGCTGGAGAGGCGGAAAAGTCCTTATCCGAAAACTCACCATCCATTATACGGTCAAGAGGTACAAAAACAACTGCTGAAGGTTTTGGATAATCCTTCTGCTCCTATTCAGCCCCTGATAAATCAAGACCTCATCCGTCATCACCTTGAAACCGGGCGGCCTTTCTTCGCCAAACCCTGGTTCAGTCAGTTAATGGGGGATATTCAGTATAAGGCCTATCTGTTACAGATTAATCGCTGGTTGGATAAATACCGGGTAAACGTGTTGGTATAAACCCCCTGCCATAAGGGATTTAACCGTAAGGCAGCAACAGGGGAAGATGGTATTTGATGATCAAGGAGCGGTAGAAAATATTTTAATATCTATGGCTTTGAGCAAGTATAATGTAGCATAGCAAACTTAAGGGAGGAAAGAGCTGTGGAGGGGAAAAATCAAGAAGATCTGATACTTAGCCGTGAATCCAGACCGGAAATGGTGCTTGACCAGGATAGAATAGAAGCAATAGACGCAGAAAGCATACTCACAGATGAAAGCGATACAGCCGAAGATGGCCACGATGCAGAACTTGGGGCAGATGATCCGGATGAAATGGAGGAGCAGAGCGGGCAGGATAGGCTCAATGAAGTAACGGAAGGAAGGCCTTATATAAGAATATCCCGGTCCACCAAGGTAAAACAGGAACTAATATATAAGCAGGAGCCGAAGAAATAATATTGCTGAAGTGCAGCTAACCCCGGTTAAATTACCGGGGTTAAGACCTTTGTTTTTTTCTCGCTCTGGAACTGTCTGCCCAGTTATCATTTCTGGGGACAGGCAATGGTAATAGAGTTGTTCGTGCGGCCAATCCTATAGCGGCGATAATGTTGCGCACCCCTCAAATCTGACTGTTTTTCGCCGGCTGAGCCGGATAAACCAATAACTTCAGTAAATATCAGCATTGACTATTTGAACAATGTTCAATATAATTCCACTTAATATTTTAAAGCGAGGCGAAAAGATGCCCAAAAAAATACCCAATGTCAAGGAAAAAATATTAAAAAGCGCGGAAAAGCTCTTTAATCATCATTCCTACGAGGACGTGGATATGAGGCTGATAGCCAGGGAGGCTGGTGTTTCAGTAGGCACCATCTACTATCATTTCTCCGACAAGTCCGGGATATTTATCTCGGCCTATGAGCAAAAACTGGATAAATTCTTTGCGGCCATGGACAGAATTAAATCGTCGGCTCTCCATCCGAACCAGAAACTCAGTCAGTATCTGTGCTATTTATATCAGGTCAGCAGTTCCCGCAAGGAATCAGTGAAATTGTTTTTCTATGAAGGTATGCTCAATCTTCAGCTTGATAGCAGGTACCCCCATATCAATACTACAGTTGAAAAGATAAAAACTAAGCTGCTGGGTGATTTCAAAATCATATTAAAGGATATGACGCCTAAGGATAGTCAGATGGAAGACAAAATGGCAGAACGGATTATCATTTCTGCCCTGGGATCATTTTTCACCCTGAACCAGCGCTTCCCCCAGGAAATCGAGGAAAATGTCAAGTATATAACTAAAACCATGGAGGCACTGGCAAATAACCGGGGGATCAGCTTGGATTGATAAGATTTTATTAAACGAGGCGAAAAGAATTCCCCCATTTTTTTGAGCTGCCAGGTTTCTGCCAATAAAACCAGCGGGGGGTTCTTAATGCCCTGCCTTGTTGCAGCAGCGGGTGGAAATTTCGGAGCAGTTTCTCCCAATTATTAAACCTTTGCAGGAGGATGGATTATGGCGGTAAAAATTGTCACTGACAGCACCTCATATATTACTGATAGTCTGTGTAAGCATTATGATATAAGGGTGGCTTCCCTGGGAGTATGTTTCCCGGATGAGTTTTTTTGGGAGACTGCAGTGGAATACGATTATTTCTACCAGAAAATTGAACGGGAAGGTGTTCTTCCTACCTCTTCTCAGCCGGCTCCCGGTATGTTCTATGAACTGTTTGAACCGGTTGTTGCAGCCGGTGACCAGGTTCTGGGAATTTTCATATCATCCGGAATCAGCGGCACCTGTGGTTCAGCAGCAAGTGCACGGGAAATGATTGTGGAAAAATTTCCTGATGCCCGTATAGAGATCATTGATTCCCTTAATGTATGCATGGGATTGGGAATGCAGGTTTTAGCCGCTGCTGACTCGGCCAGCAAAGGCAACAGCATGGAGCAGGTGATGGAGGCAGCCCTCTGGGTTCGGGAGAGGGTGCGCTTCTATTTCGTTCCCCTTACCCTGGATTACCTGCAAAAAGGTGGGAGAATTGGAGGAGCAGCTGCTTTGTTGGGTTCGGTCCTGAGCATCAAGCCTATATTGTACATAAGCCGGCAGGGCAGGATAGAGGTTTATGAAAAAGTCCGGGGTACACAGACGGCGGTGAAACATCTATATAAGGTTCTGAAAAGGGACCGGGATCAAAATGGTTTAAGTCAAGTGGTGGTACACCAGGTCCATGACCCGCTGCGGGGGCAGGATGTAGCCCGGGAGATCAGTGATAATCTAGGCATTGAGGAAATACCGGTTCTTGCCATTGGACCGGTCATAGGTCTGCATGTGGGTCCGGGCAGTTTTGGCGTTGTATATTGTACCAATAACCAAGAGGTATAGACAGTGTATTATTGACCGCTATTTTTTGCACTCGTTACGTTATAGTTTCCATCCTTGAATCCAAACGGGGCCGCTCCTGACAGGTACTCAGTATATAAAACCCTTGAAGCAGCAGGCGAATTAGGAGAATAAATAATAAGCCTGCTGCCAACATTGACTATTATTGACCATAGTCTATTAACATGCAGCAAATTCAGCTAGCAATCTGTCAAATATCACTGAGACTGGAAGTATCTCTTTAATCTTAAAGACGTTCTGACCGGTAAATACTACCCCCTCGTTTACCAGGCCATTGCGGGCATTAACCAGCGCTTTATGAATGCAATAAACTCTGGAACAATTTCTTAAACAGGCCTCGCATTCCTCAGGTTCGGGAGTTTCCCCCGATTGAATCAATTCAGTAAAAGCATTCTTGAGGGCCCGCCCCGGCAGTCCCACCGGACTCTTAATGATAATCACATCTTCTTCCTTGGCCTGCAGGTACATCTGCTTGTATTCATCGGCGACAGAACATTCTTCACTGAGCACAAAACGAGTCGCCATCTGCACCCCGTCTGCTCCCAGTTTCACCATTTCCGCCATATCACGGCCGTCGACTATACCTCCGGCAGCAATTACCGGAATCTTTACTGCTCTTTTTATCTCGGGCAGGATCTCTTTGACAGAACGGTCGGTTCCCAGGTGTCCCCCGGCTTCCGCCCCCTCGGCCACCACCGCTGAAGCGCCTGATTTTTCGGCCAGGATAGCTGCACGAGCTGAGGATACAATTGGTACTATGGGGGTATCACTTTCCCGTCCCCGCAGAAAAATATCCCTGGAAAATCCGGCGCCGGTAAAGATAACATCTATTCCCTCGCTGATGGCAGTTTCAACCAGTTCCGTAAATTGCCGGGCTGCATACATGATATTGACTCCAATTATACCGGTGCCCGCTAAGGCTCGAGTCTTGCGGATCTCTTTTTTCAGTTCTTCCAGGGATATTCCGGTAGCACCCAGAACCCCGATACCTCCTGCTTTGGCCACGGCAGCAGACAGGGAAGAGGTGGAAACACTGATGGACATTCCTCCCTGGATAATGGGAAAACGCGGAATGAGTTTTCCTATTTTCAATTCAGGTAATTGCAAAATATTTACCTCCACTTCATTTTCATACCAAGAATATTAACTTATTCTGAATAATATATCCAGAATATTAAAAAATAATAGAATAAATGTCGCAACTTCCTAAATATTGGAATGTCTATTGACATTTAACCATAATACTGGTTTAATAACCTATGACTGATAATTGTGCACAAAGTATGCGCATGTGTCATATTAATCCCTGTAAGGTGGTGCTTGAATGAAAGCTCAGGTAATGGGCATTGGCCATGCCCTGCCAGAACGGATACTTGATAATAAAGAACTGGAACAGACGGTGGAAACCACTGAAAAATGGATACTTGAGAGGACGGGTATAAGAGAGAGAAGGATAATAGATCCTGAAGAGACGACCTCAGACTTGGCTTATCGGGCCTCAGTGATGGCTATGGAAAATGCTGGGATTACAGCGAAAGAACTGGATCTGATCATTGTTGCTACTGCTACTCCGGATATGCTTTTCCCAGCCACGGCCTGTGTGGTACAGGAAAAACTGGAGGCCTGGAATGCGGCTGCCTTTGACATTTCTGCCGGCTGTACTGGATTTGTATATGCCATCACCACCGCCGAGAAATATCTGCTCTCGCCGGAATACAAGTGCATTTTAGTTATTGGGGCGGAAGCTGTATCCCGGGTGATAGATTACAGCGATCCAACCACTTGTGTTCTCTTTGGTGATGGAGCCGGTGCTGCAGTTCTAGGTCGGGGTGAATCTGAAGCCGGCATAATGGCTAGTTACCTGGGGGCTGACGGCCGGGGAGGCCAGCACCTCTGCGTTCCGGCCGGAGGTGCGGCAATGCCTGCCAGTAAGGATACTCTGGATAAGGGCCTGCATTTCCTGAAGATGAATGGCAATGAGATATTTCGATTTGCTACCCGGATAACCGTAGAGGTCAGCGAGAAGATATTTGAGATGACCGGAGTAAAGGCAGAAGACATTGACCTGTTCGTGCCTCATCAGTCCAACCTGCGCATTATTAAGACCGCCATGAAATGGATGCATATACCGCCGGAGAAAACCATGGTTACCGTAGATCAGTATGGCAACATGTCAGCAGCCTGTTTGCCGGTAGGATTATCACTGGCTTGGCAAAGGGGAGAGTTAAAAGACGGTGACCTGGTATTAATGGTGGCTTTTGGGGCAGGATTAACTTATGGTGGAGTATTGTTGCGCTGGGGGAGTGATATTAAGCATGTTTAGTACCAGATTATGTGATTTGTTAAGTATAAAATATCCGATTTTGCAGGGCGCTATGGCCTGGATTGCGGACGGGAAGCTGGCAGCAGCAGTGTCTGAAGCCGGGGGAATGGGAGTTATTGGCACCGGAAATGCTGATTCCCGCTGGCTGAAGGAACAGATAGATATGGCCCGCAGCATGACTGACCGGAATTTTGCCGTCAATCTGATGCTGGCTTCTCCTTATGTCCAGGAGGTAGTGGATCTGATAATTCAGGAAAAGATTCCGGTAGTTACTACCGGAGGAGGAAATCCCGGAATTTTCATGGAGAGATTTAAGGATCAGAATATAAAAGTAATACCGGTGGTGGCTTCCCTGGCCTTGGCCAAGCGATTGGCCAGGTTGGGAGCCGATGCCATGATCGTGGAAGGAATGGAATCAGGAGGCCACGTGGGGGAGATGACCACCATGTGCTTGGTGCCGATGGTAGCGGACGCGGTAGAACTGCCGGTTATTGCTGCCGGGGGTATAGCTGACGGCCGGGGTTTGATGGCTGCTCTGGCCCTGGGAGCGGAAGGAGTACAGGTGGGAACCAGGTTTGTCTGTGCCCGGGAGTGCAATGTGCATCCCGATTACCAGGAAAAAGTAATAAAGGCCAGGGACCGGGCTACGGTAGTTTGTGGAATTACTACTGGCCATCCGGTACGGGCTATACATAATAAATTTACCCGTAAATACTTGCAGGCTGAGACCCAGGGGCTTGGCAAAGAGGAGTTGGAAGAAATGGGCCGGGGCAGGTATCCTGCTGCCGCGGTAGAAGGCGATGTGGAATTCGGTTCCGTACTGGCCGGACAGATAGCGGGATTGGTGTCTAGGGTACAGACGGCGGAAGAAATAGTGATGGATATCATGCAGGGAGCAATCCGAACTCAAAAACGATGGGAGGATATTACATGCCGTCAATAGCGTTTGTATTTCCGGGTCAGGGAGCGCAGCAGGTTGGGATGGGCCAAGACCTGTATGATCATTTTCCGGCAGCAGCTCGTATTTTTGATGCCGCCGACGATTTAGCCGGATATAAACTGAGCTCCCTGTGTTTTGAAGGACCCGGGGAAACTCTGAATCAGACCGTATATGCCCAGCCTGCACTCCTGGCAGCCGGATTGGCAGCTTATGAAGCCATTAAGACCATGGGGGTTGAGCCGGTTATGATGGCTGGTCTGAGTCTGGGTGAATATACTGCTCTGACTGCAGCCGGGGCCATTTCATTGGAGGAGGCAATCCCGCTGGTGCAGACACGAGCAGGTCTGATGCAAGATGCGGTACCGCTGGGACAGGGAGGCATGGCTGCCGTTTTTGGCCTGCAGACGGCGGAAATCAAGGCACTCTGTGAGCAGGAGCCGGGGATAGTGGATATTGGAAACTATAATTGTCCTGGGCAGGTAGTGATAAGCGGGGTTAAAGAAGCAGTGGATAATGTTGGCCGGATGCTGAAGGAGAGCGGAGCCAGGGTGATACCGCTGGCAGTGAGCGTGCCTGCCCACAGCCAGTTATTATATAATGCGGCTGTGGGGCTAAGACCCAGTCTGGAAAAGGTAGCCTGGAAGGAACCCCGGCCCGGAGTGGTCAGCAATGTTAATGCCCGGGAGAACCAGGTCGATGAGTTCACTGAACTGCTGGTGAAGCAGGTTTACCATCCGGTATTGTGGGAACAAAGTGTAAGGTACATGATGGAAAAAGCAGATTATTTCATCGAAGTGGGTCCGGGATCTACTCTGTCCGGTTTGATTAAAAAAATTGATAAGGATCGAGTCCTGGGGCAGGTAAATGACGTTAAAACCCTGGAAAAAACTATAGAGAAGGTGAAGTCATTATGAGCGCAAGAGCAGCAGTAATAACTGGTGCATCCCGGGGTATCGGCAAAGCCATAGCCCTGGAACTGGCCCGGGAAGGTTACCGGGTAGTGGTGAATTATCATATCGCCCGGGAAGGAGCCCGGGAGGAGGCCATGGGGGTACTTGAACAGATACAGACCGAGGGAGGAACTGGGATCATCGTCGGTGCTGATGTTGCTACCTCAGAAGGGGCACAGCTGTTGATAGATGAAACAGCAGCTGCCTTCGGGCAGGTAGATGTACTGGTAAACAATGCCGGGATAAACCGAGATCAGTTGATGTTGAGGATAACGGACGATGAATGGCAGCAGGTAATCGACACCAACCTTAGCTCAGCCTTTTACTGCAGTCGAGCGGCTCTTAAAGTTATGGTCAGAAAACGCTATGGACGCATAATCAACATGTCTTCTGTGGTAGGTATAGGAGGTAATGCCGGGCAGGCGCATTATGCTGCAGCCAAGTCAGCATTGCTGGGCTTTACTTATTCCATAGCCCGGGAATACGGCCGGAGGGGCATAACCGCTAACGTAATTGCTCCGGGATATATACAGACAGAAATGACTGCAGCGCTGAGTGAGGAACAGACCGCCCGTATAGCGGAAGGCATTGCTGCCGGCAGACTGGGTACTCCGGAGGACATAGCCGGGTTAGCAGCTTTTCTGGTTTCCGACCGGGCAGCATATATCAATGCCCAGGTGATCAGGGTAGATGGAGGATTAACTTCCATGTAATAAATGCCGGACCCCGTACCAGATTTGGCAGGGTCCAAAACAACACAAGAAAGTTATTAAGGAGGAATTAAAAAATGAAGGTATTTGAAGAACTGAGGAAAATAATTGCTGAAATTAAGGACATCCCGGAGGAAGACATCAAACTGGAATCTAGTTTCGCTGACGATTTGGAAGCGGATTCTCTGGATATCGTAGAGATGCTTATGCTTCTGGAAGAAAAGTTTGATATCCAAATACCGGAAGAAGAATCAGAGAAGATGAAGAAGGTTGAGGACGTAGTAAAGTATATCGAAGCAAAGATGTAATTAGATGGATAAGGCAGAGGTGATTAAGTTGCCGGAACGCAGGGTGGTTATTACCGGTATGGGGGTAATATCCTCTATCGGTTTGAACAAGGATGAATTCTGGAGCAGTCTCGTGGCCGGCCGCAGCGGGATAGTTGAGATAGACCGTTTTGATACGGTGAACTTCCCGGCTAAAATCGCGGCTCAGGTAAAAGGCTTTAATGCAGCAGATTATATCTCGCGTAAAGATGCCAGGCGAATGGACTTGTTTGTCCAATATGCATGTGCCGCAGCCCGGCTGGCTACCGAAGATGCCGCTTTACCAATCAGTGATGCTGATCGTCATCGTACCGGGGTATGGGTGGGATCCGGCATCGGGGGCATGGACACTTTTGAGAGCCAGCACCATGCCTTTATCAAAAAAGGGGTGGGGGGAATCAGCCCGTTTTTCATTCCTATGATGATTCCCAATATGGCAGCCGGCCAGGTGTCTATAATGCTGGGAGCCAGGGGACCCAATGGCTGTACGGTTACTGCCTGTGCTTCAGGCAGTAACTCGATAGGAGAGGCATTTCAACTGATTCGCAGCGATAAGGCTGATGTTATGATAACCGGTGGGGCAGAGGCGTCAATTACTCCCTTGGCAGTAGGTGGGTTTTGCGCCATGAAGGCTCTTTCCACTGCCAACGATGATCCGCCCCGGGCCTGCAAGCCCTTTGATATCAATCGCGATGGTTTTGTTATGGGGGAAGGTTCGGGAATTCTGGTCCTGGAGGAAATGCAGCACGCATTGAGCCGGGGGGCCAAAATATATGCAGAAGTTATTGGATACGGCAGCAGCGGAGATGCCTGTCATATGGTTCAGCCCGACCCGGACGGGAAGGGAGCTGCCCTGGCTTTCAGGAGTGCTATTGCCCAGGCCGGGATAAAACCGGAGGATATCGATTATATGAACGCCCATGGGACCGGGACCAATCTCAATGATCAGATTGAGACGGCGGTAGTGAAAGAAGTATTTGCTTCTCATTCCCAAAAGCTGCTGATTAGTTCTACCAAAGCTGCTCATGGACATATGCTGGGGGCGGCCGGTGCAGTTGAACTTATTGCTGCGGTAATGGCTTTGGTCAAGAATACAGCCCCTCCTACTATTAATCTCAGGGATCCAGATCCCTTGTGTGACTTGGACTATGTACCGGACCAGCCCAGAGAGCAGGAATTACGGATAGCAATTTCCGATTCTCTGGGCTTTGGAGGACATAACGCAGCTCTGGTAATTAGAAAGATCAGTTAGGAGCTTGACTATGAAAATACAGGAAATAATGAAGATCCTGCCGCACAGATATCCCTTTCTTATGGTGGATCGAATTGTGGAGCTGATACCCGGGGAAAAGGCGGTTGGTATTAAAAACGTCAGCATAAATGAACCCTACTTTGCCGGTCACTTTCCGGGACAGCCGGTTATGCCGGGGGTGCTGATGTTGGAAGCCATGGCTCAGGTTGGCGCCTGCGCCCTGCTGGCCGATGAAAAATTTCGGGGGCAGCTGGCCTACCTGGCCGGAATTGACAGGATACGTTTCAAGCGAATGGTGGAGCCGGGTGAAACCCTGACTATAACTACCGAATTGAGCGCCATAAAGGGCAGCATTGGCAAAGGCAAAGGCCGGGTAAACGCTGGCGAGCAACTGGTCTGCGGGGGAGAATTCATGTTTGCCTTGACTCCAAGAGAGGAGAGCATATCTTAATTATGTTAAAAAGCACCTTCGGGAGACAGAAGTTAATTCCTATTCCCGGCAGCCGGGAATCCCTGGAGGATCAGGGAAGAGATCCAGGACAGGCGAAATGTCCTTCTTGTGCCCGGCGGGTAACAGAGTCAGAACTAATTGAAAACCACAAGGTTTGCCCGGAATGTCATTATCACTTCCCTATGACCGCCTGGGAGCGGATAGGATTAATAGCGGACCCCGGTAGTTTTCAGGAGTTTGATTCCGGTTTAAAATCGATAAATGTCCTGGAATTTCCGGAATATGATGAGAGACTGACAGCGGTAGCCGAACGAACCGGCCTGGGTGAAGCCCTGGTTACCGGTAAATGTAAGATCGGTGGTTGCTGGACGGTGCTGGGGGTAATAGATTCTCGGTTTATGATGGGGAGTATGGGTTCAGTTGTAGGGGAAAAGGTATGTCGGGCCGCGGAAAGAGCATCGGAGTACAAGTATCCGCTTATTATTTGCGCTGCCTCCGGCGGAGCCAGGATGCAGGAAGGGATGCTCTCTTTGATGCAGATGGCTAAAACCGCTGCTGTTCTGGACAGATTTCACCAACAGGGTTTGCTTTATATAACCCTGCTTACCAACCCAACTACCGGGGGTGTATCGGCCAGTTTCGCTTCACTGGCCGACATTATCCTGGCTGAACCAGGGGCATTGATTGGTTTTGCCGGTCCTCGGGTTATCAAACAGACCATCAGCGAAGTTCTGCCGGCGGATTTCCAAAAGGCGGAATTCTTGCTCAAACACGGTATGCTGGACCGAATCGTTGATCGTCTGGAGCTTAAAGATACTTTGGAGCGCCTGTTAAGGCTGCACCTGGGAGGAAAAAATGGTTAAACGACATTTCGATTACGAGGAAAAATACCAAAACCTGCAGGGTAAGTTTGAAGAACTCAGGGAACTGAGTGAAGCCATGCAGTTTGACCTCAATGATGAGTTCAAGCTCATGGAAGAGAAAATCAAAGACATCAGAGATAACAAATATCACAACCTGACTCCATGGGAAAAGATATTATTGAGTCGCCATCCGGAAAGACCTGCCGTCAAAGACTATATAGAGTTCTTATTTAATGACTGGATAGAATTGCATGGCGATCGCAGTTATGGCGAAGACAGTGCGATAATAGGCGGAATTGCTGACTTTCAGGGTATCGCGGTCAGCGTTCTGGGTCATCAGAAGGGAAAGGGGACTAATCAGAATCTGAAAAACAATTTTGGCATGCCTCATCCGGAAGGATATCGAAAGGTTGAACGTTTGCTGCATCAGGCGGAAAAGTTCAAGCGCCCGGTCATCACCCTGGTTGACACTCCCGGGGCTTATCCCGGTGTAGGAGCCGAGGAACGGGGGCAGGCTTGGGCCATAGCCAAGGTATTGATGACTCTCTCCCGGATTCAAGTGCCGGTAATAGCTGTAGTAACCGGCGAAGGAGGAAGCGGTGGTGCACTGGCCCTATCAGTATCTGACCGTTTACTGATGCTCTCAAACAGCGTATTCTCAGTGGCATCGGCTGAAGCCTGTGCTTCCATTCTATGGAAGGATGCCGGCCGAGCCGAGGAAATGGCATCGTTCCTAAAAATAACCGCCCAGGATCTCCAACAAATGGGAATCGCTGATGAAATCATCGAGGAACCGTTAGGAGGAGCCCATAAGGATTTTAAGACAACTGCTGCCGATGTGCAAACCAGTATAAGCAGAAATTTGGACGAACTGTTGTCCATTGATAGAAATCAACTACTTGAACAGCGGTTTCTTAAGCTCCGAAACTTAGGTCAATTTTTGGATGAATAAAGGCAGCGGGCCGAAGCTGAAGCTCGGCTGATTCAACCACATAATTCCTGATAAGTAAAAGCTATCGGCCCTGTATACCCCAGGGCTGATTTTTTCTTATCTATACCCTTTGCCATTCCCTTGAATAAATTACATTAAAAACATATTATTATGAAAGGGGGGATTTAAATGGCAAAAAGAATTTTGAGCGTACCAGAGAAATTCAAAAAGTTCGTAGAGAATCTGCAGATAGACAATGATAACTTGATTAACCGCAGGTTTAAGACTATTGCCCAGAAAATTAATTTGGATTTTAGGAACATTCGTTATGATTACGGAAACGCTTATTTTATTGGTTCCTACGGGAGAGGGACTGCCATTAAAGGAACGGGGCTTTTTAATATCATGGTGGTTTTGCCGCCCCAGCAGTTTAAGCGTATTGATACATTGGCTGGTAACGGGCAGCTGCAGCTGCTGAGAGAGATAAAAGATTCTCTGGCCGAGATTCATAAGGAGACCAAAATTAAGGAAGATGACAAGGGACAGGTGCTTATTCCCTATCCGGATGGTATGGTATTTGAAGTCATACCGGCCTTTGTGGATCCCCGAGGCAACTATTTGTATCCTAATATTTCCGATGGCGGCAGTTGGAATGAGTTTAACCCGATCAAAGAAATTAATGTGATTAACGAATTGAATTATAAATATGGCGGTAAAGTGAAGCATCTGGCCAGGATGATGAGGGCCTGGAAACATGCCAATAATGTTGCACTGCCGGGTATGCTGCTGGATAACATGGTGATGAATTTCATGGATGATTGGGAAGGCCGCGAAAGGTCGTACCTTTTTTATGGCAGCATGATACTGGCATTTTTTGAATATCTGGCGGGCAAAAGGGATGACCAGGAACACTGGTATGCCCGGGGCAGCAACCGCGAACTGCCCAGAACAGGGTTATTTGGGGATATGGCTAATGCTGCTTTCAAGGAAACACTGGAAGTGCTTAACTATGAAGAAGAAGGAGACTATGTCCGTGCCGATGACAGTTGGAAGAGGATTTTCGGAAGTTATTTTCCTGCTTAAACCCTGACTTCCATATCATTTTATATTCATCCGGCTGGCAGGAGATCAAGTTCACCGGGTATGAAGTGGATGTCAACCAGATCAAGAAGCAGAAACGGCTGGGAAAGAGTGTCTCAGGCAACAGGAGGCTGTACCGCCCTGATGCGCTCCTGCCTATCGACGGGCAGGACTAAGCAAGACCCGGCCTGCTCTTTGGGGTTTAACTGCCAAAGGAGCCAAGCCTGAAGACCGGGATTTTCTTCATTGATTTGCTTGGGGCTGCAGAGAAGATTCCAGCAAACTGCAGGCCAGATCGATACGATCGAAGTATAGTTTTAGTTTTTGAATCTTGTTGCAGTCGTCAAACTCCAATACCTCCGCATGCCGGGATTGGATTTTGGAGCCATCGGCGGTTATTGCATTCAATGCATATTCTTCGAATAGTACGTTGTCTTTTACGATCACATTAATGATAACCAATCTGATTTCCTGCATGTTTTCAAACAGCCACTCCAGCCATTTCCGCACTCCGGCCTTGCCTTTCAGCGTGGTACCCAGAAGTTCAATTTGGCAATCATCCGAGAAATAAGAAGGAAGTCGATCCAGATTTCTGGATTCCAGGTCATTATCGAATTTGATCGCCACCTGAACAATCCGGTTTTCTCTTTTTTCATTTCCCATATCGCTACCCTCCTTGTTTACAGAGGCAAAAAAATATTGGCTTCTGATTTTATTTTATCATTATTGGAGCAGTATAGTCTGCAGTTGCTTTCGTAAGAAAGAAAAGAAGCAAATGGGAAGGCAGAGTACGAAGGCAGCATGCAACAGCCATATTAATTGGAGAGGTGGGTAGGTATATAGTTGGAGGCATCCTGGGATGCTGCAGGGCAGATTATATAACTTCAATTTGGAACTGGATACGCTCTTTGCGGATCAGTTGAATGAAGAGCCGGGCCAGATCGGGATCGAACTGGGTGCCCGCGCAGCGGTCAATTTCTGCCAGAGCTTCATCAATGGAGATTCTTGCCTGATAAGGCCTGCCGTTCAGCATGACATCATAGGCATCGGCGATAGAGAGTATTCTAGCCAGCAATGGTATAGCCTCGGCTTCCAGTCCCAGCGGATATCCATTTCCGTCCCAACGCTCGTGATGGGTTAGAATACACTCGGCTATAGCAGTTAGCTCCGGAGAGGACATAGCTATACGATAACCTATCTCAGGATGTTTCTTGATGGTCTCCCATTCATCTTCGGTCAATCTTTCCTTTTTATCCAGAATGGCATTGGGAATGGCTATTTTGCCAATATCGTGCAGAGCGGCCAGCAAAGCCAGATTATCCAGGTCACTGGTCTCCAATGACAGAGCATGCCCGATTTCCAGAACCAGCCTGCGCAGGCGTTCAGTATGATTCTGAGTTTCATGGCTGCGGGTCCAGAGAGTTTTTTCCAGGGAACGGATGAAAATGCTGCGGTTGCTCTTGCCCGCCAACAGCTTGCTGCGGTACATCCTGTCTTCCGCTTCTCGATTGATATCGGTTAATACTTGGCTGGACTTGGTTTTGGTTGATACCCCCAAGGAAATACTGACCTGCAGAGGAAACTCCTCATGTTGGTTAAATATGCCAGTTATTTTTTCGCATATTCTGGATGCGGTTTTTTCATCGGTATGAGGGAGTAAGACAACGAATTCATCCCCACCCCAGCGGGCTACGATGTCAGTGTTACGGCAGCAGGACTTGAGAGCATCCGCTACCATTTTCAGCAAGAGATCGCCCTTATGATGGCCCAGAGCGTCATTAATCATTTTCAACCCGTTGACATCGCCTATTATCATGCTTAAAGGCAGGTGCTGATTATCATCCGAGAATCTTGCATAACTCCAAAAATCAGAACTTGAACTAAGATAATAGTAGTAACTACCCTTGAGTTGTAGTGAAAACTAAAGCATTATGCTTCAAAAGGGTTATCCCCGTATTCGTTTCACTGAAA